>Ga0209654_1000006_pt1 | contig 267841 bp, 266 predicted proteins | sample SaaInl1SG_22_DNA_FD_184646 | JGI IMG/M metagenome (GOLD analysis project Ga0209654, IMG submission 184646) | Marine microbial communities from expanding oxygen minimum zones in the Saanich Inlet - ESP_161SG_22_DNA (SPAdes) (version 2) | ecosystem: Environmental > Aquatic > Marine > Intertidal... | reverse complement strand
TCATCTAGGACATATAATACGCCAGTTAGCCCGGAGCCAATTTGTGAGGCAAGACGGATCCGCTGAGACTCGCCCCCCGAAAGTGTGCCTGAATTTCGTGACAGGTTCAGATAGCGCAACCCAACATTTGCCAAAAATCCTAGCCGTTCATTAATTTCTTTTAGAATGCGTGAGGCGATTTCTTGGTCTGTTGCTGATAATTTTGCCTCAAGATCAGTAAACCAGACTACTGCATCACCTATTGAAAGTGCAGATATATCAGATATATCCATACCCTCTATCTTTACCGCTAATGCTTCTGATTTCAGCCGCTTACCTTTACAATCCTCACAAGGCTGGATAGCGCGGAACTGGTCAAGCTCATCACGCACCCAGTTTGAATCTGTCTCGATAAAGCGGCGGCTTAAATTGGGAATAATTCCCTCAAATGGTTTGGATGTCTTATAAGAGCGCAAGCCATCATCATAGACCATTTGTACCGCTTCATTTTCGCTACCATAAAGTAAAACCTGCTGAAATTTTCTATCAAGGTCGCGAAACGGTACATCTATCGAAAAGCCGTAATGCCGAGCAAGGCTCTCTAGCGTTTGCAGATAATATTTGGACGTTGTTTTTGCCCATGGTGCAAGCGCGCCGCCGCGCAGAGATAAATCAGTGTCTGGAACAATTAGCTGCTCTTCAAAATGCGAAGACACCCCCAAACCATCGCAAGAAGGACAAGCCCCAAACGGATTATTAAAAGAAAATAAACGCGGCTCCACCTCATCAATGGTAAAACCTGAGACAGGACAGGCAAAACGTGCAGAAAATACACTACGCTGACCAGATTTAGCATCATCTGCAAAGGTCAACCCATCTGCTAGTTCTAGCGCGGTTTCCAGCGAATCAGCTAATCTTGTTGCAAGCGTTTCCTGTTCTTTTTTAATAACCAGCCGGTCCACAACAATCTCAATGTCATGCTTTTTCTTTTTATCTAGGGCAGGCGGGTTGTCAAGCTCATAAAACTCGCCATCAATGCGCGCCCGACCAAATCCCTTCTGAAGCCATGTGGCCATTTCCTTGCGATATTCCCCTTTACGTCCGCGTATCACAGGAGCCAGTAGATAAAGGCGCGTACCTTCTTCCATGCCTAAAATAATATCTACCATCTGGCTGACAGTTTGCGAGGTAATCGGCAAGCCTGTTGCGGGTGAATAGGGAACTCCAACGCGCGCCCACAACAAACGCATATAGTCATAAATTTCGGTCACAGTACCAACCGTTGAGCGGGGATTGCGCGATGTGGTTTTCTGTTCAATGGAAATTGCCGGAGACAAGCCTTCGATAAGATCAACATCTGGCTTTTGCATCATTTCTAGAAACTGCCGGGCATAGGCAGAAAGTGATTCGACATATCGGCGCTGGCCTTCAGCATAAATTGTATCAAAAGCAAGGCTAGATTTACCTGAGCCTGAAAGCCCGGTGATCACCACCAGACTATCGCGCGGCAGGTCCACATTTACATTCCGCAGATTATGTTCACGTGCGCCGCGAACGCTGATATGGCGGGTAGCTTGGTCAAACCCTGTCTTTTTCGTCATTATCAATGCCTATTAATTGCTTCTTTGCCTATATCTACGCCAAATTAACAAACAACGCTCATTTGAGATTTGATTAAGTCAGTATGTTGTAGCTGTGAATACCAGCAACAATATAACGTGTTTTACGCATCAAACAGCTATGGCTTTGAAAAAAATATTTCAACTCTTCTATTTTGCTGTTTATGAACTGTGCTAGGGTAGGGGGCAAGGAAGGCAGTTCACGAAAATTGCTTCGATAAAATTTAACGCAAGACGCTAGGGAGCTTGATAGATGGCTGGCAGTGTAAATAAAGTAACGCTTCTTGGGAATTTGGGCCGTGACCCTGAAGTTAAAAGCACCCAAGATGGGATGAAAATTGTCAATTTGTCTATCGCGACCTCAGAGCGCTGGAAAGACCGTAATTCTGGTGAACAGCGTGAAAAAACAGAATGGCATCGTGTCGTTATTTTTAACGAAAACCTCGCCAGAGTTGCCGAACAATATCTCCGCAAGGGCAGCACTGTTTATGTGGAAGGTCAGCTACAGACGCGCAAATGGACAGATCAGCAAGGGGTTGAAAAATATACCACTGAGGTTGTTCTACAACGTTACCGTGGCGAGCTAACACTTCTAGGTAGTCGTCAAGAAGGCATGGGCGGCGGCGCTATCGGCAATGATATGGGCGGCGGTAATATGGGCGGCGGTCAGCCGGCAGCTTCATCGAGTGCGCAAATGAGCCCACCACCATTAGCTGGCGGTGACAATCTAGATGATGATATCCCCTTTTAGGACGTTTTTTTTGAACATTCTCTACCTTTGTTAAAAAAATGACTCTTTTGTAACAATATCTGGTGTTTCAACCGCCTGATATGGTATAAATATTGAGTATTTTTCTTTTTTTGGGAATGGGAAAACTTCTTTGTCTGATTCGACCCTGCCACCCGCAGAATCTGGTCCATTAATCTCAATTTCTGATGAGATGCGGCGCTCTTATCTCGATTACGCAATGAGCGTTATCGTATCGCGCGCGCTTCCAGATGTCCGCGACGGATTAAAGCCGGTTCATCGGCGCATTCTGTATGCCATGATGGAAGGCAATTATGACTGGTCGAAGCCGCCACGCAAATCCGCCCGCATTGTCGGGGATGTCATGGGTAACTATCACCCACATGGTGACAGCTCCATTTATGAGGCGATGGTTAGGATGGCGCAAGATTTCTCTATGCGCTTGCCGCTAGTAGACGGGCAGGGCAATTTTGGCTCGGTTGATGGCGATCCAGCCGCGGCTATGCGATATACCGAATCACGCCTTGCCAGATCTGCAGAATCGCTACTTCGTGATATTGATAAAAATACCGTTGATTTCATTCCAAATTATGATGAGACGCAAGAAGAGCCATCTGTTTTACCTGCGGAATATCCTAATCTGCTGGTTAATGGGGCAGGGGGCATTGCGGTCGGTATGGCAACCAACATACCGCCCCATAATCCAGGGGAAGTTATCCGCGCCTGTATGGCCATAATCGGAAACCCAGATTTGAGCGAAGAGGAATTGATGGAAATCGTTCCTGGTCCGGATTTTCCAACTGGCGCACTGATTATGGGACGTTCTGGTATCCGTGATGCCTTCCGAACTGGCCGCGGCTCGGTCATGATGCGTGCAAAAGCAGAAGTACAAACTACCGCCAAAGACCGCGAGCAAATTATTATCACAGAAATCCCCTATCAGGTGAATAAAGCCCAATTGCTGGAACGGGTAGGCGAGTTGGTGCGCGAGAAAACCATTGAAGGTATCTCTGATATTCGTGACGAGTCTGACCGCAAAGGTATGCGCGTGGTCATTGAGATTAAGCGCGATGGTTCTGGTGATGTTGTGCTGAACCAGCTTTATCGCCATACAAGGCTGCAAACCAGCTTTGCAGTCAATATGTTGGCAATGCATAATGGTCGTCCGCAACAGATGAGCTTGCGCGAGGTGTTAGACGCGTTTTGCAGCTTCCGCCGTGAAGTGATCACCCGCCGGACCCGATATCTGCTTACTAAATCAAGAGATAGAGCCCATATTTTGGCAGGCTTGCTGGTAGCACTGGCTTCGATTGACGAGATTATCGAGCTGATAAAGAGCGCGGCAAATGCCGAGCAAGCTCGCAATGATTTGATGGCGAAAGCATGGCCAGCCACTGAGGTGGAAGCCTTTATATCGCTTATTGATGACCCAGGCCATAAGGTAATAGATGGGCACTACCATCTGTCAGAGACACAAGCACGTGCTATCTTAGAGTTGCGCCTGCAACGCCTGACAGGTATGGAACGCGACAAGCTAGCCGAAGAAACACAGCAGTTAGCTGACCAGATAGAGGATTATCTAGAAATTCTATCTAGCAGTGCGCGCCTTACAGACGTGGTACTAGATGAGCTGCAAGCCACCCATGATCGTTTGGATAATCCGCGCCGCACAGAAATATCAGATGCGCTAGCGGATCAAGATGATGAGGATTTAATCCAACAAGAAGATATGGTCGTCACCGTTAGCCATCGCGGTTATATCAAGCGTGTTGCTTTGTCAGATTACCGCGCACAACGGCGCGGCGGCAAAGGTCGGACTGGCATGAAAACGCGCGAGGAAGATTTCGTCACGCGCCTGTTTGTTGCAAACACGCACACACCGATCCTGTTTTTTACCTCAAAAGGCATGGTTTATCAGCTTAAATGTTACAAATTGCCTGTAGCCTCACCACAGGCGCTCGGTAAGGCCATGGTAAATATGCTGCCCATAGCGCCAGAAGAGACGATACAGACGGTTATGCCGATGCCGCAGGATGAGGCAAGTTGGGAGAAGTTAAACATCCTGTTTGCTACGGCAAAGGGTAATATTCGCCGCAATCTGCTTTCTGATTTCACTAATATTATGCGCAATGGTAAAATTGCCATGAAGCTAGATGAAGATGATAGCCTTATTGGCGTTCTACCATGTCAGGATGCAGATAATGTATTGCTTGCTTCCCGCAATGGTAAGGCTATTCGCTTTGCCGTAGATGAAGTCCGGGTATTTAAAGGGCGCGGCTCTGTTGGCGTTCGCGGCATGCGCTTGCTGAACGATGATTATCTTGTTTCGATGTGTGTTATTCGCGACCCGATGCGTGAGTTTGTTCTGTCTATCACCGAAAATGGGTATGGCAAGCGAACATCTGTGGAGGATTACCGGCGCACTGGTCGCGGTGGGCAAGGGGTTGCCAATATTGAAACCTCTGATCGAAACGGATTGGTAGTAGCCTCATTTACGGTTTTTGCCGAAGATCAGTTGATGCTGGTCACAGACGCAGGGAAAGTTATCCGCATTCGCGTGGATGGCGGCGAGGGAGACACTATTCGGGTCGCTGGCCGGAAAACACAAGGAGTACGGCTATTTGAGGTAGATGGTACAGAAAAAGTTGTTTCTGTTGGCGTTATCCGCGATGCTGATACCGATGATGAGGAAGAAGATATTGCTATCGGTGATGATGCACAGCCAAATGATGCGCGACTTGCTGAGGAAGCGGCTGAGGAAGCAACTGAGACAGGCAATACAGATACAGATACAAATATAAATGAAACGCCATCAGATACAGATGAGACGCCATAATGACGCGGATAGGCTTATATCCTGGCACTTTTGACCCGCTAACCTACGGTCATTTGGATATTATGACACGCGCTAGCCATATTTGTGACATTCTGGTTATTGGCGTTGCTGAAAATAGCGGGAAATCACCAATATTCTCGCTTAATGAGCGGCTAGAGATAATCCAAGAACAAATGGGTTTGGCGCAGAAGAAACAGAAGACAAATAAAGAAATAATTGTGAAAAGCTTTACAGGGCTATTGACCGATTTTGCGCAAACCGTTGAGGCAAACTTTATTATTCGCGGCCTTAGGGCAGTATCAGATTTTGAATATGAATTTCAGATGGCCAGTGCTAATCGCCGCCTGAGAGGTAATCTTGAGACAATTTTTCTAACCGCTTCTGAAAACCAACATTTTGTTGCTTCGTCGCTGGTAAAGGAAATTGCCAAATTTGGCGGAGATATTTCCTCTTTCGTGCCGCCAGAAGTTGAAGCCCGTATCAAGCTGTATTTCTCGAACACATAAATCCCTTTTATTACTTTTTATCTGCTTGGTGTAGCTGTATTTGTGCCCGTTTCGTGATGTAAAAACTTTATGCAGTTTTGGGGTTTACACGCTTCTGCAAGAACACTATAACCTGACGCAGTTTGCCGCTTTCTTTGATGATAGCGTCAAGCCCTTTGCGGGCGGTTAGCTCAGTTGGTAGAGCAAGTGACTTTTAATCACTGGGTCACAGGTTCGAATCCTGTACCGCTCACCATTTTAAGGGGCAAGTGAGATGCTTGGTGACGTTTCCTGTGAAGGCAAGTGACGTTAACCTTAAACTCACTTGTCCCTTTCGTTTTTTGTCAAGTGTTTTCAAGCCATTTAGTGCACCAATATAACATCAAGAAGTTAACAAAAAGGTTAACTTTACTTCTTAATAGGAACAACGTAACTAGCTGGATATTCTCTGTGCTTGTCTGTTATTGCATCTGTGATACCAAAATCAAGGAAAACAGCACTAGCTACAATTTTACCTCCCATGCTACTAGGGACTGAGGCAATTGCTGTTCTGCCATCGTCAGTCTTGCAGTTTAGTTGAAGGTTATCATCACTTCTTCTAATCATTGGGGCGCTCGGTATAGAGGCCTCAATAGACATCCGTTTATTTGTTATTTGACAAGTCCCTGAGCTGCCATCACTAAATGATATTGCCATTGGAACAAAAGCATCATTAGTTATAGAGGCACAGGAAGATAAAGCTAGGCCACACATTGCTGCAATTATGTATTTATTCATGATAAAAACTCCATTTCTATGATTTGAGTTTCAAACATATTTCACAATACTTCAAGCGGTTAACAAATACATCTTCGCGGTTTTAGTAATTTCATTTGGGATTAAATCCACCTGGTTCATTAATAGAATTTATGCACAGGGAAAACTCACAGTAGAACCTGAAGTGTAACCCTGCGAACCAATGAACAATCCCTCTACACCAAGACTATGCAGGGCAGGGGTAAATCATTGGAATCTCGCTAAATGCCTAGCATTATGCTACCATCTAAGTGTCGTAGCTGTTGGCTAGATAAGTCACTTGCTACTAGGAATTTTGGGCAACGATTACTGGTCAGAACCTTGACTTTTAATCACTGGGTCACAGGTTCGAATCCTGTACCGCTCACCATTATTAGATGTCTGATTTTAGGTACCCCCTGATTTCAGACCTTTTTTATTTGGGCAAAAATAGGCACTTTTACCCCACCATTACACCTCATAATGAAAAAAAGACCTCCGAATTCTGGGATGAATTCGAAGGCCCTTTTGCTGCAATAATGTAATCTTTTGGGAGGAGAGGAGGGAGAACGGATGATTACATCATTACAAACTGTCCAACACGATCAAGCGCAACAACTTTGCCATTGTTTAGGGAGAAACATGCATAATTTTCAGGTGCTTTCATCGTGTTTTTGATCTTATTAATAAGGTCATGCATCGGCGCTGAGCAAAACTGACGTTGAGATATCCAACTATCATAGGAACGAGACTGAAAGAAGGTAACGGTAACCAGTTCTTGTTCATTTCTTTGTGCCATGTCATAACCTTTTCGTTTATTCGATAATTCTTATTAAGACATAGATATATTACTTTTTCGTTTATTCTAAATCACATTCGCGTGAGGAAGAGAAAAACCTATAAAAAACGAATAAAACACCCATAAAAAACCTACAAAAATATACTGTTAAAGACAGTATCCAGAATATGAGAAAGAGGTGTTTATGGGTAGATTAGCGTGCGAGCTTATCAAGCTCTGCTTGCAATAGGCGGGCGGTTTCGCTTGTTTGGGGTATCGTATCAAGCAGTTTTACCCAATAGAAACGGGCCTTATCCTTATCCCCTTCTTGTCGGGCAAAATGGCCAGCAAAAAATAATAATTCAGGATGCTCAGCATTAACTGCCAATGCGCGTACCAACACTTCCTTCGCCAAAGCCTGATCGCTTGTCTGCGATCTATCTCCGGCTTGACCTGCCAGCATAAGCTGCTCCAGTACGGCAAGCTGTAGCTTTAGATCCCCCGGCGCAGCCTCAGATGCGCTCACAAGGGCTTTTAACGCCTCTTCTGGCTGGCCAAGTACTGTGTAGGCGCGCGCCAACCGCTGCCACCCGGCGCTATCTGATGGTGCGTTTTCTAGGCGCTCACGAAGCCTGACCACCATGCCCTCAATCATTTCTAAACGCTCTTCTGGGCTCATTTCTGCTGCAGCAGAGAGGCTTTCTTGCGATAGCACAGGAAGGTTCGAGTTATCGCTATCTGTCTTTAATTCAATGCCGGCTCTATCTGCGGCTTCTTGTAAATTTTTGCGTACAACGACCAACCATGGCGCATCGCTAGGCGATATTTCAATAAGATAGCGCCAATTATCAACCGCGCGTTTATAAGCGCCATCTTCCATCGCCGCTAGGCCAGACAGGAAAAGGGCGCGTGGCTCACGTCCATTTTCAGCTAACACTTCTGCTATAAGCTGGCGTGCCTCCGGTATTACTTGCCCTTCTGCTGAGCGCGTTAACGCCTCGGCCAACATAGATTTAATCCCCGCATCCTCACCTGTCAGCGACAGAGCCGTGCGCAGCGCATTCAGCTCATCATCCATACGCCCCAATTCTGCTGCTGCTAGCGCTAACTCTAGCCAGCTCCCTATATTTTCAGGCGCACGCAATGTGGCGTCCTTTGCAGCTGTGTAGGCTTTTTGTTTTTCGGCGAGCAACGCTTCTGCTTGACTAGCATCTTGGCTTATCTCAGAAGCGCGCTGGGATAATGGCTGCGATGGCAGGGAAGGGGAGCCTAAAACGAACCAGTAAATAGCCCCAGCCGCAATAATACAAAAGCTAGCAGTAATAGCCAAAATAGGCGTTCCTAGCGTGCCTGCATGCATAGTTTTTACAGATACTGGTTTGTCATCTGTGTTCTCTGATAGGTCTTGAGCAGATTGTGGCGGGGGCTGTTTTACCCGCCTGCGGTTCAAGATAATTAGACCGCCCCCAATTAGTAACGCAAGGATAGGGGTTGCCCATAGCCCAATTGTAGCAAGGCTAACAGGTGGATTCAGAAGGACATAATCACCGTATTTTTCCTGCAGGTCTGCCATTATCGTCTGATCATCTGCGCCGCTAAGCAATTGTTTACGAACCTCGGCACGCAAATCTTTTGCTAAATCTGCGTCCGAATCATCAATTGACTGATTCTGGCACACCAGACAGCGCAATTGCTTAGACAGGTCTCTAGCACGCGCTTCTAATTCTGGGTCGGCGAGTTGTTCTTCGGCTGTAATCGCAAAAGCCGCAGGAACAGACAGGGTTTGCAAAGACATACCTACGAGTAAAATCAAAATTAGGGCATTAAAATAACGCATCATCCCTATTCCCTGTCTTGCAAAGAGCGGATAAGCGGCAGAAATTCATCACGCAGAATATCACCGTCTATTGGCCCTGCATGGCGTTTTAGTATAATACCGTCTTTGGAGATAAGATAGGTTTCCGGTACGCCGTAAACGCCCCAATTAAGGCCCGCAGCCCCATCATTATCTATGCCTATCGCCCTATAGGGGTTGCCAAAATCGGCTAAAAATTTTCGGCTATCTTCTGGCTTATCTTTATACGCCACCCCAATTATATCGATTTGCTTGCCAAGAATAGCAAGTGCCGGAGCTTCGGCTCGACAGGGGGCACACCAGCTTGCGAAGAAGTTTACAAGGTAGGGTGTAGCTGCTGTGGCTTCAATTTTTATAAAGGCTTGTGGGTTAGATAAAGAGGGCAGCTCTGTTACAGGCACAGGTTTACCAATAAGCGCAGAAGGAAGCTCGGACAGCTTACGTTCACCAGATAAGGTCATTATCAGCGCGACGCTGGCGATTGCGGCAAAGCAGACAAATAAAAGTAGCGGCAGAAAATGAGTGAGGGAGCGGGCCATTATTCCGCCTCCTTAGGCACCTGTTCAGGCTGTATAACGCGCTGGGCTTTTTGTGGACGGCGATAGAGCGCAATAAGACCCCCAATAGCCATCATCACCGCCCCAAACCAAATCCAGCTAACCAGAGGCTTATGATATAGCCGCAATGTATATCCGCTTTCGGCGCTACCATCCCCAAGTACTGCATAATGGTCGCCTGAAAGGCGGGTGCGTATAGCAGCCTCTGTTGTGGTCTGGCGTTCTGCTGGGTAGAACCGTTTTTCAGGATATAACCCATCTTTTAAATTTCCATCTCGATCAAATAAGCGCAGAAGAGCCGTTTCGGTGACATAATTCGGTCCAATACGCTCTTCCACCCCATCAAAGATAAGCGTTTCATGTCCAAGGGCTATTTCAGCCCCTTTGCTTACACGCACCACATTTTCCTGTTCAAAAAGCGCACTGGCTAGAGCGCCTGTCAGGAATATCACCATCCCAAAATGGGCCAGCCACATTCCCCACTGTGTTGCTGGCAAGCGCAAGCGCGCACCTATCCCTGCTTGCCAGGGGCGAAGCCGGAACAACATATCACCGCCAATCGATAGCGCTAGCCAGAAGGTAAGGGCAATACCGGCAATACCGGCAACGCTAAGCCCCGAGCCAACCAGTAGGATAACCGCCGCAATAATAGTGACAGAACCTGAAAGTATAAGGGCAGGGCGCGCAGAGCCAACCATGCCGCGCCGCCAAACCGTTAACGGACCAATTGCCATAAAGACAATACCGATTCCCATTACAGGGTTAAAAGTTGCATCAAAATAGGGCGCTCCGACAGTGATTTTTGCGCCTGTGAACAGCTCTAATGCAAGAGGATAAAACGTGCCTATTAGGACAATAAAGGTAGAAACAACAAGAATATAGTTATTAATAATTAAACCAGTTTCGCGGCTTAGTAATGCATAATCTGAACCTTTGGTAAGACTGCCGGCTCGCAAAGCATACAAAAATAATGGCAGTCCAACCGCACCAAGCAAAATAAACAAAATAAAGATACCGCGCGCAGGGTCAGACGCAAAGGAATGCACTGAAGTTAACAAGCCAGAGCGCACGATAAAAGTACCAACCAGAGATAGGGAAAAGGCGGTAATGGCCATCAGTAATGTCCAACTAACCATCTGTTGGCGCTTTTCAACAACGATTACAGAATGCAAAAGTGCTGTAGCCGCTAGCCACGGCATCAATGAGGCATTTTCAACTGGATCCCAAAACCACCAACCACCCCAGCCAAGCTCATAATAAGCCCACCAACTGCCAAGAGCGATACCTGCGGTCAGCGCACTCCATGCAAGCGCAACCCAAAAACGGGTGATGCGTGCCCAACTCCTCGTAACTTGACCTGTTATAAGTCCAGCAATTGCAAGGGCAAACGCAACTGACAGCCCAACATAGCCCAGATAAAGCATAGGCGGATGTAGAGCAAGGCCAATATCCTGCAATACAGGGTTCAGGCCTCTACCATCTGGCGGGGCGGGGCTAAGCCGTGTAAATGGATTAGAGGTAAACAAACTAAACGCCAAAAAAGCTAGCGTAATTCCGCCCATGACCATCAGGGTCAGGGTTTTTAGCCGTGATGTCGCCTCGCGAAACACAAACAACATGCCAAACAACCCTAGGATAACAATCCATAACAAAAGCGAGCCTTCATGGTTACCCCAACTTCCCGTAACTTTATAAATCATTGGCTTTAGGGAGTGCGAATGGCTTGCGACAAGCTGCACCGAAAAGTCAGACACGACAAAAGCATAAACAAGGCTTGCAAAGCTGATAAAGATAGCCGCAGAGGCTATAAGCTGCAAAGGTTCTGCGAAATGGGTAAGACGGGCATCATCGCGCAATATCCCAGCCATAGGCAGAATGATTTGCACAACACTGACCACCAGTGCCAGCACTAAGCAGAAATGACCGAATTCAGGACTAAGCATGGATTATCTATCTATTACCCGGATGTGTTTTTTTTTGCTGTTGCAAAGTGGCGCAAATAAGGCGTCAAAGTAAAGAGTGTTTTTGCAAAAATTTCATTAGCTAGAAGCCTTAATGCTAGGCAGTTAATAACACCTGCATGTCTCAGGCTATTGCTGCTTATCCTGCTTGACAAAAATGCCTGTATATCGTCTAACTAAAGCTATGACAGGGGTGCCTGATAAAAGGCTGAGACAGACCCTTATAACCTGACCCAGATAATGCTGGCGTAGGAAGTCGATACCGTTAGATTGCCCTAATAAAGCGTTTCAAATTAGAGCTCTTCACATAAACGGCCTTCATCAGATTTCCTTACCGTCAGCTCGAAGGAGATTTTGATTGTGCGCCAGATTCTAGCTGATCTAAGAGCTAAAAACCCGCTTGTTCATTGTATTACAAACTATGTGGCAATGAACATATCTGCCAATGTTGTACTGGCAGCAGGTGCCTCTCCTGCTATGATACACACCCCCGAAGAAACAGCTGATTTTGCCAAAATTGTTGGCGCACTCACCGTGAATATCGGTACCTTGTCGCCGTCTTGGGTAGAGGGCATGAAATTAGCAGCAGAGGCTGCGAATGGGGCAGGCGTGCCATGGGTGTTTGATCCGGTTGCGCATTTTGCTACCCCCTATCGTGCACAGGCCGCTCAGGAATTACTTGCCCTTAACCCAACCATATTACGGGGTAATGCATCAGAAATTATGGGGCTAGGGGGACAGGCCTCTGAAGCAAAGGGTGTAGATGCCACTGACCCGGTTGAAGCCGCAGAAGCTGGTGCGATGATGCTAGCCAAGAAGCATAATTCGGTTGTGGTTATCACAGGCGAAACAGATTTTGTTACAGATGGCAGCCATGTTGCGCGTATTTCTGGCGGGTCAGAAATGATGCCAATGATTACCGCGCTAGGGTGCTCTCTAACCTGCCTAATGGGCGGGTTTGCTGCTGTTGCCCCGCCAATGGAAGCCGCCGCAACGGCGCTGGCCCTATTTGCAGAAGCTGGAAGTCAGGCAGAAAAAAGCGCAAATGGCCCAGGCAGTTTCCAGCCGCTTTTTCTAGATGCATTACACAACACCACTCCAGAGATGCTAGAAGAGGCCGGCCGCATCACATGGCAATAGACCCAAATATCCTAAAACTCTATCTGGTAACTGACCCGCATTTATGCGCCCAGCTTGGTGTTGAAAAGACTGTTGAAGCAGCTGTTCGCGGCGGTGTCTCTATGGTGCAATTGCGCGATAAGGACGCCTCCACTGCTGACCGGATTGCTCTGGCCACGCGTCTAAAGCCAATTTGCGCCCAATATCAAGTTCCGCTCGTCATCAATGATGATGTAGAGGCAGCCTTGCAAAGTGATGTAGATGGGGTGCATGTCGGGCAGGGAGATATGGCAGCAAGCCTAGCACGGACGAAAATAGGCACAGACAAAATTTTAGGTCTGTCTGTTGAAACAGTAGAGGCGGCCAAGCAAACCCCCAGCAATATAGTAGATTATGTAGGTATCAGCCCTATCTATCCAACGCCAACAAAGAGTGACCATAAACCGCCTATTGGTTTTGATGGCTTGGCCACGATTTGTGCTGCCTCACCCGTCTACACGGTTGCAATCGGGGGGTTGAAAATTACAGATTGCGCACGCGTAATGGCAGCGGGGGTGAATGGTATGGCTGTTGTTTCTGCGATTTGCGGACAGGATAACCCTTACGATGCTGCTGCTGGGCTGCGCCGTTCTTTAGATGCCTTGTATCTTTGAATAATTATGGGGTTTCTTTAAATGATTATCGGAGGCAAAAATGATTTATAATGCTCTATCTATTGCTGGTTCCGACCCCTCAGGCGGGGCAGGTATTCAAGCAGATCTGAAGGTTTTTTCAGCCCATAATGTTTATGGCATGGCAGCGATTACTGCGCTTACAGCTCAAAATACAACTGGGGTGTCAGCCATACACACGCCGCCCCCTGATTTTGTTGCAGAACAAATCAGGATGATATTTGCGGATGTGCGCGTAGATGCGGTAAAAATCGGCATGATAGCGAATGCAGAAATCGCCATGGCAGTGGCAACCACACTTATTGAGGTTGAAGCCCAGCATATTGTCTTGGACCCAGTAATGATTGCCAAAGGCGGTGCCCCGCTCCTTGCAGAGGATGCTATGGATTGCTTGCGTGATAATATACTACCCCTTGCAGACATTATCACCCCAAACCTGCCAGAAGCAGCAGCATTGCTTGGCGAAGAAGAAGCGCAAAGCCGTGAAGATATGATGGGGCAGGCCAAAAGGCTGCTTGCACTTGGCCCGCGCAATATCTATCTGAAAGGCGGACATTTTATCGGCGCAGAAAGCCCGGATTTGATGCTTACAGCCACAAGTGAGACCTGGCTGGATGCCCCGCGCATAGATACCAAAAACACGCATGGAACAGGGTGCAGTCTGTCTGCCGCTATTGCTGCCAATAGAGCTTGCGGTGCCTCTGAGAAAGAAGCAGCAGAAGCAGGAAAAACTTATATCACAAACGCCATTGCTGCTGCTGACCGGCTAGAGGTAGGGAAGGGGCATGGACCTGTTTATCATTTTACCCAAAAGACACATCATTGAGACACATCATTGAAACACATCATTAAATGCATCACTAGATACGCATTTAAGCACTAAAATGGAGATATTAAATGTTTAGGCACTATTTTCTAACCCTTTTGAGCCTGTCTTTTTTATTAAGCAGTCAGGCAATGGCAAATGACAAAATGACTGTTTTGCTGGATTGGTTTGTTAACCCTGACCATGGGCCATTGATTATCGCGCAAGAAAAGGGCTATTTTGCAGATGCTGGACTAGAGGTTGAAATTGTTGCCCCAGCTGACCCATCAGCGCCGCCAAAGCTTGTAGCGGCCGGGCAAGCCGATATCGCTATCAGCTATCAGCCGCAGCTTCACTTGCAAATTGCCGAGGGGCTGCCACTGGTTCGCATAGGAACATTGGTAGCTACCCCGCTAAACTGCCTTTTAGTGTTAGAACAGGGACCAGTGAAGAGCCTCGCTGACCTTAAAGGGCGAAAGATAGGCTATTCGGTTGCCGGTGTTGAAGAAGCTTTGCTGACCGGTATGCTGGCGCCGCATAATGTAAAGCTCTCTGATATTGAGCTGATTAATGTGAATTTTTCGCTATCACCAGCATTGATGTCTGGGCAGGTAGATGCCGTTATTGGCGCATTTCGTAATTTTGAGCTTAACCAGATGGATATAGAAGGGGTGAAAGGGCGCTGTTTCTACCTAGAAGAAGAGGGAATTCCATCTTATGATGAGCTGATTTATGTGGCCAATCCTGAGATAATGGATGCAGATAAAATGGAACGTTTTATCGGCGCAACCGAGCTTGCAACACAATTTATTATCAATAATCCGCAGGAAAGCTGGGAGATTTTCTCTGGCACTGCCAAAGAGCTACAAAATGAGCTGAATAAGCGGGCATGGGCAGATACACTGCCACGTTTTGCGTTGCGTCCGGCTGCATTTGATGCAGGGCGATATCAGCGCTTTCAAGCCTTTTTGATAGAATCTGGATTGCTGTCAGAAGCGATGCCGATTGAAAAAATCGCGATAGATGTAACCACTAAATAAGGAAGGCGAACAAGAAAAAAGATGACAAGATCCCCTGAAATTCTGTTGAAAGGCTGTGCCCATCTGGGTGAAAAAACGCTGTTCAAGCATCTGGAATTACAGGTTAAAGCAGGGGAATGGACAGCCCTTTTAGGCCCATCTGGTTCCGGCAAATCAACCCTATTGCGGCTGATTGCCGGCCTTGCCACAGCTGCTGAATTTGATGGGCAGATACAGACTGATGACCAGCAAAGCCTGATAGGGCGCATCGGCTATATGGCACAACAGGATTTATTGCTGGAATGGGCAAAGATTAGCGATAATGTCACCTTAGGCAGTCGATTGCGCGGCGAGATATGGCCATCTGAAAGGCGCGATAAAATTATTGAGGCTGTAGGCTTAAGTGATAAAGCAGATAAGCTTCCGAGTGAGCTATCTGGCGGGCAACGTCAACGTGTAGCATTGGCGCGCACATTATTAGAAGATAAGCCTGTTATTCTGCTTGATGAGCCTTTTTCTGCGCTAGATGCCCGCACCAGAGCAGATATGCAAGACTTGGCTGCCAGCCAACTAGCTGGACGCACGGTGTTGCTGGTAACCCACGATCCAGGTGAAGCGGTACGCCTGTGCCGAAATATCTATCTGCTGCAGAATGAAAAGCTGGTAAAAGCAACGCCGCTAGCACCACCCTTTCCAAAGCCACTAGATGATAGCAAAGCATTGGCCTTGCAAGCAAAATTGCTGATGCAGATAAGGGCAGGGGCATGAATAGCGCGTTTCGAAGCGGCATCGCCGCTATGTTGGGATTGATTATCCTCTGGCAAATAGTTGTAACTCTAACTGGCGTGCCGCGCTTTATTTTGCCTTCTCCTTATCTGGTTTTGGTATCTTTCATTGAAAATAGAGGGCTTATTTTCGAACATACGCTGGTTACGCTAACCGAAGTGATTTTAGGTCTTTTTATTGGTATCGCCCTTGGCATGATAACCGCTTTACAGTTTGAGATATCACCAACCGCAAAATTCTTTTTGAAACCCGTTTTGATATTCAGCCAAGCGATACCTGTTTTCGCACTCGCACCTGTGCTAACGCTATGGCTGGGATATGGCATGATCTCAAAAGTGACCATGGCGGTATTAATTATCTATTTTCCAGTTACATCTGCCTTTCATGATGGCTTAACACGCACCCCGCCAGGTTTGATTGATTTAGCCAAAGTGATGCAAGCAAAACCCTTGCGGTTTTTATTCTTGATAAAATTACCTGCCGCCGTTCCAAACCTCTTATCTGGGATAAGGCTAGCAGCGGTTTATGCACCAATAGGGGCGGTAATAGGAGAATGGGTAGGCTCATCGCAAGGGCTAGGGTATTTGATGTTGCTAGCCAATGGACGGGTGAAAACAGACCTTATGTTTGCCGCTCTATTTACCTTGGGCTTTATGTCCATGAGCCTTTATGGCCTTATCACTGTCTGGATCAAACTTAGCTTTAAACGCTTTGAAACGCATTAGTCAGATTAGTCAGATTAGTCAGAACCAATGGTGATGAAGTTCTTCCTATATTAAGCTGGTGTATGACGCATTTTTGAACGGGAGGGAGCTGGTTTTTAGCTATACCAGATATCTATGTGCGAGATATTTATGTACCAGATGTTTAAGAGCCAGATGTTTATGAGCCAGATGTTTATGTGCCAGATGTTTATGTACCAGATGTTTAAGAGCAGGGGTGGCAGCCTAAACACACTCAACCCTTGAAAAGCATTCCTATGAAAAGCATTCCTTAAATGGATATTTCTAAATCAATAGAAATGTCGCATAATGTATATTATGTAATTTTTATAAATTCAGAAAAACCAAAATAACCGATAAAATAACAACAATATTAGCGATTTAGCTCAAACACCATACCATCATAACCTGGCTCAACACCGTCTGGGCACCGCGCCAACAAGGTTTGATAATCAGCCTCTAGCCCTAAATGCGTAAGAACTGCTTGTTTCGGGTTAACCCTATCTATCCACGAAAATGTCAGGTCATAATGTGCATGCGCCTGATGCTCGGTCTCTCGCAGGCTTTCAACGATCCAGAGGGGCAGGCCTGCCAACTTATCGAAATTCTCTTCTGGCATGTCTTTGACATCCGTTGAATAGCCGCATAAATTATTAAAAATAAAGCCTAATGAGAATGTTGTGCCGTGATCCTGATGTAAAACATCAATTTTTATGTCGCCAATATTCACGCTCTGCCCTGCGGCAATTTCATGGTGTTTTAAGGGCGGAACAAAATAGCTGGGACTTTCCTTACTTTTCTTAAACATATAGGGCATACGGTCAATAATATTGCTGCCATGCGTTTGCGTGGCATACATATCAATCTCTTTTTTATCTGGCCAATAATAGACCCGCAAATCATCTAAACCGGCTACATGATCTGAATGCGTATGCGTGATAAGTAGCCCATCTAGCTTAGGGATATTCAAGGGCAGTAATTGGTTGCGAATATCTGGACCTGCGTCCACCAGTATAGTTGTGCTTTCTGATTGCACTAATAATGCGCAGCGTTGCCGCCGATTTTTAGGCTCATTTGGGTCACATAGGCCCCATCCTGCACGCCCAAGACATGGCACCCCTACCGAAGTACCACAGCCTAGCAAGGTGATTTTCAGCCTATCTGCAATCATACCCCTGCTCTTTGTTGTGGTTTCATACGATCAAACAAGGTTAGTGTATTAGCGCGTGTTTGTGCAGCCATTTTGCCTTCGCTTAGCCCTTTAATTTCAGCCAGACGGTTAAGCACATAACGCGTAAAGCCTGGCTCGTTAGTTTTGCCGCGATGAGGTGGCGGGGCTAAATAAGGCGAGTCTGTCTCTACCAGCAAACGGCTAAGCGGGACATCTTTGGCTATTTCCCGTAAATCTTCAGAACTATTGAAGGTCAATATACCAGAAAAGCTGATGTAAAAGCCGATATTGAGGGCGCGCTGCGCCAATTCTGCTCCAGAGCTAAAACAATGAAGCACGCCCTTAAACGCACCTTTTTGCATTTCATCTTCTAGGATATCGGCCATATCCTTGTCAGCGTCACGAGCATGCACAATTATCGGCAGATCTAGCGCTCGGGCAGCACGGATTTGAGTACGAAAGCTTGTCGCTTGCGCATCACGCGGCGCAAAATCGTAAAAATAATCCAAACCCGCCTCACCGATGGCCACACATTTATCATGGCTAGCAAAGGCTGTGATGGCATCATAATCACAGGCTTGCGGGTCTTTTGCGGCTTCATGCGGATGGATGCCCACACTAAACCAGATATTTTCATAAGCCTCGGCTATCTGGCGCGGTTTATGCGCAGTATCCAGACGCACACCAATGGATATCATCTCGGTAACACCAAGCGCGGCGGCGCGCTCTATTACTTCTGGAAGCTCATCAGCAAATTGCGGGTAATCCAGATGCGCATGGCTATCTATTATAGATAAGGTTTCGCTCATGCCCCCTCTCCGCTCTCATCTACATAGCGCGGAAACACCCCTTCTGGCTTAGAGATGGTTTTCGGAGAGGTATCGTTATCACCTTGCATTCGACCTGCACTGCCAAGGCTAGCAAAATCGCGCATACCTTCTTCTATCAAGAGCTGATCAAGCAAACGCGCCGCAGAGCCAGGCATTACTGGCTGAATAAGGATGGCAACTTGCCGGATAGTTTCAAGCAATATGGCAAGCACGTCTGCCATACGTGCGGGATCTGTTTTTTTCAACGCCCAAGGAGCAGCCTGGTCAATATAGCGGTTTGCCTTAGTTATCACATCCCATATTAGGCGCAGCACCTCATGAAAGGCTTGTTTATCCATCTCTGAACGCACCGCATCTAAAAGACTATCAGTGGCTTTTATAAGGGCTATGTCTTCTGGCTGTAGCTGTTTTGGAAAAGCGGGCATTTGGCCATCTAGGTTTTTGAAAACGAGGGAGAGAGTCCGTTGCGCCAGATTGCCTATATCGTTGGCTAAATCGCTATTGATGCGCTGGATCATTTGGTCAGGTACGAAATCACCATCGCGGCCAAAAGGTACCTCCCGCATCAGAAAATAGCGCGTTTGATCAAGCCCATATTCCTCCACCAACTTTAGGGGATCGATAACATTGCCAAGCGATTTGGATATCTTCTCACCTTCATTTGTCCACCAGCCATGCGCAAATACCCTAGCCGGTAATGGGAGTTCTGCTGCCATCAAAAAAGCTGGCCAGTAAACCGCATGAAAGCGCAAAATATCTTTGCCGACTACATGCAGATTAGCAGGCCAAAATTTCTTGAAATCATCCCCATCTTCATGCCAATCAAGAGCTGTCAGATAATTGGTTAGCGCATCCAGCCATACATACATCACATGGCCATCATCCCCTGGTACAGGAACGCCCCAGTCAAATGTGGTGCGGCTGACAGATAAATCCTTCAATCCGCCAGAAACAAAGCTTATAACTTCTTTCTTTCGTCCTTCCGGAGCAATAAAATTTGGATTTTCTTCGTAAAAATCAAGCAAGGGCTGTTGCCATTTTGATAAATCAAAGAAGTAAGATGGCTCTTCCACCCATTCCACTGGGGCACCTGTAGGGGCCTTACCGTCTACCAATTCGGTTTCGGTAAAAAAGGCTTCATCGCGCACTGAGTACCAACCTGCATATTTATCTAGCCTGATATGACCCCGCTCTTGCAGGCGCGTCCACAGCGCTTGTGAAGAGGCATAATGGCGTGCTTCGGTAGTGCGGATAAACTGATCATTAGAAAAATTCATTACCCCTAACAAATGGCGAAAATTCTGGGAAACGCTATCCGTAAAGCTGCGCGGGTCGATACCAGCTTTATCAGCAGCTTCTTGAACTTTCTGACCATGCTCATCAGTGCCAGTTAGAAACATCACATCAAAGCCATCTAGCCTTTTAAATCGTGCCAGTAAATCACAGGCTAGCGTTGTATAGGCATGGCCAATATGCGGCTTGTCATTCACATAATAAATCGGGGTCGTCAGATAGTAGGGCTTTGTCATGGTCATTTTTGAATTTCAAAACTCATTTAATCAGTGGCTAAATGCGCAAAATGCACGCAAATCTGCCATGTTCATACCTTATCTGTTGGCGCTTTGGCTACGTAAATCGCGTGTTAAATCGAAAAAAAACTTTGTCATTATTGGCGCAAAATCAAGATAGAGACGCTCATTCAACTGATAAGACGCACCAAACTCACGGTGCAGGTTGGCAAGCTGTTCTGGCGTATGGCGTATGGCTAGCACCCGTGCTGCCTGTTCAATAAATCCAATTTGCGCCAGACTATTTTGATGGGCTGCATCACTTTCCATCTGATACAGGGTAGCCAAAAGCAGTAATTCGGGAAATAAATAGCTGGCAGCTTGGCGCACAGGCCGGCCACGCGCGCCCCCTGCTGACCATTTTTCTGCGAGAGCGATTAAATCTGCTGGTTTAGCTCTCTTATCACATAGCAAACTGCAGCTGGCTTCAAACATATCCAGCACGCCTGCATCTGCTAGCTGCAATGCCCTGCCCGGCGCGCCCTTGCTAAGCCCAGCAAGCAAGCCCAACGCTTCTTTATCAGCATCTGGCCAAATTGTGGCTAAAACTCCGGCTGTATCTGTGCTGGTAAGCGGGCTTAAATTAGCTGTAATACAACGTGATCGGATGGTTGGTAAGATTTGTCCCGGGCGTGAGGACAGCAGCAGCAACAAACAATTTGCCGGAGGTTCTTCAAGTGTTTTTAGCATCGCGTTCATACCAGCGCGGTTCACCACATCAAGGCTATCAATTATAGCTACCCGCCATTTGGAGCGCGCAGCATGATGGGCAAAAAAAGCAGGTAATTTCCGCAATTGCTCAGTTTTAATAAGGCCAGATTTGTTTTTATCTTCTTGTTCTGGTTGAAGAAGCAGTAAATCCGGGTGGGTATTTCCAAAAACCAGACGCGCTTCCTCGCTTTCAACCTCTATATCAGCGGGATGTGGATGCCCCTCCCCATCCTCAAATAGCGGCTGTGCAGCTGTGTCTTTGATAGATAATATCCATGCGGCTATTTGCTGGGCTAGGCGGAATTTTCCAATACCTTCATCCCCTGCCAGAAGCCAGCCATGATGCAAACGATTTTGCTGATGACCGTTAAATATTCGATCCATAATCTCGCGGTGGCCAAATAGCGGTGACGGCGTGTTATATGTCTGAATTTCAGCGTCTGCTGACATGCCCTATCCGCTCCCAAAGCGAAGACCTTTATTAAAGGTCATCTGGTAACTTGTTGATAATATGTTTTTTAACTTGTAGATCAGAATGTTCTGCGCTCTGACTAGCATCAATTATAACTATCCGCTCCTTATATTTATCAGCGAGTGCTAAGAACCCAGACCTAACCCGCTGGTGAAATTCTATGCCCTTATCTTCAAATCGACTTTCTGCTGCAGATGGTTGACCTCCTTCAGCAATTTGACGCTGACCGGCGCGTTGCAGACCTAACTCAGCTGGTACATCCATTAAGAAGGTTAAATCAGGCCGTAAATCACCAAAACCAAATTCATGGATGCCAACAAGATTATCGATGGCCAGATCATGCGCCAACCCCTGATAAACAAGAGTTGAATCCGAAAATCTGTCACATAGAACAATTGCCCCGCGTTGCAAAGCAGGGGCGATAACTTTCTGTACATGTTCTGTGCGCGAGGCAATCATCAATAGAGCTTCTGCCTCAACCGACAATTTTTCAGCAGAACCAGTAACCAAAATATCGCGGATAAGCTCTGCTTCAGGCGTGCCACCAGGCTCGCGTGTTTTCAAGATTTCACGCCCCGGATAACTTTCTGAAAACCAATTTTCCAGCAACCGGATCTGCGTTGACTTTCCAGACCCTTCACCGCCTTCAAATGTAATAAACAGTCCAGACATAATAGCGCCCCCGCCCCCCGCATGACCTTATTATTGCTGGCTATCAGGCATGCTAGATGCACCTAAAACAAGATAGCTCAACGCCGCCCCTAGCCTGTCGAACATACCAAGCTGCGCTACATCACGGTCTGCGGCCAGCGCAACTTTATCCACAATTTTGCCATCCATGCGAAGAGCGAGTTCTCCTATTTTCTGGCCTTTTTGGATAGGAGCAGAAACCGGATTCATCCAGCTTACCACTATTTCTGTTTTCATCCGCTCAGCACGCGATAGAACACGGCTGACATCGCCTTCAGCCACCAGGCCGACCTTGCTTGCACGTCCAAGCCAGACATCTGCTTCATCTACTTTGGTGCCGCTAGCGAAAAATTTGTAATTTTTAAATTCACGTAAGATGAAATCCATTAGGCGCGCAGATTCGCTTGAACGCTCCTTTTTGGATTTCATTCCATTTAACACCATCACCACCCGCATACCGTTTTTTTCTGCCGATGCGGTCAAACCATAGCCAGATTCTTCTGTATAGCCTGTTTTCAGCCCGTCCACCCCATTTTCAGTTGCGCTCTTGCCATATAAAAGCGGGTTACGGTTACCCTGCTTGATATCGTTCAGCGTATAGGTCTTCACCTTGAAAATCGGATAGAGTTCTGGATAGGTCTCTGGCGGAAAATCGCGGATGAGTGCTGTCGCCAATATGTTTAGATCTTCTGCTGTGGTGGTTAAATCTGCATCTGGCCAGCCAGTTGCGTTAGTGAAATTAGTATTTTTCATACCCAACTTCTGGGCAGTTAAATTCATTTCAGTTGCAAAATTTTCTTCCGTGCCGGCTAGCCCTTCTGCCAACACAACGGCCGCATCATTTCCAGATTGCACAATCACCCCATAAAGCAGCTCTTTGACGCTATAACGTGTACCGGGCTTCAGAAAAGAGCGTGAGCCGCCCATTTTCCAAGCCTTTTCAGAGACAACAATCTGGTCATTTAGTGCTAAAGATCCATCCTTGATGCGCGAAAACACTACATAGCTGGTCATAATCTTGGCCATAGAAGCAGGCTTCATTGGCGCCTGTTTTTGCTTTTCCATCAGGATGCGGCCAGTTTCAAATTCGGTTACCAGCACATATTCAGCTGTGGTGGGGATATTAGTTTGCGCCTGTAAGCTACTAATCCCCAGAAAAAGACATAGACCTGAAGCCATAATTATCTGGCTAATTCTGGTAACAGAGGAGGAGTGCGGAAAAATATTTGCCAGCTTCATGGGTGTCTCGTTAATTTTTTTCTATTTTTACTATGATATTGTATCAAGCGGCCTGTTTCGTGCCACTATTTGTTTTAATGAAATAAAGCGACAGAAAAAAGGCATTTAATAGATGTTTTCCTACCTATTTTAGCGCTTTTTCGGGGCGCTTTTTCGGGGCGCTTTTTCAACCCTATTCTACAACTATATCGGCGCCATCAAAACCACGTGAATAAATCTGTTTTAGCAGGCTGTCTGCCTGCTCTACTGTTTGAATAGGCCCTAACCGCGCCCGATACAGAACCCGGCCATCTTTAATCGTCTCCAGCACCGAACCCTTTTTCAAATCAGCAAAATTAGTCAGCAGGTTTTTAGCATTATCCTCTGAATGAAACGCGCCTACCTGTATCCAGATATCGGTTACCTGAGGCTCTGTATTTATCACATTTCCACTTCTGGAGTGAGACAGCAGGTCAAGCGCAGATTCGCCAGATTTTTTCTTTTGTGGGTTTGCCCGGGTAGTTCGCGCTGATAAGCTAACAGAAGGTTTGCCAGCCGCTGTAGTTTCTGGCAGCGGTCCGGTAGTTTCGGAAAGCAGTGGAAATTCACCATTGCGCGCCAACTCTTCTAAGCGCAGGCTCTGCTCGACCAATAATTTAACGCGGACACGGGCAATTCCTTGATCTTTAAAACCAAGCAACCGCGCCCCTTCACGCGACATATCAATAATACGCCCGCTGACATAAGGGCCTCTGTCATTCACCCGCACTACAAGCGATTTTCCATTATCCAGATTGGTTACCCGAACCACAGATGGCATTGGCAAGGTTTTATGTGCTGCTGAGACAAGCGCCGGGTCAAAAATTTCCCCATTGGCAGTCATTTTGCCGCCAAATTCATCTCCATACCAAGAAGCAATACCCGTCTTATCATAGGTCAGATCCCGGTCTGGATAATACCAAATGCCATCTATTTGATAGGGGTTGCCTATCTTGTAATGTGGATTGGCAACAATCTGCTGCGCCTCAGCCTGCTTTTCTTTATTTTTTTGCTTCTTGGCAAAATCAATAGCCAGTTCAGCAGTAGTACAACCACTCACGCTAGCTAAAAACGCAGCCGCTATACCTGCTCTAATAATGGGAATAAGCTTGTTCTCAATCACAAATCTTTTCCTTAAAAACCTCTAAAAACTATTATTCCCGGCTAGCTTGAACGCTGTTTTATTATTCTGCTTGCTCTATCATATCGGCCAATGTGCCAACAGCAATAGCAAAAAAGTTAGACCGATTCCATTTCAAGATATTGTCATAATTAGCATAAGCAATATACGCCTTGCCATCATTGCGCGAAGGCACTACTAGCCGCGAGGTCAAATTGCGCTTTGGCAATGCCTCCCCATCCGCATTTTTAAGCCCAAGCGCGCGCCATTCATTCATGGTTTTTTTTGTCTTAGCGTCTGAAAGTTTTTTACCGTCGATAGTGTCTGGCACAAATACACGCCGCCCCCAGGTTAAATCATCACGCCAACCAACCGAAGACAGGTAATTAGCAATAGAGGCAAAAACATCATGCTGAGTCTGCCAGATATCGCGCCGCCCATCCCCATTATAATCAAAGGCATAGCTTAAGAAGCTAGAAGGCATAAACTGGCTTTGGCCCATTGCCCCAGCCCAAGAGCCTTTCATATCGCCTGATTTAATATGCCCTTCTTCGATAATCTGAAGCGCATTTAACAATTCTTTGCGAAAATAGGCAGAGCGCCGCCCATCATAGGCGAGCGTAGATAAGGCCGCGATAACCGAAAAACCGCCTGTATGCTGGCCAAAATTTGTTTCAATCCCCCATAAGGCAACGATAAAGCGCGGTTGAACACCAAATTTTTCTGAAACTTCTTTTAAAATTGCGCGATGTTCTACTAGCTTCTGGCGCGCACGCTTCACTCGTGTGGCCGATACCACCTTATTCAGATAGCTATCTAGCGTCAGGGTAAACTCAGGCTGACTGCGGTCTAGCTCTAGCACACGCGCAATAGGCGCAACCCCAACAAAGGCTGTATCAAACGTGTCTGCTGAAATGCCCTTAGAAAGGGCTTCGGTGCGCAATTCTGCCTGCCACGCGGTAAAGCTCTGATGGCTATCGGCAAAGGCGGTGTGCGCATGAAGAAGAAAAACAATAGAAAACAACAAGGTAGTGCCTCGCGCACATATGCCTCGCATATTATCATAAAAAGTTGAAATGATTTTCATCGCGCGCCTGCCCCTTTTTATCAGACCTATTTTAAAAGGCATAAAATCTTGCTTAAAATGCCCGTCAACAGCCTATCTGCGCTAGGGCAATAGAGCAACAGGCAATCGGCGGGTGCAGCAAGATTATCGGCTCTGCTTGATGCTGGATATGCTGACAAGAGAAGAAAAGTGAACTTCCCATTGACACCGCTTTAAGGATATTTTAATCACACTCTGGCAAGACCGCGAATTGCACCCGATTAAAGACGGAGAGGTGGCAGAGCGGTTGAATGCACCGGTCTTGAAAACCGGCATGGGTGAAAGCCCATCGTGGGTTCGAATCCCACCCTCTCCGCCATATTTTCCCAAATAAATCAGCGCTACTCACAGACACAAGAAATGCTGGCTACTCCCCGCTAGCCGCTTTCAGGCGTTTATATAAAGCGATATTTGTAATCCATTCTGGATTGCCCTTCGCATAATCAAAGGGGGTTTTGCCCTTCCTATCTTTGATGCTAGCATCCGCCCCCGCATCCAACAGATGGTCAATCACATCAAATTGCTTGCCCTTCATCGCCCCATGAAGCGGGGTCTCGCCGTCGCCATCTTGGGTATTCACATTCGCCCCAGCCTTAGTCAGGATTTTTACTTTGGCGACATCCCATCCGGTTATCGCATAATGCAAAGGGGTTGCTCCACCGGGAGCGCTTTTATTATACCCTGTTCTTGTTTCCAGATTAACGCCCTTATCCACCAAATATTGGACAATTTCTGGGGTGCTTCTGTATGCCGCATAATGGAGAGGGGTATATCCAGCTATATCATCATATATATCTGCGCCTTTGGCGATTTCCGCCTTTACATCGGCTAGGGTAGGGTCTCTAAACCAAAAGCGGTCATCACAAAGTTTCATGCAATCTCCTGCGCTAGCCTGTTTGGTTGCTATACCCAAAGCCAGAAGAAGGGGAATTAGAAGCAGAAAAATTAGAATTGGGAAGGTCATTTTCATCTCGGTCACTTTCATTTCGCGCTCCTTTCTTAAAAATGTTGGGTATCTTCCAGCCTGAAGCGATTAAGGTTTTCAAACAAGGAAGGGGAATATAATCGGCTATGCACATGCAGCATTATATTAGCGGTTTTGAAACTTAACCCTATTGAGGGTTTCAGATTATTTGCGTATCGTTAGGAAGCTTTAAGGGAGGGCCATTTCTCTTTGGCATATTCTTTGCCGCCTAAACGCCCTCATCTCTTGCCAGCTATCTATATTTTAATAAGGAAAAATCATGCTCGTTGATGTTCGCACCTACCGTTGTAAACCCGGCACTATCAATGCCCATCTCGCACTTTATGAAGAGTTTGGCAAAGCCCCGCAATATCGCTGTCTTGGCGCGCCGCTGGCCTTTATAAAAGGAGAGACAGGCGACCCGAACGAATTTGTGCATATCTGGGTCTATGAGAATGCTGGCGACCGTGAGGCAAAGCGTGCAACGCTTTGGTCTGATCCTGAATGGCTAGCCTATACCAAAAAAAGCGCAGAGCTTGGCGCATTAGAAAGCCAACAGAATAAACTTATGGTGCCAACCAGCTTCTGCCCGCCGCTAAAATAGATAAAAAAAAGTCAAACCTTATTACAGGGAAGGCAAGCTAGCGGTAATCTGCTATAGATTTTTAAGTGCTAGATAATTCAAGGGACCAAAGATAAAGGGATTACAATGCTGCATACTATTATAAAAATTTTAATTATCGCTATGTTGGCGCTATTTGCCTATGCCGGCTACACCACGATTTCGGAAGCTGAAGCCGCTACATTTACGGGCACATTTACAAGTATGCTACCCCTATCAAGCCTATAAGAGGCCAGTTACTATCAGCCGTATCCCCATGATTAAGAAAGCTGTCAGCACAGCTAGGCGGAACAGGCGTTGTGAGACACGCCCTCGCAATAGCTCGCCGCATCTGAACCCAGCTAATACAGCAACCAGCCCAAACAGGGATTGAATGAGGCTTGCGGTGGTTACTACCCCTGCTAGGACTAATCCAGCCATTAAGGGCAAACATCCAGATAAAAACAAAAATCCTGTGGCGCTGATGAATTTTTCTTTCTCCACGTCACGAGCAAGTAAATACATAGCCACAGGCGGTGACCAGATAGAGCTAAGTCCGCCCAAAATGCCAGAACAGACCCCTACCCCCACCTGCCAGACTGGTGCGGCTGTAACCGGCAATTTTACGCCTGACAGTAATTGCAGGGAAAATATTACCATTGCAAAACCGATAGATACTGTCAGCAAAGCAGTGGGAAAGCTCTTAATATACAGCGATGTGATAAAGATGCTGACAACAATCGCGAGCGCAAACAGCCAATATTCTCGTGCCGTTTCACGCGGGTTTGGCGCGCGCAGATATTGCAAGCTGTTGGTAAATAAAATAGGTAACACCATCAGCGATATCGCGGTGCGTGGGTCTATAATCAATGTTAGGAATGCCATCGCGGCGGCTGGTAGACCAATGCCCAAAAAACCTTTGATGATGCCAGAGAAAAAGAATACCGCAAAAACAAGCCCTGCCATCCCTAGCGTCATTCCCGGCAATAAAAATAGTGGCAATAAATCGCTCATAAAACGCCTATTTCTGTTCTGACTAGGCTAGTTAGGCTGGTTAGGCTAGTTTGTGCCATAAACCAGCTCATGCAACTTCAAACGCTGTATCTTGCCTGATGGACCTTTTGGCAAATCATCTAGGATATGGATTTTGTCTGGCGTCTTATAAGCGCCTAGTCGCTCTTTACAATGCAGGCTTAGCTCATCTGGGCTAGCATGGCGTGAAGGTTTAAAACAAATACAGGCCTCTACCCGCTGGCCATAATCACGACATGGCACAGCAAAGGCCGCAGCTTCCAAAATTGTTTCATGCTCTAGCAATACTTCATCTATCTCGCGCGGGGCAATATTCTCACCGCCCTTTATGATTAGCTCTTTGATGCGTCCGGTTACAAACACATAGCCATCCTCATCCATATGACCTAAATCGCCTGTGCGCAGCCAGCCCTCAGGCGTAATGGTTTTTGCTGTCTCTTCTGGCTGATGCAAATAGCCTTGCATCACATTATCGCCGCGCACCCAAATCTCTCCAGTTATGTTGGCTTCACATGGTTTATGATGCTCATCAGCTATCATCACCTCATTGCCAATAGCGATACCGGGGGAGCCTATTTTGCGGGTTTGCGGCGGAAGCGGGTTCGATAAGATTTGCGCGCCAGTTTCCGTCAGACCCATCGTTTCAATGATAGGGATGCCAAAGCGTGCTTCAAATTGGCGGTGAATTTCAGGGGCTAACGGCGCAGATGCAGAACGTGAAAAACGCAGCCTATCCTTATCTATATCAGGGACTTTATCATCATTGAGCAAATAGGCGAAAAGCGTGGGAACAGCACTAAACCAGCTTGCCTTATGGGTTTTGATATCCTGCCAGAAGCGCGAAAGCGAAAACCGGTAGGGCAAAATTAGCCCGCCACCAGACATTATTGTGCCCATGACTGTAACACAAAGCCCATTAATATGATAAATCGGCAGCACACAGCAGCCTATATCCCTAGCGTCCAAATGATGCGCTTTTGCTACATTCTGACCAGCTGACAACAAATTCGCGTGGCTTAATACCACCCCCTTAGGATTGCCAGTAGTCCCAGAGGTATACATCAAAATGCCAGGGGTGCTCGCATCAGCATATTGAAAATCTATCTTTGCGGCGGCATGCATATCTTCAGGCCAAATCGGTCCATTTTCTGGATGCAGCTCTATGATGCGCAGGCTACGGTCAAAACCCGCTGCAGCTTCTTCTACCAACGCAATGCACTCAGGGGCACAAAATACCAGCTCCGCCTCGCAGTGATTAAGCACATATCCCATCACCTTGGCACCTGCAACCAGATTTAGCGGCGTCGCTAAATAGCCGGCGGTGGTAACGCCAATCATTACACATGCTGCGGCTAGGGAATTAGGCGAGGCTATGGCAATGCTCGCCCCTTTTGGAATACCGCTTCCTGCGATAATGCTCGCGATATTTTGCGTAATATCAGCAGCCTCAGACCAGCTGATCTCGCGCCCTGTTTCTGGTGAAATCAGCCAGCTTTGGTCTGGCTGTGCGGCTTTATTTTCGGCAATTTTCTGCCAGATTGCTTGCTTCATTTGCCATATTTTTCCCAATAGGCTGAAAACATCTCTGTCAATTCAGGTCTATTTTCAGGAATAACGCGTACTACGTTGACTTTATTTATAAAATGCGTCCAGTTCAGATTCTCATCAATAGAGTTTTTACCCCAGCTTCCACACCCCATAGAGAGTGAAAAGGGCATCCCATTATTGAAAAAACCACCTGTGGCAAAACAATGTGCCTGATTAACAATAATGCGGCAGCTTTGTGCCTGCATAGCCAGCGCGCGCGCACGGCTATCTTCTGATGAATGCAAACCAAGCGAATGCCCTGCCCCAAGCACCGATTGTATCGCAACAGCCTTGCTAGTCGCATCTTCGAAATCATCGGCGCGATAGAGTGTTAAAAACCGCGACATCTTCTCTGATGTAAGGGGGCTATCTTTGTCTATAGAATCCTGAGGTAGCACTAGAAAGCGGGTATGCGCATCTGCCCTACCCTCTAGGCCAAGCTCTTTAACCATCACCTCAATATCTTTGGCTAGCAATTTGCCCGTCATTTTCCCATGCTGCCAGTGCGTATCGCGCAAACGCACAACTTCCTCTTCGGTTAAGATCAATCCCCCCTGCTCTTGCAAGTTTTTGCAAACATCATCATAGACAGATGAAATGGCAATAACACTATTCTCAGAGCTACAGGAGGTCGCGTTATCAAAAGTCTTTGAGGCCGCAATTTTTTCTGCTGCCCCTGCAATATCCGCTGTTTCATCAATGATGGTCACCACATTGCCAGCCCCTACCCCAATAGCAGGTGTTCCAGAGCGATAGCCAGCACGAACATTATTTTGAGAGCCTGTTACCACCACGAGATCTGCACTTTGCATTAATCGTTCTGTTTTGGCTTTTGAAGGTGGGCTTGGCACCATTTGTACCAGATCATCCGGCAATCCCAATTTACGCAGATGGGCGTGAATATAACCTAGCAGCTTCAATCCCGGCTTCACCCCTTTCGGGCTTGGCGCAATGATAATGGCATTACCTGTTTTCAGCGCGTTGATGATATTATTTACCGGTGTTGCAAGAGGGTTGGTAGACGGCACAATCGCGGCAATAACGCCCTTTGGCCGGTAATAAACAGACAACCCCTTTTCGGCATCATCATAAATATGACCAGTAGATTTAGCGCCATGCAAATCACGCAGCAATCCTAGGGTTTTATTGTGGTTTTTCTTGATTTTATCCGCAACATTTCCAAGCCCCGTTTCCGCAACAGCCAATTCGGCTAGCTCAGCATTACGGCTAGGCTCCATTAATGCCCATCCAACAGCTGCACATGCATCATCAAACAGCTCTTGGCCGCCCATCGCTTCATAGGCTTGTTGGGCGATGCGCGCCCTTTGCACCACTTCATCTATTACTGCCACATCATTATCAGTCATTTTAAGTAAGCCTGTATCTATAAAAGGGTTAGGAGGCAGGTGACTTCTGCTTAATACCTTGAAACGCCTGATAAATGCTAAAGCCAAGGGTCAAAACCCCTGCAAGGATAAGCAGAGTGCAAATAGGGCGTGAGAAATAGGTCACTAAATCATAATGAACCATCTGCATACCCTGAGCGAAGTTTTGTTCGCCAATTTTACCCAGAATAATCCCCAATACAATCCCCGGGATAGAATATCCAGAGCGCCGCAACAAGAAACCTAAAATCCCCGCAACAAACATCACGACGACATCCAGAACCAAACCACGCCCGATATAAGAGCCAATACTAGCCAATAGTAAAATCATGGGTGCAAGGAACTGGAAAGGTACCTTTAACAGATACATAATTGTCTTGGTTTCCATAACACCAATAATCAGGATAGATAAATTGGCATAGAACATCGCCGCAAAAACAATCCAAATAAGGTCAGGTGAGTTATAGAAAACAAGCGGACCTGGTTCCAGATCATGCATCTGGAACACAGCAACCATCATCGCGGTTAGCGCCCCGCCCGGCAGACCAAGCGCCAGTAGGGGTATCATTGCGGCTCCTGTTGCCGCGTTGTTCGCGGTTTCAGAAGAGATAACACCTTCCATATTGCCCTTACCAAAGCTCTTTTTATCTTTGGACCAGCGCACCGCCTCTCCATACCCCATAAAGGCAGCAAGGGTTGCGCCAATACCTGGCAAAATCCCGCAGAAAAAACCAACCAAAATAGAACGTACAACCGCAATTTTATAGCGCCAAAGCTCTAGAATAGTTGGAAAACTCATCCCCACAGGTGGGGCATCATATTTACCAGTAACTTTCTTTTCTGCCTGAACAAAAATTTCTGATACGGCAAAAAAGCCGAGAATTGCCGGTACAAAGGCAATCCCTGCTGCAAGGTCAGCAAAGCCGAAATTATACCGCTCAATGCCGCCAACAGGGTCCTGTCCAATAGTAGCAACCATCAAGCCAAGAAGTACAGATAGCCAGCCCTTCCAGATAGTGCGCCCCCCCACTGAAGAGGCAACAGCCAGACCAAAAAACACAAGCGCAAAAATCTCTGGCGGACCAATATTGCGAATTGCCCATTTCGCCAAAGGCTCAGTTGCGGCCATCATCACCAATGCAGAGCTAATGCCGCCAATAGCCGAACATAAAACAGCTGCCCCTACCGCCTTGCCTGCTCGCCCCTGTTTGGTCATTGGATAGCCATCAAAGGCCGTTGGCGCATTTTCAGGCGCACCCGGAATATTAAACAGAATGGCCGTAATCGCCCCGCCATAGGTGCCTGTGCAGTAAATAACGGCAAACAGCATCACCCCTTGCGCAGGCTCTAAATCAGAGGTGAACGGCAATAAAATAGCCGCAAGGGTAAGCATGCTCACCCCCGGAATAGCCCCAAATAGCATCCCCCCAATTACGCCAAAAACAAAAATAGCTATTGTGAAAGGGTCGCCAAATAACGCGGCACTCCCTGCAATAAAATTCTCAAGCATTTAACAAACCTACCATAACTCTAGCTGCTGCCATTTGGTATTCATGCGCAACATAAAGGCACTGAAATCATAAAAAGGTGAGGTATTCCCCTGCGGTAATGGTGCGTTCAAAATCACCATGAAAATTATCATAATAATCATATAGATAATCAAGGTTACAAGAAGAATATTCTTCAGCTTATGCTCACCAAAAATAAAAGCAATAGCAGCAATAAAAAACGGTGTCGCTGCATAAAACCCAACCGGTTTTAGCGATATGGCATATAAAAAGGGAACACCCAATGCTGTTACCACGCGCAGAAAAGTGGCCCTATCATAAGATGTTTTTTCCGCCTCATCGTCAGCAATCCCAACTCTGCCCTGCTGGAGGGCATGCCCTTGATAATAGGCATAGGCCATATTCCCAAACATCACTAGCAGCAATAAAAGCAGGATGGTACGCGGCCAACCCGTTGCCCCGAATTTATAAATTTCTATCGGCTGATTAAATTCAAAAGAGGCGATAAAAAAGACAATAAAAAATAAAAACCACACCCCTGCTTCAATAAGATGCGGTCGGTCTAATTTCCCCATTGCAGACCCCAAATATGCTCGTTAGTTTTCTCTTCTTTTGAGAGATTAGATATTTTTTTAGACGTTAAAAATAACGGCCTAAACTTATATAATCACGAAAATAAAGTTTAGGCCGTTATCAGCATCAGGTTATTTTACGTCTAAGCCCATCTGCTTATAAACTTCACGATATTGCGGAATAGTTGCATTAATCAACGCAATTGACCCTTCAGTATCGCGGTAGCTATCGATCACGGTCATAAACTTTGACTCGTTAAACTTCTGATAACTATCTTCACAATAGCCGCGCTGGAATGCCCATTTCAGCCAATCCACGCGATCCTTTGGCGCATCTTTATGCACATAAAAACCTCTGAAACGCAGAAGTGGCTCAAAATCCATACCCATTTCACGATGGGTTGGCACATCTGCAAACACATCAGGGCGCTCATTAAAGATGGTCAAAATGGGTTTGAAATCGCCTGAATCAAGGAACTTACGCACGTCACCTGGCTGCTCATATAATGCGTCAACCTGACCGCCAAGCAGCGCGCCATAACGTGGGGCACCTTTATCGAACGAAATTTGCTGGATGCTCATACCGGTTGAATCAGTAATGAACTTCATAGTCACACGTTCCATTGACCCTTCTTTGGACACGTTTGCAATTGTAGCTTTACCGTTTTGAGCTTTCACCCATTCAACAAAGGACTTCCAGTCGGTAAAACGTGTTTCATTTGTGCGGATGTAAATTTGCGAAAACGTTACTTGTGAAGTAACTAATGGAATTAGATCAGACGCCGGATTAGGACGACTGGAATCAAGCGCATGTGCAGAAGAAGCATCATCAATATGTTCTAGTACTGAATAACCGTCCGCAGGTGCAGCCATGTAGGCTGTCATCCCAACAGTGCCCGAACCACCTGACTTATGGTCGCGGTTAATAGAAACGCCTGTTAGAGATGTAACCGCTTCTGCCATAGCCGCAGCAACCTGACCTGAACCCCCGGCAGGGCCATATGGCACAATCATGGTCAACGCCCGGTCTGGAAATCCGCCAGGCTTGCTCATGCTGGCTTCCTTAACCTGACATTCAAAGGCATTAGCCGCGCCTGCCATAGCCACAAGGCCAGCAGCCAGAAAGGCCGCTTTAAAAGAATGTTTCATTTTCCTCTCCTAAATTTTCTAATATATGCAAATGAACACGATAATTGATAATTAAACAAATAAAAACAAAATTTTTGGTAAAAATATTTTAAATAATTTTTGCCAAAATAAAAAACTATCACGCATAAGCCTAAAACCAGATATGACCAAGACCTCTAAATTTAGTGCGTTTAAACTTGGCAAAACACCCAACCCCTTGCAGAATATAACTCTAATATCGCCGACATAAGGGGGATAGGCTATGGCTTTTTATCTAGCTAAATTACTGCTGACATCTGGATTAATTGTTTTAATTACCGAAGTGGTTAAACGCAGCGATAAATTTGGCGCCCTCATCGCAGCGTTGCCGCTAACAACCTTGTTGGTTATCTCTTGGATGTATTTTGAACAGCAGCCTAATAAAAAAATAGCCGACCATATGGTGCTAACCTTTTATTTTGTTCTGCCAAGCTTGCCGATGTTCCTACTATTTCCCTACCTAATCAATAAGTTTGGCTTTATCGGCGCTCTAAGCTTAAGTATTATCCTGACTGTGGGGCTATTATATCTATTTAATCTTGGTTATCAAAAATTCGGATTCCATATTCTATAATTGGGGCATATTGCTATGCGAATAATTTTCAGTTTTTTAATATTTATTGGCCTTTCTTCTGGTCTTTCTGCTCAGGAATGGACAGTTGGCCTGTTTTGCTCCTCGGTCTCGCCTGATAAGCGTTTGAATAATTTTTTTCTGATAGATTCGAAAAAAGAACAAATGCGCGTCGCCTCTTTTAATGATGATAAGGTCAGCTTTGTGATGCCGGCCATCCGTCTGGATAAAACCCCAGATGAGTTGGTTAACCGTAAATCAGGGCTGACCCTAAACCGTAAAACATTGGAGATGAAATGGCGCAATCGTAAAAGCGCTTGCCAGATTAAAACGCCCACAGAGCTGAATAAATTGACTGCAGAACATTTAGATTTTCTGCTTAAAGACAATAAGTTATAAACCGTTTTTAAGAAATGTTTATAACGGAACAAGTCCTAATGTACGCCGGAAACGATTTTTAATTTCCACCCCATCCACAATAGGCAGGCTACGCTCCGGGCTTTCCGCAGCCACCTTTATAGACGCAAAAATAGCCCCGCTTTTATCTGCTGCTTGCGTCGTGATAATTTTGCATAGTTGCTGTAGCTCTGCTTCAGTTTCGACTGCAAGAGAAACCGGCAGGCCAGAAGCACGCGCGATAGTGGGTAAATCAACGCCAAATTGCGTATGGCTTGCCTGCATACCCGTTTCACCATAATGGCCATTATCTAGCACGATAACGCATAAATTATCAGGCTGCTGTACACCAATAGTTGCTAGCCCGCCAATGCCCATTAACATCTCGCCATCGCCAGTTAGAACGATGACCTGACGCTCAGGCTGTGCCATTGCCACACCCAGACCCGTCATCGCCGCACCGCCCATAGCGCCCCATAGATAGAAATTACGATCATCATCACCAGCGGCATGTAAATCATAGCTAGAAGACCCTAGACCGGTTACCATCAGAGCCTGACCCCTAGCCTGATTAATCTGGGCTACTACTTCGCGTCTTTGCAACATTACCACTCCTTTCTGCCTACCAGCTGTTGCGACAGCAATACCGCCACTTGCTGGTCGCTGGCATAAGCCGAATAAAGCGCTGCATCTATGGTTTTGACCAGCTGATCTTCTTGTGTAACTGTATGCACAGATAACCCCATTGCTGCCAAAACTTCTGGCGTTGCACGCCCCATTGGCACTTGCCAGGAGTTAAATTCACCAAACTCGCCGCGCATGGTCACTAATGTAACAAAAGGAAAACGGCAATTTGCCAGCATCGAGAGCATGTTAATGGTGTTGCCAACACCACTGGATTGCATCAATAGAACTGATTTCTTGCCGCCCAGCCAATGTCCACAAGCAAGCGCCACCCCCTCTTCTTCGGTGGTCAGCACAACAGGTTGCATATCATTATCAGCGTGCGCTAATGCAATTAAATCAGCATGCCCAGCATCTGGCACGAAAGGCAAAAAACTAACGTCATGCTGTTTCAGAAGCGCAAATAAATCCGCTCCCCAACTATTTTTAGGACTATTTTTAGGGGCTACTACCTCAGCCATGAATATCTCCCCATCCGCTTAGATATATCAGCAAAGCATAAACTTAAGTCGATGCCAAGCGGCACGTATCACAAGCGTACCAAAAGCGTGCCAAAAGCAGACTTGTCTATATTTCGCCTAGCTGGCAACTTATTATGCCAAGCGTGCCAAAATCCGCTGTAATTTTATCACCAGGCAAAATAGCCATCGGGGTAGTGGTCGTGCCTGTGGTAACAAACTCGCCCCGCTTGAGGGTAACACCTAATAAAGAAAGCTCATTTACCAGCCAAGTCAGCGCGATGCGTGGACAGCCCAGCACATTAGCACCCGCTCCTTCATAATGAGCCGTGCCCTCATCATTTTTACGCATCACAACAGCATTTGTCTGGTGGGCAGATAAATCCAACTCATGCCAATTATCGGTAACTGCAGCCCCCATCATAAATTTATAAGCGCAGGCATTATCAGCAATAAGCTGGGCTTCCCCCGCAGAAGCAAAATCGGCAAAGCGCGAATCTGGAAACTCCAGCCCCAAATGCAGACTATCGACTGCTGCCATCACTTCCTCGCTGGAATAGACTTGTGGGCGGGGGGGCAGGTCATATCCAAAACAGAACACGAATTCGGCCTCAGCCACGCGCATTCGGTTTTTACCAAACGGCACTTCTGTGCCTTGCTCAACCATCATGTCAGGAAAAATGCGTCCCGCAACAGGCCCTGAAAGACCGATATGCTGCTGTCCTGCTTTACTGGTCGCAGCGATTTTCCAGCCTTTTCTGTCATATCCTTTCTGTTCTTCCAGCATTGCCTGAATGCCATACCCTGCCTCACGGCTGTCTGGGCGCAGGCTATCTGGCAGATTTTGTAGCACCGTACCATCTTGCATATGCTGATGCATTATCTCCGCTGCCTGCCTAGCTAACCCCTTATCCATTTGCCTATCTCCTGCAATCCTATACGCTAATCTTCAACCGCAGGAGCATTGTTTTGCAAGCCCAAAAAGAGGTAGAACAATAGAGCAGCCTCATTTGTTATACTGATGCTTATGCCCAAAGAAGCTGCGACTAGGAGTATGTGGACTAGGAGTATGTGGACTAGGAGTATGTGAACTAGGAGTATGTGGACTAAAAATATGCCGATTATATATATCGATGCAGATGCCTGCCCCGTAAAGGCAGAAGCCGAACAGGTGGCTAGCCGCCATAATTGCCAGATGGTGCTGGTCAGTAATGGCGGTATCCGCCCGTCACAGAATCCGCTTGTGAGCCTTGTTATTGTAGCGAGCGGGCCTGATGAAGCTGATAAATATATCGCAGACCATGTTGAGGTTGGTGATATTGTGGTCACAAGTGATATTCCCCTCGCCGCAAAAGTGCTGGATAAGGGAGCTGCTGCCTTGCGCCATAATGGTGATATCTTTAGCGTTGAAAATATTGGCTTGCAGTTGGCTAAGCGCGATCTAATGGCAGATAGGCGTGCTGCTGATCCCTTTTTCACGGAAAGCAATCGCAACGGGGCTAAAAGTTTTTCCAAACGAGATAGGTCTGCATTTTTGAATAAGCTGGAACTTCTGGTTAGAGGAAAATAGCACATGGAAAATATCGGTGATATTCTGGTATGGCTTGGCCTAGGCGGTGTGTTAGTCGGATACGTAGCCAGAGTAGTCTTAAAGAAAAAGCCCCCAAACAGCGAATAGCGCGGCATTTAAAAAAATATAAGGAATGAAATGATCTATCTACGCGAGAAGCAAAAAAATGGAACCTGTAATGGCTGTGGGCATACAAGCTGGAAATATGAAGATAGCTCAACCCGGTATCGCGAAGAAATCTGCCTTGATGGCAATTGCCGCTACCGGGCGCTTAATGGTTCTGGTGAGATTATGAATAGAGCGCTCTGGGACCAGATTTTAACCCAAAATGCAGAGCCACATTTGACCATCGCAAAACTCTAAAAACAAATTTGAAACACTGGGAACAAATTTGAAACTCTGGGAACAAATTTGAAACTCTGGAAACAAATTTATTGGGAAACCTATTTTTTGCTGTAAGAGAGCGCGATATCAGCAGCTAGTCGCGCATTGTTTAAAACCAGCGCTTTATTGGTGTTAAGACTGCGCCCATCTGTTTCCTCACGAATATGATCTAGCAAATAGGGTGTCACTTTTTTACCTGTTATCCCTCTGATTTCTGCCTGCTCTAGTGCGGAAGTTATTGCTGCTTGCAGCTCTAAGGCGGGGATTTCATCTGCTTTTGGAACTGGGTTTGTGACCAGAACACCCCCTTCTAATCCTGCCTGCCATTTATGCCTTAACAGGCTGGCAATTTCATCTGCTGTATCAAGGCGTAACGGCACGCTTGTGCCAGTCCCGCCCTGTGACCAAAACGCAGGCACCTCATCACATTGATAGCCTATTACCGGCACACCAGAAGTTTCCAAGACCTCTAGCGTCAGCGGAATATCTAAAATCGCCTTTGGCCCAGCACAAACCACACATACGCTCGTGCGTGCTAGTTCTGGCAGATCTGCTGAAATATCGAAGCTTGCGCTTGCCCCGCGATGAACACCACCTATACCCCCAGTAGCAAATACGGCGATGCCTGCAGTTTTTGCAAACAACATGGTTGCGGCAACAGTGGTTGCGCCATGAGTACGGCTAGATAGAAGATAGGGAATATCCCGCCGGCTTACCTTTTCAATCTTGCTATTCGGGTCTGCCAGCAAAGCAAGCTTTTCTGCGTCCAGTCCTATATGCGGCAGCCCGTCAAATATAGCGATAGTCGCCGGAACAGCTCCCTTTTGGCGCACCGCCTCTTCTAGCGCGTTAGCAGTGGCTAAATTATCAGGATAGGGCAGGCCATGTGAGATGATGGTAGATTCCAGCGCCACCACCGGCTGGCCAGATACCAGCGCATCTTTTATTTCATCTTGAATTTTAATTTTCATTTATATCTAACTGTTTTTTATCATAATGTTTTATTTATTTTTGGATGGACTGCACTATCACATTGCAAGCTCAGCGCCGCTAGATCCCGCGCATAGGACGCGGCCTGCCGCTTATCTAATCCCGTCTCTATCCCATAAATATATCCTGCCAGCAAGGCATCCCCTGCCCCGGATGCCGTGCCAGAAGGGGGTGTTTTGCTTGGCTCTATCCATATACGCTCATTTGTATCAGCTAGTAAAAAGCCTTGCCCCGCAGCAGATAACAACAAACCTCCCACACCTTTATCGATGAGGGCTGTTGATAATTCGGGCAAGGCTGTATGCGCTGGCAGTCCAGCAAGAGCAGCAGCTTCTAGCTGGTTACATTTCAAAATATCTATCTGTGAGAGGCAGTTTTTAAATCGTAGCGCTTTTGTTGCTGACACCATATCCGTAACGAGCTTTTGCTTGTCGCCCTTGATGCTGACGAGATAGCTTATAGTAGCTTCACTCAAATTACCATCTAGGATAAGGGTTTGCGTGCCTTCAATTTCCTTTTGGTGCTGCTCTAAATAGCTAGGGGTAATCTCTGTTACGCGCTGCATCTGATTGACCGCACTAATAAGGCTACCATCCCCGTCAAATAGGCTTAAATAGCTGTCATTGCTGCCTTTTGTAGTTGCACATAAGCTTATATCTACATCCGCATCTGTTAGAGAAGTTTTCAAGAAACCGGTAAAATCATCTGTTCCAAAACAGCCGATAAAAGCTACGTTCAGACCTAGCCTGCCTAAATTCTCTGCAATATTGCGGGCGACCCCGCCTGCATATGTAGCAATGATGCCGGGGTGAGAATCTGCCATATTTTCTTGTTCAGATAAGGCGGTATCTGCGCGGCCATAAATATCAATATTTACCCCGCCAATAACAAGAGCTGCCTGTTTATCGCGGGTTGGCACGGCAGGATCAGACAAGGCCGCGTTCCGATAAATTGCGCATAAAAGCAGACAGGCCAAACGTCCAGTGCCGGCATTCACCAGATGGTTTCATCTGATTTTGCAACATGCCAATATCTGGGCAAGAAATAGTGACTACATCGCCTGTTTCATGGGTGAACCCTTCTCCTTTTGCCCCTCTATCTTTAGTTGGTGCAAACATCGTACCCAAAAACAGCATGAAGCCGTCTGGATATTGGTGATTAACACTAATGGTTTGTGCAACAAGCTCTGTTGGCGAGCGGCTAATTTCGCGCATTAAGCTTTCACCTTCGAGGGTAAAGCCATCTTTACCTGTTATCTGCAGGCGCAATTCTGCATTTTGGACCCTATTCAAATCGAACCTATCATCAAATAGCCGGATAAAAGGCCCAATAACACAAGAGGCATTATTATCCTTTGCCTTACCTAGTAACAAGGCTGAACGCCCTTCAATATCTCGCAAATTCACGTCATTACCTAGGGTTACGCCTCTAATTTGGCCAGTACTGTTCACTGCTAGTACAATTTCCGGCTCTGGATTATTCCAGCTTGAAGCCGGGTGCAGACCTGCATCTGCGCCCCACCCTATCGCAGATAAAGGTTGGGCTTTGGTAAATACTTCTGCGTCAGGGCCAATACCAACTTCCAGATATTGAGACCACATCCCTTCTGATATCAGCGCTTGTTTAACCTTCTGCGCCGCAGCAGAGCCAGCCTCTAAATCTGAAAGCCGCGAGCCAATAATATCTAGACAGCGAACACGTAATGCTTCTGCACGGGCAGGATCCCCTGCTGCCTGCTCTTCGATAACCCGCTCTATCATGGAGCTAGCAAAAGTAACACCGCAAGCCTTCACAGCCTGTAGATCGCATGGTGCTAAGAAATGCATCAGGGCCGTATCTGCATCACTGCCAAGGCTATTTTCCATCAAAGCCTCAAGTGATATAAGCGCCTTTGCTCCAGCTAGCTTTGCTGTGACATAGCCGCAACAATCATCCAACTCTAGCAAATCCCGCATGGTCGGCACATCACGGCTAGTAATATCATAAAGGTGACCTGCTTTGTGCGCCACAAGGCAGGGGCCGCCTACCTCTGGGTGCCATATCCGGCCAACTAATATCGCATCTTGTGCATCATCAGGTAGAATTTGCATGACCTCTTGCCTCGCTTAACAAATAATTTCATCATTTAGGTTCAAAAAGGGGGGGGTATCACCCCTAGCAGCATAGCGGATAGAATAGATACCTTGCAAATCTATTTAGCTGGAAAGGACATATCCAGAAAAGACGCACTTTTTCACAGGTTATTTGTATTAAAGCTGCTACTATATTAGGTTTATCACACTGTTTTAAAGGAGGGTTATATCTCATGACAAAAGCTACGCTTCCACCCTTCACCCCCTTGGTTGATAGCTTGCCTGCCAGTGTACCTTTTGTTGGCCCAGAAGCGCTAGAGCGTATGCATGAGCGTGCCTTTCTTGCCCGCATTGGCGCGAATGAAAGTGTGTTTGGCCCCTCTCCCCTTGCGATAGAAGCAATGCAAGCAGAGGCAAAAGGCGTCTGGCAATATGGCGATCCTGAAAATTTTGAACTAAAGCAGGCCTTAGCAAAAAAGCATGGTATTTCAGCAGACCACATCGCCATTGGCGAAGGTATTGACGGTCTATTAGGCTATTTGGTGCGTTTGTTTGTTGAAGCAGGGGTGCATGTGGTCACAACCGATGGCGCCTATCCAACCTTTAATTATCATGTCACTGGGTTTGGAGGGCATCTGCATAAAGTCTCATTCAAGGATGACAGAGAAGACCCTGCGGCCTTGCTCGATAAAGCAAATGAAGTTGGGGCACGGATAATCTACCTCTCCAACCCAAATAACCCGATGGGCTCTACCAATCCGGCGCGCATTATCGAAGATTTAGCTGATAACCTGCCACCACAGACGCTATTATGCCTTGATGAGGCTTATGCAGACTTTTTGGATGCAGCACAAATGCCAGATATTGCTCCAGATCATCCACAGATTATTCGCATGCGCACCTTTTCCAAAGCCTATGGCATGGCTGGGGCTAGAATTGGCTATGCGATTACACATACCGAGCTGGCGACCGCCTTTCATAAAATCCGCAATCATTTTGGCATGAGCAGAATATCACAGGCTGGCGCACTGGCCGCGCTTGATGATACAGGCTATCTGGCGGCCATAAGAACAAAGGTAGGGCGCGCGCTGTCAGATATAGCCGCAATAGCCGTTGAAAACGGACTAGCCCCGCTTGCCTCTGCAACTAACTTTTTAGCGATTGATTGCGGCGGTGATGGGAGGCGCGCAGCTAAAGTGATGCAGAGTTTGATAAGTCAGGGGATATTTGTGCGCATGCCCGGAACAGCGCCGCAAAACAGGTGCATCCGGATTACGGCAGGCACACCAGAAGATTGCAAGCATCTAGCCGCCTGTTTGCCAAAGGCGCTGGCAGCCGCAAAACAAAATTGAAAAACTAGAAAAAAAAATTAAAATCTGAAAAAGGATTATGAACTTTTTAGTGCTAGCTGGTTTCAATTCGTGATGAAAGCCCGCAGCATTTAGCAAATGCTTTAAAGCGGCGGGCAGAATGCGCATCCATAAGGGTACGCTCTGCGGCTGGAAGCTGGCACACAAGGCTCCCCTCTTCCACCGATAAATTTATCAGGCGCAAATAGTCTGGCACGCCGCCACAGAATATTTGTCCAAAGCGCATACCAAGACCAACCGATTGCGCAGAAAATCGCTCTTCACGTGATAGAATTTTGGTAAATAAATCCATGGTAGGCTTATGCGGTTTTAGCCCCACATAACGGTGGTAGATAGCAAGTGCGAGCCAAGCACGCTCCTTATGGGTGACCGAGAATATAGGCAAAGCTAGTATGCGTTCCACAGCTAATTGAGCGCGTCTATCTGGACTTTCATTCCAGCAGATATCCGATAACATACAAGCAGCTTCGAGCAAGCGTTTTAAATTACGCTTGCGGCCATCTATTTTTGCCAAACCTGAGGTCTGAAAATAATCAGCAATAGGCATTAAGAGCGCAACAAGGCCAGCAGTAAGTCCCACCTGTCTCTGCGTATGTAGGGCAAGTTGCCGTCCTGTAACCAGTAGCTGATCATGTGTTTCTGTTGCCACAGGCTGAATATCAGCTATCAGCCCATCACGTAGCGAAGTACCGCTGATAAACAAATCTTTAGTCTTAGCAGTCTTTTTAACAATTTCAATTATTTGAGCCGCCATCTTGATTGTTTTTTGCCGGCCAGCAGGCACGCCATCAAAATTTGGCTTTTGGGCGGTTAGAGACTTCAATAACCCTTTGGATTGCGAGGGCGGAATTACTAATCCATGCAATAGGAATAACGGATAGTTGCTTCGCGAAATAAAAGCTGACCCTAATGCGCGAAAACTGCCACCAATGCCATAGAGCATCTGCCCTTTAGCAGCAGCCAGAAAATCTATAGCTTCAATTTGAGACTTCATCTCTTTTTTGGATAAATTGCTAAGATGGCCGATATTCAGGCTTGTGTAATCCTGTACCTTACTGTCCTTAACTAAAACAAGCTCAATGCTGCCGCCGCCCAAATCGGCAACAAGTCCATTAATAATAGGCATGTTACGGGTAAGACCTAGCGTGACAAGACGAGCTTCTTCTGATGCAGGCAATATTTCAACAGGATAACCCAGAATTTTAGCAGCAGGCCGAAGGAAGTTATCGCCATTTTTAGCGCGCCGCGCAGCCGCAGTAGCAGCTATTTTCACATAAGTCGGCTTTAGCGCGTCAAGGAGCTTGCCAAACCTAGCCAGCACTTTCAATGCAGCATCAATACGTTCGGGCTGTAATTCACCACTGATATCAAGGCCGCGTCCTAATTCACAGGTAATGCGCTCATTAAAAAAGGGAAAGGGATAATCACCATCACGGCGATAAACCACAAGCCGGATTGAGTTTGAGCCAATATCAATAACAGCGGCGGTTGGCGCATCAATCGCCAACTGCCTATCCTCAGACAGCTCTGCCTTATCTTGCTTCAAACCTGCCCCCCTTAGCAAGTTAACCTGCCAGTCTATTTATTGTCTGTTGTTTTAGGGGCTAAACTACCCTGGCCAGACAAGCTTGGATTCTGCATAAAATAATCATGTGCAGAAAGCAGCAAATCCTCACTCGCCTCTAGTTTTGTATAAGCGCCATCTGGTTGCAAGTCCCAGCTGTTCTTTTTATCAAGGTCAAGTGCACGCAGCACTTGGCTCAGAACTTGTTTACGGACAGTTCTATTTTCCAAAGGCACCAGCACTTCAACGCGCCGATAGAGATTGCGCGGCATCAGATCTGCCGAACCGATAAAGACTTTGGTTTTCGATTTTCCGAGGGTATCACCATTGGCAAAAGCATAAATTCGCCCATGCTCCAAAAAACGGCCAATTATCGACCAGACCCGGATATTTTCAGACAAACCCTTGATTTGTGGGCGAAGACAGCAAATACCGCGCACACATAAATCTATCTTAACGCCAGCGTTTGAGGCTTCATATAGACGGTCAATAACGCGCCTATCAACAATCGCATTAGTCTTTATCCAAATATGGGCTGGCAAGCCCTGTTCCGCGTTTTTAATTTCTGTATCAATAGCGCCATATAGCCAATCAATAGTATGCGTCGGCGACATCACTATCTTGCTCAGCTTTTTGGGCGGCACATAGCTGGTCAGAAAATTAAAAACCTGCCAAATCTCAGAACATAGTTTTTCATCGCAAGTAAAAAACGATAAATCAGTATAAATTTTTGCCGTGATAGGATGATAATTGCCCGTACCACAATGTACATAAGATGAAAGCTGGCCATTTTCACGCCGCGTAATATAGGTCAGCTTGGAATGCACCTTAAGATCTGCAATACCATAGGCTACTTGGGCGCCCGCCCGCTCCAGCATCCGTGCCAATTGGATATTATTTTCTTCATCAAACCGAGCCTTTAACTCGATAAGCGCCATCACCGTTTTGCCATTTTCAGCGGCCTCAACCAGTGCTTTGGCAATCGGCGATTGCGGCGAGGTACGATACAGAGTCTGGCGGATAGCCAGCACATCTGGGTCGCGTGCGGCCTGCTCCAGAAACCGCACCACCACATCAAAGCTCTCATAAGGGTGGTGGACAATAATATCCTTATTGCGGATAGCCGCAAAACAGTCGCCTTTGAAATCCACAATACGTTGCGGAAAGCGCGGGGTATATTCTGAGTATAATAGGGCTAATGGCAACCGGCTGACAATTTCACTCAAATCGCCGGCTCCAACCAAGCCAGAGCTAACAAAGATTTGCGTATCAACAAGATTAAACTGGGATTTCAGAAAGTTACGTGAGGACTTTGACAATCCTTCAGAGACAATAAGAGAGACAACATTGCCGCGCCGGCGCTTACGCAACGCACTTTCAAACTGACTGACCAAATCAGCAGCTTCATCATCTATTTCTACATCTGAGTCTCGAAGCAAACGAAACATGCCGCTTTGCTTTACAGTAAAGCCTGGATAAATCTTATTCAAAAATGCCATGATAGCGGTTTCAGCGGGCACAAATTTTAGCGCATTATGGGGGCTATTATTTTCTGCTGGCAGAGCAATAAAACGCGGCGAATTCAGCGGCAGCAGAATAACTACCTTTTGCACCTTTTTCTGATGATTAGTCATTTCTATCAACAGCCCCTGCCCCTTATTTTGGATAAAGGGAAAGGGATGACGCGGGTCTATTGTTGTAGGAGAAAGCAGTGGTAGTAGGTTTTTTGCGTACCATTCTTCGAGCCAGCTGAATTGGTCTGCTGATAAATCTGATACATCACAAATATTGCATTGATGCTCGGCTAATTGGCTTAGAACCTGTTTTTCTGCTTTTTGTTGCTCAGACAAAAGATAGGTAACCTTGGCTTCGATAGCTTCCAGTAATCCAGATATTTGGGCATCTGTTTCTGGCATACGATGATAGCCGCGCATTTGCAGCTGATACATTCCAGCGAGACGCACCATTAAAAATTCATCTAAATTTGACGCTGAAATAGAAATGAAACGAAGCTTTTCACCTACCGGATTAGCATCTGATTTTGCCTGCCACAAAACCCGTTCATTAAAAGATAGCCATGAAAGCTCGCGGTCAAAATAGCGGCTTTCATTTTCATTATATAAGAGGGGTTGTGTTGTGCTCACTGCTTTACTTAACCTCACATGATCAAATCAAAAAACGCACTATCTTCATTTCAGGCTTAATAATAACCCAAACAGGATATTGCCCAAACCATATTCGTATGAAACTTTAATGACAGTCCGTTTTATCCCCTTGGATTATTCTAAATAAGCCTCCACATCACCAAAAAAATCGCCAAAACATCCAGCTATTTATTTGGATAAAGCCATGCGTCCATCGCATCCCGCAAAGAAAACAGGTTTGCGTCTGCTGGCGGGGTTATCATTTCGCGTGTAATAACGGCACCTGCGGGCACATCGCAGGCAAGCATCTGGCCTGCTGCCATATAATAGGGTAGCGGCTGATTATTATGTGCTGGCAATGCCCCTTGCAAAAGCGGTTTTAAGCCATCTACCTCATGATGATGCTGGTCGGTAATACGCAACAACTCCCCTTTTTTCCAAGCTCTGGTGGTACAAGCATGTAAATCAACATGATGCTCAAGGGTTATCGCCCCTGACGGCTTTTCCAGCAAAACCGTTGATAGAAGCGATATCGGTGCTTCCACACCCAAAAGATGTGAGGGATTATAAAGCAGGGCAGAGCGGCCATCTTGGCTCATCGGAATCCCCTTTTCCTTCAGGATTTTCCAGCTTTCCTCACCTTTGCAATCAACCACAACATAAACGCCGCCGGCGAAACTCTGCTCATCTATGCGGCGCAGACAGTTAAACACATCTACCCGGCCAGATGATGCCGCAATGCCGCCCCTGGAGTGCGGTTTAAAAATATCAGCAACCTCGCCTACCCTCGCATGCGGGGCATGAAAACCTGAAATGTCAGGCTGCAAGCCAGTGTGATTACACACAATGCCCATTTCGCATAAATCAGGGACTGTGCGCTGGGGAAATCCATCCAACAATCTAGCGCGCATTTCCAGCGTAGCTTGGATATCATCCCCCATTGACCATGCTTCTCTAAATTCTGGCAGCTGTTTCTCATGCCCTCGCCAGCTCACAACATCTCGCTCAGGATGATAGATAAAATCATATTCACTAGATTTGCCTGCAGCCAAAATCTCCAGCCCGAGCAGGCGTGCCCATGACATTAAACCAATAAGCAAGCTTGGCTGATCGCCGTCTACGGGGGTAACAAATTTCCCGTTCTGCGCCGCTATATGGCTTAAATAAGGACCGACAACAATATCTGCTTCCTTGGTAACCATCGCAACATGATAGCCACTGGTTAGGGCTAGATAGGCAATAGAGGCAGCAGCTTCTGGCTGTCCCGTAGCTTCGACGATGATATCAGCTGGTAATGCACACAGCAGGCGATAATCATCAGTAATAATTTTTTTGCCCATTTCAAAGGCTCTAAGGGCAGCTGGCGCACTGTCAGCAAAAAAGATGTCTTCCTCTGCTATGCCGGCATCCAAAAAGGCTTTTTTGGCAAGCTCTATATCGAGATCGCATAAAAAAGGAACCTTAAAACGTGGCATCAAGGTCGCCTGATTAATTAGCGAGGCACCAAACTGGCCTGCCCCAACAAGGCCAGCTGTAACTTGTCTATTCTCAGATGCGGGGAAAAAATGATCAAAATTCATATTATGCGCCTAACATTACTTAAAAAATACCCAGCTAGAGCTACAAAAAAGCTCAGACCAGAAGAAAGATGAATAAATAGTGGCAGGAAAACCAATGAATTCAACAAAATGTTCTCAAAAATAGATAAAAAAAAATCCGCCACAAAGGCGGATTTAATAAATTATAATTATTCATTTTATTTTGCACACGTCAAAGCGTGGCTTATCCTCCCCAAACTTGGCTTTATCGATTAAAAGCGAACCGCCAGTTCGTTCAAATCAGCAAAACACCAAAGAAAACCTTTGTAAAGAATTTTATATAGGTTTTTTATAAAATGGAGAGGAGATATACCAATAATGTCCAAATTCATCCTTCACCCGCAGCTGGAAAAAGACAGCTTATTTGTTGCAAAATATAAGAGCCTACAAATCAGGTTGGTAAAAGATAATCGCTTTTTCTGGCTACTGCTGATCCCTGAGCGGAATGATATTTGTGAGTGGCATGAGTTAAAAACCACAGAACAGCAAGATATCACAAACTTAACAAATATTTTTAGCAATGCATTAAAGGTAATTGAAAAGGCTGATAAAATTAATATCGGTGCATTGGGTAATATGGTTAGCCAATTTCATTTCCATATCCTTGCTCGTCATATTGGTGATGCGGCATGGCCTTCCCCTGTTTGGGGAAACACTGCCGGCAAAAAAGAAGATACAAGGCTACTTGACGCTAGAATGGAAAAAATTCTGCAGGTCGTGGAAAAACTCTAACGCCTGCTATTAGTTTTCCCGCGATACGGGCAATCCGCTCGGCTCTAATTTTCGAATATATAAGGCTAGCTATGTTACTGGCTAGATAGGCGGTTCTGCCGCCCTTGACCCTCGAGAAAATTGGATAGTGCCTTTAATGACTGTTTTGCATTGGTTTCGTGATGATTTGCGCCTTGGCGATAACCCAGCCCTTAATCATGCTAGCCAGCTCGCAAAGACGGCTTATGTCTATATTCTGGAAGAAGAAGCGTTATCTTTGGGCGGCGCTGCACAAGTGTGGCTGCATCATAGCCTATCTGCCCTAAATCAGCAGCTGCAAGGAAATCTGCTCCTCTATAAGGGCAAAGCAAGCGATATTCTGCCTGAATTGATGGAGACATTAAATGCTGAACGCCTGACCATGACGAGGCGATATCATCTCGCTGGGGTTAAAACAGATGCCGAAATAACCGAAACACTTTCTGGACTAGGAAAGTCTGCTAGCGTGATAAGCGGGAATTTATTGTGGGAGCCTGAAGAGATAGCCAAGCAGGATGGCACGCCTTACAAAGTTTTCACCCCCTTTTATCGGCGGGGATGCTTAAATGCCCAACCGCCACGCCAACCGCTTCCTGCCCCTGAATTAGACCATGCAGCTATAGGTGTTAATAACGCATTAACACTAGAAGAGCTTGGCTTGCTAGATGGGTCACACTGGCAAACTGAGATTACTAATGACTGGGAGATTAGCGAGCAAGGCGGCCATTCCCGCCTAGAAGCATTTGCAAACGCATCAGGTAGTGATGGCATAAATGACTATGTTGATGGCCGTAATTTCCCTGCTAAAACAAATGTCTCAAGGCTTTCGCCTTATTTACGTTTCGGCCAGATATCTGCGCATCAGGCTTGGCATGAAGCTGGCAAAAATAAACGCCCCGATGACAGACAACTTGATATCTTCCGCTCTGAGTTAGGCTGGCGCGAGTTTTCCTATAGCTTGCTACATTTTAACCCAGATATGAAAACAGACCCGTTGCAAACGCGCTTTGCAAGCTTCGGCTGGGCAGAAAATCCGGATCATTTAAAAAAATGGCAACGCGGCCAAACTGGTTATCCGATTGTAGATGCCGCGATGCGTGAGCTCTATCAAACCGGGTATATGCATAACCGTGTGCGCATGATTGTAGGCTCATTTCTGGTTAAAAACCTGCTACTGCATTGGCATCATGGCGAGGCCTGGTTCTGGGATTGCCTGTTTGATGCGGACCGCGCTAATAACAGTGCTGGCTGGCAATGGATTGCCGGGTGCGGCGCAGATGCAGCGCCCTATTTCCGGGTGTTTAATCCAGTAACACAAGGGCAGAAATTTGACCCGGATGGCCGTTATACCCGCGCATTTGTGCCTGAGTTACAGGATATGCCGAACAAATATCTCTTTAATCCGTGGGATGCGCCAAAAGATGTTTTAGCGCGTGCGCGCGTTCAGCTTGGCAAGAGTTATCCTTTCCCGATCGTTGATGTGAAAGCCTCGCGTCAGCGCGCCCTTGATGCATTTGCTGATTTACCAAAGAGCAAAATATGAGCGCTCTTATCCTTATTATGGGCGATCAGCTTAGCTTTGATATCGCCGCCCTTAAAGCAGGTTCCAAAGAGACAGATGTTGTTTTGTTAGCTGAATTGCGTGACGAGGCTAGCTATGTTCAGCACCACAAAAAGAAAATTGCGTTTTTGTTTTCGGCCATGCGTCACTTTGCAAAAGCCCTTGGTGAGGCTGGCTGGAAAGTAGATTATGTAAAGCTGGATGATAAGAACAATACGCATCATTTCACTGGGGAAGCTGAACGCGCCCTTAGCCGCCATCAGTTAAGCCGCGTTATTACCACCCACCCTTCTGAATACCGGGTCTTGCAGATGCTAAAAGACTGGCAGTCTAGAGCTGACTTTCCAGTAGAAATACAGGATGATAACCGGTTTTATTGTAGCCCAGAGGAATTTGCTGTCTGGGCGGAAGGGCGTAAGCAGTTGCGGATGGAGTTTTTCTATCGCGAATTACGCCGCAAAACTGGAATTTTGATGCAAGATGATAAGCCTATTGGCGGACAATGGAATTATGATAGTGATAATCGCAAACCGCCAGACAGTAGCGTTCCAATTCCTGCGGCTACCCATTTTGAAATAGACGATATTACTGCTGAAGTATGTAAGGTGGTAGAAATAGAATTTGCCCATCATTACGGCGACCTTGAACCTTTTTTCTTTGCTGTAACTCACGCACAGGCAGAACAGGTACTAAACCAGTTTATTGCTGAAAGGCTGGCGCATTTTGGTACCTATCAAGATGCAATGCGCACAGGTGAGCCTTTCATGTTTCATTCGCATATTGGCTTTTATTTAAATTGTGGGCTCTTAAGCCCGATGCAAGCAGTAGATGCAGCACATGAAGCCTATAATAAAGGGCTAGCGCCGTTAAATTCGGTAGAAGGGTTTATTCGCCAGATCCTTGGGTGGCGCGAATTTGTACGCGGCCTCTATTGGCTAAAAATGCCGGAATATAAAGCCTTAAATTTTCTGCAAGCAGAGCGCGACTTACCAGAGTTTTTCTGGACTTCGCAAACAGATATGAACTGTTTGCATCAATGCTTTAGCGAAACACAACGTCATGCCTATGCCCATCATATTCAGCGACTTATGGTTATTGGTAATTTTTCCCTGCTAGCTGGCCTATCGCCAGAGGCAGTTAATCATTGGTATCTTTGTGTTTATGCAGATGCCTATGAATGGGTGGAGCTGCCAAATGTCTCTGGCATGGTGCTATTTGCGGATGGCGGTATTCTAGCCAGCAAGCCTTATGCTGCTGGTAGTGCCTATATTGACCGAATGTCGGATTATTGTTCGGGGTGTAAATATAGCCCGAAAGAGAAAAGTGGTGACCGAGCCTGCCCGTTCGGGTATTTGTACTGGGACTTTCTTGGCCGCCATGAAGATAAACTTCGAACAAACCCCCGCCTTGGCATGATTTACCGAAGCTGGGATAAAATGTCGGACGAGAAAAAACAACAAATAACGACGCAAAGCCGTGCATTTTTGGAAAAAATTAGCCCCAGTTAAGTCTTGGTTACCTGTACATAAAAACCATCCATCATAAGGCACTTATAAAATGAAAGCTGAGTTAACAAACAGCCGCTACGGGCTGCTGCTAGCCTTGTTTGGTGCGCTGATGATAACACCAGACACCCTGTTCATGCGCCTGTCCGAGATGCAGGCATGGGTAATGATGAGCTGGCGCGGACTGGAAATGGGCATTTTGCTTCTAGTCCTATGGGCAGCACATAGCCTAATAGCCAAAAACCCGCAAAAAACCAAAGCAGAAGTTGCGGCGCTATTTAGCCGACCTGGCATGGGCGCGGTTTTATGCACGCTTGCTGGTGGCACCTCCTTTACCTATGGCATCGCTGAATCGTCTGTTGCGATTGTATTGATAACGATTGCCTGTGCGCCTATTTTTGCAGCCCTTTTTTCCCTGACTTTTTTATCAGAAGCAATAAGCAGAGCAAGCTGGATAGCAATTTTATGTTGTTTTATTGGCATTATCATAGCTGTATCTGACGGCGATAATGTTATCGCTGCCCCTGCGGGAAGTACGCTTGTTGGCGCGCTTTGCGGACTAACAGCCGCCGCATCCTTGGGGTTAAGCTTTGTTCTGCTTCGTGGTAATGAAGCTATCCCTTTATTGGGTATGAACGGGCTAGGTTCTTTGCTGGCGGGATGTGTGGGTTTATTTATGACGCTGACCACCCCAGATGGGCCTAGCTTGCTGGATGGCAATATTTGGATGATATCTGTCAGTGGTTTAATTATTTTGCCTATATCCTTTGTTGCGCTGACCAGCGCCACCCGCCATACCAATGCAGCAAATGTTAGTCTTTTCATGTTTTTGGAGACGATTTTAGGATCGTTCTGGGTCTGGCTTGGCGTAGGAGAACGTCCAGGCTTGTGGATGATCATTGGCGGCGCAATTGTGCTTGGATCGCTTAGCGTTTATATCCTAACAAGTATGCGAGACGCCCCCTCTTCTTAAAAATGCTCCCCCTTTTTTCAAAAATATTGGGGGGCTTGTTCTGACTGCCAAGGCGGATATTTTTCCATGATTTGGCTAAAACGGTCACTAACCAAAAATTCTGCTAGCCAGCGGTGCAGGTGCGGCCAGTCTTGAGCATCAAACCAATGCATATCTGCGAGCCGAAATTGGCGGATAAAGGGCAAGCAGGCAAAATCTAAAATGCCCATCTTGGCACCAGATAGGCAAGCTTGTTTTGATAAATGCGCTTCTATCTCGTTCAAGAAGATAGCGCCTTGTGTGCGATGGGTGAGTTGATTTTCTGCAACATCTTTTTTGTTATCTGCAAAGCGGGTTGCATACTTATACCTATCCAAGTCTTGCTTGAACGGTCCATCCAACCTCTCAAAGAAGGCCGCAACCGCGCTTTCATCTTTGTAAAAAGGGGCTAGCCAGCCTTCTGGGTCATGCGCATATTTAAGTGCCCAAAACATAATATCCCGGCTTTCCTCTATCACCTCACCATCAGCAAGTTCTAGAACAGGTACTGTTTTGGTTTTAGAAACCGTTAGAAAAGCTGCTGGCTTATCTCTTAGTAAGATTTCACGCAATTCAACTTTGATGCCAGCAGAACGCAAGGCAAGACGCGCACGCATCGCATAAGGACACCGCCTAAAACTCCAAAATATAGGCAATTTTTTTTCCATAATCGCCTATCCTTGTCGAAGATGTGTTGTGATGTCTAAGTCTCTACCTTCAACTTCAAAAGCAGCCGCAAATCCAGTTACCAAATTACCGCGCTCTGGGATAATTTTGAACAGGTGAAAATCGGTAAAATTGCGGATAATATCCATTACCGGCCCATGCTTAGCCCCAATATTATTCAACAAACCGTCAAATGCAGCATCCTCGCGCGATAATTCTTCAACAGTTGCGCTAAATTTCAGCCTGACCCGTGCCCAAATATTTTGCGAGCTTCCCTCATCAGCAATCAGAAAAAATTGCACGGGCTGGCCGTCTATCAAGCTACGAATATGCGAGGATAAATCACTGGAATAGATGTAAAAACAGCCCTCTTGACGAATAAAGGGAGCAAAGCCTATATCCGGCATTCCTTGCCCTTCAGAAGCAGGCGTTAAAATACTTATCCCAATAGTTTGCGCGGAGCTAATCAGCTTATCTCTTAGCTTTTCTGCCTTCTTAACCAGCTTTTCGTCCATATCCGCACCTTTGCTCTTAAAGTGTTACACAAACCTTGAAAATACGGGTAGATTTGTAAAAGTAAACTTAAAACCTGTCTCATTGCAGACATAAAAACAAGATAAAGAGCCGCGCAAAATGACTGCCATAATAGATATAGATATCTTTGCTGATATTATTTGCCCTTGGTGCTATATCGGGAAAAAAAGACTGGAAGCGGCTTTTGCCTTGCGCCCAAATGTTACGCCGCGCTATCGCTGGCGTACTTTTTTGCTAAACCCGACCATGCCACAGCAAGGAATGGATAGACAAGCCTATCTGCATGCAAAATTTGGTCCAGCAGCATCAGCTGTTTATGCGCGCATTTCTAAAGCTGGTGCGGAAGCTGGTATTGATTTCAACTTTATGGATATTGAAAAAACCCCAGATAGCCGACCTATTCATAAATTGCTGATCGCAGCAGGGCCAGATGCTGACCCCCTTTCAGAGCATTTTTTCCAAGCTTATTTCCTAGATGGGCTAGATATATCTGATAAAGACATACAAACAGATTTAGTGGCAAAGGCTGGCCTTGATATTGCTGTATTGCAAGCCAGTGACGGCGAAGCTGAGAGCCAGCTGGTCGAAGATTTAGATGAAGGGCGCATGGCCGGCATTGAAGGCGTTCCAATGATGATTTTTTCTGAACGTTACTCATTGGCTGGCGCCTATCCACCGGATGTGCTGGTTAGTGCTATAGATGCGTGCGTGCGCCCAGCTTCTGACGTCTAGAGACTTCTGAATTCTAGGGGCATCTGAATTCTAGGGGCATCTGACGTCTAAATAAAAGGTTCAATCTAGGCTGCGGTTTGCTTAGCTAGATGAGGGATTAAGTGTTTGTGCCATTGATCGCAGCCAATTTTTAGCCTGACCACTGCGCACAGGCACCTTTGCCAGATCATCCTTTATGATAAGCCGGTGATTGGCTTTTAGCTGAACCTTGCCACGTTGCGCTGAAATCCAGCCAATAAGTGCATCTGGGTCTTGCACCTGATTATCGCGGAAGCTAAGGGCAAAGCCTTTATCCCCTGCATCAAATTTCTGGATATTTAACTGACGACATAATTGTTTTAATTCAACTATTTCTAGCAAGTTATTCATAGTGTCTGGCATTTTTCCAAATCGGTCAGCACATTCTGCTTTCACATCAAAAATTTCGTCCTGGCTCTTCAAATTACCAATCCGGCGATACAAAGATAGCCGAACAGAAAGGTCTGGCACATAACTCTCTGGTATAAGAACATTTGTGCCTAGCGATATTTGCGGTGACCATTCTTGGGCTTCGGTCGCATTTTCTGCTGCTGACTGGCTACTCTGCTTGGCAATATCAACAGCCTGTTTCAACATATCCTGATACAGCTCTATACCAACCTCGCGCACATGCCCAGATTGCTCATCTCCCAGCAAGTTCCCAGCGCCCCTGATATCCATATCATAGGACGCAAGCGAGAAGCCTGCCCCCAAAGTATCAAGCGTTTGCATTACATCCAGCCGCCGTTTAGCCTGCGCCGTCAAGATAAGATCAGGGTCAGTAGTCAAATAGGCATAAGCACGCTCTTTGCTACGCCCTACCCGCCCCCGCAACTGGTAAAGCTGAGCCAGTCCAAACATATCTGCGCGGTGGATAATCATCGTATTAGCGGTCGGAATATCAATGCCAGACTCAATAATGTTCGTTGAAAGCAACACATCTGCCTTGCCCTCACCAAAATCAGTCATCACATCATCTAGCTCATTTGGTGCCATCTTGCCATGTGCTGTGAAGATACGTAAATCTGGCACCATCTTTACCAGCTTGTCATAAACACGGTTTAAATCGGCAACACGTGGGCAAACAACAAAGCTCTGACCACCTCTAAAACGCTCTCTTATAAGGGCTTCTTTTAGAACCACGCCATCCCAACCACCAACAAAGGTTCGCACGGCCAGACGGTCTACAGGTGGGGTTGCGATAAGTGACATATCCCGAACCCCTGATAGAGCAAGCTGCAAGGTACGTGGTATGGGCGTTGCTGATAGGGTCAGCACATGCACATCCCCGCGCAATTCTTTTAAACGCTCTTTCTGGGCAACGCCGAAATTCTGTTCTTCATCAATGATCAGTAATCCTAGATGATTAAAATCTATAGATTTCGCGAGTAGTGCATGCGTGCCAACGACCATCTGAACTGTTCCGTCTTTCAGCCCTTCCTTAACCTTTTGTGCGTTCTTGGTAGTCACCATCCGCGACAGGCTAGCTACCTTTACTGGAAAGCCTTTAAAGCGCTCTTCAAACAGTTTTGTGTGCTGGCGTGCAAGCAAGGTTGTTGGCGTTACCAGCGCCACCTGATAGCCAGACATAGCGGCCACAAACGCGGCCCTCAGCGCAACCTCCGTCTTGCCAAACCCAACATCACCACAAATCAGCCTGTCCGTTGCCTGCCCAGAGGACAGATCGCCCAAAACATCATGTATTGCATCTAGCTGATCATCGGTTTCAGAATGACCAAATCGTGCACAGAATTCGGCAAACACACCCTCTGGCGGCGACAAAGGCTCAGCCTTTGCCACAGCGCGGTTAGCGGCGATTTTTATCAATTGCTCAGCCATTTCACGAATGCGGCCTTTAATACGGGCTTTCCGGCTTTGCCAGCCAACCCCGCCTAGCCTATCCATGACCACATCCGAGCTTTCTTGGCCATAGCGACTTAACAGCTCAATATTTTCAACTGGCAAATATAACCTGTCTCCGCCAGCATAGCGCAGATGAAGACAATCATGCTGGGTGCCATCTGAAGTTATCGTCTCCAGCCCTTCGTAGCGGCCAATGCCATGCTCCACATGCACCACCAAATCGCCAACTTCAAGCGAGGATACTTCACGCAAGAAATTATCGGCGCGCCGCCTCTTTCCAGCAGGCCGGCCAATACGTGCACCAAAAATATCCTGCTCGCTTAACACCAGCGTGTCAGGTCCGGTAAAGCCTGTTTCCAGCGGCCATTGCAAAATATAAAGCCCTGCCTTGGCAACCTCTTTTAAGCTTGTAACCTGTTGCGGCAAAACACCTATTTCAGCTTCAAACAGCTCGCTCAAACGGGTGCTGGCCGCATCGTTGCTAGCACATAAAATCACCGCTCTTTTTGCACAATTATCACGGATATGCTGGGCAGCAATAGCAATGGGGCGCTCCTCACCTCTGGCTTGGCTGTGGAAATGCGGGGCAAGCCGCGCACCAGTATCCGGCCAGTCATTCCTATCAGGTGCTGCAAAATTAAACAAAAAGCTGGTATTCTGACGGCTAGACAGGGCTTCAATATCGCTTGCCGTCAGATACATCTCATCTGGCGGTACTGGGCGATAAACGCTCTCATCCTTATCCGATATCGCCTCTAATCTGGCATTGTAAAAATCAGATATCTGCTCCAGCCGCGCGGCTGCGGCGGGCTGGCATTCCACATCAAACAAGCATGTCCAGCCTTCAAGACAGGTAGGGAGTGCGTTTAATTCTCTATGCAACAAGCCAAGCCAATGCTCTATGCCTGCTGGGGTCTGGCCAGCAGAAACCGCCTCATAAAGCGGGTCACGCGCGGCCTTACCACCAAATAGACTAAGATAGCGCTGACGAAAATGGCTGATAATGCCCTCATCCAAGCAATATTCAGAGGCTGGATGTATGGTAAGCGTGCCCGCATCCCCTTCTGAACGCTGACTAAGGGCATCGAAATAGCGAATGCTCTCAATCTCATCACCAAAGAAATCTAAGCGAACTGGCGGGGATAGCGTACTGGCATAAATATCTAAAATGCCACCACGAAGAGAAAACTCGCCAAACTCGCGAACCGTTTGTGTTCGGATAAAACCGTTTCGGGCCAGAAAATCGGTAATAGCATTTTGCGCCATTTCAGTACCCGCACGCAGCGTTAAGCTGTTTTCCGCAAAAAAGCTTCGCGGCGGAATTTTCTGCATCCAACTATTTATTGTTGTTAGCAAAACGCTACTTTTAGCGGGGGCAGTTTGCGATACAGGGCTATCTGCCATGCTATAAAGATTGGATAGGGTTTGAATACGCTGAGATATAATGCCCGCATGCGGCGATACTCTATCATAGGGCAGGCAGTCCCAAGCTGGCAGAAGCTGGATATTCAGAACAGGGTCAAGTGCCGCTAGCCCTTGCTGCATTTGCGCCATTCGTGCATCGTCACGCGCAACATAAACCAGCTTGCCTTGATGGACACTTTGCTGGGCAACCAGCAACTGAACAGCCCCGTCAACGCCGCCATATACTTTTTCTTTTAAATCTATTTTATTAATAAAATTCATGGGATTAAATCAGTAAACTAAAGTTCTGACTGAAACTCTTTAATCTGTGCCAAGACAGGACCATCCAGATTAGCTGGTGGCTGGGAATCACCACGCACCCATGCAAAAATATTTGGATCGCCAGCATCTAGTAGTGCCTGAAATTCATCCAAACCTGCATCAGATAGACTAGGCAAATAGCGCTGGGCAAATTGCCCTAACAGCAAATCAGTTTCCTTCATGCCTGTATAGCTCGCCCGGTAAATCAGTCTTTTGATACGATGCGCGCGGCTTTCCGCCAAATGGGGGAGTTCTGTGGTCATTATCACACCCTGTCAAAATAAAGGCTATTTCAGGCACAACCCTTTGGAGCCTATGTAATGCGAATTGACTTTATGAACAGCACTAAAGGCTGTGTCTAGCCCCTTTTCCCGAACAGTGGAAGAAAACATTTTTTTGTGGCAGAGTTAGATACGGGTTAGACAAAAAAGATGGCTCTAACCGATGTAATCACCCCTTGCCAGCAATGAAGGTTGCTGTCAGATAGAAATGCAAGAACCTAGATGCATATTCCGCGCCCTACAAGCCTTTATCGTCTGTTTGCCAGCACTTCCAGCCTGCCGGGTATTGGCCCAAAGATAGCGGCTATAATGGAAAAGCGCATTGGCGGGCATTTGATAGATATTCTTCGCCACCTTCCAGTAAGCCTGAATGATAGGCGCGCAAGGCCATCTGTAGATGAGGCTGAAGACGGCCAACTCGCAACCTTTGAAGTTTTGGTTCTGTCTGGAGATATTCCGCCTGGCAAATCGAACCGGCCAGCACGGATTACAACTGAAACAAAAGGTGGGCGCCTAGAATTGGTCTTTTTCAGGGCGCGGGCAGATTGGTTACGCCAGAGCCTGCCTATTGGGGAGCGCAGACTAGTAAGCGGACGCGTTGAACGCTTTCAAGGGCGCTTGCAAATGGCGCATCCTGATTTTATCACCTCACTAGAAAAAGCCTCAGACATTCCAGAAATTGAGCCTATTTATCCGCTAACCGCGGGTCTGAGTGCGCGCATTTTACGCCGAGCTATTCTTGCAAGCCTCAAAGCTGTGCCAGATTTACCAGAATGGATTGATGTCCAGCAGTTGCGCACCCATCAGTGGCCATCACATAAACATGCCTTACAAGAGGCGCATAACCCGCAAGAACCTTCCGATTTGCTTGCTTCCACGCCAGCTAGGACGCGCCTTGCCTATGATGAGCTTCTCGCCAATCAGTTTGCGCTGGGACTGCTGCGCCGGCAAACAAGTGCAGCAGGTGAGGGTTGTGCTAAAGAAGGCAGTGAGAAGCTGACCGCTGCATTGCTTAGTGCCCTGCCCTTTACACCTACGAACGCCCAGATGCGTGTGATAGCTGAGATTAAAGCTGACCAGATGAGCGAGGCGCGGATGCTGCGGCTCTTACAAGGGGATGTGGGAAGCGGCAAAACCTTTGTTGCGTTGATGGCCATGCTACATGCGCTAGAAGCAGGCTATCAAGCCGCACTACTAGCCCCAACCGAAATATTGGCACGCCAACATCACGCTAGCCTGAGCGCATTATTAAAAGAGATGCAGATAGAGCCAGAATTATTACTAGGCGGGATGAAGACAAAAGAACGCAAAGAAGTTACTGAAAAACTTGCGGCTGGCAGTTGCCAAATTGTTATCGGCACGCATGCTCTTCTTTCTGATGATATTCATTTTGCCAAGCTAGGGCTTGCCGTGGTGGATGAGCAGCATCGCTTTGGTGTGCGCCAACGCCTTGTTTTGGGTCAAAAAGGAGATGGCTGTGATGTGCTCGTGATGACAGCAACGCCTATTCCGCGCACGCTTGCCATGACTGCCTATGGTGATTTGCAGGTCTCCCGCCTAGATGAAAAACCAAAGGGACGCCAAGAAATTAGCACCGCTGCCATTTCTGGAGAGCGCATTGCTGAGATTGTTGAGCGCTTGCGGCAAGCAGTGGCTAGTCAGCAACGCGCCTATTGGATATGTCCGCTGGTTGAAGAAACAGACAAGCTAGATGTAGCCGCTGCAGAAGATCGGCATCGCCAATTACAAGCTATTTTGCCAGATATACAAATTGGGCTGGTACATGGGCGAATGAAAACAGATGAACGCGAAGCTGCAATGGCAGAATTCAAGGCTGGCAAAAGCCAGATATTAATCGCTACTACCGTAATTGAGGTTGGGGTAGATGTGCCAGAAGCTAGCATCATCATCATTGAGCATGCAGAACGCTTTGGCCTTGCACAATTGCACCAGCTGCGGGGACGTGTTGGCAGAGGTTCGGCACGCTCAGCTTGTATTTTGATGTATCAAGCCCCCCTTAGTGAGGCCGCACAAGCCCGGCTAAAAATTATGCGGGCAACAAATGACGGCTTTGTTATTGCTGAGGAAGATTTACGTCTTCGCGGGCCCGGCGAAGTGCTAGGACAGCGGCAATCTGGCTTACCAGAATTTTGCCTAGCAGATTTAGCGCTACATGCAGATTTACTCCCGCTAGCCCGCCAGCAAGCTGAAAATATTTTGGAAAAAGGCTTTAGCCTAGACGCGCCAGAAATGGAGCCCTACGTGGTTTTACTAAGCCTGTTTGAACGCGATAATGCGGTACGTTTCCTTGCCTCTGGCTAGGAAAATTTAACCGCTAGCTCTTCTTGTTTACTGCTTTTTTTTGAGCTGCTGACTTTTTCTTTACTGATTTTTTTACAGCTGCTGTTTTCTTAACTGGTTTTTTTGAAGCCGCTACTTTCTTGGCTGTTTTTGCCTTAACTGATTTGCCTGATTTTAGCGGCGATGGCGGGGTTACGATCCCGCCAGAAACTACCAGCTTTACTGCATCTTCTACACTCATCTCTAGATAGGTGATCTCATTATCTGGGCAAAAAAGCAAAAAACCAGAAGTTGGGTTTGGCGTTGTTGGAATAAACACATTCACCGTTTTCGGACGAATACTGGATTGTACCTCCCCCTTAGTAACACCGGTTACAAACCCGATAACCCACAAGCCCTTGCGTGGATATTCAACCAACACCACTTCGCGGAACGCATCTGATTGCGCAGATAAGACCGTTTCCAGAATCTGTTTTGACGCCCCATAGATAGAACGCACGACAGGCATTCTGTTTAACAAATTCTCACCAATACGAATGAGCCAACGCCCTAAAAATCCAGCCGCTAACGCACCAATTAGTGTAATTGTTACCGCACCCACCAAAAGACCAACACCTGGCAACTGACCAGCAATAGGCGCCTTTAGAGTGATATAATCGCGCAAGCCTGACGGGATAAGCCCCACCACTTGTGCGTCAATAATGTCAATAAACAGCCAAGTGATATAAATGGTCAGCATTACCGGTGCAGTTACCAATAAGCCAGTAAAGAACCAGCTGCGCAATCTGGCCATAACACTTATTTTCACAGGTTTTGGCGGTGCATCAAAGCTAGGTTTATTATCCATTTTCACTTCCAGTTGAACATCATTGTTTGGCACATGATATTGACCATCTTAGGATAATAATGCAAGCAGAGATGAGCGAAGAGCCATCCCACTTCTTAAGATTTTATAAAAGCAGGTTTCTTATGACAACGCCGCCCCTACCTATCGAACGCCTTTTGAATGTTATGAAAGCCTTGCGTGACCCTGAAACTGGATGCCCATGGGATATCAAACAAGATTTTAGCAGCATCGCTCCCTATACAATAGAGGAAGCCTATGAAGTTAATGAAGCGATAGCAAACGGTGCGCGTGATAAAATCTGTGATGAGTTGGGAGACCTGCTGTTACAAGTTGTGTTTCATGCCCAAATCGCCGCAGAAGAAGGAAGCTTTACCTTTGATGATGTTGCCAACAGCATTTCCGATAAAATGGTACGGCGCCATCCACATGTTTTCGGCGATACAGAAGCCAAAACAGTTACAGAAGTGCGCAAAAACTGGGAGCAGATAAAAGCAGAAGAGCGCGCATTAGAAAGTGATGAGGCGGTAAGCCTGCTAGACGGCATTGCAACCACTTTGCCGGCTATGGTGCGCGCATCCAAGCTACAGAAACGGGCAGCAAATCTGGGCTTTGACTGGCCCGAATTAGACGCGGTGATTGAAAAACTACATGAAGAGACAGATGAGCTTCGTGTGCAATGGCAGCAAGATAAAACAGATAAAATCCGGCTAAAAGAAGAGATTGGCGATATTTTGTTTGTGGCGGCAAATCTAGCGCGCAAGGTAGGGGTCGACCCGGAAACAGCTCTTATTGAAACCAATCGCAAATTTGAGCGCCGCTTTGGCTATATTGAACAAGCCCTTGCCCTGCAAAAAATCCCTCTTGAAGAGGCTGGGCTAGAAAAGATGGACAAATTATGGGACGCTGCCAAAGCAAAAGAGCGCAAATAGACTAAACTAAACTAAACTAAAATAGACTAAACTAGAATGGCCTTGTTCTCTATCTCAAGCTGACCAGACAAAATCAGCTAGCTGTTGCCATATTTCTGATGTTGGCGCGCCTAGCAATACGCCCTTATCCCCCGGTTGATACCGCACACCTGATGGGCCAAGGCGCACATGATAGCCAAGACTAGTAAGCACCATTACTACTGGCACACTATCCCAATAGGTAAGCTTGCTATGCATTAAATAATCGCATGAACCAGCTGCAATATTCATCGCCTCCACCCCGGCAGAGCCGATATGAAAGCGCCCCTTTAGGGTTTTTAATTTTTCTCTGACACGCTCGCGGATAGCGCTATCAAACCCCATCGCATTCATGCACCCTTTCAGATTATGGAGTGAGCTAATTGCTAAATTGCTAGGATTTGGCTGGCGAGTGTGAGCGCAACCTTGGGAATCTGTATAGCATGGCAATTCATTATGACGGGCGATAACACTCTCAGAAGTAAGCGGCTTATATATCCACGCCCCGACAGGCATACCATCATATAAAAGCCCTAACATAGTGCAGAAATGTGGATCGCCTTTGACAAAATTGCGGGTACCATCAAGGGGGTCAATCGTCCAGACAAAACCTGTATCTAGCGCTTCTGGCAAGCCAAATTGGGCTGTATTTTCCTCGGCTACAAAACGAGCCTCTGGCAGTAACAACTTTAAGCCTGCAATAAGCTGCCGCTCAGCTCCTTTATCAGCGATGGTTACAAAATCAGTAGCAGAGCTTTTGGTTTCGATATCCAGCTCTTTAAGATTTTGAAAATATGGCAGGATGTCCTGCTCAGCAACGCGCTTCAGCAGGCTAAGAATATCCTCATCAAAATGGGGGGAAAGCGCAGGGATGTGGCTAGGCATCGCCGCCATCAAGGCCTTGCAGATCTACTGGGCTAGCCGGCATGATAGTCGATACCGCATGTTTATAAATAAGCTGGATATGTCCCTCACGCTTAAGCAGAATAGAATAGCTATCAAACCAAGTGACCACCCCTTGTAATTTCACGCCATTTACTAAGAAGATAGTTACCGAAACATGCTGTTTTCTGATTTGGTTCAGAAAAATATCTTGTAAATTTTGACCCTTGTCCATTATCTGGCTCCATATCTTCGGTTCATGTTCGGCACTAAAATGCTGGCTGTAAAATTCTGGCTGTAAAATTCTGGCAGTTAAATCTAGGCTGTAAAATTCTGGCCGTTAAATCTAGGCAGTTAAATCTAGCCCCTAGAGTTAAAGCACCCCACCATGTGCATGTTGGATATAATCTTCACGCAATGCCGCGCTTACAACACCAATTTCACCGTCAGATATCACAGTATCATCAATTTTTGTCACTGCAGTTACAATCGAAGTCGCGCTTGTTATAAACACTTCACGCGCATTTAGCATTTCTGCCACATCAAAAGTGCGCTCACTAACCTTTAACTGATGCATACCAGCAATTCTTTGTACGGACTGACGCGTGATCCCGTTCAAAATATTTTCATTTGCTTTGCGGGTAACCAGCTCACCTTTATCCGTGACAAGCCAGACATTGCTAGAAGAGCCCTCGGAAACACTGCCATCCGGCATCACCAGAATAGCTTCAAAAGCACCCTTTTCTGCAGCTTCTTGTTTTGCAAGGCAGTTTGGCAGTAGCTGAATGGTCTTAATATCACGCCGCGCCCATCTCTCATCAGCGACGGTAATAGCTGCGACCCCTTTCTGGCTTGGCGATGGCATAGATGCGAGAAGCTTAGCTGTCATTACGATAGCTGGCTGGCTAGCAGTGGGAAATTTATGGTCTCGACGCGCCACCCCTCTGGTAACTTGAACATAAATCGTGCCATTGACCAAATGGTTTAGCCGGATCATGCGCGCGATAATTATCCGCAATGATGCTTCTGAAAAATTAGCCTTTATTTTTATTAATTTCAGTGAGTTATAAAGTCTTTTTAAATGGCCGTCATAATCTACAGGCTGGCCATTTAAAACCATCACCACCTCATAAATACCATCAGCAAATTGATAACCTCTATCCTCAACATGCACACTCGCCTGACTATGCGGAATATAGCGGCCATTAACATAAGCAATGCGTGACATGATATCGCCTCTCTTCGTAAGGATTAAAAATTCAGCAAGCAATGACCATCAGGCTAAACCTGATCAGATAGAATAGATTCGGCGCGGCTTGCTTTACCAGGGGCTGCAAATAACACCACCCTATCGCCAGCTTCAATAACAGTATCCCCTCTTGCCGCTATAACAACATCTTTACGCAAGATAGCGCCAATAGCGACACCCTTTGGAATGCGTGATTTACGCAAAGGCTGGCCAACAAGTGGGGATGTCGGCAAAGCTTCAGCTTCTAATACCTCCCCAAGGCCCTCTACCACAGAATGCACGTCCAGAATTCGGCCTCTGCGAATATGCTCCAAAATTGAAGATACGGTAATTTGCGGTGGATTAATAACCGCATCAACGCCCAGCGCACTTATCAGCGGCACAAAGCCCGGCATATTGACAAGCGCAACCGTATGAAGCGCGCCCATTCGTTTTGCTAGCAAGGCAGACAGAATATTCACCTCATCATCATTAGATACTGAAACAAAGGTTTCAGCAGTAGTAGCCCCTGCTTCTTTCAGGATATCAGCTTCTAGCGCATTGCCCCAAATGACACTGGTGCGCTGCAGTTGTTCGGCAATCAAGCGTGCTTGTGCCCTATCACGCTCAATAATATGCACCACAGCATTATCACTTGCCGCCTCGATATTCTGCGCTAGCAACGTTCCAATATTGCCGCCACCAGAAATAACAATAGAATGCGCTTCTTCTTCAGTATGGCCAAAACTGGCCATGGCACGCGCCGCATGATTTTCATCACAGACAAAATATACTCGGTCATCAGGTTGCATCATGTCTGTACCATCGCGCGGCACGATCACCTGATTATTCCGAATAATCGCTACAACCGTCATGCTTAGGCCGGGAAATAGATTGGTCAGATGGCGGAGCGGTGTGGCCAAAATTGGACAGTTTTCCTTACATAGCACACCAATCAATTTGATTTTATTTTCTGCCATATCCTTTACATCAAACGCGCCAGGCATTTGCAATTGGCGTCCAACAGCAGCTGAAACTTCCCGCTCTGGCGAGATAATATAATCAATCGGTAAATTATCGCGGCTATAGAGTTGGCCAACTTTAGGGTCAAGATAGGCTCGTGAGCGAATACGTGCAATTCGGGTTGGCGTGTCAAAAATAGTATGGGCAACCTGACAGGCCACCATATTGATCTCGTCTGATTCTGTCACCGCAATCAGAAGTTCAGCCTCTTTAAGGCCAGCTTGCGCCAGAATATCGGGATGTGAAGAAACCCCCTCAACAGCACCCACATCCGCCTGTTCGGTCAGCCTTTGCAGCTTGTCCGGGTCAGCGTCAATAACCGTAACATCATTCTGTTCTGCAGAAAGATGGCGCGCAATCGCATTACCAACTATTCCTGCTCCACAAATAACGATTTTCATAGAATACCTATCCTTTTGAAGGAGAGTTGCAATTCTGCCTCGTTATGCCGCACTCGCGTGAGTTTGGCAAATTTGCACTAACTCAGTTTTGCTGGCTATCAGCTTGTTTCTACCTTTAGCGACTTTAATTTACGGTGCAAGGCAGAACGCTCCATACCTATGAATTTAGCCATTTGCGAGATATTACCTTCAAATTTCTGTAGCTGGGAGACCATATATTCGCGCTCAAACAGCTCGCGTGCTTCACGCAATGGCAGCGATAGGCTTTGCTGGAGTATCTGATTAGCCCCTTCGACAGGTGAGGACAGCAATTCTGCTGGCAAGGCATCAAGGGTTACCACCCCTTGCTCTGGCTTTTCATTCAAGATTAATATTGTTTCTATCACATTGCGTAATTGCCGCACGGAGCCTGGCCAGTCATAAGAGCGCATCGCATTAAGCAAATCATCCCCTAGCTTTACTGGCGGCCGGCCTAGCCTGCGTGCACTATCTTCCACAAAATACTCAGCCAGCAGGCTAATATCCTCACGCCGCATCGCTAGCCCCGGGACCGACATCGAAATCACACCAAGCCGATAATATAAATCTTCTTTTAACCCGCCTGCTTCTATTGCACCTACCAAATCTTCAGAAGATGCTGATATAATACGCACATCTGTTACCACCTGATCTGTACCGCCAACCCTGCGGAAGGTCTGTTCAGCTACCGCACGAACCAGCCGGCTCTGGGTATCTAGGGGCAAGTCGCACAGCTCGTCAAAATATAGGGTCCCGCGATGCGCTTGTTCAAACAGCCCAACAATGCGTCGGCCGGAAGCCAGCATCTCCGAGCCAAAAAGTTCAGTATCTGCATTTTCAGCGCCAATACGCGCGCAATGTGCAACAACAAATGGGCCGTCTTTGCGTTCTGACTGCGCATGAATAAGACGGGCTACCACCTCCTTGCCAGACCCGGTAGGCCCAGTTATCAATATTCGGCTAGAAGTAGGCGCAACCTTCTCGATCGTAGCACGCAACTGTTTTACTTGCGCAGATTGACCGATAAGTTTCACCTTCTCCGGCGCGTCACTTTTTTCACGCAATTCTGCATTTTCGCGTGTTAGACGGCTTTGTTGTAAGGCGCGCCGCACGGTTAACAGCAACCGTTCTGCCTTAAAGGGCTTTTCGATAAAATCATGGGCGCCTTTCTGGATAGCCTGCACTGCGGTTTCAACATTTCCATGCCCAGAAATCATCAAAATTGGGACCTCTGGATACAGGTTTTGACACCAGCTTAATACCTCCAACCCATCCATATCTGAATCTCGCATCCAGATATCAAGGATAATACAAGATGGTGGACGCGAGGTAATAACCGCACGTGCCTCCGCAGCATTTGCGGCCTGCACAGTCAAAAACCCCTCATCTTCCAAAGTCAGACTAATAAGAGAGCGGATATCAGGTTCATCATCAACGACTAGAATTTCTTCATTCATGTCTTTACCTCTTGCGGGATATCCTCTTTCAGATAAGGGATAGTGAGCGTGACAATCGCCCCCCGCTCTGGATGATTAGATAGGTCTATCTGCCCTTCATGGTCAGAGATAATTTTCTGGGCAATAGCAAGTCCCAGTCCAGTTCCCTTGCTGCGTGTGGTAATATAGGGTTCTAGATACCTATCCATATCCTCCCCTTGAAAACCACTACCAAAATCACGAATGGTAAGCTGTGCAATATCACTATCCAAAATCAAGCCCATCTCGATACGTAACGGGTTATCCATATTGGCAGATGCGGGAATATCATTTTGTGTCTCTTGCATATTTTCAACAGCATTCTTCATTAAATTTGTTAACATTTGACGCATCAGACCAGTATCTGCCATCACCCAAATAGCAGCGGGGCTTTCGGGAAATTCAAAAATGATTTCTAGATTAGAATATGTCTGGAGCAATATTTCCTGTTCACGTACTAAACGACATAAATCTGTCTTTTTCATGACTGGTGCAGGCATGCGGGCAAATTTTGAAAACTCCTCTACCATCCGGCCAATATCGCCAACCTGACGGCTGATAATAGTAACATAATCATCAAATTTTTTAGCCTCTTCAGGCGCTTCTGGACGATATTTTTTCATCAATCGATCAGTGGCTAGCGCTATCGGTGTTAGCGGGTTCTTAATTTCATGCGCAATCCGCCGCGCTACATCTGCCCAAGCTGCCTTTCGCTGAGCGGCTAGAAAATCGGTAATATCATCAAAAGTCAGCACATAACCAACTAAGCGCCCTTCAACACGCTCTGAGACTAGGCGCACGCGAAGGGTCAGTGCACGCTTGCGTCCCCTAATAACGATTTGCTGTTCTATTTGCTGGCGGCGTTGTGCAGAAAGCTGGTCAAAAACAGGTTTAAACTCTGGCTGAATATCCACCAGCTTTTTGCCAATAAGGGTAGAAAGATCCGCATCAAGCAACATGCAGGCTGCCTGATTAGGCAGGGTAACAACGCCCTTTTTATCCAGACCAATAACCCCAGAGGTTACCCCCCCTAACACCGCTTCGGTAAATTCGCGCCGCGCATCTAGCTGTTTATTGGCTTCCACCAACTGCTCTCGGCTGTTTGATACCTCATCCAGCATACCATTAAAACTAGTACCAAGACGCGCAATCTCGTCCATATTGTCAATTTCTGGCACCCGTTCTTTTAAATTTCCAGACCGAACCTGCTCGGCAACCCCAATAACGCTGACCAGCGGCTCAACAATTGAGTTGGCCAATGTCAGCCCAATCCAAAGCGCAGATAAAACCAGCAATAAAGCCACCACAAAAAACATCACCGCAAAGGATATTTGCAAATCAAATTGTCGCAATCCAAGAGATTGATATTCATTTACAGCCAATTGAGTTCGATCAAGCGCAGATAGCACATTAGCATCAACAAATCGACCAGCCAGGAGATACGCATCTAAAAAACTATTCAATTTTACAATAGCTTGTATCTTGTTATTATCCTTCGGTGTGATGATAACAACATCGCCATTACGTGCCTGTTCCAACAACGCGCCATCTATTTTTGAAAAGCTAATAGCAAAGGCAAATTGCGACTTTGCTTTAATCCGGCCTGTTCCATCGACAATCACACTTTCAGACAGGTTTCGTAACGCCGTCTGGTTAGATAGATATTCGTTCAGCAATTGCTGATTATTTACCAGCCTCGGTGCTTCGCGGTTGATGTCATTTGCCATTGTCAGAATTTGTCCCCGAACGGAACGTGCATGCTCTTCAAAATAGGCACTTGCCACCTCAACAGACTCGTTAACAGCTGTTGAAATACGTTCAGCGAACCAACCCCGCAAAGAATAATCAATTAAAGAAACAGCAAATACGGCTACAAGAATAGAAGGAATAGCCGTGATAAGCCCAAATAGCATCACAAGACGCAAATGCAGCTGTGCGCCGGCAAGGCGTCGTTTGCGTTCTTGCCATAGCCGTAATAATTGCCTGCCCACAAAAAAGGACAGCACCAGCAACAGCATGATAGCTAGAAAAATTGCCGCAGATAAAACATTGGATTGTGTGCTTATATCACTAACAGTGCTTAACGATAGAAACACCGTAAAGCCAAGCACAAAGGTCAAAACGATAAGCACATAACCAACATTATCACGGCTCAAGCGGCGGAAAAGCCTCTGTGTTAAGCTCGCCTGCTTTTTTGTCTGGCTTGTCTGCGCTATTATCTTGGCGTCTGCCATAACTGGTTTACCGCCCTTCTTGCCCGCGTTTGCGATAAACATCGCGTTTGCTTGGAATATTCAACTCTTTGATTTTTTTGCGCAAGGTATTTCGGTTCAAACCTAGTATATGTGCGGCTTTAATCTGGTTTCCTGCTGTGTGATAGAGTGTTTCCATAATGAGCGGCTTTTCAATTTCTGCCAAAATGCGGCCATGCAATCCTGGTACAGGGCTCGCATCACCTGTGGCTGCAAAATAGCGCTCAATATGCTGGCTAAACATATCGGTTAGATTTGTCTCTTTTGCGGGCATCGCCTGTTCAACCATATTCGCGGTGCGGCCAATCTCTTCTGCCACCATAGCCGCGCTTAGCCGCACATATTGCCCGGTCAAAGACAATCTCTTTAAAATCAGCTCCAACTCTCTGATATTTCCGGGCCAGTCATAGGCCTGCAAAGCGGCAACCGCATCTTCTTCAAGCGTTTTTTCGCCCTTTAGCTCTTCTGAGAAGCGGCTACAAAGCAAATGGGCAATTTGCGGTATGTCTTCAGCTCTATCACGCAGAGGCGGCACATTAAGCACGGCAACCGATAGCTCAAAGAAAAGATCTTCACGAAACAGCCCCTGCTCCACAAGCGATTGTAAAGTTACGGCCGTGCCAGCCACCACCCGCACCGCATGTTTTGGCATCGGAATATTAGATGGGGTAGCATTTTCAACAAACCGAGCAAGCTGCATCTGTGCTTGCGCAGAAAGAAGCTCGATATAATTAATAAAGACCATCCCAGAACTGCGCCGTGTTAACAGGCCAGAAAGGCCGAAAAGCGCGTCTTCATGCCGGCTTTCTTCTAGCTGAGACAGGTTAAGTGCCTCAAAACTTTCGCCAGATTGTGGGCCCATTTCATGCAAAGTTTTAGCAATAGTCTGTTTGCCTGAGCCAATATCCGCCTTTATCAATACAGGCATATGCTGGCCAGACAACCTAGTTAACAACTTAAAGCTCATTTGCATTGCAGGGGATTTTCCAAGCAAGGCGATAGGCAATTGTTTTGGCAAGCTAACAGCCGGTTTTTCTTTCGCGCTAGCAGGCGGCTCTGCGGTTACAGCTCTTGCAATTACATCCAATAATTGTTTGAGTTCAAACGGTTTTGGAAGATAATCAAATACGCCGCTTTGCTGGGTTTTAATCGCGGTTAGCAAATTGGCCCGCGCACTCATAACAATGATAGTCAGATCAGGGCGCTTTTCCTGTAATCTTGGTAATAATTCCAGCGCATCCCCATCTGGAAAGCCAACATCGGTTATCAAAACATCCCCGCGGCCAGAGGTCGTAATATCCCATAATCCAGCTATCGTGGTTGCGGCACCGACCTGATACCCCTGCCGTGATAGGGCTTGAACAATCACTGTGCGAACAGTTCTATCATCATCGGCTACAATAATCTGGGAGGCACGCGTTTTCATAAAACCTCCTTTTCAGATGCCTGATTTGATACAGAGCTGTCCGTATAAGATTGGGTAATAGGCAAATTGAGTGTAAAGCACGAGCCTTGCGCCGAAGATTGCATGGCAATTGCGCCGCCATGATCTGCAATGACACTTGCCACCATAGCTAGCCCAAGCCCTGAACCACCTGATTTATTGGATACAAAGGGCTCAAAAACATGCGCTTGTAACTCTTCTGATACCCCCTTCCCGCTATCTTCGATAGCAATCTGTAACGGCAGATGAATAAGCTTGCGGCTCGTCTCAGTCGTTACATAACGGGTCAGTGAATAGCTAGTATGTATAGATAGGCTATCACCTCGTGTTGTGGCTTCAGAGGCATTTTTGAATAGATTGATAAAACATTGCACCAGCATTTCGCGATCTGCTTGAATATCAGGCAAGGACGGGTCATAAGAGCGTTTAATGTCTAGATGCCGGCCAAAAGAAGCAGACGTGATCTTCAGACAATGATCGAGAATTTCGTGGATATTAACAGTCTCAAACCGCACCGGTGCATCTGAGGATAAATTTTCTATCCGCTGCAGAAGCGAAGTAATCCTGTCGGTCTCGCTTACAATCATATTGCTAAGCTCATGCTGGGCTTCTGGCAACTCCATCTCCAGCAACTGTGCCGCTCCCTTGATCCCCGCTAGCGGATTTTTAATCTCATGTGCCAATAAAGACGTCATCCGTGACATGGATAAAGCAGCACCTTTGAAATTTTGTTGCGTAGCAAGTTGCTCAGCGCCCGTGCGTTCCTGCAAGGTCATCAAAATAAGGGGCATCTCAAAGCCAGCCAGATGAAACGGCACAAGCTGGATGCTCGCCCCCTTTAGCCCAATGCGTGGACCAACAAAGGTTATCGCTTTATCTTCAACCGAACTGCCAGACTGGCGCGCGCGCCGAATAAGCGAAAAAATTTGGCTATCATTAGGAATAAGCCTGTCTAGACGCGTACCAGACAAAATAGATAAGCTACTTTTGAAAAAATGCTCGCCAGCATGATTTAGCCAGACAAAACTATCTTCTTCATCTAGCAAGACCACTGGAAAGGGCAACACATCCATCACGTCGGCAAGTGGCAAGCTATCAAGAGATGATAAGGGCGATAATTTAGGCTGCATGGCAAGCTTCTTTATCAAAATATTCAGCCAGCGCAGCAAAGACAAGCTCTGGGCGCTCTGACTGTGTTGCAATAAGGCGCAAATCTTGTGATTGCGGCAGATAATCGCAATAGGCAGCCAGATGCTTGCGCGCTAGACGTACCCCCCGCATACCATAATCGGTTAGCAACATATCTAGATGCTGGCATATCTGCTGGTATCGAAACGCCATATCTGGGGCACTGCGTATATCACGGCCCTCCAAATGATCAGCAATTTGCGCCAACAGCCAAGGCCGACCTTGTGCGCCTCTACCTACCATCACGCCTTGTGCTTTAGAGGCCGCTAACGCGCTTTTTGCATCCTCTGGGCTGATAATATCGCCATTTGCAAGCACTGGTATGGAAACCGCCTGAACAACATTTGCAATTTCGTGCCAATTAGCACTGCCCTTATACATCTGGGTGCGGGTACGGCCATGAATAGTTATCATAGAAATACCGCTTTCCTGGGCAATATAGCCGATTTCAGGAGCATTTCGATGCGTATCGTCCCAGCCTAGGCGCGTTTTCAGACTGACAGGCAAACTGACCGCATCAACCACTGCAGAGCAAATTTCACCAGCAAGCACCGGCTCCTTCATCAAAGCAGAGCCAGAAGCACGTCCGGTGACCTTTTTTGCCGGACAACCCATATTGATATCAATGAGGCAAGCACCCATCTGCTCAGCCATTTTTGCCGCCTCTGCCATCATTACAGGATCCCACCCAGCAATTTGGATGGCGACAGGGGCTTCGGCGGCGGCGTTGAATTGCAGCTTCTGCATCTCAGCGCGCACATCTGTAAGCATTGCATGACTTGCCACCATTTCAGAAACAACCAGCCCGCCACCAGAAGCACGAACAGCCGTACGAAAGGCGCGGTCAGTAATGCCCGACATTGGCGCAAGCACAACATCAGGCAGCGCATTTTCGCCGATGGCATCTGCTTCATTTCTGTTCAAAATTTGGCTCAAACAACCCATTAAAATGCCTTAAACTGCATCAATATCAGAAAACGCCTAAATTATAGGCAATCCCAGCTCGATTGACCAGAGATTAATCTGTTTTAGCGTAGATAGACAAATCTTGCACTCTGAGCCAGCTATTGGCAAACTCAACAAAATTCATCTCCTGCTGTTTGAAAGCGTCTTACGATATGTCGGTGCACCCTGCCTCTTCTGCCAAACTTGATATTATAATTCTGGCAGCTGGAATGGCCACGCGATTTAAAAATAACCGTTCAAGCTTACCAAAACAGTTTCAGTATCTGCATCAAAAATCGCTTATCGCGCATTGCTTAGAAAAATTTATCCGCTGGCCAGATTGCGGCCAAATAATTTTAGTATTGCCGCCAGATATAATGAAAGATGCCCTGCCGGAACATTTGCTTGAAGAGCTTGCCCCTTTTGGTAACAAGGTAGAGCTAGCTGTGGGCGGTACCAGCCGTGCAGCATCTGCATTAAATGGACTGCAAGCCCTTCAAAACTGCAGGCAAACTCGTGGATATAATAATAGTAGCTTTGTTGCAATCCATGATGCCGCGCGCCCCAATATCCCAGAAAGGGTATTATCGAAGCTAAAATCTGCTCTTGAGAGCGGAGAGCAAGCCGTTATTCCAACTCTGCCAGTTAGCGATACTATTCGCCAGAAAGACGCATCTGATAGCCCTACAAGCCATGTGATTGACCGGGATAGGCTGATGCGGGTACAAACGCCACAAGCATTTGAAACAGCCCTTATTTTAGATGCGCATCTACAAGCAGCGCGCACAGCCTCGCAAGCCAGCTTTACAGATGATGCCATGATTGCCGAAGCTTTTGGAGCAAAAATAGCTCTTATTGCTGGGGATGAATGCCTAGCAAAAGTAACCTATGCAGAAGATTTAATCGCGATGAGCCGAGAAATGACCGCAACAATGGGGATAATGGAAACACGCACTGGCTCTGGTTTTGATGTTCATAAATTTGATACCGATAGCAATGGGCCTATCATGATTTGCGGGGTCGAAATAGCCCATGATAAAGGCTTGCTTGCCCATTCTGACGGCGATGTTGGCTTGCATGCTTTATGCGATGCGATTTTTGGAGCGCTAGGCACAGGTGATATTGGCACTTTTTTCCCGCCTTCAGAACCAAAATGGAAAGATGCCGCCTCTGATCAATTTCTGCGCTTTGCTGTGGACGCTGTTAAACAAGCAGGCGGTCATATCATCCATCTAGATGTCACGATAATCTGTGAGCGGCCAAAAATTGGGCCGCATCGTGCGCAAATGTTAGACAGGCTAAATGAGATAACTGGCCTTTCAACGCGCCGTTTATCGGTGAAAGCTACTACCAGTGAAGGGCTAGGCTTTACCGGCAGAGGCGAAGGAATTGCCGCTATGGCTCAAGCTAGCCTCTATCTGCCAGCCTTTGATGAAGAGCAGTAAATGCCTTATTTTATGAAAAAGACTCTTTGCTTTATTGCCACATTGGGCCCGATAGGTTTTGCACCCGCCCCGGGCACCGCAGGCTCGCTTGCCGCGCTTATTGCAGGCTGGTTTATTGCCTCGCAAGGGTATCTTGTGCTTGCGTTGGCAAGCCTTGCGGCGCTGCTTATCGGAATTATCGCAGCAGAGACCTATAGCCAAATGAGCAACACCAAAGATGCCTCAGAAGTCATTATTGATGAAGTGGCCGGCCAATGGGTGGTGCTATTATGTATTCCGCCCTTAATAGAGGGGGCGTTATTATGGTATATCGTTGCATTTATCTTGTTTCGGTTTTTTGATATCACCAAAATTGGCCCTGTTGGTATGGCCGAAAAGCTGGGCGGCGGTATCGGTATTATGGCAGATGATATTGTTGCAGGTGGTCTGGCGGGCATGTGCGTGCTAGCCCTGCAATTTGCTATCTATAGCCTATAATTTAGCTATGATGAAAGGAGCCTTATGATGCCCTCACCTCTCGCTAGGCAAGTTATTAAAACAGCACAAGATGCGCAGTGGATGATATGCACAGTGGAAAGCTGTACAGGCGGGATGATTTTTGCCTCCCTTACCGATATTGCTGGCGCCTCCGCTGTCCTCGACCGCGCCTTTGTTACCTATAGTAATCAGGCTAAACAGGAGATGGTGGGCGTTAGCATAGATACGCTGGAAGCATATGGCGCGGTATCACAGCAATGTGCCGCAGCAATGGCAGAAGGCGGTATTGCCAAAAGTGCAGCAGATATTAGCCTATCTGTTACCGGGGTTGCAGGACCGGGGGGCGGCACGATTGAGAAACCTGTTGGTCTGGTTTGGATGTCGATAGCCACAAAGGACGGCGTGCAGATAACCAGACGTTTTGATTTTACAGGTGACAGACAGGCGGTCCGCAACCAAGCCGCAGAAGCTGGCACTACCCTTATCCTTGAGGCCTTGCCAAAGACTTAGAGGCTTTTGGCGCCGATGCTTTGCCTGAATTTATCTTACCGGAGTTTTGAGGCGCTGCTATCTGGGTATTATAAAGGCTATTTGCCCGCATCTCAAAGGCGCGAACCATCCGCTTTACCGCTTCGGTAAACAAGCTTTCAATAACCGTTTGTAATAGCCGGGATTTAAATTCAAAATCCACATAGAAATCAATTACACACCCATCGGGGTGTTCGATAAATTGCCATTTATTAGTTAGATATTTAAAGGGACCTTCAGCATATTCAACCTCAATAGATAGCGCGTCCCTGTCCATCTTCACATATGAGGTAAAGCTTTCCCGGAACATCTGAAAGCCGATGATTAAATCTGCGATTAGCATTTCATCTGTTTTAGAGCGCACACGTGCCGCTACACACCATGGCAAAAATTGAGGATAGCGCTGAACATCGGCCACCAGCTCAAATAGCTGCTCAGGGCGGTGCGCTATTACCCGTTTTTCACTATGGGTCGTCATCGCCTTCTTATCCTGCCTGCTGCGTACCAGCTAGTTGGTTCAGACGCTGAGATTTCAGAGCCGCAAAATCTGCATCTGCATGATAGGAAGAGCGTGTTAGCGGTGTTGATGCCATCATCAAAAAGCCCTTTTCACTGCCTGTTTCAGCATAGGATTTGAACTGATCTGGCGTAACAAAACGGTCAACCACTGCATGTTTTGGGGTTGGTTGCAGATATTGTCCGATGGTCATAAAATCAACATCTACTTCCCGCAGATCATCCATCATCTGATACACCTCATCATCACTTTCGCCGAGACCTACCATAATGCCAGATTTAGTGAAAATGCTGGGGTCCAGTTTTTTTACCTGATGCAACACATCCAGCGAATGGGCATAGCGTGCGCCTGGACGCACTGATTTATATAAACGCTCAACTGTTTCCATATTGTGATTGAAAACATCTGGGCGCGCTTCGACCACCACCTCAACGGCGCCTTCTTTACGCAGAAAATCAGGGGTTAAAATCTCAATAGTAGTTGCTGGTGATGCAATACGTATCGCACGGATGGTCTGGGCAAAATGATCTGCCCCACCATCTTCCAAATCGTCTCTGTCTACTGAAGTGATAACAACATGCTGCAAGCCAAGACGCGCTACAGCTAGACCAACATTATCCGGCTCATGCGGATCCAGCTGATCAGGCCTGCCAGTTGCCACATTACAAAAGGCGCAAGCGCGGGTACAGATAGAACCAAGGATCATCATGGTTGCATGCTTTTGTGACCAGCATTCACCGATGTTTGGGCAGGCTGCTTCTTCGCAAACAGTGACCAAATCCAGCTCACGCATCAATTTTTTAGTTTCAGTAAAAGCGCCAGCTTGCGGGGCTTTTACGCGCAACCAGTCTGGACGACGCGGCTGTGGGCGGTCTTCATTGCGGCGTTTTTCAGGATGACGCTGTGCGCCCTTGGTCAAATTAGGTGATGGCATAAATGCTCCATAACTCCTGCCAATTTATCCACGGCATAATGTAGTCCTTTGTAACAGCCGTTTTGCCCTTATGTCCCGATAAATCCTACCAACCTATGCCATAGCGCAAAAAGCAAGACGGTGCGCCCCATCAAAAAGGAATAGCCTTTAAAAATGAATAGCGCGACCATAGGCGTCTAGAACAGACTCATGCATTGCCTCTGACAGGGTAGGATGCGGGAAAATAGTCTGCATCAATTCAGCTTCTGTTGTCTCTAATGTCTGGGCAACTACATAGCCTTGGATAAGCTCGGTAACCTCAGGGCCTATCATATGCGCCCCAAGCAAAGCGCCTGTTTTTTCATCAAAAATGGTCTTGATCATCCCCTCATCATCACCAAGCGCAATTGCTTTGCCATTCCCAAGGAAGGGAAATTTACCAACCTTAATCTTATAACCTTTAGCGCGCGCAGCTGCCTCTGAAAGGCCAACAGACGCAATTTGTGGCCGGCAATAGGTACAGCCCGGCACCATATCTGCCTGCATCGCGTGAACATTTTTCTGCCCAGCAATTGCCTCAACGCAAATGATACCTTCATGGCTGGCTTTATGAGCTAGCCATGGCGCACCAGTAATATCGCCAATAGCATAAAGGCCCGGCTCAGCTGTGCGCATCAGCCCATCAGTCTCAATATGGCCTTTGTTTAGCTTAACCTTTGTGCCTTCTAGCCCTAGCCCTTCTGAATTTCCAGTAATGCCAACAGCCATAATAACTTTGTCAGTGTTCAAGGTTTGCACCTTGCCGCCAATCTCTACCTCAGCTGTTACCCCCTTCGCCCCTGATTGCAGTTTTTTCAGCTTTGCAGAAGTATGGATAGCCATACCGCGCGCGGTAAAAGCCTTATGGGCAAGAGCTGAGATTTCTTCATCTTCGGCATTTAAAATACGATCAAGAGCTTCAATAATGGTAACTTGAACGCCCATATCTGCATAAAAGCTGGCAAATTCAACCCCAATAGCGCCAGAGCCGACTACCATCAGAGATTTGGGCATATCAGATGGCACCATCGCTTCTTTATAAGACAGAATATTACTGCCATCTGTTTCCAAACCAGGAATTTGGCGTGCGCGCGCCCCAGTTGCAAGAATAACATGCGGGGCTTGTAGCTTTTGTGCGTCCTTGCCAGAAACATCAACTACCCAATTTGCTCCAGATTTACCGCCAAGCTTTGCTGTGCCATCCAGAACTGTGACCTTATTCTTTTTTAGCAAATGCGCCACACCTTGCGATAGCCTAGACGCAACTTTGCGTGAACGGCTAACTACTTTTTCAAGATTGACAGTGACCTCGCCAGAAACTTCAATCCCAAAATCAGCCATATGTGCCAGATTATGGCGCATTTCCGCCGCTCTCAGCAGCGCCTTCGTTGGAATACAGCCCCAGTTAAGGCAGATGCCGCCCAGATGTTCACGCTCTATAACCGCAACAGACTTGCCAAGCTGGCTAGCTCTAATAGCCGCGACATATCCACCTGGCCCGCCCCCGATAACCACAATATCAAAGGATTTATTTTGCATGGTTTTTATCCCTTTATGTTCTAAATGGGCTGTTAATTTATATTGGTTTTGGTGATGCTATTGGGCTTATAATAGCATCGTTACTGGGTTTTCAATTGCCCCTTTGAAGGCTTGCAGCCAGCGCGCACCAACCGCGCCATCCACAATACGATGATCAGCGGATAGAGTAACGCTCATCACAGTGGCGATATCCAGTGCATCACCGCGCACGACCGGACGCTTCTCTCCGGCTCCAACAGCTAGAATGGCTGCTTGCGGCGGGTTAATCACAGCCGAAAATTCGCGCACCCCGAACATGCCCAAATTGGAAATGGTGAAAGTACCACCTGCATATTCTGCTGGGTCTAGCTGATTATCACGCGCCCGCTTAGCTAAATCTGCAGAGGCGCTAGCAATCGCAGATAGGCCTAGATGATTAGCAGCTTTGATTACCGGTGTGACCAGCCCACCATCCACCGCGACCGCGATACAAATATCGGCATCACTGAAATAGCGGCATCCTGCCTCTTCGAAATAACCGTTAACCTCAGGTACGGCGATAAGCGCCGCAGCAGCAGCTTTGACAACCATATCATTGACTGAGATTTTAACCCCTTCTGGGGCAACTTCGTTTAAGGCTTTTCTTGCTTGCAGTAAATTATCAATCTCGCAATCGACAGTTAGATAGAAATGCGGGGCTTTTTGTTTTGATTGCTGCAAACGCTCAGCAATTACACGCCGCATCGCTGAATGTGGCTCAAAACGCTCTGATTGCGCAGCCATACCCATCGTTGGTGTCGCAGCAGATGTTGTTACTGCAGCAGCGCCCTTGGCGATAGCTTCTTCCACATCCGCACGGATAATTCGGCCATGCGGGCCTGTTCCCATAACGCTGGTAATATCCAAGCCTGCATCCCCAGCAATACGCCGGGCTAGCGGGCTAGCAAAGATACGCGCGCCCTTTTGCACCGCAACAGCCTGTGGGGCAACTGGCGCCGGTGTAGGTGTGGCAACTGGTGCGGGTGTAGGTGTAGGTGCGGCAACTGGTGCTGGTGTAGGTGTAGGTGCGGCAACTGGTGCTGGTGGTGCTGGCACAGGGGTATTTTCAGGGGTATTTTCAGCGCCCTTTGCCGCCTCGCTTGCATCCTCGCCTTCTTCGGCTAATACAGCGATAAGCGCATTTACCGCCACATTTTGCGTGCCTTCTGCGATAACCAGCTTGGCCATGACACCGTCATCCAGAGCTTCAACTTCCATAGTTGCTTTATCGGTTTCAATCTCTGCGATAACATCACCAGAGCGAACAGCATCCCCTTCGGCGACGAGCCAGCGTGCAAGCGTGCCATCCGTCATGGTTGGCGATAACGCCGGCATCAAGATATTAACAGCCATTTTACAGCCCCCCTGCGCGGTAGCATACCGCCTTGCCAGCTTCGATAATGTCTTGGGCTTGCGGCAAGGCTAATGTTTCAAGATTAGCAGCATAAGGCATCGGCACATCCTTGCCGGTAACCCGCATAACAGGCGCATCTAGATAATCAAAAGCGCCATCCATAACCTGCATTGCAAGCTCCGCCCCTATTCCCGCAAATGGGAAGCCTTCTTCACAGGAAATCATCCGCCCAGTTTTCTTCACTGAGGTCAAAATTGTTTCTGTATCTAGCGGGCGCAAACTCCGTAAATCGATAACTTCTGCCTCAATACCAATTGAGGACAAAGCTTCTGCTGCCTCTAATGCTTTGCCAACCATAATAGAAAAGGCTGTGATTGTTACATCTGCGCCTTGGCGGACTATATTTGCACGGCCAATCGGCACCACCCAATCATCGGCCTCCGGCACTTCAAAGCTCTGGCCATACATCACTTCATTTTCCAAAAAAATCACTGGATTTGGATCTCGGATAGCTGACTTCAACAAGCCTTTAGCATCTGCAGCAGACCAGGGTGAAACCACCTTTAAACCAGGGCAATGCGCATACCAACTTGCATAACATTGTGAATGCTGGGCAGCAACGCGGCTTGCGGCGCCATTTGGCCCTCTAAACACAATCGGACAGCCCATCTGGCCACCAGACATATATAATGTTTTCGCAGCAGAATTAATAATATGGTCAATTGCCTGCATAGAAAAATTAAAGGTCATAAATTCAATAATAGGGCGCAAATCACCAAAAGCTGCGCCGACACCAAGTCCAGCAAAACCATGCTCGGTGATAGGTGTATCAATAACCCGCTTGGCACTAAACTCATCTAACAGCCCTTGGGTAACCTTATAGGCCCCCTGATATTCAGCTACTTCCTCACCCATAACAAAAATCCGCTCATCTTGGCGCATTTCCTCAGCCATCGCATCACGCAATGCCTCTCTGACGGTCATGGTACGCGTACTGCCCTGCCAATCTGGCTCTGCACCAACAGGCGCAGCGGCTGGCGCAGCTACAGATGCCGCTATAGGTGCGGCAACAGCAGAAGCCGTCTCTTGGTTTGGTGCAGCTTGTGTGGGCGCTTCAGCAACGGGTGTCGCCGCCCCTGATACAGGCTGAGTTACAGGCTGAGATATAGGCGGGACTTCGGTCTCCCCCTCTTCTAGCAAGGTTGCGATAACCGCGCCAACAGCAACCCCATCTGTACCTTCACCAATATGAATGGCCCCGATAGTGCCTTCGTCAATCGCTTCAACTTCCATAGTTGCCTTATCGGTTTCAATCTCAGCGATAACATCCCCTGATGCAACGCTATCCCCTTGTGAAACCAGCCAGCGCGACAGACGGCCTTCGGTCATGGTGGGCGACAAAGCCGGCATTTTAATTTCAATTGCCATGATAAACTCTCTCCTGCTGCCAGCCGTTTCAGGCGACAATAATGTCTGTGTAAAGCTCGCTAGCGTTTGGCTCTGGACTTGCCAGAGCGAAGTCTGCCGCATCGCCAACAATTTTCTTAACCTGCTGATCTATATCTTTTAATTGAGCTTCATCCGCACCTTCACGTAGCAAAACATCACGAAGCTGCTCTATTGGATCATGCTGTTTGCGCATCGCATCCACTTCTTCTCTTGTGCGATATTTTGCTGGGTCAGACATAGAATGCCCACGATATCGATAGGTTTTCATTTCCAGAATGTAGGGGCCTTTGCCAGCGCGGCAATGTGCCAGCGCTTCTTCGGCTGCGGTGCGCACCGCCAGCACATCCATGCCGTCCACCTGCACACCCGGAATACCATAGGCCTTGCCTCTATCTGCGAGTTCCTGACCTGCCGCTGCGCGGCTCACTGACGTTCCCATGCCATATTGATTGTTTTCAATAACAAAAATAACTGGCAAGCTCCATAATGCTGCCATATTAAAGGTCTCATAAACTTGACCTTGATTAGCCGCGCCATCGCCTAGATAGGCCATATTGACGCCGCCATCCCCGTTATATTTATGGGCAAAAGCCAAACCCGCACCAATAGGCACTTGTGCAGCCACAATACCATGTCCGCCATAGAAATTTTTCTCACGGCTGAACATATGCATTGAGCCGCCTTTGCCTTTGGAATAGCCATCCTCGCGGCCGGTTAGCTCTGCCATCACCCCGCCTGCATCCATATCACAAGCCAGCATATGGCCATGATCGCGGTAGGAAGTCACAACAGAATCCATTTCTTTTGCAACAGATTGAATACCAACCACCACGGCTTCCTGACCGATATAAAGATGGCAAAAACCACCAATTTGACCCATTCCATAAAGCTGACCTGCCTTTTCTTCAAAACGGCGGATCAATACCATCTGGCGATACATCTCTAACATTGCATCAGCTGAAGGTTTGTCATTAATAATGGATTTAGGGGGGCGTCCGCGCTTGCGCTCGCTCTTTTTGCCCTCAGCTGTTTTGCCCTCAGCTCTCTTGTTAGCCGCAACTTTATTGGCCATCTTGCCTTCCTCTCCCAAAAGAATGAACTACAGTTCACAAGCGGTTTTCCCGCTTCAGGGTTAAGAATGGCATGGGAAGTTTTATTTTTGCAACAAATTTATTTTGTTGTTTTTATTGAATTATTTTAATATAAACCAGAATTTGGTTAATTTTGTTTTGATATTAAAATTTCAATTTATTCATATCAATTGTAATTATGACATCATTTTCAGAATAAAGGCCCAATTCAGCGCGGGCAGTTTCAGCTAGCATATCTGCATCTATAGCCCCTGCACGCAGCAAGCGAATACGACTTTCCATCAGATTGTTCTGTTTATTGATAAGCGCCAATTCTTCTTGCGCCCTTAAAATTTCACGATCTAGCCCACCACGCGCTATCAGCCCACGCTCACCAGCAACGGTGTGGAAGCCAAAAAAGACAATCAGGGTTCCAATAAGCAGAAAACTACCTGCATAGGAAAAGGGTCTGCGCATAAAAGCTTGCATGATTTATTGTCCTTACATCACCTGATGGCGCTATTTAATGCCTTCTTAAAGACACCTTGTGCGATCAGTGAATCAAAACAGAATCAAACCGTCAAGTAAAAAGCGAATCGCCGGATTCATTAGAATTTTATTTAGTAAACCTGTGGTTAAGCGAACAGGTTACCAGCATAGGCTGCCATTGGTCCTAACTCTTCTTCAATACGCAAGAGTTGGTTATATTTTGCCAGCCGGTCCGAGCGGGAGAGCGAACCTGTCTTTATCTGGCCAGCATTTGTAGCAACAGACAGATCTGCAATAAAGCTATCTTCGGTCTCACCAGAACGGTGCGAGATAATCACCCCAAAGCCAGCTTGCTTCGCCTGATAAATAGCATCCATTGTCTCAGAAAGCGTGCCTATTTGGTTAACCTTGATCAAAATAGCATTACCCGCTTTTTCTGCGATACCACGTTGCAGACGCACCGGGTTGGTTACATATAAGTCATCACCCACAATTTGCACCTTATCGCCTATTGCCGCTGTAAGGGCTGTAAAACCACCCCAATCATCTTCAGATAGCGGGTCTTCAAGCGATATAATCGGATAATCATCACAAAGGGTGCGCCACATCTCTACCATCGCATCACTGGAAAGGGCACGCCCTTCGCCGGCTAGATGATATTTGCCATCTTGATAAAATTCGGTTGCTGCCGCATCTAGAGCGATAACAATATCATCACCAAGGCTATAACCAGCCTCTTCGACAGCTTCGGCAACCGCGTCTGCTGCTTCTTTTGTGCTGTTAATGGCTGGGGCAAAGCCGCCCTCATCACCTACTGCAACTGACAAGCCTTTTTTGCTCAACCCTGATTTAAGGGCGTGAAAAATCTCAGCCCCCATGCGCAATCCATCGGTAAAGCTACCTGCCCCAACAGGCATAACCATGAATTCCTGAACATCCAGCGCATTATCAGCATGTGCGCCCCCGTTAAGAATATTCATCATTGGCGTTGGCAACTGATGGGCATGAACCCCGCCCAAATACCGCCATAGCGGCAATTCACAAGACATGGCAGCAGCTCTGGCACTTGCAAGACTAACCCCCAAAATGGCATTCGCACCAAGACGGGCTTTGTTATCTGTACCATCCAAGGTTATCAGATCAGCATCAATCTGTTTTTGGTCGAGCGCATCTGCCCCTGACAGCGCATCAAAAATCTCAGTATTTACTGCGTTTACAGCGCCCATGACGCCTTTGCCATTATATTGACCACTATCACCATCACGCCGTTCAACCGCCTCATAAGCGCCTGTAGACGCCCCAGAAGGAACAGCCGCGCGGCCAACACTGCCATCTTCGAGGATAACATCCACCTCTACAGTGGGGTTGCCGCGACTATCTAGGATTTGGCGTGCGTGTATATCAATAATTTGTGACATTTTTTTTCCTCTTTTCAAAGACTAGCTAGACTTTGCTTGCCTCAGCAATTCTAGCAAGGGAGGCAAGTAAAGCTGGCATTTGTTCCAGCGGGATCATGTTTGGGCCATCTGAAGGGGCATTATCAGGCTCAATATGGCTTTCCATAAACAGCCCCTGCACGCCTACCGCAACAGCTGCTCTTGCTAATACAGGTACAAATTCACGCTGGCCGCCCGATGCACCACCTAACCCACCTGGTTGCTGCACTGAATGGGTAGCATCAAAAATCACCGGAAAGCCTATATCCGCCATTTGCGGCAAGGCACGCATATCTGAAACCAGCGTATTATAGCCAAAACTCGTACCACGTTCTGTTAGCAAAACTCGGCTATTTCCAGATTGCACAATTTTATCGGCAACATGGCGCATGTCCCATGGTGCTAGGAATTGGCCTTTTTTGACATTTATGGCGGCATCTGTTTTGGCTGCCGCAATAAGCAAGTCTGTTTGCCTACATAAAAAGGCCGGTATTTGCAGGATATCAACACTTTGAGCTACGGCTGCACATTGTTCTGGCAGATGCACATCTGTTAGCACCGGACAGCCAATACGGGCACGCACCGCCGCCAATATTTCAAGCCCTTCATCTAGGCCCACTCCGCGCTGCGCACCAAGTGAAGTACGGTTTGCTTTATCAAACGAAGATTTATAAACAAAACCGAACCCAGCCCCTGCTGCAGCTTCAGCAAGCTTTTCTGCATGCATTAGCGCATGGTCTAGCCCCTCTATCTGGCAGGGTCCTGCGATAAGCATAAGTGGTGCATCACCGCCAGCATCAACCGAACCTATCGTAACTTTTTCCATGCTATTGTGACCTCCGCCAATATCTTGCGCCAGTGTCTTGCGCCAGTGTCTTCTGCTCGCTTAGTCCGCCAGTGTCTTGCGCAAAAAGGAGGGCGTTACACCAGACGCGATTTTTCTCTTGCCGCTGCGACGAACCCAACAAAAAGCGGATGCGGGCTAAAGGGTTTTGACTTCAATTCTGGATGAAATTGCACCGCAACGAACCAAGGATGGTCTTCGCGCTCAACAATTTCTGGCAACACCCCATCTGGTGACAGACCTGACATTTTCAAACCCGCCGCTTCTAGTTTTTCGCGGTAGGCAATATTCACCTCATAACGATGGCGATGCCGCTCTTCAATATGTTCCTGTCCATAAACAGTTTCAGCAAGCGAACCGGGCGTTAGCGTGCATGGATAAGCGCCGAGCCGCATCGTGCCGCCCTTATCATCATCATCCTTGCGCGTTTTAACTTCATTTCCCGCCACCCATTCGGTCATCAAGCCAATAACAGGCTCATCACAAGGGCCAAATTCAGTAGAGCTTGCCCCCGCTAGCCCAGCTAGAGACCGCGCTGTTTCCAGAACCGCCATCTGCATGCCAAAACAGATGCCAAAATAAGGCACATCATGTTCACGGGCAAACCGTATCGCTTCAATTTTGCCCTCAGAGCCGCGCTGGCCAAACCCACCCGGAACAAGAATAGCAGACACATTTTGCAGATGGTGCAAATAGCTCGACTTATCTTCTGCTTCAAAAATTTCAGAATCCAGCCATTTGACATTTACCTTCACCCGGTTAGCAATCCCGCCATGGGTTAACGCCTCACCAAGTGATTTATAACTATCCTGCAGGGAAGTATATTTCCCCACAATAGCAATGGTCACCTCTCCTTCGGGGTTAGACACATTATGGGCGATTTCCTGCCAAGAGGTTAAATCGGGTGTTTTGCTTTCTAGGCCGAAATGAGCGCATACTTGGCCATCTAGCCCCTGTGCATGATAAGCAAGCGGCACTTCATAGATGTTTCTTACATCTTCTGCCAGAATAACGGCTTCTGGGCGAACATTACAGAACAAGCCGATTTTGTCGCGCTGTTCTTTGGGCAATTCATGTTCAGTCCGGCAGAGCAACATATCAGGCTGGATACCCACCGATTGCAATTCTTTTACAGAATGCTGGGTTGGCTTAGTTTTTAGCTCGCCGGCGGCCTTGATAAAGGGCAGCAAGGTTACATGAATAAAACAGGTCTGCTCGCGCCCCATCTCGTTACCCAATTGGCGAATAGCTTCAAGGAAGGGAAGCGATTCAATGTCGCCCACCGTGCCGCCGATTTCGCAAAGAACAAAATCTTCATCATCTAGATCGTTAGTGACGAACGCTTTAATTGCATCTGTGACATGCGGAATAACCTGGATAGTTGCGCCAAGATAATCACCGCGGCGCTCGCGGGCTAATACATCAGAATAAATCCGGCCAGTGGTAACATTATCTGTCTTTCGGGTATGCACTGCCGTGAAACGCTCATAATGGCCGAGGTCAAGGTCTGTTTCCGCGCCATCATCTGTGACGAACACTTCCCCATGCTGGGTAGGTGACATAGTGCCCGGGTCAACATTCAAATATGGATCAAGTTTACGCAAACGAACCTTATAGCCGCGCGCCTGAAGTAATGCGCCTAATACAGCCGAACCAAGGCCCTTACCTAGCGAGGATACAACGCCACCAGTAATAAAGATAAAACGAGTCACCGCCACCCCTCAAAACGCTGGTCGGTGTAGGGGCAGAAGGTCTTCAGCATAATAATTACTAATTTCCTGTTGGTACGGCTGGCCCAGATGGCGCGCTTGCTGGCGCAGGCGCAGGCGTAGAGCTCAGCACTTCATCAACGATAGAGGTTTGCTCGCTTCCAGCACCCGCTAGAATAGCAAGGCCGATAGAAGTTGCGAAAAACAAGGCTGCCAAAATTGCCGTAGTACGGGTCAGCAAGTTTGCCGTCCCTCTAGCTGTCATAAAACCGCCACCAGACGATCCGCCAATACCAAGACCGCCGCCTTCATTGCGCTGCAACAACACGGTTGCAACCAGTGCTAAAGCAATAATGATATGGATCGTCAGCAAAATAGTTGTCATAACGTTGTCGTCTGTTCAAAATTTCTAGAATGATCACAAGCCAAGGCCATGATGGCTTTAACTAGCAAATTGCGCCCCTGCAGGTAAAGCAAAAAATGCATAGATGCCTATAATTTAAACTATTTGCCGATTTACCCTATTCTTCCTCAGCAATGCGGCAGATAGACAAAAAAGCGTCTAGCTTTAGAGATGCCCCCCCAACCAATGCCCCTGACACAGGTTTCAGGCCAAGAATATCTGCAGCGTTCGTATCATTTACCGAGCCGCCATATAAAATAGGAACGCCCGCCTCTGGCAGATGTGCGCCAAATAATGCGTCCATTTTCTGCAACAATCCTTGATGCATTGCTTCAATATCCTGCAAGCTGGCAACTTTTCCTGTACCAATTGCCCAAACCGGCTCATAAGCAATTACAAGCTGGGCTAGCGCAGTTTTCTGCGCATCTGGCGTCATCTGTGCCACTAAATCCAGACTTTTTTCTAACTGACTTTGAGTAAAGCTATCTTGGTGACCATTGTTGCGCACTTCCTCAGGCTCACCAACACATAAGATAGGCTTTAACCCTGACTGCAACGCTGCCACGATTTTCTGGCTGACAAGCGCGTCTGTCTCAGCAAAATATTGGCGTCGCTCGGAATGGCCCAAAATTACCCAAGAACCGCCCTGCTCGTTTATCATCTGGGATGATATCTCTCCTGTAAAAGCGCCGCTAGCCTCTTGATGACAGTTTTGGGCGCCCCAGCTTACCGCACTGCTGGCCAGCGCCTGATTTGCCATTGAAAAATAACAAGCAGGAGGAAAACAGACAATTTTGCATGCGCTATTCGGGTCTGGTGTATAGGCTGAAAGCGCGTCTAATAGCGCTGCTGCAGCCTGATGATCTGGGTTCATCTTCCAATTACCAGCAATAATCATAAAATATCCTATGGTTTTCGTGTTTTTGATTTGCAGTTCGACCGCTCTATTCACTATAGTGTGGCTGATTTACGAACATTAGAACAGTTCTGATGTTAGCGTGTATATCAGATTGTTCAACACACCATGCCACAAGGATAAGATATGTTACGTTCAATGCGCGAAGGGGCAAAGAACCCAATAATGAAATTCTTCCTGATCTTTCTTGCAGGGGGATTCGCTATTTGGGGAATTGGCGATGTATCAACAGGCTTATTTTCTTCTGGCAATAAAGCGGTAGTGGCGTCTGAGCGTTCTGTTTCACTTGCTGAAGCTGCGACAGAGTTTGAACGCTCTCGGCGCGGGTTAGGGCTGAACTTGTCTGCAGGTGAAGCTATTGAAGCTGGCTTGCTGAACGAAGTATTGGGCGCATTAGCACGCCGTACCTTGTTTGCTGCAGAAGCAGACCGTATGGGCGTTACTGCAACCAGAGACATGCAAAGACAAGCAATCGCCAACACTGAAGCTTTTAAAAATGAGTTTGGCCAGTTTTCACAAGGGCGGTTTGTGCAAACCCTTGCCCAGTCAGGCCTGTCAGAAGAAGATTATCTTCGGCGCTTAGATTTTATCCTGATGCAAGAACAGATAGAAGCGGCTTTGGCTGGCGGGGCACGCGGCGGCAAACATATGGCTAAAACCATTGCCGGCTATCAGCTTGAGCAACGTGTGGCAACGATAAAGACCTATCCAGCTGAGCTAGATAAAATTGCGCCACCTTCGCAAGCTGAACTCACCAGCTTCTATGAAACAGTGAAATCTGGCTATGATGCGCCTGATTTGCGCAGCTTTGACGTGGTTTTAGTTAGTCCTGACGAAGTTTTAGGTCAAGTTAGCCTAGCAGAGGATGAAATTACACAGGCTTTTGATTTACGCGCGGATGAATTTATCACCCCAGAACGCCGCCAAATCCGGCAAATGGTGTTTACCGATGAAGAACGCGCAAAAGCCGCTGCTGATTTGCTGGCATCTGGTAAAGGCTTTCAAGAAGTCGCTGCTGAAACACTTGGCTGGAGCGAGGCAGATACACAGCTAGGGCTGGTTACAAAAGACGACCTCGATGGCGAGCTAGCAGAAGCTGCTTTCAGCGCGGATAAAGATAGCGTTAGTGGTCCTGTTGCCTCTGTTTTTGGTTATCATTTGTTAGTGGTTGACGATATTGAGCCAGGTGCAGAGCTTGGGCTTGAAGATGTACGCCCGCAAATTGAAGCAACCTTGCGCAATGAAAAAGCCATTGACCTTGTTTATGACCTAGTTAATCAAATTGAAGATAGCCTTGGAACCGGCGCAACATTGCCCGAAGCCGCAGCAAGCATCAGTCTGCGTGTAAACACCATTAACGATATTGACCCTAATGGCCGCGATATTGATGGTAATGTCATGGAAAATAGCTTTGCAGATTTAGCAAGTGACAGCCAGTTTTTGAGCCAAGGCTGGGAGCTGGAGATAGACGAGATTAGTCAGGTTATCGCAAGTGCCGAGGATAGCTTTTTTGTGCTACAACCTACTTCTGAGAAGCCAGCCCGTCCACGTGAGCTAGAAGAAGTGCGCACAAGGCTGGTGGCCGATTGGACAAAGATACAAGCGCTAGCCACGGCTAAAGCTGCGGCGGATAAGGGCTTGCAAGATTTCCAGAATACACTGCGTGAGCTAGCCCCTACCTCTGCCTTTAGTCGTACAGGAACCGGCCTCGACAATGAAGCTGCCAGCTTGATAGCTGATGCTGCTTTTGCGCAAGATAAAGATGCGGCTAGCTTGGTTGAAACAGGTGAAAGCGTGATACTGGTGCGCACAGACGATATTATTGCCGCTGATGCAGAAGCCCTTGATAGCTTGCAGGCACAAATTTCTAGCACGCTTGATAATCTTGTGCAGACTGATATGTCTTCGGCGCTGGTTATTACACTGTCCGAAGCACATGCGCTTGAAATTAACACCGCCAATGTCCAGCAATTGCTTATCGGTCAAAGCGCACGCTAAACGATAGGCATTACGGCTTGTAAAAGATTTCAGATAAAGGCCCGAAACGGAACGGAAAAACCCATGACGCCCCGACCATCAGAGCTTGCCCATAATGATTTTGAGACATGCAAACAGCTATTTGCAGAACAGAAGAATCAAATCATTTACCGCAGTTTTGTTGCCGATACTCAAACAGCTGTTGCCGCAATGATAAAGCTGGCGGAAGGCCAAACCCATCATTGCCTGTTAGAATCTGTTGAGGGCGGCGAAGTACGGGGACGCTTTTCAGTTATCGGGATAAAGCCTGACCTGATTTGGCGATCGCGTGGGCGTGATGTTTTTATCAATCGTAGCCCAGATAAAACGCCTGATGATTTTGAAAAACAAAGTGATACCAACCCACTAGATAGTCTGCGCAGATTGCTGGATGAAAGCGCAATGCCAAACACGGCTCCCTTGCCAACAATGGCAGCTGGCCTGTTTGGGTATCTGGGCTATGATATGATCCGCCATGTAGAGGTGCTGCCTGACAATAATCCAGACTTACTAGATGTCTATGACAGCACTATGATGCGCCCCTCTATTGTGGCGATTTTTGACCGGCTAAAGGATACAATCACCCTAGCCTATCAAATTAGATATAGCGCGTTTAAAACATCTGAGGATGGCTGGAAAGCGGCGCATGCCGCTTTGGACGATAGCGAAGCTTGTTTACAACGTGAACTGCCCTCACCCGTCTCACTGCCCAAGCAATCAGAGCTTACCGATCCAGAGAGCAATATTGAAAAATCACGTTTTTTCGAAATGGTGCGTCGTGCTAAAGAATATATCACCGCAGGGGATATCTTTCAGGTTGTTCTCTCACAGCGCTTTACCATTCCTTTCGCCCTCCCCTCGCTAGCCCTCTATCGCAGTCTGCGCCGCCTCAACCCCTCACCTTTTCTGTTTCACTTCAATCTAGGCGAGCTTGCCATTGTTGGCTCTAGTCCTGAAATTCTAGTCAGGCTGCGGGATGAGGAAGTCACTATTCGCCCGATTGCTGGCACCCGCCCCAGAGGCGCAAACGAAGAAGAAGATAACGCGCATGCGGAAAGCCTGATGGCAGATATCAAAGAACGCTCAGAGCATCTCATGCTGCTCGATTTAGGGCGCAATGATGTAGGCCGGGTTGCAAAACCTGGCTCAGTGCGAGTGGTTTCCAACTTCCAGATAGAGCTTTACAGCCATGTGATGCATATTGCCTCTGAGGTTCGCGGAACTATTCGTGATGAATGCGACATGCTAGATGCGCTTGTCGCTGGCTTTCCAGCAGGTACGGTATCTGGTGCCCCTAAAATCCGGGCGATGGAAATCATTGATGAGTTAGAGCCAGACAGGCGCGGCATTTATGCAGGTGCCATCGGCTATATTTCAGCTACGGGCGAGATGGATACCTGTATCGCCTTGCGGACTGCTATTTTAAAGGGTGGCAAGATGCATATTCAGGCAGGAGCAGGCATTGTGTATGATTCTGTACCTCAGTCTGAGTATGAAGAATGCCAGAACAAAGCCCGCGCTCTTATCCGCGCCGCTGCAGATGCCCTACAATTCAGCTAAACAGAGCTGAAAACAGGCATTAAACTTGCAAAAAAAACAATAAGCTGACAGGTAAAGTCATGCATATTTTTGGTGTTATGTGATGAAAAACAGATGGTTATCACTGCTAATTGGTTTGAGCATGTCGGTTTTCGGCAGTACGAGCTATGCCGCCATCGACCTGAAATCATGGAAAAATTATAGTAATCTTGCAGAACAGGGCGCAATTTGTGCAAGTTTTGCAGCCCTGATGGAATCGCAAAGCCTGTTGAACGAAGATATGGGCAAGTTATGGCAGGAACGCCGGAAATTTTCAGGTGCGGTAATTGGCAAAGCGGTAATGTTAGAGTTTGGCAAGGACATTGCCAGCAAAGATATTGAGGCCTTTATCGCCGAATATCGGGATTGGGTGTTATCAGCGCTAATGGCAAGTAATAACAGCCAGCCGGCAGATACTGATCAGAATAGGCTAGAATTAGGCCAAGAAAAAATGGCTAAGCTGATAAAAACGCAATGCGCCCTCTTATTTCAGCAGGGAGATAAGCAAATCAGGCAAAAACACCCAGAACTTGCCTATCTTATCACACCAGCTATGAGGGAGGCTAAAGACGTGCCAACTGGCACAGATAAGCGCACCTCGCCTAGCGCAGTGAACGTAGCGGATGCACAAATCCCAGAAATATCTAGACCAGAAATATCCACACCAGAAATATCTACACCGGAAACACAAATCCCAGAAGCTATTCAGCCAAAAACGATAAAGCCTCTTGATGTTATGTCAGGCGAACAAAAAACCGCTGAAAATCCAGAAGAAACAGCAGAGAAAAAGAGCGTGAAATCCAGTAAGCCGCTGACATTGGCGCTTGGCGGCGGGATTAGTTTCACACCAACCATGCCTAAATCTGGTAAGGCTAGCACAGCCAATAAAGCGGCAAAAACACCAGAAGCAGAGCTAGCAATGAAAGCGCCAGCACAAAGCACAGCGCCAGCGCAAAGCACAGCGCCAGCGCAAAGCACAGCACCGGTAGAGACGAAAGTAGCCCCTAAAGCCAAACCCCAAATAAAGCCTAAAATGGCAAGAATGCCAGAGGCGCCGCCAACACGGCCATCTGCCCCAAAGCAGACACCAAACATGCCCATTAAAATTGCTGAAGCCGCTGTGGCTGAGGTGAACAATAGCACCGATGAAACTAGCCAGCCACAAAAGCCGCGCGCACGTCTTAGAGCGCCTGTACTTAGCCCTGCCCAACAGAATGCTACATCACTTATCTTGCCTGTGCGCATGCAGCTTCCACAGCTTGCTTACAGCGATATGCCAGATAGTGAGCAGCCAAATAGTGAACGGCCAAATAGTAAACAGCCAGATAGAAATATTTATCTAAGCTTTGGTGACTTTGCCGACCTAGCGCAAGCAGAGCAAAAAATGAACCTGTTAGAAAAGCGCTTTAGCAAGCTTTTCTCAACTTACAATTTGAAAATTATTGCCCATGATGTGTTAAATACTAACGCTACACAAAAAGACACGCCTGAAAATACAGCGAAGACAGCGCCGGCCTACCGCTTGCAAACGAATGCTAGCCTTGATGTGGCCCGCGCTGAGGAAATCTGCACCTTACTATGGCCGCATAATATTGGCTGTATTCTAAAGGCAAGCACTAAAAGTTAACGCGCTCTATTGATTAACGCGCTCTATTGATTAACGCGCTCTATTGATTAACGCGCTCTATTGATTAACGCGCTCTATTGATTAATGCGCTCTGGCAGGCTTGTTTTACTCTGAAGCTGGCGGGTCGATAAGCTCCGTCTCAAAACTGGCGGGGGAGCAAATTTCGATTAATTCTAGATCGTCACTATGGGTTACTTCGCGGTGTTTAATGCCTGGTGGTTGCAAAACAGATGAGCCTTCGCGCAAAGTAATCTCGCCCTGACCTTCATATTCAAAGATAACCCAGCCCTTTAGGATATAGACCATCTGAAAATCCAAATCATGGGTGTGCCATTGCGGCTCGGCATGACGCCCAGGTATAGCGCGGATAACATGCGCAACAAACTTGCCTTTGCTAGCGTCTTTAATGCCTAAATCACGGTACTCGAAAAAGGCACGCAAACCGCCCTCAAATCCTCCAGCATGGGTGCCTGTGCCATCTGCATGGCTTACGTTAAATGTCTGGCCTTTCCATAAACTCATCTTTTTGCCTGCCCTTTTGCTAAATGTTTAAAACGCGCTCAAAATTTCCTTAAAACGGCCCGGGTATAAAATATACCACATTGCAATTGCAAAAATAAAACCTTGGACTAGGAATAAACTGACCTTTAAGCCTCCCGAACCTTTTGTGAACATTAATCGGATACTGGTCAGCACAATCGCCGCTATTGCGATGTAAAGCGTATAGTCAGCACGATGATTTCCTAGAACCAATAAGCTTGCTAATATCACAGCTATATTCTGTAAAAATACCGATATCATCGCTAGCTCCTTATATCTTTGATGTCCTGTCACTACCTATACCAAAGAATAATCCGAAAGGGCTGGCAAGTAGTTTTTTTAGTCATATTTATCATGAAGATATAAATAAATTAACCTTTACAATATTTTGATAAGATTATTTAACATTTTAATTGAGATGCAAGATCAGTAAAACTATCTGCCACATAGTCCCAATTAGAAGCAGGCTCTAAATCTTTTGTCTGGCTAGAGCCATGTTCTTTTGGCCGACAAACAAAGGCCGTGCGCATTCCCTGCTGGCGGGCAGCAAGCAAATCATCATTATGGGCAGCAACCATCATACAGGCCTCATTAGGCAGGCCAAGCTGCGCACAAGCTCTGTCATAGGCCTCCGGCCGGGGTTTATAATAGCCTGTTACTTCTGCACCTAGCACCACGTCCCAAGCAAGGTTAGCCCCCTTTGCCATATTCACGATGAGCGCAATATTACCATTAGATTGGGTGGCCAGAATAAAGCGCCGCTTTAATGCTATTAGGCCTTCTGTGCTATCTGGCCAGCCTTGCAGACGGTGCCAGCACAAATTGAGTTTCTCTCTATCGTCCTTGCGCATTTCATCAAGGCCAAAACGTGGCAAAATGCGTTCTAGATTTTCCCGATGTAACACATCCAGAATTTCGAAGGGGCGTTTTTCTTGGCGGATTTCTTCCATAGCTGGCTGATACTCAGCGCGCCACGCATCAGCCATAGCTGGCGCATCTACATCCACGCCATAGTTTTTGGCCATAGATTGGATTTCGGCACTCACACAAGTCCGCCAATCTACAACGGTGCCAAATACATCAAATAATAGTGCTCTAACTGGCGTTGTCATATTTTCATCCCCTTCTTTAACCAGCAGAATATTCTGCTAAAAAAGGGTCGCGCGAAGCCTTGCTACTTGTCAACCAAGCTCTGCTGCCTTCGTATTGATAGATATTCTTGCTTTATCAATCCCTAAAGCTGGGCAAACGGATGGTCTGCAGAACCACACCCAGCAATTTTTTGCATATTTTCAGAATCCCAGTCTGCATTTGTAAAGGCATCTGCATATTTCTCGCTTACCTTTACGGCTAGGCGCATAACCTCTGGCTGTACTTGAACGGCCAATTGACTAAGCATCACCTGCAAGGCTTGCTCTCTGGTTAATCCTGTTCCAACCAAAACCCTAATTGTGGCCTCGATTATATCGACAATATCTTCAGACCCTAACGCTCCTGCCATTACCGTCTCCATTTCATTTTGTGCACAGTGATGTTAGATGCAAGAAACACGCCATAACAGGCCTGCTTAAACCTGCAATGAGGAGCGATACAACTAGCTACGGAAAAATATTTGACCAAACATAGGATTACAGTGCAGAATTTGAGGCCTCACCAGCAGCAATATTTTTGCTGCTCTTTTTTTCCTGAAAGTGCCCATATTCATGCCGCAAATTCACGATACGCCCTATTCTTGGTTCAGGTTGGGGATAACCCTGATTATTGCTATTTTTGCCAATACCGGAATGTGGGCAGTGATAACAATCATGCCAGCCTTGGAGGCGGAATTTGTAACCAGCCGTTCGGTTACCTCTCTGCCCTTTACGATGAATATGTTAGGATTTGCACTTGGAAATCTAATCATTGGCCGGATTATTGACCGTTTTGGGGTCACCTTGTCGGTGATGGTTGCTGCAATACTCTCTGCTTCTGCTTTTATGCTCTCTACCATTACAAGCGATATTTATATGCTGGCAGCAGTGCATCTATTGCTTGGATTTGGCACCGCAGCTGGCTTTGGTCCATTAATTACCGATATCTCGCATTGGTTTTTAAAACAGCGCGGTATTGCCGTAGCGCTTATTGCCAGTGGAAATTATCTAGCAGGGGGAATCTGGCCGCTTTTTTTGTCGGATATTTTAGCTGAAGATGGCTGGCGAGCAGCTTATGTTACGCTAGCAATAGTAACCTTATGCGTAATCCTGCCCCTAGCGCTGCTTCTGCGACGCGAATTACCAGAGGCTGGCCATCAAATCGCGGCACAAAAAGTTAGTGAAAATATTCAAAAGACCCGAATATCTCCTTTACGCTTACAAGTCCTTTTATGTGTTGCGGGGCTGGCTTGTTGTGTTGCGATGTCGATGCCACAAGTCCATATTGTCTCTTATTGTGTTGGGCTTGGATATGGCCCTGCGGTAGGCGCAGAAATGCTCTCTCTCATGCTGTTTGGTGGTGTAATAAGCCGAATTGTCTCTGGCCTGATAGCAGACAGAATTGGCGGCATCCGAACGCTTTTGCTTGGCTCTTTTGCGCAAGGCATCGCATTAGTGATGTATCTGCCATTTGATGGCATGGCCTCGCTTTATGTAGTCAGCCTAATTTTTGGTCTTTCTCAAGGCGGCATTGTGCCAAGCTATGCACTAGTGGTACGAGAATTTCTGCCACCAAAGGAAGCTGGCGCGCGGATCGGCTTTGTTATTATGGTTACGATTATTGGGATGGCTTTGGGGGGCTGGATGTCTGGCTGGCTATATGAAGCTACAGGCTCTTATCAGGCGGCCTTTATCAATGGGATTGCATGGAATGCACTTAATGTTGGCATTGTCCTTTGGATTTTAACACGCGATAGGCGTGCCTCCCTCCTGCCAGCTTGAACAATGCGCTAAAATGCTTTGCCGCGCGCGGAAACCGGCCAGAGCGCCTCTACTATTCCGCCGCGAACACAAACATACCAGTCATGTAGATTGCAGGTTGGATCGCAATGGCCTGGCACCAGCTTAATCTTGTCATTCACCGCCAGAATACCGGCGCTATCCTCAATAACGCCATGCTCATCCGAGCATTGTATATAAACCAGCCCTTCGCGTTCAAACACCACCGGCAGGCCGCTATCCACTGATTGCACCTTTAGCCCTGCATCACAAACAGCACGTCCCTTTTGTGCCGTACTAACGATACTGGTCCAAAGAAATAAGGCATTTTGCCACTCAGCTCTATCAAAACGCTGACCATTGGCATTCTCAATTCGGCCATAATCAGCATCCATAAAAGCATAAGACCCGCATTGAATCTCATTAAATAGCCCAGAACTCGCCTCAAAGGTAAAAGAGCCGGTGCCGCCACCGCTCACAATCTCACAAGATATGTTTGCATGTTCCAGCGCGGCAATAGCGCTTCTTGTCATCGCTACAACATCTGCTTCTACGCCCTTTCGGTCAGCAAAGCTTTGATGATGTTGTACCCGCCCATTATAAGCTTGCAGGCCAGTAAATTTCAGCCCCGGCGCTGCCACTATAGCCTTGGCTATCTTTACCAAATCGTCTAAATCGCTTACCCCGCAACGTTGGGTTCCACATTCCAGCTCAACCAAACATTCGATGGTCACCTGAGATTTTGTGGCAGCAGCGGATAAATTAGCAACATTATTAATATCATCTACACAACATATAATCCGCTTACCCGGCTGGCAGAAAGCCGCCATGCGCCCAATTTTAACCGGATCGCAGACTTGATTGGTGATAAGAATATTATCAAAACCTGCACGTGCAAACACTTCCGCCTCAGAGACTTTCTGACAGCAAATGCCAATGGCGCCACCAATTTCTATCTGGCGTCTAGCTACATCTACAGATTTATGCATTTTTGCATGCGCACGAAGCCCTACCTTGCTTGCATCCGTCATCTGGCACATACGCGTTAAATTGGCCTCGAACGCATCTAAATCAACGATTAAACAAGGTGTTTGCACCTCTTCTAACGCCATGCCAACTCGGGCTGGTACATCAAAACCTATCTCTGGGTCTGAGCTATCTGGCATCTATTTTATTTTCTTGTCTTTGTCAGAAATACAGGGGCATCGTTGATATTTTCAGCTGTGATCTTAAACTCTTTTTGCACTGCCACACCAGCTTTATCGGCAACTTCTATTACTATTACATGATCGCCAACATCGCCATTTTTGGGTGTGCCTTGCAGTAAACCATCACTAGACACAGATAGCCATGTAGGGGCGCCAATAGCATTGAAACGCAACACATCCCCATGCGGCATATCATCATCTGCAACCTCTAACTGCACCTCATAAACGTTGTCTTGAACCGCACGAGGCAAATTATTTGTAACAAATTTAGGGGTGTCATTTGTGTTCACAACATTAATCAGCAAATTAGCATCATCTGATTTTCCAGCTCTGTCGGTCACCCGCACCGTAATTTCATGCATCCCAACATCTTCGTTCTTAGGGGTGCCTTTTAGCATGCCATCACGGCTTAGAGACAGCCAACTAGGCAGCGCTACCATGGAAAATGACAGCTTGTCCCCATAAGGAATATCCACATCCTGAACTTCAAGTTGCAAACTATAAGCCTCATCTTCATTAGCGGTAAAATCCCCTGCCGGGCTAGACGAGCTTTGAAACAATACCCCTGTTTGTGCTTCTAAACCTTCTAACCAACCCTTCTCAGAACAAGATGTTAGCAGAAGCGCCCCACAAACTATCGGAATAAACCTGGCACCAGACATTAAAACCACCTTCAAAAAACAACTACTTATTAATACCAACATATGCTTGCGGCTAAGAGAATAAAAGGAATTCTCAAAAACGCAAACTCTATCAAACTTTACATCCTTCAAACGCAGTATAGTGGATACGCTCGAGCGATGCATATCCCAAAATACCCAACATGCCCATCTGCTCAGAAACAAGGCTGTCCTTAAACGCCGCATCGAGACCATCTTTTAAGTCGGCAAGGCCAATACTGCCTGCGGCAAGCCCACTAACCAAGGGCGGCCCGGGCATTTGCGGCGTGTAGCCTGCGACATTTACCTGCGCTACAGCTTCGGGAAAGAATGCTTTGAATATACGCCATGTCAAACAATCTATAGCGCCAATATCTGCGCCAGATGTTGCGATTGTCTTTAGCGTATTTAAATGCGCCCCAGTTGGGATGGTTTTGGCGAAATTACACGGGCTAAAACACCCAGTTAAACCTTGATAAAGCGCAAATCGTCCAGAAAAACTGTCTGGCTCACTGATGGCAGCGGATAGATCTGCCGGGTCAAGAGTGCCTAGCTTTTGTCCCTTTAATCTGCTGGAAGTGATAATGACGCTGCGATAATATCCAGCTGTAAGCGCCGCATCATCTAGAATATAACTCCCTATATAGACAGGCATCTCTGGCCTGCACCTAGAATAAGTTAAGCTACATATCTGCCCTAGCATCAGACGCCTCTGCGCAGCAAGGCTAAGTGCGGTTTGACCTTCACTAAACAGGCGCTGGTCTGCGTGATAATTTCTATCTGCCATATGCTGGCGGATAAATTGCCAAAATCGGGTGAAAATAGCCTGTGTCGGATCGAATAGATACCAATTTAATTGAGCAGAAAATACCGTTTCTGGATTAGCTGGCATAGAGCGCCGCCTTCTTTGTCGCCCTTATAATGCCCACTACATAAATCCTCGCGAAATCACGACAGAAAGGATGCAAAAAAGTCCCATCATCAGTTTTTCAGTTAAACTTTGGCATTTAGCTGGCAATAATAATTTGAAGGCTTTGCGCGTCAGAACGACTGGCATGCAAACGAACATCGCAATCCCCATCACCAGAAAAGCAATATATTTGCCGGTACCAAGCGCAGGGATCACCTGCTTATATAAAAAATGCAACTCAGGCACTACCAACATCACCCAGCCAACAACGCCCATAATGGCCATCACACCCATTATGTAATGGCCTAAACTATATCGCTGTCCTTTGCTCAAAATCTCTCTCCCTTTAGCTAGGCTCAGCTATCCATATAGGCTAGCAAGCCCTATCTGCGCAATGCAAATCACCTATCAAAGGGGGTGGGCGCACGCCTATATGTTTTTTTTAACTAAGCTGGCCTGCTTGTCATTTATGTTAAAGGATAGGATGATAGAGGTGGTAGCTCAATTCGCTAGCTAATCTAAATTAGAATATGGCAACCTAAATGACGACATCAGAAACAACATCAAAAGCAATATCAAAAGCAACATCAGAGCGGGCACGCAACCAATTTTCCAGCCCAGCAACCCCTTATGAGAAAGTGGCCTGCCCGAATTGCCGTTCTGATGCCTCTGCGTTTAAAACAGTCTTTGATAATGACGGATTTAATTGGCAGATCACCTGTTTTGAATGCGGACAAGTAACAGCAACAAGCCCAGATGGGCCAGTGATTCGCCAGCTTCGCCATAAATGCCGGGTACGCTACCGCCTAGGCTAGTTAAACCGCCCTTTCAGCCTAATCAGGCACCAGTTATGAAGGGCGCAACCTCATCTGCAATAATTTCAGCAATGACTTTGCAATCATCTGTATCAAAGGTAAGCGGAATGCGCATATCAACGGTTTTTTCCAACGCCGCTTTGGTCGCTGGAAGGTCTGGTAAATTTTTGATATAGCGCCAGCTATCATAACGGCTAGTAAAGGCAGCAGGCTGGTCTGCACCAAACCATTTTAGCTCTACCCCACGTTTTGCACAGCGCTCCAGAAAGGCTGGTATATCGCCAGTAGTTAGCGCGCTAAGCCGGAATTGTATCGAAGAGCCAACATAAAATTCAGCCTGATGACGTTTTGGAATATCAATACCGTTCATCGCCTCAAACGCGGCAAAAAGCGTATCATATAGACGATTCCATCTTTCTATATTTTCTTCTAGATGCGGCATCTGGCTGCGGATGATGGTGGCACGTAAATTATCCATCCGGCAGGAAAAATTTGCAGTTTCCAGCTTAATTTTATCAAACACATCATCAGGCGGCAAAGTACCATGGCGCTCATACAGCATATAAGAGCCAGAATGAATGATTGCACGTGCAGCCATTTCATCATCATCGGTTGTCAGAAACCCGCCCTCACCTGAATTCATATGTTTATAGGTTTGGGTAGAAAAAGCTGCGACATCCCCAAAATTGCCAGAACGCCTGCCCTGCCACTTGGCGCCCATCGTATGCGCACAATCCTCCACTACTTTAATATCATAGCTGCGCGCTATAGACATCAGCCTGTCCATATCGGCAATATGGCCGCGCATATGTGACAAAAGTAACGTTTTTGCCCCGCTCCGGCGTGCCATCTCGTCAAGATGCGATAAATCAATATGATAATCTGCGTCGATTTCCACTAAAACTGGAATTGCGCCAATACTATGGATAGCGCCCGGCACAGGGGCGAGTGTATAAGCGTTTGCCAGCACCTTATCCCCTGCTTCCACCCCGCAAACACGAAGGCCAAGCTGGATAGCCTGCCCACCAGAAGCTGTTGCGATACAATAGCGCGAACCCTGCCAGCTTGCATATTCTTGCTCTAGCAAGCTTACCTCTGATACTTCTCCAGCGGCGACATTATATCGGTGCAGACGGCCATGCTTTAAAATCTCTATAGCTTGCTGGATACCTGCATCTGGTATCGCTTCTTGCTGGGTAAAGGGTTTGGCAAATATAAGCATGGGTAAAGTCTCTTAATGACGTGGCCGTTTTCTTTGATTACCTTTTTATACAGACCTGTTTTAGAGGCTATTGGTCAAGAGGTATCTTTACTATGAATATACAAAAAACTGGCTTTTTCTGGCACGAGAAATGTTTCTGGCATGGGGCTGGCAATTATGCCTTTCTGTTGCCTGTTGGTGGTATGGTAGAGCCAACAAGCACGGGATTTCTGCCTGAAGCACCAGAAACCAAAAGGCGGATGAAAAACTTAATTGAGGTCAGCGGCTTACAAGATGATCTAGATAGTTTAAATCCTTATGCGCTAGCATCAGTGGACGCCTTGCGTCTTGTACATCCAAAAGCATATCTGGATAGATTCAAAGCCCTGTCAGATGGAGCTGGTGGTAATCTGGGTCTGCGCACGCCCTTTGGTCCTGGCGGTTTTGAAATAGCCAGCCTGTCAGCTGGACTAGTGATAGAAGCCCTGTTTTCAGTTTTGGATGGCAGGCATAAAAATGCCTATGCGCTGTCGCGCCCACCTGGCCATCATTGCCTGCCAGATTATCCAAACGGATTTTGTTTGCTGAATAATATCGCAGTTGCGGTAAATGCCGCACGAAAAGCTAATAAAGCGGAACGATTTGCAATCATTGACTGGGATGTACATCACGGTAATGGGACTGAACATATTTTCTATAATGACCCAAATGTGTTGACCATCTCCCTGCATCAAGAGCGTAACTACCCCCTTGATACCGGCGATGCAGGGGATATAGGCGGGGAAAATGCACCTTTCTTGAATATGAACATCCCGCTTATGCCTGGCGGCGGAACCGTCGCTTACAAAACTGCTTTTGAGCAGCTCGTCCTACCAAAATTAGAGGCGTTTAAGGCCGATATAGTTATCGTCGCTTGTGGTTTTGATGCGTCTGGGGTTGACCCGCTATCACGGATGCTACTCGGTGCAGCCGATTTTGCCATGCTAACAGAAATGCTAATGGAACAAACAGGCGGCAAGCTGGTTATGGCGCATGAGGGCGGCTATTCAGAGGCGCATGTCCCTTTTTGCGGCCATGCCGTTTTGCAAAAAATGAGCGGCTCTTCTATCGAGGCAGAAGACCCCTTAGGCGCACGCATCAAAGGACAGCAACCACATACACGCTTCAACCAGCTGCAAGAGGCATTGATATCAGAGATGGCGAGCTTACATGGCTTGAAATAGCAGCGGTTTTTACTGCCCTTATCTCTAACGGTAAAGGCGATAAAGCCCGCCACTTGCCTCATCACTAAGAATAAGAATGCTGCCATCGCCGGCAACAGCAACATCGCGGATACGCCCAATTTTACGCTTTAAATAGGCCTGATCGGATATGGGCTTCCCATCTTCTAGCTGCAAATGATACAGCTCACGGAATTTTAGAGAGCCAACCAGCAAACCGCCTTTGAACTCAGGAAACATATCCCCGTCATAAAAGGCCATGCCTGAAGGGGCGATAGAGGGCACCCATACCCAGACAGGATCTGCATACCCTTGCGCCCTAGTTAGGCCCTCCCCAATTTTGCCGCCAAAATACTCCTGCCCATAGCTTAAAATGGGCCAACCATAATTTTTACCAGCTGCGAGGATATTCACCTCATCCCCGCCCTTAGGGCCATGTTCATGCGCCCATATTGCGCCAGTTTGCGGATGAATTGCCATGCCTTGCGGATTACGGTTGCCCTTTGTAAATAACCCGTCCAGCCAACCAGATTTAGCGGCAGGGGCAAGCTGTCCATCCCTATCCAAGCGGATAATCCCGCCTGCATAGAGCAAACCATCTTGAGCGCTGTTGCGCGCACCGCGATCCCCAAGGCTAAGATAGATATAACGATTATCGAATTCTATTCGGCAACCAAAATGCCGGCCAGAGCGCGAAACCTGATTTGAAGTGAACAAAACCTCGCCGCCGAGCAAAGCTGTGCCCTCAAGCTGTGCTTTATATAGTGCGGTTGCGGCGCCGCCATCTTGCGGACGACTAAAACACAAATAGATATCACGCCCTAAAACAGCTACATCTAGCAAGCCACCCTGTTTTCGTGCGAACACTTCTGGGGTATTTATCACTGGTTGCTGTATGCCGCTTTGAATATCAATTTTAAATAAAGCGCCCTCACGCGACGTAACGAGCCAGATATTTTCCTCTAGTTCAGCCATCCCCCAAGGATGGGAAATAGCGTTGCCTATTTGTTCAAGTTTATAATTAAATTCACCTGATAACGCCTTGAAGGAAATGAGGAAAATGCTCAGGTAAATGAAAATTTTTAAGAATTTTTTCATCGGTTTTTAAAATCTTTCAAGGTTATATTTTTTTCAATATAGCCTATTTATGCGCTGGTTGCTGGCCTATTTTTGTTGGCAAATACTATTTCCCCGCCATTGACCATGTCAAAAATAACTGATGCAGTGAAGCTAAGAGGTGTGCATTGTTAGGTTTATAAGGGGGAGTTAGCATGACCAGTATTATCGTTTTAAAATTTTTTCACTATCTTGCTTTGTTTTTGGCTGGCGGTCTTGGTGTCGGCAATAGCCTCTTGGCTAAAAATCATCAAAAAGCAGGGATGCCGCCTGCCCCACCAGTTCAGGCAACAATGATGACCCTCGCAAAATTGGGGCTGGTTGCTATCATAATCTTATGGGGTACCGGCATTGCCCTTACCTATCAGCTCTATGGCAGCTTTAATCTAGGCTGGGCGTTTCATTTAAAATTGCTAGGGGCAAGTGCATTACTGCTGGTAATTTGCTTTTTGAATATTCACCTGAGTGATAGTGCCAAAAAAGGCGTGCCGCCTAATCCTAAATTTATGAATGCTGTCCCTTATATTGCCAGAACATCCCTCGTTTTTGTTTTGGTTGGTATCGCTATTCTAACCACGAGCTAGCGCCGCCAAGCGAGCGTGATGCGTTTTTTGCATCACAGGGCGTTATTTCTAGCACTATTTAGAAGCGGCATTAAAGACTAGGTTATAATTGTGGGGGACGGTGGGCTCCCGGGAGCCAACACCCCCCACACCAAGATAAGTTAATCCCAAAGCTTTCTTTGCAAATAAAGGCCGTCACACTGTTCCTCCCCGAAGCTGTGACGGTCTTATTTTTTGCCTCTATTTATATCCGTCCATCGCCAAATAATTGATTTATGATCCAGATCATGGTCAACACACTTACTGGCCCTTATTAAGGGCAAGAAGCGCGCAAGTATAAGGGGGCTAAAAGGAGGGGCTTTATGTTAATCTCTTGGCATATACGCATGATAGAAGCCGTGCAGAAAAGAACGGGGCTTTCAAACTACCAGATTTTGTGGATAGCCTTTATCGAAGGATTGATTATCGGCATTTTACTTGGCTGGTGGCTATTATAAGCGATAACGCTGCTAGTTAAACGGTGTATCAAGCGACTTGCGGGTGCATTCATTTTTCCACGCCCCACCCTCAATTGCCGATGAAAAACGCGTATCACAATATGCAATACTTTGTGGCATAGGACCATTTTTCCTATTTCTGGTGGTGCGAACTGTATTCTCCGCCAACGCGTCATTTAACAAGTGCAACCCAGTGTAAAAAAAGTGAGTGTGAAAATGGTCGGAGTGGCGGGATTTGAACCCACGGCCCCTACACCCCCAGTGTCAGGATGCCATCTTCACGACATTCATTTAAAGACAATTATTACATATACTTAATTTGTACATGAGGTTTAAAATTATCGCGTAATGTGAATTATGTCGACACTATGTCGACAGCAGAGTGAAATTACTCCAAATCATTTTATCACAATTTGGGGGCCTAGATAGCCAGAATTGCCCCTGCTCTCACGCCTGCTACAAACCCTCATTTACGGTTATAAGAGAAGCAACATAGTCCTGCTTAATGCCAAGTAAACGCAGTTGTTCTTGAAAGGGGTTAAGGCTATGCTTCTTTTATTTCTAAGCTCATTGAATCAGTCAAACTTTTTGAGATAGCCGCAATATCAGGCAATTCGTGCATAAGGGCCAATGACCATCCATAATTTGTCGGCATATCAACATCTCCACGAATTGCGTAAACATAAGTGCGAAAGGCCTTTAATGATTTTGTACTATTATAATCCCGATAATTGGAGCCAGCAGCGGCTGAAAACAAAGATGACTTTAGATTTCGACGAACTTTGTTGGATTTAAAATTCACACGGAAAAAAGAAAAGCCGCTGAGATGATTTACAGCTTCTTCGTTCGCATTTATTTCAGACAAAAATGATAATAATAACTCAGCGCCTGATTGTACCTCAACAATTTCTATTGGCAAATATAGCTTTGAGAGACCTTGGGAATGCTTTGATGCAATTTGTGATAAAGGATATTCCCGTAAAAGGAATTGCATAGCAACTTCAGAAACAGTCGCGTCAAATACCCAATCGGGGCAATATTTCGCTGTCATATTTAGCTCTATACTTTAAGTAAAGCTTTATTATTTTAACTTTTTTTCAAAATATCCATGCATTTCTTATCAAAAATACTCATAATGAGGATTCTGTTTTTTAAGGTGGATGTTAATCATTTGTGAGTATGGATTAGTTTGAGTAATATTTTTTCCTACTCCACACTCCGCAGACGCTCATTTACAGCCATCAGAGCGGCAACATAGTCCTGTTTATCGTCTGTGACCACTTCCACCATAGGTTTGTCAGTCATGCAGGAAAGGATGTTTTTACCTTTAGTGATATATTTTCTTAAGTCATCAACATTCAACGAGTATTCGTCGGCCATCTAATATTCGATATCCATGACCCGCAGATTTGGATTTTGCTCGACAAGCTCACTTTTACGCCTAGCAACCCCAATATATGCCCAATCAACCCACCTTTGCTTTCGAACCGTCCAATTTGTGCCTTTTTGAGCTTAATTATTATGCTATTTTTCAAATTTCGACTGGTACATATTTAGGCGGGTGACTAAGCGTCCAAAAAATAAGTTTGTTTCGAACCGAACAGGCACAAGCACCCCATTTCCGAGGTCAGCGACATAGGCCATAGTTCTAGGCTTGCCATCATCATCCTTCCTAAAACGTGATTTTAGCCTATGCCCCCCTAGAGGCTTAGTCTCTACGCCGCAAATTATCGCCTTTCCTTGATATCCAAAATCTCGGTCTTGTTCGACCATTTCAAACCCAAAATCAGTAAAATATAGCTCGGCTCTTCGTCTGCCATCATAAATTTGGAAGGTGCCAATGCAAGGCTCACCAGCTTTAAGACGGTCAAGCATAGTCATCATAGCGCTAAAGGGGTCGGTGACACCGCGCTTCATATCCTCATCAAGCGGATAAACTTTATCCAAGTCCAAAGGGGGGACAAGCTTAGTGGTGGCTATTGCCCCGTCAGGCGACCAAGAGGTTTCAGAGGTTCTTGATTTTGATTTATAGATACTGGCCATATCAATCTGTTGCCCTTGCCAGTTTTGCCCCTGCTTTACCGCTTTTACGCTTATAAACCCTTTAAATTCAGCAAATAATGCTGTCATGCCATCAGATTTAAACATTCCGTTCATAGAGAATTGAGTATCATTAAACCGCCATGATGCCTGACTGGTTCCCACATCTACTGCCCCGAACTCTGTTTTATATAAAACTTCATAACCCCTGCTGGCATTATCCCTAGCGACAACGCCCGAAGAAATGCCACTGCCGACAAGAATACACAGAAACAAACTTAGAGCCGCGCTATAGACATTCATGATTGTTTGAACCTAAATTTTAGTTAGCGTGATAAGAAAACAGCAGCAGATATCGCTTTCAAGCTTAATGTGTGAGTGCTTAATAGCAAGGGCAGTAAGTATAGAAATGCAAACTAGAAAATACGTCGCTTCTTCTCCCGCTAATGCTTGCAACCAAAGCCTTCTAACCTCTTCAATTAGTCAGAAATACACCTAAAGCCAATATAAACAACCGCCATATCCTGTGGTTTTGTAGCGCCATAATCTGCCTGCATCTGGCGGGCGCCATACCACCATGAGCCACCCATGGTTGCCTGTTGTCCAATGCTATTTGCAAGCTTTGCCCATTCCCAGACATTCGCCCCCATATCATATAACCCATTTACACCTTGCTTGCTGACACCCACAGGCGCATGACCAAACCCTCTTTTTAACACAGAGACATAATTTGTTTTCTTATCCGCAAGAAGTGTCTCAGCATTACAATCAGACAAGCAGTTAGCACCCGTTGGAAGCTCTCCAGTCGGATATGGATAAGTGACACCTGTTAAGAAGCCATCTGTGGGTTTAACCCTATTTTCAGTGTAGCCTGCATCTAGCCACTCTTGCTTTTTTGGCAGTCTTTTACCCTTCCATTTGCAGTATTGCGCAGCCTCATAGAACGTCAAATGGACAGCAGGCTCGTTTAATTCCCCATCATCTCCGTATGGCGAGCGCCAATTCCAATCAGGCTTCACGACCCAGCCAGCCTCATAGACCATCCCACCATGTTGTTCTGCATACGTAACCAACCCAGTTGAGGCTATAAATTCAGAAAACTGGCCGATTGTGACTTCGGTTTTATCCATCATAGCTGCATGAGTAATATTTCCAAAAATTATCACGCTCAAAAAAAATACCATAGATTTAACGAAAAATAGTCGTTTCATGCCTGCCTCAACCGCTAATTTACCCTATCAAAAACCATTAAATTTCCTTATTTTTTTGAATCTCTCGATAACTAATAAAGGCTGTTGCACTTATAATGAGGAACGTACCTGCATAAAGATACAAAGTGGGTAAGCTACCAAAAAGCAAAAATCCTAGTAAGGTAGACCAAATAATTCTGATATAATCTAAGGGCAATAAAAAGGATACTTTACCTAGTTTTAATGACGCGTATACCAAGGCATGTCCCAATGTTCCTAGTCCCGCAATGCCTAGTAAATAAAGAAGCTGAGTTAAAGTTGGCGTTTCCCAAACAAATAAAGACGCGACAAGCGCCAACGGAACGCATCCCATAGCCTGCCAGAAAGTAATAGATATAATAGTGTCTTTTTCGGTAAGTTTTTTAGCAATTACTATCGATATTGACCAAAGTATTGCGGCGCTTAGCAACAATAAATGACCTAAATTAAGGGAGACATCTGGCCTTGTAATTACCAGTATTCCAGCAAAACCTAGAAATATAGCCCCCCACCTTTTTATTCCCACACGCTCAGATAAAAACATAACCGATAAAATAGTCGCAAAAATGGGTACCGTAAATAAAAGTGATGTTGCCTCTGGAAGGGAAACAAGACTGAACCCTGTGAACATGCATAGCATACACACCCCGCCAACACTTCCTCTTATTACCTGCAATTTTACAGATGATGTTTTAACCGTGCCAAGCCCATTCCATAATAGAATTGGTAATATTATGATGAAGACAAGCAAGGCTCTAAAAAGAGTGATAACAAAAGGGTGCAAGGCATCACTGAGTAGTTTTACAGATGCCTGCATTAAAACCATCGAGAGCCCGCCAACCATCATAAAGGCGATGGCCCGTATCAACAAAGCACGTTTTTTATTTGTCACTCATCAATCCTTCTTTGACATTGTGTTTGTTAAATCATTAACCAAAAAAAACGAGACTGACAGAATATCGCCCCAAAACTCTATCAACTATTATTAGCGAATTTTGTAGGCCAAAAGGCAACCCAACAAGAGCTAGCCCAAGCGCGCCGTCCCCAAGCCCATAGCAATCTGGATATCACCTATTCGCAGAAATAGAGTGCCAAGGCCAAACGAATAGATGAAAAAACCAATGAAAACAGGATAAGGCGATATCATGCGCTTAAACTAGCATGTTTAGGCGTTCAGGCTAGTGAAATATCAGGCGGGGCTTTAATACCCAAAATCAGCCCTGCTCTGACGACTGCCGCAGACGCTCATTCACCGCCTTCAGAGCGGCTATATAGTCCTGCTTCTCGTCTGTGACCACCTCTACCTTGGCCTTGCCCCAGCCCCTATCCAGAAGCGCCTGAGCGGCCGTACCACGCACTCTCTCGTCCTTGCCAGCGCGCATGAGCTCCACAAGCGTGTCTATAGCCTCTGAGGTGTAGGAGCGGGCTAATTCGGCTACCCTGTGCTCGTCCTTGGGACGGCCGCCAGCATTGCCTGAATGGCCAGAAATGAATTGTCCAAGTTTGTTTCTCATTGACCAGCCTATTACCTGATGTTGAGATTAAATATACCAAAATCAAGGTTGCTTAACTAGTCAACAGACGGCCAGCATCTAAGCGATTTGGGGGTTGGCAAAGGTACTGGCCTCTGAAAGACTTGATTATGCGTGTTTGAGGAGGCTTTCATGATAATTGTTAAAGTAACATTCCAAATCCCAAAAGATTTAGACCTTGCGACCCTAAAGGGAAAGTTCGAGGAAACTGCTCCTATGTACAGAGATACAAAAGGGCTAATTCGCAAGAACTACATATGTGATTTAGACAAATCAATCGGCGGTGGAATTTACTGTTTTGAAGCCAGAGAAAATGCAGATGAATGGTTCGATGAAGAAAGAATTGAGTGGCTGACAAACCGATTTTCGAAACCTGATATCGAGTACTTCGAAAACCCAGTAATTGTTGATAATGTAGCTGGAGAAATCATAGCTTAATGACTGTCACCTTCAAATCACTCATCCTCGCCCTGTTAATCACCTTTTCTTTTTTAGCCACCAGCATGGTAGCTCATGCATCTTTAAGTGAAGAGCGAGTGGATAATGAATGGGTGGTCGATAAAGTAACAGATGACATGGTTTATGCATCCATCAACGGTGGAGTGATACATGGCGACCGTTTGATGATTATAATGCAACGCGGTTCATGTGAGAATGGAACGATGGCTACAACTATTTATAGTTATATTGAGCCAACTGTTGTTTCAAAATTAGATGGCAAATCAATTACGGCTTCGCTTGATGGACGGGATATAAAAGTTTCGGTAGTGAAAACATTTCCATTCTTGATGGGGAGCCATTCTTTAGTTGAAATTATGAATGTCTCAATCAAGAACTTCCTAAAAACGATGCCAGAAGATTACACGTTGGAACTTATATATAAAGACACACCAATTGGGGACGTGAAAAAATTTTTCGATATTGACCATAATAATTGGAAAATGACAGGTGTAATCTCTGCGGTTCAAAGAGCCCAGAAAATTTGTAGAAACTTATAAATCTTAGCATTTGTATGAAAAAGCTCATTTGCCCCTCAGCGGGATGAGACGGCTAGATTATGTCATAGGGTAAAGGTGTTTCCTGAGCCTATCCGACAACCAATCGGACTGATAATTCCAATACGTCAGCTACATAGACCGACCCAATCACGCAAAGGGGTTACGCAAGCCATTGCCCAGCGCAACCCAATCTTCTTCCCTTTGCGGGCTCGAAAGAAAGTCCTCACAATCCTTAATCAATATTGGAAGCTGGTGATGCTCGTTAGGATGTGCCTTTAACAACTGCACAGCCATTTTTTCAGCTAACGCCTTTTGCTTCTCTGACAACACCCTACCCTTTTTAGCAACATTAGTATTATTAAGAGTTCTATCTAAGGGTTTCTCTAAGGGTTTCTGTTGCACTGTGCTACACGGCGACACTACTCTCTGCAACACGGCCGCGTCTTTCTTTGCCGCGTGGCTGGTTGCCGCACCGCACTCTGCAACACGGTGAAGAACGTATCGATTACTTGAGAAATGGCCTGAAGGAAGCATAACTTTACTCCATGATAGCAAGCCCTTCTTTTGAAGACTTTTGCATGCGCGATGAATAGTTGCGCGGCTATAAGACGTATCTTCTGCAAGCTTGTCTTGAGATGGCCATGCGTAGCCTTCTTCATCATTGAAACGGTCAGCGATAGCAACCAAGACGTTTTTTTCTGGCGGGCTAAGTCCTTTTTGGCTTTTCGCCCACCTATACCATTCGAATGACATAACATTAGCCCCTCTGTACCATATGGGCGTAGGAGTGCGTCTGAGGCTTAAGTTGGCTTTCCAGCCACTCATCTAGCCATTCAGGCTTATAATATGCTGTCCGGCCAATCAACACATAGCGTGGGCCTTCGCCCGTCATGGCAAGCCGTGCCAATGTCATCTTTGATGCTCTTAAACCGCACTGCTTAAAATATGTTGCTGATTGTTCTCTCGTTAATAATTTCATAATCATCTTATCCCTGTGACGTTTCAGATGACTATGTTTTGCCTATAATCGACGACCGTAAAAATGGGGTTAATTTAGGGGTTTTCCGGCGGGGTAAGGCTCTTTGTAAAACTCCATATAAATCTCATCAATCAGCTCATTTCGGCGTGTGCTTTTCAACTTCACAAACCCTGAAATATAAGCCATATCCTCATTTTGTAAGATACGGCGCGTTAACTCAGCCTTTGTCGGGAGTTTTTTCTCTCCTGCCTCAATGCATTCATAGCAAATCTTGGAGATAGTAAGGGCAAGAGCATTTCGCTTGAACTGGTAAAGCGGGTCTATTTCTGATTTTTTTGGTCGGCCAGCGCTTTTCTTTTCCTTAGATAAGTCAGAAAGCTCTTTTATGAAATAGTCGACCCCATTGTCCCAATGGTCTAAGCTTCGCAACGCGCCCAGAATCGCAGAATGAACAGCTCGCCCCTGTTCCATCCTTTCCCCTATAATGTCTATAATTGGCGTAATTTTTCCTTCCCTGACAAAAATCACTAGCGCGGCATACTCATCTTTATCCATCCAGTTAATAGAATCATTGGCCATTGACAGCGGCCTCCACCATGTCTGACCATTGTTGCATCACAACTTTCATGCGTTCTGCGTAATTAGCGCGGTTATAAACCCCTGCCACACCCTTCTGCGCATCGGTAACGTGATTAAGGCACGCATCAATGGCGATATAATCAGCATTCTGTTTATCCTCAAGACGTGTTGAGAAAGTGCAGCGGAAATCATGCCAAGAAAACTTAGAAACACCGGACACAGCTGTGAGGCGTTTCAACAGCTTATCATCAAGACGGGTGGCTACTCTACCATCTGCCGAAAACATCAAATCTGTATCATTACGCCGAGCAGGCAGTTGTTTCTCAGCAAATTCAGTTACCAACAGTGAGATGATGCGTTTTCTCTTAGTTCGGTCAGCAGGAACGTGAAAATAATGACCATCATATTCTTCCCACACGCATTTGCTAAATTCACTTTTACGGAATGGCATAAGGAGTAAAAGCCTCACTAATGAGCACCGCGCAGGAGTTAGTTCCTCTGAAGCGTGCCATAATTTGGCCACCTCTTCTAAGGACAGAACTCGCTCACGCTTTTTGACATTGAATTGCGGTGTTGCGCCATAAATGGGGTTAACGCCTATATAACCTTGCTGGACACACCATGTCAGGAAAGCAGAAGTAGATTTCCAAACATCTTGTGCCGCACCTTCCCTACCTGATTGCTGAATCTTGAGCGTGATAGCTGAAATGTTAGCTCGGGAGACACTCTCTATTGGGAAATCTTTTAAGGCAGGCAAAATTTCGCGTCTGAAGTAGCCTTGCTGTTTTTCCCTCGTACTTTCTGCAAGCAGTGACATCTTCACCGCTTTATATTGCTCATATACATCAGCAAATGATTGACGCGCCTTCTCTTTGGCTAATCGGGACATATAGTTAGGGTCTTCGTAATCAAGAACCTTCTTTCGCGCGGTAGCACGCGCTTGGTCAATCGTTACATCGCCAACACGACCTATAGTCTCAAGCTTCAATTTGCCTGTGCCTCTGGGACGCTTCTCAAAGATAAAGGACTTTACGCCTCTACCTGTTACACGCACCTTTAAACCGCTCACCTCTGTGTCAGAGCATTTAATGTCTGTTTTGCCATCTGGGCAGGAAAGCTTTGCGATGATTGTGTTCGTTAATTTCTGTCTCATACCCTATGCCTTAATTCACAGGGGGGTGTATAGCCCCGCCATGCCGACACTATGCCGACAACATGTCGGCACTTTTAAAGCATTAGATGAAACTAATGAAAACAAGCTGAAATCATAGACACCAAACAAACCCATGATTACGTTCATTTTTTAGGGAAAGAAATGGTCGGAGTGGCGGGATTTGAACCCACGGCCCCTACACCCCCAGTATAGTGCGCTACCAGGCTGCGCTACACTCCGACATCGATATATATAGCGAGTTGCAAATTCAGAAGCAAGAAAAAGCCAGATAAGAGGCGGTGCTAACCGTTGTTAAATCTGCGCTAGGAGCGTATCAATACGGCTCTGTGCTTGGCTAAGCAAACTAGCTGCCTGCCGCAGATTTGCAGGCGTTGCGGGGGCAGATTGCGCGGCTAGAGTGTCTGTTGTTCCAATATTTGAGCTGGTATTTGAGCTGGTATTTGAGCTGGTATTTGAACCAGTATTTGAGCTGGCCTCTGCGTTGGCTTCTGCGCTGGCCCCTGATTTGCGGCGCTTGGACAGGCTTGCCTGTGCCCCTTTGATGGTATAGCCCTCATCATAAAGAAGCGATTTAATGGTCTGCAGCAGGGCGATATCTTCTTGGCGGTAATAACGGCGACCACCACTGCGTTTCATCGGTTTAAGCTGGCTAAACTTTGTTTCCCAAAAACGCAAAACATGCGCTGGGACGTCAAGTGTCGCAGATACTTCAGAAATCGTTTTATAGGCTGAGGCAGCTTTTTGTACCATTAGCCGCCATTCACACGTTTTTTCATCAAGTTAGATGGGCGGAAGCTTAGAACCCGGCGCGGCGTGATAGTAGCCTCAACCCCAGTTTTTGGATTGCGCCCTACCCTAGCGTTCTTACTAGAAACTGAAAAGGTGCCAAAAGAGGACAGCTTTACCTGCTCCCCTGTTTCAAGACAAAGCGAAATTTCTTCCAGCACAGAGCTAACTAATTGCGCACTCTCATTATAAGAGAGCCCAATTTGCTCATGTACGGCGTTTGCCAAATCGCTTCTTGTTAACGTCTTACTCATGTTGAAACGCTAACATTGGCAAAATAAAAGGTCAATTGATGAGTTAACTCAAATAGCATTATGCACATTTTTCTGCCCATCTAGGAGCTTGCGAGCTGGAATATTTGTCTAGAAAACACCTATAACCAATAGCTAGGGACGACCATACCGAACCAATGATGCACCCCATGACAGACCGCCGCCAATCGCTTCAAACGCCAGCAAATGCCCGGATTTAACCCGCCCATCTCTGGTAGCAGCACTCAAAGCTAGCGGGATAGATGCAGCTGATGTATTAGCATGCTGGGCAACGGTTTTAACGACTTTTTCAGGTGGCAGGCCGAGTTTTTTCTGCATACCGTTAATAATTCTTATATTTGCCTGATGCGGTATGAGCCAGTCAATATCTGTCGGCGTATGGCCAGCATCGGCTATAACTTCATTCATCGAGCTAGAGAGCTTTTCCACCGCATGCTTAAATACATCCTGCCCACGCATCCGCACATGCCCGACTGTTTTGCTAGATGATGGCCCACCATCCACATATAAAATATCGCGGTACCGGCCATCTGTATGTAAAACAGTGGACAAAACACCCCAATCCTGGGCTGGTGTGTCTGCCACTTCGAGCACTACTGCACCTGCGCCATCACCAAACAGCACACAAGTGGTCCTATCTGACCAGTCCAGAATTTTGGTAAAGCTTTCAGCACCAATAATTAGCGCACGCCTACCTTTGCCAGAACGAAGAAGCGACTCGCCTACCCCTAGCGCATAGATAAAACCAGCGCACACCGCTTGTATATCAAAGGCAAAAGCCTGATAACTTCCTAATTTATGCTGAACAGTTGAAGCTGTAGATGGAAAGGTGTCATCGGGTGTTGTGGTTGCCACGATAATAATATCAATATCATCTGAGGTAAGCCCAGCTGCCGATAGCGCATCATTAGCCGCCGCTACCGCCATATCAGAAGTCAGCTCCCCATCGGCAACCATATGGCGTTGGTGAATGCCGGTGCGCTGTTTAATCCACGCATCATCAGTATCCACAAAGGCTGATAAGTCATCATTTGTCAGCACTTTTTCAGGCAAATAGCTGCCAGCACCAACCATCAGAATAGTATTATTCATCATCACTCATTGTCTTTTCTTGTGCGAAAATTTCATTAGCAGTCGCAATAGCTGTCGTTACCTCAGGGATAAAGCCTTGCTTGACCATATTGACCGCTACATTAATCGCATTTGCATAGCCAATTGCGTCTGTGCCGCCATGTGATTTCACAGAAATGCCGTTCAGCCCCAAAAATACCGCACCATTATGATTGCGGGGGTCTAGTTTTGCCCGCAAGGACGCCAGCCCACCTTTTGCAAGCAGATAACCAAGCTTTCCCATGATATTTGCTGAAAGAGCCTGCCGCAAAGAAGACTGAAACAGATTGGCAACCCCCTCGGCAGTTTTCAGTGCCGCATTACCAGTAAATCCATCTGTTACAATTACATCAACACTGCCAGCGGTGATGTCCGAGCCTTCTACAAAGCCATAATAATTTACATCTAGCTTCTCAAGATTTAACACCTTGGCAGCCTCACGCAGATAATCAAAACCTTTCTGGTCTTCCTCGCCAACATTCAGCAATCCAACCGAAGGTGTTTTTACCCCATAAATGTCACGATAAAAGGCCGTTCCCATAATCGCAAATTGTATCAGGTTTTCTGCATCACACTCAATATTAGCCCCTAAATCCAGCACACAGGACTGGCCAGTACTACTAGGAAAAAAACCGGCTATGGCGGGGCGGCTTACCCCTTCTATCATCCGCAGCTGGAGTTTCGACATCGCCATTAGCGCGCCTGTATTACCAGCAGAAACAACCGCTTCGGCGTCGCCTTCTGCTACCAGCTCAATAGCTTTCCACATAGAGGTTTGTTTGCCGGCACGTAGTGCTTGCGACACCCGTGCTTCAGGGGCAATCTGCTCGGTGGTATGCAGAATTTCAGATGAGCGGAGATGTTTTGTTGTTTTCAAAAGCGGCCTGATTTGCTGCTCATCTCCAACAAAAACAAGCGTTAAGTCAGGATTTTTGGCGACGGCAATATCAGCACCTTCGACAACTATCCGCGGTGCTTCATCCCCACCCATAGCATCCAGAGCCAATTTTGGCTGTTTTGTCATCACCAAACCCTCCATGACGGGCTAACCATAAAGACTAATTTTATTTTTTCAATTCAGAAAGTTTGGCAAAAGGGCGATTTTCCTCTTTTGCCTCTTCTGGCGGAGCCAATACAGGCGCATCAGGATGGCGTGGCCACGGTGTAGCATGCACGGCTAATGCTTGCGCAACTGCTTCCCCAACAGGGATCATTCCGTTTTCGAGCATTTCTACATCAACGCCCATCGGGTCAATTTCTTCGGTGATTTCTGCTTTGCTATTTTCAGACGCATCAAGATAACGCTCTAACAGCTCAAACTGAAAATCTTCTACCACAGCTTCACCTGAAACCACACATGCTTGCGTAATTTCAGCCACAAACACCCCCTTTAACTGCCAGCAGGCAGCAGATAGCAGGCGCACTTCTATTTGGCCTTTTAGAGAGGCGACATCAAGATAGCCAAATCGCTCTGCTAGCTCATTGCAAACAGCCTCCGATGCAGTGATTTTCATTCTTTCTGGCGTGCCTTTAGCTATCATTGAAGCCGTAAGTTTTAGGTCTAAGCTAAAAGACATGCTTATTTCCCTGCTTGTGGCGTAAAAATAGGCGCAAGATCGATTTCAGCAGTCAGGAGAGTTTCGATTTCCGCCGCCTCCAATTTTGCGGCTGCTGCCATTACAAAATGGGCACATTGTCTATCACAGTCGCGAACGCCCTCTTCTTGGCGGCCTAGATTACGCGCTAAAGCTTCAGCCAACCCTTCATTGTCACCCGCATCCAAATAATGGCTATAGGCAGTGAGCCTGCCCATATAGGCTTCCGACATTTTACGCACTCGCTTGGCCACACCCAAATCGCCAACCCCCATCTCGCGCAAGGTTAAATCCATATCGGCAAAGAAAATATCAAACAAATTCTGGGAAAAATCAGCGCTACGCCCATCAGAAGAGGCTTTAAGTCTGCGCATTACTAATGCTACATGCAAACACAACATATCAAAACGGCCATCTATGGTGTCCGCCACTTCAAAACGCATATAAAGTTCTGGGTTACGGCTTGCTTCTAGCCCTTTTCGGTAAAGACGCTCTTCTGGCTGATTTTCAAGACTTTCAGAGGATTTACCTAAAGCTGATTTCAAACGCTTAAACATAGGCAATTTTTTAGGCCTCCAAAATAAAATGCCACGCCATACGGCAGAATAATCATACAGCCCTTATACGTTATATTGGGCAGTGACGTCTATGGTTGACTGCGCTTTACAGGATGTATTGTTTCGACTATCAAGGTTTAGATAGTTTGGTTCATGCCAGATACCAACATCCCTAATTAACCAATAGCATGGTGATAAGCGTAATGAAGAACCCACCTTCCTTTCTAACCTTATTGCTAACTGGCTTGTTATTGCTGACGGGCCTAGGAGCTTGTGAATCACAGGTTACCACCCATGGCAACCTCATCGAAATTGGCGAATTGAACAAGGTTGAAATTGGCAAAACCAGCCGTAATGACGCGCTTTTTCTTTTAGGTCCGCCAAGTTTTGAAGGGGCATTTGATAGCAGCCGTCTGTATTACAATAACCAGAAGATGGAAGCCGCAATCGCCGGACGTACGCAAACCATAGAACGGGAATTGATTGTTCTAACCTTTGATGAGAGCAACACATTAGAATCGATTGAAATCAGGGATAAAACCACTGATAAAGAGATCGTAAAATTAGAATATAAAACCCCTACCCCGGGCGATACTTTAAGCGTTGTCGATCAGCTGTTCTCAAACCTCAGACGCCGCTAATAATCGCCGCTTTCGGCAGGGTGTTAGGGACTAGTTATCGGCTAATTCTATCTTGCGATATTGACGTGCCAGCTTGTCCAAAATGGCATTTATGAAACCAACATCGCATTGGAAAATATCTGCCAGACCGGAATATTCTGACAAAACTGCACGCGCGGGAATATGCGGCATGACTTTCAGCTCAAAAATACCTGCTCGCAAAACCGACAGTTCATGCAAAGCAAGCCGCTCCATACTCCAACCTTGTGAAAGCGTCGCGGCGATATCCTCGTCCAGCTGCTCTTTTTCTGTTGCCACACCGCTAGCGAGATGCTGAAAATGCGCATCATCAATCTTTTTAACCTTTAGCTGATTTGCTATCACCTCACCATAATGGGCGATAAATTCAGGTAATGCTTCAGCAAGCGAGCTTTGTGTTATATCCACACTATAAGCAAGCTGAACAGCGGCAATACGCGCACCTGTTCGCATACGCAACACAACTGGCCGCAACCCCTTTTTGTCAGAAATGCGGGTCTCTAGCTCTTGCAGGTTTGTCTCGATGAAATCTTCGCTCATGCGCTTGTGCCTTTGCTGGCAAGCATTTTGCTGCGCAACCCAGCCATATGGAGCGCTGCACGTGCCGCATCTCCGCCCTTATCCTTTTTTTCCATATCCGCGCGTACCCAAGCTTGCTCGCTATTTTCCACCGTCAGGATACCATTTCCAATTGCTAAATGCTGGTTGATAGTAAGCTCCATTATAGCGCGGGCGCTCTCATTACATACTGTTTCATAGTGGGTCGTCTCACCGCGAATAACACAGCCCAACGCCACATAGCCAGCAAAAGCTGTCTGCCCACCAGCCGCAAACGCAATCGCAGCTGGAATTTCCAGCGCACCAGGCACCGCAATCACCGTATAGCTGGCACCAGCAGCCTCTAGCGCAGCAATAGCGCCTTTGCGTTGTGCCTCGGCGATATCTTTATAAAAATCAGCTTCAACAATCAGGAAATGGCCAGCCATAGAAATTTATCCTTTGCGTTTTGCTTCGGTATCAGTCACAGGCTCCCAGCCATCAATTTGCAGACCATACCCATCAAGACCAATAACATTCGGCTTGGAATTGGTTAACAAAATCATATTGGTAATGTTCAGATCTGTCAGGATCTGCGCCCCTACCCCATAATCACGAAGCTCAGCGCTTTGACTATCAGCGCTTTTTCGGGCCTGTTGATTAACCAGTTCCGATAAGCTGGATGAACTTGCCTCACGCAATAGGACAATGACACCTGTACCTTTTTCAGCAATCTTTGTCATTGCGCGTTGTAACTCGCCATGTTTGCGCAAACTATTTGAGCCGCCAAACAAATCAACCATCAGGTCAAGGGCATGCATCCGCACCATTACCGGGCTATTTGGCATCACCTCGCCCTTTTGCAAGACCAGATGTTCTACACCGGTTACATCATTACGATAAATAATTAGCCGCCAAGCCCCACCAAATTCGGTATCGATCGCTGTTTCGGTTACCCGTGTGACCAGCGTTTCGTTCATCCGGCGCCAAGCAATTAAATCTGCGATAGCGCCAATTTTCAACCCATGTTCTTTAGCAAACTCTGCTAAATCTGGCAGGCGTGCCATGCTGCCATCATCTTTCATAATCTCGCATATCACACCATTTGGCGCGCAGCCTGCAGCCTTAGCGATATCAATAACGGCTTCAGTATGACCAGCGCGCACTAACGTGCCGCCATCACGCGCTACAAGCGGGAAGATATGACCAGGTGTGGTAATGTCGCGTTCGCTCATTTCCGGGTCAATAGCAACCTGAATAGTTGTTGCACGGTCATGGGCTGAAATTCCAGTGGTAACCCCCTCACGCGCTTCGATAGAGACAGTAAAGGCGGTTTGGTGACGCGATTCATTGCGCCTGTCCATCATTGATAAGCCTAATTTTTCGGTACGTTCCTTAGTAAGGGCCAGACAGATAAGGCCACGACCATATTTAGCCATAAAATTGACAGCATGCGCATCAGCATGGCTACCAATAATACACAAATCCCCCTCATTTTCACGGTTCTGATCATCAACAAGAATGAACAGCTTGCCAGCCTTGGCATCGGCAATCACGTCTTCAATGGGAGAAAGGCCCAATTCCATATCATGTGACATCATCTATTTTGCCCTAGCTGCTGATCAGACGTGATACATAACGGGCAAGCATATCAATTTCAAGGTTCAATTGCTGGCCGATTGTCGCATGCCCAAGCGTGGTATGCGCCCATGTATGGTCAATAATATTTACCCCAAAACGCGCACCCTCTACGGCATTCACCGTCAGGGAAATCCCATCAAGGCTTACCGAACCTTTTTCAGCGATAAATTTCGATAATGTTTCCGGCACGCTTATCTCTAGTTGGTGCGAATCCCCAGACGGCGTTATCTTATCAATGATAGCAAGCCCGTCCACATGGCCGGAAACAATATGCCCCCCCAACTCATCGCCTAGGCGCAAGGCACGCTCTAGATTTATCTGTGCTCCAACTTGCCATGTGCCGATAGTGGTGCGTGACAGAGATTCTGCAGACACCTCCACAGCAAACCAGTCTGCATCGCGCGCAACCACAGTTAAACACACACCAGAACAGGCGATAGATGCGCCCAAATCAATTTTGGCACAATCCCACGGTGTAGTGATTTTCAGCCGCCAATCCCCTGGCTTTTGAATATCATCAATGCGGCCAATTGCGGAAATGATGCCTGTAAACATAGCTGTCTGTTATCCTTAAAATTAAGCGCCTGATGGGTATATGTCTTTCCGGTGCCAGATGATAAGCTTATCTTCTGCCAAAGTTTGCGCGCTGCTCTTTATATAATCTGCTCCTGCTGCAAAAGCCATAGAAGGCTGTCTGATTTGTGAAGGGCTATAGCCTGCATACCCGCTTTGCAATATTTTTGGCGCAATAATTTCCACAATTTTATCTACTAAACCAGCCTCGAAAAAGGCCTTATTCAGTCTTGCGCCTGCTTCTAACAAGATAGAATAAATGCCCATCTGCCAGCAAAAATCAGCCACGAATTCAGGATGCGGACGCCCGCCCTTTATATGCTCACATAATATCACCTGCACGCCTGCAGTTTCTAGCGCTTGCCGATGCGCTGTATCACAATCTGGGCGGGTGAAGACTAGCACATTCACCTTTTTTGCGGTTTGCACCAAATTACAGGCCAGTGGTAGTTGCAGACGGCTATCCATAACCAGCCTTACCGGGCTATCGCCACCATCACCTGCTAGCCGGCAGTTTAGCTGTGGGTTATCGCTTAAAATGGTGTCTATACCAGTTAAAATGCCGTCATGCCGACTACGTAAATCATGAACAAATGTTTTTGCTGATGCGCCAGTTAGCCAAGTTTGCTGGCCGTGCTGTTTAGCAATAAAGCCATCTGCGCTAAGGGCAGTTTTACTCGTAAACGCTGGCCTCCTCTGGCTCTGGGAGGTCAGGAAACCAGCCATAATATCGTGTGACTTATCTTGTAGCAGGCCAGCTTCCACACTGATGCCAGCTTGTTCCAGTATCGCATGACCGCGCCCATCAACACGGCTATCAGGGTCACCCATACTATACACCACCCGGCCTATCCCTGCGGCAAGCAATGCCTCTGCGCAAGGCGGGGTTTGGCCATGATGGGCACAAGGCTCAAGCGTGACATAGGCACTTGCCCCTATCAGGCGTTCAGGAAAGTTCTTGCATTTATCTAAGGCAGATTGCTCTGCATGAGGGCGACCGCCTCGCCCAGTCATGCCGGTAGCTAGCAATTGCCCGTCCTTTGATACTAGCGCGCAACCAACTGGCGGGTTTTCTGCTGTTCTGCCTTGCGCACGCGCTGCCATCAACAAGGCAAGGCGCATCCAGCGTTTATCATCAGAGGTAGGTGATATAGGGTTAGGAAGCTTAAGGTCTGAGGTCATTGACGAAATCTTCGAAATCGCTGGCATCCTCAAAATTCTTGTAGACTGAGGCATATCGGATATAGCCAACCTTATCCAAAGACAATAGCGCTTTCATTACCAGCGAGCCAATATAGTCTGACGTAACATCTGCCTCACCAGTTGATTCCAGCTTGCGTACAATATCATTGATTGCCATTACCATGTCATTTTCATGCACGGAACGCTTGCGCAAAGCGATATTAAAAGACCGTTCTAGTTTTTCACGGCTGAACGGAACTTTTCGGCCATCGCGTTTAAGAACCGAAATTTCGCGCAGCTGCACCCGCTCAAAAGTGGTGAAGCGCGCTTCACATTCTGCGCATTGTCGGCGTCTGCGAATAGAGGTGCCATCCTCTGAAGGGCGTGAATCCTTAACTTGCGTATCTTCAGAACGGCAAATCGGGCATAACATTGCTCAGGCACTCCTTTTAACAGTATCTTGTGGTATGGGCGTTGCCCTCATACTATTAATAGATCGGATAGGCTCTGCACAAGTCCTTAACTTTCGCCCGCACTGCGTTTTCAACATCAGAATTGTCATTCCGGTTCGAAGCCAAACCATCCAGAACGTCCCCTATCATATGGCCTATCTGCGCAAATTGGTCTGGTCCAAAGCCTCTGGTAGTACCTGCTGGCGTACCAAGGCGCACCCCAGAAGTAACCATCGGTTTTTCCGGGTCAAACGGAACCCCATTTTTATTACAGGTGATACCAGCGCGCTCTAGCGATGTTTCGGTGATATCACCGGTCAAGCCTTTTGGGCGTAAATCAACTAAAACTAAATGGGTGTCTGTACCACCTGATACCAAATCAAGCCCTCTATCTAACAGTACTTCGCCAAGAATTTGTGCATTCTTTACAACAGTTTCTATATAGTTTTTAAACTCTGGCTTTAACGCTTCACCAAAAGCAACTGCCTTGCCTGCAATAGCATGCATCAACGGCCCACCTTGCAAGCCAGGGAACACAGCAGAGTTAATCTTGCGCCCTAGCTGCTCATCATTTGATAGAATTATACCACCGCGTGCTGCCCGCAATGTTTTATGGGTGGTAGAGGTTACGATATGTGCATGCGGAACTGGACTTGGATGCAGGCCTGCAGCAACCAAACCAGAGATATGCGCCATATCAACCATCAACAGCGCCCCAACCTTATCAGCGATACGGCGGAAAGCGGCAAAGTCAATTTGCCGTGGATAGGCAGATGCTCCCGCCACAATTAGCTGTGGTTGGCATTCAATCGCTTGTGCTTCTAGCGCGTCATAATCAATTTGGTGCGTTTCACGCGACACGCCATATTGTACCGCATTAAACCATTTTCCAGACAGGTTAGGCCCAGCACCATGGGTTAGATGCCCGCCAGCCTCAAGAGACATACCCAGCACTGTATCACCGGGCTTTAACAAGGCTAGAAACACTGCCTGATTAGCCTGTGCCCCAGAATGAGGCTGCACATTCACAAAACTACAATTAAACAGCTCTTTGGCCCGCTCAATCGCAAGGGTTTCCACCACATCAATATATTCACACCCCCCATAATAGCGCCGCCCAGAATAGCCTTCAGCATATTTATTGGTCAGCACAGAGCCTTGAGCTTCAAGAACAGCTGATGAAACAATATTCTCTGATGCGATCATTTCAATCTGATCTTGCTGGCGCACAAGCTCATCATGGATAGCCTTGGCAATTTCAGGATCACTTTGTTCTAAATTGGTAGTAAAGAAATCAGTCATATTGTTCATGGGTTTTATTCCTTAGAATTATTCTCTAGTGCGTTAATCTTGGTGCGTTAATTTTGGTGCGTTAATCTTGGTGCGTTAATCTTGGTGCGGTTTTTTGGTATTTAGCTTTCCAGCTTTGGGTCAGACAATTTATCAATACGGCGTTGATGGCGCCCGCCAGCAAACGGTGTATCTAAAAAAGCCTGAACACAATCAATAGCCTGTATCGCACCTGTTACTCTCTCTCCTAGTGCCAGCACATTTGCATCATTATGCTCGCGGCATAATCTGGCATTGGTTACATCATGCACAAGCGCAGCACGTATCCAGCTAAACCGATTGGCAGCGATAGAAATACCGATGCCAGAGCCGCAAATAGCAATACCGCGCGCCGCTTCATCACCCTTTAGCGATGAAGCTAACTTATATCCAAAATCAGGATAATCAACCGAAGCGCTGCCATCTGCTCCTAAATCTGTCACTTGATGGCCCGCTTGCGTCAAAAAGTCGGCAATATCTGCCTTCAATTGGCATCCAGCATGGTCACTAGCTAAAAAAATGGCTGTCATTAATATCTCATCTCTTTCTTTTATCAAATCTTTATCAGCATGCTGTATAAGGTGTATTACTCTACTTCTGCCAAGATTAATTTCTTTTAAAAAAGGGGCTGTAAGCGCATAAAAAACGTATCTTATCTAGCCGTATCTAGCCGCTCTATTCTAGCCGCTCTATTCTAGCCCTTATCCCGCCATATCTCTGAAACTAAATATACCAGAGGTGATAATGGCATCCACAATTACAAATAAAATAGCTGCAATACCAGAAGTTATCAGCATTTTGCGCACAATACGCGGTTTTTCAGGCGCAGATGGTGCTTGTCCTGGCACCAATTCTGCAGAAGGTTTTGCCCCGAAAGGTAGGGTCATGAAAAACACCCACCACCAAAGTAAAATGTAAACAACTATAGAAGATACAATATCCATATCAGGCCTGCTGTAACTCAATAAGGGTGCCGCTTAAATCTTTGGGATGTATGAAAATGACAGGCTTGCCATGCGCACCAATCCGCGGCTCATCACTGCCCAGAACACGGCCACCTGCCGCAATCAACTTATCGCGTGAAGCGATAAGGTCTTCCACATCGAAACAGATATGATGCATACCGCCATCCGCATTTTTTTCTAAAAATTTGGCAATTGGCGAGTTCTCATCAATCGGCTCTAGCAATTCTACCTTACCGTTTTCTGCTTTGATAAACGCAACATGCACCCCATGCTCAGGAAGCGTTTGAATCTCAGAAATTTCAGCGCCCACGCGTTCCTGCCACTGTGCCATTGCTGCGCGAATATCCGGCACCGCAATAGCAATGTGATTAATAGAGCCTATCATGCACGTAATTCCTCATCACTTGCTTGTAATATATGGGCATGGACAGTCGGACGCAGACGAAAACGCTGCTTAGCAAGGCTACGCACAGCGCCAGTTACAATCTGCTCATATGTGCGGTTATCCCTTTTTGGTTGCTCAGAATGCTGAACCAGCGCATCTTCCACAGCGAGTGAAGCATCCGCAATAAAATCGTCTTCTTGCTGGTCAGAACATAGCCCAGACTGGCTGATTTGCGGGGCCATTAGCAAATGACCTGCCCCTGATAAGACCACGGATATTGTGACCGTACCATTCCATAACATGCGTCGGCGAACGCGCAAAAAATCAGACTGCAAGTCAACAATTTCACCGCCCTCATGCGTTAGAAGACCAGTATGTGCTTGCCCTTCAATCTCTGCTTTTCCTGCATTAAATTTTACCACATCACCGTTTTCAGGGATCAATGTTTGAGCAACTTGACAGTTTTCAGCCAATTCTGCATGCGCCAGCAAATGCCGCGCTGTGCCATGCACCGGAATAGCGATTTGGGGACGAATAAGGCTATACATCTCTGTTAACTCATCGCGTGATGGATGGCCAGAAACATGCACATCTGCCTCTTCATCTGTGATCAGATGAACACGCCCGCGCAATAGCGCATCTTGAACGCGTCCGATAGCCTGCTCATTACCTGGAATCTTGCGTGAGGAAAAAATAACGGTATCCCCTGCGTTAAGGCTTATCTGCTCATGCATGCCATTGGCGATGCGCGCCATTGCCGCCCGGCTCTCCCCTTGCGAGCCAGTACAGATAACCACAAGATTTTCACGCGGGATAAGGCTGGCATCGCTTTCAGAGACAAAATCAGGTATATCACGCAGATACCCAACCTCCTTTGCCGCAGAAATGGTGCGGTTTAGCGCGCGCCCAGCCACACAAACAGACCGGTTATTAGCGCTAGCAGCTGTTATAATGCTCTCAATTCGCGCAACATTACTAGCAAAACAGGTCACTGCCACCATATTCTCTGCTTCAGCTATCACCTTTGTTAAACCCGCACAAGCAACCGCTTCAGACGGGGTGTGCCCCGCTACCATAGCGTTGGTTGAATCGCCAATTAGCGCCATCACCCCTTCATCGCCAAGAGCACGCAACCGCGCCTTATCTGCATCCTCGCCTAGCATGGGGGTAGCATCAAACTTCCAATCCCCAGTATGCAAAACAACCCCTTCGGGCGTGCGCAAGATTAGCGCTGCTGGGTCAGGGATAGAATGGGTCATAGAGACCAGCTCAATCGAAAATGGGCCAAAATTATAATCAATATTATAATCTATCTCATGCATAGGGATATGCACATCTAGCCGTGCTTCAGCCAGCTTGCGCCGCAATAATGCCAACGTAAATGCCGTGCCATAAACTGGAACCTGCAAACGCTCCCACAAATAAGGAATGGCGCCGAAATGATCCTCATGCGCATGGGTGAGAATGATCGCTTCTAGATTTTCTGCACGTTCCTCAATAAAACGCAAATCTGGCAGCACCACATCCACACCAGGCATTGTATCATCTGGGAAGCTGATGCCGAGATCTATCATCAGCCATCGCCCCTTATAATGATAAAGATTAGCGTTCATGCCAATCTCGCCAGACCCGCCAAGGGGGAGAAAAATCAAATCATCATGGTTTATTTTTATCATATTTTTATCTATTAGGCGCGAACGGCCATTTGGTAAAGCCCATCAGTAGTCAGGTCTGGGCGGATATGTTCTATCTTTGAGATATGGGGCGCAAACAAATAAGCAAGCCCACCTGTGGCGACGACCTGCATTTGCATCTGATAATGTGCCTCAATCCGGCTTAACATGCCTTCAATGAGGCTAGCATAGCCCCATAATACACCAGATTGCATCGCTGTTTCAGTAGATTTGCCTATTACTGGTTGATCTGCTGGCCATGCTTCTATGGTTACCGCTGGCAGTCTTGCAGCTGCAGCTACCAGCGCCTCTAAAGAGCGATGCACCCCAGGCGCAATAATGCCGCCATCATAACAGGCAAGGCTTGCACCATCACGAGATGGCAGAATAACATCAAAGGTTGTCGCGGTGCCAAAATCCAGCACGATCGCAGGCAGCTGGCCTGAACAGGCAACACTAAAGGCATTTACTAGTCTATCTGCCCCTAATTGGGCGGGGGTATCTATCAGCACCTGCAAGCCTAAACCGCCTTTTGCGGGGTCTGCTATTACGGGTGTTACCCCTATCCGCCGCACACAAAAGTCTGTCAAATGCGGGGTTGCTTCTGGCACTACAGAGGCCAGCGCGCACAAGCTAACCGCATCAAGGCTAAATCCATCCGCCTCCAGAAGCCGCGACAATGCTACCGCATAGTCATCTGCTGGGCGTTGCGCACGGGTTTCCAGCCGCCAGTTCCCCTGTATTTTCCCAGCGTCATTATAAAGCGCGAAACTCACATTGGTATTGCCACAATCAATGGCCAGTATCATGCTTGCCCTTTCATGATTTCAACATCACCAGCGGTAATCCATTTCTGTTCCCCTGCATCATCTTGCAGGATAAGCTGGCCTTCCTCACCAATACCGGTGCAGCGCCCTGTTACCAGTCCTTGCGGCGTCTGGATATGGACATTCGCGCCTATCATCATACAATGATGCTTCCAGCTTTCAAGGATCGCACGGTGGCCTTTTTGCTCCCACACCTCATAGCACTCAGCCAGATGATGAACAAGTCTGAATGCAAGAGCGCGCGCAGATGGCAGAGTGTCTTGCGGGTTAAATTGGTCTAATGATACAGCTGGATGTTTCTGGCTAGGGTCTATCGGCGCATTTTTTAAATTTATGCCGCAACCCGCAACAATGCCACCAGAACTTGCCTCGAGCAAAATACCGGCAATCTTGCCGCCATTTACCAGTACATCATTTGGCCATTTAAGGCTAATCTTAGCACTAGCGTCACGCATCTGTTCTGCCAGCATATTATGCGCTGCCAGCGATACAACAAAAGACAGGCTAGGCAGGAGATGAGCCGGTGAATCTGGACATAAAACGCAAGACATATATAACCCATCTCCAGGGTGTGATGTCCATTGCCGCCCCAAACGGCCACGACCTTTAGTTTGCTCGCTTACAACAAAACAACGCCCTGCCGCCGCACTTCCCTGTTCGGCAAGCGCAGATAATGCCAGGTCATTCGATGATGGTGCGCTCCCGAAAAACGCTACCGACCAGCCCATAGGGAGTTGCCCGGCTTTATCACCTTCCCCCCCGCCAAGACTGTCAGCAAAGTCCATCATTTATGCCGCCATGCGGTTGCATTAGAAATAAACAGACACAATAGAAGATGCTTCTTGAGAAAGCGCACCGATACCAAAGAAGAACAGTAAGATAAACCCAACAGAGACAATCAGAACCATGCGGTTTTGATGGGATGCGCCATCATCCAGCGGTGCATCTGAATCCTCAAAATACATCAACCGGATTATCCGCAGATAATAGAACGCGCCAATAACAGATGTAAGCACACCAATAACCGCCAGCGGAATAAGCCCGGCATTAACAGCTGCTAGAAAAACATACCATTTACCAAAAAAGCCAGCTAGTGGCGGTATCCCAGCCATGGAAAACATCACCACCATCATAGCCGCAGCCAGAAGAGGATGTGACGCAGAAAGCCCAGCTAAGTCAGAAATTTTTTCAACTGGTGTGCCTTCACGGCGCATTGTCATAATCACACCAAAAGCGGCTGCGCCCATAAAGACATAAGTGGTCATATAAATGACTACCGCTGATGCCCCTTCAGGCGTGCCAGCCGCTAGCCCCGCCAGTGCGTAACCCATATGCGCGATAGAGGAATAGGCCAGCATACGCTTGATATTTTGCTGCATGATAGCCCCGGTTGCCCCAACAATCATAGAAGCTACAGAAAGCGCTATTAAGATTTGCATCCATTGGTCAGTAATATTGCCAAAAGCTGAGTAGGTGACATTCATCAGCAAGGTCATGCCCGCAACTTTCGGAACAATCGCAAATAGCGCTGTAACCGGTGTTGGTGCGCCTTCATATACATCTGGCGTCCACATATGAAACGGTGCGGCTGAAATTTTAAAAGCCAGTCCAGAAAGCAAAAAGACCATGCCAACGATCATGCCGACCGATGCCCCGCCAGACAGGCTGCTGGCAATAGCATCAAAATTCGTGCTGCCAGAAAAGCCATAAACAAGCGATGCACCATATAGCAGCAGGCCTGAGGATAGCGCGCCCAGAAGGAAATATTTCAAACCAGCTTCAGAGGATTTCAGCGAACTGGTGCGCATAGCTGCTACCACATAAAGCGGCAGGGACTGCAACTCCAACGCCATGTATAATGAAATCAGATTATTCGCTGATACCATCAACAGCATGCCGATGACAGCCATCAGAACCAGTAGATGAAATTCGGGCCTGTCTACCCCCTCACCCCATTGCTCGCTAACCAGCCAGCTAGCGAAAAAGGCGCCAACCAGAATAAGCCCCTTCATATAGATAACTAGATCATTTACCGCAAACAGCTCATTAAATAGCACAACACGGCCATCTGGCACTGAAAATAAGGCTAGAAAAGCTGCAAAATATCCAAGCAAGGACAGCGTACGCACCATTTTAATGCTGCCTTCCCCATCCGTTTCCGATTGTTTTGCAAAGGCCGCTATTAACACCATCACCAACGCAAGCGAGATCAGAATAAATTCAGGCAAAGCTGCAGAAATAGTTATTTGTGAAAATTCCATATCTAAAACTACTCCTTAGCGCATCACTGTCTGGATAGACAAATCAGATGCGACATTCGCCATAATATCGGACACTGTGTAGGCCATAACATCTAGCAAGGTCGCGGGATAAATCCCAAACCACAGCACCAAGATGGTCAAGGGAACAAAAATCATTACCTCGCGTCTATCTAGCGCAACCATTTCCAATATTTCCGGCTTTTCTGCACGCCCAAACACTACGCGCCGATACAGCCAAAGCATGTAGCACGCCCCTAAAATCAAGCCCGTAGCTGCTAGGATAGCCACCCAATGCGAGGCTTCCCACGCCCCAACAAGCACCAGCATTTCGCCAACAAACCCAGATGTTCCCGGCAAGCCAACAGAAGCCAGCATCATAAACATGAAAAACGCGGCATAACGCGGCATGGCGTCCACCACACCGCCATAAGCGCTGATCTCGCGCGTATGAAGGCGGTCATAGACAACCCCAACACAGAAAAACAACGCTGCGGATACCAGACCATGCGATATCATCTGGAACATTGCCCCGGCTATTCCCTGTTCTGTGAGGGTGAAAATACCAATGGTAACAAACCCCATATGGGCAACAGATGAATAGGCGATTAGCTTTTTCATATCGCTTTGGGCAAGCGCAACAAGCGAGGTGTAAATAACAGCAACAATAGATAAGACAAAGATAAAAGGCGCAAAATATTCAGACGCGTCTGGAAACATAGGCAATGAAAAACGCAAAAACCCGTAACCGCCCATCTTCAGCAATACGCCAGCCAAAATCATCGAACCTGCGGTCGGGGCTTGCACATGCGCATCTGGCAGCCATGTATGTACTGGCCACATTGGCACCTTTACAGCAAAGGAAGCGAAAAAGCCTAAAAACAGCCAGAATTGTATTTCGGGGCTGAAGGCAAATGCCGCTAAGGCTGGAATATCAGTAGTGCCTGCCATCTGATACATCACCAGCATACAAACCAGCATCAAAACAGAACCTAGAAGCGTGTATAAAAAGAATTTGAAGGCCGCATAAACCCGCTCTGCCCCACCCCAGACACCAATGATAATAAACATTGGTATCAAGACACCTTCAAAGAACAGATAGAACATCAGCATATCGAGCGATGCGAACATGCCAACCATCATCACTTCTAGCACTAGAAAGGCTATCATGTAATCGCGCACACGGTGCGTAATGCTCTTCCAACTCGCTAAAATCGATAAAGGAGTTAAGAAAGTCGCCAGCAGAATAAACGGCATGGAGATGCCATCTATCCCTAAATGATAAGAAATGCCGCTACCTGTAATCCAGTCCGCACGCTCTTCAAACTGATAGCCCATCATTTCTGGATCAAAGCCAACATAAAGATATAAAGACAACACAAAGGTAAAGCCAGAAACCCATAGGGCAACAAGACGTGAATTTGCGGCAATAGCTTCCTCATTACCGCGGATCAGCATCAAAAACAGCACACCGGTCAAAGGAAGAAAAGTAATAACGCTTAGTAAAGGCCAGCTAGAAATCATCACCCTACCTCCCAAATCCGCTGAAATACCAGGACAGCAGAACCACGACACCTATCATCATCGCAAACGCATAATGATACACATAACCAGTCTGAATATGCACAAGACGCGCTGATAGACGCCCAACCAGTGCAGATAACCCATCTGGTCCAAAGTAATCGATCGTCCCCTTATCGCCGCGCCTCCACAGCCAACCACCAAAAACTACAGCTGGACGGACAAAGATACGGTCATATAGCTCGTCAAAATACCATTTATTGAACAAGAAGTCGTAAAACCCGCCACAAGCTGATGCAATTTTACCTGGCAGATGCGGCATTTTCACATAAGCAATATACGCCCCTAAAACCCCGCTGGTTGCCAGTATAATCGGCAGCAACTTTACCCAAAGCGGTACATGATGCGCTGCTTCCATCGCAGTATGAGTAGGCAGGATAAAGATTGAATCGCCCCAGAAGGCTGCCATATCATGCCCAACAAACAGCTCATAGCCTGCCCAGCCCGCAAATATAGCCCCAAGTGCTAGCGGAATGAGTGGCAAGGTCATCACGTTTGGTGATTCATGCACATGCGACATAACTTCTGCACTTGCGCGAGGTTGGCCATGGAACGCCAATATCAATAAACGCCAGCTATAAAAAGCGGTAAGAAGGGCGGCTGCACAGCCTAGCCAGAAGGCCAGCATGCCAACACCAGTATCCGCGCCATAAGCGGCTTCTAAAATCATATCCTTGGAATAGAAACCAGCAAAGAATGGAAAGCCTGCTAACGCCAGTGAGCCAACCCACATCATCGTGTAAGTCACTGGCACTTTGCGCCAAATCCCGCCCATATTGCGTAAATCCTGTTCATCAGATAACGCATGGATAACCGACCCCGCCCCCAAAAATAACAATGCTTTGAAAAACGCATGCGTAGTAAGATGGAACATCGCGGCTGGATAAGCAGAAACGCCAGCTGCAAAGAACATATAGCCCAATTGCGAGCAGGTTGAATAAGCAATTACCCGCTTGATATCAAATTGCGTCATCCCTACGGTCGCAGCAAAAATTGCAGTAGACGCACCCACAATTGTGATAACATCAAGGGCTACGGGTGCATATTCGATAACCGGTGACATCCGGCACACCAAAAAGACACCAGCTGTTACCATAGTCGCTGCATGAATAAGCGCGGATACAGGCGTTGGCCCTTCCATCGCATCTGGCAGCCATGTATGCAAACCAAGCTGGGCAGATTTCCCCATTGCACCGATAAACAGCAAGATTGAAACAACTTCCAACGCTGGCAGGCTAATCCCGCTAAAGGTAATAACCGCATTTTGATAAGAGGCGGTATCAGCAAAAATCGCATCAAAGCTAACCGAGCCTGTCAGGGTGAAAATCGCCAAAATACCTAGAACAAAGCCAAAATCACCAACCCGGTTCACCACAAAAGCTTTCATCGCAGCAGTATGCGCACTTTCCTTGTGATACCAGAAGCCAATAAGCAGGTAAGATGCAACCCCAACCCCTTCCCAGCCAAAGAATAGCTGAACTAGATTGTCTGCGGTCACCAACATTAGCATAGCAAAGGTAAATAGGCTGAGATAGGCCATGAAACGGGCAATTGCCTTATCATGGTGCATATAGCCAACCGAATAGATATGTACACACGAAGATACACCTGTAACCACGATCAGCATTACTGCTGTTAGCGTATCAAAACGCAACTGCCAGTTGGCTTCAAAGGTGCCGGAATTAATCCATCTTGCTACGCTGACAATTTCAGTATTGCCGCCCATTGCAACATGCGCAAAGGCAAACAAAGATAGCACAAAAGAGATAACAACACCGGAAACAGATACCGCGATAGCCGCTGAATTTTGCTGGCGCAGGGAAAACAATCCTGCCGCAATAGCTCCCAGTAATGGCAGAAAAACAATAGCCTGATAAAACATCTGAGCGTTAGCCTTTCATCACATTGATATCGTCGACCGATATTGAGCCACGATTGCGGAAATATACCACCAAAATCGCTAGCCCAATCGCTGCCTCAGCAGCCGCAACGGTAAGAATGAATAAAGAGAAAATCTGCCCAGATAAATCACTAGAATAGGCAGAAAACGCAACCAGATTGATACTGACAGACAGCAAAATAAGCTCAATCGACATTAAAATCGTGATGACGTTCTTGCGGTTGATAAAAATACCAAATACGCCAAAAACGAATAAAATAGCTGCTACGGTCAAATAATGAGCAAGGGTAATATCCGCTAACATTATGACGCCTCCTTTACACCAGCGCCGGTTTCCACTTTTGCTAGCTTTACTGTTTCAGCTCTCGTGCGGCTGTTCTGGTCCGCAATAACCTGCTTGCGCACGCCAGAACGCTTGCGAAGGGTCAAAGCAATCGCACCAATCATTGCAACCAGCAAAATCAGCCCTGCGAGTTGGAACAGATAGATATAATCGGTATAGATAACCTGCCCCAACGCCTTGGTATTATGCACTGCACCCGGCGATGGAAGGGATTTCACATTGCCAGAATATTCAAAGAAAGTTGCGAACAGCTCTACCAGCAAAACTGCCCCGATTAACAGGCCCAGAGAACGGTATTTCTGGAACCCTTCGCGCAGTTCAGAATAGTTGATATCTAGCATCATCACGACGAACAAGAACAGAACCGCAACCGCACCAACATAAACGACCACCAATAGCATCGCCAGAAATTCAGCATTAAGCAGAATGAACAACCCAGCCGCATTAAAGAAGGCTAGAATTAGAAATAGTACTGAATGCACGGGGTTGCGTGAGGACACAACCATTAGCCCTGCCAAACAGCAGACACTCGCAAACAGATAGAAAAATACAGATGATAACATCGCCCTTTTTTATTCCCCCTTCAGCTAATGGCTAACGCCATTTTGCGTCCTGTGCCAGATTGCGGGCAATTTCATCTTCCCATCTGTCACCATTTGCCAGCAGCTTGTCCTTGTCATAGAAAAGCTCTTCGCGTGTTTCTGTTGCAAATTCAAAATTTGGCCCTTCGACAATCGCATCCACTGGGCAAGCTTCCTGACAAAAACCGCAATAGATACATTTTGTCATGTCAATGTCATAGCGGGTGGTACGCCGAGAGCCATCAAGACGCGGCTCGGCTTCGATGGTGATAGCTTGCGCAGGGCAGATAGCCTCGCAAAGCTTACATGCAATACAACGCTCTTCCCCATTTGGGTAGCGACGCAGCGCATGCTCCCCCCTAAAACGCGGCGACAGATACCCTTTTTCAAACGGATAGTTCAAAGTCACTTTCGGCTTAAAGAAATATTTTAGTGTCAGCATCAAACCTTTGATAAGCTCAAGTAGCAAAAAGGACCGAGCTGCATTTATCCATACACTCATGCTTAATTCTCCTCTTACCCGCCAATTACAGGTAGCTTGTCAAAAGCCATCAAAAAACCTGCTGTCAGAACAACATATATCAATGAAAAGGGCAGAAAGATTTTCCAGCCCAGCCGCATTAGCTGATCATAGCGGTAACGCGGCGTTGTTGCCCGAACCCACAAGAAAACAAACAGGCACAGCATAATTTTCAGCACAAACCAAATCGGGCCAGGTATCCAAGTGAAAGGGGCAAAATCAAATGGTGGAAGCCAGCCGCCTAAAAACAGCACCGTGGTCATCGCGCTCATGAGGATCATATTAGCATATTCACCAAGGAAGAAGAGCGCAAAGCTCATAGAAGAATATTCAACAAAATATCCAGCCACCAGTTCAGACTCGCCCTCCGGCAAATCAAATGGTGCCCGGTTTGTTTCTGCCAAAGTAGAGATAAAAAACACAATAAACATTGGCAATAATGGCAATGCGAACCACATATCACGCTGGGCTTCGATAATATCCGACAGATTGAGCGAGCCAACGCAAATCAGCACATTGATAATCACCAATCCCATAGATACTTCATACGAAACCATCTGGGCAGCAGAGCGCAGCGCGCCTAAAAACGCATATTTAGAATTACTCGCCCAGCCAGCCATGATAACGCCGTAAACCCCAAGAGAGCTAATAGCGAACAAATATAAAATGCCAACATTAATATCAGCTAGCACTAGGCCAGCATCAAAGGGAATTACTGCCCACGCGACCAACGCCAGAATAAAGGTCAGCATTGGCGCGATAATAAAGACAACCTTATCCGCACCAGCAGGCAGAATAGTTTCTTTGGCCATCAGCTTCAGCGCGTCGGCAAAAGGCTGGAACATACCAAATGGCCCAACCACATTTGGCCCTTTACGAAGTTGCATAAAGCCAATAACGCGCCGTTCAGCAAGTGTCAGATATGCCACCGCGATCAACAATGGCACCACAACAGCCAGAATCTTGGCAATCATCCACGCCAGATCGATAAGCCATTGTTCTATCATGATCTTTCCCCCTTCTACCCCTTGCTATTCAGCAGCGATTGCTGATTTACCAGCGAGCGTGGCTTGATAGCATTCCGCCATTGTCTCAGACGCACGGGAAATAGCACTTGTCATGTAAAATTCGTCTAATCCAGCTTCAACAGGCTCAGTTTTTAGCTTTGCAGCGCGGCCAAATTTTGACCATTTTGCAGGCTGAATTTCATCCAGCGTGGCAAAAACAGGCGCCGCAGCAACCATTTCATCACGCAATTCGCTCAAACTATCAAAGCTTAGCGTTTTATTGATGGTCTCTGAGAAGGCACGCAAAATTGCCCAGTCCTCACGCGCATCTCCCGGCGGGAACGCTGCGCGCCGTGCCATCTGAACCCGGCCTTCAAAATTCACATATAAACCATCTTTTTCTGCCCAAGCCGCACCAGGTAAAACTACATCCGCACATTGCGCACCCTTATCACCGTGATGCCCTTGATAAACAACAAATGGCTTTGCCAGCAGGTCCGTATCCAACTCATCTGCACCCAGAAGCCAGACAAAATCCATCTCACCCTTTGATGAAGCACTTAAGATGCCTTGAACATCCTTGCCACCCTTACCCGGTACAAGCCCTAAATCTAGGCCAGCTACGCGCGCGGCCGCATGATGCAGCACATTGAAGCCGTTCCAGTCAGCATTTACCATGCCGGTGGCATCCGCTAGCTGATGGCATAACGCCATTACCGCACCACCATCGCCGCGGCGCAAAGCTCCCATACCGACAATAATCATAGGCTTTTTGGCTTTTTTCAGCTGCTTAGCAAAAGGATGCTTCCCGCTCGCCAATGTCTCCAGAACAGCCATATCATCACCCAGATGTTCCACTGGATAGGTCAGGTCAAGCTCTGGGCCGATATGTGCTATCGGAACTTGCTTGTTCAGATAGAGCCGGCGAATACGCGCATTCATTACCGGCGCTTCAATACGTGGGTTACTGCCAATAATGACGATTGCATCTGCTTCATCAATGCCTGCAATCGTTGTGTTAAAGATATAGGAAGCTCGGCTTTTAGCGGTAAGCTTTGCCCCATCCTGACGACAATCAATATGCGGGCTGCCCAGTTTTTCAAACAGAGATTTTAGCGCAAACATAGCCTCAGCATCTATCTGATCACCAGCAATAGCGGCCATTTTATCTGCTTTTGTCTTTTTCATCTGCCCTGCAATGGCTGCAAATGCATCATCCCAGCTAGCCGGATGTAGCCGGCCATCGGCGCCGCGCAAATAAGGCTTATCCAGACGCTGACGGCGCAGGCCATCAATAGCATAACGGGCTTTATCTGAAATCCATTCTTCATTGATATCTTCGTTCAAGCGCGGCAACACCCGCAACACCTGATTACCGCGCGCATCAATACGAATATTTGCGCCCATGGCATCGCTTACATCAATGCTTTCAACTTTGTTCAGCTCCCAAGGGCGTGCAACAAAGGCATAAGGGCGAGAGGTCAGTGCGCCAACCGGGCACAAATCAATAACATTTGCAGATAGCTCGCTTGCCAGCGTCTTTTCAAGATAGGTGGTGATCTCCACCCCCTCACCGCGGCCAATAGCTCCTAAATCTGCTACCCCAGCTACTTCGGTTGAAAAGCGCACACAGCGTGTACAATGAATACAGCGGGTCATAACCGTTTTAATCAACGGGCCCATATGTTTCTCGCTTACCGCCCGTTTGTTTTCGCTATAACGCGACGCATCATGGCCATAGCCCATCGCTTGGTCTTGCAAATCACACTCACCGCCCTGATCGCAAATTGGGCAATCTAGCGGGTGATTCACTAACAGAAATTCCATCACCCCTTCACGTGCTTTTTTAACACGCTCGGATTTGGTACTGATGACCATGCCGTCACCCGCAGGCATCGCACAAGAAGCAACAGGCTTTGGCGCGCGTTCCATATCCACCAGACACATCCGGCAGTTACCAGCGATAGACAATCTTTCATGATAACAAAAACGGGGGATTTCAGCGCCAGCTTCTTCACAAGCTTGCAAGACGGTTGCGCCGTCTTCTACTTCTACTTCAATTCCGTCCACTGTCAGCTTTGGCATCGTCTCTTCCTTACTCAGCAGCGTTAGTTACAGCTTGATGCGCCATAATGCGTCGTTCGATTTCCGGACGGAAATGCTTGATTAATCCCTGAATAGGCCACGCTGCCGCATCCCCTAATGCACAGATTGTATGCCCTTCAACTTGCCGGGTAATCTGCTCTAAGGTTTCAATTTCATGGATTTCCGCTTCGCCGCGCACCATCCGGTCCATCATCCGCCACATCCAGCCTGTACCTTCACGGCAAGGGGTGCATTGCCCACAGCTTTCATGTTTGTAAAAATAGGATAGACGTGCAATTGCCCGAACAATGTCGGTGCTTTTATCCATAACGATAATGCCTGCCGTGCCAAGGCCTGTACCAGCATTACGCAGCGCATCAAAATCCATTGTCATGGTCTCGCAGACATCCTTTGGCATCAGCGGCGTTGACGAGCCACCTGGAATAATTGCTAGCAAGTTATCCCAGCCGCCACGCACCCCCCCAGCATGCTTTTCGATCAGCTCTTTCAGAGGAATGCCCATCTCTTCTTCGACATTACAAGGCTTGTTCACATGGCCTGAAATACAAAACAGCTTGGTGCCAGTGTTGTTTTCTTTACCAAGCCCTGCAAACCAAGCGCCGCCACGCCGCATAATGGTGGGGGCTACTGCAATAGATTCCACATTATTCACAGTGGTTGGGCAGCCATATAAACCAACCCCCGCTGGGAAAGGAGGCTTCAGGCGGGGCTGACCCTTCTTACCTTCTAAAGATTCAATAAGCGCAGTTTCTTCACCACAGATATAAGCCCCTGCCCCGCGCTGGAGATAAACATCAAAATTCCAGCCAGAACCAGCTGCATTTTTACCCAAAAGACCAGCATCATAGGCTTCATCAATGGCTGCCTGCAGAACTTTGCCTTCATTAAAAAATTCACCGCGAATATAAATATAGGCTGCATGTGCGCGCATCGCAAAACCAGCTACTAGACAGCCTTCTACAAGCTTATGCGGCTCATGGCGGATAATGTCTCTATCTTTACATGTGCCAGGCTCAGACTCGTCCGCATTTACCACCAGATAATGTGGGCGCACGCCAACTTCCTTTGGCATAAACGACCATTTTAATCCTGTTGGAAAGCCAGCACCGCCGCGTCCACGAAGACCTGAGGTCTTTATCTCTTCGATAATATCATCATGGCCACGTGCTAGAATAGCCTTGGTATTATCCCAGTCCCCGCGCGCTTGAGCCCCTTTTAGGCCAGCATCGCCCCAGCCATAAAGATTAGTAAAAATACGGTCCTTATCTGCAAGCATCTCTACGTCTTCTTTCCACTGCGTTTTGCAGCTTTCAGTGTTGTGGCCCCGCCTTCTGCTTCTGAGCCTTGCCGCCCCATTACTGACCCGATAGCAGGCTGATTATCCGCTTCCAATGCTTCCAGCAATTCTTTGGTAGCCTGATAATCAAGGTCTTCATAAAAATCGTCATTTACCTGCAAGATAGGCGCATTCACACATGCCCCTAAACATTCCACTTCCAATAGCGAGAATTTACCGCAAGCAGAGGTCTCACCAGAGCTGATATTCAGCTTGTCTTTGATACAACGCATCACATCATCAGAGCCACGCAACATGCATGGGGTAGTACCGCAGGCTTGCAGATAATATTTTCCAACTGGCTTTAAATTGAACATGGAATAGAAGCTAGCCACTTCCAGCACACGCATTTCTGCCATCTCCAAGCGCTTGGCTATCTCTTCGATTGCCTTTACTGGTATCCAGTTATCATTCTGTTTCTGGGCGATATATAATAGCGATTTAACGGCGCTAGCCTGCCGTCCTTCCGGATATTTGGAAATCGCTTTTTTGATCTCCTTTTCACTTTCCTTATCAAAAGCAAAGTGTTCCGGCTGATCTTCTGCAATAAGTGTCTGAATGCTCATCTGTCAATTTCACCAAATACAATATCTAAAGACCCAATGATGGCGACCGAATCTGCCAGCATATGCCCCCTGGACAGATAATCCACCGCCGCCATGAAATAATAACCTGGCGCACGCAGACGCGCACGATACGGCTTGTTTGATCCGTCTGATACCAAATACACACCAAACTCACCCTTTGGCGCTTCAACAGCGGTATAGCTATCGCCAGCCGGCAAGTGAAACCCTTCTGTATAGAGCTTAAAGTGATGAATAAGCGCTTCCATAGAATGTTTCATATCGCCGCGCCGTGGCGGGGTAACCTTGTTGTTTTCTGCGAGCACTGGGCCTTCTGGCATTGTCTCAATCGCTTGTTTGATAATCCGCAGCGATTGTTTCATCTCCTCAACCCGCACTAGATAACGTGCATAGCAATCACCGGTGGTGCCTACTGGTACATCAAAATCCATATCAGCATAACAGTCATAGGGCTGCGATTTACGCAAATCCCACGCATAGCCGGTGGCCCGCAGGCAAGGCCCTGTCATCCCTAAGTCCAGCGCTTCATCAATGTTCATAACGCCAATATCAACTGTACGCTGTTTAAAAATGCGGTTGTTGGTCAGCAACGTTTCCAGATCATCAATAAAAGATGGGAATTTTTCGGCCCATTTTAGGATATCATCGGTGAGACCATCTGGCAGGTCTTGATGCACACCGCCGGGACGGAAGTAGGCCGCATGCAAGCGGGCACCAGATGCGCGCTCATAGAACTCCATCAAGGTCTCGCGCTCTTCAAAACCCCACAGAAGCGGGGTCATCGCCCCTACATCAATTGCAAAAGTGGTCAGGTTCAAAAGATGGTTTAGAATACGGCCTATCTCGCAATATAAAACGCGGATATGTTGCGCGCGCTTAGGCACCTCTATATTCAGCGCCTTTTCGATAGCCAATGCCCACGCATGCTCCTGATTCATTGGCGAAACATAATCCAGCCTGTCAAAATAAGGGAGCGCCTGAAGATAGGTTTTATTTTCAATCAGCTTTTCAGTACCGCGATGTAACAAGCCAACATGCGGGTCGGCCCGGTCAATCACTTCCCCATCCATTTCCAGAACAAGACGCAGAACCCCATGCGCCGCTGGATGCTGGGGACCAAAATTAAGAGTCAGTGGACGGATTTGCATTTCACCCATAATCTATGCTCCTGCCTCATCTTCGGATGCGGGTGACGCGATATCTGCCTGCACCCCTTCCCACGGGCTCATAAAATCAAAATCACGATATTCTTGGGTCAGATGCACTGGCTCATATACAACCCGTCTCTGGGTCTCGCTATAGCGCACCTCAACATAACCGGTTAGCGGGAAGTCTTTACGTAAAGGATGCCCCTCAAACCCATAATCAGTCAGCAGGCGGCGCAAATCCGGATGGCCGGAAAAATAAATCCCAAACATATCCCAAACCTCACGCTCTGCCCAGTTTGCTGCTAAAAACAGCTCTGTTGCAGAAGGTGCAACCGCATCTTCATCGATTGGGACACACACCCGCACACGGCAATTCTCTGCGATAGATAGCAAAAGATAGACTAACTCAAACCGCTGTTCGCGCTCTGGATAATCAACCGCTGTTAAATCGGTTAGCTGGCGAAACTGCAAAAAAGCATCGTCACGCAGGCTTTTAAGGACATAGATAAGGTTTTGCGGCGTACAGCTGATTTTTACCTCGTCTTGCGGGTCAAGCTGAACATCAGCGCTATCACCTAACAAAGCAGCAATCTGGTCTTTCAGCTCTTCTGACCGGCTAGCTTCTATAACAGCTTCTTCTGTTGGTGTGGCATCACTCATCTTTTTTCTATTCATCCCCCGATTAGCATGGAACGCGTTCATGCTCAAAAACTTCTTATCCCACGCTCAGTTTGCAACAAACCAGCCTTTTCTTCATGAAAGTTAGGTTTAAGCTCTGGCGATGGTACTGGTTCTGCGAATTTTCTTTTGCAGTTGAAGCAGCCCGTAAATCAATGCCTCAGCAGTTGGTGGGCACCCCGGCACATAAACATCAACTGGCACGATTCGGTCACAACCACGCACCACAGCATAGGAATAATGGTAATAACCGCCGCCATTTGCACATGAACCCATTGATAACACCCAGCGTGGCTCTGGCATCTGGTCATAGACCCGGCGCAACGCTGGTGCCATTTTGTTTGTCAGCGTGCCGGCTACGATCATCACATCAGACTGGCGCGGGCTAGGCCGGAACAACATACCATACCGGTCCATATCATAACGGCTAGCCGCAGAATGCATCATTTCAACTGCACAACAAGCCAAACCAAAAGTCATAGGCCAAAGTGAACCTGAACGTGCCCAGTTAAATAATTTATCCGCTTTAGCAATAACAAACCCGCGATTAGTAATCTCATCTGTTACTGCATTTAAAATCGCATCCTGATCGCTGCCAGGCGGAATAGGCGCATGCGCATCAAGCTGGCTTGGCGTTAGCACCGTTTTATTATCGATTACTCCCATTCCAGCGCCCCTTTCTTCCATTCATAAATAAACCCGATAGTAAGCACCCCCAAAAACACCATCATCGACCAGAAACCAAATGCCCCGATATCACCTAAAGCAACAGCCCAAGGAAATAGGAAGGCAATTTCCAAATCGAAAATAATGAATAAAATTGCGACCAGATAAAAGCGCACATCAAAAGGTTTGCGGGAATCATCAAAGGCATCAAACCCACACTCATAAGCGGTTAGCTTTTCGATGTCAGGTTTTTGCGAGCCAACAACAACTGCGCCAATAACAAACGCAATGGCAAGACCTATAGCTAATGCCATGAAAACGGCAATAGGAAGATATTCTTGAAGATACCCGTCCATTGAGTTAACTGACCCCCGTCGCAATGGATAAACTTACTATGGTTTGATTAGTCCAACCGCTAGTGAAATGCAAGGCTTTCCAAGGCAAAGTTATCCATAGTGCAAAAAACAGGCACAGTTATCTTGCGATATGGCTATGCTAGGGTGTAATGCAGCTTTCTACTTCACCCAAGTGGAAGAACGCCGCCGGTCGATATCCCCGCTCATCATCTCAGAAAAAGCAGTTGCCAGGCCATTATAAGCCGCACGATTTTTCTTTAAGATGGCATCCAGCGGAATAACAATATCCCCATCTTTACGCAAATAAGGCGCATCATAATTACCATAGGCCTCTAGCAGCTTTTCAAGCGCCGCTAGAAGCTGTTTTTCCTGTTCTGCATTCTCAGCTGCTGTTGCCTCAGACATCCTCGTCTCCTCCTTTGATATGGACTTACTTTAACTATCAAAGCAGGGGTCGTTCAAGATCTGTGCCAGATGCCCCTACCTCAAGCGTTAACGGCCTTCATAAAGCGGTCTTTAATCACCACAGGGTCCATTTCAATTACTGGAACCTTGATATTGCCTGATTCGCATTTGCTGATAATGATAGTCATTTGCTCGCCTGCTAGCGCTTTTACCACTTCATCCTTAGTATCTTCAGCAGCGCATTCAACAACATTGTCACACCCGCACGCACGCGCCACCTCAGCCAGCGAGGTCTTCATGCCTGTATAGGTGGTCTGGTCGCCAGTAGAGCCATAGCTACCATTATCAATAATCAGCAATATAAAATTAGGCGCTTGGTTATTGGCAATAGTAGGCAGAGTGCCAAAATTCATTAAAACAGAACCGTCACCATCTACAGCAATCACCTTTTTATCCTGCGCAAGTGCCAGCCCCAAACCGATAGAAGAGGCTAGGCCCATCGTACCCAACATATAAAAATTGCTAGGCTGATCATCTAACAGATGCATCTCCTGACTAGGCAGGCCGATATTAGTTACAACAAGCTCATCAGAGATAATTGGTATCAGGGTTTTTAAAACATCACTTCTAATCATGTCCTTTATGCTCCTTTCCAGAAAGTTGCATCCATCAAGAGGGCAACTGGCTTTCGTGCCATAAAGCAATGCGATAAAATAGCCGATGTCTCCTGCGCATCTTCAGGTTTATGGAAATGATAGGTAGGGATAGAAAGCTGGTCTAACAGCGCCTTTGTATGGACGGCCATTTCTACCTGACAGGCAACAGGCTCCCCTACCTCACCGCGATAGCTAATCAGCATTGGCAGCGGCATACGGTAAAACTGTATGAGGGTTGCAAGCGCATTAATAGTCACGCCAATAGCCGTATTCTGCATAATAATTGCAGGCTTAGCCCCACCCATATAGGCACCAGCACACAGCCCCATCCCTTCATCTTCACGGTTAGCGGGGACATGGCGCATATCATCAGCTTGTTCGATTTTTTCAATAACACCAGCTAGCTGTTTGCATGGCACAGTGGTGACAAAATCGATGCCGTTCTCGCGCATGGCCTGCATGATAACATCATTCACAGACATTGCTTATTGCTCCTCAGATAAGATTTAGACGTAGCAAGGTTATTGCCACAAGTGATAGGATTATTCTAACCTTTTAAAGGTTATCATAAGCATTTGACGTTCTGAGAAAAGCCAATTTTACAAATTTCCGCGCTATGAGAGGCTTCACGCTATAAAGCTGTGCCCAAACAACAAAAAATGAGACTAAAAGGCGTAACAACATGCATTCATTAAAGGGTAAAGTCATCGCAATAACTGGAATTGGGTCTCCAGACAACCCTATGGGAAATGGCCGCGCTATAGCAGAACTTTTTGCTGCACAAGGCGGCTTCATTGAAGGTATAGACATCCGCGAAGAAGAAGGCATGCGCACAAAAGCATCTATCATTGCAAGCGGCGGCAGCTGCCACGTTGAACAAGGCGATGTTACAGTTGAGGCGGATATAGAAAAATGGATTACCGGGATTATCACACGTCATAAACGCTTGGATATTCTGGTCAATAATGTTGGCCAGTCCGAGCGGATGCTGCCTGAAAATGTGGATAGCGCCGTCTGGCAACAACAGCTAGACTTAAATCTAACCAGTGTGATGATGGCTTGCCGCACTGCCCTGCCACAAATGATAGAACAAGGCGGCGGCGCAATTGTTAATATCTCTTCTATTGCCGGAATTCGCTATTTGGGCAAACCGCAAATTGCCTATAGCGCGGCCAAAGCTGCCCTTCAGCAATATACCAAAACAAGTGCGGTCATCCATGCTGCAAACAATATCCGAATGAATTGTGTATTGCCGGGTCTAATGCATACCGCGATGGTAGAGCGGATGGCAGAAAAATATGCAGAAGGCGACTATCAGGGTTTTGTTCAAAAGCGCCATAATCAAGTGCCGATGGGGCATATGGGCAGTGCAGAAGATGTCGCCCAAGCTGCCCTTTTCCTTGCCTCAGATGAGGCACGCTATATTACCGGAACAGAAATTATTGTAGATGGCGGGGTTACCGCAAAAATACCAGATTGATTGATAAAAAGAGGTAAAGGAAAACATGACATCCTATCATATTTATGGCCGCCCGTTTGCTGGCTCGCTCATTGTTGAATTTATGATGCGCGAGGCAGGTCTTGAATATACCATCTCCTTCCCTGATGATGCAGAACGCGTAACTGCCGAATTCCGATCAAAAAATCCAACTGGCAAAATACCTGTGCTCGTCTGTCCGGAAGGTGGCCTTGTGTATGAAAGCCTCGCGATTGTAAACTATCTAGGCAAGCATTGTCCGCACCTGTTGCCGAAAACTGGAAGCGCAGCTGAAAAGACTTATCTATCCGTTCTGGCGATGCTAGCTTCAACCATGTATCCAGCCTATCACCGACAGCATCATACCTACCAATATGGACCAGAGGATGCTTATCCAGAGATCAAAGCCATGGCGCGCGCAGTGAATGATAGCCTCTATGACTATATTGAAAACCTTTTAAACCCTTACATTTGCGGCGCGCAGCTAACAGCAGCTGATTTCTATCTTTATATGATATCGCGCTGGAATGTAGATAAAACCGAATTACGTGCCACCCGCCCGAAACTGGCGAGCCTACTAGATACACTTCGTGCCCATCCGACTGTTGAAGCCACACTAGCTAGCCAGCCACGCCGCAAATAGCACCTAGCCATAAATAAGTAGGAAGAGTACCGGCAGAATCACAGCAGAAAACAGCGCATTCAGTGCCATGCCAATAGTTGCAAAACTGCCAGCAACAGAGCTAAGCTGAAAAGCATGCGCCGTGCCGATACCATGACAGGTTATCCCCACTGCAAAACCGCGCCCACGCCAATCTAGAAAACCAAACGCATTAAATAACGGCGTTGCCAAAACCGCACCAGAAACACCTGTTAACACTGCCAGCAACGCGGCCAGCGATACCGCCCCGCCTAAATTCTCGGCAATGCCCATCGCTACTGGAGCGGTTACACTTTTGGGGGTGATGGCCGCCGCCATTTCCAGATCAAGTTCAAAAAAGACAGATAGCCCGATAACGCTCAAACCAGCAACACTCCCCCCTACTATTAGTGCAATCAAAACAGCAAAACGCGCCCGCCATAATGCGGCACAATGACGCCATACAGGAACAGCGAGTACAATAATAGCTGGCCCAAGTAAGAAATGGATAAATTGGGCGCCGCGAAAATATGCATCATACGGCGTTCCCGTGCCATACAGGACTATGCAGATAGCCATAGACGATACTAATACAGGGTTCAGTAAAGCAAAACGATTACTGAATTGATACAGCCGCTCGGCTGCCAAAAATGCGCCCAAAGTTAGCGTTAACCACAATAGCGGGGCTTCACCCAAATAGACAAATATAGCTGCAAAATCTGTAAAACTATCCTGCATTATTCTACGCCCTTTTTAACTGGCTCTAGCTTGCGTTGCTCATCCCCAATTGGCGGACATAAATGCCTTGCAACCCATATAAAGCTGATAGAAGCCGCTAGCAAAGCCGCTAGCGTGCTGAGGATAAGAATGATGAATAAAGACAGGCCTGATTCTATCAAAATATCTTTGTAATTTAGAACGCCAACGGCCGCTGGCACAAATAATAGCGGCAGATAGCGCAAGAAAAAATCACATAAATTATCAAGGCTAGCAGGCGTTTTAAAACGTAAAGCCAACCAAATAAGCAGCAACGCCATACCAATAACAGGTCCTGGCACCGGCAAGCCAAACAACGCTGTTAACGCGGTACCTACCAGCTGAAATAAAAAGATAAAAAACAGCCCTTCTATCATCACTTTTTCTTCCTTTTTATTATGCCGAAGATAAGCTCGTTCAAGCTCAGGCAGGGACAGGCGTATGATTAAAGGCATACCTAGTTAAGCAGGCCTCTTCCCCCCCTAGCGCGGCTATCTTTTTAGCTTGATCGGCAAAAGCTTTTGCATTTACCGCCTCTGGGTCACAAATTTCACGCAAACCAGCCTCGCCCTTAACCAGTGCATCCTTAACAGCTTGGTTGTGCGGCTGACGGGTATATAAATCCACTTCCTCATCAGGGTCGGCCTGCAAATCAAAGAGTTGCGGCGGCGCGCCCACATAATGGATATATTTCCAATTTTGCCAGCGTAACATAAAGCTTGCCATTGTCGATCCGCCATCATGATATTCGCTAAAGGCGATGCGTTCCATCTGGTCTGGCTGGTTTGCAATTTGGATAAGAGAAGTGCCTTGGAAAATACCAGCATCCTTGCCATTCATACCGTCCAGAACGGTAGGCGCAATATCTGTAAGCATAACAGGCGTGTTACAAATATGCCCTGCCGGTATGCTTGGACCGCTTAAAATCATCGGCACAGCAACAGACCCTTCATACATCACCTGCTTGGTCCATAAGCCATGATCGCCCAGCAACTCTCCATGGTCGGAGATATAACAGATAATCGTATCTTCTGCCTGTTCGCTGCGTTCTAATGCGCCTAGAATTTTTCCCACACAATCATCCATAAAAGAAGTAAGTCCAAAATAGGCACATTTGGCGGCACGCATCGCCTGTTCATCAAAATGGCGATTATAGTCAAAAAACGCGGCTGATCTGGCAAGCTCTGGATGGGTAGGTGGCCCTTTTCCATAACTAATAGGCAACGCCATATCATCTGGACGGTAGTACTGGTTAAACTCTGGCGGACAGGTAAGCGGATAATGCGGGCTAACCAACGAGACAAACGCAGTCCAGCCTTTATCCTGTACTTCATTTTTTCGTTTTCTGCCTGCCTCTTCAATCCAATTTATCGCTGCTTTTGTTATCGCGCGATCATAATCTGTGTAGCTGGATGCGCCTTCACCTACATCTGCTGATAGCTCTGCAGCACCGTCATAGTTTGGCAGTTCCTTGCGCAATAGACCTATAGTCCAACCAACACCGCCTGCCACATGCATAGGTAAAATTTCTTCTGTAAAGCCATTATCATCCCTCGTAGAACGGAAATGTAATTTACCTATTGAAACACAGCTATGCCCTGCATCGCGCACTCTATGCATCCAACTTTGTGGATGTCCGGTATAGGGCGATGCGCTATCCCAATGCCCTGTTTGATGCACAAATTGGCCCGTAGCAAGCGCAGCTCTAGCAGGCACACACATAGGTGATTGGGTATAGGCATTTGTAAAGCGGGTGCCGCCCGCAGCCAGCCTATCTAGATGGGGGGTGCGGACATGGGCGTGGCCAGCACAGCCCAAAGCATCTGCACGATGTTCATCAGAGGTGATAATCAAGAAATTTGTCATCAAGTTAGACCTAGCCCCAAATTAGTAAGCCAAGCCTATCATGGATTAAACAAAAGTAAGTAAAAGAAAGTGGCGGGAGTGACGGGACTCGAACCCGCGGCCTCTGGCGTGACAGGCCAGCGCTCTAACCAACTGAGCTACACCCCCGGAACTTTATCGGGTGCGGTCAACAAACCAATGCTGACCCATTTGACTGGATGATGTTTATAGTTGTGCGCCCTTACTGTCAAGCCGCTTTCAGTATAAAAAAGACAAGTTCTTTCACCCTTGTTTATGATGCCGCTAATATGCTCCTTTTCCGCCTTTAGTGCCCCATGGCATTGATATAGCTACACACAAAAAGTAACATAAAGTACTAATCACCCGTTTTATAGATTATAAAGCGGTATTTAAGCTCTTACGAAAAGGCAGGTAGGGCTAAAACAACGCCCTATCCTATCCAGAAAGGCATCTAGGGTAATAGCTAGCGTAATTTAAGGCGTATTTGGCCTGAAAGTTGCAAGTTTGCCTTGACATAATTTAAGGATAATTTTGGTTTTATGGCGACCCAAACCCAAGAAAATCAAGAAATTGAGCAGGCAATTGAGCGGCTAAGCCAGAAAATGCGCACCGTATCAGATGCTATGGAACTTGCGCGCACGCCGGTTAAGAAAAAGCCAGCCAATCAAAATAAAGCCAATAAGCGTAAAAAATACCGCTTCTCTGTTGTCAGTATTTTTAAAAACCTGCTGCTTTTGCTTTTATTTTCTGGGCTTAGCTATATGCTGGCTAGTCTGGTTGCTGTCTATATCGAAAAGGTCAAAAGCCAAAACAGTACAGAAACCACAGCCCTAACAGAACCTGTTGTAGCCCCAAGTACCAGTTCTGAAGTTAATACCAGCGAAGGTACATCTGAAGCTGATAGACCGGCCTTTCTTGCGCCCACCATTGCTGATACGGATCTGAACCCGGCTATTCTGCCTAAGGCGCCGCCGACAGCCCCTGCCCCGCCTGTAATTGCTGATTTTGCGCTGAAAGAGGCGAATTATCAGCTGGTAGATACCGAATTAGGGCGGGCGCTAGATATTTTCATTACCGTGGTTAACAGAGGCGGCGGGGTCGGCCGTCCAAGATTATTTGAAATTGAGCTGATAAATAAGCAAAATCAGCAGCTAATGGCTTGGCCTATGGCTGTCGCTGGGGATGAAGTGCCCGGTAATTCGGAAAAGGTTTATAAAACCCGCCTGTTAGAACCACCAGCTGATTTCCATAATATCCGCGTGTCTATGCAGAAATAAGATAAAGGCGCGCACCCTTACGCGGTTTTGTCCCCTGCATCAAAGCTGTAATCACGCTCTATCTTAACTACCCGTATACGATAAGATTTAAACAGCTTTTCCTTGCCCTCTTTCTGGGCGTTTATATGCTCAAGCTGTTCGCGCCAACCAGCTATGGCATCTTCTGATTCCCAGAAGGATAGGCTAAGGAGCTTTTCTTCATCTATCAGGCTTTGAAAGCGCTCAACAGATATGAAGCCTGGCTGCGAGATTAGTATCTCTTTCAATTGCCCGGCCAGTTCAAAATATCTGTCCCTACTGCCTGCAAAAGGCCACACTTCAAAAATGATAGCATACATGTTTGCTCCCCCCCCCTCTAGCCCTGCTCTTCTAGCCTATCTGTGGCTGGCGGCGGCGCTGGCACTAACGCGTTCAGCTGTGTATACATCTCTGCATCAATTGTAATCCTTGCGGCCTCTAGAGATGGGGATAATTGGTCAATATTGCGTGCGCTGATGATAGGCGCGGTAATTGCTGGATGTTTTGCTACCCACGCCACCGCTAATGCAGCTGGGCTTACGCCAGCTTGATCAGCGATTTCCGACAAGCTAGTAGCGGCTTTATGCATCCAATCTTGACCATAGCGAGCCGCATATTTCTCATCCCAACTAAAGCGCCCCTCACCCGCAATACCGCCGCGATATTTACCGGTCAGCAAACCACCACCAAGCGGGCTATAACTGATAACGGCTATATTCTCAGCCGCCGCCATTGGCAATATCTCCACCTCAGCTTGGCGTTTGACCAAATTATACATAGGTTGCAGGATTTCAATGGAAGGATAGCTTTTAAGATTAGCCACACCTTGCGCTTTCATCACTTGCCACGCAGCAAAATTGGATACACCTAGATGATAAAACTTCCCCTGCTCTTTTAATTTCGCTAATTCAGCAAATGTTTCTTCTAACGGTACATCATCATCAAATCGGTGCAGAAAAAAAATATCGGTATAATCTTGGCTCAAGCGAGAGAGGCTAATATCGAGCTGCTTGCGAATATTTTGCGCAGATGAGCCGCCAACTGCCCCTGCCTTGGTGACTAGAATTATATCTTCGCGCTCGTCTGCAATCAATTTGCCTAGAATTTCTTCCGAACGGCCTTCGGTATAAACATACGCGGTATCAAAGAAATTAATTCCAGCTTGCCGGCACGCATCATACATAGCCGCGCTATCCTTTTCAGAGGCGCCAGCACCAAACTGCATCGTACCAAAGCATAGACCTGATGGCACTAGTCCGTGTGGGCCAAATATATGTGAAGCAGACATCGCGTAAAATCCCTTTTTATTTATATCAAACCAGAAAAACTCTTCGACTAGTCTGCAACTGTAAAGCTGTGCTGACAAGATAAACCACAAGCAAACATGTTTGGAAGTCTCAGGAAAAAGACACAAAAAAACAGGCATTATGCCTGTTTAACTTAATAATTGCTTAGCTATTGCCTAGTGTTTGCTTGGGTATTATTTTTAACACGCTTTTATGGTGGGTGGTGAGGGGCTCGAACCCCCGACCTACTCGGTGTAAACGAGTTGCTCTCCCAGCTGAGCTAACCACCCTGTTTAAGCCATAAAAAAACGTTGACCCACATATGCCATGGGTCAACGCTAATGTCAAAATGAAATTAACCGTTAACGGCTGCTTTCAGAGGCGCACCAGCCTTAAATTTAGGCTGCTTTGACGCCGCAATTTGGATAGCTTCACCAGTGCGTGGGTTACGACCAGTGCTAGCCGCACGATGTGCTACAGAAAAAGACCCAAAACCTACAATTCTTACTTCATCACCAGCTTTCAGAGCGCCCTCAATTGAGCCAAATACCGCATCTACTGCACGGCCTGCATCAGTTTTAGAAAGGCCTGAATGTTCAGCAACGGCTGAAACCAAATCGTTTTTGTTCATGGGTTGATCCCCTTATTTAGATAGAGTGTTAAGTAAATCGCTAAAGCGCGAATGCTCCTACCTTACTCACTCTAAACAAATAGGGTCAACTAAAAAAGCTTAGCAAAACTGCGAAAAAACGTAAATTGGGTTGAACAGATAATTTTTAGTGGGCTGTGATGTCTTCCGCACTATCCTGCTTGGACGCAATTGGGGCTACAGCTGCTTCTGGTTTCTCTTCCATTGGGCTTAATCCTTTAACAAGAGCCACATTCAGCGCTTCATCAATCAGATTAATTGGGATTATTTCCAAGCCTTCTTTGACATTATCAGGCACATCCGCCAAATCCTTCTCATTTTCTTTTGGAATTAGAACTGTTTTGATCCCGCCGCGTAATGCCGCAAGCAGTTTTTCTTTTAATCCGCCAATAGCCAGCACACGTCCGCGCAACGTAATCTCGCCTGTCATGGCGACATCTTTGCGCACCGGATTGCTGGTATGTGCAGAAACGATAGAAGTAACCATCGCAACGCCGGCTGATGGGCCATCTTTAGGGGTGGCACCTTCTGGAACATGCACATGCACATCATTTTTTTCAGCCTTTTCAAGGTCAATACCATAGGCAGAGGCTCTTGATTTGATGAAAAACTCTGAGGCTTGGATTGATTCCTTCATCACATCGCCCAGTTTTCCAGTAGCGGTGATCTTACCCTTACCCGGTACTTTAACCGCTTCGACCTGCAATAACTCCCCACCAACTTCGGTCCAAGCAAGGCCTGTAACTACCCCTACCTGATCTTCTGTATCAATCTCACCAAACTTAAAGCGTTTTACACCAAGATAGTCATCAAGATCGCTTGCAGTGATTGTCAAGGTTTCTGCTTCACCGCTAACAATACGGGTTAGCGCTTTACGGGCAATTTTGGCTATTTCCCGCTCAAGGTTACGCACACCTGCTTCCCGCGTATAGTTGCGGATTACAGCAATAAGCGCGTCTTCTTCAAGCGTAAGCTCTTGTTCTTTTAATCCATGTTCATCCATCTGGCGCGGAATAAGGTGGGCGCGCGCGATTTCCCGCTTTTCATCCTCTGTGTAGCCAGACAGGCGGATAACCTCCATCCTGTCTAACAATGGCTGCGGCATATTTAGAGAGTTAGCGGTCGTGATGAACATCACATTGGATAAATCAAAATCAACTTCCAGATAATGATCTTGGAAGGTGGCGTTTTGCGCTGGGTCTAGCACTTCTAGCAATGCTGAGCTAGGATCGCCGCGCCAATCTGCACCGATTTTGTCAATTTCATCTAATAGAAATAGCGGGTTGTTTTTCCCTGCTTTTTTCATGCCTTGCACAACTTTACCAGGCATTGAGCCAATATAAGTGCGCCGGTGTCCCCGAATTTCAGCCTCGTCACGCACGCCGCCAAGTGCCATGCGGACATATTCGCGCCCCGATGCTTTGGCAATAGACTTACCAAGCGATGTTTTACCTACACCCGGAGGGCCCACTAGGCATAAAATAGGGCCTTTTACCTTTTTGGTACGCTTTTGCACGGCTAAAAATTCAATGATTCTGTCTTTAACCTTCTCTAGCCCATAATGATCGGCGTCCAGAATCTCCCGCGCTTTAGTAATATCCTTATTAACTCTGTTCGCCTTTTTCCAAGGCATGCTGGTCATCCAGTCCAGATAGTTGCGCACTACTGTTGCTTCGGCACTCATCGCCCCCATATTACGCAGCTTCTTCAGCTCTGTCTCCGCCTTCTCATGGGCTTCTTTAGGCATCTTAGCAGCGGCAATTTGTTCAGCGATTTCGTCTATTTCATTGCGGCCGTCTTCGCCCTCACCCAGCTCCTTTTGAATCGCCTTCATCTGTTCGTTCAAATAATATTCACGCTGGGTTTTTTCCATCTGGCGTTTAACGCGGTTACGAATCCGCTTTTCGACCTGCAGGACGCCAATTTCACCTTCCATGATACCATAGATAGCTTCCAAGCGTTCCTTGACATCCTCGATTTCAAGCAGCTTCTGTTTTTCAACAATCTTCACCGCCAAATGCGATGCAATCGTATCAGCTATTTTACCTGTCTCTTCGATTTGGTTAATCGAGACCATCACTTCTGAGGCAATTTTTTTATTTAATTTGATATAATGCTCAAACTGCTGAACTGTCGCTTTACCAAGCGCGATGAGCTCCGCTTCAGAAGATTGTGGATCTTCAAGCTCTATCGCCTCACCTGTCATATACGGCCCAGCTTCGTTCAATTCAGCAACATGCGCGCGCGCCACACCCTCTACTAGGACCTTGACAGTACCATCCGGCAGCTTCAACAACTGCAAGATATTACCGATACTTCCCATAGTGAACATGTCGTCTGCTGACGGATCTTCGATAGCTGCATCCGTTTGGGTTAAGAGCAATATTTGTTTATTCTCAGACATCACCGCTTCAAGAGCGCGTACTGACTTTTCCCTGCCGACAAAGAGCGGCACAATCATATGCGGAAATACAACAATATCCCGCAAAGGCAGTACTGGCAGATGAGTGGTGGTTGAGAGGTCGGTCATAATTTAATTCCTGTTTTTTCTCTGCCAAAGGACAGATGCGAGGCGGCGCTAAACAAAAGTTTCAAGCCCACTATTCAATGTGTATATGAAACACGAAAATTCAAGAGGCCATGAATACAAACTTAACTGCAATATCCATGCCTGCCGCTAGCAGAACAAAAACTTTCAGCCCATAGAATCACAAAAAAACAAGTGTAAGCTATTGCCCTGCTTTGATTTCTACAAAGCAGGGAAAACACCTAAAAATGCGTTTAAGAAGATTTTGCAGATGGCTTGGCTTCTTTACCCATATTCGTGTGCACAACAAGGGGAGAGGCCGTGCCAGTGACGACATCTTCATTGATGATCACTTCTTCAATATCGGTAGCGGTTGGAATATCAAACATGGGGTCCATCAGGATGCCTTCCAAGATTGAACGCAGTCCTCTAGCGCCTGTCTTCCGCTCAATCGCCTTTTTCGCGATGGCACGTAAAGCATCTTCCCGAAAATCAAGCGTAACCCCATCCATATCAAACAACGCCTTATATTGCTTAGTCAGCGCATTTTTCGGCTCTGTAAGTATTCGAATAAGGGCTTCCTCATCCAAATCTTCCAAGGTTGCGATTACAGGCAACCGGCCAATAAATTCTGGAATTAGGCCAAATTTAATTAAATCTTCTGGCTCCAGCTCACCTAGCAGCTCACTGATATTACGCTCATCAGGATCGCGCACATCCGCGCCAAATCCGATGCCTGCACCGCTATTGCGGCCAGAGATGATTTTGTCCAAACCAGCAAAAGCACCACCACAAATAAATAAGATATTGGTGGTATCAACTTGCAAAAATTCCTGCTGAGGGTGCTTGCGGCCACCTTGCGGAGGGACTGACGCAACCGTACCTTCCATAATCTTTAGCAAGGCTTGCTGAACCCCTTCCCCAGACACATCACGGGTGATGGAGGGGTTGTCAGATTTCCGTGAGATTTTATCAACTTCATCAATGTAGACAATGCCGCGCTGGGCTTTTTCTACATTGTAATCAGAGGCTTGCAGAAGTTTTAGGATGATGTTTTCAACATCTTCACCAACATAACCAGCTTCAGTTAGGGTAGTCGCATCTGCCATTGTGAACGGCACATCCAGCATCCGTGCAAGCGATTGTGCTAGCAAGGTTTTACCACAACCTGTCGGGCCAACCAGCATGATATTGGACTTCTGGATTTCCAGCTCACCTGTCTTACCTTCATTAGCCAAACGTTTGTAATGGTTATGCACCGCAACTGCCAGAACGCGCTTTGCCTTAGCTTGGCCGATCACGTAGTCATCTAGTACTTTATTAATTTCCTGTGGGGTTGGTATGCCATCGCTAGATTTCGTGACCGCGCTTTTATGTTCTTCGCGGATAATATCCATGCATAGCTCAACACACTCATCACAGATGAAAACCGTTGGTCCTGCAATCAGTTTGCGTACCTCATGCTGGCTTTTCCCACAAAAGGAACAAAAAAGGGTGGATTTGGACTCATCTTCTGATTTTGCCATCTTTTTCTTCGCTCCTGACCGCAAATTAACGGGGCGGTTCCCCTAGAATGTTTGTTTCGTCTTATATAGTAGACGGGTGTTAACTTTTATCTCAACAAAAATCTTATTGCAGATGTGCGGCAGTTAGAAGCACACCTAACAGACAAGCCGATATGGCGCTATTTTTTGGCCTCTTCCAGTTCATTTGGGCGCTTTGATACAACCTCATCAATTAGACCCATTTCCTTAGCTTCTTCTGGAGACATGAAGGTATCGCGCTCCATAATCTTTTCGATCTGCTTAAGGGTCTTGCCTGAATGATGCTCGTAAATCTTATTCAGACGGCTGCGTAAGGACAGAATTTCCTTTGCATGGATTTCAATGTCAGTCGCTTGACCTTGAAAACCACCAGAAGGCTGATGCGTCATAATCCGCGAATTCGGCAGCGAATACCGTTTGCCAGCTGCCCCTGCTGTCAACAGCAGCGAACCCATAGACGCTGCCTGACCAATACAAACGGTCGCCACGTCAGGGCGAATATATTGCATCGTGTCATAAATCGCCAAACCAGAGGTAACAATGCCGCCGGGCGAATTGATATACATGAAAATATCTTTGTTTGGATTTTCTGATTCCAAAAACAGAAGCTGGGCACATACAAGAGATGCCATTACATCTTCGACCGGCCCATTAAGAAAGATAATGCGTTCTTTTAGCAAGCGCGAGAAGATATCAAAAGACCGCTCACCCCGCCCTGTCTGCTCGATCACCATCGGCACAAGGTTCATATCCATAGGCGGTGCTACATTCATTGTTTGGCTCATCATCTTCTCCGTTTGAGGCCTGCCAGAAATCTGAAAACTGGCAAGGCAGAATTTAAGGGCAGCGATAGCGAATATAAAGGTATTACACCAACGCATATGCCGCGTAACTTAGCGACCATAATCCTTAATGTAGGAACTTAAATAAAAACTGCCAACCCCGAAAGGCTGGCAGTTTTACGAATATGGATTTTTAGCTATGTTATGCTAGCTTTTTTTTGCCTTTGAAGCTGCTTTTTTGGCAGGCTTTTTAGCCGCTGCCTTTTTTGCAGGTGCTTTTTTAGCAGATGCTGCTTTTGTGTCAGCCTTCGCAGCAGAAGCTTTCTTCTCAGCCGTTTTCTTTTTGGCTGCCGTCTTTTCTTTTGCAGCTTTTGCTGGTTTAGCTCTTTCCTCAGCCTCAGCATAAAGAGCTTCAACAGTTGTTTCCTTGTCAGTGACTTGTGCCATTTCAAGGATATAATCCATTACCCGCTCTTCAAACATAGGGCCGGCCAGCTCTCTCAAGGCGTCTGGATTGCTGTTATAATACTCGATAACCTGCTGTTCCTGACCGGGGAAGCGATAGGCTTGCTGCATAACAGCCTGCTTTGTGTCTTCGTCGGTCACAGTGATGTTATTCTGATTGCCAATCTCTGTCAGTAGCAGGCCGAGGCGAACGCGGCGAAGCGCCATTTCATTAGCTTCAGCTTTTTGTGCATCATCCAGATTTTCATCTGCTGCATGGCTGTGGTCATGATCATGATTATGGTCATGGTCGTGGTCGTGATCATGATTATGTCCATCATCGCCAGCCAGTGATTTTGCAATGCCTTCATACTCGGCCTTTAGCAGGCTTGGCGGCACATCAAATTCAATATTTTGAGCCAACTGGTCAAAGACATTTGTCTTTACGGCCTGACGCAGCGCCATTGCATGCTGAGATGATAGCTGGCCAGCCACCGCTTCACGCAGCTTCTCCAGCCCCTCAAATCCTAGTTTAGTAGCAAGCGCATCATCAATGCTTGCTTCACCCTTTTCATGGATTTCTTTAACTGGACATTCAAAAACGGCTTCCTTGCCAGCCAGATGTTCTGCCTGATATTCTGCAGGGAAGGATACTACTACATCAACTGTTTCACCAACGCTTGCGCCAACCAGCCCTTCTTCAAAACCAGGAATGAAGGAGTTTGAGCCAAGCTCAAGCATATGGTCAGAAGCGGTGCCACCTTCGAAAGCAACACCGTCAATGCGGCCGGTGAAATCGATAAGCACCACATCGCCCATCTTGGCCTTACGTGCTTTTTCAACCTTCTGGGTTGGACGATTTTCGTCAGCCAGACGGGTCATTGTCTCATTAATTTCATCATCATTAGCTGGCAATGTCGGGCGTTCAACAGAAATAGCCGCCAGATCAGGAATGGTAATTTCTGGCATTACCTCTACCATCAACTTAGCAATCAAATCCTGACCATCTTCATAAGAGACGATGTCCAAACGCGGCTGGCTAGCCAGTTTCAATTCATTTTTTTCGACAGCATCACGAGCGCCATTATCCAACTCTGTGCGGATAACTTCCCCCTTCACCTGATCGCCAAACCGTGCTTTTACCACAGTCATCGGCACTTTTCCGGGGCGAAAACCCGGCATATTTGCTGTCTTTGCCACTTCTTCAAGGCGTGTGGCGATTTTGCTGTCCAGATCCTGCGCGGTCAGTTTCAATTCATATTCGAGCGCCAGACCGTCCTTGCTTGTTTCGTTGATATCCATGATTTTTTAGATGTCCTGAGTGCAGGTATGCCTGCTAGAGGTTGTTTTAAGCCCTCATTGCTGGTTACCGCAGCATTTCAGGCGTCATTTGATAAGCTTATTCATCTTTTATGCCAAATGGTGCGGGCGGAGGGACTTGAACCCCCACATCGTTAGATACCAGAACCTAAATCTGGCGCGTCTACCAATTTCGCCACGCCCGCAACAGGGTTTGACATTATGAAGCGCATCGGTACTCGAAAACACGCCCCAGCGTCAACCATAAACACACCCAACCATTGTTTTTAGCCTCATTTTAGGCTGAATTCCCTATCACCTCAGTTTTTGCGGCGATATGGAAAGAGAGGTGTGGGGCGAGTGACCGGATTTGAACCGGCGACATCCAGTACCACAAACTGGCGCTCTAACCTACTGAGCTACACCCGCCAAAAAAAGCTCGTCAAACCGAACTTCAAGGTTTTAATATGCAAAACTGAAAATTGGGTCAATGCCTTGGGGCAGATTTTTTAAACCTACTCTGCTATATAAGGCTGAATTTTTGCTAAAAAGAAGCGTGCAAGCGGGTTACTTTGATGATAGGCCTCATCTAGCGCGCTTCAGAAATGCGGTTGGTAACAAAGAGGAAAGTTTACATTATGTTGAATGCATCTGCACAAAATCTGGGAACAGAATCGGCCTTTGGTGTGTTGGCACGCGCCGGCGCATTGAGCGCAGCAGGCAAAGATATCATCAATCTTGGTATCGGCCAGCCTGATTTCAGAACCCCTGAACATATTGTTGAAGCTGGCATTAAGGCTTTGCAAGATGGTGCACATGGCTACACCCCCTCGATGGGGCTAATGAGCTTGCGCGAAACAGTCGCAAATGATGCTTTTCAGCGATATGGCGTGCGCCCTGATGTGAGCCGCATCCAGATTGTACCAGGCGGTAAGCCTGTAATGTTTACCGCAATGATGCTTCTGGGCGGACCAGGTCATGAAATTCTTACCCCCGACCCCGGCTTTCCTATCTATCAATCTGCTATTAATTATAGCGGCGCTAAATCTATTTCCTACGGCCTTGTAGAGGAAAAAGGGTTTGCTTTTGATGCAGATGATGTGTTGTCCAAAATTACGGACAAGACCAGCCTTGTTATTGTGAATTCACCAGCGAATCCGACTGGCGGCATTACCCCGCGTGCCGAGATGGATAAATTTGTTAAAGGGTTAGCTGACTTTCCGCATGTCACCATCATGTCAGATGAAATTTATGACCGGCTGGTTTTTGATACCAAACCATTGTCCCTATTAAGCTATCCTGAAATTCAAGACCGTTTGATTGTGCTAAATGGCTGGTCAAAGACCTATGCGATGACGGGCTGGCGTATTGGTTATGGTATTTGGCCAGAGCGGCTAATTGATTTTGCAGATCGTCTGGCAGTAAATTTTCATTCTTGTGTAAATGCACCAACCCAGCATGCCGCAGAGGCTGCGCTAAAGGGTGACCAGTCATGCGTAGAAGATATGCTGACCGCCTTTCGCCGCCGTGGTAGCCTTATAACCAGCCTTTTAAACGATATTGATGGTATCAGATGCCAAGCGCCGGGCGGGGCTTTTTATGTGTTTGCCAATATCGGCGATACTGCTTTCACCTCGCACCAATTTCAGGACACTGCGCTAGAGGATTATGGGGTTGCTTGTATTTCCGGAACGTCTTTTGGTGGCTTTGGTGAAGGATATGTACGGCTATCCTGTGCTAATTCAGACGAGGCTATAAGCGAAGCAATTGAAAGATTGAAGAAAATGGTGGGTGAGCGCGGTTAATCAGGAGTGCCTAAAAATTGGGCAAATTTTGCGTTAAACGCCTCCACCTAATGGATAGCTTGCCTATAACTGGTTAAATCTACTAGGACAGAAAATCGAAATGAGGTGTGACTGCTCTAATCGGGCATGCCTACCCTCTCACGCCCAGTTTTGTCAACTTGGGCTCACAATCATTGAGAGAAAGCGATAACCCTTATGAAAAAGATCGAAGCGATTGTAAAACCCTTCAAGCTTGATGAAGTTAAAGAAGCGCTCCATGACGTTGGCATTCAAGGCATTACAGTGCTGGAAGCCAAAGGTTTTGGGCGCCAAAAAGGACATACCGAGCTTTACCGCGGCGCAGAATATGTTGTGGATTTCCTGCCAAAAGTAAAAATTGAGGTGGTAGTAGAAGACAGCATGGCTGACCAAGTCGTAGAAGCTATTCAAAATGCAGCCAAAACAGGCCGTATCGGGGATGGCAAAATTTTCATCTCTACAATCGACGAAGCTATCCGAATTCGCACAGGCGAGACTGGCGGCGAAGCGATTTAATCTATATTGCGGTAAGATATGCCCAAAATGGGCATTTTATGACCGCATAACTTTCAGTCAAATCGAACGGCTGAATGAGAAGTTTAAAGACATACAGAAAGGAATAAATGATGTCTGGTGCAAAACAAATCATGGATATGATCAAGGAAAATGATATTTCCTTCGTTGACCTGCGGTTTACTGACCCACGTGGTAAAATGCAGCATGTAACACAGCATATCGAAACTATCGATGAAGATGCGCTTAATGAAGGCTTCATGTTTGATGGCTCTTCAATTGCTGGCTGGAAGGCCATTAACGAGTCCGACATGACGTTGATGCCTGACCTAGACCGGGCTTATATTGATCCGTTCTTTGCACAGCCAACACTTGCTCTTTTCTGTGACGTTCTAGATCCCGTTACAAATGAAGCTTATGAACGTGATCCACGCGGTACTGCTAAGGCAGCGCTAAGCTACATGCAATCTGCTGGCATTGCCGACACTGCCTTTTTTGGCCCAGAAGCTGAATTCTTCATCTTTGAAGATGTGAAGTTTGACGTGTCAATGAACGGCGCAATGTTTAAGGTTGATTCTGTCGAAGGCCCTTATAATTCTGCACGCGATTACGAAGAAGGCAATCTTGGTCATCGTCCAGGCGTGAAGGGTGGTTATTTCCCAGTGCCGCCAATTGATTCTGGTCAAGATATTCGCTCAGAAATGCTTGCTGTTATGGCCGATATGGGTGTGCCAGTTGAAAAGCATCACCATGAAGTTGCCCCATCTCAGCATGAGTTAGGCATGAAGTTTGGCACATTGTTGGAAACTGCTGATAATATGCAGCTATATAAATATGCCGTGCATCAGGTAGCCAATGCTTATGGTGTATCTGCAACCTTCCTGCCTAAGCCTATCGCAGGCGATAATGGCTCAGGCATGCATGTTCACCAGTCTCTTTGGACAGATGGCAAGCCACTATTCGCAGGCAACGGTTATGCTGATTTGTCTGAAAATGCGCTATATTACATTGGCGGTATTATCAAGCATGCAAAAGCGTTGAACGCGTTCACTAACCCATCTACCAACAGCTATAAGCGTTTGGTCCCGGGCTTTGAAGCGCCAGTTCTGCTTGCTTACTCAGCACGCAACCGTTCTGCATCTTGCCGTATCCCGTTTGTCTCTAATCCAAAGGGCAAGCGCGTTGAGGTACGTTTCCCAGATGCGACCGCAAACCCATATCTTGCATTCTCTGCAATGCTGATGGCTGGTCTGGACGGTATTCGCAACAAGATCCATCCAGGCGATGCAATGGACAAAGATTTGTACGATCTACCAGCCGAAGAATTAGCAAAGATCCCAACTGTTTGTGCCTCCCTTCGTGAAGCTTTGGAAAGCCTTGATGCAGACCGCGCTTTCCTAACCGAGGGTAATGTGTTCACCGATGACCAAATCGATGCCTTTATTGAGTTGAAGATGGAAGAAGTTATCGCACTTGAGCACGCACCACATCCAATTGAATTCCAGATGTATTATTCTTACTAAATCCATCTGAATAATTCGGATAACCACATCCCCCTTCCAAGGCCCGTGCCTTGGGAGGGTTTTTTATTGCATCGCTGCAGGCAAAAAGCGTGTCTCTTCGGCTAGTTTTCGCAGCAATAAGGAAAGCCGGCTCAATAAATCTGTATCTGTTATCACTGGTTGTTTGGTTGCAACGTCTTGCGATACCCTGCCAACAAATGGAAATTGCAGATGAAAATACCAATCTGCAGAGGCATTATCTGATGCAAAACTCATCTTGTACGTATTTGTCATATTTTCCGTAATTATCATATTTTCATTATTTTTTATATTTTCTGGAGGGCTGGCGATTCCAGATATTTCTAGCTGAGATGTTCTAGAATCTAACTTTAATGCTTCCGAGGATATCGTTTCTGATATGAGCGTTTCTGGTAAAATCATAAAAGCGATGACCAGCACCGCGAATATCAAACCATAGAGAAGCTGTAAGCAGCTTTTGAATAATTGTTGGAGAGGAGAATTTGGGTAGGACATGAAAGAGCAAATACCTTTCTTTAAGGTTGCTCCTCTCATCCCCTTCTTCATCTGACTAGCTTATTTATCTAGCTTATCATTTATTATAACAGTTATTTCTAAATAATGAGTTAACGCCTGCCATATCCTTTATTTCGTATATTCTCTTTGAATTACCCCCTAGATATTGTAGGTTAATGCAGAATTTTCGTGTTAATAAACACGCATCACCTTTTGTATAGAAGCAGGTAAATCAATGGCCGACCTATTCGGTAATAACGCAGCTAAAACAGATTATGATGCAAGCCAGATCGAAGTTTTGGAAGGGCTTGAGCCAGTTCGCCACCGTCCCGGGATGTATATTGGTGGCACGGACGAGCGCGCGCTGCATCATCTAGCAGCAGAAATATTGGATAACTCGATGGATGAGGCGGTAGCAGGGCATGCAAGCTGGATTGATATCCGCCTAGAATCAGAAAACTGTCTATCTATCCGTGATAATGGGCGCGGTATTCCGGTAGACCCACATCCTAAATTTCCACAGAAATCAGCGCTAGAAGTGATTTTGACAACCTTGCATGCAGGCGGCAAATTCTCTGGAAAAGCCTATCAAACGTCTGGGGGATTGCACGGGGTTGGTGCCTCAGTGGTAAATGCGCTCTCTTCCCTGCTTGAGGTAGAGGTTGCCCGTGATAAGACTTTATATAAGCAGGTCTTTAGACGTGGCAAAGCAGAAGGTGGTTTGAGCGTTTTAGGCCCTACCCCAAATCGGCGTGGCACCCTTATTCGCTTCGAGCCCGATGAAGAAATCTTTGGAGATGGTTGCCGTTTTAAACCTGCCATGCTCTTCCAGATGGCTCAGTCAAAGGCCTATCTGTTTGCTGGTGTTGAAATCCGCTGGCATTGCGCAGCAGCGCTCTTAAAAGACAGTAAAGTGCCTGAAGAAGCTGTTTTATGCTTTCCGGGGGGACTTGCAGATTACCTAGCACATTCCACAGCTGATAAGCCTATCATGCTAAATCAGCCTTTTGCTGCACAAATCGAGCTAGAGGGGCAGAAATTTGAATGGGCACTTACCTGGCTTGCTGATAGTGAGGATGGATTTTTTCATTCCTATTGTAACACCGTGCCCACACCGCTGGGCGGCACCCATGAAAATGGCTTTAGGCAAGCGATTGTGCGGGGACTGCGCGCTTATGGTGAGCTAACGGGAAGCAAACGAGCAGGAGAGTTAACCGCAGATGATGTGCTTGCAAGTACGGCAGGCATGCTATCTGTGTTTATCCGCGACCCACAATTTCAAGGACAAACAAAAGAAAAACTAGTCACAGCAGAGGCAACCCGCCAGACCGAAACCGCAGTAAGAGACCGGTTTGAGTTATGGCTAACTTCGGAGCCAGAACGCGCCAATGACTTGCTAGAGCGGGCCATTGAGCGCATGGAAGAGCGTAAAAGACGGCGCAAGGAAAAAGAAGTTGCTCGTAAATCTGCCACCCGAAAATTACGCCTGCCAGGTAAACTTGCAGATTGCTCTGAGGCGGATACAGATCAGACTGAGCTATTTCTGGTAGAGGGCGATAGTGCGGGTGGTTCTGCAAAATCAGCTCGTGACCGCAAGACCCAAGCGGTTTTGCCGTTGCGCGGGAAAATACTGAATGTGGCCAGCGCGACCGCAGATAAGCTGACCCAGAATCAGGAATTATCAGATTTAGGGCTGGCTTTGGGAGTGAAGCGTGGCAAGGATTTCAGCCTAAATGACCTGCGCTACGGCAAGGTAATTATTATGACAGATGCTGATGTGGATGGTGCGCATATTGCTGCTCTGCTGATGACCTATTTCTATCGTGAAATGCCGATGCTTATTGAACAGGGGCGGCTCTATCTTGCCCAGCCCCCTCTCTATCGGATGACGCAAGGCAGTCAGACAGCCTATGCCCTTGATGATGACCATAAAGAAGCTTTGCTAAAAAGTCAGTTTAATAGCCGCGGCAAGGTGGATATCAGCCGCTTTAAAGGCCTTGGCGAAATGCCGCCTGCACAGTTGAAAGAAACAACAATGAGCAAGCTTACAAGACGGCTATTGCAGGTCAATCTGCCTTTGCGTGATATGTCCGGGGCTGATGCACGGCGCGAGGTAGACAGGCTCGTTACCACATTAATGGGCAAAAAACCGGAGCTTCGCTTTGGCTATATTCGCGACCATGCCTATGAAGTGCTAGAAGATTTGGATGTCTAAGTATCTTTGTTAGCGCGCAAGATAAGCTGCCGCAACGCCGCGCTGCAGGCTTGTGGTGCTTCTAGAGTAGATAAATGGCCAATTTCTGGTAATAATACTAACTCTGCGTTAGGCAGCAGGCTTGCCATCTCTTCAGATTTTTCAGGCGGCGTTAAGACGTCTATATGACCACATAATACCAGGGCCGGACGGTAATAATCTGGCAAGATATCCCGCTGGTCACGGCGCCCCATTATCGCATTTTGCTGCAGGGCGAAGTTTTCTTGCCCTACCTCTGCTGCCATTTCCATCACCCGCAAGGTTAGCGCCTCATCCTCTAGCGCGGCAGGAGAGAGGAACTGCGGCAATAAACGCGGCGTTACCCCCTTAAACTTGCCAATAGAAGAAAGTCTGATTAGCTCTTTGCGCATTTTTTTCTTTTTGTCAGTATCTTGGTCAGCAGCAGTTGATAACAGCCCTATCCCCCTTATCCTGTCAGCTGCAAGCCTGATAGCTTCCAATGCGACATAGCCTCCCATAGACAGGCCAGCGATAACTATTTCACCACTATTTTCGTCTAGCAGGCGCGTTGCCATTGCCGTGATACTATCCATACCCTTAGTTTCGGCAACGACAATTTCCACCTCATCTTTTAAAGTTTCTATCTGTGGGGCAAACAGCACCTCACTACATAAAAGGCCCGGAATTAAAACGAGTTTTGTCATCATCAGCTCAAATTAGTTTTTCATTAGGGTAGGTTTTTTTGCTAGGACAGGCGAAATTGCACAAATTTTCATCTATAAAGACTAGCTAAGATGCCCCCTGCCCGTCCAGCCTTCACAGAAGTTTGACCAATATCTTTTATTGAGGTATGAAGAAGCAACCGAAACTTAGATTTTAATCTAGTTAGCGTGATCAATATCAAATCGTGATAATACGTTTTTGATATGGCGTGAATTAAGGGGTCTGCCATTACTTCTCCATTTTTAGACTTAGGCCTGAGTGACGGCTTAGCAAAAGCTGTTGATGCGTTGGGTTATGAAAAGCCAACACCTATCCAAGAAAATGCCATTCCATCTGTGTTGATGGGACGTGATATTTTAGGCTCAGCGCAAACGGGCACTGGGAAAACTGCCTCTTTTACCCTGCCGATGATCGATATTTTGGACGCGGGACGTGCGAAAGCACGTATGCCACGCTCACTTATTCTGGCACCAACACGCGAACTCGCCGCACAAGTGGCCGAATCGTTTGAAAAATTCTCTGTAAATCATGGTCTTAGCATGGCTTTACTTATTGGCGGCGTTAGCTTTTCTGATCAGGAAGCAGCGTTGGATAAAGGGGTTGACGTGCTTATCGCAACACCGGGGCGCTTGCTAGATCACTTTGAGCGAGGCAAGGTTCTGCTTCAAGATGTCAAGATTCTAGTGATTGACGAAGCTGATCGGATGCTGGATATGGGCTTTATTCCAGATGTTGAGCGCATCGTCAGCTATCTGCCCGTAATGCGCCAGACCTTGTTCTTTTCTGCCACTCTTTCTGAAGAAATCCATAAAATTGGCAAAAAATTTGTGATGAACCCGAAGATTATCGAGGTGGCCAAACCTGCCAGCACAGCCGATACTGTTTCCCAGCGCCTGATCTGGACAAAACCGCGACAGAAGCGCGAAGTATTACGCGATTTATTGCGGCGTGAAACCCTACAAAATGCGGTTATTTTCTGTAATCGCAAGCGGGACATCGCAACCCTGCTTTCTTCTTTGAAGCGGCATGAATTTAATGCAGCTGCTTTGCACGGCGATATGACACAGTCTGCACGTCTTGCGGCGCTCTCTGATTTCAAAGAGGGGCGCGTTACTATCCTGATTGCATCAGACGTTGCTGCACGCGGGCTAGATATCCCTTCTGTTAGCCATGTCTTTAATTTTGATGTGCCATCCAATGCTGAGGATTATGTCCACCGTATTGGCCGCACAGGGCGTGCGGGGCGCACTGGTTCTGCGTTTACTCTTGCCGCAAGCGAAGATGACAAGAAATACCTTCATGCTATCGAAACGCTGATTGGTAAGTCTATTGAGCTTGATGGCTCAAGCAGCGATGAAGGGCAAGAGGCGGCTAAATCTGACGGCCCAGCAGAGAAAAAGACCCGCTCACAAAGCCGTAAAAAAGCAATGAACGAAAATTCTGACGCGCCTAGTGAGGATGCTAAGCCGCAGAAAAAATCAAAATACCCAAATGAGAAGCGTCCGCCTGAATGGAAGGGGAATAGCTTCCGCGACAGCGACCATATTCCAGCTTTCCTGCGCTAGGCTAATATCACTATTTATTGATAATGTTTAAGACCGCTTACGCGTTTTTAAGCGCCTTTGAGACAACCTCGTTTAAATCGCGTGATAGCTCATGGCTGGCAACAAACTTTACCGCGTCACGCATCTGTTGCTGGCGCTCTTCGCCATAATTTGAAAAACGTGTCAAAGCTAGCCCCATACGCGCGGCAATTTGCGGATTTCGCTTATCCAAGCTGACCAACTCTTCGGCGATAAAGCGATAGCCAGAGCCATCCGATTGATGAAAATGGGTTGGATTTGCGGCTGCGAACGCGCCCAACACCGAGCGTAGCTTATTCGGATTACCCGCATCAAAGACAGGATCGCGCATAAGCCCTTTGATATTGGCAATATTGCCATGCACCGCAGAGGTTGCAGATAACATCAGCCATTTTTCCATCACCAATGCTGAGCCATTCCAGCGCTTGTAAAAGCTGTCCAACGCACGAGCTCTATGGGCATGCTCTGTATGATTTAAGGCCTGCAGACCGCCCATAGACAGGCTCATATTCAGATTTTCAGACTGCGCAAGCGCAATATCCAACGCGGTCTCATCACCGCTTGCACATAATAGCCCCAGCAGTTTGTTTTGCAAACTTCTACCCGCTGCCTGCTCAAGATGGCTAGTGGCGGTTATGATAGACTTAATTTCCGTAGCTAGCGCCGTACCCAGTCTTGCTTGTAAAGCATGGCGTTTGGCAAAAATTTTCGGGGGATCTGCTGGGGTTGTACGCTGTTCAGTATCAGCTTGACCCGGCACAGAAAAACATAATGCTTTGAAATCATCACGCTGGGATTTATCCGCCAACCCTAGGCGAAGCGCATTAATTAGCGCCTTCTCACTCTGGTTATCTGCAGTACCTGACAACTCAGCGGCTAGGATATTATGTGCCAACCTCTGGCAAGCTTCATACCGGTTAAAGCTATCTGTATCAAAGGCCGCTAAAATGCCTAGCTCTTCGGCGCTAACATCATCTGACAGGCGAACAGGCGCCGAAAACCCGCGCAATAATGACGGCACAGCTTGGCTTGCGTTTGCCCCAGCTTCAAGCTCTATCTCTAGTGTCTGGCGAGCATCTGATAAAACAACTACATGCTCATCTGCTGGTGCGCTGCCATTGATGCCATAATGCACTGCACTCCCATCATGGCCAACAAACCCTAGCCTAACAGGTATCGGCATCGGCGCAACGCCAGTATTCGCAGCTGTTGGTGCAAGCTCTTGGGATAGCTCAAGGCATATTTTCTGAGCTTTTGCATCAACACGTTTTGCATGCAATTGCGGGGTGCCGGCTTGGCGATACCATAAGGTAAAACTAGATAGATCCACATTATTAGCATCTGCCATTGCAGCAATAAAATCATCACAGGTTACGGCCTGACCATCATGGCGAGAAAAATATAAATCCATACCAGCATGAAACCCTTTGGCCCCCAGCTTGGCATGCATCATACGAATAACCTCTGCCCCTTTTTCATAAACAGTGGGGGTATAGAAATTATTAATCTCGCTATAACTTTCTGGACGAATTGGATGTGCAGTTGGGCTGGCATCTTCGGTAAATTGAATGGCGCGCAACATCGCTACATCCTCTGCACGCTTGACCGCCTCATCATGCATATCTGCGCTAAAGCACTGGTCACGAAAGACTGTTAGCCCTTCTTTTAGCGTTAATTGAAACCAGTCACGGCAAGTTACCCTATTTCCTGTCCAGTTATGGAAATATTCATGCGCAATAATTGCTTCAACACGGTCGAGGTCATCATCCGTTGCGGTGCGCGCGTCAGCCAGCACAAATTTGCTGTTAAAGATATTCAGGCCCTTATTTTCCATCGCGCCCATATTGAAATGGCTTACCGCTACAATCTGGAACAGGTCTAGATCATATTCCAGCCCATAAACTTCCTCATCCCACGCCATAGAGCGCTTCAGGCTATCCATTGCATGCTGGGTTAAGCCTGTATTGCCCTTTTCCACATAGATATGCAAATCCACAACACGGCCAGACGCGGTGGTAAATTGGTCTTTGGCACAATCCAGATCGCCAGCAACCAGCGCAAACAGATAAGCAGGCTTTTTATGCGGATCGTGCCAGAGGGCAAAATGACGACCTGTACCAAGCTGCCCCTCTTTAACTAAATTTCCGTTGCTTAACAGGTTAACAAAAGCGATATCTGCCTCAATTCGGACAGTAAAAATGCTCATGACATCTGGACGATCTGGATAAAAACAAATCCGGCGAAACCCCTCTGGCTCGCACTGGGTACATAACATGCCACCAGAGGCATACAGACCTTCAAGAGCCGTGTTCTCATAAGGGTTATGTGCAGAAGTAACCGCAATCTTATGCCGGCCTGTAAGGCCATTAATAGACAGCTTACCATCGGCTAGCTGATAGCGGCTTGCCAGTAATGGTTGGCCATCAACAGATACAGATATCAGCTCTTGGTCTTCACCATTTAGAACAAGATTACCCGCTGTTTCAGCCTCTGGGTTAGGGCTGATATCAAGAGTTACGCAAATAACGGCTCTATCATCAAACAGCTGAATATCTAGTTCTGTGGTGTGCAGAACCCAGCTAAAAGGCGTGTAATCTTCGCGGTGAATAACCGCGGGGGTCTGTCTAGCTTCCATCGCGCGAGGTGGTATAGGCAAGTTCACAATGTTTGCCACAATATGGTTTGCCCGGCACAATCGATTTACCGCAGAAACTAAACTCTACTGTCTTTGGATCTCCAGTTGGCCAGACACATTTAGAACGTGACCACTCGATACCACGAAGCGCAAGGCGCAAGGGCAGCTCTTTTGGCTTTGCGGGCTCAGCTACTTCTTTAGGCTTTCTTGCAATGGGGGATTGGCGTTTGCGTAAGTTTAGGCGGTGCGCCTTTCCTGCAACCGCATTACGGGTAACCCCTAACCGCTCCCCTATCTGTGAAATAGACAGCCCTTCATCCCAATAGGCGCGCAACAACTCAAGGCGGTCTTCTGTCCAGCTTGTTTCCTCAGCCATTATCTTCATCCAATCTGCAAAAATGCAATCTCATTCTACTTAATCTGGTCTTGCGTAACTTTCAATAACTGAACGTCAAGAAAACCAGCTAGCGCGCCTCTAAAGCGCCAATAAATTCACCGATCAGCTGCATTTGATAGTCTAGCATATGCCGGCCTAAATGCACCTTCAGACCGCGCGCCTCTGCAGCATCTATGAGGGCCGTGCGTTCGGGCACCATAATGATATCACATACCAAGCAGTTCGCAGACAGGCTATGCACATCAAAAGGCATAGAATCATCACTATGTAGACCAAGGGGTGTGGCATTAATAACCATATCATAGCTAGCAAAGTCTATCTCCGCACCCGCTATGCTTTGGGCTGGCGCATCTGGCACAATTTTTTGTGCAAGGCGCACAGCTTTTTCAGCATTTTCAGGGGTGCGGTTCGTAATGTCAATTTGTGCCAAATCACAGCGTGACATTGCCAGCGCTATCGCGCGGGCTGCCCCGCCTGCCCCAACCAGCAGGGCTTTTTTGCCTGTAAAAATTTCAGCCTCTGGCACATTACATGGGTTTTCCCCACGCAAGCCAGCAACAAACCCCTCCCCATCAAAATTATCTCCGATTAGGCGCCTATCAGCTGTAAAAGCCACCGCATTTACCGCTTCCGCTGCTTGGGCGCCGGGCCCCAGCTCATCACAGAGCGCGGCAAGTGGCATTTTATGGGGAATGGTTACCGCCGCACCCTTGAAATTGGTGAGCGCGCGCAAGCCTTCTATACAGGCCGCCAAACCCTCAGCAGGGATACTCATAGCGACCATCACCTTATCAAGGTTTTGTTCTTCAAAAATGGAATTAAAAATCATCGGCGCGCGCACATGGCCGGCTGGATAGGCAAGACAGCCAAAAAGGCTTGTTGTACCTGTAATTTTTGAATGCGTTGAATCCGTCATTTTTTATGCCTTATACCCTAAAATTTCTGCCTGCCCCAATGCCTTTTTACCGAAAGCCCTTTTCTTGCCATTATGTAGCCGGAAACCCGCCCAATTTGCCTGTTGTACTGCGAATTGTGAAGTTAAAAATTTTGCGGACCAGCAATTACCCGCAAAACCAATCTGGCAAATTTATTTAGCATATTTATTCAGCAAATCTATTTCGCCAACATTTTAAAAAAGAAGTGAGCATTAAAGGAGAGCTGAAATGAAGTCAAAATATTACTGGTTAATCGCCCTAACAGGCGCGTTGAGTGTGGTAACTGTTAGCGGATTTGCGCATGTAAATCAAAATAAACAAAAAGCAGGCAGCAATATCCAATCCAACCAGCCTCTAGAAGAGCAAAAAGACACAGGCGCGGCGCATAAGCATCGCCATGGGTTTAAGTCCCTTTTCCATGCTATTGATAGCAATCAAGACAGGCAGATTTCACTAGAGGAAGTTAATCAGATGCTGAAATCCCGCTTTTCGGGTCTAGATGCAGATGGCAATGGACAGATCAGTTTAGACGAATTTTCCAACCGTCATTTAAGCATGTTCAGTGCTGTTGATAAGGACAGTGACGGCCTTATCACCCGTGATGAGATGAGGCAGCATCGCCGCGAAAATCACCGCTCTTAATCCATTGTTTTCCCGACAGGATTAGCTAGATAGCAGGATTAGCTTTAAGAGGGTGCTTACTGTAATCAAGAATTCTGGCAATTGGCTTTTTAGCGCCCAGCTTTGCGTTGGTTCTCCCTCCCCCGCGCATTTTCGTGAGCGCGGCCATTGCCAGAACCCCTCATCTCAGAGAGCCAGAACCCCTCATCTCAGAGAAATAGTGAATTTATCCACCAAGGCTAGTCATCTTTTTGGAAGTCAAGAGAGGCAGAATTGATGCAATAGCGCAAGCCGCCTGCATCTACTGGCCCATCATCAAACACATGCCCTAAATGCGCCTCACATTGTGCGCAATGCACTTCGGTGCGCACCATAAAAAAGCTTCGGTCTGATTTTTGCCCAACATTCTCTTCCATAGACGGTGCTGTGAAAGAGGGCCATCCTGTGCCTGAATCAAATTTGGTATCACTATGAAACAGCTCCGCCCCACAACAGATACACGCATAAGCACCTGTCTGGTGATTATCATGATATTTTCCGGTGAAGGCGCGTTCAGTTGCATGTTTACGCGTAACCCGATATTGCTCATCGCTTAGCTGGGCACGCCATTCTTCGTCTGATTTAACGATTTTCTGGCTCATATTGCTTCCTTTTTAGGTTTCATGGTTTCCCAAATTTTTTGCAATGTAGCTGGCATATCAATATGCACAACACCCAACGCGTCGCAAAGCGCAGAGATTACCGCTGGCGGCGCGCCTATGGCACCCGCCTCCCCAACACCTTTAACGCCTAGCACATTATTTTTGCAAACTGTGCTGCGGGTGGAAATTGAAAAAGAAGGCAGATGATCTGCACGCGGAAGTGTATAATCCATCAGCGATCCGGCCAAAAGCTGGCCATCTGGGTCAAAGGCAACATGCTCATATAAAGCTTGCCCTACCCCTTGGGCAATACCGCCATGAATTTGGCCAGCAAAGGTCATCGGATTAATCACATTGCCGATATCATCCACTACCGTATAGGCCAGAATTTGCGGCTTCAAGGTTGCCATATCCACCTCTATCTCAACGATATGACAGCCATAAGGGTAGCTTGCGCCTTTGGTGGTATAGAGATGTTTCTGATTTAGTGGATGCGTTGCGGGTGTGTCAGTTGCCAACAGTCCTACCAATTCTTCGATTTCGATAGAACGGTTACTGCCAGCTGCACTAAATAGGCCATCGGCAAATTGGATGTCGCTCGGGTCTACCTCTAGCTGTTCTGCAGCAAAGGGCATAGCCTTTTCAGCTATTAGATCAGCTGCCTGCGATAGGGTTGAGCCTAGCACAGCAGACATACGCGCACCGCCTGTAGTGCCTGCAGGCGTGCGCAAGCTGTTCCCTTGAACAATTTTGATCTTCTCAGCATCATAGCCTAGCTGGTGAGAAAATATCTGAGTTAAGGTTGTACGATGCGCTTGGCCGTTATCCTGCTGAGCAGCATAAATAACAGCTGTACCATCTGCCTCAAACTCAATATCAACACCCGAGCCGCCACCGCCGCCACATTGTTCCAAATACATAGAAAGGCCGATACCGCGATATTTACCATTTGCGCGCGCCGCACGTCGCCGTGCCTCAAATCCCTGCCAGTCTGCTTTTTCCATCGCATCCGCAAGCAGACCCGGCATATCGCCTGAATCGACCGTTCCCCCTTCAACCATTGCATAAGGGATTTGCTCTGCCTTGATAAGGTTTTCATTGCGCACCGCAACCCTATCTAACCCCACCTCAGCCGCAATATGATCCATTAGCCGCTCCAGCAAATAATTTGCCTCTGGCCGTCCAGCCCCGCGGAATGCATCTACTGCTGGTGTATTGGTTACAATACCAAGTACCTGCATACCCGCATCTTGGATATCGTAAGGCCCAGTTAAGGTACGGCAGGCTGAAAGGGTCGGAATATAACACGAAAAATTAGATAGCCATGAGCCCATATTAGCATGCACACGAACATCAAGTGCCAGCACACGCCCCTTATCATCAACAGCCGCCCGCGCAACCGAACGATTATCGCGGCCATGCAAGTCAGACAAAAACGCATCAGACCTGTCCTGTTGCCAACGCACAAGACTTTGAGTGACCTTTGCTGCCCATGCAATACAAAGCTGTTCAGGGTGCAGAAAAATCTTATAGCCAAAACCGCCACCTACATCCCCTGTCAGGATTTGCAACTGCTCATCTTTATAACCCAGCGCAGTGGCAATCTGGCCAGCAAGGCCAACCGGCCCCTGACTAGGCAGCCACACGCGCAAGCCGCCAGTTTCCTCAGATGGCATCGCAACCACAGGGCGTGTTTCCATCGCATTTGGCATCACCCGGCTATTAACTACGTCTATTTCAACCAGCGTTGCGCCCTTTGCCAGCGCCGCATCTAGCTTTGTGCGCGCATTGTCAATATCACCAGCTTCCCAATCAAAAACGATATTATTCAGATATTCGTCATGCAGTTGCGGTGCTTCGGGGCGCATCGCATCATACACATCAGTAACCGCATCAAGCGGGTCATAATCTACCTCGATAAGGTCAAGCGCATCCATGGCTTGTTGGCGCGTTTCAGCGACAACCATGGCAACCAGATCGCCAGCATGGCGCACCTTACCGCGTGCCATTGGCGGCTTAGTTGTTCGCGGAACCTGACTACCATCGCGGTTTTCAGGATAGAAATTACAATTAATTTCACCAACATTATCAGCATCCAAATCTGCCTGACTTGCCGCCAGAACTACCCCCTCAGCGGTGCGGGCTGCGCTTATGTCTAGATGGGTGATGATAGCATGCGCAAATGGTGCCCGTAGGAAAGCTACGGCTCGCCCCTCGCCTGGCATCTGATCGTCAGTAAATACGCCTTTGCCTGTTAGCAGATTTTGATCTTCCAAGCGTTTAACAGTCTGACCAATTCCAAATTTCATTTTTTACTCCGCTTATCTACGAGCAGTGATTTAATTTTTAGAATGGGAAATCGCCATTCTACCCCACATTATTTAGTTACATGGTTCAGGCTTTGTTTCAACTCTGCATTTCGTTATTTTTGGTAAATTTTCTCAATCCGCGAAATCTGAAAAAGCAGCATGAACGCGCCAACCTGTCGTAATAACACATAAACAGCCAAACACCCACGCAAGCACCCCAAACCAAGCTGGAAATAAAAGCATTAATACAAACACAGCGATGGTTTCTGTCCCCTCAGTCAGCCCACCAAGATAGAAAAAGCTTTTTTTACCCGATGCCCGCATTGCTGCTCTGGCGCGCGCCGCATCAGGGTTTTTAGCTTCTAAAATAGCATAGGCGAGGAAACTACTACCGGTGCCAACAAAGCTTAGCATCAAAAATCCTGCTGCTAATGCATTTTCTAAAGAGAAAAAAACAAAGGCAAAAGGCACCATTGCATAGAAAATAAAATCGCACACAATATCGAGATAGCCGCCAAAATCAGTGCTGCCCTGACGCCGGGCAACTGCCCCATCTAGCCCATCACAAAGACGGTTCAATAACAGGCAGATGAGCGCAGCCAGAAAAAAGCCCATTGAGATAAAAACAGCGCAAAAAATACCAAAGATAAACCCAAAAATTGTAAGCCCGTTTGCGGTAAGTCCAACAGCCACGCAGCCCCTTGCCAGCTGGTTTAGCGGCGGGTCAATTATAGGACGAATAGAGGCATCAAACATCAAAAAGCTCCGTTAGGTAAGCTATGTTTTTTTTGGCCATTCACCTAATTCACTTATCTTTTTTAGCAATGTTTGTCTCACCAGCCAGACAGCGCTGACCTGCATAAATGCTTGGCACATAGGACGCTGGAAAACTGATATCAATTTTGGGGCGCAATAGTCCAAGTGCGAGCGGCATCCAAGGGTTAACTTTCCGGCCTTCTTGCACACAGCTTTGCAGAATACGGCTCATCGGCGTACCATGATGGCAAAGGGTTATTCTGTCCTCAGAAGAAGAGCTAGCCGCTGGAAGAATCCCTATCTCTTGACGGGCATTTTCTGGTGGTGGCAAGGCATTATCCTCAAAACTAGAAAATTGACCATCATACCAAATAATCTGGTCAATTTGGCCAGCTATGGGTGCATAAGCAATATGGCTATTGAACCAATCTGGACGCAAGCGAACGGTGGTGCGCGCTGATATTTTATCATGATGCACCCACAAAACCTGTCCATCTATGGGCGCTGTTATATGCCCTGACGGCAGTTCGGATAAAGTACGACGGGGGCTATGCAAAATAATATGCAAATAGATAAAGCCAGAAAAGCCTATAAGGCCAGCTGGCAGATAAAGCGCGCTTAAAATCACGGTAAGCCCGCCAGCAATAGCCAGCAACGGCCAGCCAGGCTGTTGTCTGGGAATATGAAAATAATTTGTAAACAGGTCTTTAATCATATCCTGTTTTACCTATTCTATTCCGGACTATCAGGCAGGTTATTGCGCACTATCCTTTGTTTCGGGAAGAGCAAAAACCTGTGCTGGGTAAATTAAATCCGGATTGTTAATCTGGCGTGCATTACGCTTTACAATGTCTAGATAGCGGATACCGCTTCCATAGGTACGATAAGCAATACGCCAGAGCATATCACCTTTTCGAATTATAACCATTTCACTGCCATCAAGCCCGATTTCCAACTGGGCTAAATCTAGCTCCACCTGCCTGCTAAGAACGATACTACCATCTATATCAAGCAGGTTTGTTTGAATAAGGGCGCGTCCCTTTTTAGCGTCAGGAACCGATACCAACGCTGACCAGTCGCCAGTCTTATCCCCGTCTTGCTCAAACATGATGTCCCTAAATGCATTTCCAGCAAAACTTCCAGAAACACCAACCCCGCCATTTGAGCGCCCCTTGATGCGTAGCTGATTATTATCGCTCCAGCTTAGTGTACCTAGCGCAATTTCAGGCGGCATCACCAAAATAGCGGTCACCTCTTTCTGAGCCAGCACTTCAGCATTATCAGCTTGTGACTGCCCCGCATTTGTTTGACCATTATTTTCTGGAGATGCATCAGCTACGTCCAGTGTTTCTGGTGCAGACAGGATTTCAGCGGCCGCATCATCTGTCATTGGCACGAGGGCAACCAACGGTTTTTGCGCATTATTATCTGCTAGCTCTATCAGAACGCCCCGCTCGGCACGAATAATCTGGCCATTTTCATCTGTCATTTCAGCAATAATCAGATGATTGCCTGGTTTCAGCAGAGTATCTGGTACAGCAACCCACTCCCCATCCTTGTTGGATAGGGTATTGGTAAGGGGCTGATTGCCATCTAGTAGCCGGATTTCAGTCTCTGGAGGCGCCGTGCCAGCGATAACAGCTGACCCATCTGGTCCAATACGCGCCACGTCGATTATCAATTGAGCTTGGCCAGCATCCTCTGTGTTTGTAATTTCTGTCTTGTCTTCAGCCTTGCCATCATTCGCGTTTGAAGAGGCTGGTTTAGAAGCGCTTGCTGCATCTGTTTGCGCAGGCTCAGCAACACTAACATCGGTTTGCGCATTCCTGTTTGATGATGCGCTAGTCGAATAGAAAAACCACGCCACTGCAAGAGCTGCCAATCCGCCGCCACCAAGTAACAACAATCCGATAATCAGCCGCATTTTATTTGCCTCCCCCGCAACCCGTGACATGACCGCTAACCTTGAGCCTTAATGATATGCTAGCGATGAAAGTAAATTATGACAATCTTTTCACGCACCTATCTGTCAAACCTGTTTATCAGAGATAGACATCCGCAGGTTGCCTGTCCTAGACTGCACCCTAAAACAGGCATAATAGAGATGGATAGCGGTCTGATTTTTAGGTATTTGTCGCAGCGTTGGTTAAGCTCCTAGCGTTAAATCAAGCTTTTGGGGTTAGATTAAATTAGCAAAATTTATAAAGGTTTTTAAAAATATGAGACAGCTTTGTGTTTTTGCCGGTGCCGCCAAAGGTATCCATGACCAATATGAGCTTCAGTCAGAGCGGCTAGGCAGTATGCTTGCGGCGCGAGACTTTAGCTTTATTTATGGCGGTGGCCGTACTGGATTGATGGGCGCTTTTGCAAGAGGCGCCATCACCGCAGACGGGCATGTTACCGGCATTATTCCGCATTTTTTGGAATCTCTGGAGGTCGGTAACACTGATATTCAAAAGCTGCTGATTGTTGAATCCATGCATGAGCGCAAAGCAACTATGTATAAGGATTCAGCAGGCTTTATCGTGCTGCCTGGCGGGCTAGGCACCCTAGATGAATTGATGGAAGTAATGACATGGAAGCAGTTAGGCTTGATACAGGCGCCTGTATTTGCGCTCGATATTGCAGGCTATTGGCAACCGCTACTCAGCATGCTGGAACATGCAGGCAAACAAGGCTTTGTGCATAATCGGGGTATAATAGATTTCCATGTTGGCAGCGACCCTGATCATATTGTTGACCTTATCGACCAGCATCTTGGGAAAAACTCCGCCTAAAACCCTGTCTTAGCCTTGCGAAAAGATAGCAAAACCAGTACATAAAAGACGTGCGCAATATCAATCAATTTGCGTCCGTTTGGTTTTTTCAAAAATTTGTAAAAATCATTAATTTTATTTAGCCAGTAATCGAGGGGGAAGCGTTATGGCGAAGATCAAAGTGAAAACACCTGTCGTTGAAATGGACGGCGATGAGATGACCCGCATCATCTGGCAAAAAATCAAAGATAAACTTATCCATCCATATCTTGATATTGATTTAAAATATTTCGATTTAGGTATTGAAGCCAGAGACAAGACAGACGATCAGATTACCGTTGACGCTGCGAATGCTACTAAGGAATACGGGGTAGCTATTAAATGCGCGACCATCACCCCAGATGAAGAACGGGTTAAAGAATTCGATTTGAATCGGATGTATAAATCCCCTAATGGCACAATCCGTAATATTTTGGGCGGCACCGTCTTTCGCCAGCCTATCATTTGCAGCAATGTACCGCGTCTAGTTCCCGGCTGGACCCAGCCTATTGTTATTGGCCGCCACGCTTTTGGTGACCAATATCGGGCAACGGATATGAAGGTTAGCGGGCCTGGCACATTGACGATGACTTTCCAGCCAGCAGATGGCAGCGAGGCGACCACTCATACCGTGTTTGACTTCCCAGATGGCGGTGTTGCCATGGCAATGTATAATTTGGACGAGTCTATCCGCGGCTTTGCGCGCGCTTGTATGAATTATGGTCTTGATCTGGGCTGGCCTGTATATCTTTCGACCAAAAACACCATTTTGAAGGTCTATGATGGCCGCTTTAAAGACCTGTTTGAAGAGGTTTTTGAAACCGAATATAAAGAAAAGTTCGAAGCCGCTGGCATCATTTATGAACATCGATTGATAGATGATATGGTTGCTTGTGCGATGAAATGGGAAGGTGGCTTTGTTTGGGCTTGTAAAAACTATGATGGGGATGTGCAGTCTGACACCGTTGCGCAAGGGTTTGGATCGCTAGGTCTAATGACTTCTGTGCTGATGACACCAGATGGTAAAACCGTTGAAGCAGAAGCGGCGCATGGGACGGTTACCCGTCATTATCGCCAGCACCAGCAAGGCAAAGAAACCTCGACTAACCCTATTGCGTCTATCTTTGCTTGGACACGCGGGCTTAGCTATCGTGCAAAATTTGATGACACACCAGAGGTCGCTAAATTTGCCGAAACACTGGAGCGCGTTTGCATCGAAACCGTCGAAAATGGCCAGATGACCAAAGATTTGGCATTGCTGGTTAGCGCTGACCAGCCTTATCTGACAACAGATGGCTTTTTGGATGCGCTAGACGTTAATCTGCAAAAGGCAATGGCCAGCTAATTCCTGTCAAAAACAGATATTACATACATAAAAGGCCAGCTCTTTTTAGAAGCTGGCCTTTTTTTAACCGCCTATCGCGCTGCGGACAGCTGCCACAGCTTCATCAGCCTTATCAGCATCTGGTCCACCAGCTTGCGCCATATCTGGCCGGCCGCCGCCGCCCTTGCCGCCTACAGCCTCAGATGCCAGCTTAACCAACTCCACCGCGTTAAAATCTTTTATCAGCGCATCGCTAACCGATACTACGATAGAAGCCTTGCCCTCAAAAGCAGAGACAAGACAGATAATGCACGGGTTTGACCCTTGCCGCAGGCTATCTGCCATAGGTTTTAGATCGCGTGGCGGCGTGTCGGCCAAAACCTTGCCCACAAAGGAGATATTACCAATATTTTCTGCCTGATTTTCAGCCCCGCCGCCAGTTGCAAGCTTTTGCCGCAAACCGCTAATTTCTTTTTCCATACGCTTGCGGTCATCTAACAATTGGGCAATACGATCGCCCACCTGCTCAGACGGCGTCTTCAGCTGATTTGCAACATCTGTCAGCATCGCATCACGTGCAGCAAGCCAGTTCAGACCGCTTGCATGCGCACTGGCCTCAATCCGGCGCACACCGCCCGCTACAGCGCCCTCAGAAAGCACTTTCAACAAGGCAATATCCCCAGTATGCTGGACATGTGTGCCACCACATAATTCCACTGACCATGCCGCCTTTTTGCCCGTATCATGGGCATCACCGCCCATAGAGACAACCCGAACCTCATCCCCATATTTTTCGCCAAACAGGGCAAGTGCGCCCTCCTGAGTAGCTTCATCTGGGGTCATGATGCGGGTATTTACTTCACTATTCTGACGAATACGGGCATTCACAATTGCCTCCACCTCAGCGATTTCATTTTCCGTCATCGCTTGCGGATGTGAGAAATCAAAACGGAGCCGTTCTGGCGAAACTAGCGAGCCTTTCTGGGCAACATGCTCACCTAAAACCTCTCGCAGCGCTTCATGCAGAAGGTGGGTAGCGCTATGATGGGCACGCAAGCTTTCGCGCCGTTTTGCGTCTACTTGCATGGTAACTGATTGTTGCGGGGCAAGGCTGCCTTCCTCTATCTCAATATCGTGGATAAATAGCCCAGCAGTCTTGGTAGTATTAGTTATACGGCCATGTCCATCTGCCCATGTCAGTATGCCTGTATCCCCCACCTGACCACCAGATTCCCCGTAAAAGACAGTCTGATTTGCGGTCATTTGCAGACTGTCGCCAGCCTTTGCAACCGCACAAATTTTATCATCCTTGATAAGGGTTTCTACAACCGCCTCAGAAGATAGCCGCGTATACCCCAAAAACTCAGTTGGCCCTTTTTCGTCAGCCAGTTCTAGCAGCAACCGGCTATCCGCCTTACTACCAGAGCCAGACCATGCCTGTCGTGCCGCCTGCTTTTGCGCAGCCATCGCCGCGTTAAATCCATCTGTGTCCACAGACCAGCCAAAGCCACGCATGAAATCTTCAGTTAAGTCCAATGGAAAGCCATAAGTGTCATAGAGCTTAAAAGCTGTCTGGCCATCCAGCGTACCAGATGATGCCTTACCTTCAATCTCTGCATTCAAGATTTTCAAGCCCCTTGCTAGCGCATCTTTAAATCGCGTTTCTTCTAGCTTTAGGGTTTCCGCTATAAGCGGCTCTGCACGTTTCAATTCTGAATAATGCGCGCCCATCTCCTTTACCAGAGCCGGCACCAGTTTAAACATTACCGGGTCCGCACAGCCAAGCTGGTGTAGATGGCGCATCGCACGGCGCATAATCCGGCGCAGGACATAGCCTCGCCCTTCATTCGACGGCAAAACACCATCTGCTATCAAAAATCCAGCAGAGCGCAAATGGTCTGCTACCACACGGTGTGAAACATTATGCGCACCATCAGCATCGGTATTAGATACATCAGCTGACGCTTCTATAAGCGCGCGCATCAAATCGATATCGTAATTATCATGCTTACCTTGCAAAACAGCTGCAATACGCTCCAAACCCATACCAGTATCAATAGATGGACGCGGTAAATTCAAGCGTTCTGTTTCGGTTTGTTCATATTGCATGAACACCAAATTCCAAATCTCAATAAAACGATCGCCATCTTCATCTGGCGAGCCAGGAGGGCCGCCTTCAATATGCGCGCCATGATCATAGAAAATCTCAGAGCATGGCCCACATGGCCCTGTATTACCCATCGACCAGAAGTTATCAGACGTAGAAATACGAATAATGCGCTCATCACTTAGCCCCGCAATACGGCGCCACAGCCCAGCTGCCTCTTCATCCTCAGAATAAACGGTAACTAGCAACTTATCTTTATCCAGCCCGAACTCACCTGTGATAAGTTGCCATGCTTGTTCGATCGCAACGTCCTTGAAATAATCACCAAAGCTGAAATTACCGAGCATTTCAAAAAAAGTATGGTGGCGAGCCGTGTAGCCTACATTTTCAAGGTCATTATGCTTGCCGCCAGCACGCACACATTTTTGCGAGGTAGAAGCGCGTTTATAATCACGCGTTTCAAGGCCAGTAAATACGTTTTTAAACTGCACCATACCTGAATTAGCAAACATCAAGGTAGGATCATTTTGCGGCACAAGGGGGCTTGATGCGACGATTTGATGATCTCGCTCATCAAAAAAATTCAGAAATTGGCTGCGAATATCGCTGACACTAGACATGATAGGCCCTTAATTTGAACAAATAATGCGTTAATACGGTAAAAAACATCCATAAAAACGCCTCAAGAAATAGCCTATATTGTTAGCCTGAACAAGGCTGTCTTGTCCAGTTAATGCACTGGATAGAACAAAAGCTGAAACAGGCCGAAAAACATCCTAACCCAGCACGTAAATAAACCTTCATGCGTTAAAAAACCCGGCTAACAGATATAGAAAGCTATCCGCGCCGGGTTTTGATAAGGAGATTTTATTATTTAAAGAACTTATTCTGGGCTATCCGCTTCTGAGCTATCCGCGTCATCTGCAACATTTTCATCCATCATCTTTTCTTGGACAAGCCCTGCATTCTGGCGAATAGACACTTCAAGCTCATTGGCCATATCCGGGTTTTCCCGCAAGAAATTTTTGGCATTTTCACGGCCCTGCCCAATACGTTGTTCTCCATAAGAGAACCAAGAGCCAGATTTTTCAACCAAACCAGCCGCAACCCCTAGATCTAGAAGCTCGCCAAGCTTAGAAATACCCTCTCCATACATGATATCAAACTCGACAGTTCTAAACGGGGCGGCGACTTTGTTTTTCACGACCTTCACACGGGTCTGGTTGCCGACCACATCATCCTTGTCCTTAATCGCGCCGATCCGGCGAATATCCAAACGAACAGAAGCATAGAATTTCAGTGCATTGCCGCCAGTCGTTGTTTCTGGATTGCCAAACATCACGCCGATTTTCAAACGAATTTGATTGATGAAGATAACCAAACAATTAGAACGCGCAATTGAAGAGGTTAACTTTCGTAAAGCCTGTGACATCAATCTGGCGTGCAAGCCAACATGATGGTCACCCATCTCCCCTTCTAGTTCAGCACGCGGTACCAGTGCGGCTACCGAGTCAACGACTAGCACATCAATAGCCCCAGAGCGAACCAGCGTATCAGCGATTTCCAATGCCTGCTCACCAGCATCTGGCTGAGAAATAAGCAGCTCATCCAAATTGACCCCTAGTTTGCGCGCATAAATCGGGTCAAGGGCATGTTCAGCATCCACAAAGGCACAATTCCCGCCCTTTGCCTGCGCTTCGGCTACCGCATGCAATGCCAAGGTTGTTTTACCAGAAGATTCAGGGCCGTAAATTTCAACAATACGCCCCTTTGGAAAGCCGCCTATGCCCAGCGCAATATCCAAACCAAGTGAGCCTGTAGATATCGCTTGGATATCTACCACGCTATCGCGCTGGCCAAGCTTCATAACAGAGCCTTTGCCAAAGGCCTTTTCAATCTGGCCAATTGCGGCATCTAGCGCTTTGCTCTTATCATTTGCATTCATTTTAAAATCCACGAGTTCTGCTGACATTTCAAGAAGCCTCCATGTTGCATAGTCTGAACCGCCTGTCCATAACTGGTCGCGGCTTGGGAAATATTTTACTAAAAACTTTTCCGTCAAAACTTATAAGGCTTGTAGTATGTTCTATTTTTGTTCTATTTGCAATGCTATATTCTGCCTTTGTTCTATTTCTTATTTTTATTGTTATTTTTCAGAATATTAGGTGTGAGTTTTTTACCTTATCACGCTATTTAGGCGTTATTTCCCAACTCTTACCACGTTATTGCCTAGCTCCATGCTATAATTAGAGACAAAAAAATGCGCGCCAAACGGCCCGCACCTTTTCTCGCTATTTTTTTGGGGGGATGATGCTGATTAAATTAAATCCGCCTCATCAAGTTGGAACGGTTAAGCTTTTATTTCTGCTATATCCCCACTAATCATCGCGGTGCACGCGCTCCATCTTTTCGTGCTGCTCTTGGGCCTGCAGGCTAAGCGAAGCTATCGGACGCGCTTCTAGCCGCGCAAGGCTAATCGGCTCATCTGTTTCAACACAATAGCCAAAGCTGCCATCTTCGATACGCCGGAGCGCATTTTCTATTTTTTGCAAAAGTTTGCGCTCACGGTCGCGGGTTCGCAGGTCTAAAGCCGCGTTACTTTCAATTTGCGCCCTGTCCATCTGGTCTGGTTTATGCAGACTCTCAGTGGATAAATTGGCAATTGTTTGATTGGCTTCATCTAGCAGCTCTGCACGCCAATGCATTAATTTTTGGCGAAAATATTCTCGCTGCAAATCATTCATGAATTCTTCGTTTGCAGAAGGCTTATAGCCCTCTGGCAGGCTCGCAATTGGTGTATCTATGATTTTTGATGCAACGGAACTCATCATTAACATCCTCTATAAATCTATTCTTCAGTCTCATTCATCTTGGCTAATCAAATAAAGGGATAGATGCATTTTCGCGTCTATTTCCCTAATTAATCATTTGCACCGTCAGAACTGACACCCCTAATTTCAATTTCTACTAGCAAGTTTTTACTAGCACCTTCAACAATTAGAGCATGTGTTACTGTAATTTCCGCTGCCTTTCAAGCCCAAATTGTGCATCATGAAAAGTCAAAATTTATTCAATTTTTTCAATGCCTAGTCATGCATTTCTCCCAAATTTTGGGAATTTCTAACCTTGCCAATCACGCATATGTGATTTGCCTTTAACGCTTATTTTTTCAAAACATCTTAATGAATGCTGAACAGTTCATTAACAGCGCCTGCTTTTTTTTAAAAGAGATGGCGGTTTTAAAGAATTGAGCAGTAACGCAACGTTAGAAAGGCCATCATCCTATGAATATCCTTATTGTCGAAGATGATACAGTTATTGCTGACGCTATTGGCATTACCCTGTCTCAAGCTGGGTATCACCATGTGCACACTAAAACCATTGAAGAGGCGCTAAATGAATTAAGCCATAGTCATATTGATGCCGTTTTATTGGACATCAATTTGCCAGATGGGGATGGCACGCGCCTAACCCGTCTGATCCGCAAGAGTTACCTGCCTGCCCCTATTTTAGTTATTTCAGGTAATAGCCGGGTAGATGATCGGATCACCGCGCTTGGTGCGGGGGCAGACGGATACCTTACCAAGCCGTTTGATAGATATGAGCTACTTGCCTATCTTGAAGCTATTATCCGGCGGGCAAATGGACATGCTTCTGCACTTATTCAAGCTGGCAATATGACCATGGATCTCAGCCGCAATTTAATTTCCATTGATGGCAAGTTTGTGCCCCTAACACAAAAAGAATATCAGATTGTGCATCTCTTATGCATGCGCAAAGGAGCTGTATTGAGCAAGGAAAGCTTTATTGCGCATATATATGGCGGAATTGATGAGCCAGATAGCAAAATTATTGATGTTTTTGTCTGCAAATTGCGGCGCAAGTTAGAAAAAAGTGGTTTGAAAAGTGCCAAGATAGACACTGTCTGGGGACAGGGATATGTCTTGCGTGATGAGGATGCAAACGAAGAACAAATAGCGGTTTAGGTCACCTGTTTCCTCATGGCTTCATTTCTGCAACTCATGATTTAAAAACAACCACTGTGAACCAGTTTAATTGCCACCCAAGAGGTTGTTTGCACCACGCCTCTTGGGTGTTTTTTATGATGCGGAACGCCCCTACCCCTTTCTTGACTGCTAGTTTCTTTGCTTAATGAGCAAGCTTTCTGATAGGTTAAATTAAAGGGGAATGCTTATCGGCTATAATGTGAAAGGGCTGTGTGATGGTATATGAGTTTAGCGTAGGAGATTTTGTGCGCCATCCCACTGAGCCAGAATGGGGTCAAGGGCAAGTTCAGTCGATTATTGGTAACCGAATTACAGTAAATTTTGAACATATGGGCAAGACCATCATCCTTGCAGACAAGATAAGCCTTACACCTGTCGCTGATGAGACAAATTTTGCCCCTAACCTGTTATAGAACGCTTTGCAATAGCGGCAAATTATGGGTGAAAAAAGTACCGATGGGGTAAAAAGAGTTTTTGGGGAAGATGCAATATGCCAGAATCGCAGATGGGTAGGAAATTTGGTCCCAAGAAAGGACGTTTCAAGCCAAAGGGGCGTCAAATTGACCCTGCCGCTATTGAGCAAATGCGCGAGCTGTTTGGTAACACCCCGCCGCCGCGAGATCATCTTATCGAAGCGTTGCACAAAATAAATGACCATTATCACCATCTAAGCGCTGCTCATCTGGCAGCATTAGCACATCTGATGCGCCTGCCTATGGCAGAGGTTTGGGAAGTGGCTAGCTTTTATGACCATTTCACCCTTGTCAAAGAAGGCGAGCAAGCCCCACCTGCCCACACTATCCGTGTTTGCACGTCCCTATCATGTATGATGGCAGGGGCAAATGAGCTGCTTGCAGAAGCAGCCAAGCTCGCAAATGAGGAGGTGCGCATTATAACAGCTCCTTGTCTTGGTGCATGTGATAGGGCCCCTGCGGTCGCAGATGGCCATGCCCTTATCCAGCAAAATAATCTTGCTGGCATCAAAGCAGCGATTACTACCCCTGCCCATCCTGCTGTCCTTAACGACTATATTGATTTTAACGCCTATCGCGAAACAGGCGGCTATAAACTGGCTGCGGCTTTGCAATCTGGCACAGCTGATAATGACGCGCTGATGACAGAGCTAGCAGCGGCACAATTACGCGGATTGGGCGGTGCTGGTTTTCCCACCGGCCGTAAATGGCAGATTGTGGCAAGTTATGACGGGCCACGACTAATGGCTATCAATGGTGATGAAGGCGAGCCCGGCACGTTTAAAGACAGGCTGTATTTGAGTACCGATCCGCACCGGATGATTGAAGGCGTTTTAATAGCAGGACATCTGGTTGGCATTGATACAGCCTACCTTTACATACGTGATGAATATCCCGAAATTATCGCGATGCTTTATAATGAGATAGCAAAGGTTGAGCGAGCTGGGCTTGCTAGCCATATGAAGCTGGAAATTCGGCGCGGGGCTGGCGCATATATTTGCGGTGAAGAATCAGCAATGATCGAGAGTATTGAGGGCAAGCGCGGCCTGCCGCGTCACCGCCCCCCTTATGTTGCAGAACGTGGCCTGTTTAATCGCCCAACCTTGGTAAATAATATCGAAACCCTTTATTGGGTGCGTGATATTCTGGAACAGGGTGCGCATTGGTATAACCAGCAAGGCAAGCCAAAACATCCTGGTTTTCGCAGCTATTCTGTATCTGGTCGCGTGGCTAAACCGGGCGTAATCCGGGCTGCAGCTGGCAGTAGTGTTGCAGAACTTATCGAAGCCTGTGGCGGGATGGCAGACGGGCATCACTTTAAGGCCTATTTGCCTGGCGGTGCGTCTGGCGGCATCCTGCCCGCATCAAAATCAGATATCCCACTTGATTTTGGTGGTGCGCTGGCGGATGAGGGATGTTTTGTTGGCTCACACGCTGTTGTCGTTTTATCGGACCAAGATGATATGTGGCAAGCAGCGCTTAATTTAATGCAATTTTTCAAGCATGAATCCTGCGGTCAATGCACGCCTTGCCGTTCTGGAACTGAAAAAGCGGTGATGCTGATGGAAACACAGGCACCTGATACCGCCTTATTACAAGAGCTATCTCAAACCATGGCGGATGCTAGTATTTGCGGACTAGGTCAAGCCGCCGCTAACCCGCTCCTAAGCGTGATGAAGCATTTTCCAGAGAGCATTCCAAGCACAGGCCAAAAGACGCAAAAGCCAGCAGGCACGGATTAGGGGATTTTAAAAAATGGACGATATAGATAAAAATGCCTCCTTTACCCTAGAAATTGACGGTCAGGAAATATCTGCCACTGCTGAAGACACTATCTGGCAGCTTGCTAAGCGTTTAGAGGTAGATATCCCCCATCTTTGCTATAAAGATGATGATAATTACCGCGAGGATGGAAATTGCCGCGCTTGCATGGTTGAAATCGAGGGTGAGCGGGTTTTGGCTGCCTCCTGCCAGCGCAAAGCTGCTGCTGGTATGAAGGTGAGTACCAAAAGTGAGCGTGCAGAAAAATCACGAAAGATGGTGATGGAATTACTGCTAGCAGACCAGCCTGCGCGAAGTGATGCGCATGACCCAAGCTCGCATCTTTGGTTCTATGCAGATAAACAAAACATCCAGACCAGCCGGTTTAACAGCAAAACTAAACCAACGGCTGATAGCAGCCATCCAGCGATTGCGGTCAATATGGATGCATGTATTCAATGTAATCTATGTGTGCGTGCCTGCCGTGAAGTTCAGGTAAATGATGTTATTGGCCTTGCCGGGCGCGGTGCGGATGCGCATATCATTTTTGATTTTGATGATGATATGGGTGCCTCTACTTGTGTGGGTTGCGGGGAATGTGTGCAAGCCTGCCCTACTGGCGCGCTCATGCCAAAAACAATGCTGGCAGAAGACCAAAAGCTGGCCATCACCCCAGATAAACAAGTTGATTCTGTTTGCCCCTATTGCGGGGTAGGCTGCCAGCTGACTTTTAATGTCAGGGAAGATAAAATTGTTTCCGTAAATGGTCGCAGCGGGCCTGCTAATAACAGCCGGCTTTGTGTAAAGGGTCGATATGGTTTTGATTATATCCATAACCCAGAGCGGCTGACCCAGCCACTTATCCGCCGAGAGGATGTTCCAAAAGAAGCCTCCCTGCCCTTTGATCCGGCCAACCCCTTAACGCATTTCCGCCCAGCAAGCTGGGAAGAAGCGCTAGAGGTTGCTGCGAAAAAGTTTATATCTATCAAAGAACGCGATGGGGCGTCTGCGCTGGCTGGATTCGGTTCTGCTAAAGGCACAAATGAAGAAGCTTATCTGGTACAAAAGCTGGTGCGCACCTGTTTTGGCACTAATAATGTCGATCATTGCACACGGCTATGTCATGCCTCTTCGGTTGCCGCTTTACTTGAGAATATTGGCTCTGGTGCGGTAACAGCCTCTTTTTCCCAATGCCTGAACGCTGATGCGATTATCGTTATTGGTGCTAATCCTACTGTTAATCATCCGGTTGCGGCTACTTATATTAAAAATGCCGCAAAGGCTGGGGCTAAGCTGTTTGTTATGGATCCACGCGGTCAAGCCCTAGATAGGTATGCTGAGGCTTCGCTAAACTTTGTACCGGGCAGTGATGTAGCGCTCCTAAATGGCATACTCCACACCATCATTGATGAGCAAATTTATGACAAAGCCTATGTTGAAGCCCATACAGAAGGCTTTGATGCCCTTGTTGAGCAGACAAAGGCGACCAGCCCAGAAAAGATGGCACTTATCTGCGGGATTGACGCAGAAACCATACGGTCTGTTGCGCGCCAATTTGCTGCGGCTAAGGCGGGTATTATTTTCTGGGGTATGGGTGTATCTCAGCATACTCATGGCACCGACAATGCACGCTGCCTGATATCGCTAGCTTTGCTTACCGGTAATGTTGGCAAACCAGGGGCAGGTCTGCATCCACTTCGCGGCCAGAACAATGTACAAGGCGCGTCTGATGCGGGTCTTATCCCGATGTTTTTCCCCGATTACCGCTCTGTAGAAGATGCTAATGTTCGCAGCGAGTATGAAAAACTGTGGGAAGTACAACTCGATACAGAAAAAGGGCTGACAGTCGTTGAAATTGCTGATGCTGCTTATGACAGGAACATCAAGGGAATTTATGTGATGGGTGAAAACCCGGTCATGTCTGATCCTGACCAAGCGCATGCTAGAGAGGGATTTGCGCGCCTAGAGCATTTGGTTGTTCAGGATATTTTTATGACCGAAACAGCAGCCTTTGCTGATGTGATTCTGCCAGCTTCTGCATTCCCTGAAAAAACGGGGACTGTAACCAACACTGACCGCCGTGTTCAGATGGGGCGGATTGCTGTACCAATGCCGGGTGATGCGCGTCAAGATTGGTGGATAATTCAGGAATTGGCAAACCGTATGGGGCAAAGCTGGAACTATCAAAACCCAGCTGATATTTTCAATGAAATGCGGATTGTAATGCCGTCCCTCACCGGGATTACATGGCAGCGCCTAGAGGCAGAAGATGCAGTTACCTATCCTTGCGCAGATGAGCAGAGTGAAGGTGCAGATATTATTTTCTCGGATGCTTTTCCCACGCCTAGCGGGCGCGGGCGCATGACCCCGGCCTCTGTGCTGCCACCAGATGAAGTCCCGGATGATGCCTTCCCCTTGGTGCTGTCCACAGGCAGATTGCTAGAACATTGGCATACTGGCTCTATGACTAGGCGCGCGCAGGTACTAGATGCACTAGAACCCGAAGCTGAAGTGCATATTAGCCCTGAAGATATGTCTGATTTGGCGATAACTCCGGGGCAAAATGTGGCGGTGGAAACCCGGCGCGGCGAAATTGCGCTATTTGCGCGCATCGATCCTAATCTGCCAAAAGGGATGATTTTCATACCCTTCTGTTTTACCGAAGCCCCTGCCAATATGCTAACTAACCCAGCCCTTGACCCTTACGGCAAAATACCTGAGCTTAAATTTGCCGCCGCACGGCTGAAAATACCAGAAGATACTGTAGCTGCAGAATAGTCTTCTATAAGCTTAAACATCCTAATTGTCGCACCCTAGCATCTGTTATTGATGCTCGCTGACAAAGTGGCTATGCTTTGCACTTAGGGACAAGTGGCGTATTGCGCGCGATATGTTTATCGCACTCAAGCTGAAAACGGGGAAGTCAGTTGGATTATCAGTCGCTGTTACAAGAAAAAGTAGGGCAGCTGAAAGACGAGAACAGGTATCGTCATTTTGTCGAGCTTGAACGTCTGACAGGTCGTCATCCCTATGCTTTATGGAATCACCCATCAGGGGGTAGAGAGGTGATCATTTGGTGTTCAAATGATTATCTTGGGATGGGCCAGAGCGAGCATGCTATCGAAGCAATGCGTGATGCGGTAAGTGCGCATGGCACAGGCGCCGGCGGTACCCGCAACATTTCTGGTACAAGCGCATCTATTGTTGCGCTAGAGGATGAGCTTGCTAGCCTTCACGCCAAAGAGCGCGCTTTAGTGTTTACGTCTGGCTATGTGGCCAATGAAGCCTCTATCAGCGCGCTTATCAGCTTGCTGGATAACCCGATTATATTATCTGATTCGATGAACCACGCATCGATTATCTCTGGGATTCGTTATGGCCGTGCAGAGAAGATGATCTTCCGCCACAATGATACAGCCCATTTAGAAGAGCTGCTAAAATCCCTCCCTAAAGATCGGCATAAGGTCATTATCTTTGAATCTGTTTATTCAATGGATGGCGATGTATCCCCTATTAGCGAGATTGTAGCACTAGCAAAAAAATATAACGCTATGACCTATCTAGATGAGGTGCATGCAGTTGGTATGTATGGCGCACAGGGCGGCGGCATTGCCCAGCGCGACGGCATTGAACATGAAATTGATATCATTCAAGGCACGCTAGGCAAAGCCTTTGGTGCGATGGGGGGCTATATTGCTGGCAGTGACGCCCTTTGTGATGCGGTACGCGGCTATGGTTCTGGTTTTATTTTTACCACCGCAATGCCGCCTGCATTAGCAGAAGCTGCCCTTGCTTCTATCCGGTATCTGCGCAGCTCAAATGAAGAGCGCCAAAAACAACAACAGCAGGCAAACTACCTTAAAGAAAAGTTGCGGGAACGGGGCTTGCCAGCGATGAACAGCACCACGCATATTGTGCCCGTTATGGTCGCTGATGCGATGAAAACATCTGAAATTAGCTGGACTTTATTGCAAGAGCATAATCTGTATATCCAGCCAATTAACTATCCAACCGTGCCGCGCGGTACAGAACGGCTGCGAATTACGCCAGGCCCGCTGCATACCAAAGAGATGATAGACCATCTTGTGGATTGTCTCGACATCGTATTTCGTCAAGTTCAGCCACCAGCCTATCAGCCAGATTTTCCCCCGATTAATCGCCTCACAGGCTAGACCTAGCTGTCTGCCCACCTATATCAATTGCAGATAGATTTGATGGCTGTTTTTGGACAGCCTTGGACTTTTCAAGGGATCATTCCACGATGAGCGTAAAGCCAATTCCAGGTGACCATCCAAACTGGCCCTCACATGCCAAAACGGGCTTGCTTCTAGTTAATCTAGGTACACCAGATGCCACGGATAAAAAATCCATGCGCCGCTATTTAAAACAATTTCTGTCTGATAGACGGGTAATTGAAGTGCCGCGCCTGCTTTGGTGGTTAATCCTCAATCTGATTATTCTAAATATTCGGCCAAAACGCTCTGGGGCGGCTTATGATAAAATCTGGCTGAAAGATGACCCAGATGGCTCACCCTTGCGCAAATATACGCGCCTACAAGCAGAGATGCTACAAGCGCATTATGGCGAGCGTGAGGATTTGATGGTCGATTGGGCGATGCGCTATGGCCAGCCTTCTATCTCTGAAAGGCTAGAGGCCATGAAAGCAGCGGGATGCAACCGCTTTGTCATTATCCCTCTTTATCCACAATATGCTGCTTCTACGACCGCAACAGTTAATGATGAGGTGTTTGAATGGGCGCTGAAACAGCGCTGGCAGCCTGCTATTCGTACCGCGCCACCTTGGCATGATCACCCCGCTTATATTGAGGCACTGACACGCTCGCTAGGCGATTATTTCAACGGGCGCGAAATGCCAGAGCATCTTATGCTATCTTTTCATGGCATTCCTTATCGCTATTTTGTGCAAGGCGATCCGTATCATTGTCATTGCATGAAAACAGCGCGTCTGGTGCGTGAAAAACTGAATTGGAATAAGGATAAGTTTCATGTCTGTTTCCAGTCCCGTTTTGGCTCAGAGCCATGGCTGCAGCCTTATACAGATGAAACGTTGGAAAAGCTGGGTGCCGAAAAAGTTGGTTCTCTTGCGCTAATGGCTCCTGGATTTTCAGCTGATTGTCTGGAGACACTAGAAGAGCTAGCCATGGAAGGTCAGGAAAGCTTTCATGAACATGGCGGCGGCCAGTTTGATTACGTGCCATGTTTAAACGCGAGTGAACCGGGCATGGCTGTAATACGGCAAATTGTTGATGAAAATTTGTCTGGTTGGGTAAAATAACCCGCCGCCCTTCGTAAAAATTCCCTTTTTGGTTTGACCCTGCCCTTGCCTCACAGCCTCGCAAGGTGGTGTTCCTTGACAAATAGTTTTTCTTTCTAAAAAATGAACAATCGTTCATTTAATGATGAGAGATGTGAAATGGCACGCCCTTCCAGCATCAAAGGAGAGCAAACAAGGCAGCGTATTCTGGCGAGTAGCTTGCGTCTATTTGCGCGATCAGGCTATGCGGCGGTAAGCATGCGTGAAATAGCGCTTGATGTCGGGGTTGGCGCAGGCGCGCTCTATAATCATTTTACGACTAAACAGCATATTTTGATGGCGATAATGGAAGACCATATGCGTGCCCTGCTCAGCGCCTATCCTGACAGCACAAAAACCAACCAAAGCGATGCCCATATTCAGCTTGACGCCTTTGTGCGCTTTCATATCAGCTATCATGTCGCCCTGCCAGATGAGGTGTTTTTATCCTATATGGAGTTGCGCGCGTTAGAGCCAGATAATTTCAAAATTATTGAGGCGCTTCGCCGCAATTATGAAGCTATTCTAAAAGATATTCTAACCCTAGGTGTACAGCAAAAACAGATGGCATGTGATGATATTCATGTCAGCGCGATGGCGATTTTAGCTATGCTGACTGGCATAACCAGCTGGTTTCGCCAGCAGGGCCGCTTAACAAGGCATGAAATTGAAAATATTTATGTATCGCTGGTCATGCGTTCTGTTGCTGTTCCAATGGCTGGCCAAACACTGGCCCAGAACAATGAACAGCCCACAAAGACAATACCTATTACAGGAAAAAAAGCCCATGTTTGATAAAGAAATGAACTTCAATCTAGGCGAAGAAATAGATGGGCTTCGGGAAATGGTGCGCCGTTTTGCCAGAGATGAGATAGCCCCACGTGCAGATGACATTGATAGAAGCAATGAATTTCCGTCTGATCTATGGGAAAGGATGGGCGAAATTGGATTGCATGGGATCACGGTACCACAAGGAGAAGGCGGTGCTGGCATGGGATATTTAGCGCATTGTGTTGCGATTGAGGAAATTAGCCGAGCCTCCGCATCGGTTGGGCTATCCTATGGTGCGCATTCTAATCTGTGCGTCAACCAAATAGCCAGATGGGGCACGCATGAGCAGAAGCAGAAATATCTACCAAAGCTTATTACTGGCGAGCATGTTGGCTCATTAGCCATGTCTGAGCCGTCATCAGGATCAGATGTAGTCTCAATGCGTCTGACCGCAGAAAAGCGCAATGATAAGTTTGTGCTAAACGGCAATAAGATGTGGATTACTAACGGCCCTGATGCCAGCACGCTAGTTGTTTATGCCAAAACCGATGCAGACGCTGGCTCGCGCGGCATTACAGCATTTTTGATAGAACGGGAAATGGCCGGGTTCAGCACAGCACAAAAGCTGGATAAGCTGGGAATGCGCGGCTCTAACACGTGTGAACTTGTTTTCGAAAATTGTGAAGTCCCGTTTGAAAATGTGCTTGGCAAAGAAGGCCAAGGGGTGAATATATTGATGTCTGGACTGGATTTTGAGCGGGTAGTCCTAGCTGCTGGCCCAATTGGAATTATGGCCGGCGCGATGGATATTGTTGTCCCCTATATTCATGAGCGGGAGCAATTTGGCCAGCCGATTGGTACCTTTCAGTTAATGCAAGGCAAAATTGCCGATATGTATACCACCATGAATGCCTGCCGCTCTTATGTTTATGCCGTAGCAGCAGCCTGTGATCGCGGCGAGACAACGCGCAAAGATTCTGCAGGTTGTATCTTATATGCGGCTGAAAAAGCTACACAAATTGCACTTGAAGCTATCCAGTGTTTAGGCGGAAATGGCTATATTAATGACTATCCAGCGGGTCGTTTACTGCGCGATGCCAAGCTCTATGAAATAGGTGCTGGTACTTCGGAAATACGCAGAATGCTTATTGGGCGCGAACTGTTTGAAGAAACTATCTGAACTATTTAAACGCCAAATAATGCACCCGCCGAATAATTTAAATACCAGATAAAGATTAAACAAGATCAGAGGCTATTATGACCATCCTGACATCCAAACATTCCGCTGGAACCAAAACAGCGCTAGAAAATCGGCAAGCGATGTTGGCACTCACAGCGCAAACAGCCAAACGCGCAAAACAGGTTATGCAAGGCGGCAGTGAGGCATCACGCACACGCCATATCAACCGCGGCAAGCTTCTGCCCCGTACCCGTATTGACCGTTTGCTAGATAAAGGCTCACCCTTTTTAGAAATAGGTCTGTTCGCTGCATGGGGCTTATATGATGATGAAGTGCCGTCGGCTGGTCTTATTGCTGGTGTGGGTAGAATATCTGGCAATTGGTGCATGATTGTTTGCAATGATGCGACCGTTAAGGGCGGCACTTACTTTGCGCTATCTGTGAAGAAACATCTTCGGGCACAAGAAATAGCCGAGCAAAATAATCTGCCCTGTTTGTATCTAGTGGATTCTGGCGGGGCTAATTTGCCTAATCAGGATGAAGTTTTTCCAGACAGAGACCATTTTGGCCGGATTTTTTATAATCAGGCACGGATGAGCGCAGCAGGTATTCCGCAAATCGCTGTGGTAATGGGTTCTTGTACCGCAGGCGGCGCTTACGTACCCGCCATGTCAGACCAGACCATCATCGTTGCTGGGCAAGGCACAATTTTTCTAGCTGGCCCCCCTTTGGTTAAAGAGGCCACAGGCGAGGACATAGACGCAGAAACCCTTGGCGGGGGGGATACACACACACGCCTTTCTGGGGTTGCAGATTATCTGGCAGATAATGATGACCATGCGCTGAGCCTAGCGCGCGATATTGTTGGCAATCTGAATATCACAGCTCCTGATATAGCGGCCAAGCCTGCTGCGCCCCCCCTTTATCCAGCTGAAGAATTATTATCCATTATTCCAGCTGACCCCAAACAGCCTTATGATGCGCGTGAAATTATTGCCCGGCTTGCTGATGGCTCTCAATTTGACGAATTTAAAGCACGTTTTGGCTCATCGCTAGTATGCGGCTTTGCTCATATTGATGGCGCACCAGTTGGAATTCTCGCTAATAATGGGGTACTTTTCTCGCAAAGCTCGCAAAAAGGTGCACATTTTATAGAGCTATGCTGCCAGCGCAATATCCCGCTTCTGTTCCTGCAAAATATCACTGGCTTTATGGTCGGCTCATCCTATGAGGCAGGCGGTATTGCAAAAGATGGTGCCAAGCTGGTAGCGGCGGTGTCTTGTGCAAATGTGCCAAAGTTGACGGTAATTGTTGGCGGTTCTTACGGGGCAGGTAATTATGGCATGTGTGGGCGCGCTTATTCCCCTAATTTTTTATGGATGTGGCCAAATGCTAAAATTGCCGTTATGGGCGGGGAACAGGCTGCAGGTGTGCTAGCACGCGTTCGCCGGGCTGGGCTTGATAAGCAGGGCAAAAGCTGGAGTGATAAAGAAGAAGCCGCCTTTAAAAAGCCCGTCTTAGACCAGTTCAACACCCAAAGCGATCCCTATTATGCTTCAGCACGGCTATGGGATGACGGCATTATTGACCCCCTAAAAACACGCGATGTGCTAGCGCTTTGTTTAAAGATTGTTGCAAACGCCCCGCGCCAACCCCGCTATGCGCCAATCTTTAGAATGTAAGAGAATCTAACATGCTGGGATACAGCCTATGATAAAAACCTTGCTCATTGCTAATCGCGGGGAAATTGCCTGCCGGATTATTAAGACAGCCCAAAAGATGGGAATCCAAACCGTTGCCATATATTCCGATGCAGACGAGCATGCAGTGCATGTGCGCATGGCTGACCGCGCCTTATCTATTGGCGCAGCAGAAGCAAGCGCAAGCTATCTTAACAGTGCAGCCATTTTAGAAGCTGCGCGCCGTAGCGGGGTTGATGCTATCCATCCAGGATACGGGTTTTTATCGGAAAACCCAGATTTTGCAGAGGCGTGCGAAAAAGCTGGTTTGCGATTTATAGGCCCACCTGCAAACACTATCCGGCAAATGGGGCGCAAAGACAGTGCGCGCCAATTGATGGCATCTGCGGATATTCCTGTTGTGCCTGGCTATGATGGGCAAGATCAGTCAGATGATTGCCTCAGCGCAGAAGCAGATAAAATTGGCTATCCTGTGCTGATTAAAGCGCGTTCTGGCGGCGGCGGCAAAGGGATGCGCTTGGTTCAGGAAAAGGCTGATTTCAAGGCGCAGCTAGAAGCAGCACGACGAGAGGCTACTGCCAGCTTTGGGGATGATAAAGTCATCCTTGAGAAATATATTACCGCCCCACGTCATATTGAGGTGCAGATATTCTCTGATAGTTTTGGCAATCATTTGCATTTATTTGAGCGCGATTGCTCTTTGCAACGCCGCTATCAAAAAGTTATTGAAGAAGCCCCGGCTCCAGATATGCCAGAAGCAGTGCGCACGGCAATGACTAAGGCAGCTGTGATGGCTGCCAAATCCATTAATTATGTGGGGGCTGGGACTATCGAATTTATTGCTGATGGCAAAGATGGCCTGCGCGAAGATGGGTTCTGGTTCATGGAGATGAATACCCGCCTGCAAGTCGAACATCCTGTCACAGAAGCCGTAACTGGTATTGACCTTGTAGAATGGCAGTTACGAATAGCAGCAGGCGAAGCCCTGCCGCTGAAACAAGACGCATTAACGATTTGCGGACATGCAATAGAAGCACGGCTTTATGCAGAGGATGCGCGCCATGATTTCCGCCCCTGCCCCGGGCCAATTACCACACTTTTATTTACTGAAGACACAAATATCAGGGTTGATACAGGGGTTGAAAGCGGCGGGCAAGTCTCACGCTTTTATGACCCGATGATAGCCAAAATTATTAGCTTTGGGCAGAGCCGTGAAGAAGCCCTATCTGCCTTGCAAGCAAATTTAAGTCGCACCCACCTGCTAGGCACGCAAAGTAATTTAAGCTTTCTGGCCCGTTTATGTGAAAATAAAGAGGTGCGGGCGGGTAAAGTAGATACCCATTTGATTGACGCCAAGTTGGATGATTTGAGCGCAGAGCCGCAAGCCACTCATCTTGCTTTGTTTGTGGCATGCCTTAGCTTAACCAACCTTACCCAAACATTTGCAGGCTGGCGGCACTTCGATGAAGGGCAGATCCCGTTCAAGCTGCGTGGGCGCGATGAGGCCGTCTATGATTGTGTATTTGCGGTATTTACATGCAGCGGCAAGGATAACTACCGCCTCTATCACGGCGGAAAGGCGATAGAGGTTAATAGCCTGCGTCAGGACAGGCGAGACGAGCGTAGTATCTGGCATTTTGTTTATGAAAATACGCCTTATAGGGCAGAAAGTGTACGCGCGGGCAATGATGTTAGCTTGTCATTTAAGGGGCAAAACTGGCAATTTAATGCTCTAGACTTTATCCCTGCAGAAGCAAAAATTACTTCAAAAAACGTGCTAACCGCTCCGATGACAGCTACCGTTACTGCAATAAATGTAGAAAACGGAGAACAGGTGAGCGAAGGACAAAGCCTTATACGAATTGAGGCGATGAAGATGGAACAAAACCTTCCCGCCCCTCAAGATGGGGTTGTTGACGATATTCTGGTTGAAGCCGGCCAAGGGGTTAATGAAGGCGATATCTTACTGCGCTTTGGAAAAAAGTAAATAATTATGCTGATAAAGGGGTTTTAATAAAATGCCAATAAATTTACCAGAAAAATTACCCGAGAATCATGTTCATCTCTATGAGGTAGGTCCGCGCGATGGCTTGCAGAATGAACCTGAAAAAATCGCTGCAAAGGATAAAATTGCGCTGATTAACAGTCTGAATAAGGTCGGTTTTTCGCTGATAGAAGCAACCAGTTTTGTTTCGCCCAAATGGGTCCCCCAGCTTGGTGATGCAGCAGAAGTTATGGCAGGTATTACCCGCCAGCCTAGCGTGCGCTATGCGGTGCTGACCCCGAATATGCGCGGCTTCGAAGATGCAAAGGCTGCGAATGTAGATGAGGTAGCCGTATTTGGCGCGGCAAGCGAAGGCTTTAGCCAAAAAAACATCAATTGCAGTAGAAAAGAGAGCCTAGAACGGTTTCGCCCAGTGGTAGCAACGGCCATAAGCGAGGGTATTGCGGTACGCGGCTATATCTCAGTTGTGGTACATTGCCCCTATGAAGGAGCGGTGCAGCCTGAAGCTGTATTAGAGATGGCAGAAGCATTGCTGGAGATGGGATGCTATGAGATATCACTTGGCGATACGACTGGTCATGCGACACCAGAGAGTGTCTCTGCGTTATTGGATATTATTACAGCCAAGTTAAACCCAGATATTCTTGTTGGGCATTTTCATGATACGCATAATCATGCGGTGGAAAATGTGATGACATCTCTAAGCTATGGTGTTCGTAAATTCGATGCCTCTGTTAGCGGGTTGGGCGGCTGTCCGTTTGCACCCGGTGCGAAAGGCAATGTCAGTACTGGCCTGTTGCATGACGCGCTAATAGCCTCTGGCTGGCAAACTGGTTTAGACCGTGAGGCCTTAAGAGCGAGCGAGGCACTGGTTACAGATATGGGATTACGCCCTCGCTAGGCTTCAATTTTTCAAGGAAAACAAAAATATGGCCTATGAAACCATTACTTTAAAAATAGATGAAAGAGGGGTTGCCTATTTATATTTAAATCGCCCAGACAAGCATCATGCCCTGAATGCCCAGATGATTTCAGAACTACATGACGCTATTGATCATCTCGCAGATAATGCCAAGGTACATTTGCTAATTTTAGGTGCTGAGGGGCCATATTTTTGTGCCGGTGGTGATTTGCGCTGGATGCAGGAACAGATGGCAGCAGATAGGTCAACCAAGATGAAAGAAGCAGGCAAATTAAACGCTATGCTAACCGCATTAGACAAAATGCCTAAACCTGTCATTGGACGTATCCAAGGCAATGCCTATGGCGGTGGTTTAGGGCTAATATGCGCGTGTGATATTGCGGTCGGTAATGAAGGCGCACGCTTCTGTTTAAGCGAAACACGCCTTGGGCTGATACCAGCTACTATTGGCCCGATTGTCTTTCGTAAATTAGGCTGGGGGCATACGCGGCAAATTTTTATGACCGGCAGCCAGATAGATAGCAGGCGTGCCTTGCAAATGGGCTTATTGAGTTTTGCTGTGCCTGCGGATGCACTAGATATCACAATAGAGCAGGAGATTAGCAATGCCCTTAAGGCTGGGCCAAATGCTATGGCAGCAGCCAAAGCACTGCTGCGCGGCTTTAGCGAGCAAAATGAGTGGCAGGCGCAAAATGACCTTGCCATTAACGCACTTGCCGATTGCTGGGAGAGGCAGGAGACACAAGAAGGCATCGCCGCCTTTTTTAACAAACGCCCTGCCCCATGGATTAAGGACTAATCCTTTCGTAAAAAAACCTAAAAAGAAGTCAAGCATCACTAATAGTGGGCATCACTAATAGTGGGCATCACTAATAGTGGGCATCATTAATGGTAGCTAGGCTTATTACGGGTCTGAAATATCATTATCAACGCGGCTAAAAGCCTGTCTTTCTGCATTACTCAGACTAGAGGCTTTATGCAGTAATTTATTTATATCATGGCGCATCGCCTGAGAGGCATTATTTACCTCAGCGAACAAACCAAGCAGGCGCATAACTACTACTCCAATAAAAACAACAAGACCAACAATCACCAATAATGACACGCTGCTAATAAGCAGAAGAACAAGCGAAATATCCTGAAAAATCATGAAACACCGTATCCTTTGCAACCGACATAAAACTGACTTTAAATCAATGCTTTTTCATTTTTTCCATGCTGCTACCTCTAAAAATGCCTAAATAGCGCGAGAATAAAAAACCAAAAATAACAGACATTTGCGGTTAAATTGAACCATGCTTTGTCTAGGCAAGTCTACTGGTCAAAAGGATAGTTTGGTCTTACAATAATGATTAATATGCTTAAGGACGGTTTTTTTCCTACAGCTTGATCTGATGCCCAGCCTCAGCGGCCCGGGCCACAGCGATAGTCGCCTTTAACGAAAGGCTAGCGTCATGAGCCGTGATAAGCGGGGCTGCCTTGCCCTGCACCACCTCAACCAGATGTGTAATTTGCGCAATATAAGCATCTATAAACTCAGTTTCGATAGGCTGGGGCAAAAGTTCATTCTGCCAATGCCCTGATGGCTCGCTATGCTGCCAAAGCACCAGATTTGGAAATTCAAGCGCGCCTTTACTACCCAAAAAACGAACAGCATTTTGCCCTGTTTTTGGCAAAGCAAGGTTTTCCCCCAACGCAAATTCCCAGCTCCATGGCGAGGGCGTACGATCACTCAACAAAAAAGTACCAACAGCCTGATTTTCAAATTGCATGGTAACGGCAACAGCATCCTCTTTCTCGAAACCTTGATCCACACGGTTCAAATGCGCTGAGACCAGCTTTATCTCGCCACAAATAAACCGCAGCAAATCAATTTCATGAATAAGATTGGTTAAGATAGGACCAGCTTCGGTTTTGCGCCGCCATTCAGGGGCGTAATAGGGCTCATCTTTGCGACAATTCCATTGTCCAGTTACCCCAATCAGCGTTCCAATAGCCCCTGTTTCTATCAGCTCTTTTGCCTTAGCCGCACATGGGTAGTAACGCCGCTGATGAGCAACCAGCACTGTACAGCCTGCCTGTTCTGCCTGACGGGTAATATTTGTTGCCTCTAAATCACTGGCGGCAATGGGCTTTTCTACCAGAATATATTTACAGCCAGCAGAAATACAAAGGCTAACATCGTCATAATGGCGCGCGGTGGGCGTGGCAATAATCACCGCATCTAGAGCTTCTCTTTCAAGCATTTGCTGAGCCGATTTATAACAAGGAATATCCCGAGCGCTAGCCTGTTGATGCGCCCCATCGGAGGGATCTGCAATAGCCATTAATCGCGTTTCTTCTACCTGGTCAATTGCCATAATATGACGCTGGCCAATATTCCCTGCCCCAACAAGGCCAATGTTTATACCCTTCATGGCGAAGCCCTATCTGTTCTAATTTACCGGTCTAATTTACCGGTCTGATTTACTGGTCTGATTTACTGGTCTGATTTATCACTTAACGACTTGGAAAAATAAAGGACGCAGAATAAACGCCCGCCTATTTGTAATAGCAAATAAAAGAGCACGGTAATACAAGCAAGAGAGAAGTTTTTTTCACGTAAGCACGAGGAATGTCAAAGGCAACACAGCCCCCTTCATCAGACAGTAAAAAATAAAAATATCCAATGCACAATTTGAGTATAATTACACCCTAAAGGAGAATATTTTTTAGTTTAGTTAACTCTTAATTAGGAAATTATCCATATCATAACATCTAGCGACCACCTCAATAAGACTGTAAAATTTGGAGTTATTAGATGTTGAATATCTTACAATCCCCTATTTCCTTTCCTGCTATAAACCCTTTTTTGATAAGCAAAACAAACATAAAACACCCCCCCCTAAAAGAGCGTTTGCTGAGTCCAATTTATGGCCCAACTCTGCTTTTGCTGCTAGCGGCCTGTCACCATAATTCGTCACGTACTAATCGTGATGAGATGGAAAATATGCTGGCAAATGCCCCCCAAACAATCCTTATAGAAGGCAGTGAGGGCGATGATACAGACCTTTCTGGCACCTCGGGGGATGATAAATATATCGCTAGTGACGGCAGTGATGGCATTGATGGCGAGGCTGGCAGCGATACAGTGGATTACAGCGAGTGGGATGGGCATATTCAGGTTACCGCCCAAGCAGATGGTAGCCTTCAGATAGAAAAATATAATGCCGAAGGCGTGCTGGCTGGCACTGACACGCTGACCAATATTGAACGTCTAATCAATCAGAAGGGTCAGATGCAATTTGTCCAGACTGCGGATGATACGGGACAAACGCTCCGCGGTCATACGGAACAAATAGGTGGCCAGACTAAGCGCGATTTTGATGATGTGCTGGTTGGCGGTGCTGGCGCGGATACGCTAAATGGCGATGTTGGCGATGATGTGCTGATAGGCGGGGCCGGCGATGATACCCTTAATGGCGGCTTGGCGCGCGACCTGCTGATAGGCGGGGCTGGCGCGGATGAGCTTGATGGGGGCACAAAGATAGATACTGCTTCTTATGCAGGTTCTGATGCGGGCGTTCGGGTTAATTTACATACAGGCAAAGGTAGGGGCGGTCATGCACAGGGCGATACGCTGGAAAATATAGAAAACCTCATTGGCTCAGACTTTGATGATGTGCTAACCGGTGCTGATTTAGTAGATAATACATTTGAAGGGCGCGGCGGCGCGGATATTCTGGATGGTCGTTCAGATAGCTCTGATAAGGACGGCAATAGCTCGCTAGGCGGGGATATTGCATCTTATCAGACTTCTGATAAGGGGGTTACGATTAACCTAGCCAACATGAAATTTGCGAAAAGCGTTAGAGATGATGGCTTTAGCGGCTCCCCTGTTACGGTACAGGCTGGCACAGATAACTATATAATTGTCACAAAGGCTGGCGCGTTATCTGCTGTAACTGAGGCAGAAATTGCTGCGCTGACATTTGGCAATTATGTGGTGCTAGCGGGTCTAAATGGGGATGGCGATATCACTTGGCAACGCAGTTTCGGCGGGGATGCGTTTTTTACCTCCAACGGGGCCGTTCACACACTGGCGATTAACCCAACTGCAGGGGGCGGGCAATCTCTATTCCGTCAGGGGCTGAGCTATACTGGCATAGGCGGACATGCTGATGGCGATGTGCTGATAGATATTGAAGGGGTGGTTGGCTCTGCCCATGATGATAATCTAACTGGCAATGCTGAGGATAATAAGATCAAGGGCGGTTTAGGGGATGATACCCTTGATGGCGGGGCTGGTTTTGATTTGGTTGGTTTTGAATTTGCCCAACAACAGGATGTACGGACAGACACCATCACAACAACAGAAAGTGACCCGCGCAGCTATAATTTAAGTGAAGATGGCATCGACATAGATGGGGTGGTCTTTGTGCTAGGGGAAGATGGGTCTGCTGCCTATTACAATGGTGCAGAAGGTGATGACACCTTCATGAATTTTGAAGGGGTTACGGGCAGTATGTTCAATGATTATCTGGTGGGTAATTCTGATGTGAATGATTTGCATGGCTCGAACGGGGATGACATTGTTCGCGGCGAAGGCGGAAATGATAATCTATTTGGCGGCGGCGGTGATGATATTGTTTATGGCGGTGCCGGCGATGATATGATCTATGGTGGTCATAGCGATGATAAGCTGTTTGGCGGCACAGGGGCAGATATCATAAAAGCTGATGCAGGAAAAGATACCCTTGATGGCGGGGCGGATACTGTCCGCGATACGCTAACAGGCGGTGCGGGGGATGATATTTTTGTGGCCAGTGCGGCTAGCGGAACGGTGCTAGCAGGGGCCGATATCGTCACTGATTTTACCGCAGGGGATAAAATACAGCTTCAGCTGACACAAACGCAGCGGAACACAATAGACGCCATAACCGGGGATGCGGCCAAGCTGGCAGAGCTAAAGAAAGTGATTGAGATCGCCGCCGAAGATGCCGATGGGCAGAGTGATACTAATGACACTGTCCTGACCAATAAAGGCATGGACGGCGCTGTTGGCGGGGATGATGATACGGTGCTGATGGTGCTAGAGGATTATGACACCGCGCTAACATTTGATGATTTTGCTCTAGAGGTTATCTAAGCTATCTTGGCCAATGCCAAACTTAAATAAAGGGGGGGGGTATTGATAGATGCCCCCCTACTTGTTTTTTTACCTACACATTCAAGAGCAGATATTCCCGTTCCCACGGGCTGATAACTTCAAGGAATGCATCTGCCTCAGCACGCTTAACCTCAACAAATAATTTCACGAATTCTTCACCTAAAACTGGATGCAAAGCCTTTGCACGCTCAAGTGCATCCAAAGCTGCATCCAGATTTTTTGGCAAGGTTTCAAGGTCTTCACCACTGATCTTGCGCGGCCGTGTTGGTCGCCTTTGTTCTTGCAAGCCTAGCCAGACCGCAGCTAGGGTTGATGCAATAGCTAGATAGGGGTTAGCATCTGCGCCTGGAATACGATTTTCAATCCGCAAGCTTTCCGGATCGCCGATCGGCACACGCAAACCAACAGTGCGATTATCCATGCCCCATGCCAGATTAGCAGGCGAATCCTCAGTGCCAGTACGACGACGATAGCTGTTTACATAAGGAGCCATTAATGCCATCGCCCCCACAAGGTAGCGTTGCATGCCAGCTAGCGAGTGATAGAATTCATCACTCTCAGAGCCATCCGCTTGCGCGAATATATTTTTGCCAGTCTTTTTTGACTTGAGAGACATATGAACATGCATGGCGCTGCCGGGCTGTTCCTGCATCGGCTTGGCCATAAAGGTAGCATGCAATCCGTGATTTATTGCAGTTTGGCGAACCGTGCGCTTAAACAGAAAAGCTTGATCAGCGAGCTCCAGCGCATCGCCATGGTTAAAATTAATTTCCATCTGCGCCGCGCCAGCCTCATGGCTAAGCGTATCAATATCCAGACCCTGAACCTCACAATGGTCATAAAGCTCTTCAAACAGGGGGTCAAATTCATTAACGGCATCAATTCCGTAAGCTTGCTTTGCTTTTTCTGCCCGGCCAGAACGCCCCGTAGGCGTAATCAAAGGCGCATTAGCATCGTTACTTTGCTTAACAAGGAAAAACTCCAACTCCGGGGCAATAACTGGCTCCAGACCTGCGTCGGTAAATAGCGCCAAAACACGTTTTAAGACAGCACGCGCTGCAAACGGAACTAATTTACCATCTTGAGTAACCGCATCATGGATAATCTGCGCGGTTGGCTCATCATACCAAGGCACTAGACGGCAGGTATTAGGATCAGGTATCAGCACCACATCACTGCCGATTTCATTCAGTACTTCGCTGTCATAATACTCGCCTGTCACAGCTTGGCCAAACACATATTCAGGCAGTCTTAACCCGCCTGTATCTTGGGCTGAGACAAATTTTTTCAAAGGCAGAATTTTACCGCGCGGAATACCAGAAATATCACTTACTAAACATTCGACTTCAGTGATGGCCTGATCGCTTAGCCATTTTTTCATATCGAAAGTCATGTTTTCACCCATTTTCCAGAAAATTTCTGGAACTCCTCTTTTTAATTTAAATTTTGAGGCCTGCTGCAGTTTTATCGAGGGAAATCTTAGCAATACTGACAGCCTTATCGATATCCTCATGCTCAAAGGTCAGTGGCGGCGACATAATCATACCATCACGCACCGCCCGCATCATTAGCCCCCCAGCAATTGCATGATCACGGCACATCTCCCCAACATCACCAACCGGGTCAAACAACACCGGACCAGCCTTATCCTGTACTAATTCAATGGCAGCCAACATCCCAAAACTGCGCACCTCACCAACCAGCGGGTGCTCGCCAAGAGGGGCTAGCGCCTTAGCCAGATAGGGACCAGTATCATTGCGGATTTTTTCAACCAGATTTTCGTCTTCTATAATCGATAAATTAGCCAGCGCCACAGCAGCAGAAACCGGGTGGCCAGAATAGGTAAAGCCATGATAAAACTCGCCACCATCAGCAATAAGGCTATCCGCAACACGGCTCCCTACCATCACAGCTGACATTGGCATATAACCAGATGTTAGCCCCTTAGCCAGCGTCATCATATCAGGCGAAAGCCCATAATAATCACTAGCAAACCAATAGCCAGTGCGACCAAATCCAGTTATCACCTCATCAACGATGAATAAGATATCATGTGCACGGCAAATTTCTTCCACCTTATTCAGATAGCCAGCAGGCGGAATAATAACGCCCCCTGCCCCTTGAATTGGCTCAGCAATAAATGCGGCTACTTTATCTGCACCCATTTCAATGATTTTTTCTTCCAACCAACCAGCCGCCTCGGTGGCAAAATCATCTTCGGACAAATTACCTTGATACAGCATGCCATAGGGCGGCTTAATATGCACAAAGCCCGGCTCTTGGGCAGCTTGACCATGCATTGCCTTCATTCCGCCCATGCTAGCAGATAAAATTGTGCTCCCATGATAGCCATATTCGCGGCCAATTATAACACGCTTTTCCGGCTGACCCTGCAAAGCCCAGAAATGCCGGACCATCCGAATAATAGTATCATTCGCTTCAGAACCTGAATTGGCATAAAAAACATTATTCAGCCCATCAGGCGTTAGTGCCACAAGGCGCTCAGATAGCTCCGCAATAGGTTGGTTAGTAGTTTTGAAAAAATTGTTATAATAGGGAAGCTTAGCCATTTGCTGGCTGGCTGCATCAACCAATTTCTGTCGCCCATAGCCCACATTCACACACCATAACCCAGCCATCGCATCTAGGATCTGATGGCCATCAATATCGGTTATATAATGGCCGTCAGCATGGGTGATGACGCGCGCACCGTTCTTTCGTATACTGGCATAATCGGTAAAGGGCGCAAGATGATGACGCGCGTCCATTTCCTGCCAATGAGTGGTTTGATCAGATAATGTCATAGCCTGTTCCACATTTTTGTCAGTTGCTTCTCGCTTTTCCTATTATATGAGGCATGTCATGATGAAATATGCCATAATAGGGTTACCATAATAGGAATGCCGTAAGCGGGTGCTGGTTTGATCCGCATCTTTTGAAATCCCCTTTAATATATCACAGAATAGAAAAAATTTAGGCATAAAATCATTGCGCAAGCCTTCGGCCTTGAGGTTTAATACTCTGTTGCCAATCTATCCTGTGAGATGAACAAAAAGCTAAAGTCATACTATGCTGAACTCTATTTATGCTGATAATATTATCCCCTTGCCGAGAGAACAAATAGCCGGCACACATAACTGCGATGTGGCCATTATTGGTGGCGGGCTGACAGGGGTGACAGCAGCACTGCATCTAGCTGAGCATGGCTATGATGTTGTTTTGCTGGAAGGCGGGTCTATTGGCAGTGGTGGTTCTGGTCGCAATGGCGGACATTTATGTCAGGGCTGGCCGAATGATTTTCATCATATCAGCAAACAGCTAAATCCGCATGATGCGGCGCTGGCTTGGCAGGCTGGCATGGCAGCAGTTGATATTGTTTCTACCCGCATAAAAAAGCACAAAATCGACTGTGATCTGCAATTTGGCTACCTTAATGCGGCTTTGCATCCAGGTCAGATGAAAGCACTGCTAGAAATGCAGGAAGAATGGTCAAAACGTGGCTATACGCATTTTACTGCCCTTGAAGATAGCAGTGCCCTTGCCCCCCATATCAATAGCACTGCTTATTGCGGCGGATTATATGATGCAGGTTCTGGGCAAATCCAGCCTTTGAAATACTTAACAGGTCTAGCGTTAGCCGCACGCAAAGCTGGCGCGCAGATTTTTGAGGAAAGCCATGTAACCCATATTGAAAAAGGCGCCACGAAAACCCTTCACATAGATGGTGGGCATCAGCTTAACGCGAACAAGGTTCTGTTATGCGGAAATGCATATTTGTCACAAATTGACTTAACACAAATAGGCCTGCCAGAGATGCAGAGCCGCCTTGCAAAGGTTACTTCTTCGGTTTTGGCAACCAAACCTTTGTCCGAAAATATGGTTCGGCATATTCTGCCTAGCCGCGCTACAGTTGCAGATTGTAATACAGCGCTGAATTATTTCCGTATTGACAGGGATAATCGTATGATATTTGGCGGTCGTGCTAGCTATACAAATATAAATCTTGGCAATGTTGAAACAGATTTGCGGCAGCGTATGTGCAAGATATTTCCCGTTTTAGACACTGCTGAAACAGAGCGTGTCTGGTCTGGCCAGATCGGCATTACAGTCAACCGTATTCCACATTTTGGGCGCACAGATGATGATATTTATTTTGTGCAAGGGTTTTCCGGTCATGGGGTAGCCTTAACCGGCCTAGCTGGCACAATATTGGCAGATGCAGTTATGGGCGATGCAGAGCGGTTTGATGTCATGCAGTCCCTGCGCCATTTACCTTTTCCCGGCGGTATTTTTCGCACACCAGCGCTTGCCCTTGGCATGGCGTGGTACAAGTTACGCGATCGCTTAAAGCTATAAGAAAATGAATTATTAAGGGCTATAAGCGGCCAACAGGGCGCTGCAATGCTCCTTTTTGCTTCGCCAGTACAGCTAGCCAATCATAGGCCACACTTGCTGCCGCAATAGCGGTTATTTCGGCATGGTCATAAGCTGGAGCCACTTCGACAACATCCATTCCAATCAGCTTTAGCGGCGCTAACCCGCGCACAAATTCTAGTCCCTGCCAGCTGGCCAAGCCCCCTGCTACGGGTGTACCAGTTCCAGGCGCAAAGGCAGGGTCCAACCCATCAATATCAAAAGACAGATAGACCGGGCTATCCGCAGCACGCTGGCAGACTATATCAACAGCCGCATCAATACCGTTTCGGTGTATCCATGGGCTAGTTAGAATTTCAAAGCCATGATCACTATCATTATAGGACCGCAAACCAACTTGTGTGGATGCACTAACATCAATGATACCCTCAGAAGCGGCCCGCGCAAACATCGTTCCATGATCTAGACGGGTGCCATCATCTGGCCAGGTATCACAATGGGCATCGAACTGCACAAGCGCCACTGGCCCATATTTCTTGGCATGCGCCTTTAATAGCGGATAGCTAACTGAATGATCGCCGCCAAAACTCAACATCTTAACACCAGCTTCTAGCAACAGGCACGCATGGCTTTCAATGGCAGAAAAAATTCCATCCGGGTGATGGGGGTCAAGATAACAGTCGCCATAGTCAATAACGCTGAGATGCTCAAAGGGGTCAAAGCCAAACGGAAAATGCTTTAGCTCAGCAAGCTGGGTTGAGCTTGCACGAATAGCCCGCGGGCCCATCCGGCATCCCGGCCGGTTGGTTACCGCACCATCAAATGGAATGCCGCTAACCACAACATCAACGCCGTCAAGAGAGCGGCTATAACGGCGGCGCGCAAAACTAAGCGCACCAGCATAGGTCATCTCATGCCAATTCTCGCGGCTATCTGTTGCTAGGAAAGCCTGATCACCTGATTTAGGGTCTGTCATGCTGGTCTCCTCAAATTTCTTACTCTAGGCATTTATCCGCCTCTTGCAATTCGCCGCCGCATCACAAAAGCAGCCACTGTAACACTTACCGCAACCAGTGCTATCATAATACTGGCCAGCGCATTTATTTCTGGTGTCACCCCAAGGCGCACTTTCGAAAACACCACAATAGGCAGGGTCGAACTACCCGGTCCACTAACAAAGCTGGCAATCACCAAATCATCAAAACTTAAGGTAAAAGCTAACAGCCAAGCGGCCACAACTGCAGGCACAATGACGGGCAAGGTAATAGATAAAAACACAAAAGGCTGGCGCGCGCCAAGATCGTAAGCTGCCTCTTCAATGGATTTATCAAAATCGCGCAAGCGTGCTTGTATCACTACAGCAGCAAAACACATCCCAAAGGTTGCATGCGCGATAATAATCGTGTCTATCCCGCGCCCCGCAGGCCAACCAAATGTTGCTTCCATCCCAATAAACAGCAGCAGCAGTGACAATCCCGTTACCACTTCTGGCATTACCAAAGGCGCACTAGATAGCCCGCTTAATATCAAACGGCCACGAAAATTACCAAATCTGACAAAGGCAACAGCGATCAACAGGCCAAAAAATGTTGCAAGTGTTGCCGCCCAAAAGGCAATGAATAAGGATAGCCCAAACGCATTTAATAATTGCTCATTGGTTAGCAAGCTAGCATACCATTTTGCTGAAAACCCTGCCCAAACCGAAACCAATTTGCCAGCATTGAAGCTAAAAGCGACCATCACCGCCATAGGCACATATAAAATGCCAAATCCTAGGATACCAAGGCATAGAACAGGAAAACTAATGCGCCCCATCACCGCGCTCCTGTCTCTTTTTCGTGCTTATCATCCACGCGCCCATCTTGATAGCGCGCATAAATAATTGGCACTGTCAAAATAGCCAAAAGAAGCATGGCAATAGCCGCTGCCACAGGCCAGTCACGGTTGCGGAAAAATTCTGTCCAAAGCACCTTGCCCATCATCAGCTGGTCAGGCCCGCCTAGTAAAGCTGGGATAACAAACTCACCCACTGCTGGAATAAAAACCAGCAAACAACCTGCTATAACACCGGGTAAGGTCAGGGGAAAAATCACTGTCCAGAATATTTGTACGCCTGATGCGCCTAAATCTGTTGCTGCCTCTATCAGATCATCATCCAAACGCACCATCACCGCATAGAGAGGTAGAATCATCAAAGGCAGATAGGTAAGCACCATCCCCATATAAATGGAAAAATCAGTTTGCATCATGCGTATTGGCGCCTCTATTACACCCAGCCACATCAACATCCCGTTAATAAAACCATTTGGGTTCAACAACCCGATAAGCGCATAAATGCGGAGCAAACTTGATGTCCAGAATGGCAGCATGACCATCACCAACAAAAAAACGCGCCATTTAGGGGTGCTACGGGCAATCCACCATGCCATTGGATAGGCAAAAAGTAAGCAGACAAGGGTGGAAAAAAATGCCAGTCTTATACTATTGAAAGCAGGTCCGATATAATCCTGCCAATAGCGTGCAAGAAGACCATAATTATCAAGCGTAAAATTGGTGAAAAAACCGCCTTCATCAAAGCCCCATAAAGGGGCATAAGGGGGGATAGAGCGCTGCGCGACGCTAAAAGATACCTGCAAGGTTTCCAGTAAGGGCAGCATAAAGAATACCGCTAGCCACAATAGCGGCCCTAGCACCACAAGGCGGCGTCCAGTACTGCCGGCTAATTTAGCTAATATGGAATGGCGTTGCGGCATCCACCTACCCCTCCAATATAATCACATCGCTAGGGTCAAACTGGATAAACCCAGCCTCTTCCCATGTCAGCGGTTGGGTTGTGCGGCGGCTCTGCTGTTGCTGCAATTTGAACATTTGCCCGTTAGCGGCCTTCACACGGTAATTGGAGGCCACGCCTAGATAGGCCAGATCCTCAACAACAACTGGAATTTCATTAATTTTGCCTGTTGCTGTTGCAGATAAGCTGATTTTTTCTGGACGGATAGCCAACGTCACCTTATCGCCAACAGCGAGTTTGCTCTGCTTCCTGTTCTGGGTATCTATAGCGGCCGTGATAGGCGGCACACTATCAATCTCGATACTGCCTTTACCAGCCTTTGTAATAAGGCCTTCAACAAAGCTAATCATGCCTAGAAAATCGGCAACAAAAATATTTGCGGGCCGCTCATACAGATGGCGCGGACTAGCAACCTGCACCAAACGGCCTTTATCCATAATGCCGATACGCCCCGCTAGCGTCATCGCTTCTTCTTGATCATGGGTAACCACCATAAAAGTGGTTCCCAATGTTTCTTGAATATCTACGAGCTCAAACTGGGTATCCTCACGCAGTTTTTTATCCAATGCGGCAAGCGGCTCATCTAGTAGCAACAATTTTGGCTGACGCGCCAGCGCCCGGGCTAGCGCCACTCTCTGGCGTTGCCCACCTGACAACTGGTTGGGTTTGCGGTCCTCATACCCCTGCAAGCGCACAAGCTTTAACAGGGCTTCAATACGCCCGTTAAGAGATTGCCCGCGCATGCCTGCACGCCGCAATCCATAGCCGATATTGCCTGCCACATTCATATGCGGAAACAGGGCATAATTCTGAAACATAATATTAACGGGGCGATCCGCAGGCGCAACACCTGCCATATTCTGGCCATCAATCTCGATACGTCCTGCGCTTGGCTGCTCAAACCCGGCAAGCATTCGCAGCAGCGTACTCTTCCCGCAACCAGATGCCCCCAAGAGGCAGAATAATTCTCCCTTTTCGATATCTAGCGTTAGATCATCAACCGCTAGCACATCGCCGAATCTTTTGGTTAGCGCATTTAATCGGATGAAAGGTGCCATTTTTAAATCAAATAGTTGTCCAAAATCATTAGCCTAATATTAAGGCTGGTATATTCGGCCTGGTATATTAGGCCTGGTATATTCGGGCTGGTATATTCGGGCTGGTGAAATGAAAAGCGCCTCTATCTTAACTTTGATAAAGACAGAGGCACTCCACTTTGTTCCTGCGGCAAACATCACCTGCCAAACTCTTCTGCCAAACTCTTCTGCCAAACTCTTCTGCCAGACTCTTCTGCCAGACTCTTCTGCCAGACTAGCCACCTGATGAGAAACGTGACCAAACGCGGTTTACTACACGGTCAAGCCTTGCATCATAAACTGGCACAACAAACAGCTTTTTCTGGCTTTCTGCTGTAGGATAAATGCCTGGATGTTCCAGAATTTCAGGATCGATTGAGGCTTTAGCAGCTTGGTTGCCACTTGCATACCAGACATAGTTCACATTATTTGCAGCCACGTCTGCGCGCATCATATAATCAATGAATTTATAAGCATTATCGACATTTTTAGCATCTGCCGGTATCGCCATTAAATCAAACCAGAGATTGGTGCCCTCGCTAGGGATATAATAATCGATAACATGCCCATTATTGGCTTCCTCAGCTCTGTATGCTGCCTGAAACGCATCACCTGACCACATGATGGCAGCACAAATATCACCATTTGCAATATCATTAATGGACTGGCTAGAATGGATATATCGCAAATGAGGCCGCACTGCGTTTAGAACCTCGCCTGCTTTTTCAAATAATTTTGGGTCTGTTGTATCACCAGCACCGCCCTGATAAGCAACCACATTTGGCAACACATCAGTTGGGGCATCCAAAATGGCAATCCCACAATCAGCAAGCTTTGCCGCATTAGCGGGATCAAGGATTAAGTCCCAGCTATCTGTTGGCGCATTATCGCCTAGCCGTTCGCGAACCATATCCACATTATAGGCAATACCAGTTGTACCCCACATATAGACGACGCCTGCATTGCGTGCTTCCATTTGCGCATCAGCCAGACCTTGCACCTGCCGGTCCTGATTACCAATATTGGCAAGCCGCGCGAGGTCAATATCCGCATAAACGCCCGCTTCCCGGCCGCGAGCTAGAAAATCCCCTGTTGGAACAACCAAATCATATCCTGATGAGCCAGCCATCATTTTGGCTTCCAATACTTCGTTTGAGTCATAAACATCATAGGTTACCGAAATACCTGTTTCTGCCTCAAAATTAGCGATGGTGTCTTCGGCAATATAATCTGACCAATTATAAATATTTAATTGCCCTTCCGCATAGGCAATGTTGCTCGCCAAAATGGCTATAGTTGCGTATTTTATTGTGGGTTTCATATTGCCCTCTCATCTAAAAAAGGTTGTTTGGTTCAAATATCACTGCGTCAGGACAGCGCTGAAGCTGACCCGATATCAATTAAAATACCATACGCGTCTATGAAAAAATAGAAAAGCCAAATCAAAATATGCCTAAGATGTCTAGTCTCCTAAAATGTCTAGCCTATAGCGTTTGGATAGGGCTTTTATGCCTGATCAAGATAGGATTTATACTCAAAGGCTGAAATATCGCTGGCAAAGCGGCGCATTTCTTGTGCTTTACAGTCAAGCAACATCTGGCGAAAAACATTGGGTAGCAATTCTTTAAAAATCGGGCCTTTAGCAAAGGCGTCATGTGCAGACTGCCAGCTTGCCGGCAATGCTGGTAATTCAGCATGATAGGCACTACCGATATGCGGCGGCGGCGGCAACTCACGTTTTTCAAGCCCTGCAAGTACCCCTGCCAAAATAGCCGCCAGCACCAGATAGGGGTTGGTATCAGCACCAGCGACCCGATGTTCAATACGCCGCTGGCTAGATGGGCCTAGCGGTACCCTAAGGGCGGTAGTACGGTTCTCATACCCCCAACAAGCAGCAATGGGGGCATGCTGTTCAATAGCAAAACGGCGATAGGAGTTTTGATGCGGCGCAAAGATCAGCATGCTCTCTGGCATCACTGCCAATAATCCAGCCAGCGCATGACGCATAGCCTCACTGCCCTCCTCCCCCCCATCATCAAAGATATTCTGCCCCTTTTCATCCAGAATGCTTAAATGAACATGCATGCCATTACCTGGACGTTCCGCATAGGGCTTTGCCATAAAGCTAGCAGCCAGCCCATATTTACGTGCCACACCTTTGGCTATCTGTTTAAATAGCATCGCATCATCAGCTACTTTCAAACAATCAGGACCATGCAGCAGATTAATCTCAAACTGCCCAGACCCAGCCTCACTTATAGCCGCATCAGCAGCAACATCCTGCTGCGCACAGCAATCGTAGATTTCGCTAATTAACCTGTCATGGTCTGCTAAATCTTCCATCGAAAGCACGCCTTCGCGTAAATTAGCAGCACCGGTTAGGGGCGAAGCTGGCGTTTCTGGCCTCCCACTATCATGCAAGGTTGGGAGGCTTAAATAAAATTCCATTTCGAAGGCGGCTACAGGATAGAGATTGCGCATTGCGAATTTATCTAAAATTGACGCTAGAAGATTGCGCGGACAGCCATCAAAAGGACGGCCATCATTATAGGTAAGGCTAAGCGGCACCATCGCAGCATTGCGGTCTGTCCAGCGCATTGGCAACGGCCCACGCCCCGTCCACTGACTACCGCCATCTGCATCACCACTTTCAAAAACCCAATGGCTATTTTCAATATCACGCCCCCAAATATCCACATTTGTCGTGGATAAAGGGATGCGCACGCCGCCCTTGATAGCCTTATCCAATTGCGAAAGAGGCAGGCGTTTGCCCCGCATAACGCCATTAATGTCAAAGATAACTGCACGTATATTGTCAATATCTGGATGGGTATCAAGCCATTTGGCGGTATCAAAATTCTGCATGAAAAGATCCCTAAAAAACAGCCAAAATATTAGCCTGAAACACAAGTAATCGACAAGTAAATTCACCTAGCTTACCGGCCATGCTAAAATAGCAAATAATATTTATGAGGCGTGCCTGGCATCTCTTAATTAGCGAACAAACTAAAGACTTTCAAAGTGCAGATGTATTTGCTATAACCCTGCTTCAGGAACTATCATCCTTTTTAGAAGTTCTTATCGCGGCGTTTGTGTAGTGGTAAGACCCCAGCCTTCCAAGCTGGAGACGCGGGTTCGATTCCCGCACGCCGCTCCATTTAAATTTTGCAACGCCTTGAATTTAATTAGATATCCCCGTTGCTGAGATTTTTGATCCCCTATTTGATCTCCAATTTATTATACTTGAGGCGGGCACACTGCCACTAGTTGCCAGCGCTTACATTGTTTGCCAGATGTTATTTTCCATCCCCCTCTGGCTGCCATCAATCCACGCGATTGACTGCCCTAGCAGACAGCCTAAATATATTCGCTTTAAGTCTGGACCGCCAAAGGCAAGGCTAGATATATTCTTCAAAATTTTGCCCGAGGGTATATCTAGATGCGCCTTGGTCAGCGCATTTTTCTGATATGCTACTTCGGTTTGTTCTATATGCTCAGCCGGACAATCCTCTAGCAGGATTTCGTAATCGCCATCTGGTGCCACCTTCAAAATTCGGTTCGATACGATAGACGTAACCCAGATAGACCCGCTCGCATCAAAGGTCAGCCCATCTGGATAGGTGCCAGCCCCAAATTGGGTGAGGGTCACACGGTTGCTAAGATCGCCATTTTGGGCCACATCAAAGCTGGTCAGGCGCCTTGCAAAGGTTTCATTTACATAGATTTTTTGGCTTGCATGGTGATAGACACATTCATTTGCAAACCCAAGCCCATCTGCCACAATCCGCGCGCCCTTATCATCGATTAGTACCATAAAACCATCATCGCATTTTGCATGGCAACTTAGATGTCTGGGAATTTTACGGGTGCTAATAGTCACCCAGATTCGCCCCAGAATATCAACATGCACATAATTTGTTGGCGGCAAAGCATCTCCGTCCACCTCTGTTAAGATAGGCGTTAGGTTGCCATCACGAGCCAGTCTAAACACCCCGCCTTCTGCATCCCCTAGATGAGTGACAAGCCAGCTGCCATCGGGTTGCAGCGCAAGGCCGTTAGTCTTGGGTTTGAATTCAGTGTTGGCAAGAATAGTGGTCTGGCGGCCATCTGGTTTGATCACGGTAACACCGCCCCGCCAATCCGCCACATGCACACTGCCATCTGGATGGGTTTGCACACATTCTGGGCGATGCAGCTCCGAGCCGATAAAGGTTAATTTAGTTAAATCTATTTGGGAGGTCATCTTCTATATCTCCGCATATATCTGCCTATCTACGCCCCTTATAGTTTAAGCAAGTTTGCTGCGGTTTGCGCCCCTAAAATTCACACCCCCTTAAGGGTAGGTATTTTATGTCGTTATCCCTTTTATATTCATTTTTTTAAAAAGGGGGTTGCGGGTGATGCGATACCCACATTTTCTGACCCTAATAGTAACGCTTAGTCTGATAGCTGGAACCAGTACTGCCGTTGCTAGTGATGCCGATTTCTATCGCCAGAAAGCAGAAGCTGCCTTTGCGGGGCAGCGTTATTTGCAAGCTGCCAGCTATGCAAGCCAAGTTTTAGCAGAAAAAGGCTCTGATAAGCGCATGCATATTTTACTGGTGCGCGCGTCTGATAAAATGGGGGCGAGCCGCCAGCATGTCTCCGATTTATATCAGCAAGCTTTGAAAAATTATCCCTCTGACGCTAACTTACTTGCCTTTGCGGCTGAATTTTATAGCCGTTTAGGCTATCAGAATTATGCCCTAAAACTGGCAAGCATATTTGACAAATCTTGTGCCTTTAACTGCCCCAAAATGCCTAACCAGAGTAAAACTGCGCGCTAGAGGCTAGAACAATAATCACTTCATAGTTGCCAGCACGTCTAAATGAGCGGCAACGCTTTGTTCAAGTCCTTGCAAATCATACCCCCCTTCAAGCAAGCTGAGCAACCCGCCTGCGCGCGTCTGCTGGGCTAGGGCGACGATATCTTGTGTTAGAGCGGCAAAGTCTTCCGCTTCGATGTTTAAACCGCCAAGTGGGTCGCGGCTATGTGCATCAAACCCTGCTGAAATAATAATTAAATCGCATCTAGCCGCAGCAATAAAGGGCAGCAATTCCTCGCGCCAGCCAGCTAGAAATTCCGCCCCTGCCGTACCTTCAGCCAGCGGCAGATTCCGGATATTATCAAATGCACCTCGCTCCTCGGTCGCGCCTGTACCAGGATATAGCGGCATCTGGTGTGAGGAGGCATAAAACAAATCTGGCTCATGCCAGAAGGCAGCCTGCGTCCCATTACCATGATGCACATCAAAATCCAGTACCCCCACGCGTTTTGCGTCCCATTTTTTCATCGCATGACAGGCGGCAATCGCGGCATTAGAAAACAAACAAAAACCCATCGCCCGTTCTGGCTCGGCATGATGACCGGGCGGGCGCATAGCACTAAACACAGCACGCTCTTGCCCCGACATTACCTTATCAACACCAAGCAAAGCCGCCCCTGCCCCGCGTAAAGCTGCTTCTAGACTATCCGGCCCAGCATAGGTATCCCCATCTAATTGAACCAGCCTTCCATCTGCAAAATCATGCCCATCAAGCATATCAAAAATCATATCCAGATAGCGCGCACTATGCACCAACGCCAACGCATCACGGCTGGCAGCTGGGGCATCTTCCACAGACAGGCCAGATTTTTGTATAGCGGCTGTGACGGCTTCATAACGCTCCACCCGTTCTGGATGACCAGCAGGCGTTTGATGACGACCAGCACTTTCATCGGTTAGAATTATTGCCATAAATGCCCTCCTGATTTAGCAAAGGTTAAAGTGAACCTAAATTTAGGCGCTTTCGCAAGCGAGCAATTGATTCTGTCTGGCAGCGGATAAAAAGATTTCCAACTCTTTCCGCGGCTAATTTTTGCAAAAAAAACAGGCTTTTACTGTGATCATCATCTATTTTTGAATAGATTTTAATCATTTTATAAATCAATTGCACATTTTTTAGACAAATATCTGTAATTTGGATGTTTTTTCATCCTTGTCTGGCGGCGCAAAGCCGGATGAATAGACTAGCGAAAATTTTGACCGCGTGAATTAGCTTTGGGGAGTATTATGTCAAACGCAGTAAAAGGAATTATGGCAACCATCGGCCTTATCATTTGGCCGGGTCTGGCTTTTGCAAATGTGGATTCAGGCGACACCGCTTGGATTTTAACAGCCACCGCATTGGTGTTATTTATGACATTGCCGGGATTGGCTCTGTTTTATGCCGGGCTGGTGCAGCCTAAAAATATTGTATCCGTATTGATGCATCATTTTGCGATTGCCTGTCTTATGTCAGTATTATGGGTGGTTGCTGGCTATTCTCTCGCCTTTTCAGGCGACGGTGCTTATTTAGGCGATTTAGGCAATCTATTTATGTCTGCGATAACCATCGACAGCCTGTCTGGAACCATTCCAGAAAGCTTATTTGGGGCGTTTCAGATGACGTTCGCAGTGATTACCCCTGCATTGATTATTGGGGCCTATGTTGAGCGTATTCGTTTTTCTGCTGTTCTGATATTCTCTGGGCTGTGGTTGCTTGTGGTTTATGCACCAGTGACCCATTGGGTTTGGGGCGGCGGCTTTATGGCGGCGATGGGTGTCATGGATTTTGCTGGCGGCATCGTCGTTCACGCAACCGCTGGTACAGCAGCGCTGGTCGCAGCTGTGGTGATCGGGCGTCGCCGCAATTTCCCAGCTGGCGTTCAGCCGCCACATAGCCCTGTTCTGACTATGATCGGCGCGTGTATGTTGTGGGTAGGCTGGTTTGGCTTTAATGGCGGCTCGGCCCTTGCGGCTGGTCAAGGTGCAGCAATGGCCTTGCTGGTAACACATATTTCAGCTGCAGTAGCCTCTCTTGTATGGATGGTTATCGAATGGAAGAAGTTTGGGCGTCCATCTCTTGTTGGTATCGCAACTGGCATGGTTGCGGGTCTAGCAACTGTAACACCTGCTTCTGGTTTTATTGGCGTGCCTGGCGGCATTATCCTTGGCCTAGCAGGGGGTTATTTCTGTTATATTGCTGTGGATGTTATCCGCAACCGGTTAAAAATTGATGATAGCTTAGATGTTTTTGCTGTGCATGGTGTTGGCGGTATTCTGGGCAGCTTGCTAGTTGCCGTTTTGGCAACTGACACGTTCTCAGGGCTTGGCCTAGCCGAAGGGATGAGCGTGGCCTCACAGCTTTCTGTACAAGCAATAAGCGTAGGTATTACCGTTATCTGGACGGCTATTGCGAGCTATGTGATTTTAAAAATCGCTGGTGTCTTTGGGGGCCTGCGCGTTACAGATGATGAAGAGGTTGAAGGCCTTGATATCGCCCAGCATGGGGAGCGCGGCTATCATAATAGCTAAGGCTTACAGGCTATAAAACAACAAATAAACGCCCTGTTCTACATCGTTAGGATAGGGCGTTTTGCCATTCTGCTATCACGTGGCTATCTGCCTCTGCCTCTGTTTCTGCCTCTGTTTCTGCATGCAACTCGCCTAAATCAGCCTTATCAAGGTAACAAGATAGCGCCCATACCGCCATTGCACGCAAGCGCTCATCCCTATGGTCAAGATAGGGTTTAATCAGCGGCACAAGACTAGGCTGGCCTGCATTACCTGCGGCTATCAACACGTTACGCATAAAACGTAAATAGCCCGTACGCTTGACTGGCGTTTTAGAAAAGAACCTGCGAAATGTACTATCATCAAAGCTAAGCAAAAATGACAAATCTGGTAAGGGTTTATCACCAGAAGCAAGTTTGATATCGCTGGAGGCAGCTGCAAACTTATTCCACGGACAAACAGCTAGACAATCATCACAGCCAAAGACCCGGTTTTGCATCGGCGCCCTAAATTCTAGCGGAATATGCCCATCAAATTCGATGGTAAGATAGGATATACAACGCCGCGCATCTAGCTTGTAGGGTGCAGGGAATGCATTAGTTGGACAAATATCAAGACAAGCGGTGCAACTGCCACAATTATCTTTCTCTGATGTATCAGGCTCCAATGTGCCACTTGTCAGTATCGTTCCAAGAAACAACCATGAACCAAACTCGCGCGACACCAGATTGGTATGTTTACCCTGCCATCCCAAACCAGCGCGGGCGGCAAGTGGCTTTTCCATCAAAGGAGCTGTATCGACAAAGATTTTCACCTGCCAGCCAGATTTTGCATGTAATTGAGACGCAATTTGCTTTAGCCGGCCTTTCAATACCTCATGATAGTCCCGTCCGCGTGCATAAACAGATATATTGGCTTTTTGCCGATGTTCCAGCGTCTCTAGCGGATTATGATCAGGGCCATAATTGCAGCCAAAAATAATAGCTGTTTGCGCCTCCTGCCACATAGCTTGGGGCGTATAGCGGCGCTGTCGTGTTTCTTCTAGCCAGCCCATTTCCCCATGATGGCCAGCATCAACAAATGCATCCAGACCTGCACCAACATCCACAGGTAAGCGTGCATCTGTTATCTGACAACTCTCAAAGCCATATTTGCGGCCACGCGCCGCTATCCAGCTCTTTAGTTCTGCAGACATATTATCTGTTGCCATTTTTTTATCGCCGTTTTTCATTAAAGCGGATCGATATCTCCGCGCGCCTGCTGGGCATCAAAATCTGCTGCAAAATCTGCTAATTGACCCTGTGCAATAGCCTGACGCAAACCTGCCATTAAATCCTGATAATAATTCAGATTATGCCAAGTGAGGAGCATTAAGCCTTGAATTTCATCTGCTTTGAATAGGTGATGTAAATATGCACGGCTGAACTTAGTGCAAGCAGGGCAACTGCATGCGCTATCAAGGGGGCGTGTATCCTCAGCGTGGCGGGCATTACGTATATTCACAGCGCCTCTGCGGGTAAAACCTTGTGCCGTGCGCCCAGAGCGTGTTGGCAACACGCAATCAAACATATCTACCCCCCGCATAACCGCCCCAACAATATCGCTAGGCTTGCCAACCCCCATCAAATAGCGTGGCTTATCTTCCGGCATCATTGGGGTAGTAAAATCAAGCGTCTGAAACATTAATTCCTGCCCCTCACCCACAGCCAGCCCGCCAATAGCATAACCTTCAAATCCAATATCGGTCAGCTGGTTAACAGATTTCTGGCGCAAATCTTCAAAGACAGAACCTTGCACAATGCCAAATTGCCCATAGCCCGTGCGGGCAACAAAGGCATTGCGTGATCGCTTCGCCCAGCGCATGGATAGCGCCATGCTCTCTTCTGCTTCTTCTTTGGTACAGGGATAGGGGGTGCATTCATCAAAGGCCATTGTGATGGTGGCATCCAGCTTATGTTGTATTTCGGTTGAACTTTCAGGCGTCAGTTTATAACGGCTTCCATCAAGATGGGATTTAAACGTAACCCCCTCTTCGTCAATTTTACGAAGCGGACCTAACGACATCACCTGAAACCCACCAGAATCAGTTAGAAGCGGGCCATCCCAGCCCATCAATTTGCGAACTCCCCCTAGTTTTTCAATCCGGTCTGCACCTGGACGCAACATCAAATGATAGGTGTTTGATAAAATAATTTGAGCACCAGTTTCAGCCACCTGCCATGGCATCATCGCCTTTACAGATGCAGCCGTGCCAACCGGCATAAATACAGGCGTATCAACGGCCCCCCATGCGGTTTGCACAACGCCCCGCCGCGCCTTGCCATCAGTTGCCTGAATAGTGAAATTAAATTCTGGGCGTTTATCTGTCATAGATTCAGGCTCCGGTTCATTAGCATTTATTTCTGCTGATTATCAGAGGCTGCTTTGTGCATACAGCTAAGCAAGCACGCATCCCCATAGCTGAAAAAGCGATAGCCCTGTTCTATAGCATAGCGATAAGCAGACAGAATCTGTTTGTGGCCAGAAAAGGCGCTGACCAGCATAAGCAAGGTTGAGCGCGGCAAATGAAAATTGGTAAGGAGCATATCTACCACGCCAAACTGATAGCCCGGCGTGATGAAAATATCTGTCTCACCCGTAAAAGGCAGAAGCTCACCATGTGCTTGATAAGCAGCTTCTAGAATCCGCAAACTGGTAGTACCCACACAAATGATGCGCCCACCCCTTGCTTTTGTTTGCTTAATAGAAGTCACAACCTCAGCGCTAACCTCGCCCCATTCAGAATGCATTTGATGCGCATGGATAGCTTCAACCTTAACAGGCAAAAACGTACCTGCCCCGACATGCAAAGTAACCTCGCTAAAACAAACACCTTTTTCTATTAAACGCTGTTTCAACCCTTCGGTGAAATGCAATCCAGCTGTGGGGGCGGCAACCGCACCAGTATGCTGAGCAAAAACAGTCTGATAGTCTTGTTTATCTGCGTCATCAGGGCCGTCATGACGCTTGATATAGGGCGGCAAAGGCATTGCGCCAACAGCCTCAATAGCCGCATCTAATGCTGTACCAGAACGATTAAAGCGCAGATTAACCGCACCATCCTCTAGCTTTTCCGTCACCTCAGCAGACAAACCCTCCTCAAACGCAATCATAGTACCGGGAGTGCATTTTTTAGCTGGTTTAGCAAAAGCCTGCCAACTATCGCTAGCTTCGCGCTTATGCAGGGTGAAACGGATGCGTCCCTCCCCCTTGCGCCCCGTTAACTGAGCAGGAATAACGCGGGTATTATTCACAACCAGCAAATCGCCTGCACGCAATAAATCCGGTAAATCAGCAATTAAATGGTCAGTGAAACTATCGCCCTGTGGATAGAGCAGACGCGCAGACTCCCGCGGGTCAGCAGGTTTCTGGGCAATTGCCTCAGCTGGCAATTCAAAGTCAAAATCAGAAAGCTTATCAAGCATGAGAACCACTAAAGAAGAAGGGCTAGAAAATCTGTATAACGCCAGCCACGGCGCCAGCTTCATCGGTAACCACTAGACATTGAATTCTAGCTTCTGTCATCAGCTCTTCAGCTGCCCCTAATGGCATATCAGATGGAATAGTCTGCGGTGCAGGGTTCATAACCTGACCTGCTTTCGTATCTGAAAGGCTTCCCCCTTCAACCAGCATTCGCCGCAAGTCACCATCTGTAATAATACCTTGCAACTTATCAGGCGCCCCTATCAGCGCCAACCCCAAACGCCCTTCGGTCATTTTCAAGATAACATCTGTCATCGGCATATCTGCGCTAGCAAAGGGCAATTCGTGTGTGCGCATCACATCGCCCACCGTATTTAATAGCTTTTTACCAAGCTTACCGCCTGGATGGGTAGCCGCAAAATCAACCGATTGGAACCCTCTCTCACGCATCAACAATATAGCAAGCGCATCTCCTAATACCAAAGTAGTCAGGGTGGAAGTGGTTGGCGCCAAATTCAACGGACAGGCCTCTTTATCCACTGCCGCATCTAGACATATAGACGCTGCTTTACCAAGCGATGAAACTACCTGTCCAACAATCGCGATAATCTTCACCTCTAGTCGCCGCAAAGCAGGCAGCAGGCGCACAATTTCTTCTGTCTCGCCTGAATAAGAGATAAGGATCATCACATCACCCTTGCGAACGATGCCAAGATCGCCATGCATGGCCTCAGCCGGATGCAGAAATACAGATGGAGTACCTGTTGAGGATAAGGTTGCAGATATCTTGCGCCCTACTAGACCGGACTTTCCCATACCACAAACAATAACACTGCCCTGTGCAGATAAAATCATATCCCGCGCTTGTTGCAGAGACCTATCGCACCGCCCGTGCAAATCGCGTAACGCGGCTTGATACACATCAAACATGGTCGTCAGGATTTCATCTGCTTTATCTGCCATCGCTTCTCACTCTCTGTATTATGCACGCCAAATAAGGGGTGCCCCCAAACTTGTATACCCTTGCTTGTTATCTAGCAGGAACAGCAAAAAAAGGCGAATATTTTAAGGCTAATGCCTGTCTGTCAGCACAGCTTCGGCGCGTTCCAAATCTTCTGGTCGATTAACATTCAAAAACGGGTCCGGCTTATCATCAAAATCTATAATAGCGGTTGTATAATGGGCGGTAAAATCATCTATCTTGCGCAAACCATCTTCTGTCAACGCAGCACGCAGATGCCCCCTCAGAGAAACTGGCCATAAGCCAAAGACAGGATGGCGTTGCCCGTTCGATCTCGCTTGGGCCAATGCCGCCTTTTGTTTGTTCATCCCCATAGCCAGCCTTTGCGCTAGGTCAGCTGGAATAAAAGGGGCGTCTGTTGCACAAGATAAAAGATAGGCAATATCCGCGTGATGTTCTGCTAAATAATCAAGGCAAGCTAAGATACCGGCTAATGGGCCAGGATAGCCATCAATATTATCTGGAATAATTGGCAGCCCAGCCTCTTGATACAAACCAGCATCCCCATTTACATTAAGCAACCGGATAGTATGTTGGGATGTAGCTGATAATTGCCAATCTAGAACGGTGCGCCCGCCAACCTTTAGCATGGCTTTTGCCTTGCCGCCCATGCGCCGTGCTAGCCCGCCTGCCAAAAACCCTACTGCAATGTCATTTTGCTCATGCATGTTGTGCGCTAGCTCTATCTAGTTTGATCATAAAAAGCACGCTGGGCAGAAGCTTTTTCAGACAAATTATTGGCATCTTCGGCATTGTCGGTGTGGTCAAAAATGATCCTCTGCGTGCCAGAAAGGGCAATAAAACGGCTTCCTCTTGCACGGCCTATAAGGGTTAGGCCAGCCTGCTGAGCAAGCTCCACTCCTTTTTGGGTAAAACCAGATCTAGAGACTAGAATTGGTATTCCCATCAACACAGTTTTAATGACCATCTCGCTGGTTAGCCTGCCAGTCGTGTAAAAAATCTTATCATGGCCAGAAATATTGTTTAAAAACATATGCCCTGCAATTTTATCTACCGCATTATGGCGACCAATATCCTCTATATAGACAAGCGGACGTTCCGGCGCACATAACACACATCCATGTATAGCCCCCGCCTTTAGATACAGGCTAGGCACAGTATTGATCTGTTTGGATAGTGTTATGAGTTGGCTTGTCGAAAGCTGGGTGTCAGGGTCTAGGGATACTGTCTCAAACCTTTCCATAATATCGCCAAACACAGTGCCTTGCGCACAGCCGCTGGTGCGTATTTTCTTTTGCAATTTGGCTTCATAATCGGTTTCATGGGCAGTCCGGACAACCACCACATCAATTTCATCATCATAATCAATGCCAGTTATGACATCGCCGCGCTTTAGCATATTTTGGTTAAACAAAAACCCAGCTGCCATTTCCTTCGGCCTATCACCAAGCGTCATGGCTGTAATAACTTCCTGACGGTTCAGGTAGATAGTCAACGGACGTTCTTGCACCACAGGCAGGCTTATAGGCTGACCTTGTGCATCTAGACCTTGCAAATTAGCCGTCAGGCCATCTGCGTCTGGTTCAGGAGCAATATCAAAGCCGCTCATCGCTGAATTTCCTTTAAAAACTTTTCTTATTTTGTGTCTATACGCTCTCCCACCCTAACAGCCCACCCTATCAGATGGCTAGCAGAGAAGCTAATAACAAGTCCAAAGCTTGGCTGGTTTGCGTAAAACACCATAGTTCTATATGTTCGAATAGATAAAAAAATTGACGCAATATATCGCTTAGCTGGCAAGACTTATGAGCAATAAGGAACCGGCGTAAAAGAGTTACCTATGAAGCTTCATTTCGTTGCCTCCACCCATCCAGAATCCACTAGCCGGCTAGAAGATTTGAGCCTGCAATACGGCCAACATAGCGTTGATGAGGCTGATGTGATCGTTGTGTTGGGCGGTGATGGTCAGATGCTTCACACCATGCGCGAGAGTATCAGCCATGGAAAACCGCTTTTCGGCATGAATTGTGGGCGTGTTGGCTTTTTGATGAATGATTTTAGCGATGCTGATTTACGAGAGCGTATTAGAACAGCTGAGACAGCCCCATTGCACCCTCTGCGTTTGCACGCAACAGATGTTAGCGGGGTCACCCATTCGGCTATTGCCATTAATGAGGTATCCCTTTTGCGCCAGACCCATAATGCCGCCCATTGCGCAATTTATGTAAATGACGTGCTGGAAATGGATATGCTGGTTTGTGATGGGGTGTTGGTTGCAACCCCTGCTGGCTCTACCGCCTATAATCTATCTGCACATGGCCCTATTCTTCCCATTGGCGCAGATTTGCTTGCCCTGACCCCTATTTCCCCTTTCCGGCCAAGGCGGTGGCGTGGTGCCTTGTTGCCAGCGGGAAGCGAGGTCCGTTTTGAGGTTCTAGAAGCTGATTTTCGCCCGCAATCAGTTACAGCAGATAACATTGAATTTCGGGATATTGTTAGCGCCCTTATCACGCAAGATGACAGTATCACTATCCCCCTTCTGCATGATGAAGGGCATGGGCTGTCCAAGCGGATTATTTCCGAGCAATTTACAGCTTAACGCTTCGACAGCTTGCCGATGTTCTAATACACAGAATCTGGTAATTCTTCTAGTTCAGGCAAAAATTTATCTATTTCAGCAAAGAGGCGGCGCACCGTCTCTGGTAATTCGTTCAGTAATTCATGGCGTGCATCTGGGAAAAGCACTTGCTTGTGGTTTGGCAGATGCCGCAACATCTGTTTTGCACGGACAAGATTTACTACCCTTTCATCTGCGGCTAGTAATGTCAGCACAGGGCAGCTAATTTGTGCCATCCATTCTGGGTTTAAGCTAGTCTGTTTACAGGCGTCAAACGCAGCAGATATCCAACCAACTGAGGGACGAAAACGGCGCAGCTCAGGGTGTTTTGCGAAAATTTGATATTGCCTATCATAACCTTCTGGATAGCGGGTCAGTACATTATCTAGCCTGAAACGCCGCGCTTCTGCTAAAGGCAAAATCCGGCCAAAAGGTACTAATTTATCGCTATAGCCAAAACTGATGAGCAGACGTGCTAGTGCGCGCGTGAACCAAATTGGCGGGGAAAGTGGTACAATCATCGGAGACAGCAAAATAGCGGCCCCTACCTGCTGATGATAGAGATGGGCAGTACGTAGGGCAAAATACCCTCCCATAGAATGCCCCAAAACATGGAATTGTTTTTCTAAAAATCCTGCCTGCGCCAGCAATAGCTCCAGCGCCTCCATATGCTGGTTGAAATGTGTGCAATGCACTAATTCTGGCAAGTTGCCCAGATGGCCAGAGCGTCCCTGCCCAGGCCAGTCAATAATTAAACAGCTATAGCCTTGTTTAACTAGTCGCCGGGCTGTTAATGCATATTTCTCACAAAATTCAGTAAAGCCAGGCAGAATCAAAAAATAGCCCTTAAAAGGGGCAGTAGTTGGCCAGAAATGCGCCCGTAATGGATACAGACGCTCTTTGGTGGCCGGCAATATAATATCTTCCCCGCCAAGCTTGCCAACAAAGCTGGCATCAAACTGGCTATCGTTATTGTCTATTATGCCTGCATTCATCTGGGTTTATTCTTCTAATTTATTGTTGTATGGCAGCTTCATAAAGGGCTGTTTGTCCACGTTCAATATCAAAGCCGCTGGCTTGGCGAGCCCACATCGCGGCATAAAGCCCTTTGATAGCTATCAGGTCTGCATGGGTACCGCGCTCAGCTATCTGACCCTCCCGCATAACCAAAATTTCGTCACAATCAACAATGGTAGATAGACGGTGTGCAATGATAAGCGTTGTCCGGCTTTCGGAAACCTCATTCAAGGCAGATTGTATCTGCTTTTCTGTCTGGCTATCGAGCGCGGAAGTCGCCTCATCAAATAGAAAAATAGACGGTTTTTTCAAAATTGCTCTGGCAATAGCAACCCGTTGTTTCTCGCCGCCAGATAACTTTAAGCCACGCTCGCCAACTAGCGCATCGTACCCTTCGGCCAATTGCTTGATAAAGCTGTCTATGGAGGCAAGTTTTGCGGCTTCTTCAATCTCAGCTTGGCTAGCCTCCGCACGGCCATAATTAATATTGTAACCGATACTGGCATTAAACATGACACTATCTTGCGGCACGACGCCAATAGCTGCCCGCACACTAGCTTGCTGAACATCTTGGACATTCTGGCCATCGATTTCAATGCTGCCTTTTTGTGGGTCATAGAACCGAAATAACAGCCGCGATATGGTTGATTTTCCAGCCCCACTTGGCCCAACAATTGCCACTTTCTTGCCTGCTGGCACGGTAAAGCTAACCCCTTTTAAGATAGCCCTGTCCTTATAGGCAAAATGCACATCTTTAAATTCTATCTGAGCCTCTTGGAGTCTTAGGCTTTCCGCTCCTTGTTTATCCTGAACGTCAGGATGCTCATCTAGCAAGCCAAACATCCGCTCTAAATCAATCAGAGACTGGCGAATTTCACGGTAGACCCATCCCAAAAAATTCAATGGCAGATATAGCTGCAAAAGATAGGTATTCACAGCTACAAAATCACCCACACTCAGCTTACCTGCTTGAATATCGTGTCCAGCAATGCCCATTATCAGAACAAGACCAAGCGCGATAACCGCCCCTTGCCCAATATTCACCGCCGCTAGCGAGGTACGCGAAAGCACCGCCGCATCTTCATATTGACGCATAGAAACATCAAAGCGTTTTGCTTCATGCTCTTCTGCGTTAAAATATTTCACGGTTTCGTAATTAATCAGGCTATCCACAGCCTTGGTTGCAGCTTGCTCATCGGCCTTGTTCATTTGCCGACGAAACTTCATTCGCCATTCTGTTACCTTGATGGTGAACAGGGCATAAATCGCAACAGTTGCAAAGGTGATTACCGCATAAGGCCAGCCAAACATGGCCCATAACAAAATGCTGACTAACACCACTTCAACCAAAAGCGGCACCACCTCAAAGGCGGCGCTGGTCATGATAAATTCCATTCCCTTTGCGCCGCGTTCAATCGCACGGGTCAACCCGCCAGTTTGCCGGTCCAAATGAAAGCGCATCGACAATAAATGCAAATGCCTGAAAGCTGTCATCGCCGCACCACGCACCGCACGCTGCGCAACACGGCTAAACAGATATTCTTTGCCTTCGGAAAAGATTTGCTGACCCAGACGGCTAAGCGCATATGCGCCTAGAATATACCATAGGACAAGCGTAGAAAAACCTGCATCCCCGTTCACATAATCTACTGCACCCCCATATAAAAGAGGCGTAATAATATTAGATGATTTGGCTAGTACCAAACAGGTAAAGGCACCAATAATGCGATAGCGCATTTGTTTATTACCGCGTGGCGCAGCATAAGCAGCGATTGCCAGCAGCAAAGATAGAATAGTTCGGCTAGGCAGGGTAGATTTGGATTTAGGCAGACTATCAGACATTAGGCGACTGAAAAACTCTCACCACACCCGCACCTAGCTGTCTCATTAGGATTATTAAAGGTAAACGAAGAAGCAAATTTATCTTCTTGCCAGTCCATTTCCGAGCCTATCAGAAACATAACAGCGGCCAGATCAATGAAAATGGTCACACCTTTTTCTTCGATTTTATCTTCAAAAGGCTTTTGTTCTTGTGCAAATTCAACCTGATATTGCAGCCCCGAACACCCCGCAGTTTTAATGCCGATACGCAGGCCAATAGCCGCGCTCTCAGACCCCTTATCCATCAGCTTTTTGGCTTGGATAGCTGCTGCGTCTGTTAAGGTCAGAATAGGTTTATCAAAGCTTGCATTCATCATCGTCATAATAGCCCTTTATTGGACATCATTAATTTGTTGCGTGTAACATGCCTCTACCCGATAAGAGTATCAGAAATCAAAATCAAGTGCCAGTTTAGCATCTTCACTCATCCGCGCAGGCGTCCAAGCAGGGTTCCAGACCAACGTTACGGCTACATTGCCCACGCCGTCTGCTTGCGCTACAGCATCAGCCACCATCTGCGGCATTTCGCCAGCAACAGGACAGCCCGGAGCTGTCAAAGACATACTGACATCCACATCACCACTAGCCCGGCATACTACCTCATAAATCAGTCCCAGATCATAAATATTAACAGGTATTTCAGGGTCTTTTACTGTTTTCAATGCAGCTATCACCGACGCTTCATCTGCGGGTGCAGGCTTGTCTAGCGGGGTGCCAGCATGCGCGGTATAGCCAGATGAGGTATCCGGCAAGAAATCTGCTAGCCCCGGGCCGTTTTCATCAAAGATGCTATCTTTGCCACTCATCGTTTTCAGCCTTTGAAAATCCGGTTAACTTTTTCCAGAGACTCAGCAAGCTTGTCAAAGTCAGAGCGCTGATTGTAAACAGCTACCGATGCCCGCGCAGTAGAGCTGAGCCCATAGAATTTCATTAAAGGTTGCGCGCAATGATGACCTGCGCGTATTGCTACCCCATCTTGGTCAATCAAGGTAGAGATATCGTGGGGATGCACTTCATCAAGGGTGAAAGAAATCACGCCTGATTTACCTACAGCCTGACCGATAAAGTTCAACCCTTCGACCGCAGCAAGGCGTTGATGGCCATAGCGCAATAAATCCATTTCATGATCGCGCAACGCGTCCATACCGATAGATTGAACAAAATCAATCGCGGCTCCAAGCCCAATCGTTTCTGCAATAGCCGGTGTACCAGCCTCAAACCGGTGCGGTGGAAGCGCATAGGTAGAGCTGTCTGTTTCTACATCATCAATCATGTCCCCGCCGCCCATAAAAGGAGGGAGTTCGGCCCAAATATCGCTTCGGCCCCAACAGATACCGATCCCGCTAGGTCCATATAGCTTATGCCCTGAAAAGACATAGAAATCACATCCCAATTCACCAACATCCACAGGCATATGGGTAACACCCTGACAGCCATCTACCACGCAAATTGCCCCATTTTCATGGGCAAGGGCAGCAATTTCACGAACAGGAAACACCGTGCCCAAAACATTAGACACATGCGGGATAGCAATAATTTTAGTTCGCTCGGTAATATGCGATTTAAAGACATCCAGATCAAAACTGCCATCTTCATTCACAGGTGCAGCAACCGTGCGCGAGCCTACCCTATCCCCCAGCAAATGCCATGGCACAATATTAGCATGATGCTCAGCTACAGTGATAAGCACTTCATCACCTTCGCTTAAATAGGTATTGCCATAGCAATGGGCAATCAAATTAAGGCTCATTGTTGCCCCAGAGGTAAACACTACCTCTGCCGGGTCATGCGCATTGATCAGGCTAGCAACCTTGCCCCTGACTGCTTCATAGGCATCTGTTGACGCTTCTGACAGAAAATGCAGACCGCGATGAACATTCGCATAAGTCTCTGAATAGGCTGCGCTTAAGGCATCCAACACCCTTTGCGGCTTCTGTGAAGAGGCCGCAGAATCAAGATAGATGAGAGGCTTGCCATGCACTTCTGTACTCAGAATTGGAAATTCACGCCGTATTGCATCCGCATCAAACGAGGTGACTGTCTGCTTTCTAGGTTCTGGTGTCATGCCTTAAGCTCCTAAGCTGGTTATCGTCTAGCTAGTGACCAGCGATTGATTTGAGATGTCATAAAGGCAGCAAAATCTGGATCTTCAATTTCATCTAACGTATCCACCAGAAAGGCATCTATTAACATATTACGGGCATCGTCTTCTGCGATACCCCGGCTCTTTAAATAGAACATCAAATTTTCATCAAGCTCCCCTACCGTTGCACCATGTGAGCACACCACATCATCTGCGAAAATTTCTAGCTCTGGCTTGGCATCGGCTTCGGCATCGCGCGAGAGTAATAGCGCTCTGCTCATTTGCTGGCCATCTGTTTTCTGGGCATCCGGGGCAACCCGAACTTTGCCTTGAAACACGCCTCTAGCCTTATCATCTAACACCCCGCGGATAAGCTGGCGCGACGCACAGTCCCGCATTTCATGCGCAACAAAGCTAGTAATATCATGGTGTTGGCGATCGCGGCCAAGATAAATGGCTGATTGAGCCAGTTCTGCATCCGTGCCATGAAACAAGCTATGTGTTTCCAGCCTTGATAACGCCCCGCCCATCGAAATGGCAAAGCTGTTAATCTGGCTGTTCTTTCCCATTTGCATCTGGTTCAGGCCAAGATGTGTGGTATGACTGGCCTCTGTTTGCAGGCGAATATGGTGTAATTTTGCATCATCCGCCACTTCATAGACCATCAAGGGGCAAGACAAACCAGCATCAGAGCTATGCAGCTCAGCAATACGCGCTTCTGCCCCTTTATGGACCCGCACAACAACAAACGGATAGCAAGCACCGTCTTTGCTGCTGCCTGTCAGGCTTATAATAACAGCTGGAAGCGGGCTTGCACTGTCTGTTTTTTCAATATCAATAGCGATAGCACTGGTTTGATGCATCGCTGACAGAGCAGGCAGCAGGTGATTATCTGCAAGATAGGTGAAAGCCGCAGCGCGCGCGCCATCATCTGTTGTGATATCAGTAATAGAGATGCCAGCTGGTATCGCGTCCTTTGGCGGCAATTGCACCATATTGCCAGAGATTTGGACAGACAAACCTTCTAAATCTGCTGGGCTAGTTTTGCTAGGCACGCTAGAGCTTGTAGCTGTAAATTCTGCTTCCTGCAGATGCGCAAGAGAGGTGTATTTCCACGCTTCATTGCGATTATCTGGCCAGCCATAGCTATCGAAATAACTTTTGGCTTTTTCGCGTTGTTCCGGCCAGCTAATAATTTCAGATAATTTATGCGGCATTGACCAACCCCGCATAACCATTTTCTTCAACTTCAAGTGCTAGCGACTTATCACCAGATTTGATAATACGACCCCCCGCCAGAATATGCACAAAGTCTGGTACGATATGCGATAACAAGCGCTGATAATGGGTGATAACCAGCATCCCACAATCATCGCCACGCTGGGCGTTTACACCATCAGACACGATCTTTAGCGCATCCACATCCAGCCCTGAATCAGTTTCATCCAGCACCGCCAAACTCGGCTTCAACAGCGCCATTTGCAAAATCTCATAGCGCTTTTTCTCGCCGCCAGAAAAGCCAACATTCACGGCACGCTTTAGCATCTCATTATCAACGCCCAAATCAGCCGCCGCCGCACGTACTAACTTAACAAATTCTAGCTGATCTACCTCATCTTCGCCGGCTTCACGGCGGCGTGCATTTACCGCTGCACGCAAAAATGACATGCCTGTGACGCCGGGCAATTCCACTGGATATTGAAAGGCTAAGAACATACCGGCACGTGCGCGCTCATCAGCTTCCATTTCTAGAACTGATTCACCGTCCAGCAGTATCTCCCCCTCGGTTACTTCATAACCATCACGACCTGACAACACATAAGATAAGGTGGACTTACCAGACCCGTTTGGACCCATAATCGCATGCACCTCACCACGATTGATGGTCAGGTCTATCCCATGTAGGATTTTCGTGTCTCCAATAGAGGCGTGTAAATTTTTAATTTCTAGCAGATTCATAATCTTTTACCTGTATTTTATTTAACCAACAGAGCCTTCAAGGCTAATTCCAATTAATTTTTGAGCCTCAACCGCAAATTCCATCGGCAGCTCTTTCATCACTTCCTTACAGAAACCGTTCACGATAAGCGAAACAGATTCTTCCTCATCCATGCCGCGCTGCAAACAATAGAAAAGCTGGTCTTCTGAAATCCGAGAGGTTGTCGCTTCATGCTCAATTTTGCCAGATGGGTTGCGTGAGACAATATACGGCACCGTATGCGCCCCACACTTATCACCAACCAGCAATGAGTCACATTGGGTGAAATTACGCGCCCCTTCTGCAGGCTTATGAACCTCAACAAGGCCGCGGTAAGTATTTTGTGATTTACCCGCAGATATGCCTTTAGAAATAATGGTTGAACGCGAGCCTTCGCCAAGATGGATCATCTTTGTGCCTGTATCGGCCTGCTGTGCGCCATTGGTCACCGCAACCGAGTAGAATTCGCCGACACTATCCCTACCCTTTAGGATGCAGGATGGATATTTCCATGTAATTGCAGAGCCAGTTTCAACCTGTGTCCATGAGATTTTTGCTCTATCACCCCGGCAAATACCGCGCTTGGTCACAAAATTATAAATCCCGCCCTTACCCGTTTCATCGCCTGGATACCAGTTTTGCACGGTTGAATATTTAATCTCTGCATCTTCCATCGCGACCAGTTCCACAACCGCTGCATGCAGCTGATTTTCATCCCGCTGCGGGGCAGTACATCCCTCAAGATAGCTGACGTAAGAATTATCCTCGGCAATGATAAGCGTGCGCTCAAACTGGCCGGTGTTTTTCTCATTAATCCGGAAATAGGTAGATAGCTCCATGGGGCAGCGCACACCCTTGGGGATATAAACAAATGAGCCATCAGTGAATACAGCCGAATTTAGCGCTGAAAAATAATTATCTGCAACCGGCACAACTGAGCCCATATATTTTTTTATAAGCTCTGGATATTCGCGTATCGCCTCAGATATCGGGCAAAAAATGACACCAGACTTAGCTAGTTCTTCGCGGAATGTTGTAGCAACAGATACAGAATCAAACACCGCATCAACTGCGACCCCTGCTAACATCTTTTGCTCATTTAGCGGGATACCAAGCTTTTCGTATGTTGCTAACAATTCAGGGTCAACCTCATCGAGTGACTTTGGCCCTTCAGCTGATTTTGGCGCGGCATAATAATACACATCCTGATAATCTATCTCAGGAATATTCAGCTTTGCCCAATCAGGCGAATCCATTTTCAGCCAATGGCGATAGGCTTTTAGCCGCCATTCCAGCATCCATTCTGGCTCGTTCTTCTTCGCCGAAATGAAGGCAATAATATCCTCATTCAGCCCTTTTGGCGCTTTTTCTGTCTCGATGTCTGTCACAAAGCCGTATTTATAGGCACCTGTGGCATCTTCTACAGCGGCGATTGTCTCAGTTGTGGCTACCATATCTTCTATCAGACCTTAAGTTTGAGAGGGGGTTTGTGTATGTTTTGGCATTTCCAACGAGGCTGGAAATAAGTTTGTTGGATTAAACAGGTCAGACAGGCTAACCCCATCTAGGGCAGACCGAATGGCCTCGTTAATCTGGTTCCAACTTCCGCTCATGAAACAGCCCTGCTGAACCGAACACGGCTCATCAGCGCCTTCAACACAAGCGGTTAGGGCAATAGGCCCTTCAATAGCTTCGATAACATCTGCAATACTGATCTTACTGGCAGGTATAGCAAGCGCGCACCCGCCCTTAGTTCCGCGGATAGTGGTTATCAACCCAGCAGCGGCCAGCGCTTTGATGGTCTTTGCCACCGTTGCTTGCGTAAGCTGGGCATGCCGGGCTATTTGCGCACTAGACAACAATTCACCTGGCCGGCCATGTAAAACACCCAGCACTAGGATAGCGTAATCTGTCATCCGGTTTAGACGTAACATCTGCTAGCGTCAGCTTTCTTAACAATTGATATTGCGAATGATTATCATAAACAGGACTAATTTAGTCTTGTTTACTCTTAGGTAGGTTCTTAGCAGAAAAAAACAAGGACTGAAACCCTGATTCTGAGTCAGATTACAGGAGAGTTTTTCAATAGATGGAAATAAAGCACGGGCTATCTATGTATACATAAAAGCCCGGCACGTACTCTGGTTAGCTATCCAGTTAACCATAGGGCCAGTTAACTATAGGGCCAACTAACCATAGGGCCGCCTAACTATAGGGCGAGCTAATCATGGATAGCTAATCATGGATAGCTAATCATGGGGATAGCTAGTTATAGGATTCGGCGCGCAGCTGGTAACGGCCTTCTTCGAAACCGTCAAATACATCATCAATATCAGGATGGTTTACCGGGCCATTTTCTGTGTCAGACAGCAAATTTTGTTGGGAAACATAAGCTGAATAAAAGGTTTCTGAATTTTCGGCGAGCAAATAGTAGAAAGGCTGCTCACGTTCTGGGCGCACATCTTCTGGAATAGCGGCATACCATTCCTCAGTATTATCGAATTCTGGATCTACATCCACAATAACACCGCGAAAAGGATAAAGGCGATGCCGAACGACATCGCCAATACAAAATACCGGAAATTTATTTTTAGCGTTGCTCAAGAGGCCCATCAGAAAGGTATCTGTCCCTAGAACCGTTCTTTGACTTTAAGCACCTGCTTACCTTTATACATACCTGTTTTCAGATCGATATGATGTGGGCGATGAAGCTCACCTGTTACCTTATCTTCAACATAGGCATCGGCGCTAATCGCGTCATGGGCGCGGCGCATATCGCGCTTTGATTTTGTCACTTTGCGCTTTGGAACAGCCATCTCTATCACTTCCTCTAATCTGTGCCTCAGCCTATTCGCATTACCGCATTGAGCGAGGCAGCGTTGAAATCGTCAACTGGCGAATAATTTTGGCCGAATAATAACTGGCGTTTGGTCTGATAAGCAAAAGGTTGGTGGAGCCAGACGGGATCGAACCGACGACCTCATGCTTGCAAAGCACGCGCTCTCCCAGCTGAGCTATGGCCCCGTTAAACCTTTTCCTTCCAAGATGGCTTGAAAGAACCATCTTTTCAGAACAGTGGTGTTTATTCATTAATTGGCCTGTCAGGTCAAGCCTCTTTTGACCTAACGGCACAGTTTTTTTTCATTTTTAGGTATCAAACCCCTGCTTTTACGCAGCAGATAAACTTCCCAGCGCATCAATAACAGCTGGATGCATCAATTTGCCACCGCGTACATTCAGCCCATTTGCCAAATGCGGGTCATTATCTAGTGCGGCCAGACCATTATTTGCCAACGCCAAAACAAAGGGCAAGGTAGCATTATTTAAAGCTTGTGAGGAGGTTAGCGGCACCGCCCCTGGCATATTTGCTACACAATAATGCACCACATCATCAATGATATAGGTCGGGTCTTCGTGGGTGGTCGGCCTAGAGGTTTCAAAACAGCCCCCTTGGTCAATAGCGACATCCACTATCACAGCACCTGGCTTCATTTCTTTTAGCTGGGCCTTTGATACGAGCTTTGGTGCGCTTGCCCCGGGGATAAGCACCGCACCAATGACGATATCTGCCCCGCGCACCGCCTCAGCTAGCGCCTCATGCGTAGAATAGCGGGTAGCTACAGAAGTGCCAAAAATATCTGACAGGGCACGTAAACGCGGCACAGAACGGTCAAATATAGTCACATCAGCGCCCAGACCAACTGCCATTTTAGCTGCGTTTGTTCCAACAACACCGCCGCCTATCACCACAATTTTTGCCGCCTCAGTGCCAGGCACGCCAGACACCAGCAAACCACGCCCACCATTCACTGCCTTTAGGTGCGCTGCCCCCTCAATAGCTGAAAGCCGGCCAGCCACCTCAGACATAGGGGCTAGCAAGGGCAAGCCGCCCGCATCATCAGTGATAGTCTCATAAGCAATTGCGGTACAGCCAGAGCGCATCAGCCCTTGCGTTTGTGACATATCGGCAGCTAGATGCAGATAGGTGAACAGAATTTGATGTGGAGATAATTGCGCCCATTCCTGTTCTTGCGGCTCCTTTACCTTCACAATCATCTCTGCATCTTGGAAAATCTGCTCTGCTGTTGGGCTAATCATAGCACCAGCAGCTTGATAAGCTTCATCTCCTGCACCAATACCGGCACCTGCACCTGTTTGCACCAGAACCTGATGCCCTGATTTCACCAGCTCTGCGACAGATGTTGGAATAAGCCCAACACGGAACTCATTATTTTTAATTTCCTTTGGAAGCCCAATAAGCATTTCAAATTCTCCATTTTTAAGCAGCGTGACAACTGCATCCGGCTGTTTAAGACCCGTCCTTATTCATTATTTGAGGATATCTGGATTCACACAAAATTTGCGCGCTTATTTATGCTTAAAAAGCTTTGTTTTCACCATTTAATTTTAGAATTATTTATTATAACTAAAATTTATTGTGTGAAATAATTAAAGGTGGCAATATTATCCGATATTGATTTAGGAGTAATCTGATGGATAAGATTGATAGATCTATCCTGTCTATTTTACAGGAAAACGCCCGTATCCCTAATGTTGAGCTGGCCGACAGGGTTGGCTTATCTGCATCTGCGTGCTTGCGCCGTGTTGCCCAACTCGAATCATCTGGCCTCATAACTGGCTATAATGCTAGACTTTCCCATGAAAAACTTGGCCATTCAGTATTAGTATTGGTGCATATTACGTTACATGGCCAGTCTGCTGATATGCTTTCTGACTTTGAACAGGCGGTAAGGAAAGTACCACAAGTTCTAGCCTGTTTCCTGCTTGCCGGAGAAAGCGATTACCTGTTGCGGATAGCAGCGCGCGATGTCACCGATTATGGACGCATCCATAGTGAATATCTATCTGCATTACCGCATGTCTTGCGCATGGAGAGTAATTTTGCCCTGCGCGAGGTAGTAAATCGCGGTCTGTCCGCAGAAGAGCTATAGCCGGCACCTATGCCTGCTTTAAAGCGGCGCCATGCGCGCGAATAGAGGCCAGCGCAGCTTCAAATGGTTGCCAGTCATCTCGTTCAGCAATTGGTAAGAAAAGCCCTTCCATGGTTGAAATTTCCATCGTCACAAGGGGGCGATCTTTAATTTCGGCAATGGCTTGCTGATTTTTCTGGCGCGGGGTAAGTTTAGCGGCATAGGTTGCAAGCGCCTGAAGCTCGGTATGATCACGCCAAAGACTAGCAGACGCGGCATCTGGCACAAGCTGACCACCATAAAGGTCTTTGAATAGCTGGTCCCAGCCAATTTTGCTTTGCCCTGCTGCCTGAAATAACTGGGCAGTTATCTCTTGAGCTGTTTTATCATCAGCCCTAACGCCAAGTCGCCAGCATATCGCGCGCGCAATCTCACCCTCCACCTCTGGCCAGTAATTGCCAAGTGCCGCACCAAGAGCTTCGGTATCTAGAACATGCTGAAAACAATCTGCCAGCCGGCAAAGTGCCCACAAGGCGGCCTCTGGTTGGCGTCCATAGGCATAGCGTTGCTGCTGGTCAAAATAGGCGGCTGTAAAGTCTGGATGCATCGCTGGCAAGAACCGCCACGGACCATAATCAAAACTCTCCCCTGTTATATTAAAATTGTCAGTATTCAAAACACCATGCACAAATCCAGCCGCCATCCACCCAGCGACCATCTTTGCAATTTTAGAGGCAAGTTTAGATAGGAAGACGGGAACTAATTCTGCTAGGGGTGCCCGCGCATCTAGCTCTGAGTAATGATATTCTATCGCATGCCGAAGCAGAATTTCCAGATTGTCAGTCTGGCGCAGATAAGCAAGCCTCTGGAAGCTGCCTATCCGGATATGGCTATGCAATAGCCTAGTTAACACTGCTGAGCGTGTGGGAGATGGCTCATCATGCCGCTCTAACGCCTCCCCTGTTTCGATAACACAGAATGTAGCAGATGTCGGTACATTCAGCGCAGATAACATTTCGGTTGCTAGTATCTCGCGCACGGCACCTTTTAGGGTTAGACGGCCATCTGCTGTGCGGGCATAAGGGGTGCGCCCGGAGCCTTTCGTGCCTAAATCCAAAATACGCCCTGTTTCCGCCTCTTCACATTGTGCAAATAAAAAGCCACGCCCATCGCCAATTTCGGGGTTATAAACGCCAAATTGATGGCCATGATAACGCAAGGCAATCGGCTCTGGAATATTATCCCTAAGCGGCTCAAATGCTCCAAAATGGCGGATGAAGTCGGCGTCTGACAGCTCATGCAAACCGATGTTTTTTGCCGCACTATCATTTCGATATCGCAAAATATGTTTGGGAAACTTAGCTGGCTTGACTGGATCATAAAAAGCAGAGCCAAGTTGTAAATGAATAGGTTTGGGCTGATATTTAAACATACACTTACTCTGGGATATACCGCTCTGAGATATAACGCTTCGGGGGATGACATTCTAGAAGGCAACGCATCAGAAATTATCAGAATCCAGAACCGAAATGTATATCTTTGTCAAAAGCCGACTTTTTGGGCGTGAAAGGAACAGACACAAAAATCTTTCTTCTTTTAATCTGTCAAGGATTGCAAGGGTGGCGTCAAGCTCAGAATAGATGCCCAAACCCGGAATAGATGACCAAGTCGGATAGATTGTTAGGTTGGCAAAGCTAAAAGGAGCCATCAGATGGATGATTTAGTTTCTGTATTACAGCCCATTGAGAAAGCGCATGGCCTTCCAAACGCCTGTTATATCGATACAGATATGCATGCAAAAGAAGCAGATGCAATTTTTAAAAAAGGCTGGGCGGCAATTGGTTTTGGCTGTGATGTGCCAAAGCCGGGATGTGTATATCCGATTGATATGCTGGGCATTCCTTTGTTGATGGTGCGTACAAAAAATGATGAGGTACATGTTTTTGAAAATGTCTGCCGTCATCGCGGCATGATTCTTGTTGATGAGCCAGCCCAATTAAACGGACCGATAACCTGTCCTTATCATGCTTGGTCTTATGACCTAGAAGGTCATCTGAAAGCTACCCCACATGTTGGCGGCCCAAATATTCACAAAGATGAAACTGTGATATGTGAAAGCCTGTCTTTAAACCGTGTAAGGTCTGTTGTCTGGCGGGATGTGGTTTTTGTGAACTTATCCGGCACGGCCGCTCCTTTCGACATGATTGCGCATCCCTTGCGCGACAGATGGTCAGAGTTTGAGAAACCTATTTTTGGTGGCGGCGCTGATTCGATGTTTAGCTTAGAGGTTGATTGTAACTGGAAGTTGGCAGTGGAAAACTACTGTGAAGCTTATCACCTACCCTTTATTCATCCAGGCCTGAACAGCTATTCGCGCCTAGAAGATCATTATAATATCTTGGATGAAGAAATTTATGCTGGGCAAGGCTCTTATGTTTATAAACCACAGCTAGATGAAGATGGGCGTTGCTTCCCTGTCTTTGAGGGTTTAACAGATAAATGGGATACCGCTGCTGAATATTGCGCCTTTTTCCCAAATGTGTTGTTTGGCGTTCATAAAGATCACTGCTATGCGATATTACTTACCCCAAACGGTCAAGGCAAAACCACCGAGCGTGTCAGCATCTATTACGCCGATGAAGAGGCTGCTTACAGCCCCTCTTTTGCAGAAATGCGGGTCACCAACACGCGCCTGTGGAAAGGCATCTTTATCGAAGATATAGGCGTTGTTGAAGGCATGCAGCGTGGCCGTTATGCGCCGTCCTATGATGGCGGTAAATTCTCGCCAAAGATGGATACGCCCACCCATCATTTCCATAAATGGGTCGCCAGCCAAATGCAGGGGTAAAAACAGCCTACACTTTATGAGTTTGCGTCATACATCTGGTTCAAGCGGCCGGAGAGTACATAATCATTAATGAAATCCCCTAGGCGGGTAAATTCATCATAAAAACGCGTGCCTTTTGCCGGCTCCAGCCCCTTAAACTCAGCAGACATATGCCGAACTACTGACAGATCAGATAAGGGCGGTGCAACCACCACATTTAATTCTTTTAGGTTATCGCTGAGCATAGACATATCCCGCTGAGATGGGGGTACTTTATTCGGTACAATGATCAGATGCGGGGTAACCGTATCTAAACTTTGTTTGCGTTCATCCATCTCGCGGACAAATTCGATTGTCGGGCGCAAATCTGCCCAAGAAAGCGTTGTCGGGATGATGATGCACTCACATAACATAGCAATCTGCCAGACATTTCCCGGCCAACCAGCCCCCGTATCAACAATGGTAAGCGTATCAGGATTAGAGCGCATCCGCCTTAATATGCTGTCTAGCGTCACCAGCGAAAGCCCGTCAAATCGGTCAGATACAGGCACATGGCGTATATTATCCCCACTTGCCAGTGGCTCTAGCAGCTCAAAGGAGGTGCCTTGCCTATCCGCATCGACCATCTGAACTTTGCGTTGCCCTCTTTTTTTCATAAAATAATCAAACAGCAGGCTGGTAAGCGTGCTTTTACCTACACCGCCTTTGATATTTCCAACAAAAATAGACTGTCCTTGTTCCAATGATATGCCTGACTGTTTCAAAATTGAAAAAAAGATGAGTGCTTTAGGTTAATCATCCCACACTATTTTTATTTAATCGACACAAATTCCTATTTGGTTAGAAAATCAGGCGTATTTGCGCTTATTTTGTTCAACTACCACCTTGTAATACTTTATTTTCTTTAAAGAACGGAATTTCAGCTTCCAGCCTTTCATATCGTCCGCCCTCATCGCAATATCCGGCCATTAGCTTTGCCTTATTATCGGATGTTTTTTCAGCGGCAGCAGAAAGCTGCAGCATTATCGTTCCCCGCCATGCTTTAGGCTTGCCCTTGAATAGTCCTGCCGCGGTGAATATAGCAAAAGTTTCCGACAAGCTACCGCAGGGGCTACCATCTTTGGGTATGCCTGCCTGCCCCTCAAAAACAGCAATAAGAGATGCATTTTCACTTTCTGGAAAAAACGGGTTTTGCAGGCTTTTAAACATGCTATTCTCTTGAATTAATTCTAGAACGCAGCTTTTGCTGACCAGCATTTTCTCTGCTGTGCAACTGCTGGGATCTGCCCCTTTATCAGAAAGGCTTAACCTTGTATCCTTTAGCAGATAAGCTGACTTTATCCATTGACTAACAGCCATTCCACCTTGCTTGGTTTGTGTTAGTTTTTGCTCTGTGGATTGAGCATACCAGCTGATGACAAGGCCAAAAAATAGCGCGCCGACGGTAAGGCAAATAAATAAACGCTCAACAAAGCTCAAGCCCGGAAAAGAAGGTTTTTCTTGTCTTACTTGCTCATTTTCGGCTAGCTGTTTACTTATCTTTACCACGCTTGCGTCTATCCAAAACTTATTAACATAACAAAACTTAAACCTGTCTTTGGTGCGCGCAATTTTCCAGCACTAAAAACAGATTATTTTAACGCAGATATCGCCTTAGCCTGATGATAGAGATTGCGGGTTTCATCAACATAAACATCGCGGGTGACATGCCCTTGTTTGAACATATCGCGCAGCTTTATCATCTCCCGCTCAATCAGCTGCAAGTTATCCTCAATACTCAACCCTTCAGAGGTTGGCATTATCTCTTCTTTGCGTTGTGTGGTTTGCCGCTCACCGCGCTTAAAGATCATGAAATCGTCTGTCTGCGGTATTTCAGCATTCTGGCTATCCCTAGCTTCTGTCTCTGCTGGTATATTTAAATCAACAGAGGTATCGCCAGCTTCTGCTTGCAACGCCATTTCCGGCTCAGCACGATGAGATGCCACATCCTTTTCAGGCTGACCCAAGGTTGTAGCTGTTTTATCCTTTCGGCCCATTATAGCAATAAGGATCATCAGCACTAGGATCAACGCTAGCGCGCCAGACAGACCCGCGATTATCATCGCCTGCGGATCGCCGCTTTGCGCACCGCTAAGGACTTCCATCAGCCAATCATTTATCTGCGTGTTGCCCATTTTAACTCTGAATTACCTGACGCGCTGTTATTGAAATCTAATTCTATGCGTTCTTGTTATATCAAAAATTCTATATAAAATGAACGTGCCGATTTGGTTTCCTCTAAATTTTTTGCTCAAACTAGTCATTTTTTAGCTGTGGCCGCAATTTTTTTATAGACGCAGCAAATAAGAGGCGGCAAAACTCAAAAACTAGGCTTATTGTCACATCGCTAAACAAATCCACCAGAGCGCTAGAATAGGAGAGATACATTGCCTGAAAATACAGTCTCTTTCACCCGTATGGATAAAGGCACAACCCAAGATTATGCTCTGCTGGAGAAATTGGAAAAAGCCTATATCAAAACCCTTCCCGAGCGCATTTTAACTGCTTTGGAGAATTTAGAGGACACATTAGGCGGCTATCAGGTTACGCGGCTTGAGCACTCGCTGCAAACCGCGACCAGAGCACAAGAAGATGGCGCAGATATTGAACTGATTGTTGCTGCCCTCATTCATGATATTGGCGATGATTTAGCCCCTGAGAATCACTCCCAGATGGCGGCATCAATCATCCGGCCCTATGTGCGTGCAGAAGTTACCTGGGTGCTTGAACATCATGGCATTTTCCAGATGTATTATTATGCCGACAAGATCGGGCTAAATAAGGATGAGCGGGAGCGCTATCGCGGCCATAAATGGTTTGATATAACTGAAAAGTTCTGCGGTGAATGGGATCAGGCTTCCTTTGACCCAAACTATCCAACAAAGCCTCTATCCCATTTTGCGCCAATGGTTCAAAAAATCTTTAGCCGCCCAGCCTTTGACGCAAATATCATTAGTGAAGGTGCCATTTAAAGACATCTCATGTTCAAGCGCATCAGCCAGCAATTATTTGAAAACTCTATTCGGTCTGCTTATACCAAACGGTTTAAGCAGAAAGGTGCTGCAGCAGAAGGCGTATTTTGGGCATCTCGGCTAAGCCAAACCGCACGTTTTGATCATCTCCTAGCGCAGATAACCGCACGCGAAAAAGGAGCGCGCATTCAGCTTGCTGATATTGGTTGCGGCTACGGCGCTTTGTGGAATTTCATACAAAACACAGAGCGTTTTCAGCATTTTGGCTATCGCGGTTATGATATTAATTCTGCTATGATTAGCTATTGTAAGCAGCATTTTGCGGATGGCGAACAGCGTTTCCAGTTAGGTCGTCAGCCAGCAGACAGGCCTGATTATGCAGTGTTTGTGGGCACTTTTAATTTATGCCATTGTGATGATTATAGTTTATGGCAGGATTATATCTTGCGGCAGATGGCATTGAGCTGGAAGCAGGTAAATAAGGGCATGGCCATTAATGTTACCAGCTTGCCCCAAGCCAAAATCCATAATGATATTTTCTATATCCAACCTGAAAAATTCAAAAGCCTGCTAGAGCGTCATTTCGGGCGCACCTATGCTAGCCCAACACGCTATGTAGATAATGATGCTACATTCATCATTCAAAAGTAGCTAAATCTCTAATCGCCGCATTGCGGTAACCGCCAATTGCCGGATAAGATGCGCACGCCGCGCACTTGCTAGGGGGCGATGCGGGGCTGGCCGGGTAATCAGTGCATCAAACCCATCAGACAGGATAATGCCGCACATAGTTTCGTCCGGCAGAAGGTCTTGGGGGAAATCCTCTGCCACTGCGAAATAAAAATAATCAGCAAAACCAATATATTCAGGCCACTTATTATCGCTTAAAAAATCACGGCGAGATGATTTCACCTCAATAATAGAGAGTTTTTTTTAGGGCTGAGCGCAATCAGGTCAGCACGGCGACTATTTTTCAGGCTAAATTCCTTTAAAACTGCTTCACCTGCATTCAAAAATAGCTTTGCTGTAGCTCTGGTAATTTTTTCTGCCGGCAGGCATGCCTCTGACATGATAAGAAAACCCCTAATATGCGGACTTGGCATTCAATTCTGCCGCGCTACACTTAAACCTAACAAATTTAACCACAGAAAGTGTATATCAAAATGACCTTTTCACTTATCGCCCGCGAGCCAGAGACGGGTCATCTTGGCGTTGCCGTTGCAAGCCGGTTTTTTGCTGTTGGCGCAACAATCCCTTTTATCACGCCATTTGGCGCGATTGCCAGCCAAGCACTGGTTAACCCGCTTTGGGGCGTAGAAGGCAGCAAGCTCCTAGAAGAGGGCCAATTACCAGAAGCAGTGCTTAAGACCTTAAAAGACAGAGATACCGGGCATCATCAAAGACAGGTTCATGTGATGGCAGCAAATGGGCAAAGCGCGAGCTTTACTGGAAGTGCATGTATTGACTGGGCCGGCCATAAAGCAGCGGAGAATATTTCTGTAGCAGGCAATATGCTAGCCGGATCAAGCGTACTGGAAGATATGTTAACCTGCTACCTTGATACAAATAGCCTACCCTTTGCCGAGCGGCTATTGCTAGCAATGGAAGCTGGCGAGGCGGCCGGCGGGGATAAGCGTGGACGACAATCTGCTAGCCTGACCATCCATCGCGGCGAAGCCTTTCCATGGATTGACTTGCGGTGTGATGATGATGCTCAGCCCCTAGCAGAAATCCGGCGTCTGCTTGATGTGGCAGGAGAGCGTTACATACATTTCACTGAAATGATGGGGAGTAGCTCTAATTTCAGTGGTCATGCTGACAGAAGCAAAATTGAGGCGCTGATTAAAGCAGGTGAGGAAGCCCGGAGGGCAGAAAACAAACCCTCTTCCTCCCGCCAGTTTGACAGACAACAAAGCAAGGGCTTCACCCAATCTTAAGGAAGAGTGCGGACTGCCCCTAAATCAGATAAAGCAGCTTTTAGCGGGTCACTGCTGGGCGCAAGGGATTGCACTCTTCCCGTCATAAAGGGTTTGGGTGTGATAAGCGGTGAGACTTGCGGCGCTGCCAAGCCAAAATGTGTATTAATTTCTGCTTTGATTCTCTCTAATTCAGGCTCATTGCCTAGCTTTTCTTCGGCCGCATCAACGATAATTTGTGCCTTTAGCCACTCGCCGCTAGCAATAGCCTTGCGGGCTGGCTGCAAGAGTAAATCAGCCAAGCTAATCACTGGAAGATTTTCATCATCTGACATCTCATCACCATCTGTTTCTGCTGCAGCCGCGTTGGTTGGTGACGGCGTATCAGAAATAGGTTCAGCAGGTTCAGGCGAGGCTGATGGGGCATCTGGGGTGATGGTCGGGGCTGGCGGGTCATAACAACAAGCAAGCGCTGACATCCCTGCGCTTTGATAAGCTAACGACAGCAAAAATAAGCCTAAAATTCCTGCCGACAAAATGCCAACACGAAAGAACAGCCTGTTTCCTTTACATCTTTGCATAAACTTATCCATCTCATCTCAGCTCAGCTCAGCTCAACTCATCTCAGCTCAGCCCTGCCCTAACCAAAGCAAGCTATTTCTATCTCCCTCCAGAACGACTAGAAACCAGAAATACTTACCCCACTTTTTAAACCTTTCACATTAAACCGATATATAAATCTAATTTAGAGCATTCATGTAGAGATAGAAGGATGTTAGGCTGGCAAAAGAGCATTTAGGTCTGGATGGAGTAGCTACTATGAGCGATAAAGACACTATGAATGGTGAAAAATGGCAAACGAAAAAGGACCAACGCCAGCAGCAGATAAAGGCGCTGATGGAGGGTGAGGCTAAGAATCTAGAAGATAAAATTGCTAGCTTGCGCACCGCCCACCAGCTTGATAAAGGGCGTATTCAATCTGCCTTATCTGAAATGATGAAATCTAAATAGAGCTACTCGCAGTTACAAATCAACAAGGTGTAAAGATGTTGCTAAGACGATTAATTTTCCTAGTTTTATTGGCATGCTGGCCATCTGTCAGCCAAGCATTAAGCCTTGATGATTATGCTGCCAACCCAGAGGGTCATGTGCTGTTTATTCGCCATGCCCTAGCACCAGGGAATGGCGATCCTTCGCATTTCAGCGTGGAAGATTGCCAAACACAGCGCAACCTTAGTGAGGCAGGCCGGGAACAGGCACGCCAGATAGGTGCAAAGCTTCGTGCCGCGAACCTAAAAATTGACGCAATTCTCAGCAGCCAATGGTGCCGATGCAAGGATACTGCTACTGAAATGGGATTAGGCTCTGTTAGCTTGGCACCGGGCCTTAATTCCTTTTATCAGGGAATTGTGCCAAAAAAAGAGACCCTTGCCCGCTTGCGCAAAAGACTAGACAGCCTAGATGGCCGTGAGGGTATCACCATCATGGTTACCCATTTTGTGACTATTTCAGCGATTACAGGGATTGGTGTTTCCAGCGGCGGCATGGTTAGCTATAACCCGCAAACAGGGGTAGCAGAGTTAATAGGAGATTAAGCAAAATATGCATATTGCAGGCAAAATATTTTTCACCCTTTTAGTGTTAGCTGTGCTTATATTCGGACTGATTAAAATTCAGCCCTATTTGAAACCAAACAATACAGCTTTTGCTCCAGAGACGCCCTCACAAGCCACATCGCCGCGCCTGAAGGGCATTTTTCAAGGGCTAGGTAGCGGTTTTTCAAACTAGCAAGCAACAGACCAAAACCTGCCAATTGAGTATTAAAGGCAAAACAAACAATGCTTGGAAAAGCGATAATCCTCATTATTTTAGGCATGCTAGTCTGGGCAGGCGCGTCCAAACTTGGCGCTAAATTAGGGCTGGCCTCTCGCCGAAAAGCAGTAGCTGAGCAGCAAATTCAAAAGCCGCTATTGACCAAATTTAACATGATTATTGGCGGGTTAATCCTTATATACATAGTCTGGGGCGCTACACAGATTTTTTAATAAGCGGATGCTCTAATAGCCTAGATTTTGATAACCTAGATTTTGATAACCTAAATCTTGATATTCTAGATTTTTGGTTGCCAAATATGTTCCCTTTGAGGGATTAGCCTTTATAGTTTTTCAACGCTTCTTCAAGGTCATCAAGCTCGCTACAGCCCAGCCAGCAAATCTTTTTCAGCTTTTCAAGATTAGCCTCAGCAGCGGCCTTATCCTTGAGCGTCAAAAATAACTCCCCTTGATATTCCAGCGCGCCCTTATGTTTGGGATTAAGGTTAAGGGCACGATTATAATGCGTGGCCGCCTTGTCATATTGCTTGGTTTTGCGATAGGAAAAACCTAGCAAATTTTGAATATCAGCATCTTCATTGGCAGAGGCAGCAAGTTTCAATAAGGCGGGTATCGCTTCTTCGAATTTCTGCGCATTTACAAGCTTAACTGCCTTGCTATAGCCATAAGGCTTAGATGGGGTGGAGCTGTAAGAATCGTCGCCGCCGCCAGCAGCATAAGCCGCAGGAATAAAAACAAGTCCAGATAAAATAAGACTTATTAAGGCAAAAAAACCGGTTGAGAGGGGTTTGTTTTGCATAATGTCACTCCTGAATTTTAAAATTACTACTAACACCCTATCCGCTTATCTTTCTTTACGAGGGAATAGCAATCGCGGATGCTAGAAAAGCATGTTACCGCGCGATCTTATTTGTACAATTGACAATGAAGCTGCGTCAGCTAAACTCGAAATTCAGCCATTTTTCTTATTTTCGAGAGAGCAAATTATGTCAGAATTGGAAACCCATGAAGGGGGATGTGCATGTGGAGCGGTTCGGTATCGCACAGCAGGCCAGCCAGAAATACATGCCGTTTGTCATTGCCGCTACTGCCAGCTGCGCACCGGCTCAGCCTTTGGTGTAGGGGCCTATTTCCCGAATGCAAATGTCTCACTGCTCTCTGGTGAATTATCCGAGCATAATTATCAAACCCAGTCTGGCAACAAAGTCACCACTTGTTTTTGTAAAAAATGTGGAACGACCACGCATTGGCAGATAGATTCTGAATTTCTGAATGGCAAAACAGCAATAGCGGCAGGCACGTTTGACCCGCCTTCCTTCTGGTTCGATGTAAATCGTGAGATTTTTATGCGTACTAAGGCCGATTTTGTTGAAATAGATGCAGAAAATAAGTTTGAAACCTCTGGCACCTATAAGCCTATTAAAGATGATGAGGATAGGCAAAACCCAGCGTGAAGGTAAAAAACAACCCTGCACTAGCCTAACGGCCAGTGTTAGTGTGCCTAGTCAGACACACTAAGCTTCATGCCGCCTACCGCCTGTTGAACAGGCAATATCTCGATCGTGGCAACATTTACATGCACCGGGGCATTCAGCGCATATAAAACCGCATTGGCGATATCTTCTGGTGTAAGCTCGGCAATGCCGGAACGGCTGAGATTATCAAGGCGTTCTTGATTACCAGATGCAGCCTGAAAGAAGCCAGTGGAAACCCGCCCCGGGCAAATCTCAGTAACTCTGACTGCTGAGCCACTAAGCTCTGTGCGCAAATTCTGGCTAAACAGGTGAATAGCTGACTTTGTTGCGCCATAGAGCGCTGAATATAAATTATGTAATCCAGCAATAGAACCAATATTAACGATATGCCCGCGCTCTTGTGTCTTCATATGTTCCATCAGGGCTGCGGTTAGGGTGATCGGGGCGGTAATATTAATATCTATCGCTTCTTGTATCAGATGAAGTGGCAGATTATCCAGCCCATCTATGCCATGCCCAACCCCAGCATTATTCACCAGAATATCAGGAGAAAAGGCAAGGATGTCAGGGATTATTTCTTCATTTTCGCGAATATCGGCGCAAAGCGTGGTAATAGCGGGTTCTTTTGCAAGTAAAGCGAGCTGTTCTGCGTTTCGGCCAATAGCTAAAACCTCTCTGCCAGAGCTGGCTAGTGCGCGCGCTAACGCAAACCCAATACCGCTAGTTGCCCCAGTTATCACTGCCTTTTTTAAACTATTCATCGCTCACTCACCTTAAGATTAACTACCTATGTCCCAGTTTGCTAAAACGCTGTCCCTTGCGTCAATCTGTTTTACCGCCTGAAAATCAGCAACCTTATAAGCCGCCAGATACCGCGGAATAGCAAGCCTCTGATTAGAGGGTTTTGGACTATCAAGGAGAGGCGCGCCCATAAACCTTTACCGGCAAAAAAGAGTAGAAGCACAACTAAGCCTGCAATCACAGATAGCAAAATGATTTTAATCATTTAAGATGCGCCTGTCCCCCTAACCCGGCTAGATAGCTCTTCGGCACTTTCTACACGCTCACTATATCTGTCGGTTAGGTAGTCGCGGCGCCCCCTAGTTAAATAGGTAAACTTGACCAGCTCTTCCATCACATCCACTACCCGATCATAATAGGAAGAAGCAAGCATCCGGCCTTCCTCATCAAATTGCTGAAATGCTTTTGGCACAGAGGACTGGTTTGGGATGGTCAGACACCGCATCCAGCGCCCCAATATCCGCAGCTGGTTTACACTATTAAAACTTTGTGAGCCACCAGATACCTGCATCACCGCTAGCGTTTTGCCTTGTGTTGGCCGCACCGAGCCTATTGATAGTGGTATCCAATCTATCTGTGATTTCATAATGCCAGTCATCGAGCCATGCCGTTCAGGCGAGCACCAAACCATCCCCTCAGACCAACTAATCAGCTCTCTAAGCTCGGCTACTTTTGGATGGCTAGCATCTACACCATCATCTGGTAGCGGCAGACCAGACGGATTGAAAATGCGGCATTCAGCCCCTAACGCCTCAAGGATGCGCGCCGCTTCCTCAACCAGCAGGCGGCTATAAGAACGCTGCCGCAAAGAGCCATAAAGCAGCGCGATTTTTACCGGACTTTGGTCTTGTGATGCAAGCTGGTCATGCTGGATTGGGTGCAAGTTCTGTTTAGAAATATTAGGTGTTGTCATCAGGTAGCTGCTATTTTTTTCAAATATTTAATGGGAGTATGAAATTACCACACTCCTCTAAATTCACGCTAGAGAAATTGATATAAGCAAAATTGATAGAAGAGAAAAGGACGTCCCCAAAAAAGCACAACAGCGCCAAAAGGCGCTGTATACTTGGGCTTTTAGATGGTGGAGCGTACTGGGATTGAACCAGTGACCCCCACGATGTCAACGTGGTGCTCTCCCGCTGAGCTAACGCTCCCCAACCCATCTAAACCATGCATTGATGCGCTTTGTGCCAATGCAGGGCAAGATTTAAGGCGAATTGCTTATCAAGTCAAGCTTATAGGAAGGTTAGGCTTTCTGATAAAAGATTCAAAATTATAGAGATAGCTTAATTCATTTGCCGAGCCACCTGAAAACCACGTAGTGTTTGGGCTATGTTCAAAAAAAACGTGACACAACAAACCTACCTTGACACGCGTCTGCCACTAACTGGCCCTGCTTTCGATAGCACACAAAATAAAGCTGCTTTGCATTATCTATCGCTGGATGGGGAGAGGCTTGCAAATGAGAGCATAAGCGTTAATTTTGATGCGCTGCCACAGCCCTTGCTCGTAGAAGGAGAGGCAGTAGCCAAAAGCATATTATCGGTGCCGCATGGCGGGCGATGCTATCCACATGGCTGGTTTGATGATAGTCGCCAAGCCCGCGCGCGTACGCTAGAAGATACAGGCACTGATATTCTGGGTCTGATGCTAGCAGCCCCCCACCGCCCTGCCCTGATTGCGCAAATAGGGCGCGCTTTATGCGATTTAAACCGGCCAGAAGAAGCGATGGATAAACAGCTTTGCCCAGAAGGGATATTTAAGCCTGCTTCTGTATATAAGCCCTACATCGCCGCAGGTTATGGGGTTATTCCGCGCCTGTCCGCTGCGCGAGAGCCGCTTTATTCAGCTCCTTTTAGTCCCGATGAAGTCGTCCAGATTATCACCCGCTGTCACCGTCCCTATCACACACTTCTATTAAACCGGCTAGAGGCAATGCTGGAGACAGCATCGCATATATTGCTGGTAGATTTGCATTCTATGCCAGACCCTGCGCGCCAATTTAACCAGAAAAAAGCCCCTGTCCCACGGCGCGCGTTACCAGACTTTATCTTTGGCAATCTGCATGGTGCAACCCTGCCTGCCCATCTGGTTGAGGTAATAGATACGGTGATGGGTTCACAAAATTATAGCTGGGGGTGGAATGCGCCTTATGCCGGCGGCTATACAACCCGCCACTATGGGCTTAGCTTTAATAAATCTGCTGAAAGACGCGTATCTGTCCTGCAAATAGAGGTTAATAGAACCCTGTTTTTAAATCCCAAAGGTAGCGTTGCGGCGGGAAAAAAAGCTACCGGTTATTTGGATAGTGCCGCCCTTATCGCTATCAGTGCTACACTGGATAGGCTGATAACCCAGATAGAGAACACATTATAAAGCGCGTCTTAAGATTTAGGCTGATAGGGGTTGTTGCCCTTACGCAGCATCATCCGTACTGGCACGCCTTCTAGCCCAAAATCATCACGCAAGCCCCCTATCAGATAACGCAGGTAGCTCTCAGGGATATCAACGGGACGGCTGGCAAACAGCGCAAATGTTGGCGGGCGGGTGCGGACTTGCGTCATATAGCGGATACGCAAGCGTCTGCCTTGTGACATGGGCGGGGGATGGGCTTCCAGCATTGGCTCCAGCCACCGATTTAGCCGGCCAGTTGAAATCCGTGTGTTCCATTTCTGATGAATATCATGTGCGGCCTTCATCAACTTATCCAAACCGCGCCCATACATCCCGGAAATCGGTACAACTGGCACACCGCGCACCTGAGCTAGCGAGGTTTGCAGACGGTCATTTATTTGCTGCATCGCTTTTTGCTTGTCCGCCACATCATCCCACATATTAGCGGCGATGATAAGCGCACGCCCCTCATCAGTAACCTGGCGGGCAATAACCATGTCCTGTTTATGAGGCGGCTGTCGGGCATCCAGCATAAGCACGCAAATCTTGGCATATTGGATAGCCCGTTCAGCATCATTGACCATCAACCGCTCAATCCTGTCGGTTACACGGGCTTGCCGGCGCATACCAGCTGTATCTACCAGCTCATAAGCTGTACCTTCCCAATCAAAGGGCAAGGTGATGCTATCGCGTGTAATCCCTGCTTCTGGGCCTGTTAAGAGACGTGATTCGCCAAGCAAAGTATTAGCAAGAGTAGATTTGCCCATATTCGGGCGGCCAATAATTGCCATTCGGATCGGGCTCTTATCACGGTCATCAATCCAGACATCTGGCCCATCTTCATCTTCTGGTATGATAATCTCTTCTGCTTTTTCTTTGCTGGCATCTGCGGCCGCAAAAAGGGCATCTTCAAGACCTATTTCACGCGCCGTTTCGCGCAGGGCATCAAACAAATCTATCAGCCCGTCACCATGTGCTGCAGATAGCGGTACGGGCGCGCCTAACCCTAATTGCCATGCTTCGGCCAGTGTTTCTGTCCCTGTTTTACCTTCGCATTTATTAGCGAGCAAAATCACGCTGGTTCCAGATTTTCGTATCTGACGCGCGAAATGCACATCATCTGGCAAGATACCTGCGCGCGCATCAATCACTAGCAACGTGATATCGGCTTGCGCTACCGCCATCTCTGTTTGCTCTCGCATTCTGTCTTGCAAGCTACCTGCTTTTGCTTTTTCCAGTCCAGCCGTATCGATCAGGCGAAATTCCATACTTGCTAGATAGGCATCCCCCTCACGGCGGTCGCGGGTAACACCAGGTTGGTCATCAACAATCGCATGATGAGTGCCAGTCAGGCGGTTATATAAAGTGGATTTGCCAACATTTGGCCGTCCAACAATGGCAAGAGTAACACTCATCAGCTTTAGCGCATTACGTTTAGCTGACCAGATTCTGTCAGATAAATGAAGCTAGATTGAGCGATTTGCGGGGGGATATTAACCTTGCTACCTAAAGACTGACTGGAAACTTCTGCGCCTGTCTCAGCGTTCAGGCTAACCAGCTTGCCCCCCTCTGATAAGACATGCACCATGCCAGAGGCCACAACAGGACCAAAATATTCCGTAACGGTTCCAGGCTTAGCTGAACCTAGCTCGCCGCTTCCATCTAGCGCCGTCATCCATCTGACTGCCCCGTCTGATTTACGCAAAGCGATAACATGCCCCTCTACCGACAAGACAAACAAGCTATCCCCTGCTATCCACGGCATCTGCACGCCAGCTATTGGATGCTCCCAAATCTGAAAACCAGTTTTGGATTCATAAGCACTTAGCAGGCCAGATTGGCTTATCACATAGATGTTCTCACCATCATGGATGGGATGGGCTAATACATCACCCAGTTCTTGTAGCGGGGTAGTTGGCGATAAGGTCGCAAGGCTATCTGCCCATAAAAGCTGGCCATTTTCGACCTTTTGAATGGCAATTTCGCCGCCCGCCCCTGCTAGGACGAGCTCAGCGCCACTAACTGCCGGCGATGGCGCACCAAACACAACTGTATCCACGGGCAAACCAACGGACTGCCATGCCAGCTCGCCATCTGTTAGACGATAGACGAAAACATATCCATCAATATCCGTGACAACAACACCCGCATTATCGATAAGAGTTGGGCCACCTGCCAGCGGGCTGTCATGCTCAACGCGCCAGATTTCTGAGCCATTTTTCACATCCAGCAGGCTAAGGCTATCGCGCGCTGCATGCACAGCGACCACCTCACCATTTGTCGCAATACCGCCTGCTTTGCCTGGAAACAGGCCACTATCAGGCGCATTCACCTGAAACTGCCAAAATACATCGCCGCTTTCCAAATCAAAAGCAGTAAGTAGCGCATCCGCCCCAAGCGCATAGATACGCCCGCCAGCAATCATCGGCTGTGGCAGACTAACCACATCATCTTCAGGGGCAGCAACTCTGGAACGCCAAACCCGTTTCAGCGGCGTCTCTAGGGTAAGATGCCCACCTGCATGACCTGCAGAAAGGCCGGGATGTCCAGCATCTTGGTTTGTTATTGCAGAACCGATTGCACCGAATTCGGCCGCGGCGCCATCATCAATAACCAAGCTGGAAGTTTCCAACAAAACCGCTTCACGCTCCCCTTTCAAGATAAGCTCATTATCAGCGCATGCAGCTAGCATTAACAGCGCGACCAGCAAGCTGGCTCCGCCTCGCAGACTTGACCCTAATAGATAGATTTGCCGGAATGCGCTTCTCATTACCCAGACACCTTACCGCCAACAATAGTCAGCAATTGTGATGCGCGTTGACGCAGGCTAGAAGGCACTTCGCTAAGTGTAGTTATTTTTTCCAAGAAGGCCGCCGCATCTTGCGCACGCCCCCCTCTTAAGGCAAGCCCTGCTGCCTGCTCTAGCGCCAGCCCCTGCAATGGTCCGGCTGTATCGGTCAGCACAGAAAGACGCGCGAGCAAATCATCACTATTCGCATTTTCGGGGGCATGCATCACCGACAATAACAGCGCAGCATCCCGGTAAAAGCCGTCAATATCATCACGCTCAGCTAGGATTAGAAAAGCAGATTCAGCATCGCTAGCTCTGCCTTGCTCAGCTAATTTACGGGCAATAGTAAAATCAGCCAGCACCTGATAGCCAGGCGTTAGCGTGTCTCCAGCTGCCTCTAACGCCTCACCCGCATCTTCGATAGAAGCTGCTTGATAATAAGCCGTAGCAGCGGCGCCATCGCGCGCCTCTTTCCAATACACATATCCCTGACGCGCGCCAACAAGTACAATAATCAGCACCGCGACACCAATGACATATTTGCCATAGCGTTGCCACAACACAGCTTGCCTGTCCTGTTTCAGCTCGTTGTTAATCTCGTCAAATATATCTGCCATATGCACTCACCCTGAGATTTCAGGCCTATTAATTTAAATTTGCTCATCTATATACGTCTGCCCTTATACGTCTATTAGGCGTTTGTTTTCCAGTTTTTTTTGCGTTTAGTCAGAATAGCAATATTCAGCAAATTTTCAGAGTTCTATAAGGCTTGACCTTTGATAGCGCTTTAGCCACTCTTTAGGTAGGGATATAAAGTTAAAGCAGGCGTTTTTATTAAGACCGCGCTAGACGATAACGAGACCAATGAAAGAGCAGGTAGCAGCAATAAATGTCATCTCATTCTGTTTCACGTAAAAAAACCAAGACCCTCTATTTTTCACGGACGGAATTATCCAATATTCTCTCAACTTATGCTGCGCGTGTTGCCAACAGCGATTGGCGTGATTACGCGCTAGACCATATTGATAATTGTGCTATTTTCTCAATCTTTAAACATGCCCATGAACAGCCCCTTTTCACCATTGAAAAACAGCGCATTAAGGGGTCTGAGAAGCCCGTATTTATCCTTAAAGATCGTAAAAAAACGCTGTTTCGCACACGCAAATTACCTGAGCTGACAAGCTATCTGCACCGTTTGCCTCGCCTGATAAGGGCGTAAAACCTTCCTGAAAATCAAAAGCTAATAATCTATAGTTTCAGCAAACCCTGTCTCTTAATAGGCTGGATTTTACCTTGCCTCTGCCTAAAGATTTAGATATAACTAAATTAGAACAAAACAAGAACAGATTTATCTAAACAAATATTGGCGTCAGGTTATGGGCAGGTTTAAAGAACAGGAAATTAAAAAGACAGAACCACATCAGCCTGTATGTTTACATCATCTGGCAGCGCAAAATCTTGATGTGTTTTGCTGGTGTAATAGATGCAGCCACAATGCAGATCTACCCGTGGATACGCTGATAGAAAGATTAGGCCCACTATTTCCTGTACCAGAATTGGGTGTTTATCTGCGCTGTAGTAATTGCGGAACACATGATGTGGCAGCCCGGCCAGCGTGGCCGCGTTATGGCGGACAAATCGCCCGTCACGGCTAATCTATTTTCAAATTTCTGACCCTTATCTAAACATTACAGGCTTACAAACGGCTCATCTGATCTAGACAAAGGGCTCTGCCTTGTCTTAAGCTAAGTACGTTTTAACCGATATTTATTTTTACTTCTAAACCGATATGAGGCTTGCCGAATGACACCGACTGAAACCCAAAAACTGCAACGTTTTTTGCGCAAGCGTTTCGGCAATCATGATATCACACTCATCGCCAGACCAGAGGCTAAGGATTCAGTAGAATTTCAGCTAGATGGAGAAACCTTTGGCGTTGTCTACCGCGATGATGATGAGGGGGAGCTTTGCTATCACATTCAACTAACTGTGCTAAGCGAAGATTTGGATTAGAGGCCTGTTATCCTGTCACCCAGCTGGTTTGCGCTAGCAACGTTACGGCAAAAACAAACATTATAAGCGCGGTTACAATATCTAGCATTCGCCAGGCACGCGCCGAGCGCATCAGCGGACTAAGGCGTTTTGCCCCAAATCCGATACTGGCAAAAAAGGACACGCTAGCCAGCGATGCACCACTAGCAAAGACCAGCTTTTCAAGCCCGATATAGCCAATGGAAACCGCCCCTAGCAAAACAACTGTATCCAGATACACATGCGGATTAGCAAAAGTCAGCACTGCTAGCAGGCTAAAAATACTGCGTAAATTTGTGACAGGCTCGCCCGTGCTATCTGCTGTGATGCTATCCGCCGCTTGATAGGCAGCACGCAGCCGCCCCAGACCATAAACGCCCAGCCAAAGCGCGGATATACCAAACAACCAGTCTGCATAATCTTCAAAAATAGGTGCCATAATGGTGCCAAGCCCAAGCACCCCTAAACAGATCAGCAGAGCATCCGATATCCCGCAAAACAATACCACCGCCAAAACATGCTGATTCAGTAAGCCTTGCCGGATAACAAAACTATTCTGCGGGCCTATCGCCAAAATCAGGGACAGGCTGATAAAAAATCCGGAAATAAAGGCTGAGAGCACTAGAACACCGTTATGATTTGATGAGATGCAAGCCAAAAAAATTCAACCCAAATCAGCTTGCGAAAAATGGACATAAAATCGTTAGAATAATATGACAAATTATGTAAATAGGTCTAGCTTTTTTGAAGAATAAGAAAAAATCGAATTATTGCTTTTTAAAAAAAGAGGAAAGAATGGCAAAGAAAAAGGTTGCGATGGAACTAGGCATGGGCACCTCCCTGCGTCGCCAGGATTATACCAAAGCAGCAATCCGGGCTTTGCAAGATGCACTCTGGCATAATTCCTTGACTATGGCAGATGCGTTTGGGTTTTCGCGTGAGGATATGATTGTCGAGGTGGAAATTGGTGTACAAAAGCCAGAAGCGGTAGATATTGAAGCGGTCAAAGCTATTCTGCCCTATGGCAAAGGGTCGGTCATAGTTGTACATGGCGGGCTAGATATTGCCAAACCAGCTGATAAAAGCTTGGGCAAACCGCCAGCAGATACTGACAAAACAGTTATCGCCAACGCAGCAGTGAACGTCTTTTTTAATATGCAACCTGCCACTAACAAAGGGGCAAGCGCATGAAACGACTAATCTTGGAAATGGGCACAGGCAATGATTTATATGGGGAAGATTACACCAAGGCAGCTTGCCGAGCGGTTCAGGATGCACTTCATCATAGCTCACTGGTACTGTTTCGCTCGCTAGGGCTTAGCCACGAAGATATGCAGGTGAATGTTACCATCGGCGTGCAAAAGCCAGATTCTGTTGATACAAAAATAGTTGCAGATGAATTACCGCGCGGAAATGCAGTAGTTACCGTTGTAAAGGGCGGGCTAGATGTGCATGACAAAGATAATGACACATGTTCAGTTATCGCGACAGCTGCGGTGGAAGCCTGTCTTGATATAAATCCAGATGATTGGGAACTTACGAGGTAGCCCTTAAAAAAGGAGGCTATTTTGACTAGCCTGTTGCTAACAAATATTGATGTTCTGGCGACTATGAACAATGGTCCGTCTGGGAACAATGGTCCGTCTGGGAACAATGGTCCGTCTGGGAATAATGGCCTGTCTGGGAATAATGGCCCGTCTGGGAATAATGGCCCGTCTGGGAATAATGGCCTGTCTGGGAACTTTAAGTCACCTCGTAATGCTGGTTGCGGTGAAGAGTTACAGGACGCAGCTATCCTAATTGAAAATGGTGTCATCAAAGCGGTTGGTAGTAATGCAAGCCTAGCCAGCCATGCTGCGCGCGTTGATGAGGTGATGAATTTATCTGGTCATATTGTTATTCCCGGCCTTGTGAATACACATCATCACCTGTTTCAAAATCTAACCCGCCTTATTCCCGAAGCACAGAATGAGAGTCTGTTTGGCTGGTTAAAGACCCTCTATCCCATATGGCAACAACTGACCCCTGATGATATTTATATCTCAGCGGTAATCGGCCTGTCTGAGCTTGCTTTAAGCGGCTGCACCACTTCGTCTGATCATCTCTATCTTTATCCCAATGGCAGCCGACTGGATAACAGCATTGAAGCGGCTCAAGATGTTGGCATCCGCTTTACCGCCACTAGAGGTTCGATGAGCATTGGTGAGAGCAAAGGAGGGTTGCCGCCAGACAGCTTAACTGAACAAGAGGATAGGATTTTAGAAGATTGTTTGCGCGTTATTGATGCCTTTCATGATGATAGCCCATATGCTATGACCCGCATCGCTCTTGCGCCTTGCTCGCCTTTTTCAGTCAGTGTCGAGTTGATGCGCGACACTGCTTTGATGGCCGCTGACAAAGGCGTTGGGTTGCATACCCATTTAGCCGAAAATGTGGAAGATATTGATTACTCGCTTGCCCAGTTTGGCCAGCGTCCGGGGGATTATGTTGAAAATCTAGGCTGGACAGGGGCGCATGTCTGGCACGCGCATTGTGTCCAGCTAGATAGTCAAGAAATTGATTTATTTGCTCGTACTGGTACAGGTGTTGCGCATTGCCCTTGCTCTAATATGCGCCTTGCTAGCGGAATTGCACCGGTACGCCAGATGCTGGATGCTGGCGTGAAGGTTGGCTTAGGTGTGGATGGATCTTCTTCAAGTGATAGCGGACATCTAATGAACGAAGCGCGCCAGACTATGCTGTTACAACGGGTGCTGGGCGGCGCAGATAAAATGACCGCAAGAGAAGCGCTGCGTGTTGCAACCAGAGGCGGAGCTGAGACGCTAAACCGTCACGATATTGGCCAAATCGCCCCTAATTTTGCTGCTGATCTAGCGATTTTTGACCGAAATTGCATTGATTTTTCTGGCACCCAGTCAGACCCGCTTGCCGCACTTGTTTTATGTGGACCTGTAAAGCCCCGCCATGTGATGACAGCTGGCCGAATGGTGGTCACGGATGGAAGGTTATCTCGCCTCGATTTAGGGGCATTGCTTACCCGCCATGATGCAGCAGCACGCGCACTTCTTAATCGCGGGCTTTAATTTTTCTCTAGCCAAATAGCTATTTGCGCCGCTATAGACAAGCCAACATGGGCAGGCGATTTAGAACGCAAATCTGGCAAGCCGATAGGACAGATAAGCTGCTTAAGTGCGGCTTCATCAATGCCCCGTTTTTTCAAGGCATTACAAAAACGCTGCTTTTTCGTGCGCGATCCAATCAGGCCCAATTTTGCAAAATTTCCTTTCCTTAAAATCGTGTAAACCAGTGCTTCATCGAGCGCATGAGAATAGCTCATCACAATATGGATGGCACCGGGTGGGGCATGTTCTGCAATAATTGTCATATCAGTAGCGGGAGCTAGCGTAATAGCTGGGTCTGTATCTTCTGGAAAGCGGCTCTTGTCGGTATCCACCCATACCCTGTCTAATGCCAATCCACTGACCGCGCCCATCACGGCACGGCCAACATGCCCAGCCCCATATAAATAAAGCGGAGTATTGGGCAATATAGGCGGCATCAACAAGGTCTGTTTTTTGCTATCAAAAGATATCTTTGCTACAGGCTTTGGGGATAGCTGGGCTATTACAAGGCTACCTGCTTGATGAATATAACCGCTAGCAGGATTGCTAAGAATAGCTGTTAGTTCTGCCAGACAATCAGGTGTGAAACCTTCAAATAGTAAGGTGACTTGACCGCCGCAACATTGTCCCAGATTAGGCCCTAGAGGAAAGTTGCGAAACTGACGTGCAAATCTAGACTGGGTGTCTGCCAATTCTGCCAGCATCTGGCGAGCAATTTTCATTGCTTCAAATTCAAGTGCGCCGCCGCCAATAGTGCCCCATATCCCAGCTTGGGTAACATACATATCTGCGCCAGCCTCACGCGGGGTAGAGCCCTTAGCCTCAGCAACAACAATCCGGCAGACTAACTGGCCAGCACCAATATAGGCCTCTATCCTCTCACCCCAATCTTTCATTAACGTGCCATGCCTTTTAAGGTCATCAAGAGCTGTTCTGCTGTGGCAGGCGCATCCAGATTTGGCATGCGCTCTTCTGCTAGCCCTTCAATGGCATGACGCAGGGCCGAATGCACACTTGCGGCAAGCATGAAAGGCGGCTCGCCCACGGCCTTTGATTTGTGAATAGTATGTGCTGGATTGCCGCCACTTTCAAATAAGTCAATATTCAAGATAGCTGGCCTATCAGAGCAGGCCGGAATTTTATAGGTTGCTGGGGCATGGGTTTGCAGGCGTCCATCTTTGCCATAGACCAGCTCTTCGGTGGTTAACCAGCCGGCCCCTTGAATAAAACCACCCTCGATTTGGCCTCTATCAAGGGCAGGGTTAATCGAGCGTCCAACATCATGTAAAATATCGACCCGCAATAACCTATTCTCTCCGGTTAGCCTATCCACCGCTACTTCTGTTACCGCCGCACCATAGGCAAAATAATAAAAAGGCGCGCCTTTGGCTTTATCAGGATCCCAATGGATATCGGGGGTTGCATAAAATCCGGTTGATGAAAGCGATATGCGCCCCTGCCAGCACATCATCGCAGCCTTGGCAAAGCTTATCGCCTCATCCCCCACATACACCTTTTCATCTGCAAAGCGCACACGCGCTACATCTGCCTGATATTGTGCTGCTAGATAGGTTGCCATTCGTGCCTTTAGGGTCTCTGCGGCGGCGGCTGTTGCCATGCCGTTCAGGTCTGTACCAGAAGAAGCAGCGGTGGCAGAGCTGTTTGGCACCTTTCCTGTATGCGTAGGGGTAATAGCAACCTTGTCAATCGGCACACCAAACGCATCTCCACAAATCTGGGCTATTTTTGTAAACAGCCCCTGCCCCATCTCTGTGCCGCCATGATTGAGATGTATCGTCCCATCAGTATAGATATGCACCAGTGCACCAGCCTGATTAAGCATTGTTTTATTGAAAGAAATTCCAAATTTTACAGGCGTTAGCGCAATCCCTCTGCGCAAGATAGGATGCCCCTCATTCCATTTAACAATCTCTTTGCGACGTTCATGGTAGTGCGCATCACGGGCAAGTTTATCTGCTAGCTGGCCGATAATACAGTCTGTTACTGGCTGGCCATAGGGGGTAGGTTTTCCCCCGTCAGACGCGTCCTTATCAGGATAGAAATTACGCTGACGAACAATCAGGGGGTCCAACCCTAGGGTGGCTGCAATATCATCAATAACCCGCTCCATACCCATAATACCTTGCGGGCCGCCAAAACCGCGGAAGGCCGTATTAGAGGGGGTGTGGGTCTTACACAAAGTTGAAGTAGTGCGCATATCTGGAATGAAATAGGCATTTTCGGCATGCATCATAGCCCGGTCGGCAATAGCAAGTGAGAGATCAAAAGACATCCCGCAACGCAGGAATTGGGCTACATTCAGCGCAAGAATCCTCCCTTCATCATTAAAGCCAACATCATAAGAAATCTGAAAATCATGGCGCTTGCCCGTAACCCGCATATCTTCATCACGGTCATAAACGAGTTTCGCAGGCTTACCTGTTTTAACCGCTGCCAGCGCAGCAATAATTGCAGGCAGATTAGCCTGACTTTCCTTGCCGCCAAAGGCCCCGCCCATTCGCCTGACCTGCACGCTGACCTGATGAAAACCGATCCCCAGCGCTTCAGCAACTTTATGCTGAATTTCGGTTGGGTGTTGGCTGGAAACATGCAGATGCACCTCCGCCGCCTCACCGGGAAGAGCAATAGCTGCCTGCCCTTCTAGATAAAAATGCTCTTGTCCACCAATTTTTATCCGCCCTTGCAAGCGGCGCGGCGCAGCCAACAGCCCCCTATCTACATCGCCTGTCTCTATATGGTGGGGCGGGCGAAGCAGGCTGTTTTGGGCAATCGCATCATCAATGGTCAGGATAGCAGGCAGTTCTTCATAGACGATTTGTGCCTTTAATGCCGCCATGCGTGCCTGCTTAGCAGAGCCAGCAACAACCGCAAAAATAGATTGCCCATGATAGCTAACCAAGCCATCTGCAAAGACAGGGTCGTCACCAAAAATAGGGCTGGCGTCATTCTTACCTTTGATATCCTCTGCAGTTAGACAGCAAACCACCCCATCAGCCTTTAACACTTCTTCTAAATCTATGCTGACCAATTTGCCATGGGCAACAGAGGACAGCCCAAGCGCGATATGCAAGCCATCTTCTGGAAAGGAGATATCATCGGTAAATTTTGCGGCGCCGGTGACGTAGAGCGCGGCACTATCATGGGCAATGGGTTTATGTAAATCACTGCTCATCTATGCCCATCTCCTTTCTTGCTAAGCCTGCACTGTAGCGGTGAAATCTTCTGGTGTGCGAAAATGCTGCGGCTTTGATAGGCGCATATAGCCAGATTGATATTCGATAAACATTTTTTGTACCAACTGGGCAGCAGCAAGCAAACGGTATGAGCGGCTAGCACGCATATCGTCAATCGGGTCAAAATCTTGGCTCAGGCAAGTCGCGATATCTGTTGCAAGCTTGGCATCCATCTCGCCCGCAAACACAGATACTTCCCGCCCCTTCAGATAAGCTTCTAACTGCATCGCACGTTTGGGGATAGCGGCCATACCGCCAAAGCCAATTTTAATATCTGTTATTTTACCGGCCTGAACATCTATACATCCCGCCATCAGGACAGCGGAGATATCTTGGTCAAAACGTTTCGATAATTTATAGGCCAATAACTGCTGCCCTGCTTGCAAGCGCGGCAGTATAATGGCTTCAACAAACTCCCCTGCCTCACGGTTTTGCTTGCCATAATCAATAAAGAAACTATCCAGCTTAATCTGGCGACGCTTACCTGCTTTATTGAGGACAATCTGACTATCAAGAGCCAAAAAACATGGGGAGAGATCGCCAATTGGCGAGGCATTAGCAATATTACCGCAGACCCTAGCTGATGCGCGCACTTGGGCAGAACCAAAGCGAGACCAGATTTCCTGCAAAGCTGGATAATCTTCTGCAAGCGCCTCCATTGCCTGCTGGTGGGTAACCCCTGCCCCAATTGTGATATGGCCATCTGTTTTTTTAAGGCTATCTAATTCTGCCACATTGCCAATATGGATAAGGTGGGGTAATTGGCGATGCTGCTTGGTCACCCACAGCCCGATATCTGTTGCCCCAGACAATATCTGCGCAGACGGATTTTCTGCATAGAGTGTCTGCAATTCCTCTAAACTAGCTGGGGCGCTATAGCGCTGACCCTGACATTTTAAATCCAGACTTTTCGTTGTGGTAGCAGCCATCTGCGCTAGCGCTGAAATATCCCCTAGCACCCTGTCAGTTGCCCATTGTGGGCGCGCCCATCTCGCCAGCGCTTCACCAGCGCTTACAATTGGACCATAGCCAGTACAGCGACATAAATTACCACTAAGCAATGTTTCTATTTCTGCAACATTCGTAAAATCCATGCCTGCGCACCAGCCGGCATATAAAGACATCACAAAACCGGGGGTACAAAAACCACATTGGGCGCCATGATGCGTTATCATCGCCTGCTGGACAGGGTGTAGCTCTCCATCGGCATTTGCCACCCCTTCAACAGTTGTGATCACGCTGCCATGTAGCATTGGTAGAAATAAAATACAGGCATTTACCGCCTGCCAGTTAGGCGTGTTATCGCTAGTCAGCCGGCCTATAACAACGCTACAAACGCCGCAATCCCCTTCAGCACATCCCTCTTTGGTACCAGTGAGTTTCCGGCGCTCTCGCAACCAGTTCAACAAGGTGGTATCGGGGCGCAACCCGCTCCCTTCATTTAACTCAATTTCTATTTTTTCCTGGTTCAGAAAAAAACAAATTGTTCTAGCCATAAAACACCCCTTTGGTGTTCTTCATCGCCCTTCTGCTGCCTTGACTTT
>Ga0209654_1000005_pt1 | contig 284722 bp, 260 predicted proteins | sample SaaInl1SG_22_DNA_FD_184646 | JGI IMG/M metagenome (GOLD analysis project Ga0209654, IMG submission 184646) | Marine microbial communities from expanding oxygen minimum zones in the Saanich Inlet - ESP_161SG_22_DNA (SPAdes) (version 2) | ecosystem: Environmental > Aquatic > Marine > Intertidal... | reverse complement strand
GCTGGCGCAGGCGTTTCAAACGAACATGCTGAAATGATGGTGCTTCGTACCTTCACTGAATTGGTCCCCCCAGAATTTCAAGTCGCGGTACTGATTGCCTTCTTTGCAGCCATTTTGAGCACCTCTGACACGTATCTTTTCTTACTTAGTCTAAATGTCACGAATGACTTATTCCCGAACAAGGAGGAGTCCGCTGGTGCGGGCATTAAGCGCATTCGTTGGGCGCTTGTCGGAGTAGGTTTCTTTGCGCTATTGATCGCACTCTTTTTCCAACGCATCGAAGATATCGTGGTAACGTTTAAAGCCTTGGGAATAGGAATAGCCCCGGTCATTTTTTATGATTGGGCAGGAAAACACGATAAACGAAGCGTTGTTTGGTCACTATTGGTGATGACTGTACTGTCCCTTGGAGTCAGTATTTACATGATAGTGGAGCAAGGTAAAATTAATCCAGCCATTGCTTTTGTGAGTATCGGTACGTCATCCATCGTGTATGGCATCAGTTTTCTTTTCCGCAAGAACAAGCGTACTGTAGAGTAGGGCTCAAAAAAAAAGACCCTTTCGGGCCTCGTTCTTCTTAAGTGAAGAGTTCTTCGACTTGCGTCTCTGTAACTTCCTCGAGTTGCGTGTGTGGCAGTCCTTCTATAATCGTGATAGGACGCTCACGTAATAATTCTTTGTTGAACATATTTTTAGGTTTGGTAATGGTATAAATATACCAATTATATCCTGAAAATCAGAGTTTTCAACAAAAATTCACCTATTGTTAACAAATCTAGGTTACAATTTAACGAGACGTTCCGTTTTTGTAAAACCATCGTTTCCTTCGAGTCGAACGATGTAATTTCCAGCAGCCAGCGTTCCTAAATGGATATATAATTCTGCAGGACCGGCGGGAAGATCTCTACCTGTTAGCTCCTGAACAAGCGCACCATTTACGTTATACAGTCTCGCTTCTACGCGTTGATTCTGATCGAGATTGAAGGTAACGGTAACCATATCTTGATCGTAGGCGGGGTTGGGAAACAATTGGCCCCCGTTTTCGTGTAGGGGAACAACCGTATCTGTGCTAAAGACTTGCGAAATAAAGGTTCTATTTTGCTGCGGACCGTCTCCATAAAAACCAGCCATCCATGCTTCTGACGGAATGATTTGCCCATTTTCATCAAACATTGGTTGAACTGCAAAATAATCCCCCCAGCGCTCATAACTGTCACTATGACGATCAACATGGGTAGTTCCATTAATGAGATCGATGGGATTTGAAAAGCTTGTATCGTTCCCCAGTTGCACCGCACCCATGCCTGGATGTCCGTCGATAGAAGTGAAGTTAAACCCAATTAAACATTGAATTTGATTGGGATGAACACCGCTCCAGGTGATGTTTGGGTATCCATAATCACGAACTGGATGCGTAAAAACTCGAGCAGTTAGCTTAGGATCAGAGCTTTGCGCATTTGAGATAAAGCCGTGGTAAATGCCGGCATTTGGATTCGCGCCATGTGCTGTGGTACTGACAAATTGAATCCAACCGTCCTTTTGTATTGCACCCAAAACTCTACCGTCGTTGGTTTGAAGCCCTTTGGTAGCGTCTGTAGTATCTGTATCGCCTTGTTTTCCGTTCGGCGGAACTCCGTAGGGTACATTGCTTATTAAGGCTTGTGCAGTGACGGTAGTATCCGAAGTGCCTTCAGTTAGCGTGATCAAGAATATTGTATCGTTTTGAAGATCAAAGTTTCTATTGCTTAAAAACTGAAGTTGATCGCTAATGTTGTCGTGCCCTCGAACAGGGTGGAGGTTGCGAACAAATTTCCCATTATAAGAGATTTGAGTATAAACAGTGGCATCCACGCTGCCACCCGAAAACCCCTCGCTTTTATTTAAGTGCCAAATAACGGAGCCATCAAAGCCTACCTGCCAACTAACGTTCGGAATGATGAGGTTAGCGGTTATAACAAGCCCCGTTTCACTGAGCGCTATGGCAGGGAAATCCGTCCAACGATTATTACTAAGCGGATTGCCCGTTAAGCTATAAATGTTCCACGGATCGGTTGGGTCATTGCTGGAAGAAAAGCAAACGATAATTCGGCTATTAGCAGCATCGTTATCCTTTAGAAAAACGAGAACAAATCGATCCAAGGTGGGGTCGTAAATGAGTTTAGGATCGTAATAATTTGAAAAACTAGATCCGTTCGCCATTTGCTGAAGACTAAAAAGCCCTACTGGAGATGGCATAATAAGCTCGCCAGTTTTTGTATCCATCGCCCAAAAAACACTATTTACGGCCGCGCAAAGAATGCCGTCTTTACTAATAGCCATGGCATTATCGTTGGGTATACCGCCTGTAAAATCGAAAGGGTTACCCTGAGGTGTTAGTCGATAGATGGAAGTGCCAAATCCCGCCACTGGATCCGAGACCGAAGTGGTTTTTTTTGTTTCGGTCGATGCCGGGAAATTTCTATAATTCTGGACCAGCTTTTGTCCGGCTAAGAAGCTTTTGTAACCCTCTCCTCCGGGTATGGGAGCTCCTGTAGGGTAGAGAAATGATAGTACTTCGTTTGGTGCTGCCTTTGGGTCAAACGTTCCTTCATAGGTAGCTTGAACGGTATTCTGCACATATCCTTGTCCAAAAGCGCTTGTAGCGCCAATTAGAAAAACTAAAATCCACTTATTCATTAGGTCTGTATTACTCCTGGGTTATAGCGCTTCATTTCAGGATTATTATTCGACATTTCGATACCGAAACTCAGCCATTCACGGGTTTTCGCCGGGTCAATGATAGCGTCCACCCATAATCTAGAAGCTGCATAATAGGGGCTGGTTTGACGTTCATAGCGTTCTTCGATATCTTTTTGTAGGGCGTCCAATTCTGATTGAGTCAATTCTTTTCCACTGCCTTTTAGCCGAGATTTCTCTATTTGAAGCAACACTTTTGCAGCTTGTTGTCCCCCCATAACGGCTAATTTTGCGTTGGGCCATGCAACAATAAGACGCGGATCGTAGGCAGTCCCATTCATAGCGTAATTCCCAGCACCGAAGCTGCTTCCAACAATCACCGTGAATTTAGGAACTACAGAATTTGCCACGGCATTGACCATTTTTGCGCCGTCTTTGATGATACCGCCGTGTTCGCTTTTACTCCCGACCATGAAACCAGTGACGTCTTGGAGGAAAACGAGCGGAATACGTTTTTGATTACAATTGGCAATAAATCGGGCCGCTTTATCGGCACTGTCGGAATAAATTACGCCACCAAATTGCATTTCACCCTTCGCGTTTTTCACAATGGCTCTATTGTTGGCAACAATTCCTACTGCCCATCCGTCTATTCTAGCATACCCGCATAGAATAGTCTGTCCGTAAGTCTCCTTGTACGGCTGCCAACTCGCTTTATCGACAATACATTCAATAATCCGAAGGCTTTCAAAGGGTTTCCCATCTCTAGGCACAAAGCCGTAAATAGCAGAGGTGGCCCGTTCAGGATCCATAGATTCCGTACGGTCAAAACCGGCCTTAGGAAACGCGCCCATTTTATCCACCAATCCGCGAATAGTGCTGATGGCCTCCTGGTCGTCTTCACATTTATAATCGGTCACCCCGCTGATATCGCAATGCGTATCTGCGCCGCCTAAAGTCTCATTGTCAATGCTCTCGCCAATGGCAGCTTTTACCAAATAAGATCCTGCTAAGAAAATACTTCCTGAACCTTTCACAATGATACTTTCGTCGCTCATGATAGGTAAATACGCTCCGCCAGCGACACAACTTCCCATGATGGCCGATATTTGCGGAATACCTAGACTACTCATGACTGCATTGTTTCGGAAAATGCGACCGAAGTGCTCACGATCCGGGAAGATCTCATCTTGTAATGGAAGGAATACGCCTGCGCTATCGACTAAATAAATGATAGGCGTGTGGTTCTCCAGAGCGATCTGCTGGGCGCGTAAATTCTTCTTTCCTGTAATTGGGAACCAAGCGCCGGCCTTCACGGTAGCATCGTTCGCTACAATGATGCATTGTGTGCCTTTAACATACGCAAGCACTACAACGACACCACCGGCAGGACACCCGCCGTATTCCTCGTACATGCCGTCTCCAGCAAAAATCCCTAGCTCTAGGCACGACTTATCAGCATCCACCAGGGCCTCCACCCGCTCTCTCGCGGTTAACTTCCCTTGGTCTCGTTGCTTTTGCAACTTCACTGAACCACCGCCTTTGGCTAGGATGGCTTCACGACGCTTTACTTCGCTGAGTAAGAGCTTTAAGGCGTCTTCATTCTTATTGTATGTTAGGTCCATAGGCTGATGTGGTTCTTACTGCGGTGATAGTTATTTAAGCGCATTGAGGTAATCCCAACTACTACGCCCTAAGTTAAAGAACAGATCTAAGGCACTCAAGTTGTTTTGAAAACCATTTTTATGGGCAAAAACCTGACCGTACGTGGGGTAGTTTAAGCCGGATTCTAATTTAGGGTGAATACCTCTAAAATCCTGTATCTCAGTATTAGCGATGTATTCGGTGGTTTCGTGATCCGGCACTTCTACCTCGAGCCAATGAGAAAATAACGCAATGGTTGCTGCATTTAATTCCCATAGTGTCTCGAATCGTTCCTGCAAAACGGCTTGAACATCGGGGAACAGCACTTCAAAGTAGGGGGCATTTGCATAGGCACTTTCTATGGCCTTTAAATGATCTTTTATCCAATTTTCACTGTAGCTGATCCTAACCTTTTTGATTGCTTTGCACTTTCGCTCAACAGGAATACTAAGTTTCAGGAGACCGTTAGGACCTGAAATGTGCATTCTGGATCGGTAAGACTGCTTTTGAAAGTGCTCGTGCGCTTCTAAAATATAACTCTTGGACTGCACTACACGAGCCAGCCATTCAATAGGAGGAAAGTAGGCAGTGCTGAGCAGAACGTGCATTAGGCGGACTTGCGCTTTCTGCGAACAATAATGACTATCTGATAGAGCACTACGAATACTACAAAGTGCCAGAAATAGCTCGTACGTTCACCATTCGCATTGACCAGTGTAAACACACGATCAGTTCGAATCTTTGAAAGTCCTTCACCGTGTTTATCATAGCTCATCCAGATAAATACAGGTTTACCTACGATATGATCGGAGGGAACATAACCCCATTTACGACTGTCTAATGAATTGTGTCTATTATCACCCATCATCCAGTAATAGTCCTTCTCAAAAGTATACGTAGTTGACTCATTACCATCGATATAGACTTTTCTGTCTTTAGTGATTTTTAGATCGTGACCTTCATATTCTGCGATGATTCTGCGGTAGCTATGCAGATTTTTTTCTGTTAATTCTACCGTTGCGCCAGCTTGTGGTATATAAATAGGTCCAAAGTTGTCCCATGTGTCGTTGTACGGACGTTCGCCGTGGCCAGTATCCGGGTTAGGGAATAATATTTCCTCAGCTTGACCTTCCTGAATTAACAAAAGACCTGCTGGTAAAGTGCTATCAATAGGGGTTCCAGGCCGGTCCGCACTTATAGGCCAAAGGGCCTTAACAGCGGGTAACGATTTGATCGCATCTACATGACGTTCTTGAAGGAACATAATGTATTCATTTTGGCTGCGTTGATATACGTCCTGATCTGTCGGGTACTGGCGTTGTTCTTCAGACGTTAAATAATTAATGTCAAATTTTTTCTTGAGCCAATCTTTATTGAAGCTTGTACCGTCGGTTTTGATGTAGTAGAGAAATTGAGGGTAGCTGTTATCCGGGAACTTGAAGGCATTCCCGTTTAAAATAACGGTCCGGTCTACTATGGTCAAGGTATCGCCAGGCGCGCCCATACAACGCTTAACATAGTTCTCCTTTTTGTCGACGGGCATAGCATCCATAGGATAGTTAAAAACCACAGGATCGCCTGCCTTTATGTCTTCAAAAGCGGGAAATCTTAAGTACGGTATTTGAGGCCAACTTACATATGAAGGTGCCCCTAAGAAGGGAATACGGTTGTGTACTAACGGCAGACTGAGTTGAGTCATCGGTACGCGAACGCCGTAATGCATTTTTGATACGAATAAGAAGTCGCCTACCATCAAACTTTTCTCCATTGAGCTCGTCGGTATAGTGTAGGCCTCAAAAGTGGTAGAACGTATTACTGTTGCGACGACAATGGCGAAAAAGATGCTGTTTACACCTTCGCCTAAATTCTTTTTAATGTATGCATCATCACGGCCCCAATATTTTAATTTTTCCTGGTAATTCAGGTAGCCTAAATAGAGTCCCAAACTGCCCATTACAGCAGCAGTTTGCCAAGTTTTACGGAACTTAAACACATGAAGAAGTTCGTAAATCATAATAATTCCCATTACCACACCTACAACGGGGATACAATACAGCAGCACCCACCACCAAGGTCGCTCTGCTATTTTCACAAGCACATAGGTGTTGTAAACCGGTACAAATGCCTCCCAGGCCTTGCGGTCTGCAGCAACGTAAAATTTCCAAGAAATAGCGCCGAACCACAGCGCCTGTACTATTGTGAAGATGATAAATTCCATTCGGGGAAACTACTTTATTATTCGGTGATGAATAGTTAGTGTATTGTGAAAATTACAGACCTAGAACATCATTCATGCTGAACGGGCCTTTTCGACCTGGAACCCACTCTGCCGCAAGTACTGCGCCCAATGCAAAGCCGTCTCTACTGTGGGCTTCATGTTTTAGCTCAATAGTATCTAGGGTACTATCGTAAGAGACTGTGTGTGTCCCGAAGTAAGGATCCTTGCGGTCTGCGCTTATTTTTAATCCTTTTGATTCTGGATCCATCGTCCAACGCTCCAATGAGGGGTACGCTTTCAAAACACCTTCTGCCGCAGTAATGGCCGTGCCAGACGGCTCATCTTTTTTTCCTGTATGATGAATTTCATGAATACTAGGCTCGTATTCCGCATAACCCTTCATTATCCTGGCCAATTTTTCATTGAAAGCAAAAAATAAATTCACCCCAAGCGAGAAGTTCGAAGCATACACAAAACCAATGTTGTTTGAAGATGCAGCGGCATCTGCCATGGATTTTGCATCCAACCAGCCCGTCGTACCACTCACCACAGGAATACCCGCATTGAGTAGGTTGTAAATATTCTGAGCGGCTGCATCTGGCTGTGTGAACTCAATAGCAACATCTGCCAACTTCGCTTGCGCTAGATCTAGTGCACCGCCGTTAGCAATATAAACGATAGTATGGCCTCGTTCTTTTGCGATGCGTTCAATGGTTTTACCCATTCTACCATAACCTATGAGAGCTAATTTCATTTAAAGTGCAAAAACTAAGGTGAAACCAGGAGCCAATTCAGCAGGCCGACTAGCGAATCTATTGGTATTCAGCGATGGCTGCAGGGATAAGTCATCACTTACATCAAAGTCATACAAATGCGCATCGATATTTGCATCTAGTATATTTAACAGATATACCCCTAGTAGACCGAACAAAGCATATTCACGCTGCGTGCGTAGCGCCTCCATGTAGCCCATCGCTTCTTGAGCCACACCATTTACAGAATTCTGATAAAATGGCGCAGGTAAAGCAGCGAATAAGTCAGGCGCTAAGGATTCTAATTCTGTGCGAGTTTGTAACGAAGGCTCATCTATAATGAGTTGAAGAACGGACTCATAATTGTTGAAATCCTGGGATAAATCCACATAGTAATAAGCGACACCTCCCAATGCCCCCCAAACAATGGGCACTTTCCAATATTTCCTATTGTAGATTTGGCCTGCGCCAGGAATGAAGGCTAGGGTAGTGGCCAATTTTATATTATGTGCGGCGGCTTCACTATGGCCATGGGCCAAAGTATCCTGAACCTGTGCAGCTGTTCCAACAGAGAAGGATAAAAACAACGCTATGAGCGCCGTTCTAATCATTGAGCTTTGAAATTATTCGCTGTAAATCTTCATCAGAGGCAAAGGATATTTGAATCTTTCCTTTACCATTACTACCAAGGTTAATCGCAACAGGCGCTTCGAAATACCCGCCTAATTGTGATTCTAAGCTCGCGACACCCGCCTCTTTTTTTGGCTTCTGCTGCACTGCTTTAGGCTGCTTTACCTCCTTAGCGAAGGCCTCCGTTTGACGAACACTTAGTCCGTTTTTGAGAATGCGTTTGTACAATTCTATCTGCTCATTCTCTCCTGGGAGATTTAGAAGAGCCCGTGCATGTCCCATCGTGAAGACAACAGTTGAAGCGCCATCTGCATTTTCATCATGACTTTCGTTGCGATTTAAATCCCTGAGTTCAGCTTGAATAATCGCAGGTAATTTTAACAAGCGCAAGAAGTTAGTTATGGTCGAGCGACCTTTACCTAGTCGGCTCGCAACTTCCTCTTGAGTTAGTCCTAATTCGTCCATCATTCGCTTGCACGAATAAGCCATTTCAATAGGGTCTAAATCTTCTCGTTGTAAATTTTCTACGATGGCTAATTCCAACATATGGCGATCGTCCGCCAGTCGTACATAGGCAGGAATCTCTTCTAGCCCAGCAATTTGTGAAGCTCTGAACCTGCGTTCACCGCTAATAAGTTCAAACTGCATGCCATTTTTGCGAACCGTAATGGGCTGAATAATGCCCAATTCACTGATGCTCTGAGCGAGTTCAACAAGGGCATCATTATCGAAGTTAGAGCGTGGTTGAAAAGGATTCGTTGTGATACTGCTTAGACGAATCATTGCTACTGAACCTACCAGCTTATCAGCGCCGCGGTCCGTTACTTTATTCACCTTTGCAACTTCGTCGCCTAAAATGGCCGACAAACCTTTTCCCATTGCTCTTTTTGCCATGTTCTAGCTTGCTTTTGCGATTAACTCTTGTGCTAAAGTAAGATAATTCTCAGCGCCCTTACTTCCTGCGTCGTATGCGATGATGTTCTCACCGTGGCTTGGCGCCTCACTAAGCTTTACATTTCTATGAATGACAGTTTCAAAAACAAGGCCTTCAAAATGACTTCGAACTTCATCCGCGACTTGGTTAGATAGTCTTAATCTACTGTCAAACATGGTAAGTAGTAATCCTTCTACGTCGAGATCTTCATTGTGTAACTCCTGCACTTTTTTGATCGTATTGAGCAATTTACCCAAGCCTTCCAACGCGTAATATTCACATTGAATGGGTACCAATACAGCGTCTGATGCGGTAAGCGCATTCAGCGTGATTAAGCCCAGTGAAGGAGCACAATCGATAATAATATAATCGTACGTGCTTCGAATATCTTGTAAGGCCTTTGCGAGAAAAAACTCACGCTTAGGTTGGTCAATGATTTCTAATTCAACGGCTACAAGATCAAGATGTGCAGGAATTATAGATACCCCTGGTGTGGTAGTAGCTTGAATCAATTCTTCTGCCTTTCGAGCACCTTCAATAAGCTCGTAAGTACCTTCACCAGCATCCTCAGGCTTCAATCCTAATCCACTAGTCGCATTTGCCTGAGGATCAGCATCTATCAACAATACGCGTTTTTCCAGCGCACCCAGGGCAGCGCTAAGATTAACTGCGGTAGTGGTTTTACCCACACCGCCTTTTTGATTGGCAATGGCAATTACTCGTGACATATTAGATGCGTTACATTGTACTCCCAAATGTAAGCGAACCGGTCGCGAAATGCTAAAAAAGTAATGAACAGATTGTTCTTAATTTTCCTCGAAAGACGTGTCCAATTGCAAGGCGACCAATTCAGTATAGTGTCCTCCTGCTTGCTCCAATTCTTCCGCGGTTCCACGTTCAATCACCCGTCCATCCTCTAAACAGATGATCTGATCACAGTGCTTTACAGAAGATATACGGTGGGCGACGATGAGGGAAGAAACGTCTTGCGTGGCGGCTTTGATGTTTCTTAGAATAATTTCTTCCGTCTCCGTATCCACAGCACTTAAGCAATCATCGAATACCATGATTTCAGGTTTCTTGATTAATGCTCGTGCGATACTAACGCGTTGTTTTTGCCCACCAGAAAGCGTTACACCTCGCTCACCCACACGAGTTTCATAACTTTTTGGAAATTCTGAAATATTGTCGTGAACGCCAGCTGCTTTCGCAGCATTGATCACCTCCGCTAAATCCATTGCATCCATTCCAAAGGCGATATTGTTGGCGATCGTATCACTAAATAAAAACGCTTCTTGAGGAACCCAACCTAAATGCGATTTTAAAGCGGGTAAATTCCATTCTTTAAGATCAACACCGTCAATAGTTATGCGTCCGGAAGTAGGGTCGTATTGACGCACGATGAGTGCTGCTACTGTACTTTTTCCAGCTCCTGTTTTACCTAAAATTCCAAGGCTCTGTCCAGCTTCAAGTTCGAAGCTCACATCTTTTAATGCTTCTACGCCACTATTGGGATAGGTAAATGAGACCTTTTCGAATACAATGCGGCCTTTAAACTCCTTTGGGATATACTGTCCGCTCTCAAAATCTGGTGCTTCGTTTAAGAACTCATCCAGACGTTCCATGGAGGCTGATGCACTTTGAACTAATGAGGTTACCCAGCCAATAGAGGCTATTGGCCAAGTCAATAAATTCACATAATAGATGAATTCTGTGATATTTCCAGCACTGACCTCTCCAGCCATGTAAAGCTTGCCGCCTACAAATATGGTAATCAAAGTGCTTAAACCTACCATGAAGATCATCAGAGGCTGGAACACCGCGTTTACTCGAAATAATTTCTCATTGACACTTCTGTATTCCAAGGCTTGTTCTTTAAACTTCTCAAAGAACCAAGGCGTTTTGTGGTACGATTTGATCACACGAGTACCCGAAAAGGACTCTTGAGCAAACGTACTGAGGTTGGACAACTGCGATTGAACGGCGTGTGATCTTTCCTGGATTAAACTTGCTACTTTATAAATTAGATAGGCTAAGAAGGGCAATGGGATCAATGTTAAAAGAGTCAATTTCGGACTCACGCTAATCATAATAGAAATGACTAAAATGATGGTGAATCCTGTATTGAGCGTATACATGATCGCAGGACCTACATACATTCGAACTTTGCCTACATCTTCAGAAATTCGGTTCATCAAATCTCCCGTATTGTTTTTCTTGAAAAACCTTTGGGTCAGGCGCTGGTAATGATCAAAAACGACATTTTTAAGATCATACTCAATGTGGCGCGACATCACAATGATGGTCTGGCGCATGAAATACATAAAGATGCCCTGTAAAACGGCCGAAGCCATAATGTATAGACCATAGCGAATCAGTTCCCACCGGACGGTCTCATCCCTAACAGCGCCACTTTTATAATCTTCTATCACCCTTGCAATCGTATCGAAACTATTTCGAATCAAAAGCGCTGGAAAAAGCTTAAAAACAACCGAAATAATGACAAAGACACCCCCGGTAATGAGCAGCCATTTGTGCTTCAAGAAATATGGGTTGAGTTTTTTTAATGCTTTCATAGGTGGAAGAGCGTCAGTACCGCTGTATATTTGCCGCTGTTAAAAAAGTCCTTTGCATGCGGTTTGTCAAAAATAACACCTCTTTAGTGAATTCGGTTCTCGAAAAGAAACATCCGCGTACAATCTATACCACATATGATAACTAGACGTCACATCCGAATAAAGGTGATGCACCACCTCTATGCCCAATCTACTGATTTAGATATGGGTGCAGCCGTGCTTTTACGTAATCTTGACAAATCTCTTGATGAAGTTCACGATCTGTTCGCTTGGGACATTAGTGCGTTCTTGCGTTTAAATAGAGAGGCCAGAGCTCATTATGAGCGCATGGAGCAGCGTTCAACACCGGATAAGACCGTTTTAGACCGCATTTCTAGTTTTACGAGCATTTCGTTTTTTAAAAAATGTGAGGAGAACAGTGCGCTTACGGCATTGATTGAAGGTTCACATGTGAATTGGTCCGATTATTCGCATCATTTCCGGAACCTATGGGACGCTATCTACGCTTCAGATCGCTTCGAAGAATTCGTTTCTCAGCCGCGCACACATGCAGGAGATAAGCGTTTCTTAAAAGAAATGTACCAACAGCATATCGCGGAGAATGTCTTTATACATGACCTGTATGAAGATCAACATGCCCAATGGAGTGATGATCTCGATGCTGCCCAAATGATGACGGCTAAAGTTCTTTCAAGTTGGAAAGAAGGCGACGTAGCGCTCACCGTTCCTAAACTTTTTAAAGACGAGAGCGATGCGGCATTTGGACCATTGCTTGTTCGTAAGTACTTCGAATTCAATAGTGATAGTATTCGACGCATTGAAGAAAAAAGTAAAAATTGGGAGAGCGACCGCATAGCTAAAATGGATGTTTTATTAATGAAACTCTGTATCGCAGAATGGCGTGGTTTTGAAGAAATACCTGTAAAGGTTAGTTTAAATGAATGCTTAGATTTAGCCAAAGAATACAGTACTCCTAAAAGTTCTTCGTTCATCAATGGCGTACTTGACAAAATCGTTGCTAATTTGCGTGAGGAAGGCTTGATCAACAAAGTCGGCCGTGGAATGATTGAATAAAAAAAAATAAACATGAAAAAAGTAGTACTTCTAGTATCGGTATTGTTTTTCGTAACAGCGTGTAATGACGCTACCAGTAGAATTGAATCGTCAAATGATGTATCCACTGAAGGAGCAATGATGGAGGCTTTACCTGCTATCGCTTTTGAATCGGACTTTCATGATTTCGGTGAAATTCAGGAGGGGGTTGTTGCAGAGCATGTCTTCACATTCAAGAATGAAGGTGAAGGACCACTAATAATTTCTAATGCACAAGGCTCTTGTGGTTGTACGGTGCCAGATTGGCCACGTAATCCTATTGCCCCAGGAGAGACGGGTGTAATTAAAGTGAGTTTCAATAGTAAAGGACGCGCTGGTCGTCAAGACAAACGTGTAACCCTTACTACTAACGCCGTTCCTCAAACGAAGGTGTTGAACATAACATCAACTGTATTATCTAGCGAAACAAAATGATGAATATATTTTTACAAGCAGGCGCTGGCGGCGGTATCATGAGTCTTTTACCTTTTATCATGATCCTCGCGGTCATGTACCTTTTCTTCTTCCGTCCTCAGATGAAGAAACAAAAAGAAGAAACTAAATTTAGAACCGAAGTTAAAAAGGGGAACCGTGTAGTTACCACAAGTGGGATACACGGCAAAATCTTAGAGGTAGCAGATAACTACATTATTCTAGAATCTGAAAACAGTAGGTTGAAATTGGAAAAAAGTGCAATAAGCAAAGAGCTCAGTGCACAGTATTCCACTGCTGAGAAGTAACTTAGAAACCGGCTCAGGCCGGTTTTTTTATGCTTAAATTAATTCAACATATTCGTATCGAAGCGTTGCTCTTCTTAGCTTTTGCGGCGTTGATATGGTTTGTAATGACCGTATCTGCGACGACAGTGGAGCGCCAGTACACGATGAATTTCACTTCAGATGCTTCGGTAGTCGATATGTTTTGGATGCAGGACAGTACCATCAACACACAGGTCACTGTACGATCTAAAGGACTTAGCGCATTGTTTATGCGTCAGTTTAATGGGCTAGAAGTACCATTTTCGGCCAGCAATACTATTCGTGCCAACTCGAAAGGGCTCTACGCCTTGCCCGAAGATTTAGAGCGCATACTTTTCGAGCGATTTGGAAGCGATTATGAATTCAATTTTTCCGTTAAATCGGATACCTTTTATTTTCCTTCCGCTTCGCTTGTCACTCAAAGTATTCCACTACGGTTTGATCTACAGAGTTTAAGACTACCAGAAGGGTATCAATGGATCAGTCCACCAGCAATCAACCCTGTGGATGTGGAAATCACGGGTCCAGAATGGGCTATTCCTTCGGGACCAATTATCCTAGAATTGCCGCAAATGGAATGGAAAGAAAACTTGAGAGAACATATACCCCTTCCTGAATTGGGTCCATTATTGACGCAATCTTCGAACAAGGTGGTTTTAACTGCCCAAGCAGATATTTGGGTCGAAGAGCACTTTACTGCAGAGGTTAATTGGGAAGGGCGCACACATACTATAGAACTCTGGTTAAGTGGTCCATTTACCTATCTAAGACGAGGAGAGTGGGAGAAGCATGTAAGTATTGCACTGCATGCTGTTGAAGAAGGGGTAGGTTTGGATATCGATTCCAAAAATTCCCTGGTGACTGTATTGTCCTATAGCCCAAAGATTTTGGTACATTCACAAGAATGAAAGAGATTGTTTGTTTAACTGGGGGCATGGGCTCTGGCAAAAGTACTGTCGCAAGGTTGCTGCTAGAGGAGGGCTTTGCGGTCTACAACAGCGATGACAGGGCAAAAGCGCTTATGTTAGAACCTGCTGTTAGAGAAGAGGTCGAAACTATTTTTGGCTCCTCAGCTTATGCAGAAGACGGTTCTTTGAACCGGTCGTTTCTATCAAAGCAGATTTTTTCTAATCCCAACAGAAAAGTTCAGTTAGAAGCCATTATTCACCCAGCGGTTCGGACCGATTTCAATTTGTGGCTTGAACAGGCGAAAGGAAAGGTAGTCTTCAAAGAAAGTGCCCTCAGTATAGAATTGGGCGATCCAACATGCCATTCAATTCTTGTAGTACACTGCCCGGAAAACATTCGAATACAGCGTATTAAGAATCGAAATCCAGAATGGTCTATCGAAGAAATAAGTGGCCGTTTGGCGAGTCAACTTACAGACGAACAGCGCCTTACGAGTGGGGCCCAACTCTTGGACAACTCAAGTACGCTTGATGCGCTTAAAGTTTCGTTGCATCAAGCTTTAACCAAATGGATTTGAACCAATCCGTTAGGGTAAGTTCTAGTCGAGATGTTTTTCCAATTTGCCGTGCTTTCGTTCGATCGAAATAAAGGAATTCCAGCGCCTAATGTAGTTGGAATATAGGTGAGTATCATTTCGTCGATTAGTCCGGCACGGTGAAGTTTGGCATTAGTCGCTCCGCCGCCCACAATCCAAATGGTGCCGTATTTTGATTTCAATTCATTTAAAGCAACTTCGGCGGGCTCGTTACTAACCTCGATGCCCTCAGAGACGCCATCCGCCAGGGACTGCTTGGTGCTTAAAATCACGGAATGCTTTTCTGAATAGGGGTAAGAACCTTCGAAAGATTTGATTTTTTCAAAGGTATTGTGTCCCATAATAACGGCATCTATACTTTCATAGAAGGCAGAATACCCATAATCTTCATCCGGAAGACGGAAAAGTGGGTGGTCTAGAAATTCTATTCCTCCTTGAGCATCAGCGATGTATCCATCTAGGGTAACGGCAGTGTAAAGAATAGCTTTAGGCATGGTTGAATGGTTTGATGAATAAAAACTATAGCAAATCGTTTGCCAAATTGGCCAAAGCTGAGCGTTCTCCTTTCTCTAATGTGATATGTGCATACATATCGTGGCCTTTCACTCTGTCTACGAGGTAGCTCAATCCATTGCTCTGTTCGTCCAAATAGGGGGAGTCAATTTGTTTAACATCGCCGGTAAATATGAACTTTGCACCATCTCCAGCACGTGTAATTATGGTTTTAACCTCGTGCGGGGTTAGGTTTTGACTCTCGTCGACGATAAATATGATATTGGCCAGTGACCTACCTCGAATGTAGGCGAGCGGGGTAATGACGATTTTTTCCTTCTCTACCATCTCGTCCAATTGCTTGTATTCCTTATCCCGGTCACTAAACGTGTTTTTGATCAATTTAAGATTATCCCAAAGCGGCTGCATATAGGGATTGATCTTCTCCTTGGCATCTCCAGGCAGGTACCCAAGGTCTCTATTAGATAATGGCACTATGGGCCGAGCGAGATAGACCTGTTTAAAATCTCTCCGCTGTTCAAGCGATGCTGCCAAAGCAATAAGTGTTTTCCCTGTCCCAGCAACACCTGTCAAGCTGACCAATTTAATATCAGGATTTAGCACTGCGTGTATGGCAAACGCTTGTTCCGCATTTCTTGGCTTTATGCCATAAACGCTCCGTTTCTCAACATGATCTAAAGTCTGATTTGCAACGTTATAAAAGGCAAGGCCGCTACTATTGTCGCTTTTTAAGATATAAAATGAATTGGGAAAGGGGCTGAAATCAGGATTTTCACTGATCACCTCATCTATATCTAGCGACTTTTTCTCGTACAATCGGCCCAACGTGGTTGCATTGAAATTTTCAACCGTAGCTTTTCCTCTGAAAAGTGAGTCTACATCTTTGACTTTCCCTGTAAGGTAATCCTCCGAAGCCAAATCAAGGGCTTTCGCTTTGAGACGAAGATTGATATCCTTCGTTACTAAAATAGTAGGACGATCCGGAGCTTCCTCTCGGATATTTAGCGCAGCATTGATGATTCTATGGTCCATCTTTCTGCCCAGAATACGTTCGGCATCTAAACCACTTCTGCTGGTATCCATAATGACTTTAATGGCACCGGTATCCTCCCCGTTAAGTGGTATCCAATTCGTAAAGTCCTTCCCCTCAGTAATTTTATCAAGGGTTCTTATAAACTCACGAGCCTCATAATTCTTTGAGTCGTGGCCTTTTTTGAATTCGTCCAATTCTTCTAAAACTGAAATCGGTAAAACCACATCGTGCTCGTCAAAGCAATGAATGGCGTTGTGGTCGTAGAGTATTACAGAAGTATCAAGAACAAAGATTTTACGTGCCTTTTTTGCATTCTTCTTAGCAGCCATAGGGATTCCAGATATTAGTTCCCTTAAATTAAACTTTACGGGCAGTTTTCAATTGCTATGTTGCTAAACCTTAAGCGAAGTTTTTAACGGTAGAATGTTGATATCCCTATGTAGGCATTCAGAAACGAAAAGAGCGGCCGGAAGGCCGCTCTTTTACACACACATCAATTCAAACTCTGCGCTAACGCGCATTCGAATACACTCTAGGTGCAGCAGAGCGTACTTCATCGCTGGCTTGATCAGCGAATTCTTTAAAATTTTCGATGAATTTTTGGGCCAATAGTTGAGCGGTTGCCTCGTACTCTTCTTCCGACTTCCAGGTGGATACAGGATTCAATAAACTTTTCGGCACCCCAGGAACAGCGTTTGGCATAGCCAATCCGAAAAGAGGATGTTCTGTGTAGCTCACCTCATCGAGGTGTCCATTCATGGCTGCAGTGATCATAGCTCTGGTATAGCTAAGTTTCATGCGGTTCCCCACACCGTAAGACCCACCTGACCAACCGGTGTTGATTAACCAAACATTCGTATCTGCCGCTTTCATCTTTTCTGCCAACATATCGGCATAGGCCGTAGGATGTAAAGGCATGAATGGCGCACCAAAACATGCAGAGAATACGGCTTTAGGTTCTGTCACACCTTCCTCAGTTCCTGCAACTTTTGCTGTATACCCACTGATAAAATGATAGGCCGCTTGCGCAGGAGTAAGTTTAGAAATAGGAGGGAGGACACCATAGGCGTCTGCCGTTAAAAAGAAAATGTTTTTCGGGTTAGATGCTAAGGAATTGGGCTGGATATTTTTGATATGGTGGATAGGATAGCTAACTCTGGTGTTCTGAGTTATCGAAGAATTCCCAAAATCGACACTGCCACTTTCGTCGAGAACCACGTTTTCTAAAATGGCATGTGGTTTAATAGCGTTAAAGATATCCGGCTCTTTTTCAGCACTTAGATCTATAACTTTAGCATAGCATCCTCCTTCGAAGTTAAAAATAGTGTCGTCGCAGCACCAACCGTGCTCATCATCGCCAATCAGTCTGCGCAATGGATCTGCACTAAGGGTTGTTTTACCCGTTCCAGAGAGACCAAAGAAAATGGCAGTATCACCATCTTTTCCAACATTAGCAGAGCAATGCATGCTTAATACATCTTTCTGGAAAGGAAGAATAAAGTTTAATGCACTGAAAATTCCCTTCTTTATCTCACCTGTATAGCCCGTTCCTCCGATTAAGATGGTTTTATCTGTGAAATCAAGTATTGCAAAATTTTCCTGCCGCGTCCCGTCAAGTTCAGGGTTGGCCAAAAAACCAGGCGCATTAATTACGGTCCATTCGTATTCGAAGTTCTCGAGTTCCGCCTCTGACGGACGTAAGAACATATTGTATGCGAATTGATTCGACCATGGGTATTCGTTAATAACACGAATGTTCATGCGATAGCTAGAGTGGGCTCCGGCATATGCATCACGTACATAAACATCTTTCCCATTTAGATAGTTACAAACCCGCTTTTTTAACTGTTGAAACTTCTCTGGATCGAAAGGCTTGTTCATGGGACCCCACCAAACGGAATCTTGTGTGAGCGCATCTTTAACAATGAAGCGATCTTCAGGAGAACGTCCTGTAAATTTTCCGGTATTCAGTGCTAGGGCACCGTGCGAGGTTCGCACGGCCATATCTTTTGAAAGACTGTGTTGCTCTAAAGTATCCGGGTCAAGGTTACTGAAAAGAGTCTTAGGCCCTATGCTCAGTGAGCGCAGGTGGTCCTGGTGGTTCATAACAATAAATGGTTGGTTCTATAATAGGTCCTACAAAAGTAGAAATGCTATTGAATTGAGCCTCCCTTATTGTCAAAAATTATCCTTGATTATCCACAATTAATCTATAAACGATTGATTCAGTTGCTTTTGGGTAGAGCGCTTCCAATCCATCCCACTACAAATGCAAGACCGCCGAGAGGAGTAATAGGTCCTAAAAAGCTAAGGTTTACACCCAACAAATCGTCTGTTGCTAATAAATAGATGCTAAAGCTGAAGAGAATAATGCCTGCACTCCAGCAATAGCGTGCCCAATTCGGTATGTTACTTTTTAGTGTGGCCAAAAGAGCGACGGCATGAACCAATTGGTACAACACACCTGTCTTAAATGAATTCAAAGCGGATGCCTCTAAATAGGGTGCAAGGGTATGTGCACCTAAAGCGCCTAGAAGTACTGCGCTTGCTCCAAAAAATGCAATAAGATATTTCATGTGTTAAAAATACACTCCGTAGAGAAACTTCATGGTGTTATTATTATAACTATATCATAACTATTGTTAATTTTAAAACAACTTCAAACAGGTACAATGACAAAGCAAATCATACTGATCGGCGCTGGGCTGAGCACACAGAGTTTAGTTCCATATTTAAAGTCTAAACTGAACGAGTACGATTGGCATTTAAAGGTGTTGGATAGAGACTTCACTACGGCAGCGGAACGTTTAGGAAACCCAAACGAACGCTGCGTTGCAGGAGCACTGGATATCTCAGATACAGATGCTCTAAATAATGCGCTTAATGGTGCTCATCTGGTTATATCAATGGTTCCGGCTCATATGCATTTGAATGTGGCGAAGGCATGTTTGAAGCATAAGTCGCATTTAGTAACGGCCAGTTATTTGACACCAGAAATGCGTGAATTGGACCAAACGGCGCAGGATAACGGCTTAGTATTCTTAAACGAATGCGGTCTTGATCCTGGTATCGATCATATGAGTGCTGCACGCCTTTTAGACGGCATTCGTAACGATGGTAGCGAAATTGTACTTTTCGAAAGTTTTACTGGAGGTTTACTTAGTCCTGAGTCTGAAGGAACGAATCCTTGGCGCTATAAATTCACTTGGAATCCTAGAAATGTAGTATTGGCAGGTCAAGGAGGCGCAGTAAAATTCATTCAAGAAGGCAAATACAAATACATTCCGCCCCACATGGTTTTTCGTCGTACAGAACTCATGGATGTGGAAGGCTATGGGCGTTTTGAGGGATTAGCGAATAGAGATAGCCTGAAGTACCGAAAGGCTTATGGGCTTGAAAAGGCAGCAACCTTGTATAGAGGTACGCTTCGTCGTCCTGGTTTTGCTCGAGCATGGGACAGTTTTGTGAAGCTCGGAATGACCGACGATTCCTACACAATTGAGCAAACAGATGACCTGACATTTAGAGAGTTCACAAATTTATTTCTAGCATACAATCCGAACGATTCTGTCGAACTGAAGTTGAAGTATTATTTGGGCATCCCTCAGGATTCTGACATCTTCACGAAACTCCAATGGGCAGGTTTATTTTCTGACCAAGTTTTTCCATTTGCTTCGGGGACCCCAGCACAGTGCTTAGAATATATTTTAAAGCAAGTATGGACCTTGGACGCAGAAGATCGCGACCTTATCGTGATGTATCATAAAATTGGCTGGAAAAATGCTGACCAATTGGGCATGATTGAAAGTTCCATGGGCATCGAAGGAAAGAATGCCAGCCAAACCGCTATGGCTTCTACCGTGGGCCTACCTCTGGGAATAGCAACAAAATTGATTCTTACGGGTGATAACATCGAACCAGGCGTTCAGATGCCAATAACAGCGCAATGGTACAATCCTATATTAGATGAATTGGCACTTGATTATGGAGTACTGTTCCATGAAAAAGAAATTCCTTATCGCGGCTATTAAAGACTGTCGTAAAAGGGACTAAGGACGTCATGCGTCTCTGTAGTGTACGATTGATCCGCCGAATATATGGTAATAGCACGGTGGTGGGCATCTCCCGTATTGTGTCTACTCAGTCCAAAAATACACCTGTTGGCTTCACGATTCTCTTTTGGCTTAATATGAATAACTTCATTTAGGTACAATCCCTCGTCCAATGCTGCATCAAGAAATCTATCTTTTCTATCGCAGGGTAAAATAGCCCAAAAACTTCCTTGAGGTTTTAATAGACCAGATACACTCATGACTAAACTCTTGAAATCTAGAGTTAGCGCATGCCGGGCTGCGGCAACCCCATGGTCACTTTTAGTTGGTCCTTCTTCGAAGTATGGAGGATTAGACACTATGATATCATAGTACGTATTCATCTCGAATTCTTGAATAGGTTGATGGTAACAAACCATTCTAGAATGGAAGGGACTGTTTCTAAAGTTATCCATGGCTTGCTTTGCACTAGGTCCATGAATTTCAATTCCATCGACAAAAGCTTTCTGAAAACGTTGCGCAAGCTGAAGCGCAATGACTCCGCTTCCCGTTCCTATATCCAATACTCGCTGGACGGAATCCACAGCTGTATTTGAAGCGGCCAAAGCCCCAAGCAAACACCCGTCGGTATTGACACGCATAGCACATTGGTCGTGTGCTACTTCAAACTCCTTCATTTTAAACGGCTTGGTATAGTTCATATGCCCTCGTTAAAAGTAAAAATCTTAGGTCGCAAGGTGATGAAATAGATAATATTCACCAAGGCAAAAATGAAGTAAAAGAAATTTGCCTCTATAAGTGTGTAGGAGAGGAGCAGCACGGTTGCGAATTGGACCACGACCCATTGCCAAATATGCATTTTAGTCAATATCCGAAGTTTTTCATCTATTTCTTTTTCGGCACTGATTTGATGCATCCCTTTGTTCCAGATCCATTTCCCGAAAATTGCATTTAAACCAGCAGCGACTGGGGCGGCGGTATTTGTTAATTGCTCTATCTCGTAGGTGATTACTGCACTTTCTTGGGCAGCGTAAAGCACAACAGATGTTATAACCAATTGCATAAGCAACAGCGATGAGTAGATCAAATGCAGTGATCTAGGATCGTAAGGATGTGGTTTTTTCATCTTGATTTAAAGGTCTAATAAACCTTCGGGTAAATCAAAATAAATAGATTTTTTCTTGTGATCAATACGCTGAATGAACGGCTCTACTACTGGAATTAAGTGTTGGACTTCGTCCGATTCAATGAGAAACAAGTTCTGCGCAGATTGCTCTATAATTTCAACAATCGAACCGAAGCTTTGTCCATTATAAAACGCAGTGTATCCTTCTATAGCCTTGTCGTAAAAGCCTTTATCCTCTTCTGGTTCAGGCAACATATGCATAGGAAGGAAGGCTGCCGAATTTACCAATCTCTTGGCCTCTTCAAGACCAATATCCTCAAAAGAAAGGACCAACTTTTTACCGTTTAAGGCACCTATGGTTGAAACAAAAAAAGGAACCAGTTCCTGGTTAATTTCCAAGAGAACTGATTCCAATTCTTTAAAGTATTGTGGAGTAGAGGAGTCTATATGGAGAACCACAGCTCCCTTGTACCCATGAAGTTTAGTGATTTTACCTAGTGAAAAACACTGCTCCTTTTGCACAATTACTTTGCGCTTTCTTCAGCCGGAGCCTCTTCCGTTGCTTCAGCAGCAGGAGCTTCTTCCGTTGCTTCAGCAGCAGGAGCTTCTTCCGTTGCTTCTGTAGCAGGAGCTTCTTCCGTTGCTTCAGCAGCAGGAGCTTCTTCCGTTGCTTCAGCAGCAGGAGCCTCTTCAACAACAGGAGCGTTTGCCGCTTCAATAGCTGCTTTACGTGCTTTGTTTACTTCAGCTTCTGCAGCTAGACGTGCTGATTTGCTGGCTGCAGCAGCATCATTCAGTGATTGAACTTTTCCTTCGATTTTGTTTTCTTTTTCAGAAACCCATGCTTCGAATTTAGCCTCTGCTTGCTCTTCAGTCAAAGCGCCCTTACGTACACCTTCTAACAAGTGTTTTTTCATCATTACACCACGGTATGATAAAATTGCACGTGCAGTATCCGTTGGCTGAGCGCCCTTCATGACCCAAGTTAAGGTAGAGTCAAAGTTCAAATCGATTGTTGCCGGGTTGGTGTTAGGGTTGTAAGTACCTAATTTCTCGATGAAACGACCATCACGCTTAGAGCGTGCATCTGCTACAACGATTGAATAAACTGGACGACCTTTACGACCACCTCTTTGCAAACGAATCTTAGTTGACATAATTAATTGTTTTAAAAGGGTCCGAAACCCCGTTAATTAATAAATAATTGAGCGGCAAAAGTAATGAATTAATTCATACACCGCATTCTAGTAAACTTATCTTTCAACATGAATAATTTTCGATCCTTCCATTTCCATATTGAAGGTAAAAGGCTCAGCATCAATTCCCTTCATTGATTCATCCAAATCGGCATGCGCATCTAAAGGCGCGTAGAACAGCATAAATCCACCACCTCCAGCGCCCAGTAATTTACCGCCCAACGCACCAGCTTCACGACCAGCAGCGTAAGCTTCCGTAATCCTTGGATTAGTGATTCCTGAGGCTAATTGCTGCTTAAGGAGCCAATTTTTGTGCAATAATGCACCGAAATTATTCAAATCACCGGCTTCAAGTGCATCACGTAATTCGTATACTAGCCCCACCATAGTTGATAAAGCTTGAAATTTTGACTCCTGCGAAGTATTTTTCTTTTGTTCTGCTAAAATCGCACTAGCAGAACGTTGATTTCCGAGGTAATAGAGCTTTAGGTTGCTATTTAAGGTAGCTCTCGTTTCCTCTGAAATATTTACCGGTTGAACATCCACAGTGCCGTCAGGATTGAATTCAATCACATTAAGACCTCCATAAGCTGCTGCATATTGGTCTTGCTTCCCTATGGGTTCATTCAGTAAATCAATTTCAACACGACACGCCCCCGCGCCTAATTCTTGTTTTCCGTACGACCGACCAGTATATGTACTCAAATTATGAAGCAACCCTACGGTAAAACTAGAACTACTGCCCATTCCCGTACCCCCAGGTATATCTGCAATGGAGCTTACTTCGATTCCATTAAGATTAAAGTCTTTTAGCACCGTGCGTAAGATGGGGTGTTGCAAGTCTTTTACGTTATCGACAGTCTCTGTTTGCGAGTATTTACAGCGGATTTTATTCCTCTCAAAAAAGGCGTGTGTACTGATGTACATGTATTTATCTATGCTCGTGCTTAGCACAGCGCCACGCTGTTTTTCGTAATACGCTGGCAGGTCACTACCGCCGCCGACAAAAGAAATTCTAAAAGGGGTCTTCGTAATAATCATGCGCCTAAAGTAGGTAATGTTGATAAAGTAGAGTTATCAATAATGGACAATATTGATATATTTTGAACGTAGATTTAAAACGATATGAACAAAACCCATTTAAACCTATGACCTATCACTAGTCCCTTAATCGCTTTTTAACAGCTTATAAAGATCACTTCAATCGGTTAAGCGACGATGAAGAAAAAGTGTTCTAATTCAAAAATTTAAATAAAGTTATGACGCCATGTATGAGTCAAAAAGTATCATTCAGAGCAAATATTCATTCGAAGTTCAACTATTGACCTATAATGCTCTTCAGCGTTTAGATCAAAGCCGCAGACCTTACTTGCATGCAGCCATGCAAAGATGTAATTACCATCTATCTGAAAGTATTGTCAATTATAAAGATTCATATTCCATACATAAGCAAATTAGCATGTATAAGAACTTTGTCCTGCGAGTTGCTGAATTATGGAGTTTACTAGGTCAATGGCCTGAAGAAATTTATTTACCAGGTCTAGAAGATATGATTGAAGGGGTAAAACAACTGTATTTCGACCTACTCAAGGAATTAGCTCGAAAGGAGCTCCATCTCATTCAAATAAATACAACTAAAAAACCTAATTAACCATGGACACTAAAGTGAGTCAACCAATCTATCAAGAAGCGTTAGCCATTAATAGAAACATACAGTCCTTGACAAAAGGCTATTATAGCAACGGAAATTTCAATCTGGCCTTCAAAATAAAGGATGATATTATTAATGTTTGTAACCTTTTAGACATGGGGGTGAGTGCAAGATTTGAGCATACATTTGAAGAATACTATACCAAGGCATTAAAGGAATCAGACCTCCTTTTAGAGCACATTCGAATTGCAAACAGAGTACATATGATTCGCGGTGGCTTTCCAGAGGAGCTGATTTCAAGAATAGAACTGTTGAAAATGAAATTGGTATTAATGCTCGAGTTGTTTCGCAGCGAAGTACCGTTGGATTATATTAACCTTTCTAATTGGGCCAAACAAAAACTAATTCATACCTAGCAATAGTGAATGATAATGATATAGCATCGCTCGTATGGTGGGCGGAAGAAAGAGTCCGGGGATTTATGACAGGTTTGCATAAGAGCCCGGACTTTGGCTATAGTGTTGAATTCGCACAGCATAGAGCCTACGTACCAGGAGATTCACCCAAACACATTGATTGGTCGGTTTTAGCTAAGACGGATAAATATTTACTTAAGCAATACGAGGCAGAATCTAACCTTAGAACCTATTTCATTTTAGACTCAAGCGCCAGTATGCGATTGCCAGCTTCTGATTCCAAATGGATGAAGGTTGTGAAACTTTTAACCCTTATTGGAACATTACTTCAAAAGCAGCGTGATGCGATGGGAGTGCTGGAAGTTAATGAGTCGAAAAGTAATTTTTTCGAGGCTAAAGCTACCAATGAATGGATAAAGCTTATGCTAAACCATTTAATAAATATTGATGGGGAGCAGAAGAAAAATGGTGATTTCGCTGAAGAGATTGAAGCAATGATGACTAAAATTCCTCGGCGCAGTCAGGTGATCATATTCATTGATTTGTTTCAGGAAAATCTAGAATCCATTATAGATTCCGCTGCACTTTTAGCGCATGAAGGTCATTCCATTAGAATCATTTTTATCACGCATGCTGAATTAGAACACAATAGGCAGTTCTTTACTGGTAAACAAGTCTTTGATAGTGAGACGGGGAATAAGACATTTCTTGACCAGAACGATGCAAGCCGTTACGTTGCCTTTGTGTCGGCACAAAAAGAACAAGCAACAAATCTAACACGAAGTCAAAATTTAAATTGTAAAATTTTAGATGCAAATCGTGATACGATGTATTTGTTACGCGAATTATTGGCATAAAAAAAGGCTCGGTATTCACTGAGCCTTTTTACATAACTGTAGCGTATTTAAACTACTTATTGTCTTTCGTGGTAGCGCTGTTCTTTTGCGCGTCGTCCACCTTTTTTTGATCTGCCGGAGACAAAGATTGCACGGCTTTTGCCTTTTCTTCTTTATCATCCTTTTTAAAACGCTTATCAAAGAAGGTCATGCTTACACCTGCGCTAACGTTTATCGAGCTCGTAGATGCGCCAACGCCCAAACGACCGTTTAATACTTCTTTTCCTATGGTTGCTACATCGCCGACGGTAGTCGAGCCTATGTAGAATTGTACCACTGGAGTTAATCTAAACTGCACAGCAGCATTAATACGGTCTTTATGGAATTCATCCATAGCCATGTAGTAACCACCCTTAAGCTGTGCATTGCGCCCAAGCCAAATCATAGTATTAAAACCTAAGTAGGTGTAGTCGTTCCACGAGTGCTTACGGTCAACATAATGAACACCTAAGTAGCTGTACTTTGTGAAATTGTAATTCAACGAAACGTTCGTTATTTGCGGTGTGCGGTATGTCAAGGATTGCATGGCATCTACAAGATCAGTACTAATACCACTTTGAATGCTCTCTGTGTAGTCCGCAATCGTTGAAGAGACGGCACTTGCTAGTGTATCGCCTGATGCGCTTGAATATGAGAAACCGTCTACAGTAGCGCTTCCTGAAAGGCTCTTGCCTCTATCACTACTAAAGGTTAAATCACTGGCACCTAGTCCGCTCATTGAAAATTGAAGGTCAATTTGTTTAATGGGGCTGTAGGTTAAACCAAAGCCAAAGGTTCCATTTGATTGACTTCCGCTAGTAGCATAGTTAATTAAACCGCTAATATTACCGTTGTCTAGAAATGATGTGGGTAATATAGCATCGGGAGACAACTGGTTTAAACTATCTAGCGGGGTTCCTGCTATGAAGACCCCTGTGGTTGCTAAGTTAAAGTCATAGTCTAAGTCTAGACTATTCATTCCAGTTGCTGTGTTTTCAGTACTCGTCAAACTGAACGTATTAGCCACGAGCTTAGCACCCGCGACATAATTATTCATATGATAAGTTACGCCGACACGAAGTTTTTCATCGAGAAAGATACGTTGTAAACCAAAATAGGTAGAATTAATCATTTGGAAACGCATTCCCAAGGCATCGAAATTACCCGAATAGTTCAGGTCTAACTCACCATTTTCATTAGCCATTCCATTCTTAATAAAGCTTACCAGATCATTATCTAGCGTAAATTCCATTCCAATATTCGTTGAATTTCCAGCGAATAAGAAATTATCACCAATCTTCAATCCAATTTGTAGCGCATCAATCTGCGTCTCATTTCCCATATTGAATTGGTCAGAAGAGAGCTCGTGAATATTCTGCAATACATCTGAAGTCGCCAATAAGCTACCGGCCGTTTCACTCATATCCAGATTGTTCTGCACTCCAAAGTATTGTAAGTGAAACCTAGTCATGGGATCAGCCCCGGGATTTTGAAGCAGGTTACCAGGGTTGGCCGCCAAGCCAAACGTAGAAAAGTCTTGAGCGTTACCTAAAATAGTAACCAAGGTCAAGAATAATGTAAGTGTCTTCTTCATGATAACTTTAGATTAGAGGGTAACATTTATTTTAAACTGTACACCTAAGTTGATAACAAGTGTGGCATCAGTACGGAGTTTAACGGGATCGGAGCCAACGTTGTAAGTATCCATGGTAGCCTCAGCAGTGATATGAACAGCATCAAGCACCGATGAAGCCTCTAGCGCATTAAGCTCTAATTCTGAGTCTAACACACTAGCCGCCGTAATTATACCGTTTGCATCAGGAATTCCACTTTCCATTAATCCTAAATCCTTCACAAGAATCGTATTCCAATTGGCATCATAGAATTTTAAATTCAATGAAGCGTCTAGAGGAAGTGTGCTCGTTGTTTGCAATAAAAGAACTGCAGATTCAATACCGGCATTTTCAGGTAAAACACTGGAGTTATCTTGATCTGTGGCCAATGTATCGTAAAACCCAAGCCCAGTAGCAGTAAAATAGAAAGGCATTTCCATTAGTAAATCACCAGAAATACTGCTCGAATTGGTTACAAAATTTTCTGTTCCAAAAGTTGCCGTATCATGATTTACGTTGACTGATCCGCCGTAGGTGATGGAATCTTTTGGAAGCGTGAATACATCTACGATACTTGAATTGGTATTGTTAAATGTCAATGTTCCAGTCTCAGTAGATCCCAAACTTGTGGGATAGGGTAAAACATAGTTCGGTCCATTTAAGCCGTATGCTGTTCCGTCCTTAAAGCTGTTAAAGTCCAAAACCAATTCAATGGGCAGTCCTATTGAATTCGTAATCGCCATTGCTATGCTTGGCTCAGCGAAAGAGATTTCCCCGTCGAAGTTTTCTAAGAAATCAATAGCCAAATCAACGGCTCCTGGATCAATAGTGATCTGCTGAGTACCAAAGAAGCCTTTTATGTGACCGAATTGAAGGTTGGTCATCTCAAAAGTCATATCCAATGCATCGGAACTATCAATATTCACCATATTCCCTGAACCCACTAGCGTGGCAGCAACGGCTATAGGCAAGCGGCTGTGGTTCTGACTGGGATCTTGTGTTAAGTCCAGAATGGTTCCGTTAAGGTTTATGGAACCTGATGTCGTTGCACCTGCGGCTATAGTAATGGTGGTGTCGACTTCCACGCCGTTTTGATCAGATCCAGGGAAGTTTAAATTTAATTCTAGATTTTCTGCAAGAGTTGAAACAAATTCATAGTCGAAGCTTGCGGTACTGAACATTAATTCTCTTAATTCTTCCGATCCACCTGTACTAAGATCAACGTATTGTGTGTCTGAGCTAATATCTTGAGTACTAATCTGCGTAATCGCGCTGTAAACCTCTAAATCTGCCGATGAAATAGCTAACTCCAGATTATCAGTGGTATCGATGGCTACTAAATTTGTACCTGACCCAGGCGAGGTGAGGGAGGTGATTTTGAAACCAATATTGCTTGGTAGAGTAATGTTAACTAGTGATTCTGTATCACTACCCGTTCCTCCATTTGCACTAATATTATTGATACCGTAGGTTAAAATGGTTGCACCAGTGGACGCATTCACCAAATCAATACCCATACTCACTGGAACAGGCCAATCATTCGTCAAGCCTAAGGTTAATGTTCCGTTTGAAAAGGAAGCACTTGTAAAGGTACCGAAACCACTTCCACCATAAGTACCCACATTAGATTCGTTCAATTGTGGAAAAGGTGCGTTACTTCCATGTGCCGCCGAAATGGCTGTTAAGCCTGCGTCCGCAGCAACAGTCCCTAACGCAATGCCTTGAGTTAAGGATACATTACTCACTGCAACGGTTCCCATGGAAATACTGCTACTAGAAGGCGATTGGGCGGGTATGCTAATTAGGTCATTTACATCGATCCCGAACACACTATCCTGAGCAACAATCACTTTATAAGTAGCATTGTCGTCGAAGATTAGACTATCGTCTGGAACGAGTAAATGATCCATAGTTAGACCAATCTGGCCTAAAGGGAGCGATATTACTGGGGCTGCAGTAATATCAATATCCGCCGGGTCGATAACATCGGATTGACAACTACTCATTGCTATCCCAACAATAAATGCCGATGCAAATAACTTTTTCATGATTTGATTTATTTCTGTGATAAAATTAGTTAATTCTTGACTGGGCATTAAACTTATCTCAAGAGAATGTCTTTTAAAAATCCCTTCAATGCTGCTACCTGCTGCGCCATAATATATCCGGTAAACAATTGTTGCATTCCTCGTAAAAGCATTAGAACCACCAGTAGAGAATTACCTGCAAAAGATAAATGCATGTTGTGGGAAAGTACGAGCGCTAAAATCAAGGTGCTGATGATGATGAATTCTCTCAAATTTTTATTGTAGCTGTCCAGTTTGGCCGCTTTAAAACGAGCATCACGCCAGTGTTCTGTGTTAGAAGCATCCTCATCTAAAGAAGATTGCAGCGCACTAACCGTTTCGTGCGCGCGGTCTTGTCTTCTTTTTAGCGTGCGCAGAGGTATGATCCAGAGCAAAGCAATACCCGCAATAATGCCTCCAAACGCAGGAAATAAGAAAATACCCGCGGTCATAAAAAGAATTCCTGGAAGAATCTGTGACCAGCCCACTAGTAAAAAGTTGATACTTTGAACGCTTTTACCGAAGGCCGATTTTTGTTCATTTCTCGCCACCAAGGGGGTATTGATTCGGAAATCAGCGAGTAATGCTATGCGTGCTGCGGCATTTAAATATTGGCTGTAAACGCCAATAATTAAACGGACGACTAAAAGTAACAACAGACCTGCTACGTAATGAGTGAGCTTAACGTGCACAGTACCCAATGCAACATCTTCCGTATTTAAAAACAAGGTTCGAATGAGCGGTAAGGACAGAAGTATTGGTAGTGTTTCTAAAATTCCACTAATACCAGTAACAGCAAGCATCCACCCTAATTTAGGAATGTGGTTTTGTTTGCGGTAAAAACGAACCGCTAGTGTTATGCCGCTGGTGTTGCTCATTCCAGTTTGGAATTTTTTACAATTTCAATACCGTAACCACTTACACCCACCCGTTTAATGGGGTTATTGGTGAGCAGATCTACCTTTCTAATACCAAGATAGTGAATGATTTGTGCACCTATTCCAAAGTCGCGTGTATCCTTAGTAAAACTGGGCGTTGTATGGTCTTGATCTTTCTTGAACGATTGAATACGACTTAATAATCGGTCACCGTTGGGCTCTTGATTCATGTAAATAATGGCACCGTGCCCGGAAGTGGCGATACTTTTCAAGGCTTTTTCTAAGCGTGAACTTTCGTTACTGGTGAGCAGATGGAAAATGTCGTTAGCTACACCTGCGCTGTGAATTCTCACCGGTACTGTTTCATCTAGTTCCCATTCGCCCATGGTGAGTGCTAAATGTACTTGATGATTCGTTTTTTGTTCGAACGCATGCAGCGTGAATTCACCGTGCGGCGTGGTGATCTGCACCTTTTCTTCCAATTCTATCAAGCTCTCCTTCGCCATTCGATAAGCGACTAGATCCTCAATAGTGATGATTTTTAAATCATGCTTTGCGGCAATTTCTATGAGTTGCGGCAAACGCGCCATAGTACCGTCTTCATTCATGATCTCTACAATCACACCCGCTGGCGCAAGACCAGCAAGACGCGCTAAGTCAACTGCAGCTTCGGTGTGACCTACGCGACGAAGGACGCCGCCGTCTTTAGCGATTAATGGAAAAATATGACCTGGTCGTGCCAACTGTTCAGGCTTCATTGTTGGGTCAACCAACGCCTTTACTGTCATATAGCGATCGTATGCGCTGATACCCGTTGTGCAACCTGCTCCGATACGGTCGATACTCACAGTAAAAGCGGTATTGTTTGGGTCTGTATTTTTGCTTACCATAGGAGGCAAGTCCAATTCCTCTGCACGTTTGCGCAGGATTGGCGTACATATCAAGCCACGGCCTTCGGTTGCCATGAAATTGATCATTTCAGGTGAAACCAACTCTGCAGCCGCAACGAAATCGCCCTCGTTTTCGCGGTCTTCATCATCAACAACGATAACTACTTTGCCTTGGGCAATATCTTCTAATGCTTCTTCTATGGTATTAAGCCTCATGTTGATTTCTCTTAGTGGGTTGCCAAACGCTCGATTTCACTCCTTTGATATATTTAATAAAGCCTACAAAGAGTGCGGCATTCATTGCGTAAAAATACGCTAAAGGAGTGGCCCAACCCAACGCCAATAGGATTAGCTGTGAAATGGGAAGGCCAATAAGCATCGCGGTAAAAAAGAGCCAATTCGGAGTAAACAGCCCTGCAGCTAAAGCGATGAGATAAAGATGCGGTGTCACCCAACGCAGTACCTTGTGCATTATAAATAGTCCACCGAACGGGTAGGGGTGCTTAAAAATGAGTGGATAGAATCGGACTAGGTTTTGCCAATTTCCTATACTAATTCTAATTTTACGTTTGTACTCCTCTTGTAATGAGGTGCTTACATCTTCTAGTCCAACAGCGGATTCGTTGAAAAGCACTTTTTGATCTCGAGAAATAAGCTGGACTGTTTGGAAGAAATCTTCCATAAATGTGTTTGGTGGTATGGGTTGCCAAAATGCTTTCTTCATGCTGTACAATCCACCTTCCATACCCAAACAAATACCGTGTTTTCTGCTTTCGGCGCGGCGAATTGCATTCTCAAGAGACAGATAGGCCTTTTCATTCGAAGCCGTGCTGCTAGCAACCCCTTTGTCTTCATATTTAAGTGTACCCGCAACTGCGGTTGCCTTTTCTTGAGCGATAGGCCTTACCAACTCTTCTATTGTAGTCGCTTTAAAAAGAATGTTAGCGTCCGTAGCTATGATTACCTCAGCACTACTTAGTGCTACTAATCTATTGATGGTTGCAGACTTCCCAGAGCGCACTTCATTAACATTCAGATTGAGATTTGGAAATTCTTTTTGAAGCGAGCGAATAATAGCATCTGTGCCGTCATCACTCATATCGCTGCCTATCCAAACCGACAAAAGGTCAATCGGGTAGTTCGTGTGGTAGAGACTACGGATCTTATCCTCAATAATGGAGGATTCGTTGTATGCAGCAAATACGATACTAACCGTCGGGGGGGTGTACTCTCCTGAAAAATCAATGGCTTTTCCAGGAAAAGCCAATTGCCATAATGGATAAACGGCATACGTCAATGCAATCAAGCACAATGCCGAGAGTGAGATTGCCATTGTTAAACTGACCATGCCTGAGCTATTTTTTCCTGAATGGATTTAGGGCCAAAGTTACTAAGTATATGTTGGTTGGCTGTGTGACCCAGGGCAAGAGATTTCTCGGGATTTTGAAGCAGTGCTATCAAAGCCTGCGAAAATTCTTCAGCGCTGTCAGCGAGCAAGACACCTTGAGCAGTGGCATTAAAAAGCCCTTCAGCTCCTACACGTGTGCTTACCATGGGGACTCCCCAAGAAGCATTCATGATAATTTTGATACGCACACCGGAGCCTGCTAGGAGCGGAACGACTGCAATACCATGAGATTTCGCAAATTCCTGAGCATCCGGCACTCTTCCGTGCACTGTGATGTTCTTTCTTTGGTCCGATTGCATGTGTTTGGGTGGATTATTACCCGCTACATGGAAGGTGGCATTTGGAATTTCACGCAGTACCCTCGGCCAAACTTGAGAAGTGAACCACTCCAATCCCTGTAGATTTGGCTCCCAATCTAATGCTCCAAGATGGAAACACGATAAGTGGGTTAAATTGGTCAAGACCTCTTGTTGTGCAATGGATACCGAAATCGTCGTGGAAGCGGGGTTTATTGCCTTGAACCAAAAATTATCTTCTTCACTAATACTCCATATTGAATCAACGCTTTTGGTAAGTGCTTCTTCAAAACGTTTCAAACGGTTACTTTGAAGCGTCAAATACCATTTCTTTAGTGGATTAGAAACAGCCTGGCTAGTGCGTTTCCAAATGAGGTGCTCTAAATTGTGCGCACGCAATGTACAATGTTGTCCAATTCTTCGCAGGTCCATTAAATAATCACCCATAAAGGCACCTTCAATAATGACAAAGTCAAAATAACCATTCTCAAAGGTACCGAGCCAATCAATCATAGGTTTCACGAAAAAACGTACAGAATGATAGGGGGTTCGAGAGAACAGTAAATTATTCAGAGCGGAATGCAGAGAAGGAGAGGTGTTTACCTCAAATGTTTTCAAGGTAATGGCCTTTGATACTCTTTTTGGAAAGTCATTAATGTCCTTATGGTGTTTTTGCGTGTTTAAGGCACCATAAGTGATTGCGAAAGTATTTAGCGCCAATAAGTCTTCTAAGAGCCTAGCCATCGCAATTGAACTCCCGTCATTGGCTGGGTAGGGCAGTTTGTTAGAGAGAATGAGAAGTCGCTTCACTAGGATTTTTTAGAATTTATTCGGGCAAGGATTTTACTGAACCACTCACCAGAAACAAGTGCCGTATCGCTTGATGCACTCTTCGTTAGCCAAAGTGCGATAGGTGCAAGTATTAGAGACGGAAGCCAAATAGCAAGCGCCGGATCTAATAATAGTTCACGTCCCATCTTTTCAAAAGTGGTATTCAAAATGTGGAAAATCAAGAATGCCACGGTAGAGATGACCAATGGTAGGCCTATGCCGCCTTTACGAATGATACTACCCAGTGGAGCACCAATAAAAAACATAATCAATACACTGGCGCCAAGCGCAAATTTCTTGTAATACTCTAGAAAGTGACGCATTCTAGTTTCTTTGCGCCAATTCATTTCACGATCCATTTGCTTCAAGTAATCAAGATTGCTTCGCGCAAGTCGAATGGCATTTTGTGAGGCTCGAATTCTCATACCACTGAGCAAATTGCTCATGACATTCTCTTTAGCAATAGCAACAGAATTGCCACTCGCAACATCTATGTAATCGAATTTGTATTTGCCTTTTAAATTCTTTGTGAAGTTTTCTTGTCGTTCTATGATTTGTAAAGCAAGCGTATCTGCAGTTTCCTTTAACTGCTGGGTATTCATCATCATGTAATCTTTTCGACGCGTTTTATAAAGATCTGCATTGCTGAAATTAGTCAGTGGAAAGCGAAGGTACGCCGTGTCAAATTCGCTCTGAGCCCAAGGCATTTTCTGACGTTCCTCCACGAATTTCCGATCGATATCTTCATAGGTAGCTCCGTCATGCAGTTCAATCTCTAAGTATTGATCATTGGCCACTGGACGCATAATTCCCGTGGATGCGACAAGCACTTTTAAATTACCTTTTTTCGCTTCCTTGTGGTCGTAGATGTAGATGTCGCTAAGTAGTTGCTCGCCTTCACCTTCTTTATTGCCGATTTTTATGCTATAGCCTTGAAAACCATTATAAAAAATACCAGGAGTAATATGAAACGCGGGCTTGCTTTTGGAAATATTTATTAAAAGACTTTGGCCCTTTAAATTGGCCACGGGTATGATGTTATTGTAGAAGTAGAACGCACCAAAAGCGATAGCAATATTGAGGACAATAAGTGATCGAATGCCTCGGAACAGGGAAATTCCCGATCCTTTCATCGCAGCTAGTTCATAGTGTTCGCCAAAATTGCCAAAAGTCAATAGAGCGGCGAACAAGACGCTTACCGGCAGGGCAAAGGGGACGACGCTTGCAGCCCAATAAAAAAGTAATTCTAACAGTACGTACCATTCGATACCCTTGCCCGCGAGATCGTCTACATATTTCCAGACCATTTGCATTAAAAAGAAAAAGACCATGATACCTAAGGTCGGTATCAATGGTCTGATAAAACTTTTTAAGACGTAGAGGTCTAGTTTTTTCATTCGAGTTTAGAGTCGATAAAACCCTTCAAATTCCTTTGCATTAATGTTAAACATCTCCTCATTTAAGGGAACGTTTGTCTCGTAAGAATCTACACTGAAAACAGTTTTTACGCCGTTTGTGCCATATTGTGTGTAGTTTTCGAGCAGTAACTTTTTAACGTCAATACCAATTAATATTTCTTTCACTTCTTCACTAGCAACGGGTCGAAGCGCAACATATTGTATAGATTTCCCGTTCTCTTGTGCTTTACCAGCCATTTTATAACTGTACCCGCTTTGATAGTTTTTTAAAATGTCCGCGGGGCTTAGTGACGTTTCTTCATCTGAAGCGGTAGTTTCTATTTCCTCGTCTTCAGGATAGATTAGATACGCTTTTGAGCCGTCAGAGAGAAATTCAAAGGCATCAGTCTTTACGCGTACTTGCTCCCCTAAGGCAAACAGTTCACCCTTAGAGCTGCGCTCCTTCATGCCGCCGTTACTAGGCGCTCCAATAGTATTGGTGAAGGATATATGCTGTGTTTCGAGCGCTAGCGTATGCTCATAAACATCATTGAGCAAAGCTTTCGCATCCGTGTGCGTTTGTGCTTGCGCTAAAAAGGGTACAATCAGTAAAGCGAATAGTTTCATAGCGGCGAATTTACGCATCTCCATTCAATTTCTGTTCCAAAGCCATTTCATCTGGAATTAAAACTTGTCTGGCCTTGGAACCCTCGAAGGGTCCTAGTATCCCAGCCGCTTCTAATTGGTCTACAATACGACCTGCTCTATTGTATCCCAATTTCAATTTTCTTTGAATCATCGAAGTAGATCCTTGCTGGGTAAGGACCACTAAACGAGCAGCATCTTCAAATAAGGAATCTCTATCTGATGGATCTATTTCGCCAACACCGCCACCTTCTTCACCAACGTATTCTGGCAACTGATAAGCCATAGGGTAGGCTTGTTGGTTACCTATAAAATCGCAAATCGCTTCAACTTCAGGCGTGTCAACAAAGGCACATTGGAGTCGTACGAGATCAGAACCTTGCGAAAAGAGCATATCTCCCTTTCCGATAAGTTGATCGGCACCGCCCGCATCAAGAATAGTTCGAGAATCAATTTTCGAGGTCACTCTAAATGCAGCTCTCGCAGGGAAATTTGCTTTTATGATACCTGTGATAACATTTACAGAAGGCCGCTGGGTGGCTACGATCAAATGGATACCAATGGCTCGGGCCAGCTGCGCAAGTCGTGCGATAGGCATCTCAACCTCTTTTCCGGCTGTCATGATAAGATCGGCAAATTCATCGATCACTAGCACTATGTACGGTAGGAATTTGTGGCCCTCTTCAGGATTCAATCGTCTTGAAATGAATTTAGCATTGTATTCCTTGATGTTTCTAACCATTGCGCCTTTCAGCAGCTCATACCGGTTGTCCATTTCAATACACAACGAATTCAAAGTATGAATCACTTTTGCTGTATCAGTAATAATGGCCTCATCTGTATCGGGAAGAACAGCGAGGTAGTGCCGTTCAATTTTATTGTAAAGCGTCAGTTCTACTTTCTTAGGATCAACGAGAACAAATTTGAGTTGACTAGGATGTTTCTTGTAAAGCAGTGATGTTAAAATTGCATTTAAGCCAACAGACTTTCCTTGTCCGGTAGCACCTGCCATAAGAAGGTGAGGCATTTTTGCCAAATCAAAAATGAAGTTTTCATTCGTTATGGTGCGGCCCATAGCAACGGGTAATTCCATGTTTGACTCTTGGAATTTTTTGCTTGCGATGACCTGACGCATACTTACGACTTGAGGGTTGGCATTTGGAACCTCAATGCCTATAGTTCCTTTACCGGGAATAGGTGCAATAATTCTAATTCCCAAAGCAGCAAGACTCAATGCAATGTCGTCTTCGAGGTTTTTAATTTTTGAAATTCTAATTCCTGCTGCTGGAACAATTTCATATAAAGTAACCGTAGGACCTATGGTAGCTTTGATTTCCTTAATCTCAATACTGTAGTTTTTTAATGTGTCTACAATACGGTTCTTATTCGCTTCAATTTCGTCTTTGTCGAAGGTTATTTTACCATCACCATAGGGTTGAAGTAATTCAATTTTAGGCAATTGAAACCTGCTCAAATCTAAAGTAGGATCGTATTCACCAAAGTCCTTGACTTTCTTATTAATAGACTTTTCATCCTCAACTGCTTCTTGATGAACTTCAACTACAACATCTAATGTGGAAGCTGCATCAATAGGCGCTTTGTTTTGTACTGAACTATCTGTGACGGTTGGTTTAGAAATGACTTCAGGTTGTGGGGTCATCTCTTCTTCTGGTTCTGGAGAAAGTTCGACCGCGTGAACCAGAATATCATCTTGTGGCTCAGGAGTGATTTCCGGGGATGAGTTCAGGTTTTCTTCTGATGGGCGCTCCGTTTCTGGCAGTGGCTTGGGCGCGCGCCAACTAAATGTGAGTGACCGAATTTTTAAGGCAACAACAATATACAGCAGCCCTGCGGTGAAGAGTACCAGTAAGACTCCCATACGGCCTAAATAAAGGGCTAGTTTCAAATAAATATAGTACCCTGATAAGCCCGATAGAAGGGTTGGTTGATGGTTTGCAATCCAGCCAAACAGCAACGCGACAAGAAAAGTGGTGGCTAAAAGATGGTTGAATAAAACCCAAGGTTTAATGCGGTTTAAGGTAAAAGCATGCTTTAGTCCTAAGAGCATGACCCACAAGGGAACGAACAGACCCGCAAGACCAAAACCTTCAAGAACAAGTAGACTGGCTATGGCGTTTCCTAGTCTCCCGAAAATGTTCCCTACGTAGTCCGGGTGGGCGTATTCTCCTGAAGAAGTTGTGGACAAACTGAAGTCTTGGGTCCAATTCTGATAAAAGCTGATAATGGCGATGGCAGTAAAGAAACCGATCATAACAAGGAGCAACGAGCCGAATATTTTCGTCGTAGGGTCTCCTGTAATTTCCTTAGTATCAGCGGTTAGCTGTTTGAATTGAACGGAGAACTTTGACGGTTCCTTTGGTGTCTTCTTAGTAGATTTTTTCGCCATGGGTGTCGGTGTCTTATACATTCAAAAATAAGCCTGTAGTCGTTAGTAAACTCGGGCCTTTCAATAGCGTTATCAACACATTAAAGCCTTAAATTTGTCATTCAAACAGATTTTCATGCAAATTCTACCAGAAATTCAAAACGAATATGGACGCTTAGACACAGTGGTGGTGGGATTAGCCATGCGAATGGGTGGCGTTCCAAAATTGGAAGAATGTTACGATGCACGCAGTTTTGAGGCTGTAAAACAAGATGTTTTCCCAGAAGAAGAGGCATGCATGCTCCAACTCAAAGGATTGATCGAAATTCTTGAGAACAATGGAGTCAAGGTATTGCGACCGTCACTCATCCATTCTTTGAACCAAGTATTTGCAAGAGATATCGCATTTGTAATCGAAGACCAGTACATCATACCAAATGTAATAGAGGATCGTGCAGAAGAACGCGATGCAATGTCTGAAATAGAAGAAACTATTCCATCGGGCAACATCATCATGATGCCTAACGGATGTTACGCAGAAGGGGGCGATGTGATTGTAGACAATGACTTCGTTTTAGTCGGAGTCAGCGACAATGCGACCTTTGATGCTTATAAAACTGCACGAACTAACTACAGAGGAATGGACTATTTAGCGGATGAATTTCCAGCTAAAGAATTTAAAGGATTTGAATTATTCAAGGACGATCGTGATCCTTTAAAGGGTTCGTTGCATTTGGATTGTGCTTTTCAAACTGTTGGTGGCGGGGCACTCATCGCACCGCACTTGTTCAAGAATGAATCTGATGTGCAGTGGCTGATAGAGCGTTACGGAGCAACGAATGTTTATCGCTGTTCACCTGAAGAAGCGTATTTCCTTGCCACAAACGTCTTCAGCTTTAGCCCATCCGATGTGGTTGTTTCAGCCAAATGCGAGGCCATGCAAGAATGGTTAAAGAATAGAGGCATGAACGTACATTCTGTGGTGTACGATGAGATAGTAAAAATGGGCGGTTTACTTCGTTGTACAACGATGCCTTTAAAGCGATTGTAGATGACGAATAATGCTACAAATAAACTGTTAATGGTACGACCAGTTGCCTTTGCGATGAACGAGCAAACAGCGGTCGATAATTATTACCAAAAGAAGGAATCGGGCAAAATGAACGCTCAGGAATCGGCTCGTGATGAGTTTGATGGATTGGTAGAAAAATTGCGTGCGGAAGGTGTTCAGGTTGAAGTTTTAGAAGATACACATGTTCCTCACACACCTGATAGCATTTTTCCAAACAATTGGATCAGTATGCACCAAGATGGTCGAGTAGCGCTGTACCCAATGAAAGCCGAGAATAGACGACTGGAACGTCGCACCGATATTTTTGAAGAATTGCAGTCTCGTGGTTATGAAGTAACGACAACGGTAGATTATACAGCTGCAGAGCAGAAGGAGCTATTTCTCGAGGGCACAGGTTCTATGGTATTAGATCATGATTCTAAAATCGCCTACATGGCTCGTTCACAGCGCGCTGATGAGGGCTTATTTCATGCGTTTTGTAAAGACTTCAACTACGAGCCTGTGGTGTTCACCGCTTACCAGGAAACGCCGGACGGGATAGGACAGATCTACCATACCAATGTCATGATGTGTGTTACAGATGCTTATGTATTGGTGTGTCTAGATACCATTCATGATGCGAATGAACGAGCGTTAGTAGAAGAGGCAATTCTTAAAAGTGGTAAAGAAATCCTTGTTATAAGCGTGGAGCAAAAAAGCAACTTTGCCGGCAATATGCTCTTAGTGAAAGGCGCCGCGGATGAATTAATTTTGGTGATGAGTTCCAGTGCCTACAAGGCATTAAATGAGGACCAAAAAGATTTTATAACCCAACACCACAGGATACTTCATAGCGATTTACATACCATAGAAACCCTTGGTGGAGGTAGTGCACGATGTATGTTAGCAGAAATATATTTGACTAAAACTGCATAAATGAGTTTAGAACAAAACATAAGCAAAGCCTTAAATGAACTCTACAGCGTTCAGGTCGAACCTGAGCTGCAGGAAACGCGTAAGGAATTCGACGGTGATGTTACTTTGGTCGTCTTTCCTTTTGTTCGTGCGGCGAAAAAGAAACCAGAAGAGGTCGCTGAAGAGTTGGGAAACAAGCTTTTAGAATTATCAGCCATAGCTGACTTTAACGTCGTGAAGGGGTTCTTAAACCTGACTTTGGATCGCAGCGTTTATGTGGACCAATTCAAAACTTTTGCGTCGGACCCTCATTTTGGGCTTCCCACGCCAGGATCGAAAGGTGCCTACATTGTAGAATACAGTTCGCCAAATACCAACAAACCCTTGCACCTTGGCCACATTCGAAATAACCTTCTTGGCTATTCAGTGGCAGAGATTTTAAAAGCAAATGGTGTTGCAGTGTCAAAGGTTCAGATCATTAACGATCGTGGAATCCATATTTGTAAGTCTATGCTCGCATGGCAGGAATACGGGAATGGCGAAACACCTGAATCGACGGGATTAAAAGGCGATCATTTGGTAGGTAAGTATTACGTCAAATTTGATCAGGTCTACAAAGAGGAGATGAAACGCTTGCTTGATGAAGGTAAAACTGGCGATGAAGCTAAGAAATTGGCCCCGTCGCTGCTGAAAGCGCAAGAGATGCTGCTTAAGTGGGAGCAAGGCGATGCGGAAGTGGTAACACTTTGGAAAACCATGAATAATTGGGTATACACTGGTTTTAATACAACGTACACCAAATTAGGCGTTGATTTTGATAAGAATTATTACGAGAGTCAGACCTACGTTCTAGGAAAAGACGACGTAAATAAAGGGCTTGAATCTGGTGTCTTCTACAAGAAAGACGACGGTTCGGTTTGGATTGACCTGGAGGATGAAGGGTTAGACCATAAATTAGTTCTACGCAGCGATGGAACCAGTGTCTACATGACGCAAGATATAGGAACCGCCATTCAACGATTTAAGGATTTCGAGGCAAAAGGAATGACTTACGTAGTCGGTAACGAGCAAGATTACCATTTTAAGGTACTTTTCTTGATTCTTTCAAAGCTGGGCTATCCTTGGGCAGAACAGCTGCATCATTTGAGCTACGGAATGGTAGATTTACCTTCAGGAAAGATGAAGAGTAGAGAGGGTACTGTAGTTGATGCCGATGATCTTATTGATGGAATGGTAGCGGATGCAGAAGCTATCTCAAAGGAATTGGGCAAATTGGACGGCCTTGAAATTGATGCGCAGAAAGAGCTCTTTACTACGCTAGGAATGGGCGCCCTAAAGTACTTTATACTGAAGGTAGACCCGAAGAAACGAATGCTGTTTAATCCAGCGGAAAGCATCGATTTTAACGGACATACAGGGCCCTTTATTCAGTACGCCTACGCACGCATTCAAAGCCTTCAAAGAAAAGCACCAGAGAGTAGTGAGTTGGATTGGTCGACTTTGACCCCGAATGAAGACGAAACAATCGTCATCAAATCGCTTTTGCAATTTTCGGATGTAGTGGATCAAGCAGCCAGAAATTTTTCTCCGGCGGTTTTGGCGAATTACACGTATGAATTGGTCAAGAAATACAATGGTTTTTATCAGAATAACAGCATCTTAAAAGCGGAAAGCGAACAAAGTATTGCTTTCAGGTTGTTGTTGAGTAAGAAAGTAGGCGAAGTAATTAAAGCTTCGATGAATTGCTTGGGAATCCAAGTACCAAATAGAATGTAAGATGAGTAAAGAAGTAAGAGCCTTAGCGCCCAATGCAGTTTGGAACCACTTTGCAGATTTAAATGCAGTACCCCGTCCTTCGAAGAAGGAAGAGCGTGTGATCCAATTCATGGTCGATTTTGGCCATAGTTTGAGCCTACCCACAGAGGTAGACCATATCGGTAACGTGTTTATCAGAAAGCCGGCATCCGCTGGAATGGAGGATAAAACGCCAGTTGTCTTGCAGGCGCACCTTGATATGGTACACCAGAAAAACAATGATACCATCTTCGACTTTGACAAAGAGGGAATTAAAATGGTGGTTGATGGTGACTGGGTAAAGGCACAAGGCACAACGCTTGGTTCAGATAATGGTATGGGCGTTGCTTTTATTATGGCGGTGCTCTCCTCAAATACTATTGCTCACCCGGCTATTGATGCACTCTTCACTATAGATGAAGAAACTGGAATGACCGGTGCTCTGGAGTTAAAAGGCGGCATGCTCAATGGAAAGATTCTGTTAAATATTGATACGGAAGACGACGATGAATTAACCATAGGTTGTGCGGGTGGTATTGATGTAACGGCGACACATTCGTTTGAAATGGAAGCCCTAAAAGAAGAGACTTTAGCCTACGAAATCACTATAAAAGGATTGAATGGCGGCCACAGCGGTATGGACATTCATAAAGGTCTTGGTAATGCTAATAAATTAATGAACCGTTTGCTCGATCGTTTGGGTGATGCGGTCCAATTGGTAGCTTTAGATGGCGGGAGCCTTCGAAATGCAATACCAAGGGAAAGTGTCGCTCAAGTAGTATGGCACGGGAGTGAAGAGGCATTTGAAGAGGTAATCACGGAGGTTGGAGAAGAGTTCGTAGATGAGCATTCAACCACGGATGCGGATATTGAGATCAGTTGCGAATCTATTGAAAAACCAACGTTAGCCCTTTCTCAAGCGGCCAGTCAATCCATCATCAGTGCTGTATATGCCTGCCCAAATGGAATTTACCGTATGTCGCCTGATATCCCAGGATTAGTACAGACTTCTAATAACCTGGCGCGTGTTGCATTAAAGGACGGCGCGCTTACGGTTATGTGCTTAACTCGAAGTGCCGTTGAGACAGAGAAAATGGATTTGGCGCGTGGCATCCAGCGCATTTTTGAAACGGCGGGTTGTACTGTTGAGTTGAGCGGTGATTACCCAGGTTGGGCACCTAATCCAAAGAGTAATATTCTGACAACGATGAGCGGTCTGTACCGCAATCTTTTTCAAGACGAGCCTAAAATACAGGCCTGTCATGCTGGCTTGGAATGTGGGATCTTAGGTACAAATTACCCAGATATGGAATTGATTTCTTTTGGACCAAACATTCGGGGAGCGCACTCACCGGATGAAAAGTGTCAAATCAGTTCTGTTCAGAAGAGTTGGAAATTCTTCTTAGCGACTTTAGAAAATATACCAAACGTTTAAGCACATGTTTGAAAGTTTAAGTGACCGTTTAGAGGGTGCTTTTGATGTCCTCAAAGGAAACCATAAGATTACCGAATTAAACATTGCGGATAGTGTTAAGCAAATCCGCAGGGCTTTAGTTGAGGCCGATGTTAGTTTTAAAATTGCGAAAGACTTTACAAATACTGTAAAAGCAAAAGCGCTCGGACAAGGGGTTATTTCCGCTGTTAAGCCAGGTCAGGCTATGGTTAAGATCGTTCGCGATGAAATGGCTGAGTTGATGGGGGGTCAGGCAGAAGGTTTGAACCTTACCTCGTCTCCTGCAATCCTATTGATGGCGGGCCTACAAGGTTCAGGTAAAACGACCCATAGCGCAAAATTGGCCAATTATTTACTGCATAAAAAAGCACGGAAGCCGCTATTGGTCGCCTGTGATGTATATAGGCCGGCAGCCATTAACCAGCTCCAAGTGCTCGGCGAACAGCTTGGTATAGAGGTTTACGCGGAAGTAGGCAATCAAGATCCAGTGAGCATTGCAGTAAATGCGGTAAAACACGCTAAAAGCAACGGCTACAATACGGTTATCGTGGATACGGCGGGTCGTTTGGCTGTTGATGAAGCGATGATGGACGAAATCGGGCGTATACACAAAGCGGTCGCGCCACAAGAAACATTGTTCGTTGTCGATGCGATGACTGGACAAGATGCAGTGAACACAGCGAAGGCCTTTAATGATGTCCTAGATTTTGAAGGCGTTATACTGACAAAGCTGGACGGCGATACTCGAGGTGGTGCTGCCTTAACCATCAAGTCTGTGGTCAATAAGCCCATTAAGTTTATTGGTACTGGTGAGAAAATGGAAGCGTTAGACGTCTTCTATCCGGACCGTATGGCAGACCGGATCTTAGGGATGGGAGATGTTGTAAGTCTTGTTGAAAAAGCTCAAGAGCAATTTGACGAGGAGAGTGCTCGAAAAATGAGCAAGAAAATCTCTCAAGACGCCTTTGGCTTCGATGATTTCATGGAACAGATCCAGCAAATCAAGAAGATGGGAAACATGAAAGACCTCATGGGTATGATTCCAGGTATGGGAAAGGCACTAAAAGATGTTGATATTGATGACGACGCTTTTAAACACATAGAAGCAATGATCAACTCCATGACGCCTTCAGAGCGCCAGCAACCCGACACCATCAATGGGTCACGCAGAAAACGTATAGCCACGGGTTCTGGAAGGACCGTTCAGGATGTAAACAACCTTTTGAAGCAGTTCACTGATATGCGTAAAGTCATGAAAATGATGCAAAGTGGTGGTGGAAAAAGAGGAATGATGAATATGATGCGCGGAATGCGCTAAAGAATGAGCCTATGGTAGTATTAGACGGAAAAGAAACCTCAGCCAAAATCAGACAAGAATTGGCGCTCAAGGTCAAAGAATTAAAAGCACAAGGCAGAAAGGTGCCGCATCTCGCCGCAATTTTGGTAGGGGAGGACGGTGCTTCTCGCACCTATGTAAATGCGAAAGTTCGTGATTGTGAAGAGGTGGGCTTTGGCTCGACGTTAATTAAGTTGCCCGCTGAAACTACAGAGGCGGAACTTCTGAAGGCCATAGGTAAGCTTAATCACGACGAAGATATTGACGGGTATATTGTACAGCTGCCATTACCGAAACATATCGATGAAACAAAGATTTTACTCGCTGTGGACCCCAGAAAGGATGTGGACGGTTTTCACCCACAAAACGTAGGTAAAATGACTTTAAATTTACCAACCTATATTCCTGCTACTCCGCAGGGTATTGTTGAATTACTGCGTCGTTATGAAGTGCCGACGGAGGGAAAGAATTGTGTAGTCATAGGTCGTTCGAACATTGTAGGTTCACCCATGTCAATCTTGTTAAGTCAACACAATTATCCTGGAAATTGTACAGTTACGCTTTGCCATAGTCGAACAAGAGACCTTGAGGAAATTTGTCGAAATGCAGATATAATTGTTGCGGCCTTAGGCCGTCCTGGTTTTGTTACTGCCGACATGGTAAAAGAGGGCGCCTGTGTTATTGACGTAGGTATCACCCGCATAGATGACAGTTCAAAAAAGAGTGGCTTTAGATTATTGGGTGATGTAGACTTTGATGCGGTTGCCCCTAAGTGTAGTTTCATAACACCTGTACCTGGAGGGGTAGGTCCAATGACACGTGCCGCTTTGATGATGAATACCATGAAGGTAACTGAGCTCGAGGATTAAGTGAAAGATATTCAAACCTCAAATAGCTACAAGCAATCGGACATTAGGGACGGACGCGTCGTACCTCTAATGGAGGAATTCTATACCATTCAGGGAGAGGGCTTTCATACCGGAAAGGCAGCGTATTTTGTGAGAATCGGAGGTTGCGATGTCGGTTGCCATTGGTGCGATGTTAAAGAAAGTTGGAACCCGGATAGTCACCCGCCAACACCTATTGATGCTATAGTGACGAATGCCTTAAAGTACAGTAAAACTATTGTCGTTACAGGGGGGGAACCTTTGACTTGGAACATGCATCCGTTAGTTTCCGCTTTAAAAGCCAAGGGAATGCAAGTTTACGTAGAAACTTCAGGTGCCTACAAGCTTACAGGAGATTGGGATTGGATTTGCCTAAGCCCTAAGAAAACGGCGAAGCCCCTAGAAGCGTACTACAACGCTGCGCACGAGCTAAAGGTTATCATATACAACCAAAACGACTTTAAGTGGGCTGAAGAACATGCCGCGAAGATGCACGAAGGTTGCCAATTGTTTTTACAGCCAGAATGGAGTAAACGCGAAGAAATGATGCCTCATATCGTGGATTATGTCATGATGCACCCAAAATGGAAGGTGAGCTTACAGACGCACAAATACATGCACATTCCATAGCGCATGGGAAGGGTACTTTCGACAGGAGAAGCAGTTAAATTGTTAATGGACGGCCACATCGTGGCTTTGCCCACTGAAACCGTTTATGGTTTAGGGGCTGATGCAACGAATAAGGAGGCCGTGGCGAACGTTTTCAAAGCGAAGAATCGTCCAAGTTTTGACCCATTGATTGTGCATGTTCCCACGCTAAAGGCTGTGCAAGATGTCGCAGTACTTTCAAAGCAAGCCGAACAGCTCTTTCTTGCGTTTAGCCCAGGCCCATTGACGGTAGTATTGCCAAAAAGAAAGTGTATTCCAGATCTGGTAACTAGCGGTCATTCAACAGTAGCTGTAAGAATACCTGCACACCCAATAATGTTACAAGTACTTCAGGCAAGCGGACTTTACATCGCTGCGCCAAGTGCGAATCCATTTGGTTTTACTTCACCAACTACCGCTCAACATGTACTGGACCAGTTAGGAACAGCCATCTCAGGGGTGGTAGACGGCGGTCCTTGCACTGTTGGAATTGAGAGCACTATTGTCGATATGAGTACAGATGTTCCTAAAGTTCTTAGGTTAGGCGGTATGGCATTAGAACAATTAGAACATATACTTGGACCTGTTGAGACTCAGTTAAGTTCCTCAAATCCGAATGCGCCGGGGATGCTAAGTTCCCATTACAATCCGGGAGCTACCATTGAGTTATACCCAGATCGAGAAGCACTCGTTGCAGCGGTTAATTCTAATAATGATGCTATAGGCGTCCTATATTGGGGTGAACCCTTACCCATAGCGAACAGCTTTAATTTAAGCCCAAAATGTGTGGATACGGAAGCAGCATCTAACCTTTTCATGGGTTTACGGGAATTAGGGAAATCGAAAGTGACCAAAATATATGCGCACTTATTTCCTGAAAAAGGTCTAGGAAGAGCAATTAATGATAGGCTACAACGCGCTGCTAATAAATAAGTTGCATTAAGAGGTTTACCTACCATTTTAATAGAAAAATCTTTCTATTTTAATGGAATGAACAAGACCCTTCTCTTTCTTGCACTCTTGTGCACGAATACACTATTTGCACAACTAAGCGGAACAGTGGTGGACCCGCGCGGTGAACCGGTAATAGGCGCTAGCGTGGTATTATTGAATCAATCGACGCCAACAAATATTGGTACAGTGACCGATTTTGATGGAAATTGGTCGATAAACATCTACGGTAAGAATGCCGAAAATGCAGTAGTCCGTATACAAAGTATGGGTTTTCAAGCCCAGGATTATAAAACATCAAAGCCTTCTGGGAATCGTATCACCTTAGAGCCGGATCAAAACGTGCTTAAGGAAGTTAGTGTAGTGCAACAAAGACTAAGCGCTCAGCAAGAGAAAAGCGCACTTACGGTCGAAAGTATGGATGCGCTTGCGATCAAGGAGAGTCCTAGCGTTAGTTTTTACGATCACTTGGGGACATTGAAAGGGGTGGACCTGACAAGCGCAAGTATTGGTTTTAAAATCATTAATACTCGAGGGTTCAATAGCACTTCACCTGTTCGATCGCTGCAATTGATTGACGGTGTGGATAATCAAAGTCCTGGACTAAACTTTAGCCTAGGTAATTTTTTAGGTGCACCAGATTTAGATATAGTAACCGTCGATGTTATTGCGGGTGCAAGCACTGCTTTTTATGGACCCAGTGCCTTTAATGGTGTGATATCCATGCAAACGAAAGATCCTTTTCAATTCACAGGGTTGAGCGCAAGTTTAAAAGCAGGAGAACGTAATTTGACAGAGTTTTCAATGCGTTGGGCCGCAAAGGTGAATGAAAAATTCGCTTATAAAATCAATGTGTTTGCCCTAAAGGCCGACGATTGGGAGGCGAATAACATGGATCCGACAGATATCAGTCGGGATGATGCAACAAATCCGGGTGGATACGATGCCGTGAATCGCTATGGAGACGAAGATTGGTGGGATGACGGCGGTGATGTGAAATTTTATGCTGGTATGGGTAGGTTTTATCGTCCGGGCATTGAAGAAAAGCATTTGGTAGATTATGATACTGAAAATCTAAAATTAACCACGGCGCTTCACTACAAGTTAACTGATGAAATCACGGGTATATATGCCTTGAATTTTGGTTCCGGAACCACCGTTTATCAGGGAGAAAATCGTTTTAGTCTAAAGGACATATTGTTTTTGCAAAACCGTGTAGAGTTGCGCAATGAAGGAAAATGGTTCTGGCGTGCGTATTCAACGCATGAGGATGCAGGAAACAGTTACGACGCATACTTCACCGCATTGCGGATGCAAGACAGTATCGTTTCTAATCAGTTTTACAGCAATCAATACCGTACATTCTGGCAAATATTCTCGAAGCCCCAAGTACGGGCTTTGCCTGGTGCGCCAGCGAACAATTTACCATTGAATGAATATTCAGAACAAATGAATGTGCTCATCCAGGATAATCTAGATTTCTTCCACGAATTGCACGATTCTACAAGCAGTACAGTTTTGAATTTTATGGAAGCTGTCTACGGTTTCCCAGTACGCAATTACCTTATTCCTGGTACGACGGACTTCGAAAATCTAAAAAATCATATTACCTCCTCATTATTTACTGAAGGAGGGAGTCGGTTCTACGATCGATCAGCGTTATACCATACTCAAGGAGAGCGTACGTTTACACTCAATAACGGCGGTGTATTAAGAGTTGGCGGAAATTTCCGTTTGTATACTCCTAAAAGTGCGGGTACCATATTCTCCGATACAGCGGGCACTGTTATCACGAATAGAGAAGCAGGATTGTATGGCGGCTGGGAGCGGTCCTTTATAGATGAGCGACTCAAATTAAGTGCAACGGGTCGAATCGATAAAAATCAAAATTTTAAGGCTTTGGTGTCGCCTGCCTTCTCTTCTGTGTATAAGGCAACAGCGAATCAAACGTTCCGACTAAGTTTTTCAAGCGCCATTCGAAACCCAACATTGGCCGACCAGTATTTGAATTATAACGTCGGTAGAGCGGTGCTATTAGGTAATCTTGATGGCTTTGACTCTTTAGTGATGCTCGATAATATCATAGATTATTTAGGTAAGCCAGCTAACGAAAGGCTGTCGCATGATTTTGGCTATTTCGACGTTGATGCTATTCGGCCAGAAAAGGTAAAAACCGCCGAAATGGGCTACAGGGCTACTTTGGGAACACGAGTTTTTGTTGATGCTAATTACTACTACAGTCTATACGACGATTTTATCGGTTACATTATTGGCGCAGACATAGAAGAAGGGACGACCGCTATTGACCGATTAAAATCACTTCAAGTCTATCGTGTAGCAGCAAATGCCACTGAGCAAGTGACCACTCAAGGTTTCAGCATCGGTTTGAACACATTTGTTGGTGATTATCAAACGCTCACTGGAAACTACAGTTGGAATAAACTTACTTCTGCAGTGTCTGACCCTATCGTCCCCGCGTTCAATACCCCAGAACATAAATTCAATTTAGGTTGGAACATTCGAAATTACCCGTGGAATCAGGACGATTCTAAACTCATTGGAGCCGGTGTAAATTATAAATGGGTACAAGGTTTTGTATTCGAGGGATCCCCACAATTTACTGGCTCTATTCCCTCTTACGGCCTGTGTGACGCACAAGTATCACTTACTAGAATAAAAGAAAAATCAAATAAAAAACGTACCATTACATATAAGTTAGGTGCTAGTAACGTCCTAAACAATAAAGTATATCAAGTATTTGGAGGGCCTTTGGTTGGGAGGTTGGCCTATCTAAGTATTCAAATTAATTAACCTCCTAAAAAGAACATGCCTATGAAAAAGATTACACTTTTAATCTGTTCGTTGATGGTATCAGTTACCGCTGTAGCACAACGCTACACTACTGAAATCTTCAATGACAATGAAATTATTGTATCATCAGATGTCAATTATGGTGTTAATTTCAACCCTTATGTAGATTCAGCTATGCTTGGTGGTACTAACCTACAACCGTTGCAAGCCGATTTTTACATGCCTTCGCCAACAGCCGATACAACAACAAACCGTCCGGTTGTTATTGTATGGCATACTGGATCTTTCCTTCCGAAAGGATTAAACGGATCACCACTAGGAACGCGTCAAGACAGCGCTGTTGTGGAGATGTGTCGTCGTTTCGCTAAGATGGGATATGTGAGTATTGCAGCCTCTTACCGTTTAGGTTGGTTGGCAAACAGTACTAATTTAGATGTACGTCGCGGTAGTAACTTATTAGCCGTGTATTACTCTATACAAGATGCGAAAGCGCTTGTGCGTTATTTGAACCTAACCCAGATGGGTGCAGGAAATCCTTACGGTATTAACGCAAGTAATACTATTATGGTAGGACAAGGTTCTGGTGGCTATTTGACATTTGCCTATGCTACGATTGATAAACATTCTGAAGTAGCAGGACCAAGCAAATTCAAGTACCAAGATTCAACTGGAATTTTTGGCCAACCTGTACTTCCTGGTGATGCATATGTTGACACATCTATCGTCGGTGATATTGATGGGTATGGTGCAGAGGTAGTAATTACCGGTCAGAATACCTTGGGACTACCAACAATGGACTACAGCTCTCCGGGTCGAAACTACATTAACCACGCAGGCATGCCGGATGATATCCTCATGGCTATCAACATGGGAGGTGCCATGGGAGACGGAGCGTGGTTAGAGCAAGGAGATGTTCCGATGCTCAGTATCCATAGCAAATTTGATTTCTTCGCACCTTACGATACAGGTATGGTATACGTGCCTATTGGGCAGCAATTCTTCCCTGTAGTAAGTGTAACTGGATCATATGCAGCTATTAAAGCAGCAAATGCTTTTGGCAATAACGATATTTTCTTGAATGAAAATTATACCGATCAAGTCTGGGTAGACCAGCAAGCGACGAATCCGACTAATGAAGAGTGTTTGTACACTATTGAAATCGCACCGCCTAATGCAACAATGCCGTGGGTTGTTCACACAGCTCCGTGGAATTGGTACGATTCAAACGATCCTATGGCTAGTCAAAACCCGGCGAATCCAAACGTTAAAGCTACTTCACAAGCGTGGATAGATACGGTTATGTCATTCATAGTGCCACGTATGGCTACTGTACTTCAAGCAGAAGGCGTACCTGCAGGTATCGTTGAGGCGGCTCAATCGTTCAAAGTATATCCTAATCCGGCCTCTGATCTAGTATCGATCAAAGGAACCGACGGTAGTTCATTTAATCGTGTTCAAGCCTTCGATATCACAGGTAGAGTAGTGTATACTTCTGATGCCTCTGGATCGAGTCTTAGCATTGATGTTTCAAACTGGAACAACGGAATTTATTTGGTGCAGATTGCAACAGATAGCGGTGTTCAAGTCAAACGCATCGTTGTAAACTAAACAAGTTCGCTTCTTGTTAATAGAGTCCTCATACTTTAGTATGGGGACTTTTTTTTGTCCTAGATTTACGCATCTTAAACGAGACGTTTCATGATCAATTACAATACGCAACTTCAAGATTTCGAACAACTCCCTAGTGCTGCATTGACACGCGCAGCGCGCTATGGTGACGGTGTCTTTGAGACGATTCGAATGCGCGAAGGCAAACTACTCTTTATAGAGGACCATTATTTTCGATTGATGGCCAGTATGCGCATTCTAAGAATGATGATTCCTATGGATTTCACCCCAGAATATATAGTAGACCAGGCATTAAGGCTGGCTGAGGAGCGTGGGTTTGAGAACGGCCGGTTGCGTTTACAAATAGTACGAAGCGGCGGTGGCGCCTATACACCCAATAGTAATGCGATAGATTGGTGGATGGAATTGGACCCGCTAGATGCTAAGGATTACGTTATGAATGAGGTGGGATTAAAAGTTGAATTGTTCAAAGATCACTATGTTCAGCCGGGACTTCTTTCGACGTTGAAAAGCAGCAATGCATTGCCCTACGTATTGGGAAGTATTTATGCGAAAGAGAACCAATTCGATGCCGTCCTCTTAGTCAACGACGCCAAACAATTGGTCGAAGCGAACTACGGAAATGTATTCCTCGTTCAGGGTAATGTATTACGTACAGCACCTCTTGAAGATGGTGCACTACGCGGGGTGTTCAGAAAGAACGTAGTTGAATGGGCAAAGGATATTAAGCTAGAAGTGCAAGAAGCGTCTATCAATCCGTTTGATTTGCAAAAAGCAGATGAAGTTTGGATTACGAATACTATTCGCGGCATTCAATGGGTTGGTCAGTACAGAAAGAAATCTTATGGGGCGGAGAAAGCAAAAGAGATGATTGATATGATCAACCGCAAGCTGAATGTATTAGGTGCACTTTAATTCATACTTGGATCATCTGGGGCATTTGCCCATAATGCAAATTCGCCGCCCAGCGTTTTCATATAAATCCGCCACGCCTCATTAGTCATTGAAAGAGGTTCAATTTCAAATGGAGGTGTCAAGACTATCCATGTGCCATGACTGATTTCTTCTTCAAGCTGGCCGGCTGCCCAACCGCTGTAACCTAAGAAAAACTTAAACTTTGCCGAATCTAAGTTTAATTCACGAGCGGTTTTAATGGCGTCTTGTAACACCGTGTAATCGCCCCCTAGAAATAGCCCATTACCTGCAGGCATTGCGCCGTTTAGGGTGTCCAAGGTGTGCAAGTAAAATAATGCGTCTCCCTCCACGGGGCCACCATAAAAGATTGGGTCTTCGCCAGGAAGTTGATTCATAAAGTCCTGAGCAATTAACGCAGATTGCTTATTTAAGGTAAACCCCATTGAACCGTCTTGATCATGCGTTGTTAGGTAGACGACCGACTGTTCAAAAAAACCATCACCGATAAGTGGTCTAGAAATTAATAGTGTGCCTTCTTGAGGTCGATTTTTGTTTTGCATTACACTAATTTAGTAGCATGGATTTACACAACATTCGTGAAGATTATAAGTTCGACTCTCTGCTTGAGGCGAATCTTCTTGAAAACCCTTTTGACCAATTTAAAGATTGGTTTGAAACCTATCAACTATTAAGGCTAAAAGATGCCAATGCAATGGCTATAGCCACCGTCGACGCGAACAACCTTCCTCACAATAGAATCGTATTATTGAAAGAGGTGAGGGAACAAGGTTTTGTGTTTTTTACCAATTATGCTTCGGACAAAGGACAGCAGTTGCTGCATAACCCTAATATAAGCGCCTTATTTTTTTGGCGTGAACAAGAGCGTCAAGTACGAATCACAGGTACAGTAAGCAGATTAGATAACAAAGACAATACTAGCTACTTCTCTACGCGACCTTATCTCAGTCAGATCGGCGCAGCGGCTTCTCAGCAGAGTCAAGAAATAGAAGATAGAATTGCTCTTGAGGCTAAATTTGAGGCCTTTCAGCAGCAGCATCCAGAAGGAAGCGATGTACCGAAGCCTGAAACGTGGGGCGGTTTCTTAATAACACCCCAATCTTTTGAATTTTGGCAAGGTAGATCAGGAAGACTTCATGACCGCATTATATATTCTCCTGAGGGACAAGGCTGGAAGACGAAACGTTTGCAGCCTTAAGGTAGCGGCAAAAAAAAATGCCTTCCGAAGGAAGGCATTTTGATAAGGTATAAGTCTTAAACTTAGAGCTTACCGTTTAGGTCAGCGCCAGCCTTAAACTTAGCTACTTTCTTAGCAGCAATTTTGATAACTGCACCAGTTTGTGGGTTACGACCGTCACGAGCTGCACGCTCAGAAACAGAGAAAGAACCGAAACCTACTAAAGAGATACGGCCACCTGAAGCTAGGGTAGAACCTACGTTACCAGTAAATGAGTCTAAAGCTGATTTTGCTTGTGCTTTAGAGATGCCAGCGTCTGCTGCCATTGCGTCGATCAATTGTGCTTTGTTCATTGCAATTAGTTTTTATTAATTAATCATTTTAACGAATGCTATTCAAATATAGCAGAAAATTGCTTGTATGCAAGTGTTTTCGGGCCTTCAGCTAAAATAAGTTAATAACTAGCCTATATTATTCACAATTCTCAAGTATTTAAGTCTAAATACTTATGAAAATAGCTGTAATTCCTCTGTTTGCATGCCGTTTACAAAGTCTTTTCCTGACATTTGGCGCTTGCCGTTAGGCTTAATGGCAGTGATTTCTATGGTTCCATTGGCATATTTAAGGAACAAACTGCCCTTTAATCGATACAATAAGGGTGAAGAACAGCTTAATTCAATCGTTGTGGTTGAGGCGTTTAAGAACTTATATTCTCCGAAATAGGCACCTGGAAAGGGGCTAAGGCCTTTAATTTGATTAACCAGTTCGACTGGACTTTTTGAAAAGTCTAAAAGACAATTGATTTTATTCAATTTAGGCGCATGAGTTGCCAAATTACTCTTCTGAGGCTGCAAAGTAAATTGTCCGCTTATTATGGCATGAACGGTTTCCACGACCAAAGTCGCACCTATAGGCATCATTGCGTCGTGAAGGTCACCCGCTGTCCAATTTTTTTGGATACCAAGTTCAGATTGGTAGATAATTGACCCGGTATCAATATTCTTATCAAGGAAAAATGTTGTCACGCCGGTTTTAGATTCGCCATTGATTATTGCCCAGTTGATAGGTGCAGCTCCTCTATACGCGGGTAACAAAGAACCATGTAGATTAAAGGTGCCTAATGGAGGCATATTCCAAACCGCTTCGGGGAGCATTCTAAAAGCTACAACAACAAATAGGTCCGCTTTGATCGCAGCCAGTTCGTTAAGAAACGATTCATCTTTCAAGGATACCGGTTGAAGAACGGGAATATCATGCGCTAAGGCCGCCTTCTTAACGGCGCTTTCATTGAGCTTTCTTCCTCTTCCTGCAGGCTTATCTGCGACAGTTACCACAGCAGCAACAGTAATATTGGCTTCGATCAATGCTTTTAGGGGAGCCACCGCGAACTCCGGTGTACCCATATATACTATGCTTTTACCCAAAATTTCTGAGCTCATCTGCCGAACAATTTAAATCAAACCAAATATCGTCTACCGTATTACCTTCAATCAGTAGCTGTTTTACCTTTTGCTCATCGGGATAATAGTCGTGTAAGCATCTACTGCATTTTCCGCACGGTTCCCCCGGATCCTGCCCAAAGTACTTCGATAATTCTATAAAAACACATTCTTCGCTCTTCAATAAGGCCATAATGGCCATTGCTCGTTCCACTTTACTCTGAAGCCAACTATCTAAAAAAGACTTTGGAAAATGAAGATGCTTCTTCTGTGGCCTTGGATCAATCAAGGTTATCGCGCTGCCTGTAGTTTCTGGGGAATAATGAACAAGACCCTTTTCTTGCAGGGTTTCTAGCCTACGTTCAAGGTCGTTAGGTGTAAGCATGGCAAGTGCCGCACATTTTTTAAGGTGAATACGAGCGGGTTGGTGTATGCCGTGTGGATACAATCGTAATAATTGGACCAACAATTCCTCATCTTGTTTCGGTAGCTTTTCCCATTGTTGGGGGGTGCTTACAAACGCAAGGGCAGGTGCAACTTGCGTGCTTTCGTGGAATTGCCAATAGCCTCGCTGCTGAATTAATTTTATGTAGGCCAGAGCTACCGGCACACTCGTATTAAAATCATTGGCCAATGCAACTATACTGAAGGGGTAGGAAGTGCCTTCTCCGGTGCCAATTGCAATTTGAAATCGGCTGCAAAATTTATTGTAAAACTCTAAAGCTTTTTTTGGATCTGGAAGATCCGTTATCCCTTTTTGTAATCGTGCAACATCTTGCTGGTGATAAAGTAGGTATGCGAAGGCTTCTTGACCTCCGCGGCCTCCACGGCCCACTTCTTGGTAATAGCCTTCTAAGGTGTCTGGAACGTCCCAGTGTATAACCCAGTTCACATCGCTTTTGTCAATTCCCATTCCGAAGGCTGTGGTGCTCACAATGATCCTAAGATCATTATTTAGCCATGCGCTTTGACGCTGCTCCTTTGCATCAGTTAATAGTCCAGCATGATAATAGTCCGCAGAATGACCTTCGTCTTGAAGTAAGCTTGCCAACGCTTCACAACTGCGTCGAGTTTTAGCGTAAACAATACCAGTACCCTCTAAGCGAGGTAATAAACGAAAGAGTTGACGTTCTTTATTCGGCGTGAATTTTAAATGAAGGTTCAGATTCTCTCTACGAATGGAGTCCTCAAAGACCTTTGCATCTGATATGAGTAAAGCCTCTGCTAAATCTTTCTTAACGCGCGGAGTCGCGGAGGCGGTTAAGGCTATTACAGGTACGTCGGGTTTGAGCGTCCTCAAAACATGCACATTTAAATACGACGGTCTAAAATCAAAACCCCATTGCGAAATACAATGGGCCTCATCGATAGCTATTAATCCAATATCGGCATGTCTGATATATTCCTGGAATAATTCGCTATTTAGTCGTTCTGGAGCGACGAACGCAAATTTATATTGACCAAATCTTATGTTTCTGAAAGCTTCATCTAGTTTACGAGGGGAGTAGGTGCCTTTGAAATGATAGCTTTTAATGCCACGATCTTCCAGCCCTTTTTGTTGATCGCTCATGAGTGCTACCAAAGGACTAATAACTAGTGTTACTCCTGGAAGAACGAGGCCGGGGACTTGATAGCAGATAGATTTTCCGCCGCCAGTTGGAAGAAGGCCTATGGTATTATTGCCGCTCAAACAATGCTCGACGATATCCCCTTGAAGTCCTCGAAATCCAGGATAGCCCCAATACTTTTTTAATACCTCAAGTGCCTTTTGTTTACTCATAAATGTGCCTCAATAAAGGCGACACGCTCCTCAACACTGACCCTTGGCACTTCTATTAAATTATAGCCTTTCTCGCGATAAGCCAATTTTAAAAAGCCATCTACTTCGATACAATCCTCTAACGTTTCCATACGCTGCTTATCGAGGCTATGAATCTCATGCCAAACTGGTAAAAAGAACACCGCATCAAAATGCATTTGCTCCAATTCCTTTGACCATTGTTCTGTCAACTGCGTTTCACCTTTTATAAGATACGCGTATGCATCGAGGTTAGTACGATCGTAGAAATTAATTTTTCCTAACACAGCATTAGAATACTGTTCATTTCGCAGTTGCCATACCACTTCGGTAAAAGCATTTAGATCTTTCCAAGGCAAAATATCCGTACCGTCATCCAAACTTTGTTGAATAATCTCACGTGCTTGTTCATGAAAAACGGGGTAACCTAAAGACTCCAAAGCCGCACTTAATGTCGTTTTTCCGGTAGCGGGCGCACCCGTTATTGCAATTCTCTTCGTTTTCAATAGGATTGAGATATCTTCGTAGTACCTCAAAAATACTTCTAATGCGCCGATTTCTATTTGTCTTTTTACCACTAATTCTTCTTAGCTTTTCTGCCAGTGGACAGAGCAAGGGCGCAATACAATTCTTTCAGAGGGCTCAGGAGGCATTTAGAAACGGTAAAACAGAGCAAGGCTGGAAGTATTTAAATAAGAGTATGCACAAGGGTAGGGATGTTTATTACCAGCCCTATATCTATGCCGGCGATCAAAAATTTCGAAACGGAAAGTATTCAGAGGCTATTGCGTACTACGATGAAGCATTAGACATAAAGGAGCTTTCGAGCATTTATTTAAAGAAGAGTATAGCCAATAAATACTTGTTTCAATGGGAGGAGAGCATTGCTCAATGGGACATCTACTTATCTATAGCGCGCTTGTCGAAGGAGCGTCGAGAGGGAGCGGAATTGGAATTAGAAAACCTTCGTTTTGCAAAACAGCAACATGAAGAATATGTAGCATCGGATTTTGATTACAACATCGAGAAGCTGAGTTTTTCTACCGAGGAATTAGAGTATTTCCCCACCATTACTGGGGGAGACGAGCACCTCATCTATACCCACCGCTATATATCAGGTAGTAAGCCAACCGATGAAAACCTCTTTGAAGCTGCCCTTGATGGTATCTCAACTTTCGGCTTTCCGCTTGAGGGCAATCTGAATTCTCGTTTGAACGAGGGTGCTGCTTGTATTAGCCCAGATGGCCAATTCATGGTGCTCACTGTGTGTGATCGCCCGGACGGTGCAGGAAGTTGCGATTTATACTACAGCCATTGGAATCCAAACTATGGATGGGAAATCCCGAAGCCACTGCCTGGTGCTATTAATACGGGTCGGTGGGAGAGTCAACCGAGTCTAGGGCCAGATGGTCGGACTATCTACTTTGTGCGTGCCAGTAATAGCATGGAAGCTGACCGTGATATTTTTGTGTCTACTAAGGATAAAGAAGGGAATTGGTCCAAAGGCCAAAAGCTTCCTTCGAATATCAATGGCAGCGACAGGGAAAGTTGTCCCTTCATGCACTTTGACGGGAAGACCTTGTATTTTCTATCCGAGCGCAGTCCTTCGTTGGGTGCTTCAGATTTCTTTATGTCCACCCGCATCAATGATTCAACCTGGTCAGACCCCATTAATCTTGGGTTTCCGTTCAATAGTTTTGGAGAGGAGTTTTCGCTGGTGATCGACAAAAGTGGCCAGTTTGGATACTTAGCTTCCGATCGAGGTGAAGCCATTGTGCCCAGTTATGATGGACTCAGCTCTTTGGATCTATATAGGTTTGACTTGCCAAAGCACCTTCAGCCGGAGATCAGAGATAACTACGATCTCGTGGTTGTAGATAGTTTGACACTGCGTTCAATTGGTGATGCTTCCGTGCAACTTTTCAATGTTGATGGGGTCCAATTCTTTTCTGGCACCAGCGCTAAAAATACCGGTAGGGTCCGTTTAATGACCGATGGTGGAGAAGTACGATTATCGGTGTATCACAAAGGATACTTGCCGTATTCAGGTGTTATTTCACAGCTGGACTACATCGCGAGACCATTGCATGGGAACAACGTGGCAACCATCAAGCTCATTCCAATTGCTGCAGGTAAGGCATTTGCATTAAGAAACATTCTTTTCGAATTGGACCAAAGCACCTTGTTGCCTGAAAGTGAAAAGGAACTTACGGCACTCTTACGGATGCTCGAGGACAATGTAGACTTGAACGCCACCATTATTGGACACACAGATAACCAAGGTGGACGGGCCTACAATCAAAGATTAAGCGAGGCCAGAGCAGCGGCAGTACTGAGTTGGTTGGTGGAGCATGGGATTCAACCAACGAGACTTACTTCGGAAGGAAGGGGTATGGACAAGCCCGTGGCTTCAAACGATACAGAGGAGGGAAGAGCCTTGAACAGACGCACAGAGGTTCTCTTGCGTTAACCCTCGTATTTATCTTTCCACATTGACTTCTGTTGGGCGCTGATCTGCTGCTCTTTACCATTGGATGCCGGCGACCACAACACACTACCTTGAATCTCTTCTGGCAAATATTCTTGAGGTACAAAGCCTCCTGGATGATCGTGAGGATATAAATAGTTTTTTCCGTGGCCCAAATCTTTAGCTAAAACACTTGAGGTATTTTTAAGATGGTCCGGAACTTCAAGATTCCCCGTTTGTTGAACCAATTTCTGCGCCTTGCCAATGGCGGTATAAGCGCTATTGGATTTTGGCGAAGTGGCTAAATAGATGGTGCACTGGCTCAAGATAATTCTGCTTTCAGGCCAGCCAACGCGCTCCACAGCACTAAAGGTTTCATTGGCGAGCATCAAGGCGTTTGGATTGGCTAGGCCAACATCTTCTGCGGCCGAAATGATCAATCTGCGCGCAATAAATTTCACATCTTCTCCGCCTTCAATCATTCGAGCGAGGTAATATACAGCTGCCTGTGGATCAGAGCCTCTAATAGATTTAATGAAGGCTGAAATGACGTTGTAATGTTCATCGCCGCCTTTGTCGTAGCGAATCTGGGCATTACTCAAGACGTTCTGTGCAAACACCTCATCAATAGGAACACCGCGCTGTCCTTGCTGAAAACAAAGCTCTACAAGGTTATATAGTTTCCTTGCATCGCCCATACTCTGACGAATCAAGAAGTCGTGTGCAGTGATCTTGAGGTCTTTTTGGGCGGCGTATTCCGTCGCATTGGCGAGATCAATCATCTTGGTAAGGTCTTCCTTTGAATGTGAATTCAACACATAGACCTGCATTCTAGAAAGTAGGGCAGCGTTGATTTCAAAGGATGGGTTTTCCGTCGTAGCGCCAATTAATGTAATCCAACCCCGTTCTACAGCATGTAAAAGACTGTCTTGTTGTCCCTTGTTAAACCTATGAATTTCGTCTATGAAAAGAATAGGACGTTTATTGTCAAATAAATTTTTCTTTTCTGCAGTTGCTAATATTTCCCTTACATCCTTAACGCCTGCACTAACTGCACTGAGCTGATACAACGGCGCTTCAAGTTCCTTGGCTAAAAGCAATGCTAAAGTAGTTTTCCCCACTCCAGGGGGACCCCACAGCACTATAGATGGCAGTCTTCCAACTTCTAAACTTTTTCGCAATGCGCCATTTTGACCTACAAGATGTTCTTGGCCTAGATATTGGTCTAAAGATTGGGGTCGAAGCTGTTCTGCAAGCGGTTTCATTCCTCGAAAGTAACTATCTTTTCGCTATGTCAGGTTGGTCTAAATATGGAATTCACAAAGGGCTGTTTTTATGGCCCATCATTTGGGTTGCCCTTACGGCATTCGTTTTTGGTTTAGAGCAAGCCTTACAGGCCAATTTCGCTTCGCTGGGTCTCTATCCTGGTCAACTTTCCGGCGTTTGGCATATTCTTACATTTCCGCTCATTCACGGGGATTTCAATCACCTTTTTTCAAATGCAATCAGTCTGTTTTTCGTTGGAACGCTTCTTCGCTATTCATTTCCAAAAATATTTGATAGAGTTTGGTTATTGGCGTTCATATTGCCGGGCATAGGTCTTTGGTTTATAGGCAGACCAAATTTCCATATCGGCGCAAGTGCCTGGCTCTATGCTTTAGTTAGCTTTATATTTTTCAGCGGTATACTCCGACTTCATGTTAAGCTGCTTGCCCAGAGTATGCTCATGGTTTTCTTGTACGGTTCCTTCCTTTGGGGCGTCTTACCACACGATCCCACGATCAGTTGGGAAGGACACCTGAGCGGAGCCATTGTAGGACTACTGTTGGCACTATATTATCGAAAGACTGAACCTATAGAGGCATTGCGCGACCAACCTCTTCCGGACGATGAGGTAGCGTGGGACGATTGGAAAGACCCGTTCGACCAAGATTTGAATTTCCAGGAAGTTAAAGGTGCGCCGCGTACACCATCGAAACCGCCGTTAAAGCAGCAGTTTCGGTACGAAGACGGCTCTGCCCCAGATGAATGGGTGTAAATCCAGCATTTTCCGCAGCAAGAACTTCTTCTGCGGTAAAATCACCTTCAGGCCCAATCAATACGACTAGTTTTTGATTAGGAGCCAATTCCGTAAAAGCGGTTCGCTCACTATCATCACAATGAGCGATACAGCGCGTGCCTTCCAGGTTCAATTGAAGGAAATCTTTGAAAGGAATAAGAGGGCTTATCTGAGGAATCTTACCTTTCAAACTTTGCTTTGTAGCACTGAGTGCGACTTTAAATAGTCGCTCTTCTTTTATGATTTTACGTTCGCTGCGCTCGCACCGCAGGGGTATAATGTGTGTAACACCTAGTTCAATAGACTTTTCAATGAACCATTCAAATCGATCCATATTCTTTGTAGGTGCGACGGCAACTGTTAACTCATATGGAACTTGACCCCATTGCTCTTGATCTACTGTATAAGAACCTTCTACAGAGCGTTTATTAACCGTTTCTATAGCGCCGAGATACAAGTTTCCGTCGCCAGTAATAAAGTGGATGGTATCACCTTCACCTTTTCTCAAAACACGTGTGCAATGATTGATTTCACTTTCATGTAAGTAAAACCTCTCCGCTTCGATATGTCCGTAGAAGAGTTGCAATTAAACGCCAACTTTATCCTTTGTCTTCACAATGGGTCTTTCTATTTGCTTTTCTACGAAGGTAATAATCTGATCCGCTACATCAACGCCTGTGACACGTTCAACTCCTTCAAAACCAGGCGAGCTATTCACTTCCAGAACGAGAGGACCGCGCTCGCTTCGTAACATATCCACACCTGCGATATTCAAGCCTAATGCTTTGGTGGCCGCAATAGCTGTCTTTTTTTCTTTCGAAGTTAAGGTCACTTTAACGCCTTCGCCCCCGCGGTGGAGGTTAGAACGGAATTCACCTTCTTGTCCCTGACGTTTATAAGCAGCAATAACTTTCCCGCCAACTACGATTACGCGGATGTCTGAACCACCAGCTTCCTTAATAAACTCTTGAACTAGAATATTAGCGTTAAGACCATAAAATGCCTCAATCACACTTTTTGCTGCCGTCTTTGTTTCTGTCAGAACCACACCTAATCCTTGTGTTCCCTCTAGTAATTTGACAATCAGCGGGGGACCTCCTACGGTTTTGATCAGATTCTGAACGTCGCGCGGCTGTTTCGCAAATACGGTTTTAGGAATGCCAATATCATTTTTAGCAAGCACTTGTGTTGCACGGAGTTTGTCCCTACTTCGGACAAGTGCTAGCGAGCTAAGCGTGGTATACACGTGTTTAACTTCGAATTGGCGGATAATAGAACTTCCATAAAAGGTTACAGATGCACCAATTCTTGGAATAATTGCATCGTAATCAACCAATTCATGATCGCCTAAATACACATTGTTATTGTTGGTTTCCATACCTACATAACAATGATTGTGATTGATCACATCGACATCATGTCCACGTTTCTGTGCCGCTTCTACCAGCCTATTTGTGCTGTACAATGATGGGTTGGCGCTTAGAATAGCTAATTTCATTTTAAATTATTTAGTGACGTCGACGATAAAGCCTAGTTCAAGTAAGTTACGACCTAGGAGCATATCATAGGTAAGTTTTGAACGGTTCGAAAAACCAATCAATACGGTATGGGCCATCTTATTAACCACAATTTCAGTTTCTATCATTGGACGTTCTTGTTTTGAACCGAACGAATTTCGAACGTTTCGCAAGATAAAATCGTCAAAAATCAGCTTATCACCCGTATAAAATTGATTGTCTGGATCAAAGAGAATCACGGCTAGTTTTGGCCCGTCAGTATCCTCATATATCTCTATATAAGAGGCACTTATCGCACAGCTCGCTGCTCCAGAGTCTACTCTGGCCGACAGATTATATACCCCTAATTCAGGTAAGTTGACCTTAGCCGTGGCTCCAACGGTAATTTTATTTTTCATGGCGCGAATAAAAGACACTTAATTGGTCTACACAATAGCAAAAACGAACTTCACTAAAATTTAATTTTAGCCTGAGCGCTAGTGCTTAACGGAGCATTTATTCCATCTAAATATTGATAGTAGCCAGCGACTCCGATCATCGCAGCATTATCAGTAGTGTATTGAAAGGGAGGTAGGTAGATCACAATATCATTTTTTGCTCCCCACACGGTTAGCGCTGCTCGCAATCCACTATTTGCGCTAACACCGCCCGCTATGGCGAAATTAGAAATATTGGTAAATTTTTGAGCAGCCTCAACCTTTTTCATTAAGACCTTTATTAGCGCACTTTGGTAGCTTGCACAAATATCATTTAAATGATCCTTGATAAAATTAGGATTCCGCTTCATCTCCTTTTGAAGTGCATACAAAAAGCTCGTTTTCATACCGGAAAAACTGTAATTGTAATCGGGCAGATCACTCTTATTAAAAGACATGAAAGTTGGATTACCTAGTTTCGCTAAACGATCAATGTGTGGACCTCCGGGGTAGGGCAGCCCTAATATTTTCGCAGCTTTGTCGAACGCTTCTCCTACGGCATCATCAATGGTTTCACCTAAAACGGTCATTGAATTCACCGACTGAACCTCCACGATCTGTGTGTGGCCACCGCTGACAGTCAAACAGAGAAATGGAAAGGAGATAGGTGTTTGGTGTGCACCATCAATCAAATGTGCTAAAACGTGTGCATGCATGTGATGCACGGGTATTAAAGGGATGTTTAAGGCAAGGGCCATACTTTTTGCAAACGAGGTGCCCACCAGCAAACTGCCTAATAGACCAGGTCCGTTAGTAAATGCTATGGCATGTAGCTCGTGAGGTTTGATATTTGCTACCTTTAGAGCGCGATCGACTACAGGTACGATGTGCTGTTGGTGTGCTCTTGAAGCCAATTCAGGAACCACTCCTCCAAAAGCTTCGTGAACTCCCTGAGAGGCAACCTCATTAGATAATACTTTATTACCTATGAGGACGGCGGCACTCGTATCGTCGCAGGAACTTTCGATTGCTAATATGTAAGGTGCGTTTTGCATGAATGAGTCAAAAATACAGCAAAGATCACGTGTGCTGGGTAAAAATATCCGCATCAGCCTATTGGTCTCATTGGTGACCGTCATTTTAGCTGGAATTTTTTTTATTAATTCCACTGCCGTGCAACGCAGTATTTGGAATAGATATGTGGAGTCGCACCTTGAACGTATGCAGTTGTCTTCTGATTTTCAGGGTTTTGATTACATCTTTCCGAATTCTTTCGGCATAAGGCCCTTACATATCTACACAGCAACAGACACTCTTCTTGCAAGTCGAAAGATCGAAGTAATGGAGCTCTCTTTTTCAAACGGATGGAAGACTACCGCTATAAAAGGTGAGCGTTTAGTAGTAAATCTAAAGGCATTGGAATCGTTATTGGAAAAAGGACAAAGTAGTTCTTCGAATACAAATTTCTCCTTCGCCGCTGGTGAGATTACTTTACCCGATTTACAACTTACAGGAGATACGATATTCCCATCAGTAGCGATAAACTGCACCGGGTTTCATTTTGAGCAGGGGCTCAAGATTGAGTCCTTGCAGTTGAGATCCGTGTGGGATACTCTACAGTTGCTAGCGACCATGCAAAGCATTGAATTAGGTAATGATTCGGTTCGTGGATATGCTCATATTGATGCGGCTGGCTTTGGTCGGCTCGAGGGCACTATAGAAGGCACTGGTGAAGCAATAGTCTTTAACGGTGCTTTGGGTTTTAATGAGACGAACAAATGGCTGCCCGCCGAAGTGTCAGAATATGAGCTACCACTCGACTATGGTGTTCAATGTTCGTTATACCATTTCGATTCGTTATCAAGCACTATCTCATTTAACAACGCAACTATTTCAGGAGCGGCTACCTTACAGGGTGCCCTTTCTACCAGGTTTGCAGCTACCATTACTACGAACATCCTAGAGGGCGCTCAAAAGCATTTTCCTAAGAATCTACCTACGAACTTTATCCCTCGCAACCTGCACATAACAGGGACTTTAGAAAAGGGAGAAATAGTCAACGTCGATGCGAAAGTTCGCTCAAATTCAGCGAAATACACTCTTTATTTTAAAGATTTAGAGTCCGCGGCATTTGTTAATGCATACATTACAGAAACGGGGCTAGCGAACCTTGAAGCGCTTACTTTTAAGACGGCATTGAAACCCAATATTACCGCGGTGATTCAGAATAATTGGGTAGCCACCGGTGTTTTCCCTAGGCTCCAATTCTCCACGCATACAAGCAGAGGATTAAGCTTTGACCTACATCATAATGGTTTAAAAGATTCTATTTGGCTATCCTGTTTAGATACCCTTCTAGATCTGGAAGGATTTGTGGTGAGAGATATTGGCGATTACATCATGGATCTAGAGGTACATGCGGTAGGTTTAGATTTATTTGATCCGTTGGATACTGGCCAGGTCATTAGCGGTTTATTTGGCCTTAATTATCTTGAAAATTCTACGGGTAACTTTTCAGCCAATGAAGTTGTATTGCAACGGCCAAATGATGTTGTAATCCTGCGTTCATTCTTCGCAGAGCACGGTCTTGAAAACGGCATCCGTTCTCTAGTAGTACAAAGTGATGTCGCAAATGGTCGGCTCGTAGGTCACTGGAATTTCCAACTATTGCCTGAAGTCGCTAAGGTTATTCTAGCCTCTTCATACGATGATGGTTCTGTGAAAGTTTGGCCAAAAGCGAAACTAGAAGGTTATCTAAGAGTGGGTGAGGTGAATTGGTTGGCCGATCTATTACACTTGTCTTTAACGGTAGAAGGCGGAAGCACACTCAAATGGGACTACAATAATGTAGGACGAACCTGGTCGCTCGATGGGGTAGTTCATTCCGGTTCTTACGACAACTATACCTTATCGGGCCTAGATGTAACGGTACTTCACCAAGGTGACTATTTTGATGCCTTAGCTTCGATGGAACAGGCACGTGTGAATGAAATAACTATCGATGGACTTAAAGCAGAATCGCACGGCATAGGAAAGAACCGTAGCGTTCGTTTATCAGGCGCAATAGAGGATAGTATTCCCAGTCAATTTACTGGTGCATTCAAGTATACACCGGGCAGTGCTGATTTTGAGTACGGCATTTTCAATATTGGTTTAGACACCTTTAAACTGGTTACTTCCAAGAATATTTCATGGAATTCCAACTTCATAGAGGTCGCAGGCTTACAGTTCGGAGGCGGTGCCGGCGCTTTAGGTTTAGACGGTACGTTTACCTTCGATGAAGAAGCCTCGTCTAAGGCTACCATAGTTGCTGAACTAAATGCACGGCCTTTAAATTATTTAATTCGAACCCCAGAAGCTGTTTTAGGTGGATCTTACGCCGCAGAACTTCAATTCCTAGAGGACTCTTCTTTACTTTGGACAGCGAAGACTTCAATTACTGGTCTAACCTTTAACGGCATTGAATACGGTGCGTTTGATGGTCAAATTGGTTACGACCTTTCACGGTCAGACATTTATGTTCAAGGTCAGTTACTGGATAGCACCAAGACGTATTTATCTACTAGAGGCCATTACAACACCTCAATGGACGATCTAGATATCAGTCTTAATCTAGCTTCCTTAAATGTAGCTTCTTTGAACCCATTCTTTCATGAATCCATAGCCGGTTTGGCGGGCAGCTTAGAAGGTGGTTTGCAGATTTATGGACCGCTAAATAGTTGGGAATCAAGAGGAGAGGTGTACTGGCATCAAGGGGAGATTGAAATCCCTTTATTGGGCGCACAATTCGCGGTAGTGGAAGAATCCTCAATTTCAATAACTCATGAAGGATTCCAATTAGATTCAATTGGATTGGTCTCAAGGATAGACCAAACCAAGGCTTTGGCATGGGGCTCTATATTGCATCGCCAGTTGAGCGAATTCGGCCTAGATATTCACTTGTCTACAGATAGTTTGCTTGCGATGAATAAGCCGCGAAACGCTGAGGATATGTTCTACGGTAGGGCTGTCGCCGCGGGAACGATGGATTTAGTAGGTCCTGTAGAACAATTGCAACTGAATGTTCAAGCCACCACAAAAGAAGGGACCGTGCTTAAAATTCCAATGGATAATCCAACTGCCGTGGAATTGCCAAGTTTTATCCGATTTGTAGATTCAGAATTGCCGTCAGTAGTTCCGCCTACTTTTACAGGAGTCACGGATTATTTTAGTGCAGATTTGGGAATAGAAGTAACCCCAGAGGCTAGAATAGAATTGGTTCTAGACGAAGTATTGGGAGATATAATTCGTGCACAAGGCAGCGGCTCAATGCGATTGAAAATTCTTGAAGATGAGAGTGTTGAGCTCTACGGTGTTTATACTGTTCAAGAAGGGGATTACCTTTTTACCCTTCAAAACATCATTAACAAGCAATTCCAACTTTTACCCGGGGGGACCATATCATGGAGCGGCGATGTCTATCAAGCTGAGCTTGACTTAAAAGCCGTATACCGCGTTCAAACGGATCTCACAGGATTAGTCACCAGCGCGAATTACAATAATGAGAAAGTTCCTGTAGATCTAATTATTGCGCTGTCGGGTCCTCTACTTTCTCCCGAAATAAATTTTGCCCTCGAATTACCGGAAAGTCCTGCTTCCTACCAGCAAGAACTAAATCGTCATTTTTTAAACGAGGAAGCGCTTCACTATCAAGCATTTTCGCTCCTAATGTTGGGCGATTTTTTCCAACAAAATTTGGCCATTCAAGAGAGTATAAATTTCGAATCTTCGCTCGGTAACACCACCTCTGAACTCCTTGTGAGTGAGTTTGGCAGTTGGTTGGCGGCGGGAATAGGTCAGTATGTTACTGTCGACTTTGATTACACCACAGGCGCGAACCCATTGACCAACTTTGGAAACCAAGGCGATAATCTTAATCTTGGAGTGTCTAAAAATTTCTTTGACGGAAAATTAAAGCTGCAATCGTCTTTTGACGTGCCAATAGGACAGGAGCAGGCATCAACTTTATTACTTGGAGATACGGAAGTAACACTGGACATCTCAAAGCAGGGTAATGTAGTGCTTAAAGCGTTCAACAGAAGCAATCGTAATGATCCTTTACTCCAAAGTACAGGTCCTTATACACAAGGTGTGGGTGTCCAATTCAAAAAGGACTTTAATAGCTTAACTAAGCCTTCAAAAACTGATTCTCAATAAGGTCGACCGCAGATACGAGATCTTCGACGTAGTGTTTAGGCACTGTAGTATGAGGCTTTAAACCGTGACCAGTTTTTACTCGAATGGTTTCAACACCTGCACTAGCACCGGCTTCGATATCCCTTGGACTATCTCCTACAAGGTAACTTTGCGTTAAGTCAATATTGAATCGGTCCGCAGCTTCTAGTAACATACCTGGCTTAGGTTTGCGACAACTACATTCAACTTTAAACTCTTTAATTTCACCTTCATACCCACTGTGCGGATGGTGTGGACAATAGTAGATCGCCTCAACGAAAGCCCCATCTTGCCCTAATTCTGTTTCCATCTTTTTATGGATTTCATCAAGCGTAGCCATGGTGCAAAGTCCTCTGGCAATCACACTTTGATTGGTCACCACGACCACTAAGAAGCCCATCTTATTTAGTCTGCGGATGCTGGAAGCGGCATACGGGTACAATTCTAGATCTTCCGGTCGGTCGATAAGATCTGTATCGATATTAATAACACCATCGCGATCAAGGAAAACGCACCGTTGTTTGTTATTTAGGTTGCGTGCGGCGACCTTTCCACTTTTTAGGGCCTCTTCAACCTTTTCTAATCGGTCCGGTGTACCCATATCCTTTAAATATTCAGGCGTATTGTAGGCGAACACATTTAATTTTGAATGAAGGGTAGGGAAGATGTCTTTTCCGAAGTCCGCTTTTACCCCTGGTTCCAAATGTTCAAGCACGACAGGATCAAAAACGTAGGCTGCTGCATTCACTAGGTTTCTGTAGCGTAAACCTTCTGGATGCGGTTTTGCATAGAAGGCCGTCACCCGATCTTCCTTATCAACGGCTAATAAGTCGCTGTCGTATGGGTGATCGTTTGGATGCACTACTAATGTGGCGTCCGCATTCTTATTCTGATGGAAAGCCACGAGTCTACTTAGATCCATATCCATTAAAACATCGCCGTAGAGTACCAGAAATGGTTCTTTTAACTGTGCTTCAATAGCTTTCACTCCGCCAACTGTGCCTAATGGCTTTTCTTCAACGTAATACTTGATGTCAACCCCAAAGTCTTTACCGTCTGAGAAATAAGATTCAATATGCTCGTACATGTGATTTACAATGAGCCACACCGTAGTAAAGCCATGCGCTTTGAGTAAGTCTATTTGGTAGGCCAAAAGAGGCTTGCCTAACACAGGCATCATGGGTTTGGGTACGTCCGATCTAACCTCTGCAAGTCTAGTTCCTTTTCCTCCCGCAAGAATTACCGCTGTTTTCATTCTAACATATTTCCCTCAAACCTAAGAAACTACATTGGGCTTTTTTCGAAAGAATCAGAAAGTTTCAAAAAGACGATTATTTTTTGCTCAAAGGTGTTGTAGATTTCAAAAACGCTATTACATTTGCAACCCAATCAAGAATACGGTCCGGTAGTTCAGTTGGTTAGAATACAAGCCTGTCACGCTTGGGGTCGCGAGTTCGAGTCTCGTCCGGATCGCCAACAGAAAGAAAGCCCCGAGAGCATCGCTCTCGGGGCTTTTTCGTTTAGGTTTTAATCAATTTATTAGCGCCTTCCTTTGGGCTTGTTTGCCCGGCTTTTGTGCAACTCACAATACCTGTGGTCGGGTAGGGCTTCTCGTTCACACTTCGCACCGGTCTTAGTTTTAAAAACACATTTACGAAAGGCTTTTGGTCGAGATTCAGTGTTTTTAGTCCGTAAGAATGGTAAAGCACTCGCACGATCTGGCAAACAAACCGAACAAGGCAGAAGTCCTCGGTTAAGCGCTTGACGTTCATCCACCTTTATTTGTCCATTTTTCAGATACCTACAGCCGTTTAAATGATAGCGTGCACCGGAAGGATTGATCCCTCTCGTTGAGAAAACAACGATTTCTTCCACAACAGCGGAATCACTAGACTCTTGCGCATTAACTTTAATGCTCACTAAACTAAGCAAGACCAATACCTTTATGATTCTTCGAAACTTCATACGAGCAAAGCTATTCATTCTGTTTTTTGCCTGCGAATTTTTGACAGGATTCTCACAATCCACCAGTATTGATTTCGATTACTTGCAAGTGGTGGAAGCGCCTAGAGGTCCTATAGGCTTCATCGGGACTGCTGCAAATTATCACATCAATGGTGGACCAAATTACCTAGGTATACGTCTGAATAACGCTGCTGTCGGCACCCGGGCAGGCTATTACACCTTTGGTTACCAAGCAGGTAGTAGAATTCCAATAACTAATGCGCTCAACCTCCACCCAAAATTGATGTTCACTTCTGGGGGAGGTGCTGAAAGCAATGACGGTTCAGGAGGCTTCTTAACAACCGCTGCAATGTTAGATTACTCGATCGGGCAATTTAATGTTGGACTTGGTGGTCAATACAGTTACGTCAGCACCGGCATTATTCAAGGATGGAGCCCAATGGTTAGCCTAAGTTTATCTCAAGATTTTAGTCGTTCGCCTTATGCATTGGTTGAAGCACAGATATTCACAAACGCAATGTATTCCATCTGGAATCAGCACGATAGAAACACTGCGTTTGTCGGTGTCGGTGGTCGACTTTTTGATGACCACATGTATAAAAGCGTCTACCTCACTGCGGCCGTCACGGATTTAGGAGGATATATGGATGTGTACGGTGGCTATGGTATTTATAGCGACTTTGGGAACTTCAGAACATTAGCAGAAATCAACCTAGGAACGGGTGGTGGTGGACGCGCACCAGCCGGAGGAGGAGTTCTTGCAGGAATTCAAGGGGAATTGCAATGGCATTACCGTGGAAAGTTTATGGGGCTAAGTAGCGGCGTGCTCAAATGGATCGATGGTCCATTCTATTTTAGTTTTACAGGCCTTCATTTGGGTACCGATTTTAATTTCACCAGTACTCAAAATGAAATAGGCTATTTACCCATGGATCTCAGTATTGAAAACGGGATCAGAACGTATCTCGGCGAAGACGGCTTCTCAAACCTGGGCATTGCTTTTCGCCTTTATAGAAGAGGTATGGTCCAGCTACGGGGAGAGAGTTACTGGGCCTTTACAGACGGCAGAGGTGCCTATGCAGAAGGTTTGTTTGGCCTACGCCTTCAGCCAAATATTTGGTTTATCGAGACGCAGGTGGGTGCCGGAGCAGGGGGTGGAATTAACCTATGGGGCGCTGCCGCGCTAGCTTTTGTCAATGCGGGTTTTGAAATACCTGTAAACGATTATTGGGATGTTACAGCTCGCGGTATCTACAACGTATATTCCTCTCAGGCATTTCCTACTTACGGGTGGCAATTGGGCATGACCTTTAATATCCCTTTTAATACCCAATTCTGATGCGCAGGTTGTTGATCTTCCTTTTCGTTGTAGCTCATCAATACGTTATGGGTCAAGGGACTTCCATGACTCTTATGTTTGAGCCTTTGGAATCTTCTAATGATATGATGTGGGTGACCCAGCGCTTTGAGTTAGTCAAGGATTATTCGAAGACAAAAACCGCTATCTCTGGGGGTTTAGAGACCCAAAGTGCCATTTTGGGTAATTATGGTGGTTTCTATGCTTTCGGATTTACAGGAGGTGTTTATCAATATGTACGTCCATGGGTATTCGCTCATATGGGCGGATCTATAGCCTCAGGAGGAGGTGCAGGTGCCCCGGACGGCGATGGATTAATGTACCGTGGGTATGCGGGTATGTCTGTTAAGAGTAAATACGGGTTTGTGGATGTAGCCTACAATCACATTAATTTTCCTTCAGGAGCCATTACCTCGAATCATATATCCATCGGCTACACCCATGTATTGCCTTATCGAATCGAATATAGCGACCATAACAGCTATTATCCCACCTATTTTGAATTGGTCACGGGACTTTGGTTCTTAGGTCCGGAAGATGCTTCCCGCAACAGTGAACCGGTGCAAAGTGCTTATGCAGGTGTGCGTGTTGGGCAGTATTTGAACACCAATCATACCGTTGGGGGTGAACTTCAACTAGGGGCAGGTGCATTAGGCAACATTGATGGGTACATGAATTACTCCATGGGGCTACGCTTTAATACCCCTTCACAACGTCTATTCTTTCGTACGCACCTAGGATCCGGCGGCGGCGGCGGTGTGTACACAGGTGGTGGAATATCCACTATGGTAAGTGCTGGGGCCCAGTTTGGCGGGCATCAATTCAGCGTTGGACAATGGATGGCGATAAGCGATGAAGCTTCTATTCCGTTTGTTTCGTACAGTCGACATCTAGATTTCAAGAGCTCCTTAGGTTTTCATAGAAAAGGAGTAGACTATACTTATAATGATTCACGCGAGGTAGCCTTAAAAGTGCTGGTCGGAGCGGGTCAACAGCGTTCTCCCGGTTTAGATCGAAACGGTAATCCTTACCATCCTATGTCTGGTATAGCCATGGGGCTAGGCATTGAGGTCTGGAGCAATGAGAATTTTTCATTGGATGCCTATGGTCATACGTTCTGGGCGGCCAGTGGTGGTTACGGTGCTTATGCAGAGGGGTTGTTCAGTGCAGCGTTCATAAAAAATGGAGAGACTTTCAGGTACGGTGTGGACCTGACTTCTGGAATTGCTGGTGGTGGTGGAATAGAGGTGGGTTCTGGCCTGATGATTGCACCTGGAGTACAGGTGGAATGTAAAATTGGCCCCTTATCAAATCTCAAAATGAACCTCAGACAAAAATACTTCCCAGGCGGCACCTACAGTCCCGTGTATTTTGGTGTGGAACTAATTCAATCCTTACCTGTTTCGTTGTGGTAAGAGAGTAACTTTGTACTATGAGAAATTTTTTACTGATTCTTTCTTTTTTAATTGGTGCAAGCACTTTTGCGCAAGTAAACCATACCGACGAGAAGGGGCTTAAACAAGGCAAATGGGTTAAGACATACGAATCTGGAAAGAAGCGCTATGAAGGGTATTTCAAGAACAATGTTCCTGTGGGAACTTTCATCTACTACTTTGAACGCGAAGGAGGAAAGATGTCCGAAATCATTTACCGGAAGGAGTCAGGAATAGGTTATGCAAAAGCTTACCATAGCAATGGAGTACTACAAGCCGAAGGAATATATAAGAACCAATTACGTGATAGTACTTGGCGCTATTACGATAAAAAAGGCATCCTCACTCAAAGTGAAGAATATGCTGCAGGTGTCTTAGATGGGGACCAAATAACCTACTACGAGAGCGGTAAATTGGCCGAGAAGAAAACGTTCAAAAACGGTGCGCAAGAGGGCGTATGGCTCAGGAAATGGGAAGACGGGAAGCTGCGCACGAAGGGAATTTATGTGGACGATCAACTGAACGGTGAATGCACCTATTTTGATGAGGAAGGCAAATTATTAGCCAAAGGAGTTTACAAAAGGGATAAGAAGCACGGAAGTTGGTATTATTTCGAAGAGAATAAAGTAGAACGTAAAGAGGATTACCGTTACGGAGAATTGGAAAGTGAAACCATCTATGACACAGAAAAAGAAAAGTGATACAACAGTAGTTGTTGGACTTAGTGGTGGGGTAGATAGTTCCGTCACAGCTCATCTCCTTAAAGAAGAAGGGTACAATGTCATCGGGCTGTTCATGCGCAATTGGGTAGATGAATCCGTCACCATCCATGACGAATGCCCGTGGGTAGAGGATAGCAATGATGCCATGATGGTAGCTGATAAGTTGGGCATTCCGTTTCAAGTGATTGACATGAGCGCGCCTTATCAAGAACGTATCGTAGATTATATGTTCAGCGAATATGAACGCGGTCGTACGCCAAATCCAGATGTCCTTTGTAATCGCGAAATAAAGTTTGACCTTTTTTTGAAAACTGCGCTATCCATTGGTGCAGATTATGTTGCCACAGGACATTACGTGCGTAAAGAGACCGTTGTGGATCAAGGTAAAGAAGTACACCGTCTGTTAAGTGGCCTGGACCCTAATAAAGATCAAAGCTATTTCTTATGCCAATTATCACAAGACCAATTAGCTAAGGCTCTTTTCCCTATTGGCCATCTTCAAAAATCTGAGGTAAGGGAGATTGCTAAAGAAGCAGACTTAGTGACCGCTGAGAAAAAAGACTCACAGGGGCTTTGTTTCATAGGGAAAGTACGATTACCGGATTTTCTTCAGCAAAAGCTGGAGCCTAAAACAGGCAATGTATGGGAAATACCGCGTGATGCTGATATTCTTCGAGTACCCAGAACAACATTAGTAGAGAAGGCAGCGCCGTTCGATTTTCATCCAAAACACGGTTTCAAACGTGGTAAACACAATGGTGCACATTATTATACCACCGGACAGCGCAAAGGCTTGAGTATTGGCGGCAGCCCGCTACCGCTCTTTGTGTTGGGCGTAAACACGACGTACAATGCCATTTACGTAGGTCAGGGCGAAGACCACTCTGGCTTGTATAGGGACGCCCTATTTATAAAAACGTCAGAAGTACATTGGGTTCGAGAAGATTTAAGTTTAGAAGTCGGAGATACGTGTACTTATGATGTTCGCATTCGTTACCGTCAGCCGCTTGTAAAAGCGACCTTACACAGAGAAGAAGAGGGCATTTACATTGCTTTCGAAACGCCAGAAAAGGCCATAACTCCTGGACAATTTGCAGCATGGTACAGTGGAGAAGAGCTAATAGGTTCAGGAACTATCGCAGAATGAGAAGAAGCTTCAAAATAGCGGTCATACTATTTCTTTTTAGTACTTCAGGCCTATGGGCCCAGCAATTGGCATCTCCTTATGCCGTTTCTTTCATCCCTAAATCAGTTTTGATAGATACGCTTAACCCGAGCAGCATCTTGTCAAATAGAGCTGTAGAACGTCGCTCAAAACAAGGAATAGAATTATCAAAGACTGATGTCCCGATACAGCGAACCTATCTTTCTAAAATAAAATCCATTGTAAGTCATAAAGGGCCGGCGAGTAAGTGGTTGAATATGCTTTACGTCGAAGCGACTCCTGATGAATTAGTGCAACTGATGTCGTTGGATTTTGTAGAAAGTATAATCCCTATACAAGGCGGAATGTCTCAGCAAGAAATTATCGAATTGCCATATGGTTATTCTGAAAGTCAGACCAAGCAGATCTCATTGCACAGTTTGCATGTCCATAGTGATAACGGATATGACGAAATTGTGGCATTAGGAGAAGGAATGCTCATAGCGGTTTTAGACGCAGGTTTCGTAGGCGCAAATTCTATTACGATAAGTGACCAATTAAAAACAACCACCACAAGAAATTTCGTAGAGGGAGGCACCAATGTCTACCAAGGGTCATCACACGGATTTAGTGTGTTGAGCACCATGGCGTCCTATCAACCGGAGGTTTTTATTGGCACAGCTCCACAAGCTTCGTACGCTTTAATCAAAACAGAAAAGGAGCTCAGTGAAACGCCTGAGGAAATGTTTAATTGGATTGCAGGAGCAGAGTTTGCGGATTCTATTGGTGCAGATATCATTAATTCATCTTTAGGATACAGTACGTTTGATGATCCCGCAGACGACTATACTGTGGCAGATTTAGACGGACGTACCTCAATTATATCGCTAGGGGCGGTTGCTGCCGCGCGGACAGGAATGCTAGTAGTGACCAGTGCAGGTAATGCCGGTGGGAGCAGTTGGGATAAGATCACTTTCCCTGCAGATGCAGATAGTATTCTGACCGTTGGGAGTGTCACTCAATATGGTATGGCAAGCAATTTTAGTTCTCGTGGATATACCGTCGACGGAAGAGTTAAGCCCAATGTAAGCGCTCGTGGTGAAGGTGCGGTTGTGTACCGGTCAGACGGAACGCTAGCTTATGCAAATGGCACCAGTTTCAGTTCACCCATAGTAGCAGGGGCAGCGGCTTGTTTATGGAGCACAGTACCGAATGCAACGGCTCAAGAAGTGATAAAGGCCCTTGAAATTAGCGCTTCACATTACTACCAACACAACCCTAGAATTGGTTATGGTATTCCAAATTTAGATTTTGCGCGCCAATACCTTTCTGCAGTTGTAGACGGCGAATTACCGGAAATCGTCGTATATCCTAATCCATTTCCAGATTACATCACATTATTTCTTCCCGACGGCGAATCCTTACCCATCCATTTAGAACTACGGGACCTCTACCAAAGGACAGTAGCTACCGCTACATTGGAATCTAAGCGATATAAGGCACTTTGGGCACCTGGAGAAACTATTGCTGCAGGAACCTATTTCTTATACATTGAAAGGGGAGGACGTATGCAAGTCCTTCGTGTGACCAAACTATTGTAGTTAGTCTCCAAAAAATCCGCGAAGAATTTGTCGTAAGCCCAAGGCTATAAAGGCAATACCACCGAGCATTAGCACTATAGAAAGTACCGTCCAGTACCAAGCTCCAGAGGTTCCTTTACCAATAAACAAGGCAGGACCTAAAAATATAAAAGGGAAGGACCACGCCAGCTTGAATAGACCCGCTACAATCTCATCTTGATTACTCTTACTCATTAGTATGTTGTATTGCCGTTATCGCAGCTCGTACGCTTCCATGCAATAACAGCATTTCTTCTGCTAGAGCTGGTGAAACTTTTGTTATTTCAACAATCATGCGCGTTCCTCGTTCCACAAGTTTAGCATTAGACAGTTGCATATCTACCATTTTATTCCCTTCAACTTTTCCCAATAGTATCATGGCACTTGTTGAAATCATATTTAGCACCATCTTTTGGGCAGTTCCGCTCTTCATGCGGGTAGAACCGGTGACAAACTCAGGGCCTACTACCACCTCAATAGGATGCTCCGCTGCCTTTGCTATTGGTGCACCTTCGTTACAAGTTATGCAAGCCGTTAAAAGTCCGTATTTCTGAGCTTCTTCTAAACCCCCGATAACATATGGCGTGGTTCCACTAGCGGCGATGCCGACGACTGTATCTTTCTGTGTCAGCGAGTAGGGAAGTAAATCCTTCCACGCACCTTTCCAATCATCTTCCGCATGTTCTACAGCTTTACGTATGGCGGAATCACCGCCTGCAATGAGACCAATAACAGTTTCATGGTCTACACCAAAAGTAGGAGGACATTCGCTCGCGTCTAAAATGCCTAATCGACCAGATGTACCGGCGCCAATGTAAAACAAACGACCGCCCATCTTCATGCGCGCTACTAACTCTTCTACGAAAATGTTAATCTTTGGAACAACAACGGATACAGCCTTTGCTACTTTTGTATCCTCAGCATTAATACCCCTCAGTATTTCTAGAGCACTCATGTGCTCTAATCCATCGTAGAGTGATGTGGATTCCGTGGTCTTCATGCGAGTTTTCTTAAGCGGGCCATATAAAAACCATCATTGTGTTCTGACGGATCTACCGTTTGATCTTCTAGTAATTCAAACTGAGCTCCTGCAGGATGTGCTAAAAAAGCATCCACTTGATGACGATTTTCTTTAGGGAGTATGCTGCAAGTGGCGTAAACCATAGTACCACCTATTTTAAGCAAATTTGAATAATCGCGAATGATGCTGAATTGGACCGATTCCAAGCGTTCTAAATGCTCTGGTTGGAGTTTCCATTTTGTATCAGGTTCTCTTTTAATCACTCCAGTACCAGAACAGGGAACATCTAAAAGTACATGGTCGGCTGTGTTCGACAACTCCTCTAATATTCCCGGTTCTTCCCAAGCTCTTGTCTTAACAATGCTGAGCCCGCTGCGCTGCGTACGTTTTTGGAGCTCACCTAATTTACGGCCTTCTACATCCATTGCTATCAGAGTGCCTTTATTTTGCATAAGCGCACCAAGATGCAGTGTTTTACCTCCAGCACCTGCACATGCATCGATAACTATACTTCCTGGCTTAGGACTTAAGTATGGTGCTATAGACTGAGAACCTGCGTCTTGCACTTCAAACTTACCCGTTTTAAACCCTTCAAGATTATTCAATCGAGGACGTCCCGTTAATAATAGAGCCTCTGGAAATATAGGATGAACCGTTGCTTTTAATCCCGCCGCCTCTAGCTCATCTAGGACCTCTTGAGTAGTAGCTTTAAGAATATTGACTCGTAGATTGACGGAATTAGGAATGTTCATAGCCTTAGCGATCGTATCCCATTTGGACCCCAATTGCGCTCTAGCTTCAATATCAAACCACTCTGAATAGCTCTCTAAGGTCGCGGTTCCACTTAAGCTACTCAGACGTTCATCTATATTGACATCTCGTATGGCATCAAACTTAGGCCAATCCGGAAGTTCATAGCCACGCCAAAGCCAGTATATCCCAAAGAGCTTTTGAAGGTCTTTCCGTTTTGTCGTAGGTTCTTGTCCTAAAAGTCCCCAAAGAAGTCCCCACCAGCGCACCATTTCATAGGTATGTTCGGCAACGAAACTTCGATCTCGTGAGCCCCATTTCTTATTTTGACGCAATAACTTTTCTACAACCTTGTCCGCGTAAAGCCCCTTCCCAAAGGACATTTCCAACGCTTCTAATACTCCTGCGACGGTGTTTGGAAAAATCTTGGGTGTCGCCATTAAAGAGCTGGATAGGTGTTGGGATCTTTTTCATGCATTACAGCATACAATTTTTCTACGATGTCGTCGTGAGAAGGCTTAGAGAAGTAGTCGCCATCAGATGCAAAGGCCGGTCTGTGATCTTTGGAGGTTATGGTAACCGGAGCACCGTCTAAATACTGATAGCCCTTCTGGTCTTCTAAAATATGTTGCATCAAGAAGGCAGAAGCACCGCCACGTACGTCCTCATCTAGGATAACCAAGGTATTTGTTTTCGCTAAGCTTGCTGCTACATCATGGTTTAAGTCAAACGGAATAAGAGACTGTACATCAATCAATTCCACGCTAATGCCCATAGTCATAAGTTCTTGTATCGCAGCTTCTGCAATGGTACAGTTTGAACCGTAAGTTACAAGCGTAATATCAGTTCCTTCCTGCATAATCTCTACCTCACCGATGGGCATTGTGAATTCGCCAACATTAGTAGGAAGTGCCTCTTTTCTTCTGTAGCCATTCAAACATTCAATGACGATAGCAGGATTATCTAATTGCATTAATTTATTGTAGAATCCTGCAGCTTTAGTCATGTTCCTTGGGACCAAGACATACATACCTTTGATGGTGTTGATAATGGTTCCCATAGGTGACCCAGAATGCCAGATTCCCTCTAGCCTGTGCCCGCGAGTACGAACAATAGTTGGTGCTTTTTGACCACCTACCGTGCGGTAGTGAACAGTAGCTAAATCATCGGACATGATTTGAAGTGCATAGAGTAGGTAGTCTAAATATTGAATTTCAGCAATAGGACGTAATCCACGCATTGCTAACCCTATACCTTGCCCCATAATGGTGGCCTCACGAATTCCAGCGTCTTGAACTCTTGTTTCACCGTATTTTAATTGCATGCCCTCAAGGCCTTGATTCACATCACCAATTTTACCGGAATCTTCACCGAAGACCATCGCTTCCGGATGCTTGGCGAATAGGGCATCAAAATTGTCTCTGAGTATGATTCTTGCATCTACCATCTCTTGAGTCTCGTATACTGCTGGGGAATGATCTAGAAGTGCCGCCTCAGCCTGTAAGCTATACAAATGAGAACTGTAGCGTTCGTTTTGTACAGCGTTTTCTTTACTTAGCCATGCTTTTAACGGTTTGACGTCTATATTACTATCACCCGCCACTATTCGAATGGCCTTACGAACTGCTTTGAAAGAATGTGCCACCTCAAGATCCTCATGAGCCTCTAATTCTTTAATAACATTAGTTATGAATATTCCCTTCTCGCCCTGGGTTTGAATACTTTTTAATAGAGGAAGTACCTCATGTTTCAAGCGTATTGGATGACTTTGGTAAATGGACCACGCTTCCTTTTTACCGTCACGAGCTAGTTTTTTAGCTTCTTTTGTGATCTCGTCCAGCTCTTCTTGAGATGCAACATCATGTGCTAGGATCCACTCACCGAACTTTACAATACAATCTTGATCTTTTTCCCACTGTAAACGCTCTGCCGTCTTGTAACGTTCATGAGAACCGGACGTGCTGTGTCCTTGAGGCTGAGTCATTCCTTTTACGTGAATCATAACAGGAACATGCTCTTCACGTGCTACACGTCCAGCATGTAGGAATGTGTTTATTAGTGCGGGGTAATCCCATGCTTCAACCACAAAAATATCGTACCCTTTTCCTTTTTCATCACGCTGAAATCCCTTGAGAATCTCGCTTATATCTTGCTTAGTGGTTTGATATTCCGCACCCACAGATATACCGTATTCGTCGTCCCAAACGGAGATGACCATGGGTACCTGTAAAACCCCTGCGGCATTTATAGTTTCGAAAAAGAGTCCTTCAGAAGTGGAAGCATTCCCTATAGTTCCCCAAGCCACTTCTCTACCTGCTTTTGAAAACTTATCACTACCGTCGAAAGAAACTTCTTTGTAGACTTTGGAAGCTTGAGCCAACCCTAAAAGTCGTGGCATTTGTCCGGCAGTAGGACTAATATCTGAGGAGCTGTTGTATTGTTCTGTAAGGTTGACCCAATCGCCATTTTCATCGAGTGATCTTGTCGCAAAATGACCGTTCATTTGACGGCCCCCAGCCATGGGTTCTTCCTTGATATCAGTAACAGCATAAAGGGAAGTAAAGAAGCGTTTTGCATCCATTTCACCCAGTGCCATCATGAAGGTTTGATCTCTGTAATAGCCACTTCTGAAATCACCCTTTTCAAAGGCCTTCGCCCAGGCAATCTGCGCCAACTCTTTACCAGCGCCAAATATTCCAAATTTGGCCTTACCTGTAAGAACCTCTCGACGCCCCATTAAAGAGCATTCACGAGATAATACGGCGATTTTATAATCTTGAAGTACTTCGGTCTTGTACTCTTGGTAACTGATTTCTTTTTTCTGCTTTTCTGTCATGCGATAGGGTTGAGTTAAACTCAATGCAAATATACGACAGAATCTGCGCTACAATAGGCGCTTAAACACAAACAGAACGAACAAGGTTATCACGATCAATAGCAGAACCTGGATACCGCTACTTTTATAATGTACCTTATGCAGCTGAAGGTCCTTGCGGTAGCTAATAAAGAGGTAAATGAGAAATGATATCGCAAATAGAGCGGCAAAGATCCAATGCCCTGTCGTAATGTTTTCCATGTTGTAAATTTACGATGCAATCGTTCATAAAAAGCAAATCATGCAGAAACAGATAAAACATGTAGAAAAGTTCCATGACACTTTTGGAATCACCAATAAATACGAACCTACGGCAGCAGCGACAAAAGAAATTATAGCCTTACGGCATAGGCTTATGGCAGAGGAAAACGAAGAGTACCTCGAAGCTGCACTAGATGGTGATACAGTAGAAGTAGCAGATGCTCTTGGTGATATGATGTACATCTTGTGTGGAACCATTCTTAGCCACGGCATGCAACACATCATTGACGACGTGTTCGAGGAAATTCAAGCGAGCAACATGAGTAAACTAGGTTTAGATGGAAAACCAATTTACAGAGAGGATGGGAAAGTAATGAAAGGTCCTAAGTATTTCAAACCTAACATTAAAGCTATTCTGGATCGCTAACAATCGGAGCCAACAAAGAAGTTTTATGTGGCCGTTGATCAAATATTGTTTGACAACCCGGCAGCCATTCAGGTGAGGAAGACTTATTCGGGATATAGTTTGCTTCTACATCTCGAGCCATTTTTATCTTCTCCACAGCATCTTCGTGGAATGTAATCTTCATCCAAGAGCAGCTACTTTTATTGGAACCCTCCATCGCACCGTCATCACTCACATTATGGAGTAAAGCTTGGGCATTGCCATCTATTCTCACACTTTTCATGGAGTTTTCGTCAAAGTTGCCTTTTAGAATGTTACCGGTAGTTTGATCAAAATACAAGGAGTCTTTGGTCTTAGTCGCAATAGTTACGTTAGCGAGCATATATAGACTGTCTAGCTCGTTATTGACTAGTTTCAATACGGTTGAATCTGCACCGAATTCGCTGTTACCACTCCATAAAGTGGGAGAAGGGTACAAGACCAATTCTTCTTCCGCTTCACCAAATAAAAAGTGTGGACTGATGCCTTGAAAATCTTCGCTAAAAAAGGAAGTTTGACCAAACAAATGCACTGTTTTGCTGGTGTCTAAGGACGAGCGTATGACCAAAGTATCTCCCTTTGCATAAATAGTGTCTTCCTCCATACTTTGCTCATAAAAGACTGGAGAAAAAGCATCGACAAAAACTGGACTTTTCTTGTAATCAATAAAATCGCTTCGCAAAACGAATCCTTCGGAAGAATCTGCGACCGTAGCGTTTCCATGTAAGGTGCCATCTTCTGAATTCAGCGAGTAATAAAGGCTGTCCGCTGCTATATAACGCTTTGGCGCTAACATCTGAGCGCCACCAAACAACTCCAGTAAGTTCACATCCGCTGAATACGTACCCTTAGAACAAAACAACAATGTACTATCCTTGATGAACTGCGTGGGACCGGCGAAAGTATATTTATTCTTGTTAGGATAGTAGAGGAGGGTATCTGTAGTCATTTCAAAGGCTGAATCAATAGCTACCACGTTCCCTCTTAAACGGACCAACTCGTATTCAGTATTGTATTGGCCAAGATCGGATGTAATACGTAAATCTTTTCGCTCCAATGTTGATCTAGTCAGGTAGTACGCCGTTGATGTATTTCTATCATACTTCAAGACCGAGGTCGCTAAACGTGAAGAGGGGGTTTTAAGGACCACTTGTTCAGAGATGGTGAATGTTCTCTGATCTCCTAGATACGTTAATCGTTCTCCAGTAATAAGCACTGTATCCGCTTGACGTACTCGAATGTTGCCGTAGGCTTCAAAAGTATTCTGAGGACGATACAGTACTGCAGAATCGCAGTACATCAACGCTACATCCTGCTGAAGCGTTACGTTCCCTTTGAGGTAATAGGTTTGACCACCGTCATTGCCTTTGATAAAGTCGGTCGTGTCGCTTCGAATGATTTGAACCTTCGTTTGACTCCACCCTGAGTGAAGGGTAGAGAAAAAAAGAGCCACACAAAATAGTATGGCCTTTTTCATTAGTCTCTTAATATGGTTTGAGCGCGATCCGGTCCTACGCTAACGAGCGTTATCGGTACGCCTACTTCTGCCTCAATAAAGGCGATGTAGTCCTTGAAACTCTGCGGGAACGACTCTTCATCAGTCATTTGCATCAAATCCTCATCCCATCCAGGAAGCTCTTTGAATATAGGTTCGATAAGATCTTCTTGAAGTTTGTATGGTAAATGCTTTACGACTTCTCCTTTGTACTTATAGGCAGTACAAATCTTTATGTTGCCAACACCACTCAAGACATCTCCTTTCATCATCATTAATTCAGTAACGCCGTTAATGTTGATTGCGTATTTCAAAGCAGGCAGATCTAACCAGCCGCATCTTCTTGGGCGACCAGTGGTTGCACCAAATTCGTGACCATTAGCTTGGATGGTAGCACCTACTTCATCCGCTAATTCTGTAGGGAAGGGCCCCGAGCCCACACGAGTGCAATACGCCTTAAAAATTCCGTAAACGTTTTTGATATTATTTGGCGCAATTCCCATACCTGTACAAGCACCAGCACAAGTTGTATTAGATGACGTTACAAATGGATAGGTCCCAAAATCTATATCTAACAACGTGCCCTGGGCACCCTCGGCAAGAATAGTGCGACCCTCAGCAATAGCATCGTGAAAATAGGGCTCACTATCAATAATGTCCAACGTACGCAAGTAATTGATCGCAGCAAACCAGTTAGGCTCAAGGGCTTCTAGATCATATTCAAACCCCTCATAACCAGCAAGTAGCTGCTTATGCTTGTCTACTAACGCACTATATAATTCGTCGAAATTGTCCAATTGTATATCGCCAACTCGCAAACCGTTACGACCCGTTTTGTCCATATACGTCGGACCAATTCCTTTTAAGGTGGAACCAATTTTCTTCTTGCCCTTAGCGGCTTCACTAGCGGCATCTAGTAATCGATGTGTTGGTAAAATCAAGTGCGCCTTGCGGCTAATTTTCAACCGACTTAACACATGTGGCTCTTGATCGATCAATTTGTCCAACTCCACTTTAAAAATAACAGGATCGATGACCACTCCATTTCCTACGACATTCATCACACTTTCGTGAAATACACCAGAAGGTATGGTATGCAATACATGCTTTTTGCCTTCAAATTCGAGAGTGTGACCGGCATTAGGTCCACCTTGAAAGCGTGCGATGATATCGTACTTACGCGTTAATACATCGACTATTTTACCTTTTCCTTCATCGCCCCATTGGAGACCTAAAAGCACATCTACTGCCATAACTAATTGTTGCTCGACTCTTTTCTTTTCGCATAGAAGTAAAGGCTGTGGCTTTCTACTTCTACACCAAAAATTTCTTCGATTGTTTGTTTAATGTTTTGAATACGCGGATCACAAAATTCGAATACCTCTCCAGTATCCGTCAATATGACATGATCGTGTTGCTTGTTGAAATAGGACTTCTCATAAAAACTTTGATTTTGACCAAACTGGTGCTTACGAACCAAACCGCAAGTCAAAAGCAATTCTATTGTGTTGTAAAGCGTCGCTCTTGAAACCCGGTAATTCTTATCCTTCATGCTTAGATACAGGGTTTCAACATCAAAGTGGTCTTCATTTTCATAGACCTCTTTTAATATCGCAAACCGCTCTGGAGTCTTACGTTGGTTATGCTCTTCCAAATAGCGGCCAAATACGTCTTTAACCTTATTGTATGCTTCTTGTGTACTCATGAGAAGTAAAACGCTAAAATACGTCGTATCAATTGAATTTACCTACACGAGTAACACTACTAATGCCCTCTAAATTCTTGATATTGTTAATAGTATCAGTTAAGCCCAATTTATCCGCCACTTCAATGGTCAACTTACCTGTGAATAACCCGTCGTCTACGCTAAAAGCAATCGCTTTAATATTGATACTTAGTTCGTTCGATACCACTTTCGTTACGTCATTCACGATACCTATTCTATCCATTCCTTTAATAAGCAAATTGATGGTCGAAAAAGCGCCTTTCCGGTCGACCCATTTTGCTTTGAGTGTTCTATTCGCAAATCTACTTTGTAACAATACCGCATTAGGACAATCGTCACGATGTACCTTCAATCCATCTGCTGTGGTTACAAAACCAAAAACTCTATCACCCGGAAGCGGATTACAACACTTTGCTAGGGTATAGTCCATTTCATGTTCGTCCGTATCAAAAACCAATAACAGATGATCAGTTTGCTGCTTCTTGGATTTATCCCCTAGTTTGGTCTTTGCATAATTGCTTCTTACTATTCGTTGCTTGAAGTAGTTAACAAGCCCAGAGGTTTCTCGGGCATACTCGCGTAGTTTTCCGTTGTCAATCACACCAAGTCCTACTTTATAGTAGAGCTCCTCAGGGTTTTTTAAGCCAAAGAAATTGACCAATTTGTGGATGTTACTGTGCGTTGCCTTCAATTTGAGCACCTTCAACTTGCGTTCCAGTATAAATTGACCCTGACCAGTAATAAGCTGTTTTTCTTTCTTTAGACTTTGTTTGATGCGCTGCTTTGCCTTTCCGGTTTTTACGAAACTTAACCAATCTTCTTTTGGTTCCTGCTTCACAGAAGTCAGCACTTCTATTTGGTCACCTGATTTTAAAGGTGTGCTCAAAGGAATCAGTTTACCGTTCACCTTCGTTCCCAAGCAATGTGCACCTACCTCTGTGTGTATATCAAAGGCAAAATCTAAGGCCGTAGCACCCTTGGGTAGCGTAAGCATTTCTCCTTTAGGAGTAAAGACAAATATTTCGGAAGAGAATAGGTTCATCTTGAAACTATCGATGAAGTCTTCGCTATCGTTCTCCGGATCATCTAAAAATTCTCTGATACGAAGGAGCCAACGATCCAATTGGTTACTTCCTGAACTATCCTCCTTGTACTTCCAATGTGCTGCAAATCCATTTTCAGCAATATCGTCCATGCGCCTTGTCCTAATTTGCACTTCAACCCAATGACCGTCAGGCCCCATCACCGTGGTGTGTAACGATTCATAGCCGTTACTCTTTGGTGAACTGATCCAGTCGCGCAAACGAGCAGGGTTAGGGTTGAAATTTTCTGTAATAATGGAGTAGGCCTGCCAACAAATTGCTTTCTCTCGCTCTTTATCCGCTTCAAGTATGATTCGTATGGCATACTTGTCATAGACTTCATTAAAACTGACGTTTTGGTTCTTCATCTTTCTACGAATAGAATAGATGCTTTTTGTACGCTTTCTTACTTCAAAGGTTAGGTCTGCTTGCGACAACTCTTCAGAAACCTTGCGTTCGAACTTATTCAAATACTCAAAATCTTTCCTTTGAAGCGCTTCCATACGACTGTTGATATCATCAAATACCTCAGGCTCCGTATACTTTAGGGAAATGTCTTCCAATTCTGTTTTAATGCTAAACAACCCCAATCGGTGCGCTAGAGGCGCGTAAATAAATAGCGTTTCAGAGGCTATTTTCAATTGTTTGTGCGAAGGCATGTCGGACATGGTACGCATGTTGTGCAATCGGTCTGCAAGCTTAATGAGAATTACTCGAACGTCGTCTGAGATGGTGAGGAGCATCTTTCTGTAGTTTTCCAACTGCATACTACTCTCCATGCTCACCACACCGGATATCTTGGTCAATCCATCGATAAGTTTCGAAATGTTCGGATTAAACATGTTCTCGATGTCTACCAAGGTATAATCCGAATCTTCTACAACATCATGCATTAATGCCGTTGCAATACTAGTAGGCCCTAGACCAATTTCTGTTGCAACGATCTGCGCTACGGATATAGGGTGGGTGATGTAGGGTTCTCCACTTTTACGGCGCACTCCCTTGTGTGCATCTTTGGCCAACGAGAAAGCACGCTGTATCAATTTTTGATCAGCCGCGTCGGTTTTATATTCAATACTGTTTAACAGATCTTTGAATGCACCTTCTACTAGTTCGCTATCCTTATCCTCGTTGGCGGTCATATTGACTTAGTCTATCAAAAATATAGCTGGTCGTTTATGTAATTCTGGAACATCTAAACGCCATTGTGCTACCGTTTGAGTTTTAATCTTCTCTGTATCTAAAGTAATATCTACAGCAATACAAAGCTTCGTCTCTGGATGCAGGTTGGCAACCAATTCTTCCATCAATTTTCCGTTGCGGTAGGGCGTCTCCATAAAGATTTGAGTGATTCCATCTCGTATGTCCTTTTGCATCGCCTGAAAAACTCTCTTTCGAATAGGTTTATCATGCGGTAAATAACCGCGAAATGTAAATTGCTGCCCATTAAAACCGCTCGCCATTAAAGCCAAGAGGATAGAAGATGGTCCTACGCATGGACGGACTTCTATTCCTTTGCGGTGCGCTATACTAACGATAGACGCACCTGGATCCGCCACACAAGGCACTCCTGCTTCTGATAAAACCCCTATGGAATGTCCGTTTTTAATAGGATCTAAAAAGTAGGGTAGGTCAAGTGGATCAGTCTGCTTGTCTAGAATTTCAAGTCTTAACTCACGCTGGTTCTTTTCGGGTAACAAATGCTTAATGTAAGCCCTGGCCGTTTTTTCATTTTCCACAATGAAGTAAGTAAGACTATCTATGATATTTACGACATCCGTTGGTATGATATAGTCAAAATTATCTTGACCTAACGTATTAGGCAATAGGTATATAGCAGCCATTAGTACTTTTTAATAAAGGATTGAACAGCTTCTTCAAGAAGCTCATATACATGCCTAAATCCACTCTGCCCTCCGGTATAAGGATCGGGAACTTGGCGATTTTCTCCCGGATAGGCTTCATTTAGAATAAGTCGCACCTTAGCTTTTGCCGCCTCATTAGGTGCCAATCGGATGAGATTCGTATAATTAGAGCTATCCATGGCAAAAATAATATCGAAAGTCTCGAAATCTTCCTCATTCACTTGTCTTGAACGTTGGTGATCAATTGCAATACCGCGTTCTTTTGCTATTAAAATACTTCTTGTATCTGGTCGTTCATCTTCATGCCACCCAGATGTCCCCGCTGAATCTATACGCCAATCCGCAGGAGCGTGCAGTTCCATAATACCTTGTGCGAGAGGAGAGCGGCAAATATTGCCTAAACAAACCATGAGTATTTTCATAAATAAAAAAGTCAGTACCCTAAGATACTGACTCTAAAACATTCGTTAAACTGTTTTTTATGCGAGTGTTAAGCGTTTTTGAAGGTCATCGACATACGTGCGGAAACGCTTATCTGTTTCTTTAAGATTATTTACAGTTCTACAGGCATGGAGCACAGTAGCATGGTCTTTATTTCCACATTGCTGCCCTATGCTCGCAAGACTATTTTTAGTGAGTTGCTTTGAAAAATACATACTCAACTGTCTGGCCTGAACGATTTCTCGTTTTCGAGTTTTTGATTTCAATAATTCTAGTGGCATATCGAAATAGTCGCACACGACCTTTTGAATAAAATCAATAGATATTTCACGAGTAGTGCTCTTCACGAATTTATCGACCATAGATTTAACTAATTCCATGGTAATCTGCTTCTTGTTCAAGCTACTCTGTGCTAGTATACTTATCAATGCTCCTTCTAATTCTCTGATGTTAGAATTTATTGAGTAAGCAATGAATTCAACAATATCGAGTTCAATTTCAATGCCATCGTTGTACAGCTTTTTTCCTAAAATAGCCACACGAGTTTCTAAACCTGGCTTTTGAAGATCAGCGCTTAAGCCCCATTTGAAACGGCTTAACAAACGTTGCTCCATTCCTTGAAGCTCTACTGGAGCTCGATCTGATGTTAAAATGATTTGCTTACCGTTTTGATGTAAATGGTTGAAAATTTCAAAGAACACATCTTGTGTTTTTTCCTTACCGGAGAAACTTTGAACATCATCAATAACCAAAACGTCAATCATTTGATAAAAGTGGACGAAGTCGTTTTTCGTATTGTTTCGAATACTATCGATAAACTGCTGAGTGAATTTTTCAGCACTCACATACAGCACTGTTTTTTCAGGGTAGTTGTCTTTGATCTCGACACCAATAGCATGAGCTAAATGTGTTTTACCTAAACCCACACCACCATAAAGCATTAATGGATTAAATGAGGTTCCTCCAGGATTTTTACTCACGGCATAACCTGCAGATCTTGCCAGTCTATTGCAATCCCCCTCTATAAAGTTGTCGAAGCTGTAGTTCGGGTTTAGTTGCGAATCAATATTGAGCTTCTGTAGACCAGGAATAACAAAAGGGTTTTTTATTTCCTTGTCGTTCCCAATCTTCATTGGCATGTTCACGCTTTGACGTGGATGCTTTTTACGACCACTGCTCGGCACATTCATTGTAGGAGCTTTCGCATTACCGTAGGCATTTTCAAGAACAATGCTGTATACTAATTTAGCATCTTGTCCTATGGATTTGGTGATGGCGGCTTTTAGCAACTGAATGTAGTGTTCTTCTAAATATTCATAAAAGAATTTAGAGGGTACTTGAACAGTTATAATGTTTACTTGGAGTTTTACTGGTTTTATAGGTTCGAACCAGGTATTAAAACACTGGTCATCAACGTTGTCTTGGATAAATTGTAAAGCTTCTTTCCAGACATCATTAACGCTTTTCTCCATGGTCAAAAATTCTCTTACCTCAAGGCTGTTCAAACCTGAAGTGGTGTTGTGTGTATTAGTAAACTTTTCGGGCGGCAATCGATGGATAAATGCATCTCTTTGACTGCATAACAAATGTGTTCATAAAATCTGAATGAAAAAAATTTATTTGCTATTGTGTTAATAAAAAGATTTGCTTAAGGGAATGTGTAACTTGCTGTAAATCAGCACTTAGTATAAAGTCCCAAATTTTTTGAGTATAAATTACCATGCCTTTTATGGATTGTTCAAAAATCTCAGAATTGAACATTGAACACACAGAAATACCAACCTACAGGATGTTAAATTAGTCATTATGAAAGACGTACGAATTAAAGACACCCACAGCTTCCGCCCAAGGTACTCAGAAACCGATCAAATGGGTGTTGTATATTATGGAAACTATGCTGCCTATTTTGAAGTTGGTAGAGTGGAATTGCTTCGAAAGCTTGGCCTTTCTTATGCACAACTAGAAAAGAATGGAACAATGCTTCCAGTAGTCCACATGAGTATCGATTTTAAACGCGGTGCGAAGTATGATGAAGAAGTTATTTTAGAAACATCTATTATCGACCGTCCTACGCGTAAGATATCATTTTACCACACGCTTCGGGATACTGAAGGCAACACTATGGTTTCAGGCAAAGTAGTGCTCGTATTTGTCGACAAAAATACGTTCAAGCCAAAGAGTTGTCCGGAAGAACTGGCAACGCTATTTGTTAATTTGTCTTGATGGTATGTTGATCGCCGCTTTTGTATTGAACCTGCAGTACACCTTGGGTGCCTTCAGGCAATGGTAGTTGTCCAAGGGATGTTTTACTCCAAAGAAGTTGGCCAGACCAATTAAAAAGGGTGATCACAGCTTCCTCACCTTCCTCTGTTCTAAGCACTTTTCCATCAGGTGTGTGCATAATAAATACGCCATTTCTTTCCGTTGATGATGGGGCTATTGAATTGGTAGCAAGTATGTTTTTAGGCGATCCGAACGCCGAGGTTATTGCATTGTAATGAGCACCGTTATAGAGTAAAGAATCCGCCCAGATAAAGTTCTGAGCTATTTGTCTAAAGGACTGGTTTGGCATTAAAGAATGAACGCCTTCTAGAATGATCTCATCTGCCACAGAACCGCCTACATTAGGATTAGCGCTGAATTCCAACATGGCACTTGACATGATGTCGGTATGTTGGTAGATGGAACTAAAGATTAATTGGTTGTAGTTCTTCACACCATCATAAGAAACGCTCCGGCCGTTCCAAAATTCATTATTGCCGTCCCAATCAAAGACGCGCGTGCTAGTAACGCCTATTCGCCTACCATATCGCTCCGCTAGATAATCGCCAAAGGATTCGTCAAAACTCCTTCTTTGCATACCTAGATTCGTTCCAGGAGCAGCGCCATGTGAAATAGCATGACCAAATTCATGGATGATGACATCAGCATCCTCTGCGTCGTCAACGCCACCCTCGCCGAAATACAATCGAGGTGGTGAATAGCCAAAATTAAACATACTGTTGTCTTGACCATTTAAAGCCTGTGCATCGGCATGTATAGTGTACGTCATTATATTAGAGTAGCCCAACGTATGAAGATAACGAGAGAGGGCCGTAACATGATAAACACACATTACCTGCTCAAATTCAGGAGCCGACCTGCCACCTGTCCAATCTTGAGGTGAAGTGCTGGGCAGGAAATATGGCGGATCGAAATCTACAATCTCAATAAAATCATTTCTCAGAAACGTTGTATCCGCAACTTTATCAACGGTAAGGGTATCGATGATGGTTAAAGAGTCTAGAACGCCGCCATTTGCATCATTAAGGTCTGTGTAAACTCCACCATAAGTTAAGTTGTAAGGAGTCAGAGGGTCTGGACTAAAGACTCTTACGTTAACGGTGGTATCAATAAAGTGAGCCGTTAAATCACGTTCTAAAAGTACAGATCCATCCAAGGATAGATACCTTACGCTGTGTGTTGCGCCTGCAAGAAGCGTATCTGCGAACACTGCCGACCATTGATCATTTATAAATAGAAGGGGATATGCGGATTGTGTGGGTAAAAGTTCTTTTTTAACTGTACCCAGTGTTGAACGTGATTTGAGTAGATCACCGCTCTGGTCATACACAAGCAGTAACTGCTCTTCTAGGAGCTTTTGACCGCCTAAATAATACTCATAACGCTCATAGGTAGCATGCGGCGTGGTCGTTTGATAAAATAATTTCGTTGATAGTAGCTCTTGACTAAATCCCGGAATTACCGCTAGTATGAAGAATAATGTGATGATTCTTTTCAAATTGGTCCCTTATTTGTTCGTATTCACTTTGCAATACCTCAACAGTATAGGTTAAAGATAACCCTTGATTTCTTTCGAGCACATAAAGGTCCGATTGTTTGATAATACGCTCGACAAAAGACATTTGGTCGTAAGAAAAACTGAGCCGGAGCTGTTTCGTTAAAAATTTCTCTGCACGTTTATTTGCATGTATCGCATCCATAGTGGCTTCGCCATAAGCCTCGATCAATCCGGGCACACCTAATTTGGTTCCTCCGAAATAGCGCACCACCACGCAAGCAATATTGACCAATTCATGACTTATCAAAGCGCGAAGAATAGGTGTGCCGGCTGTATGGGCAGGTTCACCATCGTCCGAGCTACGTTCCGTAGTTGCTTCGGGTTGAATACGAAAGGCCCAACAGTGATGACGAGCGGTGGGTTCTTGAGCTTTTATGTATTCTAATTGGGCCTTAAAACTTTCTTCATTCTCACAATGAAAGAGGTAGCCATAGAATTTGCTTCCCTTTGATTTAAAAACCCCTTTAGACGGTTTTTCGACGGTGAAATATCGATCACTCACCTCGTTCATAATGATCTATGCCTAGCTTATAGGATGCTACAGACGCATTTAGCGTTGGGGCAGGAATTCCTTCACTGAGGGCGTTTACAGAGGTGTAGCGGTGCCATTCGTCAACGCAGCCTGAATCAAAAAACGATTGTAAAACTCGGCCACCACCCTCGACCAAAACATGATGTATGCCATAAGTCATGAGTTGAGGAAGCCACGCTGGGATATCATACGGGTTGCAGACAATGGTATCGCCATCAAGCGAAGCTACATTTCCAACAAATATGGGAGCGGAAGATAATTGAGCTATGGCTTCCATATGAGGCAAGGCAGAGGATACTACGATTATAGGACGTGGATTCGAGCCTTGGTAACGACGAGTTGTAAGAGACGGTCGATCCCAATTCAAAGTTTTCGCAGAAATAAGGATACCGTCGACAGATGCGCGCAATTGGTGAGATTTAACGGAAGCCAATCGACCGGAGATACGGGATGCACTTTCATCTGGTTGCCGCACTCTATCGAGGTATCCGTCCGAAGACTGTGCCCATTTTGCAGTTACATAGGGTCTATTCAAGTCCTTATTACAGAAAAAGACGCGGTTTAACTGACGGAACAGCGTTGGATATTCAGAAAATACTACCTCGACGCCGTGGGATCTTAAATGTTCGACCCCTTTTCCATTAACAAGCTTGTTGCTGTCGCCACAACCCACGACTACCCTGGGAATACGACTGTTCGTTATTAAGAGACTACAAGGCGGTGTTTTACCAAAATGCGCACAAGGTTCCAAACTGCAGTATAAGGTGCTTGAGGCGAGCAGAGATTTATCCTCAACGCTATTTATTGCCATTACTTCGGCGTGCGGACCGCCAGCTTTTTGATGGTAACCTTCACCAATAATTACGCCGTCATGAACGATCACAGCACCCACCATAGGATTAGGAGCTGTTCGCCCGTTGGCATAAGTGGCCAATTGTAAGCAACGTGTGAGAAACTTGGCGTGTGACATGAGACAAAGGTAGTGGTGCAAGTCGTATTTTCGGCAGTGATGAAAACGCTGTCCTTCTATAAACAAAATGCACTTACAGTTTTGGCTCCTATATACGGTCCTCGCGAATCCGCCAATATTGTGGAATATTGGTTGGAACAGCAGCTTGGGTTAACACGTGTAGACCAGGTCTTGAGGGCAAAGGAAATCTTCCCGTTTGAAAGGTATGACCATGAATTGGCAGAATTAATTGCACGAAAACCTGTTCAATATATTGTGGGACACACCTTTTTTTACGGGCTTAAAATTGGCTTGAATTCAGAAACCTTGATACCAAGACCGGAAACGGAAGAGTTGGTGCGGGAAGTCATTCAATTGATAGACAATTCTGCTGCAACAAGTATTATTGATATCGGTACGGGAAGCGGTTGTATAGCGCTGGCTATCAAAAGCAAAAGACCAGACATTAACGTTATCGGCATTGATATAAATCCCAAAGCCATAGCGCAGGCGATCAACAATGCAAAACACCTTGATTTAGCCGTGGAATTCAGGATAGGCGATGTATTTAACTATGTCATGGATTCAGTAGACATAATAGTGAGTAATCCGCCTTATATCCCAAATAATGAGCGGTATGAGATGGAAACACATGTAGTGGCACATGAGCCTGAAAAGGCACTTTTTGTTCCCGATGAAAGACCGCTTCTTTTCTATGATGCACTTTTCGCTTTGAGTGCGAAATCTTTCGCTTATAGAGGCGGATGGGCGGCTTTTGAAATTCACCATTTGTTCGGTGAAGAAATGAAGGCGCTAAGCGTGAAACATAACGCTAAAGAAGTTAAATTGATACAGGATTTGCAAGGCAAAGACCGAATGCTATTGGCAAAATATGGACGTACAGATTGAAATAGAACGCTTGCGAAGCGAATTACATAAGCACAACCACCGCTATTATACGCTAGACGCTCCGGTGATAAGTGATTATGACTTTGATCAATTGCTTAAAAAACTGGAGCAATTAGAAGCAGCGCATCCTGAATTTTTTGATCCAAACAGTCCGAGCGTTCGAGTGGGAGGTGAGGTAACAAAAAACTTTGAGACCGTAAGCCACCGTTTCCCTATGCTTTCATTAGGAAATACTTACAGTCTAGAAGAACTGCAAGATTGGATCATTCGCGTTCAAAAATTGGCGCCGAATGCAACATTTGTTTGTGAATTAAAATACGACGGTGTTGCTATCGGTATTCAATACGTTAACGGTGCTCTATCTCGCGCGGTTACGCGGGGTGACGGCGCTCAAGGTGATGATATTACAACGAACGTACGAACGATAAAAAGCATTCCATTACAACTGACGGCACCTTATCCTGAGGATTTTGAGATACGAGGGGAAATTGTTCTTCCTCACGCCCGGTTTGATGCTTTAAACGCACAACGCTCCGCGCAGGGGCTTTCACTATTTGCCAACCCAAGAAACTGCGCTTCGGGTACATTAAAACTACAAGACAGTGCAGAGGTAGCGAAACGAGGATTAGACGCTTACTTGTATTATGTCTTGCCAGAAGGTGTTCTCGCTTCCAACCACAGTGAAAGCATTGCACATGCTGGAAAATTGGGCTTTAAGATTCCAAGAACTCAAGACAAATTTATCGCGAAATGTGACAGTATTGAAGCCATTATGAGTTTTGTCAATCATTGGGATAAAGCGAGAAAAGAACTCCCGTTCGATATAGACGGTGTGGTCATTAAAGTGGATAGCTATAAAGCGCAGGAAGATCTTGGTTTCACTGCGAAAAGTCCTAGATGGGCCACGGCCTTCAAATTTAAAGCCGAAAGAATACCCACTGTTCTTGAATCTGTAAGCTATCAAGTGGGCAGAACTGGTGCTATAACGCCGGTGGCCAATTTGAAACCTGTTTGGCTCGGAGGAACAACTGTAAAGAGGGCTTCTTTGCACAATGAAGACCAAATAGCCGCTTTAGACCTGCACAATGGCGATACAGTTTTTGTAGAAAAGGGTGGTGAAATCATACCAAAGGTAGTAGGCGTGGATGTAGACAATAGAATGGAATCGGCGCTTCGAATTGAATTTATTTCCCATTGTCCAGAGTGTCATTCACCACTATCTAGATTGGACGGAGAGGCCCAACACTATTGCCTTAACGAAAGCGGTTGTGAACCTCAGGTCAGTGGTAGAATTGACCACTTTATCTCGCGCAAGGCAATGGATATCACTGGCATGGGATCCGAAACTGTAGCGCTCTTAGTTAAGAAAAATCTAGTTAGCACCCCGGCAGACCTCTACAAACTAACCTATGAAGAACTTATTCAACTCGACGGGTTCAAAGAAAGAAGCGTTTTAAATATTCTTGATGGGGTGGAAGCTTCGAAGAGTCAGCCGTTTGAACGTGTTTTATTCGCAATAGGTATTCGTCATGTTGGCGCAACCGTTGCGAAGAAACTCGTGCGCCACTTTAGAACCATAGAATCTTTGTTATCTGCGAATCGAGAGGACCTTTTGGCGGCAGAGGAGATTGGGGAGGTCATAGCCGACCAATTGTTAGCTACCTTCCAAAAGCCAGCGTGGCGCTTAGAAATTGAAAGACTACGGCAATATGGTTTAAATTTTGAAGCGGAGCTGAAAGAACAACTATCGGATTCGCCTATTTCAGCAAAAAAGATTGTGGTTAGTGGCGTGTTTGAGAGCATTAGTCGAAATGAGCTCAAAGAACTTATAGAAACACTTGGTGGTTCAAACGTTAGTAGCATAAGCGGTAAGACGGACTATGTATTTGCTGGAGAAGGCATGGGCCCTGCAAAACTAAAAAAGGCTACCAGTCTTGGTGTTCCCATATTAAATGAAATGGAGGTTCGGACCTTGCTTAATCTATGAGACAGATCAAAGAATTCTTCTGGAGGCGTGGACTAAAACAGGCATTGCCGAGCAGGCACTTACTTAGAACTAGCGACCCAAAAGTTACTGTTTTAACGAGTAATCACGCTCTGATTGAGGTGGTTAAGGAGTATTTCACTGCAGTAGATTTCATTTACTTCGAGAACATGCGAAGACCAAAGGGTGAGATATTAAAGACATACCATCTTTATAAAGATGATATAAGCTTAAGAGGCGAACCGAAGCGATTTATCCCTGACCCGGGAGATAACCATATCATATTGAATCTTGAAAACGATTCGCCGAATTTAACCTGGTATTGGTACGCAAGAAGCTACGACATTAGGGTAGATTTGTGCGGAATCTATGAAAATGCTGATTTAAGTATTACGAACCCTAACATATCCCTAAAGGAACAATTGGCAATGCTTAAAAACATGCTTAAAGTGATGACTACAGATGAATAAATTAGACCTATCAGGAGTCGGTGTTGCACTAGTTACTCCGTTTCAGCGTAATGAGACAAAAAGTGTAGATTATACGGCACTTGAACGCCTCTTAGAGCACTGCATCTCAAATGGCGTGAACTACTTCGTTGTCAACGGCACAACGGCTGAAAATCCAGTTTTAACAGTAGATGAAAAGCAGCAGGTACTGCAGTTCGTACTAAAGGTAACAGCGGGTAGAATTCCTGTTGTTTTTGGAATTGGCGGTAACAATACTCATGCTTTGGTTGAAGAGCTGGAAGCGTTTAACACTGACGGCGTTTCTGCAATTCTGAGCGCAAGTCCATATTACAACAAACCTTCACAAGAAGGTATTTACCAACACTATGCAGCATTAAGTGCCGCGAGCCCCTTGCCATTAATATTGTATAATGTTCCAGGAAGAACAAGCAGTAACATGAGTGCGCAGACAACCGTTCGTTTGGCCAAGAACTTTGGTAACATTGTCGCAATAAAAGAGGCGAGTGGTAATCTTGATCAAATCACAGAAATTTTGCTCGAACGACCTGCAGACTTTCAAGTAATTTCCGGGGATGATAACCTCACCTTTGCTATGATGGCCCTAGGAGCTGAAGGAGTTATTTCTGTGAGTGGGCAGGGTGTTCCAGAAGTCTTCTGTACTATGGTTAACCATTTATCAGCAGGCCAATGGATACAGGCACGCGCAGCACACCTTAGTCTCTACGACTTAACAAATCAATTGTTCGAAGAAGGCAATCCAGTGGGAATCAAAGCACTTCTAGAAGCACGAGGCATCACGACGGCCGCAGTTAGACTTCCTTTAGTAGAGGCGTCGAGTGACCTTAAAAACTCCTTAATAGCAAGTTTAGAAGTCCTTAGCTTGGTCTAAACGGGGTTATGAAGGTATTATATGCACTGCAAGGCACCGGAAACGGCCATGTTGCAAGGGCAAGGGAAATTGTGCCAATTTTAGCAAGCCGATGTGATTTAGATGTCCTCGTCGCAGGTACCCAAAGTCAGATTGCCTTGGAGTATCCTATCCGATTTAAGAAATTTGGATTAACTATGAAGTATAATTCCAGTGGGGGAGTAAGCTTCTGGAAAAGTTTCTTTGGAAACAAACCCTTACGATTCATAAGGGATGTTTACACGCTCCCCGTTAAAGGGTACGACCTGGTGATTATCGATTTTGAAGCCATCACTTCATATGCTTGTTTACTTAGAGGAGTTAAGAGTTTACAGCTTAGTCACCAGGCGGCGTACTGGTCCTCGCGAACACCGCGTCCGCCTAGGAGTGTATGGCTATGGGAGTTCATTTTGCGCTACATGTCACCCAGTGCGTTTAAAATTGGTTTTCATTTCAGTGCCTATGATTCCTTTATTTTACCACCGATCATTAGAGGTGATGTTCGTAAATTAACTCCTATAAATGGTGATCATTACGTAGTGTACTTGCCGGCCTATAGTGCAACCACATTGGCGCACTGGTTTCAGCAGTTTCCCGACGAACAGTTTGTAATTTTCTCTAGAGACGAAGTGATAATTGACACTTTAAATACGACCTTTTTAAGTATTGATAATAAGTTGTTTACAGATTCATTAGCGAAATCAAAAGGTCTTATTTGCAGTGCGGGTTTTGAAGGTCCCTCTGAAGCAATGTTTTTAGGTAAAAAAGTGTTGCTTTCACCAATATCAGGACAATACGAGCAAGCCGCGAATGCCGTATGTGCAGAACGGGAAGGCGCTATGGTATTTTATCAGCTCAATGCCTTAGCGGTAGATATTTTCAAACGTTTTTTCATTTCAGAAAATTCTGTTAAAAGGGCATGGCCGGACTACACTGAAGACCTTGTAGAAGGTATTTTAGCCAGGGCGAAGAACGGAGAGGATTTGGACGATATTTCCACTCTACAACTTCACTAAAAATCGTATCTTTGCCAGTTCATGAAATTGATTAGACTAGCTACATACCTGCTATTTGCCTTTGTTTTTACAAACTGCGGCGAATACCAAGAGGTTCTTAAAAGTAAAGACCTTGATTATAAATTCTCGAAAGCCGTAGAATACTACGACGCAGGAGAGTATAACAAGGCTTATCCTATTTTTGACGAATTAATCTCGTTATACCGCGGAACGCACAAAGCGCAAGAAGTGTACTTTTATTATGCGAACACACTGTATTTGCAGAAAAACTACATCCTAGCTGGCTACCATTTCAAGAATTTCTACAAGACATTCCCTCAAAATGAACAGGCTGATGAAGCCGCGTATTTAACGGCCTACTGCTACTATTTGGAAGCCCCAAAGCACAGTCTAGACCAAGCCTACACGTTTAAAGCAATTAACGAGATTCAACTTTACATTAATACTCATCCAAATTCTGATAAGCTAGAAGATTGTAATGCTTGCATGGAGGAACTTAGAAGTAAACTAGAGTTGAAGAGCTATGAAATTGCCTTTCAATATTACAAGACTAGACAGTACAAAGCAGCTATGACGGCGTTCACTACAACCGTTAGTGAATACCCGGATACGCCATACCGTGAAGACGCCTTGTATTATAAAACGCTATCGGCCTTCAAATTGGCAAATAACAGCCTCGAAGCGCTACAAGATGAAAGATTTACAGAGGCCAAAACAGCATTAAATGATTTTGAAGAAGCGTTCCCAACTAGTGATCGCCTCGAAGATTTACGTAAATTGATACACTAAATTCCTGATTTCCTATGGATTATAAAAAGATGCAAGCGGACAAGAATACGCGAACGCACAACACTAACGCTATTGATGCACCTACGGATAATATCTACGAAGCATTGACCATTATCTCAAAGCGTGCTGAGCAAATCAACGATATTACTCGCGAGGAGCTGCACGCAAAACTGCAGGAATTTGCTTCTTCCACAGAATCTCTAGAAGAGATTTTCGAGAATAAAGAGCAAATTGAGGTGAGTAAGTTTTACGAAAGCTTGCCGAAGCCAACTGCAATGGCCCTTCAAGAGTGGTTAGAAGATCGTATCTACTACCGCAAAGAGAACGAAGAAGAGAAATAGATCGTGGAAATAGGGCCTTTGTACAAGCGAAAGGTACTGCTTGGAGTTTCCGGCAGTATTGCGGCCTACAAAAGTGCTCATTTAGTCCGTGAACTAATTAAATGGGGTGCTGAAGTCCAGGTAGTGATGACCACTGCTGCGAAGGACTTCATCACCCCATTGACGCTTTCTACTTTAAGTACACGTCCCGTCTATAGTACTTTCTTAAAGGAAGAAGAGGAGCAATATGGTGTATGGAACAACCATGTAGACTTGGGTTTATGGGCCGACCTTATGCTCATAGCGCCAACTTCAAGTAATACACTTTCAAAACTTGTTACAGGCGCTTGCGACGATTTGTTGTCTGCTGTATACATGAGTGCGAAGTGCCCTGTCTATGTGGCCCCTGCCATGGATTTAGACATGTACAAGAATGCCGCGACTGCATCCAACATAGAAGTATTGGAATCCAGAGGGGTAGTGGTCCTGCCGGCCGAACACGGTGAACTAGCTAGTGGTTTAATAGGGCAAGGAAGAATGGCAGAACCCGAAGCTATTTGTGAATTTATCACATCGCACTTACTGAAACAACTTCCATTGTACGGTAAAAATGTGCTTATCAATGCGGGACCTACACATGAGCATATTGACCCTGTTCGGTATATTGGTAACAATAGTACAGGACAAATGGGTGTTGCACTGGCGCAAGCATCCAAAGCCTTGGGTGCCACTGTAACCCTTGTATTAGGACCAACACATCACCCTTTAGATTTGAAAGGTCTACAGGTTATTCGTGTTGTTAGCGCGAAAGAGATGTTAACAGCGATGCAAGAATATTACCCTTCCTCCGTTTTAACCATATGCACAGCAGCGGTTAGCGATTTTACACCCGTAGATGCTGAAGATAAAAAACTTAAGAAAACATCTATGACGGGTACTATGAGTCTTCAACTTGAACAGACACCAGATATACTGGCGGCTTTAGGTGCTGCAAAGAAGCCCAATCAAAAATTGGTAGGTTTTGCGTTAGAAACAAACAATGGTGAGGATTATGCTAAAGAAAAGTTGGTACGGAAAAATGCGGATGCCATTATTTTGAATATGCTTAGTTCTAAGACTGGATTTGAATCCAATACTAATGCCGTCGACATATTTTTCCAAGATGGGGGAGAACTGTCCTTCGAACTTATGGATAAATCGCTTTTAGGAAAACAGCTTTTAGAGGCATTGATTGAAAAATTTCAATGAACATGAATCGGTCAATTCTCTTTGTCTTCATTTTATACCTCCTCGCAGGACACTGTAATGCGCAAGAGCTACGTGCCACCGTTAAAGTATTGAGCCCAGAGGTTCAAGCGACCAACAAGGATATATTTCAAACGCTCGAGACGTCGATGGAAAATTTCCTGAACGGCTATGCATTTACCGACCACAAATACAGTGATGAAGAACGTATCGAATGTAACTATATCATGACAGTCAATAGCTTGAGTGGTACTAGGTTTGATGCAACTTTGCAGGTACAATATTCAAGACCAGTTTACAATAGCAACTACAACTCACCTGTATTAAAAGTGCTGGACAAGGATGTGGTTTTTAGCTACCAAGAGAATGAGCCTATAGATTTTCAACAAAATACCTACACCACTAACCTAAGTTCTATTTTATCGTTCTATGCGTATACCATCATTGGTCTGGACAGATGCACGTTTAAGGCAAATGGAGGAGATGCCGAATTTGCCATTGCACAAAATATTGTTACTACGGCGCAAAGCAGCGGTGGCGCGAGCGGGTGGAAGAGCTTCGATGGCACGAAAAATAGATTTTGGATCACGGATGCTTTAATGAGTCCAGTTTTTGAGCCAGTGAAAACGTGTCTTTACATGTACCACCGTCAAGGATTAGACCTTATGTATTTGACTGAAAACCATAAGCAAGCTTTAGAAACCATAACAACAAGCTTAAAAGCATTGGAGATTCCCAATCAAAAGCGTCCCAATAGTTATTTATTAAATCTGTTCTTCGACGCAAAAAATACGGAGATATTATCCTTGTACTCAGAAGCAGCAACATTGGGAGTGGATACCAAAACGCTTCAGACTACTTTGGAGGGATTGGATCGCACACATGCAAGCAGCTACGGTGATTTAGGAGGAAAGTAATGCTGAAAAGAATACGAATACGAAACTTCATCCTGATCGATGAGTTGGACCTTCCAATTCTCGGCGGAATGACGGCGATGACTGGTGAAACCGGTGCGGGCAAGAGCATACTACTAGGTGCACTTGGTGCAGCTTTAGGACAAAGGCTTTCAGCAAAATCTGTGCTCAAGGACAAAAAGAGTAAGGCTGTTGTTGAACTTGAGGTGGTATTGCCGGAATATTTAGAAACAGAATTTCTTTCGAAGGATATTGATTTTGATACACATAGTGTATTTCGAAGAGAGCTGTTACCCAATGGGAAATCCAGGGCCTTTATCAACGACACCCCTGTTAAAAGTGCGGACTTAGCTCATTTTGCGGGCCAGTTTATTGACATAAACAGTCAAAGTGATTCCGGTCTACTTACGGATATCGCTAAACAAATGGAGCTCATTGATTCGTTCGTAGCATCAGAGGAAGAACGTATTGAATATGATGCTCTATTTACCGCTCTAAAAAATGTTATACACGAGCAGAAATTGCTTGTTGAACAAGCGGATACAAGCGATTTAGATTACCTAGAGTTCCTATTCCACGAGCTCGATAAGGCCAATGTTAAACCGGGCGAATATGATGAAATTGAAGAATTGGTTCGTTTAAATAAAAATGCAAGCGACTTCAACGATCAATACAATGAATTGGCCCATCTCATCGGTGGGGAATCGAAGCTTTTGGACCAATTGTTTACCGTTGAGTCTAAACTAGCACGCTTAGCGACAAGCGATGAAACTACGGAGCCATTACTTGAGAAGTTATTGGAGGTTATTACACAAACACAATCCATCGAGCGTGAAATCAGAGAACGAATTAAAGCTGCCGAGCTGACCGTTGATGTAGATGCCTTGATTGATCGAAAAAATCAAATCGATGGGCTTATTCGTAAGCATCGCGTTCTTGATTCAGAGGCCTTGGTAGAAAAGTTTGATGCGCTAGGAGCTCAGATTAAATCAATAAAAGATAAAGATGCTTTATTGAAGACGTTGAAAGCTGAGCAACTCAAACTTGAAGGAGCGATTAAAACTGCAGGGACCAAACTTCATGCGAAGCGCTTGGAGGCTACAGAACTTATTCAAAGTTCACTCGCTGGGTATTTGAGCAATGTGGATCTGTCCAAGGCAAAGATTGAATTGCTCTGGCAAGAACAACCTGCGACATCCTACGGATTGTACAAACCTCAATTCATGTTTAGCGCGAACCCTGGGAGCCCGCTTGAGCCTTTAAATAAGGTAGCGTCTGGGGGTGAGCAGAGTCGAGTTAAGTTGGCATTGAAGGCTGCTTTAGGTAAACACATTACTTTAAGTTGTCAAATTTTTGATGAAATAGATACTGGTATAAGTGGCGCCACAGCAGAAAAAGTGGGCAACCTGATGTCGGAATTGGCTCAAACGCAACAAATCATAACGATTACACATTTACCTCAAGTAGCCTCAAAGGGTTCTACCCATTGGATGATTTCGAAATCGTCTACCGACACTACAACAGAAAGTAATGTATATACACTCGCCCCTAACGAGCGAATTGAAGAACTCGCGCGAATGCTCAGCGGGGCTAAAATTACCCAGGCTGCGAAGAATCAGGCAGAAGCCTTGTTGAAAGCGAGGTAAAACCTATTTTAGCAACTTATAACAAACACAAGAATATGTCAAACGGATTACTCAGTGGCAAATGCGGTATTGTATTTGGCGCTTTAAATGCAGATTCAATTGCTTGGAAGGCAGCGGAAGCGATCCACGCACAGGGCGGTAAAGTGGTATTGACTAATGCACCTATTGCTATGCGCATGGGTGAATTAAACAATTTGGCGGAGGCTATTGACGCACCTATTATAGCTGCAGATGCCACCAGTATGGACGACTTGGACAAGTTGATTACAGGGGCCATGGAACACTTTGGAGGTAAGATTGACTTTATCCTTCATAGTATTGGTATGAGTGTAAATGTCCGTAAAGGCAAGCACTACACTGAATTGAATTATGACTGGCTTCAAAAAGGTTGGGATGTAAGTGCTGTTAGTTTTCACAAAGTTATGCAGAGCGCTTGGAACCATGATGCAATGAGCGAATGGGGATCTATTTTAGGGTTGACCTACATGGCTGCACAGCGTACTTTCCCGGATTATAATGATATGGCGGACAATAAGAGCTACCTCGAAAGTATCGCACGCAGCTTTGGATACCATTGGGGTGTTCGTAACAATGTTCGCGTAAATACCATTTCTCAGAGCCCAACACCAACCACTGCTGGGTCAGGTGTTAAAGGCTTCGGAGGGTTTATTGCTTATGCAGAGAAGATGTCTCCGCTCGGGAACGCTACTGCTGAAGATTGTGCGAATTATATCGTAGCAATGTTCTCTGATCTCACGAAACGAGTAACCATGCAAAACCTCTACAATGATGGCGGATTTTCGAATATGGGGGTAAGTGATCTAGTAATGGCCCAATTCATGGAAGGGGAGCCAGAAGAATAGCAATAAAACACTATTAACAATAGTAAAAGCCACTCCTAATATGGGGTGGCTTTTTTGTATAATACAAGCTTGGCTTTTTCGAACGTAGCTTCAACTTCAAAACCCTCGGGAGCGGGACCTCCTAATCGTACAAGAAAATACGGCTGCGCTCTTTCAGTTAAGTAGAGTTTATTGTACCTAGAGGCTATGGCGTTATCCTTCCAAAAGTCATTCAAATCTCTTACTTGAACTACCTGCAGTTTGAAGTCGCTTGCCATACTTTGGTACGCTTTAATGGTATGTTTATCGCGTGATGGTGACTTACTGAAGTATAAGGTGAGGACAATGGCCGCTAGCCAAAGCGTTAAGTTGGTTAATGAAATATACTTTACCCACTGCTTGCGATTAATGCCCCACGGCCAAGGCGCTTGTTCGTAAAGCATTCCAAAAGCTAACATCCAATAGGCCATAGAGGGCATAAAGTAGTAATGCTCTTGACGGTGCAAGAATAAAAATGGCACTGTAGCACAGATGGCTACTGTGAACATTAAAATGCTTTCACGACGCAATGGATATTTGCCACCACGACGCCAAGCGAGAATAACCAGCACTATTGTAGGAAGCAAAAGCTGCTTAGCCAATTCTAGCAAACTCAACAGCACTGAACTCTCTGCACCTCTTAATCCGCGCAAGGATGGAAGTAATTGCTGGTTTAGGTAGCCTTCAAAAAATTTAGCAAAATCTGGTACATACGTGTAGAAATACGTGAAAAGAAGGCTACAACTTAGAATCATGATTATCGCTGAAATCAATGCATTCGTCCGGTATTCCTTGTATAATACGGCAACTAATGGCAAAACTATTAGTGGAAACAGTGCTACTGGCCCTTTGATTCCTAAGGCGATAAAGAATAATATACCCGCTAGAGCACTCCAGAAATAATTTTTTTTCCAAGTTCCTTCAATAAGTAACCATACTACGGCAAGCGTGGCTGCATTTAAAGGCGCTTCCAATATGTTGTTTTGATGTACCCACAATACGGTAGGGGTGAGGGTCCAGAGTAGCTGCGGAATCCAACCTCTATGTCCAGAAGGTATGAGTAGGGCCCAAATCCTACGAATCATTAAAATACTGAGGCCGTACAACGTGTAAGCGTAGAAACGATCTACCCAAGGTTGATCACCAAATAGGCGATAATAAACAGAATGTATCGCAAAAGAGAACGGCGGGTGTTCGTAGTACTCAGGATGAACAAAAGGTGTGTATTGTGGCGACCAAAATTGGCCAATTCCCTCGTTGAGATTTCGTGCTATCGTCGAAAATGTTAATCCATCAAAAAACATTCCCTGCGTAAAAAGCAGCGGCAAAAGAAGAACTGCTGCTACGGCCCAAGAAAATTGATTGAGCCTATAATTAATGATATGACTCATTAGAATTCACTCTTTAAATGGAAGGTGATCTTATCAAATTTATCCTGCGCCATTTGGAGCGAGAATTGTGAATCAGCTAAAAATACCAAACGACCAAATTTATCTTCAGCTAGATAACGTTGCTTCAGTGTGCTGAATGCCTTTAACTGTTCCTCATCGTGGCTCTCTATCCAACATGCCTTGAAGGCTGGGAAATTTTCATAGGTACATTTAGCGTTGTATTCGTGTTCCAATCGGTACTGGATAACTTCATATTGCAAGGCCCCTACGGTTCCGATAATCTTGCGGTTGTTTTGCTTCAACGTGAAGAGCTGTGCAACGCCTTCATCCATTAATTGGTCCACACCTTTGTTGAGCTGCTTCGCTTTAAGCGGATCCGCATTATTAATGAATCTAAAGTGTTCAGGTGAGAAAGACGGAATTCCCATGTAGTGTAAGGACTCCTTTTCAGAAACGGTATCACCAATTCTAAAGGAACCGTTATCCGGTATACCAATAATATCGCCAGGATAGGCTTCCTCAATGGTACTTTTCTTAGAGGCCATAAATGCCGTTGGGGCACTTACTCTAAACGTCTTTCCCGTCCGTGTATGGATGTAAGTCTTATTGCGTTCGAATTTACCACTAACGACCTTCAAAAAGGCAATTCTATTTCTGTGGTTCGGGTCGATATTCGCATGAATTTTGAATACAAAACCAGAAAATTGTTCTTCATTGGGTTGAACCAAGCGTTCTTCAGCCTCCTTTGCCTGCGGCTCAGGAGCAATTTCTTGAAAACAGTCCAACAGCTCTCGTACACCAAAGTTATTCAAGGCAGAACCAAAGAAAACCGGACATTGAGCGCCTTTCAAATAGGCTGAACGATCGAATTCAGGGTACACTGCATCCAATAACTCTACATCATTTCTGAGCTCTTCGGCAGCTTCTTGACCCACACGTTCTTCCAACATAGCATCGTTTAGGTCCTCTATAGATGTGCCTTCTGATATTTTCTGCTTGTTATCACTTGAGTATAAATGAAGGTTTTTCTCCCACATGTTGTAGACGCCTTGAAATCGTTGGCCCATTCCAACGGGCCAAGAAAGGGGGCATAAAGTCAACCCTAATTTTTGCTCTACTTCGTCAATCAGGTCAAAACCATCTTTTCCTTCACGATCGAGTTTATTGATGAATACGATAATGGGCGTATCCCGCATGCGACAGACTTGGACCAATTTCTCAGTCTGTGCCTCTACACCTTTGGCTACATCAATAACCACTATAACGCTATCACAAGCTGTTAAAGTTCGGTAGGTATCTTCTGCGAAATCTTGGTGACCCGGTGTATCGAGGATATTGATCTTTTTATCCTTGTAATAAAAGCCCATAACAGAAGTGGCAACGGATATACCACGTTGTTTTTCAATCTCCATGAAATCAGAAGTGGCCGCCTTCTTCACCTTATTACTCTTCACCGCACCAGCTTCTTGGATTGCACCTCCGAAAAGCAGTAACTTTTCTGTGAGAGTAGTCTTTCCAGCATCCGGGTGAGAGATGATACCAAAGGTTCTGCGCTTTCTAATTTCTTTCTCGAAGGCCATGTATAAAATTTTGAAATGCAAATATACCAAAGGTTTCTTCGAGGATTTAGCGCTTATTTATTATACTCGCACGGATTTCTTAAACAATATGTTCTTTTCTAGGTTAGCAGTTTGTGGAGAGTAAATATTCAATTAAAGATCTTGAGCAATTAAGCGGTATAAAGGCCCATACCATACGTGCGTGGGAGCAGAGATACAAGCTTATTGTGCCCATGCGCACAGTGACAAATATTCGTTACTACGGTGATCATGATTTGCGTGTCATACTCAATACGTCTGTACTGCTTGGAGCCGGATGGAAGATTGGAAAAATATCAAAGCATTCTCCTGATGAGTTAGCCGTTCTTGCGCTTGATGCGAGTCCTTACGAAGGTAATTTCACATATGAATTGAATGAGCTAAAGCTCGCAACCTTAGGGTTTGACATAAAGCGTTTCGAGGCAGTTATGGATCATTGTATAGAACGATACGGTGTCCATAACACATATAGAGAAGTCATTGGCGATTACATCCAAGAATTAGGCAAATTGTGGCTTTCTGGTAGCGTCGGTATATCTCAAGAACACTTCGTATCGTCCTTGATCCGGCAGAAAATTTATGCTGCCATTGATGCGCTTCCGGCCATAGCGAATGAGAAGAGTGGAAAGTATGCCATCTTCCTTCCTGCAAATGAACTTCATGAGATAGGTGTATTGTATCTGGCGTATCTTTTAAAAGAACGAGGGGAACAAGTATTTTACCTCGGTCAAAGTTTACCAAAAGAATACCTCACAGATCTGCTCGATAATCAACCAATAGATCATCTTATCAGTTGTTTCACCACCCATCCAGAACTGCCTGAATTAGGAAATTATTTGGACGAATTAGAGGAGCTTATTGTTCATAAAGGCATCCAAGTGCACCTTACTGGGTATGTTTTTACAGATTTCGAGCCTGAACGTGAATTCCGCAACATCAACATTTACGGCACTTTAAAGGAATTAAGCGAAGGATTGTCCTAAAAAATCCACTTTGTTTAATAAATTTCTAAAAAGATTATACAAATTGTTGGAACACATTGTTTAACTTTACCAAACAAACGTTAAACAACTGTATCATGTCAACTGCTGAATTTGGACAACTTATCGATAGAGAGCACGATTTTTTAAGTCAGCTAGCTATGAAGCTTACCAAGCGTCGCGATGATGCTGATGATCTTCTTCAGGACACTTATTACAAAGCACTGAAGAATAAAGACAAATTTGCCACAGGGACGAACCTTAAAGGTTGGTTGTACACCATAATGAAGAATACTTTCATTAACAACTACCGCCGCAAAAAGCAACAAAATACGTTTGTGGATGAAACCGAAGGTCAGTACTTTTTAAATTCAAAAGAGGCTGGAAAGACAACTCTAACAGACGCTAACGTCGATAACCAGTACATCATGGAGCAAATCGGTTCCATCGAGAAGCATTACACTGAGGCGTTCTTCATGCATTATGAAGGATATAAATACGAGGAGATTGCAGAACATTTTAATATTCCATTAGGAACAGTTAAATCTCGTATCTTTCTAGCACGCAAAAAGATGATGGAAAAGCTCGCCGACCAGCGTCACTAGCCTATAACCGCCTAAAACGTTCTAATGAAATCAGTAATAGTCATAGGGTCTGGCTTCGCCGGACTCAGTGCCGCGTCTTTTCTCGCCAAAGAGGGATACGATGTAACGGTTCTTGAAAAAAATGATCAACTTGGGGGTAGAGCACGTACCTGGGAAAAGGATGGCTTTTCTTTCGATATGGGACCAAGCTGGTATTGGATGCCGGATGTTTTCGAACGGTACTTCGCTTCATTCAATAAAGAGGTATCAGATCTTTACAATCTGGTCCGTTTAAATCCATCTTACAGAGTAGTTTTCGGTCCTAATGAACATGAAGATCAGAGTCCAAACATGTTGGAGCTCGAAGCGATGTTTGATCGACTCGACCCTGGTTCAGGTCTGCGGTTACGTAAATTTTTGAAACAAGCCGAATACAAGTATAATGTAGGTATTCAAGACCTTGTTTTCAAACCAGGTCGTTCCCTTACAGAATTCATGGACTTTAGAATTTTCAAGGGCTTATTTCAACTGGATATGCTTAAAGATATTCGAAAGCATGTCGCCGAGGTTAGTTCACATCCTAAACTAAAGGCAATACTGGAATTTCCCGTTCTCTTCTTAGGTGCCTTACCTCAAAACACACCAGCACTTTATAGTCTCATGAATTACGCAGACATGTCGCTGGGGACTTGGTACCCTATGGGGGGCATGAACAAGATCATTGAAGGTATGGTCAGCGTTGCGAAGGAGCAAGGTGTGAAGTTTAGAACGAGTACTGAAGTAACCGGATTTAAATATTCTAATGGTAGGATTATCAGTGTACTCACGAAAGGCGGAAGCTTTACCGCAGATATAGTAGTAGGAGGAGCTGATTACCACCATATCGATCAAAATATAAGTAGTCCTGAATACAGAGAATACAGTCCTGAATATTGGGAAAAACGCAAGATGGCCCCGTCTTCGCTGCTATTCTATCTTGGTGTAAAAGGTAAAGTGAATAATGTTCTACATCATAACTTATTCTTTGACTATGAATTAGATCAGCATGCTCATGAGATTTACACGGACCCTACATGGCCAACGAAACCCTTGTTTTACGCCAGCGCACCGACTAAAACTGATGAGTCAATCGCTCCTGAAGGATGTGAAAATATGTTCCTGTTAATGCCTACTGCGCCCGGTTTATCAGGAGACAGTGAAGAAGTTAGAGAAAAATACTACCACCTCATGATGGACCGGCTTGAGTCCTACACTGGAGAATCTATTCGAGACCGAGTGATAGTTAAGCGCAGTTTTGCCTACAGTGATTTTAAAAGCGAATACAACAGTTTCAAGGGCAACGCTTACGGCTTAGCCAATACATTAGACCAAACGGCTATCTTTAAACCAAGACTTAAAAGTAAAAAAGTAGCGAACCTATATTTCGCAGGCCAATTAACCACGCCGGGGCCCGGTGTACCACCTTCGCTCATTAGTGGAGAAGTGGTCTGTGGTGAGATTGTAAAGGATTATTCTTTAAAGAAAGCAGTATGAAAGCATTATTCGACAGCGTAAGTATCCGAGCAAGTAGAATGATCACTAAAGCATATTCTACTTCTTTTTCACTTGGAATTTTGGGCCTTGACAAAAAGTACCACGATCCCATCTATGCGATCTATGGTTTCGTTCGCTTTGCAGATGAAATTGTTGATTCCTTTGAAGGATATCCTCAGAAAGAACTGCTTGAACGGTTTTGGACAGACACGTATTTAGCCTTAGACGAAAAAATTAGTCTAAACCCTGTCCTTAATAGCTTCCAGCAGGTTGTAAATACCTTTGAAATAGACCGTGATTTGATTGAGACTTTTCTTAAGTCCATGGAAATGGATCTTTATAAGAATGATTACGATGAAGAAGGGTACAAAGCATATATTTTAGGTTCAGCTGAAGTCGTAGGACTCATGTGTTTAAAGGTTTTTGTCGATGGGAGCGAGGAACGCTATCAAACATTGAAAAAGCCTGCTATGCAACTAGGAAGTGCCTTTCAAAAGATTAATTTCTTACGGGACTTACACGCCGATTACAAGAAATTAGGTCGAACTTATTTCCCAGGGGTAGACTTAAATACGTTCGACGAAACTGTAAAAACAGAGATCGAAGCTGATATAGATATCGATTTCAGAGCAGGTTACGAAGGAATAAAGCAATTGCCGAAAGGCGCACGCTTTGGAGTCTACATTGCCTATGTATACTACTACAGCTTATTTAAGAAAATTAAAAAAACACATTGCGATATCATTCTAAGTCAACGTGTTAGAATATCAAACAAAAGGAAATACGGTCTATTCTTAAGTAGTTTCGTAAGACATACCATTAATTGGATTTAAAATATGGCTGAACAAGTTATCCTGGTTGATGAGCATGACAATGCCATCGGACTGATGGAGAAAATGGAAGCGCACCGATTGGCGAAATTGCATCGTGCATTCTCTGTTTTCGCCATGAACGACAAGAATGAAATTTTACTACAGCGCAGAGCGTTACACAAATACCACAGTGGCGGTTTATGGACCAACACCTGTTGTTCTCATCCTCGTGATGGTGAAAATGTTGAGGAAGCGGCAAAAAGAAGGCTCATGGAAGAGATGGGTTTTACCTGTGATGTGAAGCGCATCTTTAGTTTTATCTACAAAGCCGAGCTTGACAACGATCTAACAGAACATGAATTAGATCACGTACTTATCGCTCGTTGGAATGACGATCCTAATGTAAATCCTGATGAAGTTGATTCGTTCGATTGGCAATCAGTAGAGTGGGTGGCCACAGATATGAAAAACAACCCTGATCGGTATACTGAATGGTTCAAAATCATTTATGATCGATTCTTAAACTATTGGAATAATGAAGATCACGGTTTATAGAAAAGCTCATTTTAATGCGGCGCACAGACTCCATGAACCTAGCCTCACAGATCAAGATAATGAGGCAATTTTTGGAAAGTGTAACAATCCTTATTACCACGGCCACAACTACGAATTAATAGTTGGCGTCACAGGCGATGTAGATCCGAAAACTGGCTATCTAATTGATATGAAGTTACTTGCGGACCTTATTAAATCTGAGGTTGAAGAGTATATGGACCACAAAAATCTAAATGTACAGGTGGCAGAATTTAAGACACTCAACCCTACTGCAGAGCATATTGCGTATGTGATATGGAACAGATTGCGCGTAAAATTGAACACATCCTTTGATTTGAAGGTTACCTTATATGAAACCCCCAGGAACTTTGTTGAGTACTGCGGAGAATAAAATTATTATGACAAAGCACGACCAAAAATATTCCACTGAAGAGCTTGCCGAATTATTCGACAATCATATGGGTAGCGCTATTGATACGCCACTAAGATCTGATGCTTTTGACCTGAGTGATGAAGAGAAGATTACACAAATAGCCTCGAAGTTTGAAGATATCATGACAATTTTAGGTTTAGACCTAAATGATGATAGTCTGCGAGGAACGCCACTTAGAGTAGCTAAAATGTACGTATCAGAGGCGTTTGCAGGGCTTAATCCAAAAAATAAGCCGGAGATGAAGCTCTTCGATAACAAGTACCAGTATAGGGACATGCTTATCGAAAAGAACATCACTGTACATTCACATTGTGAACATCACTTTGTGCCTATTATAGGTACCTGTCACATCGCTTACGTTCCCAACGGTCAAGTAGTTGGTTTGTCCAAGCTGAATAGAATCGTTCGTCATTATGCTAAAAGGCCTCAAGTTCAAGAACGTTTGACGCGTCAAATAGCAGAAGCATTAATGGAGGGTTTAGGAACCCCTAGCGTGGCCGTTTATTTAGAAGCGGATCACATGTGCGTGAAGACTCGTGGAATAGAAGATGCAGGAAGTTCAACCATTACTATGGCATTCCATGGTGCGTTTGAAGATGAATTACAGCGTCAGTATTTCCTAAACGCAGTTCAATAAATGGCTCAAAGGGTTACTCTTTTTTGGTTCAGACGCGATCTAAGATTAGAGGATAACGCCGGTCTTTTTAAGGCACTGAAAAGTGAGGCGCCCGTTGTGCCCATTTTCATTTTTGACCCAACAATCCTGTCGAAACTTGAGGATACTAAAGATGCTCGTGTATCCTTCTTGCACGAACGTTTACAAGCGTTAAAAAATCAGTTACAAGACTTAGGTTCCGATTTATTGGTGTTCTACGATGAACCATTACAGTGCATGAAGGAGCTCATGAGCCGCTTCGAAGTAACCGGTCTATACTTCAACCGCGACTACGAACCTTATGCAAGGAAGCGGGACAAAATGGTATACGACTATTTCGAGTCGCTGAACGTACCGTGTATTGGTGCCAAGGACCACGTTCTCTTTGAAAAGAATGAGGTTGTCAAAGCCGACGGAACGCCTTACCTCGTTTACAGTCCTTATGCAAAAGCATGGAAGAAGCTATGCACTGCAAATCATTTTAAGGAGCATCCAACCAAAGATTATTTTCATTCTTTTTTTAAGTCTCAAGAATTCACTGAACTGATTTCACTACAAGAAATGGGATTTGAGCGAACTAACATTGCCATCCCATCCGCGGCTATTTCTAAAGAGATTATTAATAACTACGATAGCACACGAAACTTTCCTGCATTGAAAAAGGGTACGACTCGTTTAGGCATTCACCTTAGGTTCGGCACCATAAGTATTCGGGAACTTGCGCGATTGGGTGAAAGAACGAATGAAACTTTTTTAAATGAGTTGATTTGGCGTGACTTTTTTCAAATGGCGCTATACTATTTCCCTGATAGCCGTTCAAAAGCTATTAAACCAAAATATGATTTAATTCCCTGGTCGAATAACGAGGAGCACTTTGCAGCGTGGTGTAAAGGAAAAACCGGCTATCCTATCGTTGATGCGGGAATGCGTGAGCTTAACGCGACTGGATTTATGCACAACCGTGTTCGCATGATTGTGGCCAGCTTCCTGACTAAACATTTGTTGATTGATTGGAGGTGGGGAGAGGCCTATTTCGCCTCTAAACTACTGGACTTTGATTTAGCAAGTAATATCGGTGGATGGCAGTGGGCGAGTGGTAGTGGACTAGATGCCGCACCTTATTTCCGAGTATTCAATCCTACTTCGCAGTTGGAAAAATTTGATAAAGATCTCACTTATGTCAACAGATGGGTACCTGAATTGCAAACCAAGCTGTACCCGAAGCCAATAGTGGAGCATAAGTGGGCACGTGAACGTTGTCTTGCCACTTACAAGGAGGCCTTATCAAACGTTTAGATTAGTCTGCTGTGTAGCCGAAAAGCTCCTTTTCCTTAATGACGCGATCCACGTATTGCGGCAAACAGCTTTCCCAACCCTCTTCACCAGAACGGATTTTACGCAGAACGTCGCGAGAGAAAATATTTTTTATCTCTTCGTCAATGTGCTCGATATCAATAATGCGGTTGTGAAAGTTTAAGTAATCTATAATGGGTCTAAACCTTGGATGAACTTCTGCATCTTCCTTTCTTAGGACTTTTGCGGTTTCATTTTCTTGGAACGGGTAGACCAGTATCTTCAAATCCTTGGAGAAAATTCTACCGAACGCCTCAAGTATACCTCCTTGCAAATCGCGGTAGTATTTCTCATCAAACAACTCACTAAGATTATTTACTCCCATTACCAATCCTTGACGTTTCTTTGAGAAGCGACCAAAGTAATCTACGAGTTTATAGTACTCCTGGTAGTTTGATATCAGCACGGTCTGTCCCAAACTGCAAAGTATTTCTGCTCGATCTAAGAAATCTTGTTCGTCCAATTCGCCGTCCGCCAAAAGGTTGTTCAAGGTGATTTCCCATAATACTACTGTACGGTCAGGATTGACCTTTTTGTCATTGGAAAACAAATCGTAGCCACGTTTGATCATGTCCATGTTTACTCGTGTAACAGGACGGAATGAACCTCGCATGGCAAGAATATTCTTTTTATAAAGTAATTCTGCTGGCAATAGATTGTTTCCTTCTGGCCCGAATATTACAGCTTCAGTGTAGCCGTTTTTGATCAACTGTAAAGACATTAAACGATTATCTACCACTTCGAAGTCTGGGCCTGAAAAATTGATTAAATCAATCTCGATAGCATCTTTGTCAATATTATCGTAAAGCGTAGATAAAAAGAACTTGGGATCTTCAAAATAATTATACGCACCAAAAATGAGATTCGTTCCAAGCCTACCGACGGTCTCTTGTTGATGCTTCGCCTCATTCTCTCCAAGTCTGAAGTGAATTATAATTTCGTTCGTTTCCTTTGAAGGATCCGTTTGGAAACGAATTCCCATCCATCCGTGACCTTTGAAGGTCTTTGTAAAATTTATGGTTGCAACTGTATTTGCATATGCGAAATACATTTTATTTGGATGAAGGTTGCGGTCTAAACGTTTTTCTATGAGATTGTATTCGTGCTTAAGCATCTTACGCAACCTACTTTCAGTCACGTATCTGTTATCTTCTTCTATACCGTAAATGTCATCAGAAAATGCTTTATCGTAGGCGCTCATTGCCTTTGCGATGGTACCAGAAGCTGCACCGGCCCTAAAAAACTCTCGCACGGTCTCTTGTCCTGCGCCTATTTCGGCGAAGGTGCCATAAATCTCTGAGTTTAGGTTAATTTTAAGTGCCTTTTGGGCGGTGGTTAAGATGACGCGGTCATTCATGCGGTTAGCTGATAGGTTAATCACTGAAACAAAAGTAACATTTAGTCTTCATCCTTAAGAATGTAAAAGCGCTAAATACAAACAAAGAATGAGCCAAAGAGGGGAATTGATATTTTTAGGTTCTGGAACTTCTCAAGGAGTTCCAGTGATTGGCTGTGATTGCGAAGTTTGCGTGAGCAAGGATGTCAGGGATAACAGGACAAGAAGCTCGGTACATATTCAGTTTGCAGGCCTTTCGCTTCAAATAGATACCGGCCCTGATTTTCGTACCCAGATGTTACGTGAAGGATTGACCCATGTGGATGCCGTATTGTTCACTCATGAACATCAAGATCATGTCGCGGGTTTAGACGATGTTCGACCAATCATTTTTCGTGTGCACAAAGAAATGGCCCTTTACGGTCAGCAGCGTGTTTTAGATAGAATTAAAAAGGCATTCGACTACGCTTTCAAAGCACAGCCGTATCCTGGAGCCCCCAGTTTTACAACTACATCAATTGAAGCAGAATTGGCTTTTACCATAAATGGGGTAGAAGTACTTCCGCTTGGTATAAACCACGGTAACCTTCCCATTTTAGGCTATAGAATTGGCGACACTGCCTATTTAACGGATGTTAACGACATTCCCGATGAAGCGATGGAGCAGTTGAGTGGCTTAAACTATTTGATCTTAGATGCGCTTCACAGAAAGGAACATTATAGCCACTTTAATCTGACACAGGCTATAGAATGGGCAACTAAAATAGGAGCGAGACACACTTACTTTATACACATGAGCCACTACATGGGGAAGCATGAAGATGTGGAGAAAGAGTTGCCAGAAGGGATGCAGCTTAGTTTCGATGGGCTGCGTATTCCAGTTACGATTTAGTTACCTAGGTATTTTCCATTGACATAAACCCCAACCACTCGGTGTTTAGTCGTCGTTCCCTTGAACGGGTTATTATAGGCTTTAGACGCAAATCCGGTTAAATCCGAACCGTTTTCATCCAGTATAGTGAATTCTGCTATGCCTCCTTCGACAATCTTTAATTCAGGCAGACCAAGCAAATCTCTAGGATTGGAAGAACATAGTTTCTGTAAGAGTTCCCAATCCAATTTCTTCGCATCCAATAGATGTACCAAGGCGCCTTCAAATCCCGCCATTCCGAAAGATGCATTATCGAATTCGCATGCCTTTAACTCAATATCGCTAGGAAGGTGGTCCACAGTTAAACAATCAACTGTACCGTCTTGCAAGGCATCCCAAAGCGCGTTCTGGTCTTCAGTAGTGCGTAAGGGCGGAGCTACTTTAAAGTTCGTATCGTACGTTGCAACTGCTGTTTCGTCGAAAAGTAAGTGGTGGATATTAACGCTACAGGTGAGGTTGAGTCCTTTTGATTTCGCATCACGAACAGCCTTAATTCCTTCGGAAGTGCTCACACTGGCAATGTGCATGCTGCCCTCAGTATATTCCAACAACTTTAGATCGCGCGCTATTTGAACAGATTCTGCAATATCTGGGATTCCTTTTAAGCCTACATACGTAGAGGTTACACCTTCATGAACCTTACCGTTGGCCGCCAAATTCGCATCTTCTGGGTGCACCATGATGCGACCAAAAGGTTTACTGTATAAAAGAGCCAATTTTAAAAGATTCGCATTTCGCATGCCTTGCTTGTAATCTCCAAACAAGATTGTGCCATGCTGGTACATATCGAACATGTCACTCATCTCCTCACCAGCACTAGATTTACTAGCCGATCCTACAGGTACAAGATTGATCGCCGTGCTTTCGCCTTTACTTAATACGAATTCTATACCTGTTTTATTATCAATTCCCGGAGTTCCATTACTAACCACACCTACTGCAGTAAAACCACCGGAAGCCGCCGCTGCAGCACCTGTCTCCAACGTTTCGCATTCCTCATTTCCAGGCTCTCCAAGATCACTGTGCAATTCTGCAAATCCAGTAGTTAATGTTGCACCCTCTAAATCTACGGATGGGCAATCCATCTCAGGGAGATCGCCTATAGAAGTAATTTGAGATCCTTCAACTAAAATGTCTACGGTTTGTAAATGGTAAGGACTATGAACGTCAACTACGTAGGCATTTTTAAATAGGAGTTGCATCTCGATTAAATTTTAGCAAAAATAAGTGCAATTAGGGCGCAAAACAATGCAAGTGCCAAAGCTATTTTACTTTCTGTCCAAAATTGGACCGATTTCTGTACTTCTTTGACCGATTTCACCCAGCTATAATACTGGACCTTCGTCTGATCTAATTGGGTAATATTTGAATCATATCCATCTTCTCCATAATTCACGAGAGAAGAGCGCATTCCTTCCTGCTGCTGTTCTGAAGCCCACTGGAGCAGGGCCTTATAATAAGGATGTCCCGCATCTGCTATGGGAAAGGATTGCTCGTAGAGTACGGCGCCATCAGGGAGTTTTCGCCATCCCGACAGCACGACATCGCGTTTCGTTTTTAGAAATGGCGTAAGGCCGGTAAATGCTTCTCCAGACCATTTTTTTGGAGATGGCCAACGGTTTCGCTCCGATGCCCCAATGAAGAAATCGGTATAAAAGGGATCATCGAGCACGGGGATAACCTCTTGATCAAGCACGGCTGTTTGTTCCTTTGAAAAACGCAGGAGTACATACCCTTCATTTTTCAACTCTTCAGGCACGAAGGAAAATCCATTCAATACAAGAATCGCGGAGGTTGGCAATTTTTGAAGGTCGCCTGTATTCCTATACACCACCTTGTCCTGTATCGGAAGTGAAGCGAGGCCAGGAGCGCCAGGAGTTATTAATTCAATGATTGGTAGGGGATTTGGGCGGTAAAGATGGTGGGTATTATCTTCAAGTATGGAGTCTCCTGAATAGGATAGAACCAACTCTTCCGCCTCGATAGACCACCATGGAACACGAACAATACTATCGGCTTCTTGCAGAATTAAAGTAATTGAGTCACGGACTTCCCATTCACCGCTATGTGTGCCGTTTGTTATTGTAAACCATTGCTCCTTTGCATTAGCTCGAATTTCTTTTACCAAAGCATTGAAAACTGAGCTTCGTTTAGGTAGGACGTACGTTGCGGCTCCTTCTGGTAAAACAGAATAACCGGCCGACAGAATATAGCTGTTTTCATAGTCTTGAAGAGGTGCTTCTGACGCAGGCCAATCCTTTAGGGCTTCAACTACTTCTTCTGCTCGAAGGGTTCCTATCCCAATCCCGCCACGAACGTTTACGGTATACGTACCCTTTGGTAATTGTTTTAATGCTTCCGGCAACCAATACGCCTTTCGAGACCAAAGTGCTGGTGAATTATCAATCAAAATAGTGGTTGAATCTCGAGGTATTCTAGGACTTGCTAACGAAAAGAAGAAGAGTGCTATCACCAACATTCTAAGTAGAACGAGCAGCCATTCTTTCAACTTATTGCGTCGCCGATCTTGTGTTTTGAATTTGTCCAACCACATTAAAGATGGAATGGGGATGGGTTTTATTGATCGTTGTCCCAATAAATGAATAATGGGTACCAAAAGAGCTAAGGCTGTTCCCCACAACCACTGTGGTGAATCAAAGAGCATGGGTAGAACAATTATTTAAAAACGCCAAAGTAGTTTCATAAACGTTCACTGCTTCGGAGCTGGTCTGGTGGTTATGAATCACATGGTCTTTGCAAGCGCAATTGGCCCATTGTTTTAAAGGTGAGCTTAAATTAGCATGCATCCATTGTGCTTTTTCAACGCTCACTACCTTGTCGCGTACCTCTACTGATTCATTCCACATCATAGTGAGTGACGGGGCTCTAACGGCTTTAAAAGTTTCGACTGTCATCGTGGTCTCCAGTAGCCATTGCATTTCTATCACACTCTCCCAACTGTAGGAGCGGTGTTTACAATCCTCAGTGACGCCGTCTTCCCGAGGAGCCAGGTCCCTATATTCCTGGCCCGATATCCATTTGAGCAAATCCAAACCCCATGGGCCGTTCGTCAAACTCGCTAAGGGATCATGCAATCGAATATTGGGACTATAATTGACTAGAGCATGTACCTTATCCGGAAATGTTGCTGCCAACTTGATGGCAAGGGGAGTACCTGTACTACAAGACATGATAATGACTTTATGACCTAAAGTAGTGGCCAAAGCAAAGTCCTTTTTCGCTTTTTCCCAAGCCTCTGTTGCTGTGTAGGTCGCATATCTTAATGAATCAGGCTCTATTAAACCATGACCTGCAATCCTAGGGTAAAAGGCATTGGCCTTTAAATGATCCGCTACCCAATATCGAACAGAATCACCCTCGTGTTGAGAAGCACTGAAACCATGAAGATAGAGCAGTACATATTCGGTAGGAACAATGCTATCGAACCAATCGACGGTGCTTAATGCACAAGGTTCTGCTCCAGCTTGAGCGTCAAACTTCGCTAAGCTGTCATTAATAGTCGCAAGTGGCGTTTGTATGGAAGGAAAGGACAGGTCATAGGTTGGTGCCTTCGTTGTGGGGCCCGTGAAATAGAAGGACGTGACAAGAAGGAGTAGGGCAAGAGCACTTATTGCGATTCTTTTTAAATACTTCATTCACTTGCTTCTTTTAATGTGAGCGGGAACTTTAGTGGATCTTCATTCAGCTGCAACAGGCCAGTAAAGGTGATCACATCGTCTGTCAGATACACTTTGCTAGACTTCAGGTCCAATTCTAAAACACTTTCCGGTCCCGCCGCCCCACAAAAAAAACAGCTTGAGAAGGGAAAGGCGCTTAGAGCATAAGTCTCACTTACCGCATCTAACGCGATAACATAGCCCGTGATTTTGACCCGTTTCCCGTCCCATTTTCGTAATTCATCTGACCATACGGGTACCTGAACCCAGCTCGCTGTGGTGGGTTCATAGACTTCTTCAAAAACCAGTCGTTCAAACGTATTCCACGTCAATCGCTCCTGTGCGAAGCCTAGAGTACCTAGGAAAGTAAAAAAAAGTAGTGCTCGCTGTTTCATCCTGCGAATTCTACATTTTTCAAAATAAAGAAGAGTCGATAGGGGTCCTTTTTATTGAGGACTAGTAGTCCTTTCACAACAACGAACTGATCCGTAATTAGCGCATCAGGGCGTTCCTTGAAGAGTAATTCGACTACGGTATTTGGTTCGGCATTTCCGCAAAAAAAACAACTGGAAAATGCATAACGACTTAACGCATATTGACTCCCTTCGACATCTACAGGAACGAGATACCCTTGGAGTACAACCTCTTGTAACTCATAAGCATCCAAATAGGAAGGAAATTGTGGAGAATACAGTCCATCAGGGGTTGTGGAGTAAGGCACTGCCAACAGCTCCCATGGGACGACCTTTTGGGAAAATGCAGGACTGGCGATCAAATTAAAGACAGTAGCGAGTATGATTCTTTTCATTGCTTATTCAGATTGATGTACAATAAAATGGTGGATACTACTAACGGAAGTAAGCCTAGGCCTGCATTCATAAGACTCAAAGAAAGTCCCATAATGTCAAACAAAGTTAAACCAGCGATCAGTCCTAGTAACCCTGAGAAGATATATAGCCCATAAGTAGCTGTAAAAACTACCGACTTTGCGATGCCTTTGATACGAAGCAACAACACTGTGGATCGTTCCGTCATGCCAATAAAAAAGAGAAACCCGATAAAAAGTAATGCCACAAAAATCGACACTATTCTTCCGTAGATGGCGGCACGATCTAAAGTTGGCTGCCACTGCTTTTGCAATTGGCCAAAGATGAAAACGGGGAAGGCACCTTGTTCATTGGTTCGTTTTGAAATCACTCCCGGCAACATCAACAAACCAGACTTAGACTTTAACTTCATTAATAATGATGTAAACTCTTCTTTAACAGAACTATGCATGCCGGCATATGCTGCATTAGTCACGAAATATGCTTGCTCATCTGATGAACGCTCAGCATTGAATATTCCTACCACCTTAAGATCGTGATGTGCGTGTGTAGCACCCCTTGAGTCACTACCGTGAGAGGAGTGAAGCGTCGCCCCCAAACTCAGGTTGTTTCGTATCGCAAGCACAGTACTAACGGCGATTTCATCAGGATTCGTGGGTTGTTTGCCTTGGTCGAAAGTAATACCGAACCATTCGAAGTAATTAGAATCGGTCCCCACGACGGGAATCCCTTCTATATTATCGCCAAGGGATATGGCGCAAGCCTCTTGAACAAGCGGGTGTTTTCTCCAGTACTCAGCCGTAGCGCTAGGTAAATTTCCAGTGGGGTTTTCCATTCGGTAAAGTGAACTCGCAATAATCTGCGTCGGTGCGCCTTTGTACCCGATCACGACGTCCACCAAAGAAGCGCTTTCTTGCCAACGTTCATAGATGTAACGTTGCGTGGCGCTGGGTAAATGGAGTAGTATTGAAGTTATAAACGAGAGGAGTAGGGCGATGCCTAGAACTACCCATCGTTTGCGCAATTGTGCCCTCCATATTTTCAGCACAATCCTCATAAAGCGATGCGGTGGTTGTGGATGTTTCCTTGAAGCAATCGAACATCATGGGTTACGATGATCATTTTTGTCTTTTCATTCTCACGGCGAAACCGATCAAATAGACTAATAGCTGCAGTTGCCCAATCATCGTCGAGGGCGCTCGTAGGTTCATCCAATAGTATCCAATCCGCATTATCTGCAAGTACCCAAGACAACCAGAAACGTTGCTGTTGGCCTATGCTTAATTGGTCCGGTAATTTGTGAAAGTGGGATTGAAGTCCCAAGGTTTCCGCTATGGTTTGCCATTGTTCGCCTGCCGTCATCGAAAGCTGCTCGTACATCGTCATGTAGCCAATCCAGTACTGCTGTTGTGGCATTAACGATGTTTTTTGTCCTTTTACGATTGAAGAAAAACTTGTTCCCAACTCACCGTGAAGCGCACGAAGTAATGTTGTTTTCCCCACTCCAGAAGGGCCCGTGACCAGGGTAATCCCATCGGGGAAGGTCATATCAGGGTAGGTGATCGAGAAGGAAGGGCTGAGCTGTATATCCATTATCATCAAGTCGAAACTAGTAACAATACCAACGCAACGGCAGCCACGGTATAGATTAATTTACCAATGATACCAAGGACTATACCTAGAGTGGCTAATAAAGCGCTACGTAGACTCTTGACGATATTAGTGTTCGAGCGGTATTGACCTATAAACGCTCCAACAAAAGCGCCTATAAACATTCCCGGTCCGGTTATTAATCCCAAGAGTAAGCCAATCGTTGCGCCGCGTGTAGCTTCTTTTGACCCACCGCCTCGTTTCGTTATGATACCAGGCAAAAGATAATCGCCAATAAAAAATAACAATCCTGTGATTGCCCAGAGGTACAGCCAAAATCCAGCATTCTGCGAAAGGTCATTTGTTTGTGCAAAAAGAATCAAGCCTACGGATGATAATAAAGGGCCGGGTAATAGCGGAAGAACCGATCCAATTACGCCGGCGATCAGTAAAATAAAAGCGATACTCTCCATTGGATAAATATACGAACTGCACTACAAGGAATAAGACGCGTATACCTAGATTTACAGGGTGCATTACGTAGTAGTAGATATAGAGACCACAGGGGGCAGGCCGAATGGAAACGACATTACCGAAATAGGTATTGTCCATGTGGTACATAATAAGATTGTGCGCAAGTGGTCCTCGTTCGTAAAGCCCGACCGCAGCATTCCCTATAACATACAAATGTTAACTGGAATTACAGATGATATGGTCGCTGTTGCACCTACGTTCAAATCCTTAGTGCCTGAATTGCTCAAGGAATTAGATGGAGAAGTGTTTGTTGCACATTCTGTGAATTTCGATTACAGCTTTATTGAACGGGCATTTAAGGAAGCCGGCGTCAATTGGCGTATGCCAAAATTATGTACGGTAAAATATGCGAAAGCCATGTTTCCAGAGTTTGGCAGGTATTCCTTGTCGCATCTTACGCAGGCTTTGGAGGTTGCCAATGATAATCCACACCGCGCGTTGAGCGATGCGTTGTGTGCCGCAGAGGTGCTTATTCATTGCTGCACTGCAGATTATGACGATCAAAAGTTGAATGACCCCAAATTGGGCTTGCTCAAGCGCATCCAACTTCCTGACCTTATGCCGGCGCATCATTATGACGATTTACCCAAAGAATCAGGGGTATACCAATTCCTAGACGCATTCGGAATGCCCCTCTATATAGGTAAAGCCAATAATATCAAAAGTCGTATTACCCAGCATTTCAGTACGGACCAAGGTTCAACAAAGTACCAGCGCCTCATGAAGGAATGCCACAGTTTGACCTACGAGCTGTTCCCAAACGAAACATTGAGCCTTATTTACGAGGATCACCTGATAAGGCAACACTGGCCGCCCTTAAATAAGGCACAAAAGAAGCAGTCCTTGAAGTTTGGTTTGTACAGTTATGAGAATGGTAGAGGAGAGGTGAAATGGGTAGTTCAAAAAGCTATTGGAAGCGGGGCATTGCGCAGATTCGGTTCCTACGTTACGGGACAGCAATGGTTGGCCGATTACCTTCAATTGGCCCGTAAAAATGACTGGACTCAGAGAGAAGCATTGGACCAATTAGTTGCGAGTAATCATCAGCGCCTCATTTTGGCACTTCCTTACGAAAATACAGGAGCACTTTTTATCGAACGCGGAAGTATTACTGGAATCTACACTCATGACGATTACCTCACAAATGAAGAGTGGGCGAGAGCTAACTTTATACCAGTCAGTCCTTCGCCCACTATCAATTCTATCGGTATGAAGCTTTTAGAACAGCATCCCGATCATGTATTTCTACTCTAAGGCTACTCTTTTAAATCTTTGGACTCTTCCTTTACGGTAGATTCTTCGTCGGCACTTGCCTCAGGAAGTTCTTCAACTGCATCCTTAGCCTCAACTTGAGGTGCTTTGTCTACTTTAAACACTAGAGTTTTATCGTCTAGGCCAATATGAATAGTATCACCTTCTGTAATTTCTTTTGAAATAATCTTCTCCGCAAGCGGGTCTTCAATGAGTTTCTGTAACGCACGCGCCAAAGGTCTTGCGCCAAAAGCTTCATCAAAACCTTCGTCAGCTACAAAATCTTTCGCTTCATCACTCAGATTGATATGGTAGCCCAAATCTTGGATTCGACCAAACAGACTGCGCAATTCAATATCAATTATGCTGTGAATATCTTCGCGCGATAGCGAGTTAAACAGGACGACATCATCAATTCTATTCAAAAACTCTGGTGCAAAGGCCTTTTTCAAAGCTCCTTGTATAACACTATTCTCAATATCCGATTTGCGTTGGGTGCGAGCCGATGTACCGAATCCAACACCTGTACCGAAATCTTTCAGCTGACGACTACCTAGATTCGACGTCATTATGATGATGGTATTCTTGAAATCAACGCGGCGGCCAAGACTATCTGTGATTTGCCCGTCATCCAATGCTTGTAAGAGGAGGTTAAACACATCAGGATGTGCTTTTTCAATCTCGTCCAAAAGAATCACTGAATACGGTTTGCGACGTACCCGTTCCGTTAATTGGCCACCTTCTTCGTATCCGACGTATCCCGGTGGCGCACCAACCAGCCTGCTAATGGCAAATTTCTCCATGTATTCACTCATATCGATGCGAATCATGTTGTCCTCACTGTCAAAAAGTAACTTCGTCAATTCCTTCGCGAGTTGTGTTTTACCAACTCCAGTAGGTCCTAGAAAAATAAACGAGCCGATAGGTTTGCTCGGGTCTTTCAATCCCGCTCTGTTGCGCTGAATCGCACGAACAATCTTTTTAACGGCTTCATCTTGACCAATGACGTTTGAACGCAATTGATCTTCCATCTGAGACAGTTTCTCAAGCTCCTGTTGAGCTACGCGCTGAACAGGTACTCCCGTCATCATGGCAACTACTTCAGCCACCTCAGGTTCATCGACTGTCTTTTTGTTCAACTTTATACTGGCCTCCCAGGCTTCACGAGCACTTTCAAGCTGCGCTTCCATCTTTTTTTCATCATCACGCAAGCGAGCAGCTTCTTCATAGCGCTGGCTCTTCACCACGGCAATCTTTTGCGCTTTTATCGCTTCCAATTGCCCTTCGAGTTGGGTGATGTTTTCAGGAACTTCAATGTTAGTGATGTGCACGCGAGAGCCTGCTTCGTCTAGCGCATCAATTGCTTTATCAGGCAAATGGCGATCGCTAATGTAGCGTTGCGTCAAACGCACACAAGCTTCAATAGCTGCCGGCGTATAAAGCACGTTGTGGTGCTCTTCGTATTTATCTTTAATATTATTCAAAATCTGTACCGTCTCTTCAGGTGAAGTTGGGTCTACAGTAATCTTCTGAAAACGGCGTTCCAAGGCGCCGTCTTTCTCAATGAATTGACGGTATTCGTCCAACGTAGTGGCACCTATACATTGTATTTCTCCGCGTGCAAGTGCTGGCTTGAACATATTTGAAGCATCCAAACTTCCCGTTGCGCCACCAGCGCCGACGATGGTATGCAATTCATCTATGAACAGAATGATATCGTCGTTCTTTTCCAATTCGTTCATCAACGCCTTCATACGCTCCTCGAACTGACCGCGGTATTTAGTACCCGCAACCAAACTGGCCAAATCTAAACTAACCACGCGCTTATCGAAAAGGACGCGACTCACCTGCTTATTGACTATGCGCAAAGCCAAACCTTCTGCAATGGCACTCTTACCTACGCCAGGTTCACCTATCAATAAAGGGTTGTTCTTTTTACGTCTGCTTAGAATCTGAGATACGCGCTCAATCTCCTTCTCACGACCCACTACAGGGTCCAATTTTCCCTGCGCCGCAGACTTAGTTAAGTCCTTACCAAAATTATCGAGAACAGGAGTTTTACTTTTCTCTTTCCCGCGGTCGCGCTGCGGCGCTCTTCGCGCTCCACTAGAACGTCCCGCATCGTCCATATCGTCTTCTTCATAGCTCATGGAAGGGGATGGAAGGTCTGCATCGTCTGAATCACCTCTGCTGTCCGTTTCAATATAGTTGCTTTGGTATTCGCTTTTAACAGCATCATAGCTTGCACCTAGTTGGCCCATGATACCGCTGATAGGATCATTATCGTTACGAAGGATACACAACAACAAATGCGGGGTTCTTATGACCGGGCTTTGGAACAGCTTCGCCTCAAGAAATGTTGTCTTTAATGCTTTCTCTGCTTGGCGCGTCAAAGGCAAGTTTTTTCCACTTACTTGAGTATTGGTGGCATATGGGGCCGCTACCTGTTCAATTTTGCTACGTACTTGTTTTAAATCGAGACCCAAATCCTTAAGAATCTGAATAGCTGTACCGTCACCATCCCTGAGGATGCCCAGTAACAAATGTTCAGTGCCTATATAATCATGGCCAAGACGGAGCGCTTCTTCCTTACTAAAGGTGATCACATCTCTTACTCTGGGGCTAAAGTTCTCTTCCATAATTGTTGTTTTGTGGTGTACTACTCTTAGAACACAATACGTGCCAAAGGGTTCTTTTCAAATCTAATGGCTCTTTTCGGCAGTTTCAGTGGTCCAATTCAATGGTTTGTTAACATTCGAATGTGGATAAATGCTCTAAGTAAACCCATAGTAGGTGGGACTTTCAGCCCATCAAAAAGCTATATTTGAAAATTACGAAAAAACCCGGCTTCGGCCGCACTAAATACTGACAATATGGCGCAGGGAGAACGCATTATTCCCGTAAATATTGAGGAGCAAATGAAAAGCTCCTACATCGATTATTCGATGTCGGTCATCGTTTCTCGTGCACTTCCAGACGTACGTGACGGATTAAAACCCGTTCACCGCCGCGTTTTATACGGAATGCACGACATGGGTGTTACCAGCTCGAAAGCATATAAAAAATCAGCAAGGATTGTTGGGGATGTACTAGGTAAGTACCATCCACACGGCGATAGCTCGGTATACGACACGATGGTTCGTATGGCGCAAGACTGGTCATTACGGTACACTCTCGTTGATGGTCAAGGAAACTTTGGTTCTGTTGATGGCGATAGCCCAGCTGCAATGCGTTACACGGAAGTCCGTATGCGTAAGATTGCGGAGGAGATGCTTTCAGACATCGACAAGGACACTGTAGATTGGCAATTGAACTTTGACGATTCTTTAAAGGAACCCACTGTGCTTCCTACAAGAATTCCTGGCCTACTGGTCAATGGTGCCTCAGGTATTGCTGTAGGTATGGCAACGAACATGCCTCCGCACAACCTTACAGAGAGTATCAATGCCATCAATGCTTACATCGATAATGATGCGATAGAGATAGATGAGTTGATGCAACACATCAGCGCACCAGATTTCCCTACGGGAGGTACAATCTACGGTTATGAAGGCGTAAGAGATGCATTTCACACGGGTAGAGGGCGCATCGTTCTTCGCGGTAAGGCAACTATTGAAGAAGTGCGTGGTCGTGAGTGTATCATCGTTACGGAAATTCCTTACCAGGTCAACAAAGCGGAAATGATCAAGAAAACCGCTGAATTGGTCAACGATAAAAAGATTGAAGGCATTTCAGACATACGCGATGAAAGTGATCGTAAGGGTATGCGTGTAGTGTACATTCTCAAACGCGACGCTGTTCCTAATGTCGTTTTAAACAAACTCTATAAATACACACAGCTTCAAAGTTCATTCTCTGTGAACAACATTGCATTGGTCAATGGACGTCCAGAGATGTTGAACTTAAAAGACATGGTGAAGCACTTTGTGGAACACCGTCATGATGTTGTGGTCCGCCGTACAGAGTATGAACTTCGACAAGCGGAGAAGCGTGCACACGTTCTTGAAGGTTTACTTATTGCGATCGACAATCTCGATGCTGTTATTAAACTTATTCGTGCATCTGCCACGGTAGATGAAGCTAAGTCTGGCTTGATGACTGAATTCAAACTTTCAGATGTCCAGGCGAAAGCCATCCTAGAGATGCGTCTTCAAAAGCTGACGGGTCTTGAGCGTGATAAAATCAAGTCAGAGTATGAGGAATTGATGAAGACCATCGAATACTTAAAAAGTATTCTAGGCGATAAAGTCTTGAGAATGGAAATCATCAAAGACGAACTTCTTGAGATTAAAGAAAAATATGGAGACGACCGCAGAACGGATATTGAATTCGCCGGCGGCGATGTAAGTATCGAGGATATGATTCCTGATTCTGAAGTGGTAATTACGATTTCACACGCGGGTTACATCAAGCGTACGCCACTGACGGAATACAAGAAACAGAACAGAGGCGGAGTAGGCACGAAAGCTGCTAGTACACGGGATAAGGACTTTATCGAGCACGTGTATGTCGCAACGAATCATCAGTACATGCTCTTCTTTACCGAACAAGGAAGGTGTTTCTGGATGCGGGTGTACGAAATTCCTGAAGGAAGCCGTCAGAGCAAGGGTAGAGCGATTCAAAACTTGATCAACTTACCGCAAGATGATAAAGTTTTAGCATTTATAAATGTTCTAAACCTTAAGGACGAAGAGTACATCAACAGTCACCATATCGTGATGTGTACCAAGAAAGGAGTGATTAAGAAAACGTCCTTGGAGGCGTATAGCCGTCCTCGAGTCAATGGTATTAACGCAATTACCATACGCGAAGGGGATACCTTGCTTGAAGCCAAACTCACAAATGGCGAGCAAGACATTATGCTTGCTGTACGCAGCGGTAAGGCCATTCGTTTCCCAGAAGCCAAGGTCCGTACTATGGGCCGGAGTGCATCCGGTGTTCGTGCTATCACCGTCGATCATGACAACGATGAAGTAGTAGGAATGATTGTAGTTAAAGAAGGTGATGGTTTTGATGTGATGGTCGTGAGTGAGGCCGGCTACGGTAAGCGTTCTTCGTTAGAAGATTACCGTATTACCAACCGTGGAGGTAAAGGTGTGAAAACCATTACAGTTACGGAGAAAACAGGGGAGTTGGTATCGCTCAAAGCCGTAACGGATGAGGATGATTTGATGATCATTACGAAAAAAGGAACCATGATCCGAATGGGTGTGGATACTTTAAGAGTTATGGGTCGAGCTACACAAGGTGTACGATTAATCAACCTGCGCAGCGGTGATGAAATTGCGTCCATCGCTAAGGTTCCAGCTTCAGAGGAAGAAGAAGAGGTGCTCGATGCAGAGGGCAACGTTATCGTCGCAACAGAAGGAGAGGAGGGTGCAACAGCACCAGAGGCTCCAACGGAAAGCGAAGATTAATACAATGATTTTGAACAATGGCGTGGTGTTTGTTCTTTTAGGGGAACTGACATAATGTGACCTTATTTAAAAATTTGAAATAGAATAGAATGAAAAAAGTACTCTTCGCCTTATCGATGGTGATTACATTAGGACTAACTGCACAGGAAGCACCTAAAGTAACCAGTGCCATTATCGCATTAAGAGGCAATGAATTAGTAGAAGCAAAGGGCTTTATCGATGAAGCAACTGACATCATCGCAGGTAAAAATCAAGCAGAAATTAAGGAGAAAATCTTATCCAAGTTTTACTACAACAAATCCTTGATTTACGCTAAGATTGCTGCTTCACCTGATGCTGCGATTAAGGCTTTAGATGAGAAAGCAAATGATGTAGCTGCTCAAAGTATTTTGGACTTAATCAAGTTTGAATCCGCAGCGAAAAAGCAGCCTTACACCCTTGATGTTATTCAAAACATCCCAAACATTGCTTACAATTATCTTGTTGAAGCCAGTGCTGCTTACGACGCAGGGAACTTTGAAGGGGCTTACCATGGATATATGAGTGCTTTCGAGCTGAAGAAAAATGAACTTTTAGGTGAATATGCTAGCCTCGATACAAGCTTGTTGTTTAATGCTGGTATCATCGCAGGTCAATCGGGTAATGTAGAGGCTAGTGTAGACGCTTTTCGCAGTTGTTTAGACTTAGGGTACAAAGGCATTACCTACACGGCAACCTATGCAGCAAGCGGTGAGCCACAGCAATACCCTAATAAAGCTGCAATGGAGAAGGACCTACAGATTGGTCTAGCGACAGATCCTGTCATTGGTGAAGATGTTCGTCCGAGTGTATATATCAGCTTAATCAATGCGTACAAGAAGTTAGAGGATACGAAGAATTATGAGGAGGTATTAATTGAAGCGAGAACGATGTATCCCGAGAATAAGGATTTACTGGATATTCAGCTTCAATCTTTCCTTGACAACAAGGATTACGACGGTGCATTAGCCAACCTTGATGAAGCCATTGTAAAGAATCCTACCAAAGGAATTTACCACTTTGTTAAAGGGAACATCCTGCAGACAGAGTTAAAAGATTTAGATGCAGCGTTAATTGAATATAAGCGTGCAGTTGAATTAGATTCTACGTTGAGTGATGCCATGTACATGTGTGGTCTTGTATATATTGATCGTGCGAATGAAATTACTGAGCAGATGAACAACCTGGGTTTGAATGAAACGCGTAAATACAATGCGTTGAAGGACAAACAAAAAGGTGTGTTTGAAGAAAGCCTACAGTATTTCGAAAAGTCATACGAAATGAATCCTAACGATATGGATATTGTTCGTGCATTGATGGAGGTTTACAGAAAAGTTGGTGACTACCAGAAGTCTATGGATATGAAAGCCGTTTTAGAAGCAGCGGCAGAATAGAACTTAAGAGTACATGTTTTAGAAACCTCAGTTTAACGGCTGGGGTTTTCTTTTGCCTCTTTGCTTTTTAGGTTATAATATATATTATGTTAAATAGTATTTTAATAGAATTGACAAACTACCCTGTTGTGTGTTTGGAGCCACGTTTCATAGTATCCTTAGTTTTACTGTAATTATCTTTTGAACGGGCCATTTGGTCTTCGTACCGCGGATCTGGGATAATAGCAATCTTATACAAGGCCGAAGCCTCGATACTGTAAAAGCCAAATTCTTCAACAACACGACCTTGGACTTTGTACAGCCCTTTACCGCGAAATGGAAACTGAGCAGCAATGTTTGGAAAATGTACGCTATCCAGGAAATCCCCATTCTGATCTACGAATGTGGCAAAATTCATACGGTCCCCTTTTTGCGTCTTCGTATCCTTTACCGTAACCAGATAGCCATAAGCAATAACGAAATGTCCTAGTTTATCAGGTAGTTCTGCAGCTGTAGTTCCTTGATCTAATGGCTCATCAGCGAGTAAAAATGGATCTGCTAATGGAAACCCTAATAATTCTATTTCATCAAAAGCCCGTTCTAAGGCAGATTGCTCCAGCAGTGGCACCTTATAGTCGTGCGAACTGACCGTTCCCTTAAACAAACTGGGCATTGTGGCAGGTACAGCCGAAGGTTTGTGTCCCTTTAACATGTGGTGCGCTTCCCATAATAACGTTTGTTTAGCAATACCTGTAAATCTAAATGCACCTATTCTAATGAGCAGTGTTAATTGTTCAATACCAATATGCACACGGTCTATGAAGTCTGTGAGGCTACTAAAGGGGCCTCCCTCCTGTCTTTCTCTTCCGATCGTCACTCCTATGGTCTCGTCTAAGCCGTTAAGTAAAATAAAGCCTAGATAGATTGTCGTTCCATGAATGACTGTGGGGTAATCGCCCTGCTGTACACAAGGAGCTTCCACTATTCCGCCAAGCTTTCTGGCCTCATGAACATAAAACTCCGTACTGTAAAAACCACCGAAGTTATTGATGACAGCCACCATGTACTCTAAAGGATAATGCGCCTTCAAATAGAGACTTTGATAACTCTCAACGGCATAAGAAGCGCTATGTCCCTTGGCAAAAGCGTAGCCAGCAAAACTTTCTATTTGACGCCAAATATCTTGTGCTAATTCTAAACTATACCCTCGCGCTTTACAGTTCTCAAAGTATTGATTTTCAACATGTTTAAACTCCTCTCTTGAACGAAATTTTCCAGACATTCCACGGCGCAACACATCGGCTTCGCCTAAGGACAAACCCGCAAAATAATGGGCTACTTTGATGACATCTTCTTGATACACCATCACCCCGAACGTATCTGGCATAATATCAAGCAATACTGGGTGCGCATCTTGACGTCGTTCTGGATCTGTAAAGCGCAATATGTATTCGCGCATCATCCCGCTGTTACTAACACCCGGCCGGATAATGGAGCTCGCTGCAACCAAGCCCAGGTAAGTATCCACCTTTAGTTTCTTAAGCAACATACGCATCGCGGGCGATTCTACGTAAAAACAGCCCATGGCCCTGCCGTTACGCAAAATCGATTTGATTTTTTCATCCTGCTTAAAGGCTTGCAGGTTTCGAATGTCTAAGAGTATGTCCTCTGGTTTATTCTTACGGACAATGTGCAACGCATCTTGAATCTTTGAGAGCCCGCGTTGACTAAGGATATCAAATTTATGAAGTCCAATATCTTCTGCTACAACCATATCAAATTGCGTTGTTGCAAAGCCTTTAGGCGGTAAAAAAGTCCCAGTATGGTAATGGATACTCTTTTCAGCAATCAAAATCCCTCCAGCGTGAATGCTTAAATGGCTTGGAAACCCTTGAATATAAGTGCTATAGCGCAATACTAGATGGCCCAACTGGTCCAATTCGTTACTGCTAAACTTCCCCCTACTCAATTTATCAATCTCATGTTTAGGCAGACCAAACACCTTCCCTAGTTCGCGGACCACCGCACGGTATTGAAACGTATTGTACGTTGCCAACAACGCCGTGTGCGGGAAGCGTTTAAAGATGTATTGGGTAATGTCGTCTCGATCACGCCAGGAAAAATCAAGATCAAAATCTGGAGGAGATGTCCGGTACAGGTTAATGAAGCGCTCAAAATACAAGTCCAATTCAATGGGGTCTACATCTGTGATTTTCAACAAATAAGCAACAATGCTATTTGCTCCACTCCCACGCCCAACATAGAAATAGCCGCGTTTTTGAGCATAATTGACAATGTCCCAGTTGATCAAGAAGTAGGATACAAAATTCTTCTTTGCAATGAGTTCCAACTCCTTCTCAATACGCTCCTTTACTTTGAAGTCTACCGTTGGATAACGATAAGGTATACCGTCGTAAGCCAATTTTTTGAGCAGTCGTAAATCCTTCTGTTTTGAACCGGTATAGGTCTGTAAGTTCAGTGAGGCTTCATCGGGCAATAGAACCTTACAATCTTCTAATACCTGCTGCGCCTGACGTAGCAAATACGGCACTTCAACATAAGCGCTCAGCAGTTCATCGTTAGCTAAGTAGCGGTCTTCTTCTTTCGCTTGTTTATCCTTTGAAAGTTTACTCAGCAAGGTATTTTCGTCTATAGCACGCAATAGGCGGTGAGCATTGTGGTCCCGTTTTCCCCTGAACGTTGCCGTAGGCATTGCAATGAGTTTGTGCTGACGGTGAGCATGCGGCGAAAGATGTAAGAAGCGTAACTGATCTGCCCCTACTCCTATAAGTTCGTTAGGTGCCAACAGTGCATCGGGTGGAAGAGCTTCTAAAGGATAAATGATCCAAGCGTCTTTAAGTGCTGCGACCGGAGCGCGCGATGAAAAGCGCTGCTTTCGATGAAGGTGTTCTGATAGGTGATCATTGATTTGGCGGAAGCCTTCCCAATTTTTCGCTAGTGCTACATAGCAGGGCACTATTCCATTTCTAAAATCTACCCCAATGACCGGACGCTTCCTAGAGTGATTGCGCAAAAGGTAAAGGACCGTCATGCATGCCGAAGTGTTATTAATATCGGTGATGGCCATCGCATTCCATGGCTGGCTTTCAAAGAAAGCCAGCCACTCTTTGGGCGAAAGTACCCCGTAACGCAAGCTGTAATAACTGTGCGAGTTCACTAACATCTCTTCTGCATTTTATCTAGAAACCTAAATCCAACTTGCGTTGACGTGCCTGAGTCATGCCCATTCCTTGTAGGCCAAGGTGAGTATGAATTTCATAGTCGTATTCCGTAACTAAACGTTGGCCTACAGGCTTGAGTAGTTCCGGCCCATTGCTTCTGGGATTCTTTATTGCAGCTGATATAGGATAGGCATTGAGCTCCTCTGCAGGGTATGGATAAAGTAAGTCGGTTACTTCTGCTAACGGCGTCGTAGGATCTAGCCAAATGGATTCATCTTCTTCATTGAGAATTACAGGTGATCGGTGGTGATCGATAGCAGCTGTGATTTTATTGCTCACCGTTGTAATAATCGCAAAACTATCGACCATCTCGCCGGTATCTGGATTGACCCAGGTATCGTACAATCCCGCGAAAGCGAAAGGAGCTCCGTCTCTTTTGTAAATGACGTAAGGCTTTGACAAACGTTCCTTTTGTGGTCCTTCTATAAATCCATCTGCCAGCACTAGACAGCGTTTAGAGCGAATGCTCTGACGGAAGGCTGGCTTTACCGTAATGCCCTTTGCGCCACGATAGGTAGGATTGTTTTCTTTGTTGTGATCCCCTTCTGAACGAGCGTTAAAGAGGTAAAAGGGTTTCTTTGCCCAATACGGGGTGAATCCAAACTGATAATGCTTTATACGGTCGGAATGCTCCTGTGTAATCACAGGTGCCAATGTTCCTATACCAATATTAGTATTTGGTGTAAAGAGCTCTGGACGCTCTATAAGCGCACTAAAACGCTTCTCTATTGCCTTTACTTTGCTAATAGCTACATATCTACCACACATACTTCTCTGTTTATCTACGTTTACTGATGTCTGTTTGCTAAAAGTGGTGGTGGCTCACCGTTAAATGGATTTGTCCTTCCTATGGTTTTAGCGCCTAGAGAAACGGCGCGCAATACTGAACGGTCGCCAAAGCGTTGTCGTATATGGTCCATGGCACTATAGAGTTTACTGAGTTCCTCGCTCTCTTCAAACAAATTCATCTGGTACCCACCGCCAACTAAATGGGAGAAACGAACACCCACCAAACGAACGAGTAATCTACGTTCAAAGAGTTTTTGAAAAAGCTCCTTGACTTTAGGAATGAGAAGGTGATCTGCCGCTGTATATGGTATACGCGCCTGAAGCGTATGGGTATTAAAGTCTGAATACCTGATTTTAACAGTAATACAAGAAGTAAGCTTATCCCCACGACGCAGCTGATAAGCAAGGTTCTCTGTCATAGCGACAATAATTCCTTCAAGTTTAACCACATCTATGGTATCCTTAGCAAAAGTGCGTTCTGTTGAAATACTCTTTCGCTCTTGGTAAGGAACAACAGGGCTTTGATCAACACCCTGAGCCTTATGCCAAATCACAGCACCGTGCTTGCCCATGACACTCTGCATCATTTCCAATGGCATTTCTTGTAGCGTATGAATACGTCGCACCCCTAGATTTCGCAAGGTCTGGTAGGTCTTCTCTCCCACCATGGGAATCTTACGAACCGATAAAGGTGCTAGAAACGGACGCTCCAGCCCTTTTTGAACGAAAATCTTGTTATTAGGCTTAGCTTCCCCTGTGGCGACCTTGCTAACAGTCTTGTTTAAGGACAAGCCAAAACTAATAGGCAATCCTGTTTCACTAATGACACGGTCCCTTAGTTCACTGGAAAATTTGAAGTTTCCAAAAAAACGATCCATACCGGTAAGGTCCACATAAAACTCATCTACCGACGTCTTCTCATAGACAGGTACCTCCTCTTTAATAACATCCGTAACTAAGTTTGAGTATTTACTGTAGTTCGCTGAATTCCCCCGAATAATAATGGCCTCAGGGCAGAGAGAACGAGCCATGCGCATAGGCATGGCCGAATGCACGCCGAACTTCCTTGTCTCATAACTACAAGCTGCAACTACTCCACGATCGCCGGTACCGCCAATGAGAATAGGCTTACCGTTTAATCGACTATCCATCAAACGTTCAACAGAGACGAAGAACGTATCAAGGTCCATATGTAGGATAGAGCGGTCCATGAATTAAAATGTAGTTAGTTAAGTAAGGACACACCACCGGCACTTCGAACGGCTCTAAGACCGCTCAAAAACACACTAGGCTAAACTCCTTTTACGTGTTAATTAGTTGTCTTTCAGGTGATTCATCTCTTTTTTGAGATCGGCCATCATGTGCATAATCTGAGACATTTCCTGACCCGTACCTGCTGCAGGGAGTTCAAAGCTGGTATAACCAACCGCTTTCCAAACCTCTACCAGCCTATCGACAGGTACAGTATAAGGAGCAAACTGTGGATTATCCGATTTTAGCATTAATTCACCGATATGGAGGTTATTAATGACACGCTTGTACACGACACCTTCGTCTTTTGTAATCAAAACATGACACTCGTCATTGCGAATAGACTTCCAATCTTGAATATATTCTGTGATAACATAAGCCCCAGGTTTGATCGGAAGCATGCTCTCTCCTCTGATCTGAAATACTCTGTAGGTGCGGTCCTGAGGCAATTCTGGAAAGGGCATGGAAAAACGAGGTAGCGCACCAATATAATCAGCATCGCCATAACCACTGAGGTATCCTGCCGAAGCCTTTACAGGAACCAGTGTTCCTAACTCTCTCTCGTCTGTACCATCGACTACAACGGGTAAAATACGCAACTGGGCACCGCTAATGTCCGCTTTGGGAATACTGCTCGAACCCGAAAGGTCCTTATTTACAAAATCATCTAAGCGCACCTGAAAATAAGCGGCTAAGTGCTGCAACGTATGTAGACGAGGTTCTGCCCTACCTTCTTCATACGCACCTATCATGGCGCGTTTTACACCAATTTTAGTAGCCAATTGCTCTTGTGTGAGCGCTTCTTTCTTGCGAAGGAACTTAAGGTTATTTTTCACGTAATTCATAAGGCTGTATCTTTAGTACATCAAGGAAAGCAATTAGGCATTCCTTATTGAATATGCTAATTTAGTTAGAATTCTAATATTTTCATCATTACTACTGCTAATTTTTTTTGCACGTGGATTTAGAGTACGCCTTAAATGAAATAGATAGCGCTAAAGAATGGCATTACGCGCCTCTAGTAGCAGAAGGATTAGAAAATCCCATAGCACTTAATGCTATTGTCGAACGGGCCTTTAACGGCACTAAGAAAGAGCGGATGCGCGGCTGTTGGATCCTACACCATATCAGCGACATCAGGCCTGAACTATTTTACAAGAAGGAGCGTGAAATGATAGCCCAATTGGACCAAATGAAAACCGATGCAGAAGCACGTTTCATCCTGCGTTATTACTCAAAATACCAACTGCCTCGGCACGACGAGCGAGAAGGCCGATTGCTCGATTTTAGTTTTAATACCATCATCAACCCGAACCAAGCTGCAGCGCCCAGGGTATATGCTATGAGTATTGTACATCGTATGGTGAAAAAGTACCCAGAACTGGCACCAGAATTGGCTCAAAGCATAGAGATAGCATGTGAACACGGAACACCCGGCATGAAAAATCGAGGCGGTAAAATTCTAAAGGATTTAATGAAAAAAGGCTTACTCTAACGGATAGCCAGCCATCGCATTTCCGGCCAAAAAACCACCGGTCCAAGCCGCTTGAAAATTGAAACCTCCCGTGATTCCATCTATATTTAAGATTTCACCCGCGAAATAAAGGTTGGTACATACTCGCGAACTAAATGACTTAAAGTCAACATCGCGAAGGTCTACCCCACCCGCCGTTACAAATTCGTCCTTGAATGTACTCTTGCCTGAAATTTGGAATACCGCACTACATAGCTCAGAAGCCAAATGCTTTAGATCTTTTCCTGAAAGATCGCCCCAAGTCGCTGTATTTTTAATTCCAGCCCCTGCTATCATTGACTTCCAAAGGCGAAGAGGAATACCATAATGTGCATGGTTCCCAATTCTTTTTTTACCACTATGCTTCTTTTCATCATTGAAATCTGCAAGCACCTCATCTTCATCACGACCGATCCAATTAATCAAAATAGGAAAACGATAAAAACGATCGTTTAACTCTCTTGCTCCCCAGGCGCTAAGACGTAAGATGGCTGGCCCAGAAAAACCCCAATGCGTAATAAGCAAAGGACCCGAAGCCTCGAGGTCCGAAGCCGCAACTTGAACAGTTGCATTTGGAACACTAATACCGCTCAACCCTTTGATACGCTCATCTTTACTATTGAAAGTGAACAATGAAGGGACAGGCGGAACTATTTTATGACCCAATTTTTTGAGATTATCCCAAACCGCTTTTGAAGAACCTGCCCCAATCATTAATTGGTTCGCAATGTAGGTCTGCCCATGCGATGTAGTAACTTCCCAGCGCTCATCTTCCAGTTGAGTAAACGACTTCACACCAGCGCTTGTATGCACCTTGATTCCCGTGCTAGAAGCTATTTCCTTTAAGCAATCAGCTATAGTCGCAGAAGAATCTGTTACCGGAAAAACTCGATTATCGGGTTCGATTTTTAATTCTACCCCACGATCGGCGAACCACTCCATGGTATCTCCAGGTTGGAATTTATGAAACGGACCGAGCAATTCTTTCTCACCCCTTGGATAATGCGTAACCAACTCTCGAGGATCAAAACAAGCGTTCGTCACATTGCAACGACCGCCTCCAGAAATCAACACTTTTCCTAGAACGTCTTTTCCTTTTTCAAGTATAACAATGTGGGCTTCAGGTTGTGCCTCCGCACAAGCTATTGCCGCGAAATAACCCGCAGCGCCTCCTCCAATAATAACTATACGTTCTGACACCTTTCAAAATTACGATAAAGTGACGCACAAAATCACTGTTTAAAAAATAACATTTATCTACATTTGCAAACAAAATTAGCATAAGATGAACTTGAGAGAAGCCCTTGAAGAATGCCTTCGCCGCCGTCCATTTATCGAAGAAGCATTGAGCGAAGACCTGATCAATCTCAGCTCCCTGGCCCGATTGATAAGAGCAGACATCGAGCACCTAACGGGTAAAGAGATAAAAGAAAGTGCCGTAGTCATGGCCATTCGAAGAAGAGAACCGCGTCTCCAGCTGAAAATGCAGCACAAACTGCAACAATTTATTGGCAGCTTAGGCGATATTATCGTTCGCTCAAATCTGGTGGCGTACACCTTCAAGAAAACACCGTTGTTGCCCTCTAAACAGGCTCAATTCATTACCTACATCGCAGAGCTGCCCAATGGTTTCCACAGCTTCACCGGTGGTATGGAAGAGACTACCGTGGTCGTCAGTGAAGATTATATCCCTGCCCTTGAAAAGGCTATGAAAGGGGAAAAACGACTAGATAAAACTAGAAATCTAAGTTCGATCACATTGCGTTTACCAAATAGCAGCTCAGACGTTATAGGACTATATTACTTTTTCTTTAAGCATATTGCCTCTGCAGGAGTTCCCATTAAAGAAATCATCTCAACCACCAATGAAGCCACTTTCATCGTACACAGCAATGATGTTAATGCCGCATTCGCTACGATTAACACCATAAAAAAGCCATTGTAGAAAACCAATAGTTATTCACAAAATTTGGGAATGACCTGCGAGCGTGCCAGATTAATAGGACTAATCTTAAAAACCATTGTTATGGAAAATCATGTTCAATTAATCGGGAATCTAGGAATGGCTCCAGAATCCAAACAAATCAACAACACGCTCCGCACCTCTTTCAGCCTGGCGACAAACACTGTTTACAAGGATGCCGAAGGCACAAAGAAAACCATGACCGATTGGCACAATGTAGTAGCCTGGGGCAAGCTTGCGCAAACCATGAATGAATACCTAAAAAAGGGTGATAAAGTCGGCATCGCTGGTAGATTGGTAACGCGCAGTTACGAAGACACAGAAGGTCAAAAGAAGTACTTTACCGAGGTTGTCGCCAAAGATTTGCTTTTACTTAGTAAAAAGCCTTCCGACGCTTAGGTATTTTTAGCTCCCCGACTTCTTAAGTTGGGGAGTTTAGCCTACGATCAATCCGTCCTCGAAGACCATAGACCCCAGCACGGCAGTAATTGGTTGCCCAATAATTAAAGGCGCAGATAACGCCATTGCTGCTCCGTTGGTCTCTTTCATGCGCGGTCGCGAAGCTAAATCACCTATCTCATCGACCATATAATACATGCCTTGCGCATGGCCGTTCACGTAATAAACGCGCTTTAAGGCAATGTCAATACGCATTCTCGCATAGAGAACCCCTGTAAAGACCCATTCCAATAATCCTTCCTTATTTTGGGGCAATTGGTCGTAAACTGTTGAAGGCTCGTCGGTCGCTAGCAATAAAGCTACCATAGCATTAAGCCCAAATATCCGTGCTTTTTTACGTTCAAAATCATCCACACTTACGCCGCTTTCAAAAAGCACATTTGGAATGCCTTGCGCCATTAAGTAGTCGCCAATTGCCGTTGGGTAAAATTCATCGCTGTAGCGACCTATTCCGTTTAACGGGACGTTTAATGAAGACAGTGCGTTTCCAAGACGATTCATGAGTGTCCTACGCAAAGGAGTAATAGATCGTGTCTCCTCTGACGACGGTATTAAAAACGACGTGTAGGCAGGCTCATTATTTACATGAAAAATAGATCGCTGGTCGTGCAGATTAAAGCACAATTCGGGCGCTTTCATCTTGATCCAACCGATCAGCTTAGCACTCTCTATAGTCTGAAACGCCCTAAAATCCCGATTCAAATCTATAGAAAGTCCATTTCGACGCGTGAAACGAACATACGCATCCGGATTTATCACCGGAATTATATGAATAGCGAAATCGTTTAAGTCAATTTTATTACGTGTGTATAGATCAATAAGCGAAAGCAACATGTATACACCCGTCGTTTCATTACCGTGCATTCCTGCCCAGACACAGATCGAACGCGATCCAGCGCCCAAAGTGGTGTGCAAAATGGGGCGTTCCTCTGATGAATAACCAATAATTTCCCAATTGACCGCCGACAACAATTCGTTGTAAGGCATATACCACTGGTTATCAGACAAATATTTAGAATCGGAGGCTTGGAACATTGCCGTAATTTTAAAGAGTGAAGTTAACGTACAAACACGAATCGTGCATCTTTAAATCCTTAATATGAAAAATATCACATTCGCTTGCCTTGCTCTTTTAATGCTAAATTCAGCGTGCACCACTGAAGAACATGAATTGACCATTGGATTTGGTAGTTGTAATGAACCCGAACAAACGCAGCATTTGCTGCCTACCCTCAACCAAGCGCTTGATAGTTTAGATCATTTCATCTGGCTTGGGGATAACATTTATCTAGAAAACGGACAATGGAACAGCTACGACAGTACTATGGCGAGATATGAGTCAGTTTTTGGACAGCCTATCTTTCAAGAAATACTGAGCAAGAGTGATCATTTAGCCATCTGGGATGACCACGATGCAGGTCCTAATGATTGTGATGGCTCAACCTACAGCGGGTTTCCGGCGACCATGAAAGCTTTTAAAGAGTTTTGGAAACCCGATTATGCGCAACCCAATAAAAGCAGCTATTACGGGCGTACAATTGCAGCTGATGGAAGCGTTGATATTTTCTTACTGGATAACCGCAGCTTTCGCACTAATCGGGATTCAGCGAATGCCACCGTCTTCGGCATAGAACAATTGAACTGGTTTCACGATGCCTTAGTGCATTCGACGGCTAATGTCCACATTATCTGCATGGGCGGACAACTTTTAAATACCGCCCAAGTTTTCGAAAACATGAGCAATTATCCAAAGGAACGTGAATTACTAGTTCAATGGCTCTCGGAGGCGCCAGGAACACCTATCGTATTAACTGGAGATCGCCACAGCGGAGAGATTAATAAAATGGTCGTTAACGGGAAAGCCATAGTTGAAGTCTGTGCTTCACCGCTCACTGCAAATGCGCATCCGCATCATGAAGAAAATAACAGAACACGACTGCATGAAAATACCACGGGTACCCAACATTTCGGGGTGTTACAATTGAAACTATCAGGTGCAAAAGGTGCTGCATACCACGTCGGGTTGTATGATGCAAATGGAACGGCTCTATTTACGCATCGTGAAACACCAATATATTAAATATTAATAAACTCTATTTCAACATTTTAGGCACTTTCAATTAAACCATGAGTTGCAACCGGAAATACGCTAGATAGTTGGCTGAATTTTTTAATAATTACAACTGTAACACCTTGTTTAAACTGTTTCGTTTGTATTACATTTGTAACTATGGAGGAATTAGTACAACGAATAAAAGCCTACATGGAACTTGAGGGACACTCCCCTTCTAGCCTGGCGAATGCATTAGGAATTAACCGTCCTACGCTCGTGCACATATTAAACGGTAGAAACAAACCAAACCTTCAACTCATTCAAAAACTCTGCGAATTCGACGTTGAATTAGATATACGTTACATTCTATCAGGGCACCGATCCAAAAAACTGGACCGCAATCCTACGCCGATCGTTCAGAGTATTCCCGCAGACGTTACCACAACCGCACCTACCCCTCCAAAAGCGATAAATCAAAAATTGTTGGTATTAAATCCTAACGGTACGTGGGAAACCTATACCAAAGAAGCATAAGTCAACGTATATTTGCGAAGAATTCACAGAGATATGACAGCAAATAATAAGGTTTTAATTGGACTCGTAATTGCAGCGTTTGTTTCGCGCATTGCACCTCACTACCCTAATTTCACTGCAATGGGTGCCTTAGCCTTTATGGGCGCAAGTCAAAGTAGAAACCTTTTCAAGACCATTTCACTTTCATTTGCAGTGTTGATGGCAAGTGACCTATTGATCAATAATCTAATCTATCCATCAGGATCATTCGTATTGATGTACAAAGGCTCCTTGTTCACTTATGCAGGCTTCGCTCTCTATGCCATCGCTGGACGTTATGCTCAGGCTGGATCTAAAGGAATTGTAGCTTTAATTGCCGGGTCAGTAGGATTCTTCTTGCTTAGTAACCTTGGCGTTTTTCTGAGTGAATTCAATCTTTTCCCGAAGACCTTCTCAGGGCTGGTAGCAACATATGCAGCAGCGCTGCCATTCTACGCACCAGAATTGATCTCCACAGCATTGTTTAGCGCCATTGCCTATGCTGCAGAGATCAAACTAGTAGCTGCCTCAAAGGCTTAATAGATCAGTTGTCTAGGAATTACACCTGCTGGAATCGTTTCCAAAAGTGATCCTGTCGTTGAATACACACGTACTTCCCCACTACTTGCGTAATCTTTCGCATCAAAGAAGTAGAGATTCCCGTTATGGAAATTTAAATTGTAACCTCCAGGCAAGGTTAAGGTGGATGTTGGCCAGTTCTGACCAGGGTTCCATTTCACTATGGCACCGTCGTAAGAAGCATTCAGAAAATATGCGTCTGTTCCATCCGTAGAAAATCCTATTCCATGCTTACTATTATTGCTAGGTGCAGCAACTTCAGTAGCTCCGTTTGAATACCCTTCATACTTCCAAATACTCCCTGGTGTATCATCACCTGTACCGAAGTTCTCATCTCCGCTACATAAAATAAAGAGTTCATTTCCAATAACGGCAAACGAATTCGGCACATCTCCTATGGCATGATGCTTCACATCGAATGTGCCTAGATCGATCTCTGCTAGTGTCCAAGGTCCTTCATAGGTTCCTACCCCAGCAAATAATTTATTGCTGAAAATTGTCAATTGCTCTGTGTAATGTCCCATATCTATACTATCGACTAAACTTCCATTCGTTTTATCCAACACGTAGATTGAAGAATCCTTCCAATTCGATACGAATAAGCGATTTCCTTCAGAAGCTAAATAGCGAGGTTGCTCGATCGTACTAGACCAACTATGCTTTAAAGTGTTTCGATTGATTCCATGAATTGTATTACTATTATTAATAGCGACATACAGCATAGAATCTGATTCGATCATATGCTGAGCAACATTGCCTAAAGGGAAACCATTTTCTACAGAAAAAGCATTTTGGATAAGGGTATCTTCGCTGTAGGCAGTTATAGAAGCCGACCCTGAGCCAAAGGGGCCCTCATTTAAAATCAAATGTAAATCAGTGTAGACCCCTGACGCACCCGATGGCGCTTCTGGGGTACAACTTACCGTAAAGCTGGTAAAAGCAGCTATTACTGCCATTAGAGATAGTTTTTTCATTGTTTTGAATTGAGTTTTAAAGTTAGTTGGTAGGACCGCCCAGGCATTGGGAAGTACTGGTAATATTGTCTTTCGTTATTAAATACATTATCTACGAGTACTAATAAATTCCAACGCTTATTAGCACCCGCTACTGAATAGCTTAGAGCGCACCAAAATTGTGCCGGAATTTCACCTGCGGCTGTATTATCGCGTAGGGTGTGTCGTAGTCCTGTGTAAAAGCCACGAAACTGGATTGCGCCTACGGGCAAGTGATATTCTGACGTGTATACAGCCTGAATCACCGGCCTGTAAATGAGTGACTTACCTACAATTGACGGGTCATTACTGGCCGTCGAAAGCACCCTGGAATACTGATGCGTAAGGTTTATATCAGTAGTCAACTTTGACCAATTCCGAGTTGCGGATGCCGTCGTGGTGCTCGTATAGACGGCATAATAATTCTGAGGAGACCAATTCCCCGAGCTTCCTGGTGCCCATTGAATCATCCGATCATAATACAATTGGTCAGTACTTATCCTTAAGGCAGTCTTACCCATACGATGGAGGGTGTATTTCACTCCGTAAGACCGCTCCGCATCCAGTGCCGGGTTTCCTCCAGGCCTCCAATAGAGCTCGTTCAATGTTGGTAAACGATAATACGTTCCAGCCGCAAACTGTTTACCCCATTTTCCAGTCTTTGTTGCGCGATTGTAATGGGCGCCTACATGCACACGACCTTGATATCCAGCCCCTTTTATTACCAATCGATCGTTCTTCGTAAGGCTGAGGTTGTAGAGTACATGCGGTAAAAATGCTGTTGCGCTTCTATTCGTGCCATCCGCTCTAAAGTAATTTGAGGTGATAAAAAGCTCTTGGCGCTCGTTTCGACGCGAATATTGTACAGTCGCTTGAGTATAAGTGTTTGTATCCGTGATGGTCCAAGGAGAATTCGTATCCGTATATGCCTGCCATTCCCTGCCCAGGTATACCTGCCACTGATTTGTTCGGTTTCTGATCGCGTATTTAAATCGAAGCATATCGTCCTCAAGATGATTGATATACCCCGGTGTCAGAATGGATCCGCTATTATCCTTTTCACTTTGCGTATACCACAAGGTAGATTCCCAATTCCACCGGGATAATTTACCCTGGAACGATTGCAGGTAGGTCAAATCATTATAGCCATTGCCTTCAAGTACACCGTTTAAGCTACCCAAGGTATAGGGATAGCTATTTGTCCCTCCTGTACTTCTCAGAGAACTTTGGTACCGCACTGTACCTATGTTGCCCCAAGATTGCGCAAACAATCCTCTATCACCGATGCTTGATGCCGAAAAAAGCGTACTTGTTCCTCGACCCTTAGGAATTTCAGCCGCAACATTCAAGGCACCTACGGAACCCATCGGTGCCAGCGCACCGCCATTGATACCTTCATACAACGCCGTATTATTTAGCATTGAGGCAGGTACTAGACTGAGATCGAATACACCTGAAGCCATGCTACTTATATCAATACCGTCCCATAGCACGCGACTTTGTTCGGAAGATGCACCTCCAAATGAGGACGTAACAACACTTCCTGGAGTGTATTGCTTTAGAATAAATCGGCTGTCTTTAGAAAGATAAGATGATGCACTGCTAATAGTGGCGAGTAAAGAATCGGAACTTGTTTTGACTTCCTCGGAACGATAGGCACCTCCTAGAACATTTGCTGTCCAAAGCGTATCGGCCTGACCATAAAGGGCAACAGGCATCAACAGTGCGATAACCGAGATTATAAGATTCTTCATACTACACCAGTGCTTGACCCAGAGCACCATTAAAGGTTAGTGTAGGCCAAGTCTTCTGGCTCACCGCTCCCCTATTCTCCTTCCCGCAACAGCAGTGGTTTTAAATAGCTTCAACACGATTTACAGCTTCTGGCAAAGCCCCGGACTTCAACCGGGTTCCTTTTTAAGTATGCGTTCCCGCATGCAACCTACACCACGAAGATACATTAAGAATAAGGCCCTAAAACCTGCAACGCACTATTATATGCACTTTCTATTCGCAAGGGGTCTAGCGAATGCGAATGGTTCGCAAGTGTCAATGCACTCAATACTTTTTCGGTAGGCATATTGCCAATTAATTGATCCGATGCGAAAGGACAGCCCCCATAACCCTTCAATGCAGTATCGATACGCCTGCATCCAGCGCTTACCGCCGCTAAAGCTTTCTCCGCCGCCTCATCGTAAGTACTGTGCATATGTGCCCCCCATGGAACGGTACTATGGTCCTTCATTAGAGAACAAAGTTCTACGACTTTTTGAGTCGTTCCTTGGCCCGTAGTATCGCTTAAGGAGATAATGTCCGCTCCGCACAGCAAAGCCTGTTCAAGTCGCTCTAGAACAAGGTCTGTGTGATAGAACTCGCCATAAGGGTTTCCAAACGCCATACTTAGATAAATGACCAATTCCACATTCGCATGCAATGCCAAATCCTTTACACGCTTTAGATCATCAATCGCCCTTTCAATATTTTTCCTGCTATTGCGTTCTTGAAAAACTTCGCTGACACTGAAGGGATAGCCCCAAGTATCAATATGATTAAATTCAGCGGCACGCTTCGCACCTCCTTCACTAGCTACAATGCTAAGAAGCTGGGTCGAAGAAGATTCCCGTATTTCCTCTAATCCCGCAAACAATTCCTGTGCATCCGCCATTTGAGGCATTGCTCTAGGACTTACGAAACTGCCAGCATCTATGGTATGAAAACCGCAGTGCATAAGGCTTTTAATATGTTTAATCTTCTCCCCTGTGGGGATAAAATCATGAAATCCTTGCCAAGCGTCTCTTGGACATTCAACGATAGAAATGGTGGTCATTAGATTGGGTTAGATAGGTGTTCCGACCCTAATTTACAAATTGCGGAGCATACGGCGCACCATTGCAGGACCTTCATACAAGAAACCGGACCAAACTTGCACTAAATCTGCGCCGGCATTTAGTTTTTCACGTGCATCAGCACCCGTAAACACACCACCAACAGCAATAATTGCAATGTTGTTGTCCAATTTTTCACGCAGGTATTTGACCACCTCAGTACTTCGCGATCTAAGTACTCTTCCACTCAAGCCGCCCGCACCCATGGCATCCACCTTTTGCTGTGCCGTCTTTAATCCGGATCTGGAGATAGTTGTATTTGTGGCAACAATCCCATCGAGTTTTAAGGTATTTACAATGGTTACAATATCGTCTAATTGCCCTGTAGTTAAATCCGGTGCTATCTTAAGCATCAGCGGCTTACTACCCAATTTATCGTTGAGTACTTTAACATCGCTAAGCAGTGCCATTAAGGGCTCTTTTTCCTGCAGCTCTCGCAAATTTGGTGTGTTCGGTGAACTCACGTTCACTACGAAATAATCAACCACAGGATGCAAAGCCTCCACGCCTTTCAAGTAATCCGAAGTCGCATCTTCGTTGGGTGTTGTCTTATTCTTTCCAATATTTCCACCAATGATGATATCCGTTTTCTTTTTCGCTAAACGCAAAACGGCTGCATCTAAGCCGCCATTATTGAAACCCATTCTGTTGATTACGGATTCATCTTCTACAAGGCGAAATAAACGTGGCTTTGGGTTACCCGCCTGAGGCTTAGGCGTGAGTGTCCCTATTTCGATAAAGCCAAATCCAAAAGCACTAAGTTCATTATAGAGTTTCGCATCCTTATCAAATCCCGCAGCAAGTCCTATTGGGTTTTTGAAACGCAAGCCCATGACCACTTTTTCATGCCCCTTCAATGAACCAAAGAATGTAGTTACGATGCTACTTATTCCAGGTACTCTAAAAGCCAACTTTAACGACTTAAACGTAAAATGATGTGCTTGCTCAGCGTTTAGGGTGAAAAGTAGAGGACGTATTACGGATTTGTACATCTAAATATTCTTTAATCGGGCCAAATCGCGCTTGGCATCTTTTTCCTTCAATGACTGACGTTTATCGTAATTCTTCTTACCACGAGCTACCGCGATATTCATCTTCACCCAGCCTTTTTCACTGATAAATACTTTTGTAGGAATCACTGTAATGCCAGCGTCCTTAGTAGCCTTTAGGATCTTATCCAATTCTCTTTTAGCCAAGAGCAACTTGCGCTCCCGCAGCGGTTCATGGTTAAATATATTTCCATGAGACCATTCAGAGATTGTCATGTTTTTAACAAACAATTCTTCGCCAGCGAAATAACAATACGCCTCTGCGATGGACGCCTTCCCCATACGAATAGACTTCACCTCAGTCCCTTGCAACTGCATGCCCGCAGTGTAGGTTTCGAGCCATTCGTAATCAAATTTCGCTTTGCGGTTTTTTATCTCTACGGTTTTCACTTGACAAATGTACGCTACTCGCGGTCTTTGAGCATAGGAACGAACGCTGCATCTCCTAACACCTTTTGAACAAAGCTACCGTCCGATTGCTTGGTGATTTTAACCATTTTTTGAGTGCCTTCGCCTACTGGAATGATCATAATTCCTCCGGCAGTTAATTGCGCTAGAAGTGCCTTTGGCACGAACGGCGCGCCACAAGTAACTATAACCCTATCAAAGGGAGCGAAAACGGGCATTCCCTTAAAGCCATCACCAAATTTCAATTCGGCCCGATAACCTAATTGGAGCAACATCTTTTTCGAAAAATCGAACAATGCTTTTTGACGCTCGATACTAAACAACTTCACGCCTAATTCACACAAAACAGCAGCCTGATAGCCACTTCCGGTGCCGATCTCCAATACTTTCATCCCTGGCCGTAATTCCAACAATTCAGATTGCCAAGCTACCGTTGAAGGGTGAGAAATGGTCTGATCCGCGGCAATAGGAAACGCCTTGTCTTGATAGGCGTGCTGATGAAAGCTGCTCTCCAGGAAGAGGTGTCGCGGGATCCGATTCATTGCACCGAGCACAGCCTCTCCAGCCAACCCCTTAGCTTTTAAATCACTACACATAATGGCCCGCTGGCCTTGGTAATATGGACTGTCCTCGTTTTGCATAAAATGAAAGTACATCGCGAACCCAACTTGTAGTCCTTAGAAGGAGGCTTCTTTTTAACAATTTAAAACACTAGGATGCCTACCTTTGTACTTATGTTCAAATCGATCATTTTTAGCACCATTCTATGGAGTCTTATGCTTCTCACCTCTTGTGAGGACGAAACCGCTCCAGCGGTGGCCTATTTAGAAGTTACTGAACTGCGCGTAGCGGCAAAAGCTAGTGAGGGAACGTCATCGTCTAGGCTGAATACTATTTGGGTAGAACAAAACGGGCAACAAATTGGGGCTTTTTCCCCACCGTGTCGGATACCGGTGTATGCCGGTGAGAATCAATCCCTCCGATTCATTCCTGGAATGTCACTCAATGGAGTGTATTCTCAACGGAACCAGTATGAGATGCTATCGACGATAGAAAAGAATTGGACCTTGAATGAAGGATCAACTAGGGTCCTTTCCCCGGAAGTTCTCACATTCGAATACAACCCTACGTACACCTTAATGATTATTGAAGATTTTGACGGTATCGGATTAAACTACAACCGAACCGTTCAAAGCGATACGAATCTACTGATCACCTCAGATACTAGTGAAGTCTTTTCCTTCCCTGGAGAATTACCAAATAAAAGCGGGAAATTTGTCTTGCCTCCGGTGTCTTTGGGGGAGTTCAAAACACTTCAAGCCTTCGAATTGCCCAAATACGGTACGAATGTCTGGCTTGAGGTTAATTACAAAACAGAAGTGGCGCTCACCTTTGGCGTTACTGCGAATGAGATTCTTCAAAGTATTAAGACGCCGGTAGTCACACTATTTCCTAATGAAGAATGGAATAAAGTTTACATCAACCTCGTTACAGAAGTAAGCGGGTACCCGAATGCTTTGGATTATAATCTGTTTTTCGGAGGTATTAATACCACAGACGATACTGCCACAGTACTGATTGACAACATAAAGCTATTGTATTGAGCACCTCTAAAAAGCTGGAACGCAAACTTTTCTTTCGCTATGTATTGCTGGATATAATTGCCGGTACCGGCGCATACAGTGCGCTTTATATGGTACGAAAGCTTTACGTCGAACCCGAACGGTTCGGCACAGCGGTTCCATTAAAATTTGATCAAACATTTTTGCTAGCAGCAGCGGCCACTACTGCATTATTCATAAGTATTAGTGCACTCAGTGGAATTTACCGTGACCTAACCCGAACAAGTCGCATAACACAGGCCTTTAACACATTTGGCGGTACAGTGATCACGGCGGTATTGCTGTTCTTTCTAGTTCTACTGGACGATTACATTACCCAATACAGCGACTATTACATCACATTAGGCGTCTATTCAGGAAGTCTCCTACTTCTAAGTGGTTTATTTAGATTCTTACTAAGTACTCGGGTTCGTCACCTTATAGACAAGGGTTCACTCAAGTTCCCTACAATACTTATAGGCAGCGGTAAGGAAGCTGCCGAACTTTTACTGGCTTTTCAAAAAGACCGCAGCAAGGGCTACTCCTTCCTGGGGTATTTGCATACCGCCAACGGATCTGTTCACGAGCAAATGAATGCGATTCCGTGTTTAGGAAGTACGGAACAGTTGGCCGATATTATCAATGACAATATCGTTGAAGATGTTATAATCGCCCTACCGTCTGGAAATTCTGATCGTATTGCCGAAATGGTTAGCTCCATAGAGCGCAGTGATGTTCGCATTCACGTACTACCGAACCTTTTTAGTATCCTGTCCGGTCAGGTCAAGATGGAAAGTTTAGGCCGTTCGCTCATTGAGGTGAAAAGAGAATTGATGAAACCACACGTGGCCTTTATTAAGCGTTTGTTCGATATTTTAGTGGCCTCCCTTCTGCTCCTCATCGCAGCACCTATTATCTTATTTTCTATTGCCATGATTGCCGTAGGTTCTCCTGGAACTATTTTTTACACACAAGAGCGGTTGGGTAAAAATGGCAGGACCTTTAAAATCATCAAACTGCGCAGCATGTATAACGATGCGGAAGCGCTAGGTCCGCAACTCAGTAGCGAAGAAGATCCGCGCATAACACCCTGGGGTAGAACCATGAGAAAATTTCGTTTGGATGAATTGCCTCAATTTTTAAATGTATTGAAAGGCGATATGTCCATTGTTGGACCGCGCCCAGAACGTCGATTTTTCTTTGATCAAATCATAGCAGCGGCGCCGCAATACCGCTACCTACTCAAAGTAAAACCCGGCATCACGTCTTGGGGAATGGTTAAGTTCGGTTATGCTGAAAATGTGGAGGAAATGATTGAACGAGCACGTTACGATTTGATCTACACAGAAAATATCACCTTGGTAAACGATATCAAAATCCTGTTCTATACCTTAGTCACAGTCTTGCAAGGGCGAGGCAAATAAGAACCACAAATCACCCTACATGAAAAACATTACCGTAATTGGTGCTGGAACAATGGGCAACGGCATTGCACATGTCTTCGCTCAAAGTGGCTTTACTGTTCACTTATTTGACATTAGCGAAGCTGCGCTGGAACGCGCTTTAAGCACCATCACAAAAAACATGGACCGTCAAATTGCGAAAGAAAAGTTGACGGAATCAGATAAAGTAAACGCTTTGGGTCGTCTCGCGACTGGAACGGATCTAAAGAAAGCTGTCGCGGAAGCAGACCTTGTCGTCGAGGCAGCAACAGAAAATACAGCAATAAAATTCCAACTTTTCAAAGACATTGATGCTCATGCGCCAGCGGCGTGTATACTCGCATCTAACACCTCTTCCATTAGCATTACTAAAATCGCAGCACAAACATCGCGCCCGGACAAAGTAATTGGGATGCATTTCATGAATCCAGTTCCTGTAATGCGCCTTGTCGAAATTATTCGCGGCTACAGTACATCTGATGCGGTTTGTGATGCCGTGATTGAAATGAGCAAAGCGCTGGGTAAAGTCCCCGTAGCCTGTAACGATTATCCGGGTTTCGTGGCTAATCGGATTCTAATGCCTATGATCAATGAGGCTATTATTTCATTACATGAAGGCGTGGCTGATGTTGAAGCGATTGACTCCATTATGAAATTAGGTATGGCACACCCTATGGGGCCATTACAATTGGCAGATTTTATAGGGCTAGATGTTTGTCTTTCTATTCTTAAAGTACTCTATGACGGGCTCGGCAACCCGAAATATGCCCCGTGCCCGCTTCTCGTAAATATGGTAACCGCGGGCAAACTAGGTGTTAAATCAAAAGAAGGGTTCTACGATTATTCTGCTGGAATAAAAGAAGCTACCGTTAGTACACAATTTAAATAATCTCATCATGAAATTACCTTTACTCCTTGCAGGGGCCCTATTAAGCACGCAGGCTTTTGCGCAAGTCGATCTCATCAATAAGATAAAAGACAACGGTTCGGATGCGCCCATAGGCTACGAATGGGAAACCATCGTTGATATAGAAGCAACCCCTGTGAAAAATCAAGGTGCCTCGGGAACCTGTTGGTCTTATGCGACCACATCCTTTGTTGAGAGTGAGATGATTCGAATGGGGAAAACGCCTGTGGATCTCTCAGAAATGTATACCGTTCGTAAGGTTTATCAAGACAAAGGTGAAAAATACATTCGTCTTCATGGCTATCTGAACTTCGCCCAAGGTGGTGCTCTACCTGATGTGCTTTACGTCATTAAAAAGTATGGAGCCGTTCCTCAAGAAGTCTACAATGGTCTAAACTATGGCTCTGAAATTAATCGCCATGGCGAAATGGAGGGTGCGTTGAAAGGCATTCTAGATGCAGTTAAAGGCAATAAGAACGGAAAGTTATCTACTTCTTGGAGAAAAGCATTTGATGCGACTTTAGATGCATATTTAGGTGAAGAGCCCGCACAGTTCGGTTACAACGGTAAAACGTATACGCCAAGGAGTTTTGCGGATGAGGTTATTGGCATTAATCCTGATGATTATGTCCAATTAACTTCTTGGACAAACCACCCTTTCTATGAAGCTTGTCAAATACAGGTTCCTGATAACTGGACTTGGGGCATCTCTTACAACCTTCCTATCGATGAAATGATGGAAGCCATCAACACTTCTCTTGAAGCGGGCTATCCAGTGGCTTGGGCTTGTGACGTGAGTGATAAAGGGTTCTCGATTAAAAACGGTATTGCAGTTATGCCAAACCAGAGCTGGAGCGATATGAGCGCAGAAGAAGCTCAGGCCATTTACGCTGGACCTCATGAAGAGGCGCTTGTTGACCAGGAGACGCGTCAAGAACAGTACGACAACTATCTTACACAAGATGACCACGGTATGGTCCTTCAGGGCATGGTTAAAGATCAAGAGGGCAATGTATTTTACATTGTAAAAAACTCTTGGGGTGATATTCCAAACGATTTCCGTCCAGGTTACCTATATGCTTCTGAAGCTTATGTGCGCCTAAAGACAATAAGTGTCATGATGCATGAGGATTCGTTACAGAAATCCACTAAGAAGAAATTGAATTTGTAATTAGACTACCGTATCTAATACTGAGCCGCTTACCCTTGGGTGAGCGGCTTTTTTTGTACCCTTTGGGATACGGAATGAACCACCAAGGCTATGACTGTTCCCAATACTGCACCCGCCATCACATCTGTGACCCAATGCGCCATGAGATAAACTCTTGAAACCGCCACCGCAATGGCGCAGAACGCGGCGAAAACCTGAATGGCAGGACGGCGCCAGTGTAAAGCAATGAGGGCAAAAAATACAAACGCTGTGGTTGTATGACCGCTTGGAAAGGCAAATTGTAGCGGAAGGTCTAGATCTGTTGCCAATAGTGTTTGGCTCCACTCAATGACCCCCATCGGACGCGGTGATGGAGCAAATACTAGCTTCTTTAAACATTGGACCAACACACTGGATAAAATTCCGGCTGCGACAAACTCTCCTGCACGCCACCACGCTTTCTGCAGGGCGTAGGCGATGATCACCAACACAAACATAGGTCCTTCGCCCCAGCCGGTGATAAAACCCATCAACGTATAGCCTCGGGGGGAATACCAAGCCTTATGCAAGGCTAATTGGGCCTCGACCTTGTCCGGAAAAAAGGATAAAAAAATCCCGCAGACCATAACAAACAGGACTGCGGGTATGCTGAAATACGGAACGTTCTTCATTAAGCGCCGATAATGTGCTGCAATTCGTGAATTTGACTTTCCCAAAGCAGCTTCGATTCGTCAACTTCATCAGCTTCAGCGAAGTCCGTTACAATGATTGATGTATCATTCGTCAAAGCATCAACTTCAATTCTGAACTCAAAATAGGTATCTAAACCGTCCTCTTCGTCATTCAGCCAACGGAAACGAACCATTTTATCCGATTGTTTCTTCAATAGTCGAGCCTGTTCTTCTGAACCGTCCCAGAAAAATGTGAAGAGTTCTGTTCTTGAGTTAACATCGTCACAAAACCACTCGCTCAATCCTGAAGGCGTACTCAAAAATGGGAACAACATTTTCGGTGAAGCGCGAAGGGGAAACTCTAACTCAAATTTTATTTTATCCATGGTGGTACTTTACTAATTCATGCAATATAATAAGTCATATGAAATAAGCAACACTTTGTGCAAAAACCCTTGAAAAAACTAAAGTTCTGACATATTCTCTATCTTCAACTCGCTAATATGAATGCTATGCAACCTAATGCTTCTATATTTCGTCAGCCCATCATATGGGTCGCAGCCCTAGGGTACTTTGTTGATATCTACGACTTACTACTTTTCAGTATTATTCGCATCCCTTCGCTAACAGATTTGGGTGTCGCCGATTTAAGTGAAGTAGGTATGCTTATTCTAAATACGCAAATGTTCGGCTTGTTACTTGGGGGTATTTTATGGGGCGTGCTTGGTGATAAATTGGGCCGAACTAAGGTGCTTTTCTATTCCATTGCGCTGTACTCGCTTGGTAATATCGCAAATGGGTTTGTAACAAATGGGGCACAATATGCTTGGATCCGATTTTTTGCGGGTATTGGTCTCGCCGGAGAATTGGGTGCCGGTATAACGCTGGTTTCAGAACTTTTACCAAAAGAAAAACGTGGAATAGGCACCTCCCTGGTTGCGGGTGTAGGACTGACCGGTGCGGTTTTAGCCTTCTTCATTGCCCAGTGGTTCGATTGGAGAACCTGTTACTTCATTGGTGGTGGATTAGGTCTACTCTTACTCTTCGTTCGTTTAAGCGTATTTGAAAGTGGTCTTTACAAATCGTTAGCGTCAAATTCTAAAGTATCCAAAGGCAATTTTTTAATGTTGTTTGCGACAAAAGAGCGGTTCATGCGCTATTTGCGCAGCATCTTGATCGGTCTACCCACGTGGTTTGTAGTAGGGATTCTCATCTCTTTTTCTCCAGAATTCGCTCGCCAGTTAGGCATTACTGAGTCTATTGATCCAGGCATAGGTATCATGGTCAGCTACAGTGCTATCGCCGTAGGGGATGTCGCAATTGGCCTTTTATCCCAAAGACTACAATCCCGAAAGCAAGCCATGCACGTATTTTATGCCATCACAATGGTAGGAATGCTTGTATTCTTCACCTCCTCCTCTGCCCTACAGTTGTACATTTCCACGGGTATAATGGGCTTTGGAACGGGTTTCTGGGCAGTATTTGTAACTATAGGTGCCGAAAACTTCGGAACCAATTTAAGAGCCACCGCCGCCACATCCATTCCAAACATGGTAAGAGGTTCGCTGAACGGTATTACAGCCCTCTTCCTGGCGTTAAATGCGAAATTCACTTATGTCAATGCCGGCATTGTTACCGCCGTTGTTGTGATGCTTATAACCTATTGGGCCATTTCCGGCCTCCAAGAAACCTTTGGTCGGGATTTAGATTTTTACGAGGAATAAAAAAACCCTCTGAAGTTTGCACTTCAAAGGGTTTACTGTAGCGAGAGAGGGGCACGATCCCTCGACCTCCGGGTTATGAATCCGACGCTCTAACCAGCTGAGCTACCTCGCCATTGGTGGGGTGCAAATATAATGCGCCTAATGAAATAGGAAAGTGATTTTTTGAATAATATCAACACAACTAGTAATGAACCTTTCAGCATGCTGATTGTTAACTTCAAAACAACACAGCACCTATGGATACTCTTATTTATCTATTGACAATCGGACTTTTAGGAACTATTGTAATTTCCTTTCGCATCATGCACCACCTTGCAAAAGAGATTGCCGACTTAAAGAAAAAGTTAGAAGCATAAAAAAAGCGGGCAATGCCCGCTTTTTTTATCTCGTTAGTATAAGATCGTAATTCCAATAAAAACTATTCCCTGAATTTGGATCATAGTCTTGATGGTCGTAGTTCAAATACATGCTGTCCTCAGCCTCGTTAATATACCACTCTAAACAAGGCGCCCAATTCATATAAAACTCATCGGTTGACCAGCTATACCCCCATTGTTGGTACATGTGATCGCTCAACATGGAAATATCAAAGCCAGCACTACCGTGCTTTGCCAAGGTCAAAATTCCATTGTGATTTTCATTCGCCGCAGGGAGCTGACCTAAAGCACCGTGAGATCTGTTGAGCGCAACATTCCAAGGCGCTTTATAAAAACGTTCAGTATTGGTCTCTGTAGTTGATTCCGTTTCACAGGAAGCCAACAGTGCTACAACAGGTAAATACAATAAAATTCTTCTCATTATTCAAAAAATTACATCTTATTCTTACAAGAATCGGGCCGATTTTACCAGCTTACAACAACAGAAGGTCCAACAACACCAAAATTTTGACCCATCCCCAGTTGAGTGCTGTACTTTCTTTTCTTTTTCAAGGAATTAGAGTCATTTCTGCGCTCATGGTAATTCTCATAAACCACCTTTCCTATGAACTCTCCTATCACTGCACCCGCAACTAATTCACTGACCCAATGATTATGACCTCGTATATCGTATAAAAGTGCAGTAGTAGCCAACCCGTACGGAATCCACTTGTTATCAAAAACCTTAGCATTTACACTTGCAAAGGCAAAGAACATGGTTGCATGGTACGAAGGAAAACCTGTACCGTAGGCATCCGAATGAAGGTATGGCACATGAAAGTTGAAAAAGTCTAAAGGACTATGTACAAAGGGATATTGGCTGTCCCTATCAGTTTGACTATAATCGCCCAATGGCCGAGCAGGACGGTGTCGAGCCACCAAGGTCTTAAGGATAATGTGGCTAACAACATATGATTCAACAACTGCTTTAGTAGTAAGTATTCCTGCCTCTTGCATCTTTTCGTGTCCAGTCAGCACACCTGCCGCATACATTGCTGTTACACCGGTATACATCCAGCCGTCTACTCCCCCTCCCCATTTACCCAATACGGGTACATTGGGATACAAACTAGGGAAAGATATTACCGACCGAACATGAACATCTAAAGGCTCAATATGGTCTTGAAAAAACTTCGTGGTCTGGTAATCCGTCACGATCATCGCAAAAAGTTTAACACCATTTGCAGTAAGGTTAGGGTTCTTTAACGGACGATTAATAATTGCCCTCGCATCATCATCAATAGTCAATAAGGTATTTCGAATAATACCTAAACGCGTTTCCTTGACCGTTCTATCTATTTCAAAATCAAGCTGGGCATGCAGAGGAAATGAAAAGAAAAGCGCCGCAACCAATGGGGCGCAGCGCTTCGTTATAATCTTGTGCATAATAAGGCTATTGGTCGCAGTAAATATAATTACTCCCAAGTAAACAATGGACGGTCTTGCATCATTTTCACGACTGCATCACCTACTTCTTTAATGTGTGCATCTGAATCAATATTTGAAACCACACGGTCAATAAAGTCTGCGATACGCTCCATATCAGCCTCTTTCAATCCACGTGTGGTAATGGCCGGAGCACCTAAACGGATACCTGAAGTAGTAAACGGACTTTTATCATCGAACGGTACCATGTTCTTATTTGCAGTGATGTGCGCTCGAACTAATGCCTGCTCTGTCGCTTTACCCGTGACGCCTTTGTTACGCAAGTCAATCAACATCAAATGGTTATCTGTACCGCCAGAAATAATATCATACCCACGATCTACGAAGGCTTTGGCCATAGCTGCAGCATTTTTCTTTACTTGGAGCTGGTAGTGGAAGAACTCGTCGGTCAACGCTTCACCGTAGGCAACTGCTTTCGCAGCTATAACGTGCTCTAAAGGTCCACCTTGAATTCCAGGAAATATCGCCATGTCTAATACATTCGACATCATTTTCACTTCGCCTTTCATGTTGGTTTCCCCCCATGGGTTAGGAAAGTCCTCTCCCATCATAATCATACCTCCGCGTGGTCCGCGTAACGTTTTATGAGTAGTCGTAGTCACGATGTGACAATGAGGCATAGGGTCATTCAAAATACCCTTGGCAATCATCCCTGAAGGGTGTGAGATATCTGCAAGAAGGATGGCGCCTACTTCATCTGCAATTTCACGGAAACGAGCAAAATCGATATCACGACTGTAGGCAGAGGCACCAGCAATGATCATACGGGGTTTGCATTCTTTGGCTTTCGCTTCGATGGCATCGTAATTCAATAAACCGGTCTCTTTTTCAACACCATAAAATTCCGCATGGTACGTTTTACCTGAAAAATTTACTGGCGAGCCATGCGTTAGGTGTCCACCATGGCTAAGATCGAAACCTAATACGGTATCCCCTGGATTCATTACAGCAAGATATACAGCAGCATTAGCCTGAGAACCGGAGTGCGGCTGAACGTTGACATACGCTGCACCGTAAAGCTCTTTGGCACGATCACGCGCTAAATCTTCAACGATATCCACAATCTCACAACCGCCATAGTAACGCTTGCCAGGATAGCCTTCTGCGTATTTATTAGTAAGGACCGAACCTTGGGCTTCCATCACCTGCTCAGAGGCAAAGTTTTCTGAAGCAATCAGCTCAATTCCATTTACTTGTCTCTGACGTTCTTTGGCGATTAGGTCGAAAATCTTGGTATCTCTCATGATGCATCTATTGAAGGCCTAAAAGTAGGGAGAACTCTCGTATCTACCCAATAGAAGAACAGCTGAAGTTTTACACATCTAGAAAGGAGACGACCAGCGCTCATCTGTATACACAGTGCTTCCAGTCAGCGTTTTCACAAAGGCTTCTAAAGCCTCACGTTCATTGGCCGACAGCTCTAATTGTATTCCATTATTTCCACGTCTTAGGCGCAGGTCCAAGGTGTTGTTATTCACATCCGGAATGACCTCATTGTAATGTTCAATGACCGTTTGGAACTCTATAAAATCGCCGGTATGCATCATGGGACCGTTGGGTTGACCATTAGGGCCGATAACATCTCTCAAAGATGGGGAACGGGTATTGGTGAAATCCGCGCTTGTCGGATCACCTGCGACGTGATCCACACCATTGTTTCCGGAATTTGGATCAATGTCAAATTCAGGGGGCTGGTGACAACCTGCGCAACCGGCACCACCTCCAATGCGAAGACCGTTGATATCGAGATTCGGAAGCGCCAAAAACAAAGCCTTGCCTTGATTCTCCTGTAGAGAAAAATTTGAAAAGGGCTGTACTAAAGCAGCTTGGTTTGTATAACCATCGTCAAACTTAGCATCAAAGCTCTCAATAGAATTGACAAAATCCGTCAACGCCTCTCCCATTTTGCCTAAGGTCACGGTGCTATCGCCATCGTAGACCCAAGCGAAAAGTTCTCGGTAATAGGCAAGGTTTTGAAGACGTGTGACCAGTTGGCTTACGCCAGGCTGACCGTTAGTCCCACTAAACCCCATCTCAATATGGTCTTGAATAGGTTGAACGACTTGGGCCTCGAGATCAATGGCACGTTCATCCCAAAACATATTTTGCTCTACAGCGAATCTATTATTTACTAGGCGCATACTGTGTCGGCCGGTAAGACCACCATTCAAACCCACACTCCGCTGCGTAGTATCTGAGAACGCGAAGGCTTGCTGATGGCAAGAGCCACAGGCAATGGTTCGATTATCGCTCAAAGCCTTGTCATAAAACAACACACGTCCCAAGGTTGCTTTTTTATCGTCTATCGCTACCCCACCTCTATTGTCCTTCTGGAAATATGCTGGGGCCTGGCTCTCGTATGAAAAAGGCGGCTCCAAAGGTACGCTTGTTCCAAAAGCCGCATAGACGGCTTCAAAGGGCTCTGCCGGTGTAGGCTTGTTTTTGCCACAAGATGCAGCCAACAATGCACCAGCAGTGATTGCAAAAAGAGTTTGGGTGGTTTTAATCGGCTTCACATTCATCAAGACACCAAAAAATAGAAAAGGTTTAAAGCGTTATTAACTCCATTTCTTCGATCAACCACTGCTGTCCTGCGAACTTATCAATGATGAATAACACATAACGGCTATCCACCATAATGTTACGACAGATGTTGGCATCAAAGTTTACATCACTCATCGTCCCTTCCCAAATACGGTCAAAGTTCAATCCGATAAGCTCTCCGCGAGCGTTCAAAACAGGAGATCCGCTGTTCCCTCCAGTGGTGTGATTCGAAGCGATATTACACACCGGGAGCTTGCCGTTTTCTGAATATTGGCCGTAGTCCTTGTTGTCGTACAACTCGATCAATTTCGCAGGCATATCAAATTCGTAATCGCCTGGCTTGTATTTCGCCATGGCACCGTCCAAATACGTAGTGGTTCCGTAGGATACAGCATCGCGAGGGCTCACCCCTTCTAGCTTTCCATAGGTCACACGCAGCGTGCTATTGGCATCTGGGTAGAAGTTACGCTCAGGGAATACTTCCATCAATGCACGCATGTATTCGGCCGAAAGTTCGGTCGCCTTTTGCAACAACGCATTGTCCGGTGATACAGCGTAAAATGCTTGGAATGCCGATGTGTTGAAGTTGCTGGCTGTAGGTGCAACTGCTGTCAGTTCAATAGGCTCATCTTTAGTGGCCAATTCTACCAACGCATCAATCTCATCATGAACCGTACTTACAAACGTCGCCTCGTCCATATCACCCAATAGGTCTGGGAAGGTTGCCAACGCCATAGAAAGCATGGCCGCGGTGGTTTTTTCACTGACCGTACGGCTGTAGTTCTGATTGAACTCAACTAGGGCAACGTCCATATCAACATCAGATTTCGCGCGTTGCAGTTGGCTCATCAATGAGAACCACTCCATTCCGTAATAGATGGTTTCGATGAATTCGTTGCGCTTGAGTTGACCATCTGCAATCTGCGTATTGTTCACGGCAATTTCGTCCAACAGGCCACTGTATTTATCCCAAAGGTTGGCATCAGCCGCAATGCGTGCCGTGAATTCGGCTTCGATTTTGCGTTTACGGTCAAGGCCTTTGGAGAATTGGACCCCTTCAATTTGCCCAATCCATTTTTTCCATCCATTGGCAATACGAGCATATTTTGAAGCATACTTGAGCTGTACCTCCGCATCCGCGCGCATTTCACTGTCCATGATAGATAAGAGAACATCGCGGATTTCAACGCGACGGGCGTTTTCAACATTGACCAGCTGATCCATTTCAACCGCCGTTAGATATTCCTGAGTGCGGCCAGGGTACCCGAAGACCATGGTGAATTCTCCCGGGGTACGCGGTGCTATGTTCACTTTCAGGTGCTGCGCCGGTGTAAAGGCATTTCCGTTCTCGTCGTACACTCGGAACAAGCTGAAATCCCCAGTATGACGGGGGAACACCCAGTTGTCCGTATCCGCGCCGAACTTACCGATGGAGCTCGGAGGTGCACCCACCAGGCGTACGTCGTTGTATTTGATGGTGGCCAACAGGAAGAATTGGTTGTTATTGAAAAATGGAACCACCTTGTACTTGAGATTTGGGTTGTCCAATTCTTTCGTTTCAATCAAGGCCGCCTCTATTTCTTTGAATTTATCTCCGGAGTTTACCAAGGAATTGGTCACATCTTCCATATAGACCAATTGCTCCACGAACAACCCAGGGTTCTTCAACTCCTCGTCCATGGAACGCGCCCAGAAACCATCCTTTAAGTAGTTGTGCTCCATCGAGCTTTGCTTCTGGATCTGGCCGTACCCACAGTGGTGGTTGGTCAAGACGAGTCCTTTGGAAGAAATGAATTCTCCCGTACAGAATCCACCAAAACTTACAATGGCATCTTTCAAGGAGCTGTGGTTTACGCTGTAAATGTCCTCGGCACTGAGCTCACAACCCATCGCCTGCATCTCTGCGATGTTATTGTTCAGGAGCATGGGGATCCACATGCCCTCCTTCGCAGTTAATTGGACACTAAAAACTAAGATTGTGACTATGGTAACGATTTTCTTCATCTCTTCTATGTAATTTGCGGAGTGTAAACTTAAACAATAGCAATGAAGAAAGTAATGCTTAGTGCAGCAGTTGCGGCAATTTTGGCCTCCTGTGCACCTGAAACTGGCTTTGATCTCACTATAGATGCGCAATCCGCTGGAGATAGCCCTGTTAAATTAAGTCTAGAAAATCAAGAGGTGCTTTATGAAGGCACTTTGAGCAACGGTAAATTGTCTGTCCATATCGAAGATTTCCCGCATCAATATGCCATGGTGGAAATTGCTGAGCTTGGTATGCCCGCTGTATACTACCACGACGGTGCAGATGTAACCCTTACGATGGACTCTGTAGCAGGAATCTTAATAGAAGCGGGCGTTTTTAACGACTCGGCAGAAGCCCTTCGCAACAAAGGGGCATTCTTCGACGCGACCATGATGACCCTCGAAGATAAATTCCGCAATGCGATGCAACTCAACGATACGCTCGCTACGGAACAGATTCGTGAAGAGGCCATGACGCTAATAGATAGCCAGACGAAAATGACGCTTGACTTTGCGAAGAAGAATGATATTCTCGGTGCAGCCATCATTTTAAGCGGAAACACAAGCAGTTACGATCTAGAAGATTTTGTTGCAGTTCGCGATCAGATCAGCGCTGAATACCACAATTCGCCTGATTTCATAAAATTATCTGAAAAAATAGTAGCCCTCGAAAAATCGTCCGTAGGTGCAACGTTTACAGACTTTAGCCAAGCCACACCAGAGGGTGAAATGCTTAGTTTATTAAGCGTTGAAGGAAAGCTCAAACTGATCGATTTTTGGGCATCGTGGTGTAAACCTTGTCGTGCCGCAAACCCAGCGCTCGTAGGTCTATACGACGCATACAAAGAGCGCGGATTCAACATCATTGGTGTGAGTCTAGACCGCGATAAGGATGCTTGGATTAAAGGCATAGCTGAAGACGGTTTGCAATGGCCACAAGTCAGCGATTTGAACTACTGGCAAAATGAAATTTCTACCTTTTACGGTATCCAATTCATTCCGCAGAATTTACTCATTGATGAAAACGGGATAATTGTTGGTAAGAATATGGAACCAGAAGCATTGGCGCAATATCTAGAAGCAAACCTCTAGGACAGCCCCTTACGTCTTCGAAGCACCCATTCTACGAAGGCACACAATAAGAACGCTCCCCAATACCACCACACGGTGTGTTGGGGAGTTTTTTTTGTTCGAACCATAGATTGTCCCTCCAGCTCCCATTCAGCAAGTGCAGATCGCAACGAACTTAAATCGTTAGCACGCCACACTTCTTCTTTAGAATAACGGTCCCAGAGCGCTTTGTTATAGGGCCTGTGGAGCTCTATGGAAGAAGGTAGAACGGTAAGGGTATTCCGCCAATCGTATTGTTGACCCAAAGCTTTTGCGTTGATTTCTAACGTATACTCTCCGGCTGTAGCAATGGAGGTAGACAGAGTATAGCCATTGCCAGCTATTGATAGGGGTTGCGGCACATCGAACGTTTCTTCTCCGCGTGTGATTTTCATGGAAACATCCGCAGGAAGTGCTTGCGATAAATTATTCACGATACTGACTACCCATTCCGCTTTTTGGTTTTGATAAACGCGTATAGGTCCGGTAACACGCAATTCGTCTGGTCTTGCGTCGCGAAGCAAGCCTTTAATAATCCCTGCAAACACAGCGCGCGTTTCTGGGTAGGCGAGACTATTTTGGTACCAATTTATTCCTCTACCGTTCCAATTTACGCCTTCCCTCAGCAGGTTAACCAACTTTTTATCTCGCTTGCGAATAATGTAGTATTCAGGTGCTCCTAGCGCACCAATCCTTTCCGGCGTTTTCAGTCTTACAGCAACACCTTGGGGAGGATCATTACTAGAATCCAACCAAAGAATTGGCTTTTCAAGACGCGCATCTAATTGTTCAAACACTGCCTCTCCTCCTCCAATGGCTACTGTGGGAAGTGGTTTTAATTGGGTTTTTGCCTCATCCCAAGTGAGTAAGTGGTAACTAAAGCCTAGCTCTTTAGACAGTCTAGTCACCATTCCTACGTGCGGATGCGGGTACGGCGTGATAATTTGAATCGTATTGAAATAGGGAACGACCTCTATAGGCTGTTCGACCACATCTTTAACCCCATTGCGTTCGGCTTGGACGAAAAGCACGTAAGTTCCTGGGCGATCAGGCGCTGTTATCGTTCCCTCCTCTCCATTGCTAGATGCACCATTAAACGTTGACCTAACATTAGTACCCTCGGTAGAAATTCTTATGCTAAAATTGAAACGTGAACCCGCTTCTACCCGTTCTGGGACAACGATATTATTGATAAGCGGCGGACTTTGTAGTGCATTGGCCTCCAATAAAACTGATCCTATGGGTCCCGGACCTTTTGGAGTCTCTATGTGTCCATCGCCAATATACACCCAAGGAAGTTCGTCGTTGCCACCTTGCGGCGCGTTGAAATCGGAGATTACCCATTTCACTGGCGCCGTATCTTCAAAATCAAGCAGCGCCTCCAACGCTTCGTTAACTGAAGCCTTCAGAGATGCCGATGTATCTATGCGCAATGCAATCAATTGAGGCTGCTCTATCGCGACCTGTTCTTCTCGTTCAGGTGCAAGCAACGCAAAAACTAAGAGACTGAACCAACCAAAACGCAAAAAGGTCAACGCCCAGTAGGGCGTCGACCTCCATTTATAAAAATACGTATACCACGCAACTAAAGCGCCCAAGAAGAGGGCTAGTAATACGGCGGTAACTAGTGTCATTTAGGTTAGCATTCCTCCACAAACGTTCATCACTTGGCCCGTGATGTAGCCGCTCATATCAGAAGCTAGGAAAAGACATGCGTTCGCGACATCTTCCGCTGATCCACCGCGTTTTAATGGAATACCGTCTCTCCATTGTTGCACTGTTTTTTCATCTAAAACGGCAGTCATTTCCGTTTCAATGAATCCAGGCGCAATGGCATTGCAACGAATATTACGAGATCCTAACTCTAAGGCCACTGACTTGGTAAAGCCAATTATACCTGCCTTTGAAGCGGCATAATTTGATTGACCAGCATTACCCTTCACACCTACGACAGAGCTAATATTCACTATAGAACCTGAACGCTGCTTTAGAAAGGTACGTTGAACAGCCTTCGTCATATTGAAGACGGAGTTGAGGTTAACTTCGATTACCCGATTGAAATCCTCTTCAGTCATACGCATCAAAAGGGTATCCTTCGTAATTCCAGCATTGTTGACTACAATATGAACTCCACCGAAGTCTTCAACTACCTGTGCAATTAATGATTCAGCATCCTCCATCTTCGAAGCATCAGAGCGGTAGCCTTTCACTTGCGTGCCGTACTGCTGTAATTCTTGTTCTAACGCTTGTCCTTTTTCGACTGAACTTAAAAACGTGAAGGCAACATTTGCACCTTGCTTTGCAAAGGTCTCTGCGATTCCTTTACCAATTCCCTTTGACGCACCAGTTATGATGGCGGTCTTTCCAGAAAGTAAACCCATAATTATTCTTTAATAGCGGTTTTATTCGGCAGCAAACCTACGGCAATTCCCTCTTTATATGCAACAATAAAGGCATTTTCAAAACCAATTTTCACCACCTTATCTAAATACAATTGCGCTTGTGGAAGGTTAGTAAAGCTGCCTAATAGTATGCGTTGAACACCGTTCTCTTCCTGCACCTTTAAATCGCCTGATACCGAACTTAAATCACTGTAATCTAACTCATTAAAAGCCCCTACCTGAATAGAGTATTCAATACCAAACGTTGGATAGAGAACGGTATCTTTAAGTGAACCATTTTGCCACATTTCTACTTGTATCGCGCTCAGTTCTTCAGGAGAAGTCTTGCTATTTTTCCACACAGCAGCTATTGCTATAAGTAAAACTGCAATCACAAGAAACGGCCAGCGCATAGTTTTCGCTGTAGTGTCTTGTTGCTCTAATTGAAGACGCAAGCTCTTATTCTCGGCTTCAAGCTTCGAAATGCGTTCTTTGGTTTTTGGTGATAGAAACTCCATACTGAGACTAAGGTCGTAAAAATTAGATTGCTTTACAGCGGGGCGACTAAGATTCCTATCAACGTCCCAATCATGAAAAGAATGGTTTGAATAATGAATCCAATATTATTTAGAATAACCAAGGCCCAGTGCATCTCTCCAAAACGCTTCCAAGTCAATGGTGGCTTGCTCACTGGAGCTTTCATCCCCTCTTCATGCATCTTCTGTTTTTCACTTTTGACCGCATAGGGAGCCTCACAATGTGAACAAATGTGACTGTACGTATCGCTTTGAATCGTTACCTCATACCAAGCACTACAAGATGGGCACTTTACCTGTTTCATCCGAACAAAGGTAGCGGTTCGTGGCAATAAAAAAGCCGCTCCCAATGAAAGCGGCTCTTATTATAAGTGAATTTTTATTTACCTAATAATTTCGCCATCGCCGTTCCAAGCTCCGCTGGAGAATCGACAACGGTGATGCCACAATCGCGTAAAATCGCCTTTTTAGCAGCAGCAGTGTCCTCTGCTCCACCAACAATGGCACCGGCGTGGCCCATGGTACGTCCTGCTGGTGCAGTTTCGCCGGCAATGAAAGCAACCACAGGTTTCGTCCCGTTTTCTTTAATCCAAAGTCCCGCTTCAGCCTCCAATTGGCCACCGATTTCACCAATCATGATGATACCTTCAGTTTCCGGATCGTTCATCAAGAGCTCAACAGCTTGTTTTGTAGTTGTACCGATGATTGGGTCACCACCAATACCAATAGCTGTTGTTTGACCTAAACCGGCTTTAGTGCACTGATCGACTGCTTCATAAGTCAAAGTACCAGACTTACTAACGATACCTACAGTACCCTTGTTGAAGATAAAGCCTGGCATGATACCCACTTTTGCTTCTCCTGCAGTCATTACCCCAGGACAGTTAGGACCAATCAAAGTACAGTCTTTATCGCTCAAGTATTCTTTTACCTTCACCATATCCGCTACAGGGATACCTTCGGTAATACATATGATTACTTTAATACCTGCCTCAGCGGCCTCCATAATACCATCTGCCGCAAAAGCTGGTGGAATGAAAATGATAGAAGTATCAGCACCTGCCTTTTCAACGGCTTCGCTTACAGTATTGAATACAGGACGATCCAAATGCGTCATGCCTCCTTTTCCTGGAGTTACACCACCAACCACGTTGGTTCCGTATTCGATCATTTGAGTGGCATGGAATGTACCCTCTTTACCCGTAAAACCTTGGACAATAATGTTTGAGTCTTTGTTGACTAGTACGCTCATGAGATGCTTTTTCTGTGAGTTTGGTGCAAATGTACTATCCAAGCTTCAATGGAATTCCCTTCTATACAAATTTCTTTCCTCAATACTTAACGATGTATCTTTGGGCCATGCTTAGAGACGACATCATATGTGCATTATCAACACCACAAGGCGTTGGTGCATTAGCTATAGTGCGGATTAGCGGGGCCAATTCTTCCGCACTCCTCACCCCCTATTTTGTTTCCAAGCGTGCAAAAAACGCTGGCCTTGAATCTCACCGAGCGTATTTTGGCGATTACAGTATACATGATGAGCACATCGACGAAGTACTCGTTACTTATTTCGAAGAGGGCAAAAGCTTTACTGGAGAAGAGAGCTTTGAAATCAGTTGTCACGGATCGCCCTATATCATTGGCCGCATCATGGAGAGTCTATTAAATGCAGGTGCGAGACTTGCAGATCCGGGCGAATATACCATGCGTGCATTCATGAATGGAAAATTAGATTTGGCTCAGGCGGAAGCTGTAGCTGATCTTATTCATGCGGAAAATAAAACCATGCATGATGTAGCCTTACGTCAGCTAAAGGGTGGCTTATCTAACGAAATCTCTCTTTTCAGGGAGGATCTTGTTCATTTCGCCTCATTGATAGAATTGGAATTAGATTTCAGCGAGGAAGATGTGGAGTTTGCGTCTCGAGCACAATTGTTAAAAATGCTTCATTCCCTCCAAGGAAAAGTTAGTGCGCTCATAGATAGTTTTAAATACGGTAATGCCATTAAAAAAGGAATAGCGACTGCTATCCTTGGGGCGCCGAATGCCGGTAAATCAACACTATTGAATGCATTACTGGGTGAAGATCGCGCCATTGTCAGTTCCATAGCGGGAACCACTCGTGATACGGTTGAAGATACCTTCAATTATGGAGGACTAACGTACCGATTAATAGATACCGCAGGCATCCGTGATACAGAAGATTATGTAGAGCAAATAGGTATTCAAAAAGCATTTGAACAGGCTGAAAAAGCGGATGTAATCTTTTACCTCATTGACGCTACCGCACCTGAAGAAGATTTGGAACAGCGCATAGCCCATCTCGAGCAAAGCGCTCCGCAAGCAGAGCTCTTTCTGTGCATCAATAAGTCTGATCAGGCAGAGGCCAGTAGCATTCTCAAAAGACTGGAAGCATCAAAACGCCAAATTTTTATGATTGCAGCTAAAACAAAGGACGGGCTTGCCGATCTTTTAACAGCGCTAAAAGAAGCTACAGCCTGGACATCGCATGGCGCTTCTCAGACCATTGTGACTAATGCACGGCATGCGGATGCACTGAGAAGGACCTCTCTAGCTCTGGCTAAAAGCATAGAGGCTGTAGAACTTAGTATTCCCGGCGATCTTCTTGCTCAAGACTTACGATTAGCCTTAGATGGTTTGGGCGAAATTACCGGCACTATTTCTACTGACGACTTGTTGGCCAACATCTTTAGTAAGTTCTGTATCGGGAAGTAAACTCCTATTGTTAGTATGAAAAAAGACATTGAAATCCCAATAGTTAAAGACGTTTACGTTGCGGCAGTTTTGATGACTGGTGATACTGGTGAGCAACAGTGGTGGGTACATTTAATCAACGACAGTACATCTCCGCTCGAAAACGTCATGATTCAAAGCCGCGGGTACAGTAATTTAGAAACGAAAGCAGGGATAAAAACAGCCACACTCAGAAAGGTGCTTAAGGTTTTGCCTGCAAAATCGGCCGCAAAGTTAGAACCAATCATGCCAGAAGTATTCCATCTCTTTAACGAATACTGGGTGACGTTTTTTGAGGAGAACACTTTAAAAGACCGCAAATTTATCTTCGGTCCGCACACCATCGAAGCTGCTTTTCAAGAAGATTTACCGGTAGTAAAGGATAAAGGAATAATTGTACGCTAGTTAGACTTTTTTAGAGAAGTCGCGTCCGTTTCTCACCCGATGCCAAACTACCCATGCTAGAGTTGCATTGATCAAGTAAAAGGCATATTTCGCTACGTAGGCAATGTTGCCAAACAAGACGTTTTGATACAGTTTTAATACGTTATAAACCTGCCAGCTCGCCCAAGAATCTGCATACATCCTAGGGGTATTTAAAATGCCGGAATATGTAATGCCCGTAATGATCGCTGTGATGGTGAACTTGGCTGTATTAGCGCCTAATGGCGCGCGTAAGAAATCAGTAAAACCGACGTAATTCAAAGCGATTCCCAGCGCAAACGCGATGGCTATATTTATAAAGTAAATAGCATCAATTTTTCTAGGGACCCGGTCTTTTCTGCGTTTCCAATAGAGGTACGACACCCCGGCACCAATAAAGGAGATTGGATAGGTTAGAAAAGCCGCGTCATTCCCTAAATAATAGTCTACGAAAGCCGAATTCACGGCCGTTAACAATCCTATCAGGTTACCTATGTTGTTTCGTTTTGTCACTAGACGCGTGACCATCATGGAACCAGCAGCCCCAAACGTTGAGAATATACCAATAGGGATATCTTGACGAACCGTTTTGTGAAAACCTAAGGCAAAAGAAATCAGAAGGACAAGGAGTACACCAAGGGCGTCCATCCACTTACTTTCCGTAATCTCTTGTAATCGTCTTCCCCGTTCCACAAAGCCTGATTGAATTCCAAATGTAAATGGAAAGCGCTGTCTAAAAGATATTATTTAACTGAAAGTAAGGTGTTCAGTCCAAATTCTACATTTCTTACGATGTATACGCCAGTGGAGATTTGTTCAGGAAGCTGCACCCACCCTTCCAGAACTGGTAAAATCGCAAGTAAACGTCCATTGAAATCATACAAAGCCACATCGTTGATAGAAGAGGCGTGTGCGATAAAAAATTGGTCTACAGCAGGATTGGGATAGATCGCCCAGCTTGATGTGTATTCATCTAACCCTATGTTGGAAATAGAGATGCAATCGCTCCATTCACTACAATTTCCTTGCGTTACTTTGACGGCATAGTCGCCATTTGAGGTTACCACATATGTGGCGGAAGTGGCTCCTGTGATGAGTGAGCTATCACTGCAATTGATCCACTGGTAGGTTGCGTTAGTCGCGAGGGCAGATAATACAATACCGTTAGCAGAAGTTCTTGTATCAACTGTATCTATAGTTAAGTCATAGGTAACGATAGAATCACAGCCCGCTACCGCTCCTGTACCTTGAGTAAAGGTCCAATCATAGGTTCCTGTTTCATCCCAATAGCCACTGCTATCTGGAATCATGTACTGGCTGCAAGCCGTTGCTACTACGGTGTCGTACACGGTCTGACTTAAATTTTGTCCATAGGTCCAATTACTGCTCGAGCCACTCAAGCTAAAGTTTTGAAGTGTACCATTATTACTTCCGGATTGGTCCGTAAGCGTAGTAGTATTAGAATTGCTGCCATCGGCCAAACCATCATTCATGGTGTAATACAAAACCAAATTATTTGATGGTGTACAAATTTCACCATTCATGTGCGCTAGTACATCGGCATCAGTTAGTGCTATATTCCAGAGACGAAACTCATCAATGTCACCACCAAACGGATTTGCACCATCTACCCTACGGCCAATAACCACATTTCCTGCGCTTGTTGCAGGTGTCGTGGTAAAATTGCCCGTAGCACAGACTATTCCATCAACATAAAGAGTCACTTTTTTAGTGGCAGAGGGGTCATAAACAGCCGCAACATGATGCCAAAGCGAATCATTTACAGCAACGGTACCACTGAGCCCTGTACCTCCAATTTCTAGTCGAACGGAATTGGCCCATAACAAGTTAAGAGTGAATCGTTTACCATTGACGAAAGTACCCATGTCTGCAATGACCTGTTGAACCCCACCGGCGGCTCCTGGAATGCAATTCTCGTTCGTTCTAATCCACGCTTCAAAACTACGTGCCACATTGCCTTGTATGGCAGACTTTGTTGTACTTACATAGTCGTCCACCCCATCAAAATGTAAAGCGTTGTTGGTTTGTGCGAAGGCAATCGACATGAATATTATGGCGATTAGTGAATAAAAATTCCTCATTAGGTAGTTTTTTTTGTACTATCGAAAATAGCACATTTGTTTATATGAAGGATATCATTAATAACACTGCTGATCACGTCAGGAAGCAACTGCAAAATGCAGAAGGCGGACACGATTGGTTTCACATTGAGCGTGTTTGGAAAAACGCCAAACTGATCGCTGCTAAGGAGCACTGCGATATAGAGGTAGTTCAACTAGCCGCTTTACTGCACGATATCGCTGACTCAAAATTTCATGGGGGCAATGAAGAAATTGGCCCCACAATGGCAAGGGAATTTCTAGAAAATGCAGGACTTAAGCCACAAAAAGTCGACCACATCGTTGCCATTGTTGAAAATGTGAGTTTTAAAGGAGGCCACAACACACGCAGCCATTCCAGTATTGAGCTGGATATTGTACAAGATGCCGATCGCCTCGATGCCATCGGTGCAATCGGGATTGCGCGTACCTTCAACTATGGAGGGTATAAAAACCGTGCGATTTACGACCCAGCGATTGCTCCGAATCTAAATATGACGAAGGAGGAATATAAAAAATCGACAGCGCCAACGATCAATCATTTTTATGAAAAGCTGCTGCTCTTAATAGATCGAATGAATACCCAAACAGGAAAGGACATTGCCTTAGAGCGACACCGTTTTATGGAAACTTTTCTGGACCAATTTTATGCGGAGTGGGACGGCTTGCGCTAATTCTGTCGTAATTTGCTTTTACCTAAACAACATCACGCATGACATTTCGAATTTTACACCGCTACCTCGGCTTTTTCTTAGCCGGAATCATGATGATTTATGCCGTTTCAGGCATTACCCTGATTTTTAGAAACACCGATACCTTCAAACAAGAGGTTCAAAAAGAGATCACCGTCGAAGCAGGCCTCACCGAAGAAACACTGGGCCGCGCCTTAAGAATTCGCGATCTTAAAGTAATTGATAACGACGGCACGATCTTAGTTTTTGAGCAAGGTGCCTACAATCCTGAGACAGGGGAAGCTAAATTCACAGCTAAAGAGCTACCCGGTTGGCTCGACAAGCTAACGCATTTGCACAAAGCCACCACCAATGATCCGTTGTACTACTTCAATATTTTCTTCGGGGCGTCGCTATTCTTCTTTGCCGTTAGCGCCTTCTTTATGTTCGTGCCAAAATCACCTATATTCAAGAAAGGACTTTGGTTCACTGTAGGTGGAATCATCCTTGCAATCATCATGCTATATGTCGGATAATAAAGTTTCAACAAGACAAGGACTCGCCATTGGTGGCGGGCTGTTCCTAGGTATGGGCTTAGGTTTTATGCTTATTCCAATTTTAGGCGGAACCGCCATGGTGGGTGGAATTATAGCAGGTATGGGTATTGGATTGTTCACCGCTGCATTTATGAAAGATAAGCTATGAGACTCCTCCTCTTTTTCGTTTTGAATTTTGGTGCCCTCGCGTTGGGCAGTTACCTGATGGGCGAAGGCCCCATGGGCAGTTGGTATACCAACCTCAATAAGGCGCCGTGGACACCTCCGGGTTGGGTATTTGGTGCTTCTTGGACCTTGATCATGGTCTGTTTAAGCATTTTCATGAATAAAGCCGTTCAAATTGAAGCACTTAGCAAGACCATTTTATGGATTTATGGGGTCCAATTGGTCCTGAACATCCTTTGGAATCTACTTTTCTTCGACCTGAACTGGATGGGAATCGCGTTGATTGAAATTATCCTATTGGTCTTTGTGGTCGGCTTCATGGCCATCAAGGCAAAGCCGTATATGCCCCTGCTTACATGGCTGCTCACACCTTATGTATTATGGTTGAGTATTGCGATAACGTTGAATGCTTATGCTTTACAAAATAATTACTAAGAAAAATGTTCTACTACTTCTGTCGGTGAGTATAGGACTTCCACTCCTTTTTATGACCGGTTGTAGAGCTTTGGTAAAGAACATTTATCAAAGTATGGATTGTGACCAATTCAATATTGATCATATTGAGTTACGAACAGGAATAAATATCCCAAGTGTCCAACGAAATTACTGTGAACTCATCGATAGTGTGCGGAGTGTTTCTTTTCAAGTACTATTGAACACTGAGGAATTGGAAATATATAGCGCCAAATATTTTGAATGGAATGCGCCTGTTTTCACCGCTGAAGGCGAGCGTAGCGATACCAGATGGGAGGCTAGTTTAGATACTTCGTCGCGAGCGCTTAACTTCAACTTATACTATTTAAAAGATGAGTGATCTAGAAAAACATTACGTAAATCGGTCCAATTGGATACGGGCAGCCGTTTTAGGTGCCAATGACGGAATACTCAGTGTTAGTAGTATCGCAGTCGGAGTAGCTTCGGCGAGTGCCACTACTGCACCTGTTGCAGTCGCAACACTGGCTGGATTAGTCGCGGGAGCCTTGAGTATGGCTGCAGGGGAATACGTGAGTGTGAGCTCTCAATCGGATATAGAACAAGCGGATTTGGCGCGCGAAAGAAAGGAACTCGAAGAAATGCCCGAAGTTGAAGAACGTGAATTAGCTAAAATTTATGTTGCCCGTGGTTTAACGGAGGTAACGGCAGCAGAGGTGGCACGTCAACTGCACGAACACGATGCTTTGGCGGCGCATGCAAGAGACGAGTTAGGCATTAATGAAATGACTACGGCACAACCTTTACAAGCCGCCGGTGCGAGTGCCTTGAGTTTTTTGATTGGCGGCTTATTCCCTTTCGGACTTATTTTCCTTTTCCCTTTGGAAGATCTGTACTGGGCGGAATATGTCTTCAGTATTTCATTTTTAGCGCTTCTTGGGGCTGTAAGTGCGCAAATTGGAGGCAGTAATCCCTGGAAAGCAGTGATTCGAATAACGATTTGGGGCACCATTACCATGGGTCTCAGCGCATTGGTAGGAAGTTGGGTTCAAATAGGGCTTTAGCACTACCTTTGGCGCAATGGCGACAAGAATCAACAAATACCTCAGTGAGATAGGACATTGCTCTAGACGCGGAGCAGATAAACTGCTTGAGCAGGGTCGAATCACCATTAATGGTGTAGTACCTGAATTAGGCGAAAAGGTTCAAGACGGCGATGTAGTCGCCGTTGACGGTAAGGTGGTTGGCAAACGCACGGAAAAACACGTCTACATAGCTTTAAATAAGCCTCGCGGGATTGTTTGCACCACAGATCGCGGTGTAGAGAAAGATAATATTGTTGACTTCGTCGGTCACCCTCAACGTATTTTCCCAATTGGTCGACTGGATAAGCCCTCTGAAGGCCTGATTCTCATGACCAGCGACGGTGATATAGTCAATAAAATATTACGTGCTAGAAACAATCACGAGAAAGAATACGTCGTGAACGTTCATAAGCCAATCACACAGGAATTCATCACGAGAATGCGCAACGGCGTCCCTATTTTAGATACAGTTACCCGCAAATGTCTTGTCGAACAAATAGGCCCAAAAACATTTAGAATCATCCTTACGCAAGGCTTGAATAGACAGATTCGCAGAATGTGTGAATATTTGGAGTACCGCGTAACGAAACTAAAGCGTGTTCGTATTATGAATATTGAGCTTGACTTGCCAGTCGGCGCATGGCGCGATTTAAAAAAGCATGAACTGCAGACGCTCAATAGACTGTGTGAATCCAGTAGCAAAACACATTTTTGATGGCGATCTTAAGCGCACACATTCAATTCATCCCCTTAAGCAACGAAACACCAATGGCCGCTGTGGATAGCGCTATAGCGTTAATACAAACAGTGGGCTTAACGTATGAAGTGGGGCCCTTCGGCACGAGTGTGGAAGGCGAGGCAAGTAGTATTCAAGAATTGGTTCATAACCTGCTAAAGAGTACTATTTCTAAAGAATTTTTGCTCAATGTCCAGTACCACGTAGGAACGGACAAACTGAGTAATGCTGATAAGGTCGCAAAGTTCAGATAGTTCTCTTGAACTAGGCCAGTTGAACACTATATTTGCGCCCGATTAATCGAACACTCTAAAACGTCGAATATGTCTAAGATTCTGTACACGAAAACAGATGAAGCACCAGCACTAGCTACCTACAGCTTCTTACCTATAGTGAAAGCATTTACTGCAAAGGCGGGAATTGAAGTAGAAACGAGAGATATCTCTTTAGCCGGTAGAGTATTAGCAACATTCCCAGAGTACTTAGGTGACGAACAGCGTATTTCTAACGATTTACTTGAATTGGGGGAATTGGCAAAAACACCAGAAGCAAACATTATCAAGCTTCCAAACATTAGTGCTTCCATTCCTCAATTGAAGGCTGTGATCGCTGAACTTCAATCTGCAGGATTCGCAGTACCCAACTATCCGGAAAACGCAACAACTGCAGAAGAGAAAGATGTAAAAGGCCGCTACGACAAAATTAAAGGATCGGCTGTTAATCCTGTCCTCAGAGAAGGAAACAGTGACCGACGCGCTCCGAAAGCAGTGAAAAATTACGCCCGTAAACACCCACATAGTATGGGCCAATGGTCTGCAGACAGTGCAAGCCACGTGAGCAGCATGACTGACGGTGATTTTTACGGCACGGAAACCAGCACCACACTTATAGAGGACTGTAGCGCCCAAATTCGTTTTACAAATAGCAACGGCGCTATTGAGATTCTTAAGGAATCACTTCCCCTACTCGCTGGTGAAATCATTGATACCGCCACTATGAATATGGCAAAGCTAAAAGCGTTTTTAGCTGAACAGGTAGCGGACGCGAAAGCAAAAGGTGTTCTGTTTTCCTTACATATGAAAGCGACCATGATGAAGGTCAGCGATCCCATCATGTTTGGAGCAGCCGTCGAAGTATACTTCAAAGAGGTATTTACAACTTATGCTGAAGATTTCACTGCACTAGGCGTTAATGTTCGCAATGGACTAGGCGACGTCTATGCAAAGATTGGCCAATTGCCAACCGCCAAGCGCCAAGAAATAGAATTGGCACTTGAAACTGCCATCGCACATGGTCCAGACTTAGCGATGGTAAATTCAGACAAAGGGATTACCAACCTGCACGTGCCAAGCGATGTAATCATTGATGCCTCGATGCCGGCCATGATTCGTACCTCAGGTAGAATGTGGGATAAAGATGGTAAAGCACGCGACACAAAAGCCGTTATTCCAGACCGTTCCTACAGCGGTATCTACCAGGCAACTATTAATTTCTGTAAAGAGCATGGTGCGCTTGACCCGACGACTATGGGCTCAGTGAGTAACGTTGGTTTGATGGCGCAAAAGGCGGAAGAATATGGTTCGCACGACAAAACATTCCAAATGAAAGCCTCTGGGCGTGTAGATGTAATGGTTGGAGATTCAGTATTACTCAGCCAAGAGGTACAGGCAGGTGACCTGTTCCGCATGTGTCAGGTGAAAGATGCCCCCATAAAGGACTGGGTAGCTTTGGCCGTACGTCGTGCCCGCGCCACTCAAATGCCCGCTGTATTTTGGCTAGACGATGAACGTGCACACGACCGCGAATTGATTAAAAAGGTAGGAGAATACCTGCCGGAACACGATACCGACGGTTTAGATCTATTCATCATGTCCCCGATAGAAGCCACAACGTTTAGTTTAGAGCGCATTGTTCAAGGATTGGATACCATTTCTGTTACTGGAAATGTATTGCGCGATTACCTCACTGACCTCTTCCCTATCCTCGAGGTAGGTACATCCGCTAAAATGCTCTCCATCGTTCCTTTAATGAACGGCGGTGGTTTATTTGAGACGGGTGCGGGCGGATCGGCACCGAAACATGTGGAACAGCTTACGAAAGAAAACTACTTACGTTGGGACAGCTTAGGGGAATTCCTTGCATTGGGCGTGAGTCTAGAACATTTTGCAGAGAAAGACGGCAATGAGAAAGCAGCGGTATTATCGCGCACTCTGGACGATGCTACGTCTAAATTCTTAGATACAGATAAGAGCCCTACAAGACGATTGGGTGGAATTGACAACCGTGGTTCACACTTCTATCTAGCCATGTACTGGGCACAGGAATTAGCACAACAAAATGATGATGCTGAACTTAAGGCAACTTTTGCGCCGCTAGCAAAGGCGCTTGCTTCAAACGAGGATAAAATTGTTGAAGAGCTCATCGCTGTACAAGGAAACCCTGCAGACATAGGTGGATACTATTTCATGAATGACGCACTTGCAGGTACCATTATGAGACCATCAAACACACTGAATACGGCAATTGATAACTTCTAATCTGAGTAAGTACTAGGAAACAAAAACCCGGCGCTGCGCGCCGGGTTTTTTATGCTTAAAATTTTTTCGCTTCTATTTGCCAAAAGCAAAGATCAAAGGAACATGCAATCGCTTGGCCCAACTCTTCTCATCGTGCGCCGCACCCGGGAACTTTTGTGTGGTCCAATTCTCTCCCGGCACAAATCCATTTTCCTCTAAAACAACATTGACATTGTCCTGAAACGGCTCATACATCGCATCAAGCGTTTCTGTTCCATAATCGAAATATATCTTGCCGACGCGCTCCGGAATGATGTTCTGCTTCACATAGGCATTAAAAACTGCAGGAATTTCTTCATTCGGAGCAAATCCACCTGGCCAGTGTGTACTCATGCAAAGCGCAGCACCAAATATGCTTGGGTATTCTCCGACAGCATACATACTCATCAGGCCGCCCATAGAGCTACCCATGATCGCGGTTGATGCCGCAGAAGTATGCACTGTGAAATTACCATCAACAAAAGACTTCACCTCTTCTACCATGTAGCGGAGGTAGTTATCGCTATTTACACTAAAAGTAGAATCTGACCCGTAGCGCTTCGATATTTCTGACAGTACAGAATCTGAGAACGCCGCTTGCAAGTGAGCTGCTGGTTTTTGTGGAAAATATTCAAAGTTTCTACGCTGACCACCATTGTACAAGGCCACAACAATCGTTGGTGTTATGACGTCATCGATAATTAGGCTGTCCAAAATCTCATCCACGCGCCACTCCTGACCGTTCCAAGTCGTGGTTGCATCAAAAAGCATCTGTGCATCGTACATATACAAAACATTATGCTTCTGAGTACCGTCGTAGGAAGACGGGAGCCAAATATCTAAAGGACGCGCCGGAATAAAATCACTAGCCAATTCCACGCGCAACAAGGTCCCTGCAGCTACCCCTTCAATGGTATCTAGCACCATAGAAGATGCCTCCACTTTAGATGAATCGCCAGGGTGCTGAACACAGCTGAATAATAGAATGCTTAAAGTAATTGCGACAAATCCCTTCATCTTACTTTACCCAAAGAATTAAGGTCTCCATTGGTCCCACTTCAATGGCGCCTCTACTCAAATCAACCTTTTCCTCGGAGATTAAATTTTCACCGCTCGTGGCTCCCTTTAATCCCTGCGAGAATCTAGCGAGGTCAATGGTCTTACCTTCTTTGTTGCGGTTGGCAACCACCATAATATTCTCTTGTTCAAAAGTTCTGAAGTATACGTAGACCTCCTCTTGAGGGATAAAGTGCAGCAATTCTCCTGAATTCAGTGCACAGCTTTTTTTGCGTAAATGGGCCAACGTGCGAATGTATTCCTGAGCCTCCTTTTGCTGGGCAGTCAATCCTTCACCCGTGAAAGCGTTCACAGCATCTCCTTCCCAACCGCCAGGAAAATCGGAACGAATCACACCGTGATCTTCCGTACCTGGATTGTTCATTAGGATTTCTGTACCATAGTAAAACTGCAGGGTACCGCGAGTGGTAAAGAACAGGGTCATCGCCATTTTCCACTTGTCGAAATCCTCATCAAGACGAGTGTAAATACGGCTCATATCATGGTTATCCGGGAAGATCATGATGTTATTGAGGTCCCCGTACATATAATCATTGGCCAAGCTTTCGTAAATCTTGGTCATACTGCTGCGCCAAGTCGCTTCGCCCATCAATCCATCAACCACGGCACTTTGCAATGGGAAGTCCATGATGCTCGGCAAATAGGTGGTGTAGTCATCCATCTTGGCCGTTCCCGCCTGCCAATAGCTGATCAACGATGGATCGCTGACCCATTCCTCCCCGACAATGTTGAAGTTCGGGTATTCGTCGAGTATAGCCTTGGTCCAATCCGCCAAGAATTGCTTGTCCGGATAAGGCCAGGTATCCATTCGAATGCCGTGCAGACCTAAATATTCCACCCACCAGATGGAATTTTGAATAAGGTATCGGGCCAATTTCTCGTTGCGCTGATTCAAATCCGGCATCGTCTCCACAAACCATCCGTCTGTGAATTGCTTGCGATCCACCTCCGCGGCATGTGGGTCGAACCTGCTGACTTTCATGTGATTCGTCTGCGTGAACTCCGGCCATTGATTCACCCAGTCCTCGCTAGGTAAATCACTCATCCACGGGTGCAAGCTTCCGATGTGATTCGCCACTTGGTCCATAATGATCCCAATACCTTTTTCCTTAGCCTTATCGGCCAATTCCTTGTATTGTTCATTCGTCCCATAGCGTGGGTCCACAGTATACAAATCCGTCATGGCATACCCATGGTAGCTGTAGCTCTCCATATTATTCTCAAGTACAGGATTCAACCACAAGCTAGAAATTCCCATCTTCTCGAAATAATCCAAGCTCTCAATGATCCCCGCTAAATCACCTCCGTGTCTTCCTCCGATAAATTCACGATTCGGCCCCTCCAACATGCCTTTAACTTGGTCATTACTAGCTTCCCCATTACGGAAGCGATCTGGGGTGATCAGGTAAATAAAATCGGCTGAAGAAAATCCCTTACGCGATGCACTTCCATCCGCACGCAGACCTAATGCCACTGACAAGCGACCTACTTTCTTTCCCTTCGTATTGCGAAAGACCAAGGTATGATCGCCTACTTTGGCATCCACCGGTACCGTTGCCGTCACAAACAAATAGTTTGGGCTTTCCAATCCTTCACTTTTTATGACTTCCAATGTGGTACTTTCCGCCACTAACTGAGAGATATCTTTACCGTATACCATAAATTCCACGGTATTCATCTCCATCCCAATCCACCAGCTTGCAGGCTCAATTTTTTCTACAACCTGCGCCTGCGCGTTAATAGCGAATGCTAATACAAGACTAATCAATAGCTTCTTCATGAGGTATCTTCTTATTCTCTCTAAATGTACAACCCGAACAACATTTTACCTCATGTTTGTTAAAGACCCCGTAGTTTTGCATAAAAGATGAGCAAATGGCAAAATTGAAATTACAAGCGGAGGTTTTGAGCGCCCTTGAACACGCCGAGCTACTAAATTTTAGTGCCGCTCAACGCGCCGTAGTAAGCACCATTAAAAGTGGACAGAACAAATGGCTCATTGCTCCAGATCTATCCCCGCTTCGCGTCGCCGCAGCAGCGACCATCATTCACAAACTAAAACAGAGCCATGAAGATGTGGCACGCGCCTTAATCCTTGTTCAAAATCCGGAGATCGCAGAAGAATATGCGCAGTACTTTGAAACGCTTGGAAAACATACAGATCTTCGTGTTTGGATGGCGTACCAGGGGCCGCAACTGTTAAAGCAGAAAGAAGATATCTACTTTGGCGCTGATGTTGTTATAGCCACACCCAAACGCTTAAATGAATTGCTAAATATAGAAGGATTCAATAGCGCCGCTGTACAAACGCTTGTGCTTGACGCATCGGACCAATTACTAAAAGTAGGCAACATCGCCTTCACACAGCGCATCAGCGATAGTATCCCTACAAAACAACGCGTTTCTTTGAGCACGGAAAACAAAGGCAGTACCTCAGTATACATGGACCAATTTGCCTTTCCCTTTTCTATTGAAGAGTTTTAAGCCTGTATCTTGAGTCGATCGTCAGGCCAATAGCCGCAATCCCTCGCAGGATAGGCTTCGCTCAAACCTAATAAACTTTGCTTCCACCATTCTTGAGCATCCGCAATCAATACATCGCCGTCTGTATGGGTAATAGGAACGGCTCTCACATCGACGTAAGCATTAATTTTTGTCTCACAGCAAACCGCCCACAGATGTGAGATGAAGTTAATCCCTATTGGGAAACCCGTTTTTGCTGAATCGAAATGCAAACTCCATTGGTATATGTCGAAGCCATGCTTTGCACTTTCATAGAACATCGCAGGTTTTAAGGGCAACATCTGCGGTCCTTCCCAAGAAGTACCCTCCGGAAACAGAACCACAGTTTGACCATCCTTTATAGCGGCGATAATATTATCACGTGTCTTCGTGCGACTTTCTTTACTTTCTCGTTTAACCCAAAGCACACCCAAGGCTTTTGCAGCCCAACCAATAAGCGGCCAACTTTTAACCTCCGCTTTTCCAACAATGGTAAAAAGATCGCTCGTCGGGACGAAAAGAACATCCAAATAAGAGCGATGGTTCGCCATCAAAATACCTGGACCAATTTTATCAAAGCGTGGGCCACTCACCTTAACCCCTACAATCCAAAGTAACACCCAGCGGAGTGCCATGAATACGCGGTGCGCGATTCTCCTACCTGCGAAGGGATATAAAACCGCAAGGCTGAGCACCCCTAGTAAAATGGTAGTAAAAACTCCGCAAACGCGAATAAAACCTAAGACACTTTTCATTTATGTAATATACTCCTAGTATTATGGGTCGTCACAATAGAGAAATCTCAAATTAATGAGAATATTAATTTAAAATCCTTCAAATGTAATCCAATCGAACGCAATGGGCTCTCAAAAAAGAGACTAGAAATTCCAGCGGTCTCTAAAAGTATCCCTTACATCAATGCCTATTTTCAGTCGAAATCCTGGATCTATTTCTGCAGGACTGGTTAAATAATAAAAACCAAAACGTGTAGGGGTATCCCAAAGCTTCACTTTTCGCTCTAGTCCCACATAAGTCTCGAGATACGAGAAATTACTTGTAGGTAAATACAACGCGCTAAAGCCAATTGCGGTACCCAAACCTAAACGATTCAGCAATGGAATTCGATCCAACAAAAAGCCATCAAAATGGTGGACACCGAAAGACTGAACATATACCTCAGGTGAAGCAAACGTCTCTGGTAAACTCTGCATAGTGAATAAGGGATTCGTAAATAGTAAAAAATCACCCCCTCTAAACCATTTGTATTCAATAAACCTAACCGATGCGGGATCGTTCAAAAATCCACCCGAAACAAAGTTGTAAAAACTCTCACCGGGTGCCCCCCAGCGTACCATATCCTCCACCTGAAACTCGTACTTCGTGTAGCGTACATCAGAACCAAAAATATTGGGTAGTCCTTGTTTTAAACTTAACCTGAAATCTGGCCAACGACTGCTCAACACAATTTTTTGCCGCCCTTTCAAATAATACCGTTGGAATGGTCTAATCAAGATTTCGGCGCCTAATTGAGCTACGGTATAGGTTTCAAAATAGCCGGGCTGGTTACGCGCACCAAATAAATCATTTGACCAATCGGCGAATTCCAATCCTTCAATGCTCTGTCTTTTGCTATACTCTAGGCCCAATCGTGTGTAAAAACCATTCAACCACTCGTATTTGTGGTAGCTCTCGACGTACGTTTTCTGTATAAAATTACTGCGTGCTAATAAACCAGTTAAATCAATGCTCTGGGTAATCTGATCGTAGGTGTCCCCTACTTTTAAATGAACTGAGCCATTGTGCAATGGAGCATACGTATACCCGACATCCATCGACCCCTTCATATCCTGGTTCTTAAAACCGTAGTTGAGATTGCCGTAAAAGTTGATAGCATTATCATTTTCAAAGCGCTTTCCCAAAACCACTGAAGGTCGCCAGCGCATACCACCTATTCCAAGAAGGTTCCATTGACCGATCAGAGGGCTGAAATAAAAATTGGTCCCTTGGCTTCTTTTCCGGTAACCAATCCCGCTAAATAATGGCTCGTACCAATGAAATGCGTTATATATCGCATCCATGCTGTCCAAATAGCTGTCGGAATTTAAATACCGAATTAAACTATCTTGCTTTCGGGTCCATTGGTCCAATTCCTCGCCCTCTGGGCGATATTCCTCCCAATAACTTAAGTCCCGCATTTGATCACCTGGCAGCGAACCTACCTGCATCGCTCGCTTCACCGCAGGAACGATAGGTAAATCCATACCCTCTAATTGCCATTCAAAAACACTATTTATTTCCTTATTACGGATCGTAATAAATGCGTTGGAAAATAGATGTCCCTTAGTGTAGGTTTGCTCGACCGTCAATTTTCCAACCGTGCCCTTAAATGAAATTGGTCTTAACTGCGATGCATTGATAAGTACGGTCCCAGACCAGCCGCTCATGCCTGACTTTGGAACAAAACCTAGTTCCACAAAAGACTCCCCTGCAAACAAATATTCCTTTAACCAACGGAACTCATATACATTAAAACAATCCCAGTCCAATAATCCTGAAACAGTACGAGCGGATGCCTCTGGTATTTCGTTAGAGCTAAACGGATAAAAGAAAGCACGATCGAAGGACATCTCAGGATACTTCTCGAACAGTCCGGCATCCTGATCTCCATTGAAATCAAAAGATGGATTTATAGTAAAACTTGCATCAAAACGTACTGATCGTCCATCATTAGGTGCGTATTTACTGTAATCACGATAAGCCTGCACCTCCTGTCGCACTACTGGGCCGTTAAAAAACACATGAGCAACTTGCTCAAAATCCACGGCATTAGTTGAACTGGTATACTTCCGGCTGTAATACTTTAAGTTGTCAGGAGCCGAACGCTCCAAACGCCTCCAATTTTGCTTTAACGCTTTGACTAAAACCCTCGCAGGATCTTCATGATCGATAACCGTTACTTGTTGCAAAATTATGCTTGTATCATTCTGTCCTACTATGGAAGCAGATAAAAACACCGAGACAATTACAGCAAAAAGTGATCGATTCATTTTCAGTTTAAACATGAGCACAAGGTAAAAAGAAAACCCCCTCTGCACTAGTGCACAGAGGGGGCTACCTAAACATTGTCGGTATTAATCAAACAACCTTTTTTTCTTCGCTGCGTTCCATCCCATTGAAAGACCAAACCTGTAGGATGATCCGTCTTTAGGTGGTATGAGAAAGGCATTGATAGGGAAATTCATTTCTCCACTTTTCACCGTCTTACCCACTGAAAATACTAATGCAGTACTAAAGCTTATTTCACCGCGACTGTCCAATTGACCGTCTAAAGTTCTCGAAACATCGATGGTTGGACCGAAAGCAAACTCCCAGCCAGAATTGTTCGATCGTAAACCATTCAAAATGGTTAAGTTCGGAATGAATCGATTCGATTCAAGACCAGAAATCATCGGAACAATCTCGGCTAAGGCCTGCCAGTTACCAGTGGTGATGTATGCTTTCTCAAATTGATAACCAAACTGCGAAGACAACGGAATCTGTTGATTGAAACCTCCCTCATTTAAAGGCTTTGCTAAAATTTTCGCATTATTCCCCGTCACGAAACCGAAGCCCATGCGAGGCCCCTCTGCAACCAACGTTCTGTCAAACGGGTTATTCAGAATGTTATCGTAATCATTGGCAACGGTGACGCGACGAACTAACTCTGGATCCACCTCTACACCCAACATATCTTTGAGGGCAAGTTCTGCCATAAGGAGATCATTTTTAGGAACATCGACATAATTTCGATTAGTACTCTTAACAAATTTTCCCTCCGTAACATCAAATAATCGTACGGTAGTACTCACTTTTTCACCGAGCAAGTTCATGGAACCTGTCAAAATAAAATCAACTTCTAACTGCTCACCGTACTCTTTTAGACAGATTCTGGAGAAACAGCCTGTGAAATCTTTTCCGTCACGTTCAGAAATGTACTCTATGTCGTAGTTATCCATTACTTCGTAACCGGACATGTTAATCATCTCTAGGGACAGCTTTTGAATGATCTGGTAGCGTTCTACTTCATTATAACCACGTGTGTCAAAATCTAATACAGCTACAGAGGGCTTAGATTGCGCATTTGAGCTTAGGACGCTCAATGTTAATGCAATACCAAATAATAATTTTTTCATAGTTCGTTGTTTTAATGTCTTTCGACATTGCTAAAGTCCAACAAACTTATTCACATGTTAAACCTAAAAAATCCCGATATGAATCAGTTCAGGCTGTTTTTACGTGATTAATTGTGTAATAACATGTTTTAAGTATCAAAATTGATACTTCTTATTCTTTTCGAATGCCCTGTATAAGCTTGCCCTGCTCACGCCAATGTATTGCGCAAGTGTCATTCTGTCCATGATTTGGTACAATTCTCGTCGATGTTGTTGCACCCAGACTATACGATCCGGCGTTTTGTTCATCCGCAACATATTTAACCTTTCTCGTCTACCCCTTTGAATCTCCGCTGTACCGCTTATGTATAATAGATTGATCAAGATTGGATATTGTTGAAGAAGCTTCTGATACTCTGCTTCCTTGAGCCTCAAAATCTCAACGCTCGTATATGCCACGAAGTAATGTTGTGGTCTTCTGTTTGCGAACAGGGTATCCTCGTTTACGAAAATAGAAGACGGCGGAATCATATTAAAGAGGCTATCTTCATTCGAATAAGGACTGCGATACATCTCCTTTAAAAACCCATCTTTTAAAAACCAGAAGTCCTTGTTGGTTGCGCCCAATTCATGCAAGACTCTACCTTTCTCAGCGTGGATACCAGAATCCATTGCAGCAATAATAGCATTTATAGCCTCATCAAAATATTCTGAATACACGGGTAATGATTCAAAGTAGTTTCGCATAGCTACTTTTTCCCCACTATTCATGACCAATTTCTTTTAAGGACCTAAATAACGATGCACGAGAGATGCCTAAATAATCCGCTAATTCTCTCCTGGGTATCAAGTGTAATAAATCTGGAAATTGTTCCAATGCAGCGTGAATCCTATTTATTCCCGAGCTCTGGAGCATCTCATAGGTAGTATTCCGATATTCTGTCATACTTAGATTGATCAACACCTCCATTAATTTAACACCAAGGCCTCCTTGACGAAGAACGTTTTGAAAATGTATGGATGGTAAGTAGGCGACTTTCGCCTTCGATAGCGCCTTGGAATAGGTATCTGAGCGGTTAGAATATAGCAAGGAGTCTTCTGAAAAAGCAAATTTACCTGGACGATAGAATCTCAGGATAAACGAATGTGTACCTCGTTTTAAATATTCTGCGAAAGTGCCTTCAAGTATAAAATGAAGATCTCCAATATCTGAATCTAAATCCCATAAGGATTCTCCAATATTGACATTTCTTATAATGAATTCATTACTCAGTGCTCTCAACGCTTGGCCTTCCTCATCACCTTGAATATTAATATGAGAACGTAATCCGTAATAGAGTCGTTCTACCTCTTTTTGAGACAGCATGGCTTTCGGTTATTGGTTTTGTTTGGTGGTTACAATTTATTAAAAAATGTCATCTACCTAAATCAAAAAGTCAAAAGTTTCGAGCATTGACCAATTCGCTTCCAACAATAGAATGAACATACTCCTTGTTAATAACACAGCTCTCTCAAAATAATATTACTCACCAAAGACACCGAGAATCGCGGAGACAGAAATTTATAGAGAATTAGAATCTATGTTGATAACATCTTTGGCGCATGCTCTCGAATTATTGTAGATTACAATGTGTTAATTTAAATACTTGTTTATGAAACAGATTTGTAGAATTAACCAAGCCATAAAACTTTTTAAAGGAGACCTTCCAAAGGTTAAGCATTATCTTCTTGTAAGGGGAATACGTATTACAGATAGTGTATTACGAGAACGACTCAAAGCACAATGAAAATTGTAAAAAATAGCCCTAGTTAGGGCTATTTTTTTACCCTATTTTTACGAAAACATCCAATAAAATGAAACGATTCTTCCTCATAGCCACCATTGGACTCCTTTTTAGCTCTTGTGCGAGTCCTAATCGCAGTTTATACGATACTGCTAACACGCTTTACGGACAGAATTGGACGTACATTGGCACTATAATGGTTTATCCAGATATCATTTACAGCGATAAAATTACTACTGCCGATAAAACGCGGGAAATATCTCTTCACGATGGTCTTATCAGTTATGACAAAATGCTAGCCGCAGCGCGCAAAGAATATGGTGATTCTGTGACTATCGCAAATATTAGAATTTATACAGAGGAGTTTAAAACTCGATGGTTTGGCAGAAATTCAGACGTTCAAGCCATGGTGGACGTTATCTACGTCACGAAATAAACTAATTACAGAGATGAAGTAAGGTGCCGTCAAAGTGGGCTTTATAATCGGTAATTCGGTGATAGGTGGCCTCGAGCTCTTCTAGATAGCAAGCCACCTCTTCGTAACATGTTTCAAAGAAATCGTCTTCAATCAGATTTAAACTTAACCGGTATTGCTCAAGCGCATTTAATACTTGACGTGCCGTAGCGCCATAGGTCTCGAAAAAATAAACAGAATGTGAACGTAATAGTGACAGGTTAAAACCGTTTTGTTTAAACTCGAAAATGATCTGTACCTGCGCATTGTCCTTTAATAACGGTTCCGGTAATGCGCGTATAATTTCTTGAAAAGCATGCAAGAAACACAACTTACTTACGATTAATCTGTTAGTTGTCTTAGCTACATCACTAAATAGAATGTCAGCGTTGTTTATTCTGAGATTATCCACACAAATAAGTTAAGAATAAAATTTCATGTTTAAGGATTACGACCAAAGAGTTTCACAAAATAACTTGTATACACTCATTAGCGAGGGAGAACATGGTGAGCAAGATTTTAAATACCGAATTACCGATGCGCGTAAGATTGCTCGAACATTAAGTGCTTTTGCTAACACCTCTGGGGGCCGATTACTTGTTGGTGTAAGAGATAATGGCAGTATCGCTGGCGTTAAAGACGAGGATGATATTTACATGCTCGAGAGCGCTTCAGAGGTTTTTCTTAAACCTGCCATAAAGCTAGAAGTATGGGCGCATGATGTTGATGGTAAGCTGGTTTGGGAAATAGAAATTAGCGAAGGCAAGAATAAGCCCTACCAGGTTGATGAGGTAGACGGTTTAAAAGCCTATTATCGAAATGGCGATCAAAACTTTATTGCAAACGCAGTCTTAAAAGAAATCTGGAAGCAGGACCGATTAAAAGAATCCAAGCATCCCGTTGCGTTTTCCGTAAAAGAACAAAGACTTATTCAATATTTGAAAGATTATGATGAGGTCAGTGTCAGTAAAGCAGCAAAGGTTATGGAGTTGCATAGAAGCAAGACTATCGAAATCTTAGCTCGATTGGTAAGGTGGAATGTCATTAAATGGACACACGATACGCAAGAAGGATTTAAATATTGCCTTTAGCGGTAATACTCGTGCGCATTCGGTATTGTCCTTAGCGACCACTCTATAAGGGTATTCAATTCATCTACTTCTTCAAGTCCTCTCTCAATACCGCTCAATTCCATTCGATGCGATAAATGATGTAAGACAATTCCGCAGCTTACAGATACATTAAAACTCTCTACAAAGCCCTGCATTGGAATGTAAATCAATTCATCCGCCATGGATTGTAGTAATGATGTTGCACCTTCTTGTTCATTTCCAAAGCAGATGGTCGCACTAACCGATGCATCAATAGATTCGATAGGCCGTGCTCGCGGATCGACCGCAGTGACATACAACTTGCGACCTGTAGACTTTAATTGTCGAACCCAGTTTTCCTGATTTCCCTCATTGTAGGTATTGAAGAAAGCCGTGTCGAGCCATTTTTCTACCCCTTTCGAAATCCCGGAAGCGACATTAAAGCGCTCGTTTTTATCATAGATATCCACACGGTGGATCCCGAACGCATCGGCCGTTCGCATGAGTGCCGAAGCATTCTGCGTCTTCATCATATCCTCTAAACCAAGAGAAAAATGACGGGTCCGTTGGGCCACTTTAGTTTTAAATAACGCTTTCTTGTGTTCGGTCAATCCTTCAGAAAGCTCCGCATACAATTTTCTTTTCTCGCTTATATCTAAGGTCATCCAATCAGTTGTGCTCATTTCTTCGTTTCTTTGCCAAGTCAAAAATAATAGAGATGTTCAGTAAGATAATTCGATTAGCATTAACTGCAGCAATTTTGGTTTGGTCAGGTTTGCAATTTGCAGATGGGGAAATTGGTAACGGTATTGCCTTGATCTTTCCAGCAGCCCTTGTTTTGTTGACTTATTTTAGAAATGAACGCTTGCTCATTTCGCTGTGGTACATGCGTAAGAGTGATGTGGCAAAAGCTGAAAAAATGCTAAACGGCATACGCAAACCGGAAAAAACCTTAATTAAAAGTCAATTGGCTTACTACTACCTTTTAATGGGGATGATTGAGAGCCAGCGAAAAGTAGGTAAGGCCGAAACTTTGCTAAAGAAGGCTTTAAACACTGGTCTGCGCATGAATCAAGACAAAGCATTGGCAAAACTCAATCTAGCAGGTATTGCGCTGACCAAGCGTCGCAAAAAGGAAGCCCAGATCTTGTTAACCGAGGTTAAGAAATTGGACACTAAAAATGTACTTGCTGAACAAACAAAGTACATCAAACAACAAATGAAGCGCATCTAAGGAATGGGCTTGAACTTATAGGTTATTCAGGTGTTAGCTGAATTAAACGTAACACCGATGCATACTCTCGAACGTACTCAACGCTTACCTATTTCTGTCGAAGAGGCGTGGAAGTTTTTCCAATCACCAGAAAACTTAGCCGCCATCACCCCAGATTATATGGGGTTCAATATTTTATCTGAAACGCCGGCTAAAATGTATCCTGGGTTGTTTATTCATTATAAAGTAAGTCCACTTTTAGGGATTAAAATGAGATGGACTACAGAAATCACACATGTAGAGGCCCCCTCTTATTTCGTGGATGAACAGCGTGTAGGCCCGTACAGTATTTGGCACCACGAACACCACTTTAAAGCGATAGAAGGTGGTGTAGAAATGCTCGATCGCGTGAATTACAAAGTACCCTTTGGATTATTAGGGAATATCTTCCATCCCATCATCGTTCGCCCCAAACTGGAGCAAATATTTGATTACCGCGTTCGAAAAACGGAGGAGTTGTTTGGAAAGTGGAAGTAGTCGCACTAGGTATAGATTATGGCAGTAAAACTTCGGGTTTTACTGCAATGGCAAGCTACTGCTCCAGTGGTGAAGTGCAAATCTTTCAGAGTACTAAAGGAAAAGATGCCGATGCTTGGATTCTGTCGCTCATAGACGAACTTAAACCGCAGTCTGTTGCCATTGACGCACCATTAAGTCTTCCGGGTGTTTATGCAGATCCTACTTTCTTTAAAAACTACCACTACAGGGAGTGCGACAGGCTTACAGGTGCAATGAGTCCCATGTTCCTAGGCGGTCTTACAGCACGGGCAATGCAATTAAAGGCAAAACTGAAATCGCAAGGAATTGAATCAGTAATTGAAACCTATCCAAAGATGGTTTGCAGCTTGATAGGACTAGATATGAAACGGTATAAAAAGGATGTAAATTATTTACAGCAACTCCGTTTTAGCAATTATCTGGAAGAAGCACGAGAAGTTCAAGAAGTACAGAATTGGCATCAATGGGATGCGTTAATGGCCTTGTTGGCCTGTTTAAAACATCAAAATGGAACCGCTACAGCACTAGGGGATCACAAAGAAGGAATCATATATTTTTGACACATGTCTGAAGATAAAAGAACATTTAATCCAATCGATCCCGAAAAGATCGCTGAAAATGCGAATTTACTGCCCTATGGTTCGTCTGTATCTGCGCCAGCCTTCCAAGCTGTAGATACCCTGAAGAACAAAAGCCTAGACGTCAATGCCATGGAAATGCAGACGGATATGCAGCTTGACCAAATTCGACAACAAATTGAATTGCTGGCACAACAAGCTGGAAAAATTCAGGCACGTAAGGCACTAAGTGAACAAATCTATTCGGCTCATATGGGCTTTAAACCTGAAATCAACCACACGTACTACCTTTACAAGAAGGACGAAAGTAGTAATGTACTCAGTATGATTGCTCCTCACGAGTGGCGAAAGTGTCCATATGAGTTCTTAAATAAGGTATTACTGCTGGCAGATCATACTTGGGATATCATAGACTAATGTTAGAGTACATCCATCATCTAGAAGCGCCAGCATCACCCACAATTGTTTTATTGCACGGATATGGCAGCAACAAAGAAGATCTTTTCGGTCTTCAACCGTATTTCAAAGGATATAACCTCGTTTGCTTCCAAGCACCAGATGCAATAGGTATGGGCGGCTATGCCTGGTATCCTATAGACTGGAATAATGGCTCCAAAATTATTGATAGTGGAGAAGTTGAATTCGCAAAAAATCTGGTATTGGACGCTATCACAAAATGGACTACAGCCCATGACATTACTGGAACATTGATTTTAGGCGGCTTCTCGCAAGGGGCCATTCTATCAACGGCCATTTATGCAAGCGGATATAATGCCGCCGGCTACGTATTCTTGAGCGGCTATGCCTTGCCAGATTGGCGCGAAGCACTGAATTCGTTTACGTCAACGGTTCCGGTCTTCCAATCACATGGCACAGAGGACCCCGTTATTCCCTTTGAATGGGCGAAGGCAACATCTGAAATTTTAGCTTCTAACCCCAATTACCGGTTTCACGAATATTCCATGGGCCATCACTTGAATATGCCTTGCATAGAGGCGCTTCAACTATTCCTTAGGACAACTCTATCCTAGAGCTGCTACTATTGCTTGGCTAGCTCTACCAGCGCCATAAAGATCCTTGGAGCCGGGTTTAAAGTTAGAAATAATACCTCGTGCAGTTGGTATGAGTTCTTCCGTTTTATTTGGGTCAAACAATACGCTTGCACCCATTTCAATCAATTCGATCCATTCTGTTTCCCCTCGCAAGGTTACGCACGGTTTATCTGAATAATAGGCCTCTTTTTGTAAACCACCACTATCCGTCAGCACCAACGTAGTTTGCTGTAGGGCCCATAGCATCTCTAAATAGCCTACAGGTGGAGCAATTTTGACCTCCAATTTCAATCCAAATTCTTCTAAGCGTGCTGCTGTTGCTGGATGCAAAGGCATCCAAACCGGCATCACGTTTCGATGAAACGAATTTATTTCTCTTACTAAAAAACCTAATCGTTCTGGTTGACTGATATTTTCAAAACGATGCATAGTCACCAGTGCGAAGGGTTTATTAAAAAAAGAATGTGGGCCCATCTTCAAAGTATGTGCTGCTTTTGACCGAAACATCTGCAAAGCATCTAGCATCACATCCCCTACTTGAGTAATGGTATTATCGCTAAATCCCTCTTTTTTCAAGTTCTCTGATGCTTGTGACGTAGGGGTAAAAAGCCATTTTGAAAGTTGGTCCGACTCTATTCTATTATGTTCCTCCGGCATTTCCAAATTATAGGAACGTAAACCAGCTTCTACATGAATGAGCGGCACGTTGCACTCTTGCGCCATACGAGCACCAGCTAACGTTGAATTCGTATCGCCGTAAACGAGCGCCATATCTGGTTGTATTGCCTCGAAAATAGGCTTTAAGTCTGTCTTCATTTTTGACAGCATCGCATCCCTACTCAAATTACCGCAGTTTAAAATAGCATACGGTTTAGGAAGGCTCATTTCTTCAAAAAAAACAGTACTCATCTCCGGATCATAATGCTGTCCCGTATGAATCACAAACTCCTGATAACCAACTGACTGAAGAGCCCCACTTACAGGAGCGCTTTTTATGAATTGAGGACGTGCTCCAACTACTGTAACAACCTTCATCTTAGGAGGTGACTAAAAAGACTGCGCCGTCTCTTAATTCATATTTCTCACCAGTTTTATCACAAAATGCAGTAGAACTGTCTTCAAAATATAGACGTGAGCCAGCCTTACTCACCCACCCCTTTAGCCTGGCCGGCACTCCGTAGATAAATGCATAATCAGGAACCTCACTGGTCACAACAGCACCGGCGCCAATAAAAGCATAGGCTCCTATTGTATTGCCGCAAACGATCGTTGCATTTGCTCCTATGGAGGCGCCCTTTTTAACGAGAGTTTTCGAATAATTCTTCTGCTCAATGAAACTACGAGGCGCATTCACATTTGTAAACACCATAGATGGACCGAGAAAGACGTCGTCCTCAATTTCGACACCACTATAGACGCTTACGTTATTCTGAATTTTCACACCTGATCCTATTTTAACCGAAGCACCAAGAAAAACATTTTGGCCAATAACACAATCTACACCAACTGTGCAATGAGACATGATATGTGAAAAATGCCAAACCTTAGTGCCCGTTCCTATGTGAACACCCGCATCAACGACCGCAGTTTCGTGTACAAAAAAATCATCCATAATTAGGAAAAGTATTTTGTTATTGCATCTTTAATAGCCAAGATATCATTGGGCGCCAATGCTTCATGCACCGGAATACTAATAACGCTCCTAGACAACTTTTCGCTTATTGCTAAGGAAGTTCTAGGCTCAAAATGCGCATATGCTTTTTGTTTGTGCAGAGGAATAGGGTAATACACCATGGTTGAGATGCCCTCTTCTCTCATATACTCCGCAAATCCATCACGTTTTTCGCTTGGAATAGTGAGTGTAAACTGATGGTACGTGTGATTAGAGAAGGATGCTGTTTCAGGAACAACAACTTGTTTCAAAGGTTGAAAAGCGGCTAAATACTGTTCGGATATGAGTGTTTTGGTAGAAAGCGCCTCAGGCAGGAACTTTAACTTCACAGCAAGAGCAGCTGCCTGAATGGGATCAAGTCGCGAATTCAAACCCAGTACATGATGTTCGTATTTTTTACGCTGACCATGGCTTGCTATGGACTTAGCTTTGGCTAAAAAGTCAGCGTTTGTGCTTGATATAGCTCCACCATCCCCTAGAGCTCCTAGATTTTTTGTTGGAAAAAAACTAAACGTTCCAAAGGCCCCGACGGTTCCTGCAAATCTGCCTGAATACTTACCCTTAATGAATTTTGCACCAAATGCCTGTGCGGTATCCTCTACAATTGGAATTCCTGTTGCTATTTTCTCTAAAGACTCAATATCAGCACATTGCCCGTACAAATGAACCGCAATAATCGCCGCCGTTTTATCAGACAGTACGTCCTTAACCGAATTCGGGTCAATGGTAAATGTTGATTCATTTACATCACACCAAACCGCAACGGCACCTAATAATGCAATGACTTCAGCACTTGCCGCGTAGGTAAAAGCCGGCACAATCACTTCGTCTCCAGGTTGAATACCTAAAGACATTAATGCGATTTGCAGCGCGTCAGTCCCATTGCCAACACCAATGATTGGAGCGTCAAGAAAAGACGCTGCCTGTTTCTCAAAAGCCGCTACAACTGGACCTCCAATATACCCACCGCCATGAACTACCGATAGTACAGCTTCGTCCAAAGCACCCTGGTAAGGCGCGTGGATTTTGGGTAAATCTACCATTGGAATAGGCATACACAGGTGATTGGAATTATACTGCAAAATAGGGCGAATCCGTTAGCTTAAAAAATATAACCTAATCGAGCTTAAGCCAACGAAGTTGGGCAATACGGTCCCCGTCGATAAGTCGAACAAGATATAAACCAGCACTTCCGGGAATATTTAATTGCTTACGATAAGTTCCAATTGGCAGTTCTTCGAGATAAATTTGCTCCCCCTGAGGATTGAATACTGCTAATTCCGCTTTTGTACTCGTGGTCAGAAAAACCAATTCGACCCATTCATTTCCAGGATTCGGAAAAGCGACAAATTCAGGTAGTGAATCTGTACGAGACCAACTAACATCTTCTGATTTCCTCCCCCCTTTGGTTGGACACAACAATACACTTGGGGGCTGGCTGGAAGCGTACAACAAGTAAACTGTGTCTTTTCCTACAGTTAACAGGTTACTGTTGGCCTTCGAAAAACTAGTGTTATCGGCGTATATGTAATGGTATGATCCATTGTAGCTTAGACTTGCAGAAGGAGAAAAACTACCGGTTACATCGTATAATACTTGCTGATTGAACGTGTTATGTCCTTGCTGAAGCTCTAGCTTCTCCAAACTTTGAAAGCTCACCCCGACTGTATTGTTCTCGAAAGTGTTTCCAGCATTTTTGGCCAATTTCAATTGGCCTTTAGAGGCTTGAATTCCAACAGTATTGTGTGCGAAATCACTACAGAAAACATGAAGCTTTGATTGGTTCGTTTGTATACCCGCCGACGTATTTGATGAAAAACTACAGAATTCCAGCTGTACCCATTTACCAGGCCCTTTAAGGACTAGGCCAACGTTATTATTATGAAAAACTGAGCGTTCGAGAAGAAAATCAGCGCCAGTGATCATCCCTCCAGTGGTGTTGCCAGTGAATGAGTTAGCCGAAAACAACTGTGGTGGTGACAGTGCGCTTAAGCCCATGTTAGCATCTGAAAAAGTCGTATTCGCTAAACCCCACTGCACTGAATCAGCAATCGAAAGTGCTGGATTACCGCCGTGAAATTGACAATGTTGAACTTCCGAAACTCCTTCAAGCACTGAAATGGAAGCTGTTTGTTTCTTACCCGTTTTGACAAATTCAGTATTCCACAACTGGGATAAACTGTGCAAACGTAGCGTAGCCTCTGAATCAAGGGTCACTTTACATTGATCCATTGCAAAATGGTCCAATTGTGAAGGGATGTTCAGTGTAGAAGAAATCTTAACTTCCGCATCCTCTAGATGCATCACAGCGCCTTTTTCAGCAGATACAGCAGCATTTCCACTAAAGTAGAATTGACCAGACCCTTGCGGCTGAAACAGCGCATCTGATTCCAGTACAAGCATGCCCTGTAACTGAATGGTACCACGATCTAAAACTATCGAAACTCCTTTTTCCACAATCAACGCCCCTTCCCTACTAATTTCCAATCGACTGCCCGGTTCAATAAATAAAGTTGCCCCCTTGTGCAGCACCAAAGCGCTTGATTCATTTACACGCAGAGAAGCTAAATTATTTGGGCCATCACCTATCCGTAGGTCTCCATAGATATGCACTGTATCCCTGGTACAGCCATGACCTACGAAGCAATGAACCGCTTGCTTCGCTGCACTTGCAACCGTCGAATTCGCTGGGCCAATACCAGTAGTGAGCCCAAGCCCTAGGGTTATATTTTTAGGAACAATAAGTCTTCCTAGATTGCTCTGAACGGCCCCAAAATAGGTGTGTTCTTGAGCGAGATTAAAATCGGTCTTTAATGTATCGCTCAACTTTTGGTCGTAGATGGAACGCAATTGAGACAGACCGAAAGAAATAATGGTTGAATCAACGCTGATGTGCGCTTGATTGGCGCCAACTGCATCGTGAATTATTCCAGGCGCTATGAAAGTGTGAAAAGAAGGTACCGGTTGATTGCGTATGGGCTGGTACGCCAAACTATCGCTTACGTCTAGTGCACTAAATGAAGGTATAAAGCAATGCGTAGCGCTGAATATTTCACTCAGAATCGGTAACTGAAATGCCGTCGCTGTTGCTGTCCAACCTCCTGGTGCCTCATCATAATGTTCAGGGAATTTATTCTTTAATACCGTGTGGGCTCCTTTTGTCATACCCTTCTGCATTTTTAAAAGTCCTTGATTTGTACGTTTTTGTCTTTTAACGACTTCCTTTGAGAGCATTGCTTTTGATACACCCGGGATATATGGACCTACAGCAGCAATGAATTGAACCTTACGGGCTGAACAAGCGGCCATCCAATTCATCTTAAATGCCGTTAGTAACTGCCGGTATGAAGTGGCATAAAACAGATATGTTCCTGCATGACCTGCGGCAACAGCTTCGGTACCAAAGACTAAAAGGGAATCACGATATCCATCAATATTAAATGCAATGGTATCCGAATGAAATGCGACGGCGTGCCGAATACAAGTCTCCAGCCTTAAGCCGTGCCTGAAATAGCGACTAAGAGGATCCTGCAATGTATGAGTGAGTCCCATGTCACTGCCGTTAGATATAGCGAACCTGCGCATTCCTGAAGGAGCCAATGCCGTAACTTTCATTACCTGTTCGTGCGCTTGACGGGCAGAAGCATCAAAATGCGAGATAAGTAATTCGCGCGCAGCATCTGAATTCACAACAGCAGACCAAGGGTTTCGAGCCATGGGTACAAAGGGTAATAATTCGGCATAATATTTACTGGCTGCTTGCAGTCCAACGGGAATAAATGCGCCACGGTGTGGCACATCGAATGACCCATAACCAACGATATTATAACAACAGCTTGAAGCAGCTAAATCGTTTATAGCCATCTTCGCGATGAGTCCACCCATAGAGGCCCCGATCACCGTAATCTCAGCCAGAGGATTCTTAGCATTCAACCAATTCAACGTCTTTAATACATTGATTTTATTCTCCATAAGCGATAATTTTGCTTCTCGAAAATCTACATGCACAATATCGAAACCAGCTAAAGTGAGGGAATCATACAGCCAACTTAAAGGATGAATGTGCTGAAAGATCTGGTCGCCATTTTCATCAAACACATAGCCACTACTAATGCTTTTGTATGTAAGATTACCGTAGGGTTGTACGGAAGATTCAAATCCTTCCACCACCACAACAGGCTTTTGAAGGCCCGCGCTAGGGTCGGCATATCTTAATGTTACTCGTGCGCCATATTCTGGATCCGCATTGGGTACACAAGGTGATGATGGAAGCAAATCTGTCAATACTTCTTGATGGGCCACGGGAGTATTAAATACGACGTTCACTTTAAGCTTACTCTCCACCGTTTTGCCGTTTTTATATCCTCTTATTCTTAGTTCTTTCACTACGTGCTCTACCTGCGAAGTGGAACAATGGTAGGTGATTGACACCAGTTGATTTGTAATGACGCTACGAAACCCTGCACCATCGGCAAAATCTACGGTGATGCTGTCGATACCCCCTATATTTTGATAAACTTCAGTTGAACTGAGTTGGAAGGTTACAGATGCCGTATTTGTTTCGCTGTAGATTGAGGAATACAATACTGAACCTATGAAAGTCGTGTCTTGCATTACTGCTTGTTGCGCTAACTTTTGTGGATCTCCCTGGTAAACAGGATACTGCCCCTGGTCGTCAATGGTAATGTATTCGTCGACCAATTCGAATTGGCCTTTATCAAAATCCAAGAATCCTTGAGCAATAGCCGTTGAATCAAGAGCGTTAAAAGTTGCCCAAAGCAGCATCAAAGGCACATCAACTTTACCCATGTATTTATGCTCTAGACTCAAACTATCCCAAGGCATGAGACGCAAGTTATTTTGTGGATAAAATGCCTTATTGGAATCTCGCAGCTGGCTCTGATACAAGTCCATATATACGTACTGAAATTGCTCTATCGTAGCACTCCTGCCAGGTAGGCTTCCTGTATGAAAATGAGGATCTAAGGGCCCTTGGTGGGTGAATAAATGTACTGCACTGACATCATGCAATAATCCAGTAGCGAAAAGATGAGACGGTAATTTTTCATAGATCCAATCCAATGAATCTTGCAATTGGGCATTCGAAGTAATGGGAATAAGGATAAAAATGACCCAAGAAAATAGACGAAGTAGTAATGCTTTCATAAGACGCGATATTTGAGGTTTCTATTCAAATTGGCACACCATAGTCTAAAAGTCAATTTTTGTAAAGAACTAAAAGTTGCGAACAAAAAAAGCCCCCAATCCTCACGGATTGGGGGCTTCTGAAATTTTGCTTTGCGGTAGCTTACATCGCGCCGTCGAGCTTCGCAGCGAGTACTTGCTTGCTTGTTGCTCCAACTTGTTTGTCTACGATTTCACCGTTTTTAAATACCAATAGTGTTGGAATGTTACGCACACCAAACTGCTGCGCCACTGCACCTTCTGTATCTACGTTTAATTTGCCTACCACAGCTTTACCTTCGTAATCGCCAGCCAATTCGTCGACTACAGGTCCAACCATGCGGCAAGGGCCACACCATTCTGCCCAGAAATCAACCAAAACAGGCTTATCTGATTTCATTACAATCTCTTCGAAGTTTGCTTCTGTTATTTCGAGTGCCATAAAAAATGTATTTCGTTTTCTTAATTCAAAAGTAGGGCCAATATAACCTTGTAACCTATAGTCAATACCTATGAAGTCATTGATGTTATCCACACCAAAAGGCACCATTCTGTTAAAAACCCTAGCGCACCAATAACAAACGCGATTGCTCGTTTATACGAACAACGTACGTCCCGCGCGGCCATTCGCTTATGTCTAGATATTGTCTATCTGGCAAAGTCCCCTCGTAGTAGACCCTCCCGATCGCATCCATGACTTGAATTTGAGCGAAAGGGCTTGAGGATTCTATGGCGACTTTATCCACTGCGGGGTTGGGAAAGCAAGTCCATGTAGTCTTCTCCTCCTCCGCGGTCCCAATGATATATTGAAGGCCAAAAGCGAAACCGCCCATATATCCCTTCGCTGTGGTGTCCAAACGTATCCAGCGCTCCGGATAAGAACTAGCGATATCAAACTGAAGAAGAGAATCACCTTCAAAATACAATTGTGTGACCAACGTATCAGTGAACCATGCATCCGTTAAATAGCTTTTAATGTGAATGTGTGAGGGTCGGTAAGGATAAATACCCGGCAATTCTGTATGAAAAACTGTAGCCTTACCAGATAGCTCCAATTTTCCGCGGTAGGCGAAATTATTAGGGTTGCCGTCTACGTTGCTATAATCCCCTTGCGCATCTGCATGCCACATTTCAACCATGTAAGTACTGGACAACGTGTCTAAATCAACCGTATCACAATTCCAAGAGACGTAAAAGGTAAGCTGTAAGGCTCTGGAGGTATCCGAAATACCCGGTGCAAGAGTGTCATTAGTTATGAGCGGTGCGTTTGCAATAAAGTAAGGACCCAGCTGGTCAGCGGTTGTCACACAATTCACCTGCGCTATCAAAGGGGTTGCGAACAACAAAACTATACATCCTATCCAGTTTTTCATTTAGCTAATCACCTTTGGTTGCAAGTGTTCATGTTGCTCTAGAACCTGCAGTAAATCCTTTGCAATGGTTACTTTGAATTCTTTTACCGGCAACTTTATATCCAGCTTCTCCTCCGCATCTATCACATGCAACTTAACACGTTTCTTGCCCGGATGAAGCGAGAGGAGCTCATGCAGTTCATCTACTAGTGGCGTTGTTAACCACTGCAGGTTCAATTTTATCTCAAGGCTCTTGCTACTTTCCTCCAATACTTCTGACAGTAATCTAACCTCTGCAACATCGACACTCAAACGTTCAACAAAGCCTTCACCTTGGCGTTGATTAAATTTACGGCCGCGCGCTTTTATGTAGAGCAATTGTTCGTTATCGAAGAAATGTCGAAACTTAAGGTAATCTTCACCGAAGAGTTTGAACTCATAGTCCCCGTGAAAGTCCTCGAGTCGGAATATCCCCCAGCCTTTGCCCATTTTAGAAATCCTATGCTGCGCATCGGTAACTATACCCGCGACAGTTACTTCCCGTCCCAAGATGCTTTCTACATGGTTCAAACGGCTCAAAGATGCGTTACAAAAGTATTTAATCTCCGTTCGATAATCATCCAGTGGATGAGAACTGAGGTACATTCCATTAATCTCTTTTTCCTTCTTAAGAGCAACAATAGATGGCCATTCAGGTACAACTGGCATAGTGGGCGGCGGAAGTTCTTCGCCAGAACCTTCACCAAAAAGTGAGGCTTGGGCACTTTCTGCATCGTTTTTCTTGCCTTGTACGTATTTGATCGCTTTTTCCACAAAACTGCGTCCACCCTCCTCTTCTGAGAAGTACATGGCACGGTGCGTCCCCTCGAAGTCGTCCATGGCTCCGCCAAGAATGAGACACTCTATGGTTTTTCTATTGGCTTGACGGAGGTCTATTCGTTCAAGTAAATCGAAGAGATTTTTGAATTGGCCACCATCCTCGCGTTGCGATATAATCTCGCGCACAGCATTTTCACCAACGCCCTTCATACCGCCCATTCCAAAACGTACGGCACCTTTCGGGTTCACGGAAAAACGCAATAAACTTTCATTGACAGAAGGCCCTAAAACAGGTACGCCAATGCGGCGGCATTCCTCCATGAAGAAGGTTACTGTCTTTAGATCTGACATGTTATTCGATAATACGGATGCCATGAATTCAGCCGGATAATGTGCTTTGAGATAGGCCGTTTGGTAGGCTACCCAGGCGTAACAAGTGGAGTGTGATTTATTAAAAGCATACGAAGCAAAGGCTTCCCAGTCCTTCCAAACCTTTTCGAGCACGTCTCTATTGTGACCGCGTTCTTCCCCACCGTCCAGGAACATGGGCTTAAGCTTATCAATGATATGCTTCTGCTTTTTACCCATACCCTTGCGAAGAATATCCGCTTGACCCTTGGTAAAACCTGCCAGTTCCTGAGACAGAAGCATTACCTGCTCCTGATAAACAGTAATTCCATACGTTTCCTTGAGCTTGCCCTCCATGGCGTCTAAATCGTAAACGATCTCCTTTCTTCCGTGCTTCCGATCGATAAACTCCGGTATGTATTCTAACGGTCCGGGTCGGTACAGTGCATTCATTGCGATGAGGTCTGCAAACTCTGTGGGCTTGAGTTCTTTCAAATATTTTTGCATTCCGGCACTCTCGTATTGGAAAATCCCCACGGTTTCGCCTCTTTGGAACAATTCATAGGTTTTAATATCGTCCAATGGGAAGCTGTCTGGATCTAAGACTACATTATGACGCTGTTTAATCAACCGACAGGCTTCCTTAATGATTGTCAGTGTTCGAAGACCTAAAAAGTCCATTTTAAGCAGTCCTGCGTCTTCAACCACGGAGTTGTCAAATTGGGTACACCACATTTCTGAATCCTTCGCGCGCGCTACAGGTACTAATTCTCTAATATCACTTGGGGTAATAATTACACCACATGCATGAATGCCCGTGTTGCGCAAAGAGCCTTCCAAAACACGCGCTTGATTAATGGTTGTAGCCTCAAGCGTATCCCCTTCTGACAACGCCTTAAGTTGCTGAACCAATCCTGCCTCTTCAGATCCGAATTTGCTCCGCAGCTCCTTGTCGTCCAATTCCCATAGCTTCTTGAGCTTGGTCATATCAGGAATAAGTTTCGCAATACGATCCGTATCTGGTAAAGGTAATTCTAGCACCCTTCCAGCATCGCGTATAGAACTCTTTGCTGCCATGGTACCATAGGTGATGATTTGAGCCACCTGTGACGCACCGTATTTATCAATAACATACTGTATGACCTTATCGCGACCTTCATCGTCAAAGTCAATATCAATATCGGGGAGCGATACACGTTCCGGATTCAAAAAGCGCTCAAAAAGCAGGTCGTATTTTATGGGATCCACATTAGTGATTCCCGTACAATAGGCCACTGCAGAACCGGCTGCAGAACCGCGACCAGGGCCGACACTTACGTCCATCTGTCGTGCGGCTTCACAGAAATCTTGTACGATCAAGAAATACCCCGGATAGCCAGTGCGTGCAATGGTTTCTAACTCAAAGTCCAAGCGCTCAGTAATTTCCGGCGTCAAATCTTCATAGCGTGTTTTAGCCCCTACATATGTTAAATGACGCAGATAAGCATTTTCGCCACGCTGTCCGCTGTCAATTTTATCTTGTGGATCCTGAAATTCTTCAGGTATATCAAACTCTGGAAGAAGCACATCTCGCTCTAACGGATAGAGTTCAACCTTATCTATTATTTCTTTAGTGGTGTTCAGTGCCTCAGGGAGGTCAGAAAACAATTCCACCATCTCCTCTTTCGTCTTAAAGTAGAATTCTTGATTTGGGAATCCGTAACGGAAGCCGCGACCTCGACCTATAGGTGTGCTTTTTTGAGCGCCTTCTTTGACGCAGAGTAAAATATCATGCGCCTCCGCATTCTCTTGAGTCAAGTAAAAGGTATTGTTCGCTGCAATGTATTTTATGCCGTACTCCTTCGCATAGCTGAGTAATTGAAGATTCACGTGGTCCTCTTCTTCAAGTCGGTGACGGTTGAGTTCTAGGTAAAAGTCATCGCCAAACTGGTCACGCCACCATTCTAAGGCTTCTCGAGCCTGTGCCTCACCAACATTGAGGTACAAATGCTGAATTTCACCGCGTAATCCACCGCTTAGTACAATTAAATCCTCCTTGTGCTCTAAGAGGTATGATTTATCTATTCTCGGGACATAATAAAAGCCGTTCAACATTCCCTCACTGCTGAGCTTCGCAAGGTTATGATAGCCATTTTTGTTCTTGGCCAACAGTACAATCTGGTAACCGTCGTCTTTTTTACTGCGATCTAGGCGGTCCTCGCAGACAAAGAACTCGCAACCAATAATACCAACAAACGGGTATTCTTGAAGCGGCTCGTTCAAAGTGCCACTTTTTACCTTTTGATTGTGCTCATAGGCTTCTCGGTTTCCAGGCACACCCATCACCGCTCGGTTAAAGTGAAACGCCCCCATGATATTGCCCAAGTCTGTCAAGGCAACTCCTGCATGACCGTTGTCCACAGCAGCACGTACCAGTTCGCTAACTACCGTAGTTGCTTGTAAAATAGAAAATTGACTGTGGTTGTGCAGGTGAGCGAATTCGACATCGGCAGCATGCAAGTCGGCATTGCCGGAAGCTTTCTTTTTTGCCTTCTGATCCAGCCCTTTCTCTCTCTTTTTACGTGCCTCATCCACGGCTAAACCAATAGAAGCTATGGGCCCTGTATTCGCAGCGTAAAATCCGTCCAAGAAAGAGGAAGGCTTCCCTATGGCCTCTGGAGTGATGACCTTAATTCGCAATAATTCCAGGAATACCCGGGCTGTCGCCTCAACATCGAAAGCGGCATTATGCGCCTCTGCAAATCCTTCACCAAACAAATGACGGTGCAATTCTTCTAGCTTTGGCAGCTTGTAACGTCCTCCTCGTCCACCCGGCAATTCGCATAATTTGGCCGTAGTTTCCGTACAGGAATCCAAGGATTTCTTGGCATCCAATGGGTTTTCACCCGTTACCCTGTAATATTCACAGCCCGTAACATTTAGATCAAAATTGACGTTGTGACCAACGAGGTATTCGCATTTTTCAAGGGCCTCCTCAAAATCCGTTAAAACGTCAGCAAGCGGTCTGCCTTCATTCTTCGCGCGTTCGGTGGAGATACCGTGTACTTTCGTCGCGTTAAATGGAATATCGAAGCCATCTGGATAAATAATATGGTCCTGAACTTCTACCAATTCCCCGTTCTCATCATGGATTTGCCATGCCAATTGTACCACACGTGGCCAATTATCTAGGTCCGTTATGGGAGCGTTCCAATCTTTAGGAAAACCGGTAGTTTCAGTATCAAATATTAAAAACATAGAGGCGTGAAGTCGCTATTGAGGTATACTCAAAGCTAACAAAACTATAGGCCTTCTTGAAGCAGTGTGAATAACTATTGACTACTTATCAGAACACTGTAATTAAGGCACTTAGAGTTATTTCAAAGGATAAAATGGATGCGGGTCTTGCGGTAATGATACCAACGGATGAGCTTCCGAATCTAATGGACTAATAAGCGATTCTCGCATACCGTGAACGATGCTAATGGCCGGCTGCGCATCACGCTCCGAAAAGCCTTTATCATTTAAAATGTGCGCGTAAGAGCGCGAATGCAGTTCTGTAAAACCTTCCGTAAAATCAAAAGACCATTGGTCAAAGCGCAAGCTCCGGTGTATTCTACCGCCACTTTGAACCACTTTTTCAGGCAACGTTGCTGCATTAATGCTTAAGAACCAGCGAACATTAGCATTTTTAAAGCGCAAGACTCCAGACGCACGATCGTGGGAACGAGCATGTACTTTTTGTTGTTGAAGCGGACCAAAAATCCAATGCAACATATCGAAGAAATGAACACCGATATTCGTGGCTATTCCACCGCTTTTTTCTTCGTCCCCTTTCCAAGAGGCGTAATACCAATTCCCGCGCGAGGTGATGTAAGTTAATTCAACATCAAAGATGTGATTCGGGTCTGATTTTAATTGGTCTTCTACTTGTCGTTTTAGCGCAATTACATTTTCATGCAAACGAAGTTGAAGTATTGTAAACACCTTTTTATCAGCACTTTGACTAACCGAACTTAAACCATCAATATTCCATGGCCTCAAGGTTAAAGGCTTTTCACAAATACAATGTGCGCCGATGCGAAGGGCGTAGCGAATATGACTATCGTGTAGGTAGTTTGGAGAACAAATACTAATATAATCGACCCCCTGACCACGCTCCGATAACTTATTTAAATGACGGTCGAATCGCTCAAATTCTGTAAAAAAAGCGGCTGAAGGAAAAAAAGCATCAAGATGTCCCACGCTATCGCTAGGATCGTAGGCAGCCACGAGCTCACCACCGACATCTTTAATAGCCTTTAGGTGTCTTGGCGCGATGTAGCCAGCTGCCCCAATTAGCGCGAACCGCTTCATTTATCCTATTCTTTGATCGTACGTTGATCCCATCGATGGATTTTCTCCCATTAAGCGCGCCATCATTTGTTTTTTAACGATGTTGAAGATCACCATGTGCACATCTTCAGTAACTTCCATGTCCATTACTGGTGCATGCACATTGATGGTTGCGATTTGGGCAATTTTACCGCCCTTAAAACCGCTTAAAGCTACCGTCGTCGCACCCTTTTCATTCGCATATTCCAATGCGGCTACCACATTTTTGCTGTTTCCTGATCCACTGATGCCAATGACTAAATCTTGCGGTTGCAGGAAGTTTTTCAGCGGTTCTATAAATATACTCTCCCAGCCGATATCGTTCGCAATGGCCATCATCGAAGGAAGGTTGTCGTTTAAACAAATCATTTTAAAGCGTTTGTCTAATCCGTAGCTGGCGCCTTTTAAGAAATCCCCTGCGGCATGAGATGCGGAAGCCCCGGATCCACCATTTCCCATGGTGTAGATATTTCCGCCCTTCGAATAGGTCGTATGGAATGCATCCACCAATTGATCTAAACTTTTAGGGTCGAGGGCGTCTAACGTTGATTTTACGAGGTCTATATATTCTTGTGCGTGCATGTTTCGATGTAATTACGAATTGGCCACTAAAATAACTGATTTATTTGCGCCATCGTATATATCCTACCACACTCATTACAGAATATATTACCATGAGCACAGCATACACCCAAAGCCCTTTGGCACCGTAAAGGGCAACGGACGCTATATTTAATGGAATCCAGTAATGAAAGGCAGTTCTAATTCTCCGTGTTTCCTGCCACGTCGCCCACAAGCCAAAGACAGTAGTAAACGCATCGAAATAGGCAAAACTAACGCCGGGCAAAGCGTTCAATCCGTATCCTAAAATCATGGCTAAGGGGATTCCCAATAGGGCTAAAAGCTGCGTCTTTATTGAGATATCAACAAGCGCAACCTTCGCTTCTGATGTATTCTTGCGCCATTGAGACCAACCGTAAAAACCCATTACTACATAAAAAATGTACAGTCCAGTTTCCGCATAGAGTCCGATGCGGAAGAATAAAACTACCGACAGCGCGCTAGACAAGGTACCTACAGGCCATGCCCATACCTTTCGCTGAATGATTCCTACAAGGAAGATCAGACTCAGCAGCGTGGCACTCCATTCTAAAATAAAATCTAAGGACATAAAAAAACCCCGAGCGTTGGTGCTCGGGGCTAATTTAAGGTTATCTCTTTGGACTTATACCAACTCTTGAACCAAGTCAGCCGCTTCCTGCAATGCAATAGCGCTATGTACTTCTAGTCCACTTTCGTCGATCAATTTCTTCGCTTCTTCAGCGTTGGTTCCTTGAAGACGTACAATGATTGGCACATTGATATTGCCCATGTTCTTATATGCATCAACAACACCCTGAGCAACGCGATCACAACGAACGATACCGCCAAAAATGTTGACTAAAATTGCTTTAACATTAGTATCGCGAAGAATTATACGGAAAGCTTGCTCAACACGAGCAGCATCTGCTGTACCACCTACATCGAGGAAGTTTGCTGGATTTCCACCCGCCATTTTAATAATGTCCATGGTAGCCATTGCAAGTCCTGCACCATTCACCATACAACCTACATTACCGTCGAGCTTCACGAAGTTCAAACCGGCTTCGCCAGCTTCTACTTCTGTAGCATCCTCCTCACGCGTATCGCGCATTTCTGCGATGTCCTTGTGACGGTATAATGCATTATCGTCGATGGTTACTTTTGCATCAACGGCCAAAATTTTGTCGTCTGATGTCTTTAATACAGGGTTGATTTCAAACAAAGAAGCATCAGCACCTTCGTACGCGCGGTACAACGCCGTTACAAACTTTGTCATATCCTTAAATGCTGCGCCACTTAAACCTAAGTTGAATGCGATTTTACGTGCTTGAAAACCGGTCATACCAACCTTCGGGTCGATCTCTTCAGTGAAAATCAAATGCGGCGTTTCTTCTGCCACAGTTTCGATGTCCATACCCCCTTCTGTAGAATACATAATCATGTTACGACCAGTAGAACGGTTAAGCAACACCGACATGTAGAATTCAGAGGTTTCACTCTCACCTGGATAGTAAACATCCTCTGCGACAAGCACCTGATGCACTTTTTTTCCTTCTGCAGAAGTTTGAGGCGTAACCAATTGCATGCCGATAATGCTATCTGCTACTTCTTCCACCTTATCGATACCTTTTGCAAGCTTAACGCCACCGCCTTTTCCGCGACCACCAGCGTGCACCTGCGCCTTGACAACGTACCATGAGGTACCCGTTTCAGCAGTAAGTTGTTTCGCTACTTCGACCGCTTCTGAAGGCGTTTGAGCCACTTTACCGCGCTGGATACGTACACCGTAGCCGGCTAAAATCTCTTTCCCTTGATATTCGTGAAGGTTCATAGTTCTTACTTGATTTGAGCGCAAATTTAGGGCACAGCCGTCGAACGATGAATCTTTTAACGACCTAAAGTTGTTAAATCAATATATCCAACCGATTACCGATATTTGCGCATGCCAAAAACCTACCTTCTACTCCTATCGGCTATATTGTCTAGCACCCTCACTGCGCAGAACCAGAAAAAGTCAGCACATATCCCTTCACTTTATGACGATGGGATGGTTGTGGACGGAGTATTATCTGAAGTCCAATGGAACAAGGCAGCGCAACTTGCGCCACTCGAATGTTATTTCCCCGAACCTTCACCTACGCCAGCGGGAATTTCGGATGATGTTCGTCTTTTTTATACCAAAAAAGGACTGTATATCGCTTTTGAATTTTACGACGAAACAGCACCTGTTTTAAGCCAATTAACGCCAAGGGACCGCGTGAATGCCAATACAGATTGGGCTCAAATCATTATAAATCCTTTCAACGACGGTTCGAACGACTTTAATTTCTACTTGAGTGCCGCCGGGGTTCAAGGCGACTCAAGAGCAACCAGTGGGGAACGAGAGGACGGAAGTTGGAATGCCGTATGGTACAGTACAGTCGTCAAAACAGAACATTCGTGGCGCGCTGAAATATTTATTCCTTACCGTGTTTTGCGCATGCCCGAAACAAAAGCCGATGAAACGCCAAAGCCCTGGGGTTTCAATGTTAAACGATCTATTCGCAGCACGCGGACACTTTACAGTTGGAATCCTATCGATCGAAATTTTGAAAATGAATCGCTCCAAAGTGGCTTGTTAGAAGGAATTCGCGTAACCAACCCCCCGAAAAGAATTAGTTTACGTCCCAACATTACAGGGTCAACATTGCGCAATAGTGCGGGCAATCTGAACAATACTGGTGCGGCGGGTGCAGATATTAAAATTGGACTGAATAAGAGCTTTACGCTGGATATGACCTTGCTGCCCGATTTCTCTCAGGTGGCATACGACGAGCAATTCATCAATTTTGAGGCATTCGAACAACGTTTTGACGAGAACCGTCAATTTTTCACAGAAGGTGTTAATCTGTTCAATAAGGCAGAGTTGTTCTACAGCCGTCGAATAGGCGGGAACCCTAAAAATTTCACCAACGCGAACCTTGGTGATCTTGAAAATACAACCCAGAGCTTTACCCGAATGCTTAACGCAACCAAGGTTTCTGGAACGACAGATAAAAACTTAAGTATAGGTATGCTCAATGCCCTTACCGCAAATAACTATGCTCTTGGAAAAGATTCCACCGGTGCCGCTGTCGAGGTACTCACAGAACCCATGACCAATTATAATGTCTTTGCCGTAGACCAGCGCATAGGCTCGAACAATTCCGTTGGGTTCATCAATACCCATGTGCTTCGCTCTAACGCTTCAGGGGCAACAAGAGATGCCCGTGTTTCCGCTATTACCGCGAACCTCAACCTATTGAATAACACTCATTTTTTAAATGCTACGGCGGCTCAAAGTAGTATTTATGACCTGGAATCACCCTACAGCGGTGGTGCTGGAGGTTGGGAAATGGGAAAACAAACCGGTGCATGGCGTTGGGAACATGAATTGGAATTGGTCACCCCAAATTTTGACCCTAATGATCTAGGTTTTCAACGCAGGGGAAATAAGATCCATCAAGACTTTTCCTTTAGCCATCAAATTCAGACGCCAAACGAAAAATTACTTCGTCGTCGGAATCGGGTGAAGGTGCAATACAGACAATTGTTTGAACCGCAGCGATTTGAGCGTATACACATGGAATACAGCTATTTTGCCTTGACGAAAAGCTTTTTAGCCTACGGCTATGAGCTCGAAGCCCGTCCAAAAGAATACGACTATTACGATCCCAGAGTCTGGGGCAGGTACCGTATTAATCCTGCATCTGTTTGGCACAATGCTTGGGTCAGTTCAGATTTTAGAAAACCCTTCGCGTACGAGCTCAGAGGAGGTCAGTGGCGTTGGGCAGATTGGGGAGCACGTGGAACCTATGGCAGTTCAATGTTTATTTTTAGAGTCAATGACCACTTCAATTTCAGAACTGAAGTTTCGATAGGCAACCATAAAAACGTGGGTTGGGCGCAAACCATCTCAACCGACAGTATTGGTATGGCCATGCGAGCACGCAGAGAATTTACGCAAAGTCTGGAAGGTCAATATTTGTTTGGCCCTAATTCGTACCTCACGTTGAATGCAAGACATGCTTGGAATAGAATTGATTCCCAAGAACTTTTTCACCTGACATCTGAAGGTGGGCTTACCCCCTCTTCCGCATACACGGACCAAGATCTGCGTATTAATATTTTCAATATGGACTTTAAATACGTTTGGTGGATGGCGCCAGGTCGTGAGCTCAACCTTTTGTATCGAGCATCCTTTGCACGCGCTGACGATGCCATCGCACTGAACTACTGGAACAATATGAAGGATATAAGCCAAGCGGGAACCGATCAGGTATTTTCCGTACGACTCGTTTACTTCTTAGATTATGCGGAGTTACTGAAATAGCCTAATTTGCAGCTTATGATCGCGCTAAAAGGAATAAAGAAATCGTACGGAACAACTCAGGTCCTTCGTGGCATAGATGCAACCATAGCCGCAGGCGACTTCGTGAGTATCGTAGGTCCTTCAGGAGCTGGTAAAAGTACGTTACTGCACCTCATTGCGGGTTTAGATGCAGCAACAGAAGGTACCATCCACTTTGAAGGTCAGGCCATCCAGGACTTGGATAAAGCCGCACTGAATCAGATGCGAAATGAGCAGATTGGATTAGTCTTTCAATTCCACAATCTACTCCCCGAGCTTACCGCAATGGAAAATGTATTGCTTCCAAGGTGGATCGGAAAAAAAATAGATGAAGTATCAGAAAAAGATGCCTTAGAAAAATTAGCCTTCTTAGGAATAGCAGATAGAGCGCATCATTTACCAAATGAATTGAGCGGTGGTGAGCAACAGCGTGTGGCCATCGCGAGAGCGCTCATCAATAATCCAAGCATATTACTTGCTGACGAGCCTACAGGAAATCTAGATAGTGCGAACGCAAATGCTGTGCACGACTTATTGGTCCGGTTAAACGAAGAGTTTGGTCAAACGGTTGTCGTTGTCACCCATAACGATCAACTTGCCGCACTAGGTAAGAAACAATGGGTCATGACCGACGGTCTACTCAAGGCCTAATTCCTTCGTAGTTTATGAGGCAGTTATCGCAGGTTGAATTGGCCCAATTTTTAATTGAAAAAGCCGATCAATACGCCAAATTCAGCTTTGTTCAGGACGATCCCATTCAAATCCCTCATGCCTTTTCATCCGCCGAGGACATCGAAATAAGTGCTCTCATTGCTGCTACCCTTTCTTGGGGAAACCGCAAAACCATTATAGCTAAGAGTAACGATCTAATGGACCGTATGGACCGTTCGCCCGCTGAATTTATTCGCAGTGCGAGCGAGTCCGACCTCGAAGCGTTTAATGGGTTTGTGCACCGCACGTTCCAATCCGAAGACATCAAAGGACTCGCTCGCGGCCTCAAGATGCTCTATCAAGAATACGAAAGCTTAGGTGCCTTTTTTAAAGCACATGTGCGTGACGGCGATGCTCATTTGGGCCATACTTTTCAAGCTTTCAAAGGGTATTTATTAAGTAATGGTCTGCCTTTGCGTGCGGGTAAACACTTTGGCGATCCTTCCAAAGGAAGTGCTTGTAAACGATTAATCATGTTTACTCGATGGATGGTAAGAAGTAATAAAGAAGGTATTGATTTTGGGTTGTGGGATATAGATCCTGCCCTTTTGTCCCTGCCTTTAGACGTGCACAGTGGCCGCGTCGCAAGGAGTCTAAATTTACTTAAGCGAAAGCAAAACGACTGGAAAGCCGTGGAGGAATTGGACCAATCCATCCGTAAGATAGCACCCAACGACCCTGCACGACTGGATTATGCACTTTTCGGCCTGGGTGTTTACGAAGGCTGGAAATAGATTAAAGTGCCATGAGGCCCTCGATCTTTGTAGCCTTCTTGTAGCGAGCGATAATGCTATCTACATCGAGCATCATTTCTTTGGCACTTACTGAGACAAATTTACCGGTTTTGGACGGGCGCAATTCTATTTGAGCCAGTTGAGTATCAAACAACGCCTCTACCTCTGCAATTTTCTGATTGTCCGCTGGAACGATAAACTTAAATAGAAATACCGCTGGCCAATCGCGTTCTTCAAGCTGCGTTCGTAATCCTTCGTAGGGGTCTTTACTCATGTTGCTCTTGCTTTAGAGGGACAAAAGTACATCATCTTCAAGAGACAACCCACGTAAAAATAACTGGGAAGCTATCAAATCTGGATGTAAATAGCGGTCTTCATCAAGTACAGGGACGACTGCTCTAAACGCATCAATAAAACCTTGCATATCATGGCTAATACTGGCCTCGCGAAGATGTAAAGCTTGCGATGCATTGAGTAGTTCAATACCTAAAACTTGATAAAGATTATCAACCACTTTAACCAATTTCGTTGCGGCGTTTGCCCCCATACTTACATGGTCCTCCTGCCCGTTAGAGCTCTCAATACTGTCTGCGGAAGCTGGTGTACAGTATTGCTTATTCTGGCTAACAATTCCTGCAGCAGTGTATTGCGCGATCATCAATCCACTATTCAATCCAGGGTTTGGTGTTAGAAATGGCGGTAATTCTCTTCGTCCAGAAATGAGTTGGTATGTGCGGCGTTCAGAGATAGATCCCAATTCGTGTAAGGCCAAAGCCATATAATCCAGTACCAATGCCAACGGCTGTCCGTGAAAATTACCCGCACTAATCACCGCATCCTCTTCCTCTAAGACCACCGGATTATCCGTTGCAGAATTCGCCTCCGTTTCGATCACTTCCATCGCATGCCACAACGCATTTTTACTTGCACCGTGCACCTGGGGAATGCATCGGAAACTGTAGGGATCTTGCACATGGGACTTCGCCTCGTGCATAATAGGTGCCTCATTGAGCCATTGGAAAACACGTTTTGCCGTGAGAACCTGTCCGCGTTGGGGACGTGTCGCATGTACACCGTGAGAAAAGGCCTCTATTCTTCCGTCGTGGGCGGCGGTAGATAATGCGCCAACGTAATCGGCTAAATAATCCAATCGACGGGCATGTAGCGTGGCATAAATACCATGTGCGGACATGAATTGCGTGCCGTTTAAAAGCGCTAAACCTTCTTTTGACGCCAATGTATGGGTACGCCAAGCCTTAGCCCCTAATTGGTCCAAAACTGCTCGCGTTTCTTGAACTTCACCTTCAAACCACAAACTACCTTCCCCTAATAAAGGGAGACTCATGTGTGCAAGCGGCGCAAGATCACCACTAGCACCAAGCGAGCCTTGTGCATAGAGCACGGGCAATGCCCCACTGTTGTACAGCTGAACAAGACTTTCACAAACTTCTAAGCGTATTCCACTAACACCAACAGCGAAACTTTTTAGTTTTAAGGCTATAATTAATCGGACAATAGGTAGGTCCAGCCTATCCCCAGTCCCACAAGCATGGGACCGAACAAGGTTGGTCTGTAAGGTGCCTAAATCTTCAACACCAACTTCGATATCGCATAAACTTCCAAAGCCGGTGTTCACACCATAGATTGGTGCAATGCTTCGCAAAGATTTTTCTTCAAGGAATTTTCGAGACGCCGAAATGCGCTTGCGCGCGGTTTCTGAAAGCTGTATTTCTACGGAACCGTCCGCAATTAACTGATAGTCAACATATGATAAAGGTGCGGTTCCAATTTCTAGTAGTTTCATGTGCCGTGATTAAGGAACCACAAAATACGCTACATCGTCTTTAATCCCGCACAAGTTCGAACCATGATGCGAAAATTGGGTTTAGAATCTTAGAAGAAGTAACTATGAAACACTACGTAATCGTTGGCGGCAGCAAAGGTATCGGCAAAGCCACGGCAGAACTACTGGCCGCAGAAGGACACCAAATCACTGTTTTTAGTAGGACGCCGTATGAAGGACCTGCGCACACCATTGAATGGGAAGAATTTGATGTATTGACCGATTCTTGGGACGATGTAATGCCAGAAAATATTGATGGACTTATGTACAGCGTTGGATCCATCAACCTTAAGCCGTTTCGCGGTTTAAAACCTGAAGTGTTCGAAGCTGATTTTCAATTGCAAGTAATGGGTGCCATCAAAGCCCTGCAAGCGGCGCAAAAGAATTTCAATAAAGACACAATTCCTTCGTGTGTATTGTTTTCTACGGTTGCTGTCCAGCGCGGAATGCCATTCCATGCCACCGTGAGCACATCCAAAGGAGCTATTGAAGGTTTGACTCGGGCCATAGCGTCAGAATGGGCGCCAAAGGCACGAATCAACTGTATTGCACCAAGCCTCACAGATACCCCATTAGCATCAAAACTACTGAGCACTCCGGAGAAAAAGGAAGCTATTGGTGCTAACAACCCCATGAAGCGCGTAGGTGAAGCAGCTGATATTGCGGAGATGGCGGCATTCTTAATGGGTGATAAAAGCAGTTGGATGACCGGTCAGATCTTGCATATCGACGGCGGTCAAAGCGTATTATAACCATGTGGAAGGAGGCGTTTTCAGCATTAGCGTTAGACGGGCTTGAACGCAGAGATCGTACCGGTCTAATCAATGCCATTTCTGGAATACGCACCGCCTTTCTTGCAATCTCTGGGAAGGACGGCAACTGGAACGCAGGTGTTTTTACCAACGTCACGCACGTAGGAGCAAATCCCGCCAGCATGAGCATTTTATTCCGGCCAGATAATGGAAACCGTCATACATATACGAACTACAAGACCTTCAAGCGCATAACCCTTGTAGCACTTCCAGAAAAAGAAATGCAACGGCTGCATGACTGTAGCGCATCTTACGATGCATCTGTTTTTGAATGGGAACATTTAAACGGTACATGCACGGATCTTTCGGGATGGACCCATCCCATACCAACCACTGCATTGTGGGCGGTTGAATTAGAATGGAGCGAGGGTTTTACCCTTAAAAATAATTGTCTTTATACCGTGGGGCTTGTCAAAAATGTAGGGTTAAGTCACGCCCTTGTTCGCAGTGACCGCACCTTACATTTCGAAATGCCTCCATTGCTCGCTCTTGGTTTACAGCATTATTTTACGCCTAAATCGGTCGGACACCTTCCCTTTCCAGAGGTGAAATCAACGCTTAATGACATTTAAGCGAGACATCCATATTGTTTGGTTTAAACGCGATTTTAGATGGCACGACCATGCGCCTATACGCAGCGCTTTAGCCTCGGGAGAAAATGTTCTATTTGTTGCGCTATACGAACCTTCACTTTGGAATGAACAACCCTATGATGAACGCCACGAACGATTTCTTTGGGATTCCATTCGAGACCTAAATGAAATTGCGGGCAAAGAAGTTGTCTATTTTCTAAAAGTAGAGGCATTAGAATTCTTTAAACGTTGTCTCGATAATTTTCGAGTGAAGGCCGTTTACAGTCATCGCGAAACGGGAATAGGTAAAACATTTGCGCGCGATAAAGACGTAGCCAGGCTACTGAATGCCCATGATGTTTCTTGGAATGAGTGGGACTACGGCGGCGTCAAAAGAGGACTAAAGCACCGAAGAAATTGGCTTAAAGATTGGTATGACTATGTGGATGTGGCTCCGCTGCGCACCGACATAAGTGTAGTACAGGCGTTGGCGCTGCCCAACCCTTTTGAATCATGGCAACACAGCCAGAGCTTCGAACCCCATCCTTACTTTCAAAAAGGAGGCGCTTCACGTGGCGAGCGCGTGTTGTATTCTTTTCTTACTGAACGCATCAAGAGGTATGCACAGAGTATTTCTAAACCTCTCGCGAGCAGAAAAGGCTGCAGCCGTATTTCCCCACATTTGGCATGGGGTAACCTCAGTATTCGACAAGTATGGCATATGGCGGAGGTCGTAGAGCTCGCTGGCAGTAAACGAAACCAACGCGCTTTCGTCGATCGTTTGCGTTGGCAAGCACACTTCATCCAAAAATTTGAAAGTGCATGCAGCTACGAATTTCACCCCATCAATAGCGCATACACCGCTATCGATGCTTCTAAAATTTGGGACCAGCAAAAGTTTGATGCATGGAAAAATGGAACTACAGGTGTGCCGTTGGTCGATGCGTGCATGCGTTGTGTCGCGGCAACGGGCTATCTGAATTTTAGGATGCGTGCCATGGTCGTTAGCTTCTACAGCCAATACCTATGGCTACCGTGGGAAGCAGGTGCCCGCTACCTAGCCAGCACCTTTACTGATTTTGAGCCCGGTATACATTACACCCAATTCCAAATGCAAAGCGGCTATACCGGGGTAAACACAATCCGTATTTATAACCCGATAAAACAAAGTTTTGATCAAGACCCAAAAGGGGAATTCATTAAACAATGGCTGCCTGAACTAAAGGGTTTACCACTTCCCCATTTACACGAGCCCTGGGCCATTCCTCCAATGATGTGGGAAATGGAACAATGGAATATTGGAGCCTATCCTAAACATCCCATAGTAGATTTATCAAGCGCTAGAAAACATGCGAGCGACCAACTCTACGGCATTAAAAAAACGAAAGCATCTAAACTGGAAGCGCAGCTCATTTTAGAAAAACTGGTCAATCCTAGAGCAAAGAAATCTTAATCTTCCTCTACCAAACGGAACCCTTCACCGTGCACGTTTTCTATGCGAATACGCTCATCTACTTTAAGATATTTCCGCAATTTTGCAACGTAAACATCCATAGAACGTCCGGTAAAGTAGTTGTCCTCACGCCAAATTTTAAGCAGCGCCTTACTGCGCGGCATTAATTGGTTTTTGTGTTGAATAAGCATCTTGAGCAGGTCACTTTCTTTAGGGCTTAAACGGATCATTTCTCCTTCGCGACTTAATTGACGAATCTTCGGCTCCAAAGAAAAACTCCCAATACTAAACGTATCAGGTTCCTCATCCATTTCGGCCGCCTTTCGCCCTATAATGGCCTGAATCTTAAACAGTAAAACATCCGTATCAAAAGGCTTAACCAAATAATCGTCGGCACCAGCGCTGTAACCCGCAATTATATCTTCCTTTTGTCCTTTGGCCGTCAGAAAAATTAGTGGCTGACCGTTATCGATTTCTTTCACCTCTGTGGCTAAGGTCAAACCGTCTTTCTTCGGCATCATTATGTCGAATATACACAGTTCGTATGTGCCTTGCTTGTACGCACGTAAGCCCTGAACACCGTCTCGTTCTAGAGTGACATCATAATTGTTAAAATCAAGTGTGTCCTTGAGCATGTTGCCAAAGTTCACATCGTCTTCCACTAATAAAATTCGCTGCTTTTCCATATTTAGGCTGTTTTTGGCAATACTACCGTAAAGGTAGTCCCTGCATTTGGAGCGCTGTCCACTTGGATGCTGCCGCCGTGTTTTTCTATAATCTCTTTAACGAAGGAAAGGCCTAAACCGTGTCCTTTCACATCATGAATGTTTCCTTTTGTTGCTCGATAAAAGCGGTCAAAAACTTGTCGCTTGGTATCTTCGTCCATCCCTATGCCTCGGTCTTTCACCATAATGCGAAATTCATCTACGCTTTGGGCCAATTTCACACTGACCTGAGGTGCATCTAAACTGTACTTAATGGCATTATCAATAAGATTGGTCAAAGCACTTTTAAATTGAATCAAATCTCCTTCCATTTCGTAATCCCCTACTTCGCAGCTTAGATCGATCCATCCTTGTCGTTGCTCTGCCGAAAGTTTGAAATGGTTTACTGCCTCTCGCAAACAGGCTTCTATATCCATAGGAGCCAAGGTCAAGGTCAGTTCCTCTTTATCCATCATGGACATCTGTAACACACTCTCCATCTGCGCATTCATGCGCTTATTCTCACTCTTTATGATACCCAAATACTGCTGCATTTGCGCCGCATTCATTTTATCGCCATTGCGCAATAGCGCATCAACTGCTAAACTTATGGTGGCTAACGGCGTTTTGAACTCATGAGACATGTTGCTTATAAAATCACTTTTCACCACCGCCAATCGTTTTTGCTTTCGTCCTTGACGCTGCACACTAAAAAAGGCAAAGAGAATAACCGTAGAAAAGAACAGTGTAACAAAAAGGTTCAGGTATACCCGTGATGCCAGATAGAACTTTCCCGAAGGGAAATACATGAGCAACTGTCTTGTAGGGCCAAAAAAACTTTCCGCCAGAACGAAGTTGTACGACACCTTACCAGTAGCAAAAGCGTCGCTGATTAAACTGTTTAGATAACCGTTTTCAACGATGGCCCACTTTGGCGCTGTGCGTATTCCTCGAATGCGTAACTCACTTTGCAACAAGCTGTCCATTTCTGACGAAGTAATAAGCGTTTCCCAAGGCAATGAACTTTGGAAATCGTCAAGAAATCCGGAAATCATAGTTGTATCCACGCCAAACCCTGATCCGTACGGAGATGCGCCTTGAGATGCCGACCAGCGAAGCGTAGTCGTTCCCATCGGAGTATTTATGGTCACTGTTGAATCACTCGTCGTACTTCGCTTAAGCGCTCCTGTACTTTTTCTTTTTACAAAGAGGCGTACACGCTCATTAATAGTCGTAGCAGTTGCATTGACATCCGAATCAAATTGTTGCTTTTGCAACTCTAATTCACCAGAGAGTAAATTCAATTGCAATAACAACGCGCCAAGCACCGCAGCAGTAAGCACTGCAGTCAATGCGTGCTTACGGAGTTTACCTATGAATTGATTCAACATACCACGAAAATAGAACTATCTGATGGGATGCCTCAGAAGTTTAACGCGTCTTAACAGATGTCTTATTTATAAAAGTTGACCGATCAATGCATCAACCGTCAATCCTTCACCTTTCGCCTTGTAATTAATCACTACGCGGTGGCGAAGCACGGCAGGCGCAATTTGCTTTACATGGGCTGTGCTCGGGGTACCTTCACCATGCATCATGGCCAACGCTTTGGCGGCAAGGACCATATTTTGCGACGCGCGAGGTCCTGCGCCCCACGAGAAATAAGTATCCGCTACTGTGCTGCCGCCTTCTTTTCCGGGACGTGTCTTTCGGGCGAGTTCAACCGCGTATTCCACAACCGCATCAGTCACCGGCATTGCTCGCAATGCAAACTGCAGGTCAAGTACCTCTTTCGAAGAAAGGACTGGATTTACTATCACGCTACTACCAATAGTGGTTGCGCGAACAACGGCACGTTCTTCTTCGAGTGCTGGATAATCAACGAAGATGTTAAATAAAAAGCGGTCCAATTGTGCCTCAGGCAATGGATACGTTCCCTCCTGTTCGATAGGATTCTGTGTAGCCAAAACGAAGAATGGCTTCGGTAAATCCATCGTTTTACCTGCTGCACTTACTTTCTTTTCCTGCATGGCCTCAAGCAAGGCAGCCTGGGTCTTGGGAGGTGTACGGTTTATTTCATCTGCAAGAACCACATTTGAAAATACGGGTCCCTTATGGAAGATAAATTCTCGTTGTGCATTCAACACTTCCGTACCTGTAATATCGGAAGGCATTAAATCTGGCGTAAACTGTATGCGCGAAAAATCTAAACCCAATGCCTGGCTTACGGAGGTGATCAATAGTGTTTTTGCCAATCCCGGCACACCAACTAACAAACTATGTCCTTGACAAAGGATAGACATAGTAATCAAATCAACGGCCTCTTCCTGTCCTATAATAATCTTACCGACTTCAGACTTAAAAGCTTGAAGTTTTACAGGAGCATTCTCGAGAATAGAGATGATTTCTTCGTTAGTCATTGTTGCTGTTCCAAGAATTTAATTCATCCGCACAATCGTAATAGCCTTCATTGATTTTCACAAATGTATCGGCCAATTTTTCATTCTTCCAATCTTCAACCGTCTTTGCTTGCTTTTGCTGAAGTGCAAAACCCTTTATACGTGTAAAGTCTAAATCTAAATTTGCTTTGTGCGGTTCATAGTTCGCATCCAAACGAACAATACGGAACGCCTCACGCTGGTCTTCCGTGCGGTAAAACGACGCCTCTGAGATTTCGTCATTTTCTAATGTACTGATCAAGGCAAAAAGCCCCCTGTCCAGCTGGGATACTTCAAATTTGTTGTTTCCGCTTTGAAAATTGCTCATCTGTCCGCCGTTGAATCGCGTTTGTTCATCATCACTAAAACGTCTAGAAGCCTCTTCGAATGTCATCTCACCGTTTGCAATTGCTACGCTAACGCTATCTAAGAAATTCTTCGCCTCTTGCAAATTTTCTTGCGTTAGTTTTGGCTTTATTAGGATGTGACGAAGGTCCAATTCTTCCCCACGCTTCTCTAATAATTGGACAATATGATAACCAAATTCGGTCTTAAAAGGGTCGCTTATTTCTCCTTTGCGCAAATTAAAAGCTACGGCCTCAAATTCCTTAACAAAGACACCACGCTGAATGCCTTGGTACTCACCCCCTTTTTTATTTGATCCTGGATCCTCGCTGTAGAGAATGGCCATGGAAGAGAAAGACGTGCCGTTCTCAATGCGTTCTTTTAGCTCTTTTAGCTTAGCAATCACTTCTTGCTCAGCCTCATCAGACAATTCTGGAAATTTTACAATCTGACTCAATTCTACTTCTGCACTGATCAGAGGAATACTATCAGCAGGTAAATTTTCGTAATACTCGCGAACTTCAGATGGCGTCACCTCAATACCTTCTACTACCGTCATTTGCATTCGCTGCGCGGTTAGCTGCTCCTTAATGAGCGTTCGCATGTCTTCTTTTATCTCGACAACGGATTTTTCGTAAAAGTCTTCTAATTTCTTTTGATCACCCATCTGCATGATCAATTGTTGAATTCTACGATCCATATTCGCCTCTACTTCTTCTTCTCCAATGGAAATGGAATCGATAGCTGCATGGTGAATAAGTAACTTTTGAAACAACAGTTCTTCGAAAACCTCACAGTACGATACTGGTTTCCCAAAGTTTTGACGATTGAATACGTCGTACTGCTCGTCGATATCACTCTTAAGAATAACATCACCCCCTACGATTGCGGCGACACCATCAACAGTCTGAGGTTGCGCACTCACTAATACGGAGAGTAAAACGAAAAAATTAATGTATAATAAGTGTGCCTTCTTCAATTGCATGTTCAATTATTTTTTCTTCAATCTGCTCGATGAGCGTCAGTCGACGCTTGTTCAACAGTACCTTCTTAATTCGTTCTTCAACATAAGGCAGCGGACTATAGCTATCTTTTATCAAAAGTGCATTCACCTGCACAAAATACACCAATGCAGTGTCTTCGCAGGTAAATCTCTTTCTTCTATTTAAATAGTTATACGGGTTGGTCGATTCCAATGGAATTTCCTGCAGAAAATCCATCATGGGTACCCAGGCCGAATCGCCGTAATTACTTTGTTTCGTGACAAATACTTCTGCCCAATCCAAATATTTTTCCTGGTATCTGTCCGAAAGGAACCAACGTTTCGCTTCCTGCGTCTTCTGTGCTTTTAAAGGCGCTGCAGCATAATAGGCCTGAACAATACTTTCTTTTAGCTCAAAATTGCTCAAGTTTTGATCGTAATAGTCTTGAATTTGTTGCTGAGAAATGGTGGTGTCTAGATGCTGACGCACATATCCATCAATGTACGCATGCTTTAGCAAATCATTTCTGTATTGCTTTACCAACCCCTCGAAATCCTCTAATTCTGTCGTCAAGTTGAATTCCGCCGCTTCCACCAACAGTTCATTTTCTGCCCACTGACGAACCAAACGGTTCACTAAGGAAATACTATCCGCTTCATCCATTTGCCCAGGTTTGGGCAGGTGGTCCGAAATATCTTCTATATAAAGCTTTTTGTTGCCCAATTCTGCCAATACCTCTAATTCCGCCGCCCCGTTGGGGACGCACGCCACTGCTGCCAGCGCAACAAGTACTATGAAGATCGGCTTCAACATTAACGCAACTCAGCAAATAGAGCCGCTTTCGCGTTCTCATTTACATCGACCTCAAATTTTAATTTCAACGCCTTTACCCACTCTTTTTCAAGCGCATCTTGGTAACTGGCGATCACCAATCCTTTGATTTCATTCAAAGCTTTTGGTGCACTAGGAATGAATTCTTCAATTTGAACTACTGCATAAGTACCGTTATCTAATGCAATTGGACCAAAAGTTCCAGCCTCCTGTTGCCAAATAGCATCAATCACTGAATGGTCATCACGCTCAAAAGTGCCACTATTCACGGAGACGCTCAAGGCATCTTCATTTTGCAAGAGCTCTTGAACCTTTTCTGACTTACCCTTGATGGTCCACTTAGAAATCTTTTTAGCCAATTTTTCATCACTACTTACCCAATAAATTGCACGGATACGATCTTCCCAGCGGTATTGATCTTTAATCAATTCATAATGAGTAGCAATTCCTGTAGAATCTTTAGCAGCCTTATTCCAAACGGCCTCCTGAGTTAAGTCAAACAGAAGAATTCCCTCTTTGTACTCGCGAACTAAATTTCTAAAATCGGCATGTTTCGTTTCTAGCTGACCGTCTTCATAGGCCATCAAGCGATCGTTCGCATAAGTATTAAACTGTACTCTTAACAATTCCTCGCGCACGGCCTCGCCGCTCTGGTTCTGATTTTTAAACCAAAACTCTAATACCTCACTTTGGTATATACGCTCATTTGCAAAGGACGCAACAACGCGATCTCGAGACAAACTAGGCAACTCCCAAGAGCCCGTACCAAAGGCATTTTTATCTACTAAATTCATGGTACGACTTAACCAACGTTCGTCAATCGAAAAATCGTAATCCGACTTTAAACGTTTCATAAATCGGGTAGCACCAACTCTGCTCCTTGTATCTCGTTTCACTTTCTTTGATAGCTCGGATTTTAACGCATCAAACGAGGGAAGTGGCTTTTTCTCAATCAATTGGATAACATGCCAGCCTATACTTGTTTCAACGGGTGCAGAATAATCGCCCGGGGATTCTAACGCAAACGCAGCTGCCTCAAAAGCTGGCATCATTTTATTGATGCCAAATTCTGGCAATTCACCCAAAGCATCTTTTGTCTTGCGGTCTTCACTAAACTCTAGAAGTGAAATAAAATCTTCACCATTCTCAAGACGACTGTAAATTTCGCTGGCACTGCGCGCTGCGCGCTGCTTCTCTTGCAATGTGGATTGTCCATTCGATGCAAAGAAAATATGACGAACGCGCACAGCGCCACTCGCCGAACGGCGGTCCAGTAATTTCACTAAATGGTAACCATACTGACTCCTAACAGGCTTGGATAAATCACCAACTTCCAATTCATATGCCGCTGATTCAAAAGGATATACCATGTTAAATACGGTAAAGTACCCTAAATCTCCTCCGTTTTTAGCGCTCCATGTATCTGCACTGGTCTCACGTGCTGCATCTTCAAACTTTGTCTTTCCTGAGAGAATGGAAGTCCGTAAATCTTGCAACTGTTTGTACGCCTTTAAAGTATCTGAAGGAAGTGCATTCGATTCAAGAGCAATCATGATGTGCGCTGCACGCACTTCTTCTTGCATTCTAGCGAAGGCCTGCGCAACCAGTTCGTCTTCAGCACCTTGATCGCTCAAATAGGGCTTTGCGAGCTGAGCACGGTATCCACCAAACTCATTTTTAAAGCTAGCAGCGGTATCACGCTGCTGCGAATACGCCTCAGCAATTTTCAACTTGAAATTGATATAAAGCTCTAAGTACTCCTCTGGAGTTTTTGGATCTAAAGCAGCGCCTACTCCTTTGTTTTTCTCATATACCGCCTTGAATTCCTCTGTTGTTATGCTTTGATCTCCAACAGTAAATAAAACCTCTTGTGCCTGCGATTGTACACCCAAGCAAACAAGGGCAATCCATAATAAATTTTTCATCTTTTATCTTCTACTGTAGTTAGGTGCTTCTCTAGTTATACTGACATTGTGCGGGTGGCTTTCTTGCATTCCAGCCGCGGTGATTTGTATGAATCTTGCCGACGCTTTTAAGGTAGGTATATCTTTAGAGCCGCAATAACCCATTCCAGCGCGCAAACCACCGATGAATTGGTACATTACTTCACTTACTTCCCCCTTATAGGGTACGCGTCCAACAATTCCCTCAGGAACCAATTTCTTAACATCATCCTCGACATCTTGGAAATAGCGATCCTTAGATCCGTCAGTCATCGCTTCGACACTTCCCATTCCTCGGTAGGTCTTATATTTTCTGCCTTCGTAAATCACGGTTTCACCAGGACTTTCTTTTGTTCCAGCGAACATAGATCCCAACATCACACAATCTGCGCCGGCCGCAAGTGCCTTCACAATATCCCCGGTAAATCGAATTCCACCATCGGCAATCACCGGTATTCTATTATCAATTGCTTTGGCTATTTCCATAACAGCACTCAACTGTGGGAAACCTACACCAGCAACAATTCTAGTGGTACATATAGACCCCGGACCAATTCCAACCTTTACAGCATCTGCACCGGCCTCCATTAGGTACAATGCAGCTTCCGGTGTCGCGATATTTCCAACAACCACATCAAGGTCAGGAAACTTTGCTTTAACGCGCTGAAGCGCCTCTACAACTCCTTTGGTATGACCGTGAGCAGTATCTATAATCACTGCATCCACGCCACTTTCATTTAATGCTGTAACCCGTTCAACAACATCTTGGGTCACTCCTACCGCTGCGGCAACACGTAAACGTCCAAATTCATCTTTATTGGCATTTGGCTTAATCTTGATTTTCGTGATATCACGATATGTAATAAGACCTACCAATTTATTCTGCTCGTCGACAACCGGTAATTTCTCGATTTTATGTTCTTGTAACATAGATTCCGCCTCATCCATACTACCGTTTGGTTTGGTCGTTATGAGGTTATCTTTCGTCATTACTTCACTGATAAGGCGGTCATTGTCCTTTTCAAAGCGCAGATCTCGGTTAGTGACAATACCTATGAGCTCTCTGTTTTCATTCACCACTGGAATCCCACCTATTCGGAATTCAGCCATCATTGCATTTGCATCGCGTACTGTAGCATCCTTCGTAAGGGTAACAGGATCTAAAATCATCCCACTTTCCGCACGTTTTACCTTTCGAACCTCCACGGCCTGTTGCTCAATGGTCATGTTCTTATGAATAACACCTATTCCACCTTCTTGCGCAATGGCAATGGCCATAGCACTTTCAGTGACCGTATCCATTGCCGCACTGGCTATGGGCGTCTTCATACCTATATTCTTGGAGAAACGAGAAGATAAATCCACGTCGCGTGGTAAAATCTCTGAAAAGTTAGGTACTAATAGTACATCGTCGTAAGTAAGTCCTAGACCTAGAACTTTATCGTTGTTGTAAGGCATTGCAATTCCGATTTGAATTGCGCCCAAAATTAAGCAATTTCTACGAACTAAAGCGGGCGACCATTGGTCGCCCGCTTCATATTCTTAATCTTTTAACAATTAGTTAAGTAAGGTAAAGGTTCCGCGCTCTTCAATAGGCACATCTTCGATACTTCTATACTTAATATAGTAGGTATAAACCCCAATTGCTGCTGGCTCTCCGTTCACCTTCCCGTCCCAACTTTCATTGAGATCATTGGTTCTGAAGACTTCTTGTCCCCAGCGGTTCATAATAAACATCGTGTAACTTTCTGGTCGCGCGAAGACACCTTGAGGTTTCCAGGTTCTATTCTCAATAACGGTTGAATTTGGGCTAAATGCGCTAGGCACCCATAAACGCGCTTTGTGAACGGCACAAGCTTCGTTAGAGCGTGCATTAAATTTCTCACCAAACTCATCACGCCAAGGAATGACACCGTCTTTAGCAATGGCCTTAATGTAATAACAGAACTTACCTTTTGAGCTCGAATAAGGCTTGATATCATCATTGTATACTGAATCCATAGTGGACCCCGCTAAGGAGTATGAAGATCCTCCATCAATAGATCTATAAATTTTGTATTCTTCGACACCTGCGTCAAACTCTCTGTAATGTGTCCACGTTAAGGTGTTTGAGAGATTACCTAAGGCCTCAACATCCAGAAGCATATTAGTACCCAAGTTGGATAAGGTGTCTAGGGCGCCACAAGAATCGCGCGAGGCGATACGATAGAAATACTTTCTATTCATTGGATCCGCAGTGTAATCCACAAACTTCACTTCCCAAGGGCCCAAGGCTGGTTTCGCTACATTACCTATTGTTAAATAGGGTCCAATCTCCGCATCTGCACGCTGGATTTGATAATCAATGACATCTGCATCCTTATCGATATATGCATAAAGATCAACACCATTTTGAGAGGTAACTGATGCTCTACCTAAATACAACACTTTTGAGCCTTGAACTACAGCAGAGCTGTTACAAACCTTATTCGACGTGCTCGTAATAGTCCCCGTGGTATCTACTGCGCGTACGTAGTAACAGTATGAATAACCATTGATAATACCGTAATGGTTAAAGGTTGTATCCAGTGTTCCGCCCTTTAGGAGTACACCTGAAATCACCCCACCTAAAGGATCGGTAATATCACAATAGAGGTTATATTCTTTCGGCTGCGTTTGTGTCCAAGTTTTGTAGGTATTCCAACGAATTCTAGCATATCCATCACAAGGGTCGATACCTAAGAATAGGTACATAGTACTTGAAGGAACAGTATTTCCAACACTACTCTGATTTCCACAACTGTCAATGGCAGTAATGACATATTCCTCGCTCTCGTTCATTGCATTTGAAAGCTGGTAGATGTAAGGCATTGCGGTAGCGTAGTCCGAAGCTAAAATAGAATCTACAGGTTGTAAGAAACCGGAGTTATCTCTCCTGTAGATGCGGTAATAGACAACATCACTATCTGAAGACGCTTCCCACGACATCGCGGCAAGATTGCCACCTGCAACAGTAACACTATCAAAAACGACAGGTGCTGGTGGAGTTTTATCCGAGAAGAAGCCACTATCTGATGAACTAACACACGTTGTACCGTAACGAACTTCGTAATTTAACCACTCCCCACAAAACGCAACCGTATCGGTCCAAGTGGTATCCATTGTAGTTCCTAATTGAGTCCAATTCCCTGAATTGATTGGAGCTTCGACCCAAACATCATAAGACGTTGAATCATTGCCACGCATCCATGAATTCCAATCGATCTGAGCGATCGATGAGTTCGGTGGTGGTGGGAATGCTTGAAGATCTACTCGAATATTCTGTAATACCGGTGTTGGATCTGATAAGAGTCCACATCCACCTCCCACTTGAATGGTGTAGGCATTCACCGCATTTGGATCAGCTCCCGTGTGCGTATAGGTCTGAGTAGACCAATCGTAAATGGTGTCTACAATGGACGTGTTGCCAAGTGTATCGATATGATTGATGACATAAAAATCCCAGTTAAAACCTGTGTCTGGATTCGCCACCCAGTCGAAAGTTACGCCGAGGTCATCTTGCTGAATACAGGTATTATCAACATTTGGCATACCTGGCATATAGTTCTTCACTTTTACAACCACTTTCTTGTAGGAAAAGCGGTTGATAGGACACTGATCGTCCTGCATACGGAGGTAGAAGGAGTATTCTGATTTTAATGTCCCACATTGGTACTCCTGGTAGAAAAGGTGGTCACAGGTAATGTTCCAGTTGAATTGGGCATCGTTCAAACCTGGATAGGTGAACACACCACCAGGGTTTAGTGAGGTAAGAGTCGCACAAGGTGGATTAAACAAACAAGAGTTGGCATTGCCATAGTTTGCTGCTGAACTCAAATTACCCCCTGATGCGCTAAACTGAATATTTTGCGAAGAACAGTTCGGATTTGGATAGGCATCCGATGCCGTAATTTTAAATCTTACGGTATCCCCTGGGAACACTTCTGTGTAATAGTAAATGGTATCGCCTGAAGCATTGGTAACAGGCGTTAACACAGTTGCATTCATTAAAGAATTGTCTGGCGTCAAGGACATATCTGGTGCTTCATCTACATAAGCGGAGCTACACAAACCGGTTGGTGGTGTACAAGCCAGAGTGACAATAGGAATATCGCGGTAAATTTCACCTACTTTCTGGCCACAACGCCATTCCTCGATAACCACACACGTTGCCCAAGAACCTGCGACACCCGAATTAAAAGTAATTTCTCCCGTCGCACCGTCAATTGATGCAGGCGTTGATGTTGAACCACTAGGCAATGGGCTGTTCCATGAATAACCGGAAGAAAAGTTCACTGAATTAGTAGCGGGATTCGCTGAAAAAGAGGACGCATCCCAAGGATACGACCAGTTGTAATACAATGAATCCAAATCAGGATCGTAACCAAGGTTGTTATATACAACGTCAACGCCCGTACATGATATGACCTGCGGGTCTTCTAAGAAGTTTGGAGAGCTATCGAAACAGGTAGGGTTGGCTGCTGTTCCAGCCGATAGCGGAGCGGTAGCACCTGGCGGAGTATATGGATACATAACAGCACGAAGTAGGTAACTGGCACCACCAGGACTCACCACATTCGAAATACTACCGGGACGACAACAGCTGTTCCATGTAAAATACCAACCTGAAGCGGGAGGTGTTCCAGTCAAAGTAATATCGCCTGAGCGATAAACGTATTTCTGCATTTTACCCGTTCCCGACGTTGCACCTGCACAGGTGGTAGTACCCGTATAGCACGAGGGAACAACATCTGTTGTGCTAATAAATGCACACGAAATACTTACTCCTGCGTTCGTTGCTAAAGATTGTGCTGTAGTTGGTAACGATATACCTGCACACTCACGATAGAGAACTAGCGTAAACTGGTATTTGCCGTTTGGTTTACATTTCCATACAATCTCACCACCCAAGAGGTGCGTGGCATACCCCTGAAAAGACATCAGGGATAGAATTGCAATAGTTAGAAAACGTTTCAATTTCATAATAGTCAGGTTGAACACCGAAAATAAGGCATTTTATGCTGAGAAAAAAGTCTTTAATCGTTCACCTTACGAACAATGAGCGAACGACATAATTAACTGAATAACAGAGATATAATACTTTCTTTTAGCGCTTTGAAATTTTATTAAATGAAATGGCGCGCTGTCGACTGCACTTGTGACGGCCTACTTCAAAGTCTCGTTTAGCAATGTGCTTCGTACTGCGACCTTGTACTCGAGCACGCCACATACGCCACGATTTAGGTTTCATTTGGTTTCGCATGAGCGCAATGGTTTCAGCCTCGGAAATTCCAAATTGGGCTGTAATAGCATCAAAAGGCGTCCGATCCTCCCATGCCATTTCGACAATGCGATCAACGGCTGCGTCTGTAAGTTTTTTGACTACTGCAGAACCTTTCAAGGTGTGGAATCGTTTTACGGTTATGCATAAGAAACAACACTTACCTGAAAAAGTTTGCGCCACTTGCGGTCGGCCCTTCACTTGGCGTAAAAAATGGGCACGAGATTGGGAAAACGTGAAGTACTGCAGCAAACGCTGCAGCGGCACAAAACTACCTGTATAAGTTCCTGGATATAACTACTTTCTGTATTTCTGAAGTGCCCTCTCCTATCGTACAAAGCTTACAATCACGGTAAAATTTCTCCACAGGATAATCTTTCGTGTATCCATAACCTCCGAAAACTTGCACCGCTTCATTAGCAACTTCTGTAGAAATCTCAGAAGCATAGAGTTTTGCCATAGCACTTTCTTGAGTCATAGGTTTACCCTCCTCTTTCAATGCACCAGCATGTCTGGTCATTAATTCAGCGGCATAAACCTTCGTTGACATGTCAGCGAGTTTAAAACTCACGCCTTGAAAAGAACGAATTTTCTTGCCAAACTGCACCCTTTCGTCCGCATAAGATATAGCAGCGTCCATAGCCCCGCGAGCAATACCAACGGATAAGGCGGCGATTGAAATACGTCCACCGTCTAATATTTTCATGGCTTGAATAAACCCTTCTCCTACATTGCCCAAAACATTCTCCTTTGGTACGCGGCAATCGTCAAAGAACAAGCATGCGGTCTCAGAGGCGCGCATGCCCAACTTATTTTCTTTTTGACCGGCTGTGAAACCCGGTGTGCTTTTTTCTACAACAAATGCCGTCATGCCGCGTGAATCACCTTTTTCACCTGTTCTAGCAATAACAACTGCTATTTCTGAACTTATCGCATGGGTAATCCAATTCTTAGACCCATTCAACACATAATGATTTCCGTCCAATACGGCGGTAGTATCCATACCTCCAGCATCTGAACCTGTTCCTGTTTCTGTGAGTCCCCAAGCACCGATCCATTCAGCCGTGGCTAACTTCGGTAACCATTTTCTCTTTTGCTCGTCTGTTCCAAACTGTAAGATGTGGCCAGTACAAAGTGAATTGTGCGCTGCAACAGACAGACCTATGGAACCACAAACCTGCGCTATTTCGTCGATAATGGTGATGTATTCTTGATAGCCCAATCCGGCGCCTCCATACTCTTCAGGAACCAGAACACCCATGAATCCTAATGCGCCCATTTCTTTAAATAGAGGTACTGGAAAATGTTGACTCTCATCCCATTCCATTACGTTGGGTCGTATATTTTTCTCTGCAAAATCTTTGGCCGATTGACGTACCATCTCAAGCATTTCTTGACGCTCGTCACTGAGTTGAATTCTCATATTTTGGTTTCTATTGATAGGTTTGGTAAGATAACAAAGAAGCCCGCAACGTGTTTGCGGGCTTCTTATTTTTTTTGACTTTGTAAATAAGACTAACTGTCTTTCAACAACTTCTTGTATTTGAATCGCGTAGGTTCTGTACGACCAAGTCGCTTCAATTTATTTTCCTCGTATTCACTAAAACTACCTTCAAAAGAATACACCTGAGAATCACCTTCAAAGGCTAATATGTGCGTACAAACACGGTCTAAGAACCAACGGTCGTGCGAAATAATCACCGCACACCCTGCGAAGTTTTCTAACGCTTCTTCCAAGGCTCTTAATGTATTGACATCTAAATCATTAGTAGGCTCATCTAAAAGTAATACATTACCTCCTTCTTTCAAGGCCATGGCTAAGTGAAGGCGGTTGCGCTCCCCCCCAGAAAGAACTCCCACTTTTTTGCTTTGATCACCGCCTGCGAAATTGAATCGGCTCAGATATGCACGAGCATTTACGCGCTGGCCACCAAGCAGTACTTCCTCTGTACCCTCTCCGACTACTTCGAAAATGGTTTTTTCAGGATTCAACTTTTCGTGACTCTGATCGACGTATGAAATCTGAACCGTTTCTCCTACATCGAAAGCGCCTGCATCCGGTTGTAACTGGTCCATAATCATTTTAAAGATTGTTGTTTTACCCGCACCGTTTGGACCGATGATTCCAACAATCCCTGCCGGAGGCAAGGAGAAATTCAAATCGTCATACAACAATTTCTCGCCAAAGCCTTTTTTCACGTTTTTCGCATCAATGACATTGGTACCTAATCTAGGCCCCGCCGGGATAAAGATTTCAAGCTTGCTTTCTTTCTCTTTTTGCTCCTGAGACAACATGCTTTCGTAGTTGTTCAAACGTGCTTTGCTCTTGCTTTGACGTCCTTTTGGGTTCATGCGCACCCACTCCAGCTCGCGCTCTAAGGTTTTACGGCGTTTTGAAGCTTGCTTCTCTTCTTGCGCCATACGCTTGGTTTTCTGATCGAGCCAAGAGCTGTAATTCCCCTTCCAAGGAATCCCCTCTCCTCGGTCCAATTCTAAAATCCATCCCGCTACATTATCTAAGAAATAACGGTCGTGCGTGACCGCAATAACGGTCCCCTTATATTGTTGCAAGTGCTGCTCCAACCACAAAATACTCTCTGCATCCAAGTGGTTGGTAGGCTCATCCAATAAGAGTACGTCGGGTTGTTGCAACAAAAGACGGCAGAGCGCTACGCGACGGGCTTCCCCTCCTGAGAGGTGGTCAACTAATTGGTCCGATGGTGGACAATTCAATGCATCCATCGCGCGGTTCAACATCGTCTCTAGTTCCCATGCGTTTGTTGCATCAATCTGATCTTGAAGCACCGCTTGACGAGCCATCAACTGCTCCATCTTATCCGGATTTTCATACACCTCAGGCAAACCAAACTGGTCGTTGATGCTGTTGTATTCATCTAAAACGGCTACGGTTTCAGCAGCGCCTTCTTTGACAATATCTAAAACTGTTTTGCCTTTTTCCAACTGAGGCTCTTGCTCTAAATAGCCAACAGTATAGCCGTGTGCAAAAACCACATCACCCTGATAGCTTTTTTCTACCCCAGCAATAATCTTTAAAAGTGTCGATTTACCCGAGCCATTTAAACCTAAGATGCCTATTTTGGCTCCATAGAAGAAAGAGAGGTAAATGTCCTTCAATATAGCTTTGTTGTTGTGAGGAAGGACTTTGCTCACTTTGGACATCGAAAAAATGACCTTTTGACCGTCGTCTGACATGTATAAACGTATTTCTAATTTAGTACTTATTCTTCTCGCGTTGTTTGCTTTTAATGGCACAACGCTAACTGCTCAAAGTTACATATTGAAAGGGACTGTTGTGGATAGAGATTCAACTTTTGCATTGCCAAATTCACATGTCGTCAACAACAAAACTTTTATGGGTACTGTTTCGAACGGCATAGGGTACTTCGAGATACCTGTAGCAGAAGGCGATACACTCGTCTTATCAAATATTGGTTATCAGTTCAAATACGTGCCAGTAGATAGTGCACTTTGTGCAGCAATCGACGCAGGGGAAGAGCAAATACTCAAACTCATTCCACGAAATTATTTGCTAGACGAGGTGAGCATTTATGCCATTACATCTAACAACCCACGCACCATGCCGCAACGAAGTCCGCGCGTTCCCTCCAATGCGGATATTCGGATACCGCAAGCGGTAGCCCCCACGCTAGCAAACCCATTGGACTTTCTGTACTACAGCTTTGGTAAGCGTCCGCAGCAATTGGCGGCATTAAGAAAGTTGCAGCAGGAAGATTACTACCGCAGAAAACTGGAAGAAGGAAATAATCGGACCATATTGGAAGATTTAACGGGCATTCCGAAGGAAGAAATGGAGGCATTCATGTTCTATTGTAAGTATTCGGAGACGCAGATCAGAACATTCAACGACTATCAATTCCTCGTTTCATTGCTTCTTTGTTACGAAGAATACGAGCGAGAAAAGGTCCAATTAGAAACCGAAGAGTCGCTTAAACGCTAAAACATGGATCACCTAACCTACCTCGAGCAGAACCGTGCACTTTGGAACCACTGGGCAAGCCTGCATCCACAATCCGCTTTTTATAACAACGCATCGTTTATAGAGCACCAGCAATCGCTCCACTCCATTGAACGGGATGTATTGCCTAATTTAAAAGACAAGAGTGTTTTGCACCTTCAGTGCCACTTCGGGCAGGATACGATCAGCCTAGCCACCCTCGGTGCAACCCGCGTTGTAGGCCTTGATTTTAGCCCCGAAGCCATTCGTCAGGCTACTATTTTAAATGCAGCATGCGGCACCCAAGTTTCCTTTATTGAATCCGATGTTTTGCAGACGTTGCCGCATTTAGAAAATACCTTTGATGTTGTCTTTGCGTCTTACGGCGTTGTCGGATGGCATCCTTCAGCGAAAGCATGGATGGACGCAGCCTTCCATTACCTCAAACCTGGCGGATCTTTGGTATTGGTAGATTTTCATCCGGTATTATGGATTCTTGATGAAGAGTTTAAGGAGATCAAATACCCCTATTTTAATACCGGAGTAATTATTGAAAATAGCGCCGGCAGCTATGCAGCGCCAGAAGCCGATACCATGGTGAACTATACTTGGAACCACAGTATCAGCGACCTCATTCTTCCGATCGTCGATCATCCAGAACGTTCACTCACCTTCTTCGGTGAAAGCGATTGGAGTCCTTACGCACTCTTTGAGCATACAGAGAAAGCTCCGGGCCAATTCCAAATTAAAGGAAAAGAAGGCTTCTTCCCTTTAGTCTATGCCATACGTGCACAGAAAGAGACCCGCTAGTCCACGCGATCAGTGGTATAAATTCTAAACCATGAAAGAACCCGCTCCACTGCAAACCAGAACCTCGTATAATCTAAGATTGGATTGAGCCACGGTGTATACGTACAATACGAGCGCGTTTCCGGCTTAGTATGATGACGTGCATGATCTTGCGGTCTTTGTAGCACCTTGATTTGTTGTAACCAATGTACGAGTCTCGGTTTCTCATCTGGAAATTTATGCGTCCATTGGTGTACAATATTAGCATTCGCCCCCAAGAGCCCAATGAACCACCATTGCCAAGCTACCGTTCCTTGAACAAGGTAAACAGCCAATAGCATAATGGTAACACCTGCCCAACCCGATTTACATAAATACCAATAACTTCTAGTAATCATTTTGCGCGGATTAGCATGGTGCCAAGTATTGATCTCGATAATCGCTCTCCCAACTATGGGCATGTCCTCGCGACCGTAACGGTCCATCCACCAATGTACCACTCCCGTTAATAAATCCAAGAGCAAATACAAAAGCACAACTTCAACAATCAATTGTAGAATTTCCATAATATGTTAATTTACAGAAACTTACAACCATTACGGGCGGCAACAGAAGCAAAAGAGTCTCAAAAATCAGCACACTTCTGGCCAAAATGCAGGAATACAGGAATCAGGAAACCTCATTGTCTCATTTTCGCGAAATATAGAGGCTAATTGCTACTTTAAAATATATTTATAGTACTTTGTATTGCATAGTACCTACTTTAACATATATCTTTGTCTCAAATAATTTACATCAATGAGAAAACACCTCTTTTTCCTAGCATTTTTTATTTGCACTATCCCCGCAATTGGGCAATCTAAAGGTTTAGCAGATGAACTCTATGAAGAATATGAACCCAAGCCCTATGTTTCCGGCTTCAGTTTTGGCGGATCATTGCTCAGCGCTCTCCCATTAGATATTGATTTTGCAAATGGCAACTTCGAGCGCACGCTTAACGGTGAGATTAAACGCGTACAATGGTTGCGTATTTCTGACGAACGCTACCTCAAAGAAGTTACCAGCGAATGGGAGCAATTCCTTGTTAAAGCGCGTTACAAAAAAGTGGCCATTGAAGACGACGATGGTTTAGACCACTACCTCTTCATACGCGGGAGTAGAACCCGATTCGATGAAGCTCACTTTTTGATTCGTGAAGATGCAAGCACCATTTTACTCACCTTTTACGGTGATTTCACATTGACAAAGACCTTAAATGAAGATTGAGAATACAAAAGCACAAATGCGTAAAGGTGTTTTAGAGTATTGTATTCTAGGCATTCTAAGCAAGGGTGACGCCTATGCATCTGACATCATAACGCGATTAAAAGGCGCCGAATTGATTGTTGTTGAAGGAACCCTCTACCCCTTGTTAACAAGACTTAAAAATGCCGAGCTCTTGGAGTATCGCTGGGAAGAGAGCAACGCAGGACCGCCGCGTAAATACTACAGTCTCAGTGCGCAAGGACGCGCATTCCAATTAGAATTAAAAGGCACCTGGGAAAACCTAAATAGCGCCGTTGAACAACTTACTTCGACCCCATCATGAATAAAACAATAAACATCAACCTTGCAGGCATCATCTTCCACCTCGATGAGGTCGCCTATGAAAAATTCAAAACCTACCTATCCAATGTTAAAACAGCTTTAGGCAAAGAAGAAAGTGGTGAAGAAATCATTGCGGATATAGAAGCGCGTATCGCCGAAATCTTCCACCTACGCATGAAAGAAAACGGGCGCCAAGTCGTGGGGCTTCCTGACGTTGAGTTTATTATCGAAACATTGGGACAGCCTGAAGCATTCGTCGATGAAATTGAAGGCGAAGGACCGCAGAAGAGCGCTAAGGAAACCCGTCGATTCTTCAGAAATCCGGACGAAAAAGTGATGGGCGGTGTTTGCAGTGGTATCGGTGCCTATTTCGATATCGATCCAGTTTGGATTCGAGTACTGTTTTTAATCTTACTCTTTTTCACGGGTATCGGGTTCATCACTTATGTGATTCTTTGGGCCGCCATTCCAGAGGCCAAAACGACTGCTCAAAAACTCCAAATGCGCGGTGAAGCTGTTAATCTCAATAATATTGAGAAGCTTTTCACAAAAGTTGAAGATTATACTTCCTCCGAGAAAATCAAATCGGGAGTCAACAGTTTTGTTTCTTTTGTAGTGAACGGAATCGGATCTGTTTTTTCATTCGTTTTTAAATTTATCGGGGTCTTGCTGGCCATCTTTGGTGCCTTAATCGCGTTTGTGCTCATTATTACATTGCTCGGAATTTTCGGCAGTACGTGGAATTTTGAAGGATTTAATTTTCTTAGTTTTAACGGGTATATCTACGGTCTAGACGGCGCTCAAGCAATATTCGGAAGCGGATGGCGTTTACTCGCATTACGCGCGGGTACCTTGCTCACTCTATTACTGCCTTTGTTTGCATTGGTGGTTTTCCTCGCTAAAATATTTGGACGAGAATTGACCAATTCGAAACTCCTCTCCTTCTCTGGAATTGCCAGTTTCATCGTTGGATTGATCCTCATTTTCATCAGCGCAGGTTCGCTTCTTACGGACTTTAGAGAACGTGCAACAGAAACCGATCAAATCACTTTATCGGGCATGAGTTTTGATATCACCGCAGACATTCTTGAAGACGATCAAGGATTTTTCTTTGACGTAGAAGACGAATTACTACATATTGAAAATGTACGGTTCAATATAGAGGCGAGCCGATCTTCCACTGCGAGTCTTGAATTGAAACATGCTGCTAGTGGTCGAAACCATTCCGAAGCCCGAGCGCGAGCACAGTCCTTTGACTACCCTACGGCACAAGAAGGAGAAGCATTGCGACTAAGCGAATACTTCACAGTGCCTAAAGAATCTTTGTACAGAGGACAAGATTTGAAGATCACGCTGCGTTTACCTGTAGGTGCGACAGTCTATTTAGATGAGAGCATTGAAAACATCATGTACGACATACGCAACGTTCAAGATATGTACGACGGTGATATGTTGGGACACCAATGGGAAATGACGCCAGAGGGTTTATCCTGCACCGACTGCGCAACTATTGAATATTACGATGCTGATGACTTTGAGGAATCTATCGAAGAGAACCTCGAAGAAATGGAGGAATCCATTGAAGAGAAACTAGAAGCGCTGGAGCTAGAGTTAAAAAAACTGAAAGACCGGTAGGCTCGTACCCTGGCCTAATTCTGAACGTTAACCCTCGCCTTTGGCGGGGGTTTCCTTTTTTACTGCATCGCGTACAACGAGCCTAAAACAAAAAAGAATACCGAAAGCACAACAATAACCCAGATACTCAAAGGATTACGTGCATCTCCTGATGCAGTTAAACGGGCAAAAAGTGTACTCAAAACGAACCACGCGAGGTAGTTCTCAAAAGGTACTGCAACCGCTTCCCATTGCCAAAAGGTCAATTCTATCGCCACGGGCTCGATCAAAATATCCATCGCAAGCATGGCTAAACCGGTAAGAATACTCCTTATCCATACATGGTTAAACCTGAACCCTGTTAAATCATAGAATGAACGAATAAGCACCCACCACAATACGCCGATCATTATTGGGGTGCCTAAAAAACCTGGACCTAATGCTGAACCGTAAGAATATACGCCAAATGGAAAACCCGTATTAGTCCCAATTAATTCGATCAAAAATCCCAAGAGTATAGGAAGGTAATAGGCCCATTTTACCAAAGGACGTTCGGTGGTCAAAAGAAACAAACCCGCGAGCAGCAATAAATTAAACGGGGTGAGGTATACTAATTCATCACGCCATTCGCCACCCAGCAAAAATAATCCTACGACGTGAAAGATCACTAAAATCCATCCAGCGTAATTTTTAACGATTTCGTTGATTTTCAAAATATTACTCATCATTTACCAACCATTGAGCAGCAATTTTTCCACTAAGTAAACAAAGCGGTACGCCACCACCAGGGTGTGCTGATCCTCCACAAAAGTACAACCCTTTAATGGAGTTGCTTTTATTAGAATGGCGTAAAAATGCCGCCATTCTTTCGTTTGAACTGGTTCCGTATAACGCGCCTCCAACGCTTGAAGTACGTTTTTCAATATCCTGTGGACGCAATACCTCTTCGACTTCAATCAGTGGTTCTACAGCAGTCCCCAATGCTTTTGAGATACGCTCCAAAACTTTTTCGCGTACCAACGGAACGATAGCCTCCCAATCTTGGCCTTGATCGTAAGGTGTATTCACCATTACAAACCAACAGTCTTTATTTTCTGGAGCATCCCCAGGCTCTAATCGGTTTGAGATATGTATATAGACCGTCGGGTCCTCCCAGAATGGGCCGTTCGTTCGAATATTCTCGAATTCCTCTCTGTAATCTTCACTGAAAATGATGTTATGTAAATCCATCTCAGGGAATTGCTCAGAAAGTCCCCAATAAAAAATGAGCGCGCTAGAACTAGGTTCTTGCGCAAGGGTCTTTTTAGGCCTTTTCACCTGTTTTGGCATGAGGTGTTTGTAAGCGTACTTCACATCAGAATTACAGACCAATTGGTCAATGGTCCAAATCTTTTCACCAGCAACCAACCCCGTAATCTCATGATTCTCGATAATAAACTCCTCTACTCTTGTGTCCAGTTCAAAACGAACACCCAATTCTACCGCCAAACGGGTTAGACTTTGGGATATTTCGTGCATACCCCCTACCGGAAAATGTGTGCCCAGACTATGCTCTAAATGTGTGATCATCTGCATGATCCCGGGCGTTTGGTAGGGTGATGATCCGTTGTATGTGGCGTATCTATTAAATAATTGAACCAATTTAGGCGCGCTAAACACCTTTTCATTTTCTTCATTCAAGGTAGAAAACAATCCGAGTTTTGGAATTTCCGCTAACACCTTCAAAACTTTCGGCGTCAAGAAAGTACGCGCACTATGCAAACTTTTTTCTAAGAAGAACGGCGCTGTTAAGTCATACTTTCTGCGCGCCATTTCAAAATAATCGAACAACTTTCCCCCTTCAGAAGGTCCAAATACTGATGACACAGCTGCAACATTTTTCTCAATGGAAGGGAATAAAGTGAGCTTTGTTCCATCCTCCCAAAAGTACCGGCACACCTCATCATGCGTGTGGTAATTAAAATATTCACGCGGATTTTTCCCGGCCAATTCGAACAATTCGTCGACTAAATGTGGTAGCGTGAATAAAGATGGCCCCATATCGAACCGAAAACCCTCCTTTTCAAAAGCCGTGACCTTACCACCTGTGTAGGAGTTTTGCTCAAATACAATAACCTCTTTTCCAGCAATTCTTAAGCGAATCGCGGCACTGAGACCAGCTATTCCCGCACCAACCACTGCAACAGTACTAGAAGATGTAGACATGAATTATTTTCTTTGAGCTAATAAGTAAACAAGCCGGGACAGATATTGTTGCCTTACCGTGGAAAAGAAACTCTATACCTACGCCCTCGCCTTCATTGGCGTCATCGTATTGCTTAGCATCATTTGGCCTTACGAGCACAAACTTATCGATTGGCAGGCACCTGCGGATTATTCCGTCTTAGAAAGTGACGAAATTTTCTTTAACAACACACGTATCTATAAATACCGTACCGACGAAAGAGCTGAACTTACCTCACAAGGATTTAAGACGCACCGTTCTTTAAAATGCTTAAAGGACACGACAATGCCCTTTTTGAATTTTTCGATAGTCAATAATTGGCGGGCAGATCAAGCCTATATTGTAGCAGAACCAAGCGCAAGAAAGTTTTTCAGAGATACGGTAACTATTCGTGTGGACGCTGTTGAAGTAAAGATCTATTTGGATAAAATGGATTTTGAACAGCACTACCAATTGGCCGCCTTACTCTTTCAAAACGCCCTCGATTACCACCGCCCATTTATCATCGAAGGTCAGGATTCGTTACTTCTTTATGGTACTCAAGGCAATGAAAACGCAAATATTGAAGTGCTCAAGGACTATTTCAGACTGGTCGGCCGATTTCAATAATTATTTATTGCGCTCAGCAGCCCGAATACTCAACAGCTGAACCATGAGCGCAAATCCTACGGAACAATAGATGTAGGGCTTCGGAATCTCTATGTGGGCGCTCTCAGCAATGAGCACCGTACCAATCATGATAAGAAAGGCTAAAGCAAGGATTTGCAGGCTCATGTGACGCTCAATAAACTCTGCAATCGGCCTCGCAAACACTAGCATTATTACCATTGAAATAATCACGGCTAAAATCATAATGACCAATTCGTGCGTCATTCCTATAGCGGTTAAAACACTGTCGAAACTAAACACAATATCCAACAAGCCTATTTGAATGATCACACCTAGCAAGGATTTGTGTTTCTTGCTGCGATCGCCATGACCCTTCCCTTCTGTCTTTTTCACAATTTCTGAGGAGGATTTGGCCAATAAAAACACACCACCTAAAAATAGGATTGCATCTCTACCCGATACAGGGTGCTCTCCTAGATGGAATATTGGTTCAGTCAATCCTATCAACCACGTAATACCAAGGAGCATTAATACCCGAAAACCTAGCGCGAGCCCCAAACCTAGTCGGCGTGCTAGTGGTTGCTGAGCAGCCTCCAAATCATTCGAAATCAATGAAATGAAGATAATGTTGTCAATTCCTAAAACAATTTCTAAAAAAGTCAGGGTAAGTAAGGACAATAATCCTTCTGGGCTTAAGAGAACCTCCATAGTGCTTGCTGCGATTAGATTTTAGCTAAAGGTAGGTCTTCGAAGCGGCAAGGCGGCTCTTGCGAGAGGCTTCAAATTTCTCATAGAAATATAATGTTCCTAATATGAGTAACATTCCATAGAAAATGTCCTCAAAGGGAATAGTACCTATTCGAATTCCCAAATTCTCAGAATTATTGTACCATACCACCTCCGATTCTAAAAATGAACCTGTAAGAATCCCATTCTTTAGAAAAAAAGGAAGAAGCGATAATGCATAGCTTTCATAAAAGCGCGGCAACCAACTGCATTTTGCAATCCAGCTTACGTAGATTAACGCAATTCCTAACAAAATAAAAGTGGACGCTGTGTAAATCTTATCGTAGGAAATGATTCCTACAGCCAATGAGAATGGAATGAGTAACTGAGAAATTTTACCAGCCAATTTTGAAGTGATTATCCCCTCTGGAAAAAACAGCTCCAAACACTTGTAAATGAAAATACACGCAAATGGAACGGTGATAAAAAAGAGGTATTCACCGAGGGGCAACCCGAAAAGATATAAGCCACTTAAATATGCCGGGGTAAAACCCCACACACCTAATTCAGTAAACCATATATCCCAAACTAAAAAAAAACCACTAACGATGAGCATGGCTTTTGCAAGTGAACCGAAGGACTTGTAATAGGCCACCCTTGGCTCGAAGCTACGAATCAAGGGAACGCTTAACGTAGCGAGATTCAATAAAAGATAAAGCCATTTCGTTTCAAACACGAGCAGTTACGATTTAGCACGCAGCGTACGCACTTGTTTAATGTATTTGGGATGTACCCAAAGCATACCAAAGTTTTCTCCGTCCTCTCTACCCAAATGCCTATGGTGCATTTTGTGCGCAAGTCGAATGGCCTCAAGATACGTTGATTTCGTTTGTTTGAATATTGGAATACGTTGATGAATGAATAACTCATGGACCATCGCATAGGCAAAACCATAAAGCGCAATACCCGCTCCTACCGCGACGCTAATGCCAGCACCATACATTAAACCAAGCATAATACAAAGCCATGAGGGTATCGCAAAGATTAAAAAGAACGTATCATTCTTTTCTAATGCACCAGGAGTTTTTGTGTGGTGGTCATCATGCAAGAACCATAAGAAACCGTGCATAAGATATTTGTGCGCAGCCCAAGCGACACCCTCCATAATAAAGAAGGTTAGCAGCATTACAGTTAATTCAAGCGTTGTCATTTTACTAATGATTTTAAATAGGACAAACTCTCCTCCACATGATCCGTCGCACGCATTAGACTCTTAAAGATATAAACTACACGGTGGTTTTCGTCAGTCACATACGTGATTCTGTTCGCCACCGTGTTGAACAATAAACCCGGAGCACCAAAAGACTTTCTCACCTTGTGTCCAGGATCGCTAAGTATAGGGTAATTCAGACTGTATTTTTCGGCAAAGCCCTTGTGCGATTCAACGGAAGCATCATTTATACCTATGACCTGAGCTCCTACCGCTTGAAAATCACTCTCGTAATTTCTAAAATCACAAGCTTGTGCGGTACAACCGGGAGTATGGTCTTTAGGGTAAAAAAATATCACGAGCGGCCGACCTATGAAATCTGAGCTATGAACGCGCTGGTTGTTCTGGTCAAGAAGCGCAAATGCAGGCAATACATCGCCTACTTTGATTGGATTTTTCGGTATCATTGGGGTGTTTTCGTTACGTATAAAACGAAAGGCATGCACTTTTGTTCGCTATGGATGCCGAAGTAGATTCCACTCAAAATTTTCAAAACGACGCAATTCGACCCACTTATTTTCTTTGCCTTGCGTATGATCAAACCCTAAGTAAATTCCGCGCATTGGACTTTCTCCATATAGTGTGCGAATGATGTGGTAATCTGCAATATCAAATCCTCTTATTGCGTAGTTATTCGGCTCAATACCAAAATGGGCTCTGAAGGCCTCAACAAACAATAAGGTGTTGGAATTTTGATAAGACAAATAAGACGACATAGCACAAATCACTTCCGCTTCTCTCATGAAGTTATCATTAGTGATCCCACTATTAAATAACTGGTATTCTGTGGCGTACAAAGTATAAGATGCGTTTCCAGACCTTAAATTTCGTAGTACATCTAGCATAAAAGCGGGGTCACTGTCAAAAATGATTAGCTCATAATGTTGCGTACCATCCAATTGGGCCAAGGATTCGTTTGACGACCACTTTTCATCGTTGGCAACCAACCACTTGTTCGGATTATCGAAACCTTCAAAAAACACTGAACATGCCGGAGTTAGGCTTTTGGTAACAACGAGTGGCACGCTATTATCAGCGAGTGAGTCTCTGTTATTGACTAAATCACGCAGCGATAGATAGAAATTCTCTTCCGCTACAACGGTATTATAAACTCCCAAATCATTGATGACGTCACTTTTACTCATCAAGTTGACCGATTTATTGGCCACCCCATACGCTGCCATCTGCTGAACGCGCTTTGAATAGAGCGGTCCCAAGACAAGGTTATACTGCTCGAGGTCCAATGAATCCAACGCTTTCTTCAACGAGTCGCTGTGATTCTGAGAGTCGATAAAATCTATATTCACAGCGAAGGAGCTATCGCTATGTAGGTGAGCAGCGAATTCCATACCCATACGTAAACTCATAGCCACAGGACTGCGCTTAGCTAAAGCCGTTTCGTTGATATAATCGATATGGAAAAAGGGTAAAATCCCTAAAACTTCGAGGCTTGATCTTGTGCTATCTGCTTTCAAAAAAACGGCAGTATCTGCAGTTGAAGCCTGTTTTACAACGAGAGTATCTGCGGTTGCCTGCAATACCGCCATTTCGTTCATCGGCTTTACTAATTGCAAACCGCGTTTCCAATCGGAACGTGCATCTGGATTAATGCGGTAAAAGGAGGCCATATCGGGAAATCCCCACTCCTTCGCTAAACCGGCAGGAGTGTCGCCACGACGTACCTTGTACATTTCAAACGCGGGGGTAGCATGTGCGGTATCTATTGAATCCGAGATTGGCACGGCTGCTGTCAAAGGCGATGTATCTGCCTGAATCTGTTTTGGCACGATGAGGATATCTCCTAATGAAAGTGTTGTCCCTACGATTTGTGGGTTCGCTTCAAGAAGCGCATCTACTGTTATTCCATACTGTTTTGAAAGCGAATACAGTGTATTCCCTTTAACTACCACATGCTCAGTGACCGACTGTGCACTAAGAACTGTAGTAGTTACTGCAAAAAAGCATAAAAGAAGTAAACGTTTTATTCCCATTCGATGGTGGCTGGTGGTTTCGAGCTGATATCATATACAACGCGGTTCACCCCCTTTACCTTATTAATTATTTGATTGCTCACTTTGGCAAGAAACTCATAAGGTAGGTGCACCCAATCCGCAGTCATACCATCCGTACTTTCTACAGCGCGCAAGGCAACCACTTTCTCATACGTTCGCTCATCGCCCATCACACCCACGGAATTCACTGGAAGTAAGATACTACCAGCTTGCCAAACGCGATCGTAAAGACCCTCGTCCTTTAGTCCTTGAATAAAAATATGATCTACTTCTTGCAAAATAGCCACTTTTTCAGCCGTGATGTCCCCTAATATACGAATGGCTAATCCAGGACCTGGGAAAGGATGACGACCTAAAAGATCCGCAGCCATGCCCATCGAAGCGCCTACACGACGTACCTCATCTTTAAATAGAGTCTTCAAAGGTTCAACCACTTTCAGTTTCATGAAATCGGGTAATCCGCCCACATTGTGGTGACTCTTGATGGTTGCAGACGGTCCATTTACACTAATACTTTCTATAATATCTGGATAAATAGTTCCCTGAGCCAGCCAAGTCACATCTTCAATCAAATGCGCCTCTTGATCAAATACTTCTATAAACACACGACCGATAGCCTTGCGTTTCGCTTCCGGTTCGTCGATGTCGGCCAGTGCAGAAAGGAATTGGTCAGATGCATCCACACCTTTCACATTCAACCCCATTCCTTCGTATTGCTCTAAAACATCCGTGAATTCATTTTTGCGCAACAAGCCATTATTCACGAAAATGCAATACAAATTCTTCCCAATGGCCCTATGCAACAACATGGCAGCCACGGAGCTATCTACGCCGCCACTCAAACCTAAAACTACTTTATCGTTTCCAAGTTGTTCTTTCAAAGAAGCGACCGTTTCATCAACGAAATGTGCTGGGGTCCAATCCCCTACCACTCCAACGATATCGTAAAGGAAATTCTTCAGGAGTTGGGTTCCATCCGTGCTGTGATATACCTCTGGGTGAAACTGAATACCATAGGTCGCTTCACCATTCACTTTATACCCTGCAACGCGCACATCATGGGTTGATGCAATAATGTCAAAGCCTTCCGGAAGATCCATGATCGTATCTCCGTGACTCATCCATACTTGAGACCCTTCTTCGACACCGGTAAACAAGCTGTCAGATGCAACCACTGTACTTAGGTTCGCACGACCATATTCGCGGATTTCACTAGGGGCAACTTTACCGCCAGAGGTTAGGGCCATATACTGTGCGCCGTAACAAACTCCCAAGAGCGGTAAATTCCCTTTGATGCCACTTAAATCAAACTGAGGCGCATCTTCTTGCAGTGTGCTGTAAGGCGAGCCGCTCAGAATAACACCTTTCACATCCGAAGTGATTTCTGGCGGATTGTTGAAGGGATGAATTTCACAATAAACATTGAGTTCACGAACCCTACGCGCAATGAGTTGCGTGTATTGTGAACCGAAGTCGAGGATCAAAATGGTTTCTTGCATTCGGCAAAAATACCACTATTTTTTGCTGCTCAGCACCCAAGTTCCTGCCTTTATTGTTGACATGTTTTCAACGATTTCATCACGAGGATCATAACCCAAAAAACCTACTAGGTCGGCATACGAAGCCTTTCGTTCCCAAAACGTATTCGATGGGAAAACCGCAGCATAGGCTGTATCTATGGCCGTCATTACTTCTGAATGACGCCGCTTCTGCACTCTATACCGGGTTTCAGCGGTACGTTGGGCCAATTTTGACATCTTAACCTGCAGCGCTTCAGCATGTTGCTTTAGCTCAGGGTATGCTGATATTAAAGATGCATTCCATTGTTGAATCGCCGATTCCAAAGGCAGTTGTAAAGCTTCACCTTCTGCTTGCAGGGAAATATTTCGTGAAATGAATTGCTTTTTTAACAACTCCGGTGAATGGCTTAGAATAGTCTTTAACGGTACACCAATCTTTTCGAGTGCGCGTTCTAGTTTAGTACTTTGAATCAACAGACTATTGCGCAAATAAAGTACCGGCATTGGACGGTCCAATTTTTTAAAGGCTTCGCCAAGTTGCAACCAATACGCGAGTTCGCCACCGCCACCTACGTAGGCAAGATTCGGCAATAGGAATTCTTGATACAGAGGTCGCATTAAAGCATTCGGACTGATATGATGATACGGACAATCGTGGTCGGCTTGCTCAAATCGTTGACGGTCGCCGTCGCGAAGGTCAAAAAGATTGATTTCACGCGGAAATACTTGTGCTTCATAGCCCGCGGCAACTAAGGCTTCAGATTGTTTGCGAATCAGCTTGGAATAAACACCATCCATCTCTGCCGACCAAAGTGCAGCAGCCGCAGCCTTACAAGCTACATCATGGCCATCCAGTACTAGTACTCCCAAACCTTCCGCCCATTGGCGAACCCATTGTCGTGTAGCTTCTGCGAGATTTTCACATTCTTTATAGGCTTGAAGGCGAGGCTCGACCAGTGCTTTTTGTGCATGACTCAATGGTACGTTCTGAAGCCAGGCTTCCAATTGGTCCGCTAAACTATCCGTCGGTAAACGCCCCACAGGACCTTTAGCCTCCGGTAGCTCCCAAATGAATCGGTGCTCCCCTATGCTGAAGGATGAGATCTCTTGAAAATCATGATCCTCGCTGGCCATCCAAAAAACAGGAACGACGTCAATATTTAATGCTTTTGAAGCAGTGGCAGCCAATGCAATGGCACCTAAAACTTTCGCTTCAAAGAACACAGTGCCCCCGCAAACCATCAATTGATGTCCCGTCGTAATGGTTAGTGCTCCTTTACGAAACGCATTTAGGGAAGCCTCTTCCGAAGAACTAAGGTTTGTATTTTGTCGGTACAATGCCTCCGCAACAATCTCTCGGATTTCCGACGAATAATTTTGTTGCGCTTGGGCTTGGGCAGTAAAGGACTCCCAATAGTATGGTGCTTTGGCAATTGACTCAAGAAAAGTACCTCCTGCTACAAGGTCCTTCATTACTTTTGAAGGCACACCGGTTTCCTCGTGGGGAAGCACTGAATATGTGAATGGAGATAACATTATGAAAGCGAAGATAATTGCAATATTGATTGCAGCCATACTGCTGGGCTGCAGTTCTTCAAAAGAAAACACCTGTAAGCTTGACGCACGCTATACCTTTAATTTCGAACAAGCACAGTACTATGCTCTTCCACCTATAGATTTTAGCTTTAGCCTCAGCTACGACTACCTTGTCCGTATGCCTGAGTTTGGAAAGCAGAACTTTAATTATTACGAAGTGGCGCGTTACAACGATGACAGTACGGGAAGCGTGTTACTTAAAGTACACCCGTTCAAAAGGCAAGGCGCATTTATCTCAGTTGCAGAACAGCGTACCGCACAAATAATGATGGACGTCCAAAAGGCGAAGAGAGACAGCTGGGTTACTGAACGACAGGATACTTTAAATCAATGGTACATCACCTATGGACGCTACGAACAGGACCCAGAAGATTACATCATTGGCCATACATTAATTTTACGTGATACGCTGAGCAATGGATTGCTCTTAGAGTTGCAAATGCCTTGTCCAAAAGATTCTTTTTCTTTAGCACGCGAAAAATGCCTTGAAGAAGTCGTTCGCTCATTCAAAGTCTATCTTTAATCGATAAGACTTAATACCTAAGCTAAAGCAACGCTGAAAAGTATTTTACCTTATTTTAAGCCTTAGGGCATTGGAATCCAATTAGTTATTCTATATTCACATCATTCAAAGGCAACTTTGAATTAGGTTAGGGGTACGGAGCCAAGAAATTGGCTCCTTTTTTTGTGCTAAACTTTTTACTGGAGCCCATGTTACTCCTTCAAATGGGCAAGACACTCCGACTTATTTTGGGCGATCAGCTCAACGCACAACACTCCTGGTTTTCTACGGTGAATAACGAGCACACCTTTGTGATGATTGAATCGCGCGAAGAGGGCAGTTATGCACCCCACCACATTCAAAAGGTAGTAGGTATTTTTTCTGCGATGCGTCAGTTCGCCCATTCCTTAAAATCGCAAGGGCATCAGCTACACTACCATAAAATCCTAGACAGCACTGAAGCCAACTTACGCACCGTTTTAGCATCCATTGCGCATCAATACGGCGCGGAAAGAATTGAGTTGCAAGAGCCCGACGAATGGCGTTTGCGAGAAGATTTAGAACAACTTAAGGACGAAGGATTCAAGATTACGTGGTGCTCAAGCGAGCACTTTATAAGCACACGCGAAGAATTCCAAGGGCTTTTCGAAGGAAAGAAAACCTTTTTAATGGAGACCTTCTACCGCGCATTGCGCAGAAGAACAGGTATCCTTATGGATATGGGTCAGCCGGCCGGGGGTAAATGGAACTACGACGCTCAAAACAGGAAGAAACTTCCTAAAAACCACCTTCCACCTCCACCATTCGTCCCAAGCACCGATGTGAGTACGGAGTTAAAAGATGCACTAGCCGCACAACTGCCCACCATCGGTAAGCTTGAAAATCCCAAACATTTTTATTGGCCTACTACACCCACTCAAGCATGGGAAATCTTTGACCATTGGCTTCAATACGGATTGCCTTCTTTCGGCGACTATCAAGACGCGTTGACAACAAAAAGTTGGTCGCTTTACCACAGCCGTATCTCCTTCGCTTTAAACACTAAAATGATACAGCCGCTGGACGTTTGCCAGCGCGTTGAAGCCCATTACCGTGCGAATCCTGAAGTCCCATTAAATGCAGTAGAAGGTTTTATTCGACAAATTTTAGGCTGGCGTGAATTTATGCGTTGTGTTTATTGGCATCGTATGCCAGAATTTGCAGACGAGAATTTCTTTGGATTTGACCGCAAACTACCGCAATGGTTTTGGAACGGCGAAACGAAAATGAAGTGCCTATCCCATACCATAGGTCAAAGCCTCAACCACGGCTATGCACATCACATTCAACGTCTCATGGTTACTGGAAATTTTGCCCTATTAGCCGGCATTGACCCGGATGAAGTGGATTTGTGGTACCTCGGCATTTATATTGATGCATTTGAATGGGTGGAAATCACAAATACCCGCGGGATGAGTCAATATGCAGATGGCGGCTGGATCGCGACCAAGCCTTATGTTTCCTCTGCGAATTACATGAAGAAAATGGGTGATTATTGCGACCAATGCTTCTACAATCCCAAGACTAAAACGGAAGACGATAGTTGTCCATTTAATGCTTTGTACTGGAATTTCTTCGATTCCCAGCGGGATAAACTACAATCTAACTTCCGCCTTGGCATGGTTTACCGGACCTATGATAAAATGAACGCCGATGTGAAAGCCGGTATTCGTGAGAAAGCGCAATCCCTATTAGACAACATCAACACATTATAACATGAGTACTTGCATCCTTTGGTTTAGAAATAATCTCAGACTAGGCGACAATGCCCCTGTACATCAAGCCTATACTAGGTTTGAGAGGGTAATTCCGGTATACTTTATTCCTTCTGCAGATCAAACCGATTCTTGGGGCAACCCCACTATTGGCATGTGGCGCGAGCAATTTCTGCACGATGCAGCTATGGATGTGCGTGAAAAATTGCGCCAACAAGGAAGTGATCTTTTAGTCCTAGAAGGCGATCCCGTTTCAACATTAAAAGAATTGGCGGCGACATTCGAGACAAATGCTATTTACGCACCAAAAGAATTAGCAGCATATGAGGTGCACGAACAACTACAGCTAAGTTTGTGGGGGAAAAGTGAAGGCATCGAGGTTCAATTCTTCCTAGAACGCACACTGTACGAACCGGATGACTTCCCATTTAGTCTAGAAAACATGCCACAGGTCTTCTCGCCTTTTAGAAGAAAATTAGAAAAATATTCGGCGCCGAGAAAAGCTTGGGAAGAACCCGTCATTTCGCCAGCAGATCTAAGCAACTTTACACAGTTGCAAGGACATTGGGAAGTCACAGCGCCAGCACCAGATGAACGCACTTCTTTCCCGTATCGAGGAGGTGTTCGTGAAGCATGGCGTGCACTAGAGGACTATTTCTGGGAAGGCGAGCAAGCCGTCCAAGTATACAAGGAAACTCGTAATGGCATGCTGGGTCGCTCGTTCAGTTCAAAATTCTCACCCTTCTTAGCTGTGGGTTGCATAAGTGCGGCACAAGTCATGGACGAATTGGACCAATTCGAAGAACGCCACACGAGCAACGACAGTACGTATTGGCTTTTTATCGAATTACTCTGGAGAGAATTTTTTCAATGGACAGCTTACAATGCTGGAAAACAGCTTTTTATTCCCACAGGACTACAACCCGAAAAGCCATGGAAACCGCACTTTAATGCCCGTAAATATGAGCAATGGAAAAATGGCGAGACCGGCGATCCTTTGGTAGATGCCAACATGAAGGAGTTACAAGCTACCGGGTTCATCAGCAATAGGGGCCGGCAAAACGTTGCCTCCTACCTCATTCATGATATGGGTTTGGATTGGCGTAGCGGTGCCGCATGGTTTGAAAGCCAATTGATTGACTTCGATCCGGCATCGAACTACGGGAATTGGTTATACATCGCAGGCCGCGGTAACGATCCGCGACCCTTTAGAAAGTTCAATACTAAAATGCAGCTAGAACGCTACGATCCGGACCACAGCTATGTGAATACTTGGTTGAATTAATGTACTTTCCCAACATGGATTGGACGCATTTATTGAATCTAGAATTTCCTCAACTGCCCTTGGATGCAGCGGATGAAGCCATTTTAAAAGAATTGGCCCATAAGCTTCAGGACAACTATCCTTACCACAGCCCGGATTACGCCGGTCAGATGATTAAACCGCCATTACCACTTGCACAGGCCGCCCATTGGATGACCAGTTTTGTGAATCCGAACAATCATGCTTTAGACGGTGGACGCGCGACATCTGCCTTAGAGTTAGAAACGATTCAGGCACTTGGAACCATGGTGGGCTATTCTCAGCCCCTCGGGCATTTGACTTCGGGCGGAACAACCGCTAATCTTGAAGCCCTTTGGGTCGCACGGCAGTGCCATGCTAAAACCGTGGTTTTGGCAAATGAACATGCTCATTATACCCACAGTAGAATGAGTGAGGTACTGGGCATGCCTTTTCAGGCAGTTGCTTCGACCGAAAATGGATCAATGGATCTAATTGCGCTAGAGACTATGTTGAAGGAACTTCGTAGCGAAGGAGTGAATGCAACAGTTGTGGCGACATTAGGAACGACAGGCATGGGCGCCGTAGATGCCCTTGAGGATATTGTTCCATTAGCACATACTTATGATGCCCGTATACACGTAGATGCCGCATATGGCGGCTACTTTACACTAGCAGATCTACCTTTCAATACGTTACGACATTTCAACGCTATGTCTTCAGCGAATTCAATGGTCATAGATCCACACAAACACGGTCTCCAACCCTATGGATGCGGTGCAGTGCTGTTTAAAAATCCAGAGGAAGGTAGATTTTACAAGCACGACAGTCCATACACTTATTTCACTTCCGACCAGCTTCACTTGGGTGAAATTACATTGGAGTGTTCGCGTGCAGGAGCAGCGGCAGCGGCACTTTGGGCGACGCAACAGAAATTCCCCTATGTGCGTTCTGGCGCTTTTGCAAAGCGTCTAAACGCGAGTCTTGAAGCAGCGCAAGGATTAAAACGTTCATTGATTGCGAAGGATTGGTGGGTGCTGGAACCGGAATTAGATATATGTGTCTTCAGTCTCCCTGGAGTAAAAGCCTCAGAAATCAGCGCTCTTAACCGAGCATTTTTTGAACAAAAAGCAAAAGAAAACCTCCATTTAGCGCTATTCAGCCTGCCGCAACGAAACTGTCCTTGGCAAATCAAATGGGATATTCCAAGTCTAACTGTAGTGCGTAGTGTACTGATGAAGCCAGAACACAACGATCCGAAACTTTGGGATAGAATTACCAGCGCCTAATGTCCTTTGACTGCCGCTAAGATTCCTTCAAAATCCAAAGTAGTCTGTTCCCCTGTAGCAAGGTTCTTCACAGGAATGGCGTTTGATGCCATTTCATTGGTGCCCACTAATGCTAAAAATCCAATGCCTTTCTTATCGGCAAAATCAAATTGCTTTTTAAGTTTTGACGCATCAGGATAAAGCTCTGCCCGAATTCCTGAAGCCACCAGTTTAGAAACCCATTGGTAAGCAACCACACTCTCTTCAGTGCCGAAATTTGCGAAGAGAACGGCAGCAGAATTTACCGTGGTATCTGGGAATAAGCGCAATTCTTCTAGGCACAAATAGATACGGTCCAGCCCAAAAGAGATCCCAACGCCTGAGGTATTCTTCATTCCGAATATACTGGTCAAATCTGCATAGCGGCCGCCGCCGCCTATACTTCCCATTGCTACACCATTTGCAGCCACTTCAAAAATGGTTCCTGTGTAATAATTTAATCCTCGGGCAAGCGTAAAGTCGAATACTAATTCAGATGACGTCAATCCTGCAGTCGCTTGAGACATAACGAAATTCATTTCTTCCAAGCCTAATTTACCTTCAGAACTTTCTGCCAATAGGCCTGTCAAACGCTCAAGGGTTAGGCCTTCTTCTAACCACTCTCCGAAGCGGATAACCGCACTTTCCGGCAGTGCCTGTGTGCGCATTTCTTTCAAAACGCCCTCTGGCCCCACTTTATCTAACTTATCAATGGCTACCGTAAAGGCAATAAAATCAGTACTAATCCCCAGTACCTCAGCCATTCCAGCAAGGATTTTACGGTTATTTAATTTAATGGTCGTGGAAAGACCTAGTCGTGTAAAAGATGCGTCATACAACTGAATCAGTTCCACCTCTTGCCACAAACTATCAGAACCAACTACATCAGCATCGCACTGGTAAAATTCACGAAAACGGCCCTTCTGAGGGCGGTCAGCACGCCAAACCGGCTGCATTTGATAGCGTTTAAACGGAAAGGCTAATTCATTTTGGTGCTGCACCACATAACGTGCAAACGGTACGGTCAAATCATAGCGCAATGCCTTATCAGCTACTTTCGAAGTAAGTGTCTTTGGGTTTTTTGAGGCCCACATTCCTTCGTCTATTTTGGAAGTAAAGTCTCCAGAGCGTAAAATTTTAAAAATCAATCGGTCCCCTTCCTCACCGTATTTACCTGTGAGGGTTTCAATATTTTCAAATGAAGGCGTTTCAATGGGATCGTAACCGCGCAGTTCAAACTGCTCCCGCAATACATTCATGATGTATTGGCGCTTCTGCACTTCTGCCGCTGAAAAATCTCTGGTGCCTTTCGCTAATGAAGGTTTCATAGAACTCGTATTGCTAATCTAGACCACAAAGATATTGGCTAATGGGTGATCTCCTACTCTATACCCAAACAACTTCTGTACAGCTTTTGGAAAGTGTCCGATTCCTTTAATGCTTGGAAACTGCGTTCGTTGTGCTTCCAATTCTTGCGCATCGGCAAACCGCCGAAAAACAAATGCGCTACACCATCCACACCAAACTCATCCAATACGGACCAGTAAATGCAAACCACATCAGGGTCATTTTCGGACAGATCGAATGCAGCAGCGAGTGGATATTTTACCAGCGAAAAGTAGCGATCAGCCGTTTCAGGATCGATGTATTTATCCTTTAATTCAAAGTAGTTTGGATTCCTTCCGTTGAAAGAAACAATATATTTTCCACCATTCATCATGGGCATACCCGCCGGTCCTACGAGCCATTTACCGTCAATGAATCGGCCGTTTAGGACTTCAGTAAAGTATTGGCCTTGGTACTCCCATCCTATAGTATAACTGCGGTCTGGACCAGTACTAATTATCGTAGCCATACGCTCGACACGTTCTTTCTCTACCATCCAGTGTATATATCGCGGCCTTATTAGCGTACCAATACCAACTAGTACAATGAGCACGAGAATGATACTGATTGCCCATGTTGCTTTAATGTTACGCTTGCGGTCCTCTTCTGCCCTGCGTTTAAGCATCTCTGCGCGCATTTTCGCGCGTTTTTCTGCTAATGCATCGGACTCCTTCGAGCGCTTTTTGTTCTTTTCAACCGCAATATCAACTAGAGCTAGAGCGCGTAAAACATAATCAACCGCCGCACCCAACTCCTGAAAAGCTTCTTCTGAACCGCCAGAATCAGGATGACATTTCTTAGCTAACCTCTTGTACGCCACAGAAACTTCCTTCTCGCTCTTTGGCAAGGTGTCTAATTCTAATATGCGTAATGCTTCCGCTATTTTCACTGCAGGCGAACGTTTTATAAAGGCTTAAATTAAGAAAACGCTTCCATAGATTTTAGCGTTGGTATAGAATACGTTCCTCTGCTCTTGCAGGAACCAATTCTCCTGCGATGAATTTTCGTAAAAGAATGTTTTCTATCAATCGGTCCTCGGCATCATTTTCGGGATCATAAGGCCGTTTCAAATCAATATCATACCACCACGCTGTCATTGACCAAAAACGCGCGGACAAGCCGTTTCTATAGGTCTTAATAATCTCGTATACACTCGTATTGGTCTCCCTGAAGACCAATTTGCTTAATATTTGCCCTTCACTGCGAGTAAGCTTTCTTAATTCAGGTTCAAAGCGCTCTTCAAGGTACTTCTGATACGATTTTGTGTATTTTCTTCGCTGTCGTTTGCGATCAATTCCTTCCAGCTGCATATTTACCGAATCCATTCGCAGTGCCGCCTCTCTAACATAAGGATACACTCTTCCCACTTTTTTCATCAGTGCGTAATAATTCCGTCGTGCTTGAACGTCGTTTAATGTAGGTTTAGCTACGAATAGGACCTCATCTAGAACAGACCACGCAACGGTATCTCCATTGATAATCAATTGACCCAAAAGAGGACCATTGGTCTTTGGCGACGTGCTCAAAGTATCCACTTTTTGTGCATTTGCTGTAAAGCAGCACAAAAAAGCAAAAAGAACTTTAACTCCTATTTTGTTTCCAACGACTTTGGCCATTTGACGTGCTCGTACTTTGCGTTTCTTTCTGTGTTTGAAGAAGATTACTCAATGCCATAGCTCCTATAGCTTCCAATTCTGCATTGGTTTTGTCTAAAGCCTCTGGTGTATAATAATTCGCAACAAAATGCGTATCAAAATCACCGCTGACGAATGCTTCATGATCCATCACGAATTGGGCAAAGTCTATGGTCGTTTGAACGCCACTGATTCGGTATTCACTCATGGCGCGTTTCATACGTGCAATGGCTTCGGAACGGTTGGCGCCGAACGTAATCAACTTCGCAATCATAGGATCGTAGTATATACTCACCTCCATACCTTGTTCTAAGCCATCATCTACACGAACTCCCAACCCCTGTGGCCTGCGGTATTCTCGCAGAGTTCCCGTACCGGGCATGAAATTCGCAGCAGCATCCTCCGCGTACACACGAACCTCAATCGCATGTCCTTGAATTTTTAAATCCTCTTGTGTAAAAGGCAGTACCTCTCCTTGGGCGATTTGAATCTGTGCTTTGACTAAATCTATTCCTGTAATTTGTTCGGTAACGGGGTGTTCAACTTGAAGACGCGTATTCATCTCTAGAAAATAGAACTTACCACCCGGCTCGAAGATAAATTCAACCGTACCTGCTCCCCTGTAATCACAGGCTTTCGCCACATTTACTGCCGCTTCACCCATTGCTTTTCTCAATTCCGCCGTGAGCACTACTGAAGGAGCTTCCTCAATCACTTTTTGGTGTCTACGTTGGATCGAACATTCTCTTTCAAAAAGGTGCACAACGTTTCCGTGCTCATCTGCAAGCACTTGAATTTCAATGTGACGTGGGTTTTGAACGTATTTCTCAACGAAAACGGCTCCGTTACCAAAGCTGTTGGTAGCTTCACTAACAGCCCGTTGCATTTGATTTTCAAAATCGGCTACCTCATGCACAATACGCATGCCTTTACCTCCTCCGCCAGCGCTAGCCTTTATCATTACTGGGAATCCAATTTCCGTGGCCAATTTCTTTGCAGCTTCCACATCAGTAACTTCCCCATCTGAACCTGGCACTAACGGAACATCAAAGTCCTCTACAGCTGCTTTCGCACTAAGTTTATCACCCATCACCTTAATAGCATGCTCTCGCGGGCCTACAAAAGTGATACCTGCAGCTTCAACTGCCGCAGCAAATGCCGCGTTTTCACTCAAAAAGCCGTAGCCTGGATGAACAGCATCAACACCTAGTTCTTTTGCAAAAGCAATGATTTTATCTCCTTTTAAATAACTCTCAGAAGAAGGTGCGGGACCTAGACATACTGCCTCATCGGCAAAAAGTACGTGTGGAGCTCTCCGATCTACATCAGAATAAACAGCTACTGTTTTAATGCCCATTTCTCGGGCACTGCGCATAACTCGCAAGGCGATTTCACCGCGATTTGCGACCAATAGTTTGGTAATAGGTTTCATAGTGTGATACGTTCGCTTGAAGCGTTCAAGCAAATATAAGGTACTGCGCTAGGAAATACTTAGAGTTTCAGTATGCGTCTTCGCCACAAATAGTTCTCCGTCGAAATTCGAACCTCGTAACTTCCTGCAGGCAAAGGCTGAAGATCCAATTGGAAGTCATTACCGCTTTGTACTTTTCCTTCGGATACTTTCATTCCAGCAGCATTAAACACTTCAATGTCAGCGGTTAATGTAGTTCCAAATTCTAATTGCACATACCCTTGAGTAGGATTTGGATAAACACTTATGGTATTCGAACCTTCATCTATTCCTACCTCTGTCAAACTATGGGTAATCACCGTAGTATCTCCGCAATCATTGATTAAGAACAAGCGTACCGTGTACTGCAAGGAAATCACACCATAGGTATGCTGTGCATTCGGCGAATTGCCTTTATCGTTCGTGCCATCCCCCCAATACCAATGAAATTGCGTTGCGCCTGTAGAAGAGGCAAAGAAATTCACGGTCATACCGTTTGAACTGGTCGAAACAATGTTGAAACTAAAGTTCCCCATTGGCGGATCACAAGTGGCCACATCTTTAGAATAGGTATACTGTGTTCCACAACTGTCTGTGGCAGTTAAAACGACCGTAAATGTTCCATTGGTCGAATAAGTGTTGCTTGCAGTACTTCCTGTACCGACCGAACCGTCCCCGAAATCCCAATTATAATTGGTCAAATTTGCTGGTGTTGCAGTGAAAGAGAAGTTGTTACCCGTGGCTATCTCGCTAAAGGAAAGCGTCACCGGCGTACACACTTCAACTGTGTCATAGACTACAATTGTATCACCACAAAGACTTGATGCAGTGAGAGTTACAACATAAATGCCTGAATTGGCATAGGTATGCGTGGGCGCTGAAGTATTTGAAGAAACACCACCATCACCGAAAGACCAATCATAATTCAGACCCGTTCCCTGTGATCCCGTGGTATTAAAATCAACCGTTAAGCCAGTAATGGTGTAGCCAGTAACAATATTCATCGAATCACATACTGTGACCGTGTGCAACAAGGAATCTACACTCCCGCAGGAGCTGTACACAACTTGGTATACGTTCATATTTCCAAAAATAGTGGTGTAGGTATGTTGTGCAGTGGTACCTGTATCCTGGGTATTATCCCCCCAATACCATACTGTTGAATCGGAACCAACCGTGGAAGAATTTCCTTGAATCGTAGTTGCATTGAGAGCTACCGACCCTAAGGCAGTAATAGGAGGACAGGGTAACGTAGTGAAAGAAATACTATCCCAGAGACTGACGAGTGAAGAGGTACAAGTATCTTGAACCCATACAGTATAGGTAGTTGAAGGTTGAAGATTATTTAGCCCATAGGCTTGGTTTGACGCAGAAACCCTCGTGCCTGTACCGAAAGTGAAGCCTTGGACGCCAAACTCCAGAGCGGAAGAATTTGCGGTTCCGGACCACGTTACATCTGCAGAATTATAGGTAATGCTGTTTACTGAAATGTTAGGCATTGGACACGTTGTAGGCTCATCTATTCGAATATCGTCAATAGAAATATCCGCTTGATAGGCTGTAAAAGAGCCAGTACCGTCGCGCCACGCCTTAAAGATGATTTGTACCGTATCGTTTTCAAAAGCCGAGAGACTAATGGTTTCTTTCATCCAAGCTGCATTTGAGCTGCTTTGCTGTTGACCGCTAATCGTCTTTAAAAGAACAACCGATTGACCTAAAGCTTTTACATAGACCCTAAGTTTATCAATATCTGGCCCAAACATATGGTACCAGAAGATCAACTCAGGGCTTTGAAGACTATCTAAATCTATGAGTGGGGTGCGGAGTTCGGTATCTGCGGTATTACTAAATGGCGTTGCGCTACGTGCGAAAGCATAACCACCTGTGCCTGAAGTGTGATCACCAGACGGTCCCGTACCTGCATAATGCGCAGCGGTACCTCCTCCTGTCCAGAAGTAGTCTACGGTATCCGACCGAAGCCAGCAGTCGTCAATTTCGCCGTTTTGATCAGGCCAAGCAGGGCCTATCCACGTTGAAGCACTAGAGAATTGTTCAACAAACGGCGCCGTGTAAAAAGAACAATTCGTTCTAAACCTTGGACCATTGCGCCAATCACTTACATCACCACTACCACAGGAATCGCGAACCTGCCATTCGTAAGTAGTTTGAGCACTAAGCATTCCGATTCCTTTAGCGGAGGTGTTTGCCGTTGTCCAATTCCAGCTGTTTGTGCCTACTTCTCGGTATCTTAATTGGTAATTTGACGCACCGCCTGAAGTCCAATCTAGTTGAGCCACAAAAACGCCAACGGCTGTTACCGCAGTATTGTCAGGCTTAGGACAACTGGGTTCTTCATCAATTTTAATATCATCAATCGCAAATTGCGTATAAAATGAATTTTGCGAATTTGTGCAATCGAAGCGAATTCTAACGGTATCGCCCGCATACGAAGTACCTAGGGATAGTATTTTCTCTGTCCAAGGTGCATTTTGAGAGCTGTGTGTCACCCCTGACGTATCCCACAGTGCCGTCCAACTGCCGCCAAGTTTCTGTACATACACATCAAAGTCACCCATTCCAATTCCAAATCCATGGTAATAAAAGCTTAACTCGGGCGAGACCAATGTGTCCAAATCAATCCATGGTGAAATGAGCCGAGGATTGGTACCGCTGACAAAGGTGCTCGTCACTTGATTCATCATGTACTGACCTGAACCCGTTGTGTGATCTCCAGCGGGGCCCGTTTGCGTCCAATTAAAGGCCGGCGGTCCCGGTGTCCAGAATTGTGTCGCCGATCCTTGATCCAACCAGCACTGATCTAAATCTCCTTGAACATTCCATGTGGACGCCGGATCCCAACTTGTACCGTCAAAGTTCTCGGTAAAAGGAGCAGTTGCAAAAGAGCATTGCGTAATGAACGTTGTGTACGGCGACCAGATAGAGGTATCCCCTGCTGAACAGACATCGCGTACACGAACAGAATAGGTTGTGTTCGGGTTTAATCCAGTGAGCGATGCTGGTTTCGTCGTTGAATTAACAATTGTTCCACCTGATGCCCCCCCATTGCCCTGAGCATATTGGATTTGAAAGCCGAGTTGGTTGGTATTTAAACTGGTCCAATTCAATTGAACCGAAGTAGATACCAAGTTAGACGTCGTAATATTTAAAGGTTGGTCACAACTAGGCGTTTCTTCAACAGTAATATCATCAATAGCCACCCTGCTTTGTGTCCACCAACTGAATGAAGTGTTGCGCTTAGCTGAAAACCTAATTTGAATGGTATCTCCCGCCCATTGCGAAAGAGACTCAACATGCTTGCGCCAAGCAGAATTTTGAGACGTGAACTGACTGGCGGCCGTAGTTGAGTTGATCGTGTGAATCTGCGTCCAAGCTGTGGTACCCAATTTTCTTACGCGAACGTCGAGCAAATCGATATCGGAACCGTACATATGATAGTAAAACTGCAACCGCGGTGTCGTATCGTTACTCAAATCAATGGGAGGCGTAATCAAATGCGTAACGGTCCTGAATGTACCTGATGCGTTCCAACCCTCTGCCACTGCATAACCGCCTGTACCCGAAGTATGATCACCACTTGGGCCCGAGTTGAGCGTTCCCAAGGCAGGAGGGCCAGCCATCCATAAGTAATTACCTGTGGATAAAAGCCTATTCCAACACGTGGGAATTGAGCCTGAATTGAGCCAAGACGTTTGAGGTACCCAATTTGAGCCGTCAAAGTTTTGGGTGTATGGTGTGCTTTTAACACATTGCGCCTGTGCTTCTGGTAAGTAAAAACAAGCGAGCAATATGAAAATAAATAGGAGTCGGTTTTTCATAGTATCAAAAATAACAAAACTCAAAGTGAAATGTTCAAACAATGAGTATGCCACGACATTCATCGAACCAGTAGTAAGTTTCACTATTTTTGAACAAATATGAACGTACTGAAACGATTTCTTTTTCTACTCCTTCTTGGCTACTCCTTTTCATGCCAAGCCCAACTGTTGGCGGTCTACAAATACGACGGAGGCGGCGACTGGTATGCGAATCCGACCGCCCTTGAGAACCTGAGTTCATTCTACAATGCATCCACAGGAGCTAAATCCACAGTATGCACTGAACCCATTACCGCGGAAACTTTATTAGAAAGTGGGGTATCGTTTTTACATGCCACTGGCCACGGCAGAATTGTAATTTCTGAGGCACAGGGAAACCAACTAAGAACGTTTACTGAAAACGGCGGATTTCTTCATATCGATGATAATTACGGCATGTCAACATACGCGAAAGACGCGTTAAAAGAAGTCTTTCCGACGGCCACTATTGCACTAGTAAACCTCAAGCATCCTATATTTAATACCCTTTACCTCTTTCCAGCGGGCATGCCTAAAATTCACGAACACGACAACAGTGAACCAGAAGCCTTAGGCTACTTTGTAAAGGGGGAATTGGTTGCGCTACTCACTTCAGAAACCGATTTAGGAGATGGCTGGGAAGATGCAGAGGTCCATGGAGACTCCTTGGAGAAAAGACAAGCAGCATTGAAAATGGGCGCAAACTTGTTACATTGGGCAACAATAAGAAACAACCAGCCATGAAAAACTTTGAATTTCAACCTTTTGCAAAAGCGTGCATTCAATTGTTGGCATTCGCCGCATTGGGCTATGCATTATGGAGAGTAAAAGGCGTCATTGTCTACGCTGGTATATCATTATACATCAGTGTATTAGGACGTCCTCTTTTTAAAATACTTCAATTTAAAACGCCCTTAGGTAAATACGTAGGTAAAACGGGTAATGCTGCTTTAACCCTGCTCGCAATTGCCGCAGTATTAAGCGGTATCGTGACATGGTTCTTCCCACTACTGATCAAAGAGTTTTCCTTTTTAAGCACCATTGAATACGACCGTTTGATTGCGAGCTTAGAAGAAGAATGGAACCAATTAGACGCCATACTCGCGAGTTTCGGGATCAATTCTCAAACCGAATTGGAGCAAATCAACAATAGCTTGCAAGAATTCGCTTCCGTTGATGCAATAAGTGATGTACTCAGCGGACTGATCGGTAGCATGGGCAATGTGATTATCGGCTTATTTTCTATCTCTTTTATCTCTTTTTTCCTGATAAGAGAGCAAGAATTGGCACATCGTTTTATAGACTATATCACGCCTAAAAAGCACCATGCCAAAATAGACAAAATGGTTCCCGGGATTAAGCGCGTGGTCACACGTTATAGCTTTGGTATCCTCATTCAAATCACTTTAATTTTCTTGTTACTGTCCTTGGGCATGAGCTTGATAGGTGTTCAAGGCGCTGTTGTTCTCGCGCTAACGGCGGCCGTATTCAACCTCGTCCCCTACGTGGGGCCACTTATAGGAGCTAGTTTAGGCATTCTTTTAGGTATTGGCCAATTATACACTACTGGCTTATCTGATCCCGCCACCAGTGTGAATTTGCTTCAAAGTCTTTACTTACTCTTTGGACTATTCGCTGTGGTCCAATTGTTAGATAACATCGTATTCCAACCCATCATCTTCTCCAACAGCGTTGGTGCCCATCCACTAGAAATATTCTTGGTTATCTCCGTTGCAGGCACACTGCTTGGTGTTGGCGGGATGATTTTTGCCGTTCCCGCATACAGTATTTTAAGGATCGTTATTAATACCATCAGAGAAGGTTGGGAAGCATCCTGAACGTAAAAGAATGGGACATCCTAAACAACAAGTAGACCCAGAAGATTTCAAATTAAAAGAAGCAGACCTTTGGCTCTCAGCTAATGCGCATTCTTCGGTAGCTGACCTGAGGTTAAAATACGGCCTTAGCCGGCCCTACTTCAGCTGGATCACTCGGCTCGAAGCGCAGCACAAGTATGCTAAAAAGTTCCCTAAACTGCTCCAAACCGAATGGGTGTTTCCAGCAGGTCAAGCGACGGAACAAAGCAGCTCGGAACGAACCGCAGAATACAAAGCTTCACTTGTCTCTTCGCCGTATACAGTAGATTTATGCGCCGGTATGGGCATTGATTCATGGGCCTTAACCAACCGTGAAACAGGTCGAGGACACTTTGCCAACGAATTGGATACAGGTTTGTCACGGCTAATAGCGGTCAACTTAAAAAACAGCACTACGGCCTCGGGCTCTGCAGAAGACGCACTACCTCAGCTCAAACGTTGGCTTCAAGAAAAAGACATATCCCCGATGGAGGTCACGATATATCTCGATCCAGACCGCCGAACGGGTTCTGGGAAATCCGTAGCGCTACAAGATGCCAGTCCCAATATTGTTGACCTACAGAAAGAGTTGCTCAACCTGAGCCATACATTGTTGACCAAGCACAGTCCCATGATAGATTTGGCTGCATTAAATGAGCTAAATCATTTGAGTGAAATTCACGTGGTAGAATACCAAGGAGAATGCAAAGAGGTCCTGGCCATACAGCGGTGGGGCCATACCGGCTCGCCCACTTGCAAGCTGGTCGTCCTTAAAGAGCACTTTATAGCGGAGCGAAGCAGTGTTGAAGGGGTGTCAGAGGAGATACCGTATGTCACCGAATTGGACCAATTCTTAATTCAGCCCGGACCCGGACTTGCAAAAAGCAACTTGCACGAGTTGCTCGCGGCAGAAGAGCAATGGAAAAAATGGACTGTGGGCAACCTATATACCTGTAACCACATCCCACCATCGTCCCCATTCTACAAGCGCTACAAGGTCATGGAGGTTGCAAAACCTTACAAATTGAAGCTCCCTGAAGAAGGTGGAGCTATTGAACGTATTGGCTACCCAGAACACCCTGATGTAATCCGAAAAAAACTTGGATGGAAAGAAGGCCGCGAAAACAAACTTTTCGCCGTAAAACGCGGGAAAGAAAAACTAATGGTGTTCGCTAAACGTTTAGAGTAAGGCATCCTTTTTGATGTATCTTTAAACTATGTGCAAAAGATTCCTTTCTATACTGCTCGCAATCGCGTTCTTACCCGTTTCATGGGGTCAAGAGGCTCTTTTTGTGCCTAATGAAGGACAGTGGCCCGGGAACTTTTCTCATAAGATGCCATTAAAGTATGGAGGATTGTTTTTTGAAGACGATGCCGTACAAATTGTGCTGCGCGACGCGAGGCATTTAGAAGACCTACACGGCCACGACATGCACGAGGCCGGACTCAGTCATGAAGCAGCCGTTTTAAAAGGACATGCTGTACGTCTTAAGTTTTTAAACGCCACACCCACTGTTGCAAAAGGACTTAAACCCACAGAATTTTACCATAACTATTTTCTAGGCAACGACTCCTCCACATGGCGCGGTGAAGTGAGACCTGCTCGTAAACTTACTTATGATGGGCTATACGATAATAGCACCTTGGCATTCGGTCAGACCGGCAGCCACGTGAAGTACCAGTGGCACCTGTCAGATCCATCGGTCATTGATGAAATCGCATGGATGTACGAGGGCGCTACGAAAAGTGAAATCAACCCTGAAGGTGCATTGATTGTCCATACCTCTATAGGTACGTTCTTAGAAAGTGCTCCAGTAGGCTGGGGATGGAAAGATGGCGAACGAGTAGATTTTGGCATGTGGTATTCACAGGAGCACGGCGTCTTCCGCTTCAAAACCGAGGCTATCGCCAGGACGTTAGATTCTTTGGTACTGGATCCACAGCTCATTTTCACGTCGTTCAGTGGTTCGTTAACTGATAATTGGGGCTTCAGCGCTACCTATGACGATCAGGGCCGATTGTATGGCGCCGGCGTTGCTTTTGCCACGGGATATGTCGCCTCTACAGGTGCCTTTCAAACCACTTATAACGACCCTCCAGGCATTAATTTAGGATTTAATCCAGACGTGACTATTACTGTGTTTGAACCGCAAGGCAACACTATGTTATACGCCACCTATTTGGGAGGTACCGCCCCGGATCACCCGCACAGTTTAGTGGTCAATGGAAATGGACATTTAATTGTAATGGGTACCACTGGGAGTAGTAATTTCCCAACGCAAAACCCCATTCAATCGGCCAATGCTGGGGGAACCTCTGTGAGTATCAACGGCTATGAATTCAAGAAATCAGACCTTTTCATTACACGATTCAATGCAAACGGCACGGGTTTGCTCAGTTCAACATATATCGGAGGCACAGGGAACGACGGATTGAATACGAACATCGTTAAAAATTACGGTGATGCAGCCAGAGGCGAAGTTGTGGTTGATGGATCAGATAACATTTATATTACCGCATCTACAAATAGCACAAACTTCCCATCTACAAACTGCAGCAGTTGTTCAAAAGCTGGCGGTCAGGATGCCGTTGTGTTTAAACTGAATGCAGCAGGTACATCACTACTGTGGAGCAATTATTACGGAAGCACTAGCGATGACGCTGGGTACAGTTTAAAGTTTCACAACGGTGCTGTTTTCGTCACCGGAGGCACAGTAGGTAACAATCTACCAAGCACTAGCGGAGGTTATAAGAGCACATTCGGTGGAAATCATGATGGATATGTCGCAAAGTTTGACGCTTCAACAGGTGCCTTGCAGCAATCCACCTATTTGGGTACCAGCGCCTACGACCAAAGTTTCATTCTGGATGTCGATAAATTAGGTAATGTGTATGCTTTTGGCCAAACGCAAGGTGCCTACCCTATTTCCACCGGCGCTTGGGGCACGCCTCAATACCGCAAGCAGTTCATTCATAAGCTAAGTAATGACCTTACGTCAAGCGCAGCATCTACAGCTTTCGGTTCACCGCAAGGGGTTCAGAATCTAGTACCCACGGCGTTCAATGTTGACGACTGTTTAAACATTCTACTCTCCGGTTGGGGCGGTGTCACGAACAACGGCTTTTTCAGTACGACAGTAGAGCAACTGCCTGTATCCTCAGACGCTTTACAATCCAGCACCAACGGTTCTGACTTTTATTTCATGGTGCTCAGCAAAAACTTCGGTTCGTTCTCTTACGGAAGTTATTTTGGAGGCGCTGTCAGTTCAGAACATGTAGATGGAGGTACGTCTAGGTTTGACGATCGTGGACGTATTTACCAAGCCGTATGCGCCGGTTGTGGGGGCAACGATGATCTTCCAACCACGCCTGGAGCGTTCTCCGAAACTAACAACAGCAGCAACTGCAATTTGGGCGTGATAAAATTGGACTTTGAAACGGCCATAGAAGCCGATGCTTCCGTTGATTTGAACTTTCTTGCAGATACAAGCTGCTATGAATTGACGCTACGATTGGCAAACAATAGTAAAAATGCTAATGCCTATTTCTGGGACTTTGGCCAGGGCGATACCTCCAACCTCACTGAACCCATAGTCACTTTCCCCAACCTTGGCACTTATAACGTAATGCTCGTTGCTATTGACACCATATGCGACAGCTACGACACGGCTTTTGTTCAAATCGTGCATGATACCGCCTCATTTCCGATATGTGACTGGAAGGAAAATTATGCGAGCTGTGATTTATTCCGTGAAGTAGAATGGACAGAACAGTTACCAAATGCTGATTATTACGAATGGGATTTTGGCGACGGTACAGCGCTTACAACGACCAACACCGTAGTGAACCACACCTACCCCGCTTTTGCAACCTATACCGCCACAGTGACCGCACGTGATAGCTTCTGCGACGTAGGCTATGACCAAATTTTTACCATTGTTTTCGACGACGACGCGAACATTCCCACTGTAAATCTATTCACAGATAGCTGCCGCTATGGTGGTGTGGATGTCATTTACCAAAATGTCGACAGTACCATGATCTTTGAGTGGGACTTTAGCGGCACGGCTGATACGGGCATGATACCGTCCTTCCGTTACCCAGAATCAGGGCTTGAAGAAGTAACATTGACCATCATTGACACTTTGTGCAATAGGGCTTACGAATTTGATTTTATGGCAACCATTGTTCGCATTGAAGGCCGCGTTTACATTCCTTCAGCTTTTACGCCAAATGGTGATAAGGACAATGAAGAATTCAAAATCTTTGGGAACAGCTGTTTAGATGACCCAACCTTTAGAATTTACGACAGCTGGGGAAATGAGGTTTTCCGGAGTGAAGACCCCTTCAATGAATTTTGGGACGGCACCTTCAACGGCAAGCGCGTACCTCAAGACGTTTACACCTACAGGTTTACTGGAGGCGATGAAGTCCGCATGGGTACAGTAACTATTCTGTATTAGACGTTAACAGGAGTTTCAATGTAGAGCTCTTTCAGAGCATTCAGGAATCCTTCTGCACAATCTTTCGTATTGAATTTGCTGAACGACACACGCACAGGCTGGTAATCCGAAGTCCATTCGCCTAAGGCACGAATCACATGACTGCCTTGATTCGACCCCGAGGTACATGCCGAACCGCCACTGACATTGATCCCTTTCATATCCATGGTGAACGTGAGCATATCATTGCCTGTATTAGGAACAGCGATACTCAGCACCGTATATAGACTGCGATCCAATTCCGCACTGCGTCCAAAAAACTTCACTCCGGGAACAATAGCTTTAACGCCATCAATCACATACTGCTTCAATGCCTCGACATGCTTCTGATCTTCTGCCATTTCCTCAATCGCGATAGCAAAGGCTTTACCCAATGCACAAATCCCAATGGTATTCTCTGTTCCCGCACGTAGATTGCGTTCTTGTGCACCGCCCTGAATCAACGGCTTAATCTTCAATCCACTTCGCACATAAGCGAAGCCGATGCCTTTGGGACCGTGAATTTTGTGCGCCGAACACGTAATAAAATCATATGCCACATCCTTAACATTGATCGGCAAATGCCCCATTGCTTGCACGGTGTCTGAATGAAACAATGCGCCGTATTTCTTACAAAGTGCACTGATTTCAGCAACGGGGTTTAAGTTGCCTATTTCGTTGTTGGCGAACATTAAGCTCACTAACGTTTTTGGTCCATTTTTAAGTAAGGCTTCTAATTCTTCAAGATTGATATCGCCGTGGGCATCAACAGACAAATACGCCGCTTCAACCTCACCGCGTTCTACCATGAATTCCACAGGATGACCTACAGCATGATGTTCTATTTCTGTAGTAATAATGCGAGCTACGTCTAAATCACGCACGCTACAGAATAACGCCATATTATCTGCCTCTGTTCCGCCAGAAGTGAAGAAAATCTCTCCCGGCTCCGCACCAATAGCTTGCGCAATACGCTTGCGCACTACTTCGACTTCGACCTTCGCACCACGACCGCTAAGATGAGTGCTCGATGGATTACCGAAATTATCCATCATACGAATCATTTCCTCCTTCACGCGAGGCTCTAAGGGTGTCGTAGCAGCATTGTCCAAAAAAATAACTCCCATCTCTATGCAATTAGGTTTGCTCAAAGATAGGAGTTAGACAGTATAGATGGAAGTCCTAGGCTAAGGACGCTATGAGATCCATGAAATTTTGGCCCAATTCTGTCGCTTCAGTGGTTGAAGGTGCCTCTGTATAGATGCGAACAATAGGCTCAGTATTGGATTTACGCAAATGCACCCAACGGTCTGACCACGTGATTTTTACGCCATCAACCGTACTGACTTCTTCATTAGAATAACGCGCAGCTATTTCGGCTAGAATACCATCAACATCGAGCCCCGGAACGAGTTCAATTTTTTGTTTTGCCATGTAATATTCCGGATACCCTGCGCGCAATTCGCTCATGGTTTTTCCAGATTTTGCCAAATGCGTTAACGCTAATGCTATTCCCACTAGCGCATCTCTTCCGTAGTGGAGTTCCGGTAATATGATACCGCCATTTCCTTCTCCACCAAGCACCGCTTTCGTGCGCTTCATTTCATTGACTACATTAACTTCTCCTACAGCGGAGGCGGTATAGCTTCCGCCTTTCGCCTCGGCAAGATCGCGCAGTGCTTTAGATGAGCTCATATTACTTACCACTGCACCCGTTTGTAGGCTCAATAGATAATCTGCAACAAGAACGAGTGTATACTCTTCACCAAACATGGCACCTTTTTCGTCTATGAAGGCTAATCGATCGACATCCGGATCAACAACGATGCCCATCGTAAATGAACCTGATTTCACCGTTTCTATGATCGCACCTAAATGCTTTTCGAGGGGTTCCGGATTATGAGGAAATTGGCCTGTAGGCTCAGGGTATAAGTTTTCGTAGGTGACACCCATGGCGTCTAGCAATAAAGGAATAGCCACAGAACCAGAACTATGTACCGCATCGATGGCAACATGAAAGCCTTTTGAGCGCACTGCTCTTGCATCTATAGAAGGGAGTGAAAGTACCTGTTCGATATGCCACTCCATACCATCATCACACGGTGTAATTTGACCCAAGTCATCCACTTCTGCAAAGGCTAAATCTGCATCTTCTGCCAAACGCAAAATAGCGGCACCATCCTCACCGGAGACAAATTCGCCTTTCTCATTGAGAAGTTTCAGTGCATTCCACTCCTTCGGATTATGAGAAGCGGTAAGTATTATACCACCGGACGCATTGAAGCGAGGCACTAACATCTCTACCGTTGGAGTGGTGCTTAAACCTGCATTTATAACATCTATGCCTAACCCTTGTAAAGTACTAATGACCAAGTTTTCAATCATCTGTCCAGACGGACGGGCATCCCTTCCAATGACCACTTTACAGTGCTTGTGCTGCTCTTTGAGCCACGCACCGTAACCTGCCGCAAACTTTACAGCATCGAGAGGTGTTAGGTTAGTACCGGCAGTTCCTCCTATGGTACCACGAATTCCGGAAATGGATTTAATTAAGGTCATCTTGCTTGGTTCGATTTTATAGCGAAGATAAGACAGGCGCGCGTGGTGCCCAATGAAGATTAGGTTCAAATTGGGCATTGTTAATAACAGTGTTGATAGGTTCTGGTGAATACATTAACCTAACTTCGCGAACCCATTGAATTGTGCTTAAATTTCTACTATGCGATTTGAAGACCAGGATACCTACACCTTAGTACGACAGTTTGAGCAAGCCTTGAGCGAAGGACGTCAGCCGTACTACGATGTGGAAGATTTAGAACTCATTCTTGAGTACTACCTGGAGACGGGCAGCTTTGCTCAAATGCGAAGCGCCTTAGCACTCGCCCAAGAAATTCATCCTTTAGCCTTTGTATTCAAAGTGAAGGAAGTGCAACTTGATATAGCGACTAAGGACTATACAAAAGCGCAGGCGAAACTGAACCACCTGGAAGGTTTGAATATGCGTTCCGCAGAATTACTCATAGCTCGGGCTACTATCTTGATTCACCAAGGCAATAACGAAGCGGGTCTGAAGATTTTAGACAAAGCTTTTAATGATGCAGAGGACCCCGTGGATGTATTGCAATTGATTATCGATGCGCACCTTAGTCAAGGTGATTATCCGCGTTCCATCGAAGCGTTACTCAAATGGTGTGAAATGGAAGAAGATGCATTGGAAGAAAGTGCTTTGTATCAATTGGCCATGTGTCTTGACTTTACAAACGAATACGATAGGGCCTTAGATATTTTCACATCCTTGACCACTCGCGAGCCGTATAACCCTTTGCTGTGGTACCAGATTGGCGCTTTTTATTTGCGAAAAAACAAGGAGGACAAAGCATTACAAGCATTTGAATGGGCTACACTAGCGGATGAAAATTACCATCCCGCCTATTTCGAGCAAGGTAGAATTCATGAGCGCAACGAACGGCTGTACGACGCCCTGAATGCGTACCGTCAAAGCATCAGTGAAGAAGTACCTTCGGGCTACATTCATTTTAGGATAGGACTACTAGAACTGGAATTAGATGCGCCGAAAGAGGCCTTGCGTCAGTTCAATACAGCTATTGCGCTTGAAGATGACATTGACGACATCTATTTGGAGCGTGCGGGAGTCTACATGGAATTAGAGCAATACACAGAGGCCTTATCGGATTTTCGTCGCGTATGGCTAGATGAAGCTTACGGTGAGGAAGATGTGCTGGATTATGTAGAATGTTTAATTGAGCTTGACGATCTTGACGAAGCCATACGTATTCTTTACGACGGTATAGATAAATTTCCTGCGGCATTGCAATTGCGTTTGGTACTCTCTGGCTACCTCATTGCCATCGACGAATTAGCGGCAGCGGAAACTGTACTCTCAGAAACCTTACGACGTGAACCCAAAACGCTTGCACTTTTTGCCGAATACTTCCCGGAATTACCAAAAATCCCTGCCGTAGGTGCTATTTTAGCATCCATTCAAAGGGAGGATCATGACTAAGAAATACGGCTTTTTGTTTTTAAAAGGCATGGCAATGGGCGCAGCAGACGTTGTTCCAGGAGTAAGTGGGGGAACCATAGCCTTCATTACAAATATTTACGAAACGCTCATTCATGCATTGAGTCAATTCGATTCTCGCGCTATTCAACTGCTGCTTAAGGGCCAGTTCAAGGACTTCTGGACCCACATTAACGGTACCTTTTTAGCCGTACTTTTTGCAGGTATTTTCACTAGTGTATTGAGCTTGGCAGCGCTACTCTCACATGCCCTTGAAACCCACCCCATACAACTTTGGAGCTTCTTCTTTGGTCTAGTTTTCGCCAGTATTTTCATTGTTGGCAAACAGGTTAGCCGTTGGCAATGGTTTACATACCTAAGTTTTGCTGTCGGGACTGTCATTGCTTTTTGGATCACCACGTTGCCCGCTTCTGCTGGTTCAGACACTTATCCCTATTTAATACTTTGTGGAGCCTTAGCCATTTGCGCAATGATACTCCCTGGGATTAGCGGCAGTTTTATACTTCTATTACTAGGCGCTTATGCAACAATATTAGAGGCAATAGCAGACAGAACGCTCGGCATTATCGCTGCCGTTGGTATTGGTGCTGTCGTTGGACTACTCTCTTTTACGAAGCTGTTAAAATGGGTGTTCTCAAAGTACCACGATTTAACGGTTGCGCTACTTAGTGGTTTTTTGCTCGGCTCATTGAACAAGATTTGGCCCTGGAAAAAAAATCTAGTGACTTTTACGAAGCATCCCGGAACTCCTGAAGAAGAAGTGGTACCCATTGTTACACAAAATTTGACGCCAGACGAATGGTGGCCTATTGCTTTAGTCATGGGGCTTTGTGGCGTGGCTCTTGTGTTTGGTTTAGAATGGGCGGGCAATAAAAAATCTAAACCCATTCAATAAATGTTGAAGCTCGGACTCATTGGTTTTCCGATCAAGCACAGCCTAAGCCCTGGTCTTCATCAAGGCTTTATGGAAGCATTTGAGGTTGAAGGATCGTATGAATTATTTCCGACCCAGACCATTACCCGGGACATCCTTGACACTCTTTTTACCTCAAATAACCTCACAGGATGTAATGTCACCATCCCTCTTAAAGAGCAGGTTCTGCCATTGCTAGACCGTGTAGATTCCACTGCTGCGGCGGTTGGCGCAGTGAATACTATTGTTCTTGAATCCGGTGCATTGGTAGGATACAATACAGATTGTGCCGGTATTGAAAAAGCACTTGACCAATTGAATTCAACCGCAAAGAGCGCCCTTATCTTCGGTACTGGTGGTGCCGCCAAGGCCGTTCACTATATTCTAAGCCAACGTGGTATATCTTCAAAGATGCTCACGCGAAAGCCCGGAGCATTTAATTACAGCGCGTTGACCGCAGAAAATTTCAAAACACACAAACTGTGGATCAACTGCACACCTCTTGGTGGACCACAATTCGAGGACGTGCATTTACCCCTGCCAAATGGGGTTTTAACCTCAGAATTCGCGATATTTGACCTAATTTACGAACCGCTTCCTACTCCTCTACTGAAGGCTGCAACCGATGCAGGTGCTCGTAGTACAGATGGAAGAATAATGTTAACAGAGCAAGCGAAAGAAGCATGGAAACTATTCCTTGCCGCTTACTACAAAAATTTGTAGACGATGATGCACGAAGATCAAGAACAGCAGACAACACCAGAATCGAATGAAACGCCCTCTCCAGAGATCGTAGCGGAAACGACGACTGAAACCGAAATCGCAGAAACTTCAAATGAAGAAACGGCAGGCGAAAACGAAGAGGTTAAAGCTGTTGAAGCGGAAGAAGATCATGAAGCGCCTAAAGATAAAAAACTGGCCATTCCAGATTTCGATGTTCTGAGTATCGAAGCATCTTTAGAGAGCATCGAAAAACACATAAAGGAATACGAGCCACAGCGCATAAAAGGCATTGTTGAAAGCGGTCGATCAAGAATTCTACAAGAATTAAACGCTGATAGAGATGCGGCAAAAGCCACCTATTTAGAAGAAGGCGGCAACATCATCGACTTTGAGTTTGACCAACCGCAGCGCAAAACATTAGGCATTCTTTATGGAGGATACCGGGATAAATTGCGTTCGCACTATGCACAATTAGAAGTTGAGCTAAGTAATAATCTGGCTGTGAAAATGGCTATTATCGAAGAGGTTAAAGCCCTCCCGATGGCTGAGGGTTCTGCAAAGGATAAATACGATACCTTCAAAGGCCTTCGCGAACGCTGGAACCAAACCGGGCTGGTTCCCAAAGCTGATGCAAGAACGGTTTGGGCCAACTATAACCACCACGTAGACAACTTCTTCAATTTTTTACGTTTAGCGTACGACTTGATTGAAAAAGATTACCAAAACAACTACGATGAAAAAGTTGCTTTGTGTCAGGCATTAGAAGATAACATTCAAAACGGTGCAAGTCCTGCCCTCTTTAGAACATTGCAGCAGACGCATAGTAAGTGGAAGCGAATTGGACCCGTGCCAAGGGAAAATAAGGATGCACTTTGGGAGCGATTAAAAGCTGCAACAGCAAAAGTTCACGAGCTACGCGATCAATACAATGAGAACCTCCAAGAAATCAATGCATCTAAGATTGCTGCAAAAAAAGTAGTAGTAGAAAAAATTAAAGCGTTGACGGCGGAGCTCCCCTCAAAACACAGCGGTTGGCAAAAAGCCAGTAAAGCACTTGAAGCCTTACGCGCAGAGTTTAAGGCCATAGGATTTGTAAAAAGTGAAGAAAACGACAGCGTCTGGGAGGCCTATAAGGCCGCACAACGTGGGTTTAATCAAACGAAAAACGACTTCTATAAAGAAGAAAAAACACGTCAGCGAGAAAGTCTTTCTAAGAAGAAAGCATTGGTAGCATTAGCCGAAAGCTTAAAAGATTCTGACGATATCGCTGGCGCTGCGCAACAATTAAAACAAGCCCAGGCAGATTGGAAAACTTCCGGGTATGTACCAAAGAAAGAAGGGGATAAATTATGGGAAGCATTTAGAGCAGCCTGCAACCATTTTTTCGATCGACTTAAAGGTGAGCGTAAGGCTAAAACAGCGCAAGACAATGCGGTTGTAGAGTCAAAGCAAAAGGCATTAGCTGAGCTTAAGAATACGAAAATAGGTTCTGTAGAAGAGGCTATTTCGGCGAGCGAAGCGTATTCTGCCATTGGTGTTCTAACCGGTCGCAACAAAAAACTTGAGGATGATTTTGATAAAATTCTTTCTGAAAAAGTCCGTGACTTAGGACTGGAGCCTTCAGTACTGGAGCGAACCATGTTCGAGGCGAAGGTAAAAGCCCTAGTTGAGTCAGATGATCAAGATGGGCTGCACCGTCAACGCGCTTGGATTCGAGAGGAAATGGATAAAGCAAAGAAGGAATTGCACCAGCTCGAAAACAATATTGCGTTCTTCTCTGGAGCGAAGGGCAATCCCCTATTGGATGCTGCTTTGGCTAAAATAGAAGCGCATAAAACGCGTGTAGATGAATTAACCGTGCTACGTAAATTATTCAACAGCCTTCTGAAATAGCCAAAGATGAATTTTAAGCTGAAAGCCCCTTTTAAGCCCATGGGGGATCAACCGCAAGCCATAAATGAGCTTGTGGAAGGCTTGAACGAAAACGTCTCTGACCAAGTATTGTTAGGTGTTACCGGTTCAGGTAAAACATTTACTGTGGCGAATGTAATTGAACGAACACAGCGTCCTTCGTTAATCTTATGCCATAATAAAACACTCGCAGCGCAGCTTTATGGAGAGATGAAAGAATTCTTTCCAGAAAACGCAGTAGAATACTTTGTAAGCTATTACGACTATTATCAGCCCGAGGCATATGTACCATCTTCTGGACTTTACATAGAAAAAGATCTCAGTATCAATGATGAGATTGAAAAACTGCGTTTGAGTACGACCTCCTCACTCCTTTCAGGACGCCGTGACGTTATCGTAGTTGCTTCTGTTTCATGCCTCTACGGCATGGGAAATCCAGAAGCCTTCAACAATTCAGTGGTAAATCTCAAAGTAGGAGAAATCATATCGCGCCAAGCGCTTCTGCATAAGTTTGTTAATGCCCTTTATGCAAGAACTGCCGCAGAATTTAAACGCGGTTCTTTTCGAGTAAAGGGTGATGCAGTCGATATTTTCCCAGCGTATGCCGAAACCTTTTTTAGAATCAGTTTTTGGGGTGATGAGGTCGAGAGCATCGAGCATATGGACCCAATAAGCGGTTCTAAGATTGAGGACATGAGCGAAATGCGCCTGTTTCCAGCGAATCTTTTCGTTACTGAAAAAGACCAACTTCAAAACGCAATCCATCACATTCAAGACGACTTGATGAGTCAAGTGGATCACTTTAATAATGTGGACCGCCGAATAGAGGCAAAGAGGTTGGAAGAACGAACCAACTTTGATCTTGAAATGATTCGAGAATTAGGCTATTGCTCGGGCATTGAGAATTACTCCCGTTACTTAGACGGACGCGCACCTGGAGTACGACCTTTCTGCCTACTGGATTATTTCCCCGACGACTTTCTGTTAATTGTCGATGAAAGCCACGTAACTCTCCCTCAAGTGCGCGCAATGTATGGCGGTGACCGTTCTAGAAAGGAAAATCTTGTGGAATACGGTTTTCGACTTCCAGCAGCTATGGACAATCGACCTTTGAAATTTGAGGAATTCGAGAAGCTCAGGGGACAAGCCCTCTTCGTGAGTGCTACTCCTGCAGATTACGAACTCACCTTAAGCGGAGGTGTCTATGCTGAACAAGTCATCCGTCCTACTGGACTATTAGATCCTATCGTAGAAGTTCGATCGACTGAAAATCAAGTGGATGATTTAATGGAGGAAATCAGCAAACGTACAGCGCTCGACGAAAGAACTCTAGTCACTACGTTGACTAAGCGAATGGCTGAAGAATTGACAAAATACCTCACACGCTACGACATTCGGTGCCGTTACATCCACAGTGATGTTGACACTATGGAACGTGTGGAAATCATGCGTGACCTGCGCTTGGGCGTTTTCGATGTACTCATTGGGGTAAACCTTTTGCGCGAGGGTTTAGACTTCCCTGAGGTGAGTCTAGTCGCTATACTCGACGCAGACAAAGAAGGATTTTTAAGGAGTGAACGCTCACTAGTGCAAACCATAGGACGTGCAGCGCGTAATGTCAACGGTAGAGCCATTCTATACGCAGATAAAATAACAAACAGTATGCGTGCTACAATGGAGGAAACCAAGCGCCGCCGTGAGAAGCAAGACGCCTTTAATAAAGCCAACGGTCTGAAGCCTCAAGCATTAAAAACAAGTAGAGAGGAAATTCTGGCTAAATCTGGTGCAGTCAGCCGAAATATGGACTATGAAATCAGTAGAGATCAGCAAAAATCGGCTGAGAAAGCGATGAATTACTATACGGCTGAAGACCTCGAAAGTGAAATACGCTCCACACGTAAATTGATGGAAACTGCATCGAAAAGCTTAGATTTTATCGAGGCCGCAAGATTACGCAATCTACTTATTGAGCTCGAAGGAAAAAGAGAGAAACGTTGATTAGAGGTAGTGCGCAACACCTAATGCAAAAGTCCAAACTCTACGCCCCTCCATACGCTGATCCATATAAAGCGTTGGAGTCCATTCCCAACGATCGTTCATAGGAACTTCACCTTCAACGCCTACCCTAACGATCGGCTTCCACTCGCCATTTTCAGCCGTAAATCCAGGTCCAGCTCCAACAATAAGGTTATGATTAAGGCGATAAAAAGCATCTATAGTTGAAACTAAAGGGGTTCTGAGAAGAACCTCTTCACCTTGACCATTTAAGATGATATAGTTCTCTAATTCAATATCACTATGCCAACCCAATGACCAACGATCGGTTAGGTGGTAATCCAGATCCCAACCCCACGCAGGTACGAAAAGTACGCCGCCATCAATCTCCGGAACCATACCGTGTCCCATTAAAACTGCTATTCGAATGGGATGGCGATGGTGATGAGGATCTTGTTGAGGAACATGCTTTTCCTGCGCCAACAAAGATGCGCTACAGCTAAGCGCGAGTAAGAGGTAGTTCAATGATTTCATGATGGTAAAACTTGGCTCGAATTTCCTACTTTGGTCATCAATCACCATAACTTATATCACGCTGATGATTTTTGTTGTATTAGGACTTGGAGGAGTATTTTTCGGATTGGGTTACTTGATTACGGAGGGAAATGCATCTCTACTTTTAAGCGGCTACAACACTATGAATAGTGAGGATCAAAAGTCTTTTCCACTGAAGGAATACCTTCGTGAGTTTAAAAGATTCCACCAACTTTTTGGATTGGGTTTTACAAGCTTAGGGCTAGTATTCTACTTTCTAGATGAAAACTGGCTTGGCTATCATTTAGGTATCACTCCGCTCTTGGCCTACCTCTATTTCTATTGGAATACACGTAAATACACTTTACAACATTCTAGGAACAGTAAGCGCCAATTCTGGATTGGGCTATCCGTGCTGATAGCTGTCCTTGGTTTGGTTGTTGCTATGTTGTTTTGGTCGGAACGAAAAAACACAATAGTCTGGACTGATCGAGCTTTAACAATCGAGGGGCCATACGGTAGGGTCATTCCCTTAGAAAAAATAGATTCCATTAAACTACTGGACGATTTACCCGAAATCAGCTCAAGGTTACATGGATACTCAACAGGAAGTGTCGCGAAGGGCAAATTCAAAGGGCCTAAGGATGTTCGCTACCACCTGCTTTTGGATAAGCCCTATGAGCGTGTTCTAAAAATTAGTATTTCAGGTGAACCCCCCATACTACTATCGCTTGAGGGTGTCGATGAAGTTGCTTTAGCGGAACTATTGAAAAATAGAATTATAAATTAGCATCAAAATAGTTGAACTGCTCCAACTCCTCATGGTAACGAGATCGAACTAACTCTAAAGATTCCGAATCGTAATATTCTCTAACTGACTTACTCCTAAGACGTACATTTTTCCTTATTAGTGTAGTCTGACTCAAATCGACTGACAAAATATTGAGAATTCTAGGGAATTCAGTTTCAATATCTTCAAGTCTTATAACTTCATCTACTAGTACATTGCCTCTTTCATCTTGAATATAATTTCCTAAAGTATAAGTTCCGAACTGTTGGGCTTTAAATTCTATAGAATCGCCTGCTCCGCCATTTCCTGAGGTTTTTGTAGTACCTAGCCAATCTTTAAAATTCGGCTTATTCACCGGACGCTTAAAAAACAAATTCATTAATCCAATGAAAGAGAACTTAATTGCGGCGATTATATTAAGTCGCGTTAGATTTTTCTTTACTCTATTAAGATCCCGCATAGTATCATTTCGGTAGATCATTTCATAGAGTGATACAAGTTTTTCGAATGGATTCCTCGTGAAGACAAACTTAAAATACTCATCATAATTAATACCTCTTGACTCAAATATCGTTTTAACTTCTTTAGGCGGCATGTGAGAATAAAATGGCTGGCTTGGGTTAACTGCTTGATAGGAAACAATTTCCTCGTCGCCAAATGGACCTAACACTTCTCGAACACTCTCTGAGCCCGTTTTAGGATTGGAAAAAAATATGAACTTGTATTTATGCGAAATAATCATATCCAATAATAAGAATTAAAACCTTCGTTGAGGCCTAATTGATGATTTTAATAACTCGAACTTTCTCAGTTTTAATTTAGCCTGATTGTTGTTTATGAAAAACAATCAAAATTTATCAGGAATATGATTTTAGAAGGACTTATGTAGCCAAAACTGTAATTATAGGTTAAATTTTAATAGCGAATATTTGCTACAAAAGACCTGATTTTCGGGCGAAAACAAGATCTTCCGGAGTGTTTATCTCAGGAACAGCATGCGGCACCAAAGCAACGTCAATGGCATATCCGTGATGTATAAAATCAAGTTGTTCGAGAGACTCCTGAACCGCTAAATCTGAAAGAAAATCGCCTTCATAATTCAAAGCAAAGGACTTTTTGTAGGCATAAAGTCCGAGGTGGCAGAGCCTACTCTTCGCAAGGGTTCTAGAAACAGCATACGGTATTGGATGCCGACTAAAATAAACACCTTCACCTTTCTTATTCCGAATGACTTTTACCGTATGCTCATCCTTCTCCCCCGCCTCCTCATAGGCGATGGTCGCAATGGGGTTAGCTCCCACCGCCTCCACTACCTTCTTGAGGTAAGAAGTAGGCAGGAAGGGTTGGTCGGCCTGAAGATTCACCACAATATCCCAATCTTGCTGGACACTGCGAGCAGCTTCAAAAACACGAGAGCTTCCACAAGGATGATCGAATGAAGTTGCGATGGCAGCAATTCCGCGCTGTTCACACAACTCAAGAATTTCGGGATTTGGAGAGGCTATAAAGACTTTAGAGAACACACCTGAAACCTGAGCGATATGATATACGCGCTCAAACATCGGCATCCCTTGGATGTCGGTGAGGATTTTATTGGGGAATCGGGAAGATTCTAATCTGGCCGGGATGATACAAATAGCTTTAGCCATGGATATCATAGAATTGGACCACACCTTTCAAATCTTGGGCAGAACCCACCAGGACGGTGATAATTTTCTTTTCACGGAATAATCGATCCATCTCACTCACCCCCACCTGCTCTTCAATAAAAACGGGCGCTTTGGTACCCATTTCCGAAGCAACCAAAGCATTTGGATTCGTGCTAGAGGCCATGGCACGACGGATATCGCCATCGGTGATCACGCCTTGTACATCACTTGGAGTACCCACCACCACGAGGCCTAGTCGACCTTCCGAGATACGTAGCAGCACCTCATGCAGACCATCTTCTGGCTGGACCATGGGTACTTCCGTAATCATGAGGTCTTTGGCCTTGGTCAACAAGGAGCGCCCTAAGGTGCCGCCGGGGTGGAATTTGGCAAAATCATCTTTGGTAAATTTTCGCAGTTCCATCAGGGCTGCGCAAATGGCATCTCCCATCACTAAGGCCGCCGTAGTACTGGTAGTAGGTGCCAAATTAAGGGGACAAATTTCCTTATCAACCTTGCATTCAAGGTGCACAGTGGAGAATTGGGCCAAGGCACTGTCGTGACTTTGTGAGAGCCCTATAACGTGCTTCGTTCGGCTATATTGGAGCAAGTTCAAAAGCTCAGGCGTATGGCCAGAGTTCGATAGGGCGAATAGCACATCACTAGCTTCGATCATCCCCAGGTCGCCGTGGTAGGCCTCACCGGGATGCACGAAGAAGGAAGGGATTCCAGTACTGGAATAGGTCGCGGCCAATTTTCTCGCGATAATCCCACTCTTGCCCATGCCGGTAAAGATCAACTTGCCTGACATTCCATTAATCAGCTCGACGGCACCTTGATAATCATTGCGGCCCTGCCCTACCATATGCAAAAGGGAATTGGCTTGGGCTTGAATGCTTTGTATGATATGCTGATTAATGTCCATGGATACGGGCTAATACTTCTTTAAATACACCAGCGCCTCCAGCAGTCTTGAGCTGCACGTCACAGATGTTCACTAACTCCGTTGCGGCATCGTTCACGGCATATAAATGACCACATTCCGAGCGCACGGCACAATCGTTCGTATCGTCCCCCACGAAAAGGGTTTCCTCCACTTCGACGCCATATTGGGCGCGAATAGCAGCAACGGCTTGAGCCTTATCGCTGATGTTCATTTGGCAAAAATCGAGGCCCAATTCTTCCGCACGACTTGCCAAAGCTGCAGAACCACGCCCGCTCACAATACCAAATTTGATGCCTTCCGCCATGAGTGCTTTGATCGCCGTACCGTCTTTCACGTTGAAGACTTTGAGCACTTCGCCTTCGGCCCCATAATAGAGCTTCCCGTCGGTGAGCACACCGTCACAATCACTAATAATCAGGCGGATCATAAAAGGTCTTTTACGAGGTTTTCTAAATCCGCGAGTTTCAACATATTGGGACCGTCCGACAACCCATGATCGGGATTTGGATGCGTTTCAATGAAAAAGGCGTTCGCCCCCCAAAGTTTAGCCGTTTTCGCGAAATAAGGTACATACGCCCTATTCCCACCTGTCGTCCCACCATTACTTTGGGTTTCTTGCGCGGAGTGCGTACAGTCCATGACCACATGATTTGTTAAGGCGGCAAGTTTCTGGATATTTCTAAAATCTACGACCAATTCGCTTGGACCAAACAAGGTACCGCGCTCGGTCAACCACACCTGGTCATTTCCCGTGGACTTCACCTTATCCACAGCGAACTGCATCTTCTCGGCGTTCAGGAACTGGGCTTTTTTGATATTCACGATTTTCCCGGTTTTCCCCGCTTCAATCAACATATCCGTTTGACGACACAAGAAGGCAGGAATCTGAATGATATCCACGCGGTGTCCGTGGCTGGCAATCTGTTCTGGGGTATGAAAATCTGTAGTAATGGGCAGGCCAAATTCTTCGCGAATGGCCTCTAACATGGCAATACCCTCTTCAATTCCGGGACCGCGAAAGCTGCTTAACGATGTGCGATTGGCTTTATCAAAGCTGGCTTTAAAGTACATCTCAACGTTGAGCTCTTTTTTAATACGGGCCAATTCCCCTGCGACTTCTCGCAACAGCGCAGGGCTTTCAATCACACAGGGTCCGGCAATGATAGTCATGTAAGCAATCTTTCGTTGGGTGCAAGTATAAACGTATGCCTGCGGTATTACGTATCAAAAGTAGGGAAAGATGTGTGAACACTTGTATTGTGCGGATTTTCTATTTTTTCACAATACTTGACTATCTCCCTGATTCGAGGCTAACTTTTCATATACAAAGTTGTGCAGCGTGATGTATTGCGGAAAGACCTTGGGACTTTTCGACTAATAGATACTACTCTTTTTTCCTTAGTGGCGCGAGCAGCAAATAGAAAATCCAAGCGAACCATGAGATGAACAACACCGCAAGAATCCAGGCCAGCTTTTCATTACCAGAAGTTTTACTCGAGGATAAAATTGAAAGAATGGGCAAGAACCAAACAAAAATGATAATACCTAAAAAGAGAAGAGCAGTCAAGAGTTCCATACCCAGAGTTTATGCTTACCGAATCTCGTATATAACCTCGTATCAGCAGAGGTCGTTTTGGTTTCCTTTAAGATAACCAAAAGGACGATGCGCCCGAATATGAGTTATATACGTTGTTAGCCCTCGTTTAGGGTTTGTGATCTTGCCTTCCAATGATCGTCATGATTTCTGCCGAATCATTTTCAATTCTGAAGTAAATGGTGTCCACCCCTGAGACGCATCTTCTGTATCGCTTGCGATGTAGGATACATCTTCGAATGAATATGGACGCTGGGCTATTTCCTCAAACCTATCGAAGAAGGCAGCAAAGTATTTATCAGCTCGTGCTTCTCCGAAGTTCCTAGTACCATATTCATGAATTCTCATTAAATCCTCTTTAGCAAGTTTACTGAGCTTATAATTAGCCATTCATTCGGCGTTTACTTTCGGCTAGAATTTCAGCTGCTGATTCATTCGTAAACCCTGATTTTTCTGCTAAGGCCAATTTCATTCTAATGAATTCCATTTCCTTGGCACTTTCACGTGCCTTTCTAATAAGGTCATTGACAATCTCACTTTTACTTGAGTACTCCTTAGACTCAATTAAACTGTTCAGCCATTCATTGTTTGGCTCTGTGAATGATATGCTTTGACGACTCATTTTGACTGTTTTGATGTAAAAATACACCAAAATCGCACCAATTGCAATTGAGGGCTAATCTCGTGTTTGTGGCATGGCGGGGTTTCTGTATCGGACATATTCAAGATACTTCAGAGTAAGAGATAATCAAGGGGATGTGGATATCTAGGAGTTATCGCCAAAACTTGATTATGTCATAAGTTTCATGCTAACTTTTTCATAAACGAAGTTGTGCAGCGTAAAGTGTAGCGTTAAGTCCTTGGGACTTTACTATTATCAAGTCCTATTCTTTTCTCTTAAGTGGTGCGAGGAGTAAATAGAAAATCCAAGCGAACCAAGAGATGAACAACACCGCGAGAATCCAGGCTAGCTTTTCGTTACCAGAAGTTTTACTTGAAGACAAGATCGAGAGTATAGGCAAGAACCAAACAAATACACTGAATGAGTCCTAACAGGAGAGGAGCAGTCAAGAGTTCCATACCCAGAGTTTATGCTGCACAATCTTGTATATAACCTCGTATCAGCAGAGGTCGTTTTGGTTTCCTTTAAGATAACCAAAAGGACGATGCGCCCGGATATGAGTTATATACGTTGTTGGCGGTAGTTTGTATTCTACATCTTTTTCTTTGTCAGCCTTCTGGCAACGAAGTCGTAGT